>Ga0326727_10000216_pt1 | contig 249320 bp, 200 predicted proteins | sample MB2enrmetagenome_FD_207643 | JGI IMG/M metagenome (GOLD analysis project Ga0326727, IMG submission 207643) | Lab enriched peat soil microbial communities from McLean, Ithaca, NY, United States - MB29MY | ecosystem: Environmental > Terrestrial > Soil > Wetlands > Peat | place: USA: New York...
AGCGCACGTTGCCACGCGGCGTGGGCAGCGCGTGCCGGATGCGCTGGTATTGTTGCTCGCTGAGTTGCATGGACATATTGCCACTCTGCCGCAATTCGCCCCGGCTGCCAAGTATTAGTGTGAACACAACCTAGGGCATTCAGCCGGCGCCGTTGTGAACGCGGCGATCAAGTCGGGAACCAACACACTGCACGGCAGCTTGTGGGAATACGTCCGCAATAACGACCTGGATGCTACAGACTTCCAATTCGCGCCCGGTGGGTACCAGACCCCGTATCACCAGAACCAATTTGGGGCGACGATTGGCGGCCCGTTCTTCAAAAATAAACTGTTCTTCTTTGCCGATGCCGAGGCCACCAGAATTTCCTATTACGAGGCTCCTTCGATCGACAACACGGTCCCAACGCTGCTGATGCGAAGCAGCGGCTACACCAATTACACCGAGATGCTGAATACAAATCTGACCGAAGGCTACCCAGCGATTTACTTGTTCCAGTTGGGCGGCCAGCAATTGAGCGCGCCTATCCTCAACGGCGGCACACCCACTGGTCCGGCCTCGAATTACTATTTGATGTGTAATGGCGTAGTGAACACGATCTGCCCAAATCAGGTGGATTCCGTTGCGGCGGGAATCTTGAACTTATTCCCCCTCCCAAACGCAGGAGTCCCTGGACAGGTGTTTAACAACTATACGATCCCGGCCCTACACGCCACCGATAATCCCTTTCATTACGATGCTCGCCTCGACTGGAACGCGAACAAGAACGACCAGGCGTTTGTGCGTTACAGTTACCAGAACCGGCCGCAGTTTTTTACGCCGCCCTTCGGGTCGCCTCTTGACGGAGGCGGTTTCGGAACCAGTGGAAACGACGAGAACCAGAGCCGGAACTTCGTTTTTAGCGAGACGCACTTCTTTAGTACAACTTTCTCGAACGAGTTCCGCTTCGGATACAATTGGATCCGCGCCGACTTCTTGCAGGTCAACAGCGGGGTCAACGAGGCAGCCAAATTAGGCTTGGGCGGAATACCGTTCTACCCCGAAAACGGCGGCCTTCCCGACATCGGCTTCGGGGGATACATCAATGGGATCGGTTCTCCGCAATACATGCCTTCCGATGAGCGAGAAAACACCTTCCAGTTCATGGACAACATGACCATGGTCCGGGGGAATCACACAATAAAATTCGGGGTGAATTTCCAGCATCTTCGCTTCTTTGGGTTGCAGCCTCCGAACTCCTTGGGGTCTGAGAACTATGACGGGACCTACACAGGCGACCCTTACCTGGGAACCCAGGGCGTCACCACCGGATCCGGTGTCGCGGATTTCGTTCTGGATCTGATGAACTATTCCAGCCTTACGAGCTTCTCGCAGTTCACCGATCGGCGGTGGTACGACGCATTGTTCGTGAATGACGACTGGAAAATAACTCCAAGGCTCACGCTCAATCTGGGCCTTCGGTATGAGTACGCGCAGCCCAACGCCGAACGGAACGGGTACCAAGCCAACTTCATCGGAAACTACGCCAACAACAACCAAGGCTCGGGCGTTTATCTGATCCCGTATAAGGCCATCGGCTACCCCATGCCTCCGGCTTTGACCGCAGCCTTCGCGAAAGACAACATTCAGCTTCAGTATGTGGGCAACGATTTTGTCGCGCAGCCGGACAAAACGGACTTTGCGCCGCGCCTCGGGTTCGCGTACCGGCTCAACGAGAAGACGGTCGTTCGAGGAGGCCTCGGTATTTTCTACGGAGGCCTTGAAAACCTGGGCTTGGGACCGAACCTTGGCTCCAATGAACCTTTTAACATAAGCGCAGGCTTTATTCCGTCACCGAACATCTGCCAGAATGCTCTGGGTGTCATCACGTGCCCGACCGACCTGCAGACCCTTGAAACCGGTTTCGGAGCTGCGGCTTCGCCTGCCGTGCTGGCACAAACCGCGAGTTTGTCGACTATTTTTGCGGCCTCGTACAACCAGAGAACGCCGTATAGCGAAGCCTATAACCTGGCTTTTGAGCGGGCCATCACCAGCAAGACCTCATTCCACGTCGGCTATGTGGGCAATGTGGACCGGCATCTGCAATCGAGCTACAACGCCAACACATATGCTGGGGTTGCTCCCGCCGGGTCGATCGGCCAGCTTCTTCAGCCGTTTTACGATTTCGGCGTGATCGAACCCATCGTGACCGAAGGCATTTCTGACTACAACTCGCTGCAGGCCACCCTCCAGCACCAGCCCTCGGGGGGGCTGAGCTATATGGCGAATTATACGTATGCGCATTGTATGGACGATGCTTGGGCCACGATCGGACAGGCCAGGTATGGCGGATACCGCAATCCGAATTTTCTCGGATTCGGATACGACTATGGCGCGTGCGTGCAAGACGTTCGCCAGCGCATCACGTTTAGCGGAACGTATGAGCTTCCCTTTGGTCATGGGAAGCGTTTTCTGAACAACCCAGGTAAATTGGACAAGGTAGCGGGGGGATGGAAGGGCAGCCTGTTATTCGTCGCGCAGACGGGGTTACCCGTATTCCTTAACTCCACCAACCAAGGAGAAAGCTACCCCTTCCGGGTCGGTGATCCATTTGCTTCCAGCGCGACTTCGGCACCGGCTACCGATGGCACGCAGAACAATTTCGTCTGCGCCACGCAGACACGCACGATCCAGTCCTGGTATAACCCGTGCTCGTTCAAGAACCCGCCGATTGCGGTCTCGGATGTTACTCCGGGCTGTCCAGGGGTGCCGGGAACGCTGGGTCCCAATCAGGTCTGCCTTTCTCAGGCAGGCTTGCTCCCGTTCGGTCCCAAAGGACGAGTGTCCGTCGAAGGGCCCGGATACAACAAGGTAGACATGTCGTTGTTCAAGAGCTTCGCGATACCGTTTCGCGAATCGCAGTTGCAGTTCCGCGCGGATATCTTCAACGTGCTCAACCATCCATCCTTCGCGATTCCAAACAACGGGCTTCAGGGCGCCGCCGGCAGCGCGATCACGAACACGCTGTTTAGCGGTGAAACTCCAGATGCCCGCGTGGTCCAGTTCGCGTTGAGGTACAGCTTTTAACTGATACGCAGTGTCCATCCCAGGGCTTGGCTCCTCGAAGGCGTGAGGAGCCAAGCTCGTTCTACCAGGCTGTTGATTCCGAGCGAGGGCAAACAATGTGGCCGCGCGAGCTGGGTGCCGATGCCGCCACAAACGCTCCGGAGATGCAGCACGTTCATACCTCCGTTCTTACCGGGGGTCTGGCACACAAATCTTCAGCACGACGTTCGCGCAATGGACCGCGCGCGAAGCGGCGTGCCGGGCGCAACCATTGACGGTAATGGTCAGGTTCGCGCCTCGCCAGAGTCAGCGCCCGATGAACGAAATGTTTAGTGCAGCGAACAACAACCAGCCGGTATCCGGAGGGTTCGCTCATCGACGCGGACAAGGGGGCGTTCTATACTTATCTGGCGATGCAAGGCCCTTCCGAGCCAAAAGAGAAAGAAAAGAATCGGTTTTCACCGTCTGGTTTGAGGGGCACTCGGAAGGATTGGTCGTTGCTCCGTCTCTCCCACTGGGCACAGAAAGCCAGTCGTCAATGACCATGTCTGATTTCCTAAGGACGACACTCGCTTGAGTCGAGTAGCCAATGGACATCTCTCGACGCTCTCTGATGAAGATTGCAGCGCTGATGGTGGCCGATGCGGCAGCTCAGTCGTACTTGTGCTGGCCAGCGCCTCCGCCAGGCCACGCTGACCGCAAGGTCATCGTCCTCATCTCGGGCGGTGTCCGGCGCGCCCAGACTTTCTCTGAGACTGGCGCCGATAACATCCCGCATCTTTTCCATGATTTGCTGCCACAGGCCCTTTTTTACGCGCAGGTTCGCAATGAGGGCGTCACGGGCCACTTCAACACGACCTCGAGCATCCTCACGGGCAACTGGCAGCGCGTAGACGACTGGGGCAAGATGCCGCCGGCGTCGCCGACAATCTTCGAGTACCTGCAGAAACACACGGGCCTGCATAAGCGCGATGTGTGGTTCGTTTCGAGCAACAAGGCGCTGACGAACCTCGTGGGCGCCAGTTCCGCGCCAGGGTACGGCCCGCGATACGGGGCGAATGTTGTTTTTCCGAAGCAACTGCTCATCAACACGGTGATGAATGTCAATTGGCAGGGGCGTCGCGGCAGTATCGCCGACCGGAACCGGATGCAAGCGGAGATCGAGGCAATGCTGCAGGGCAGCAACTATGAGGGGCTGGGGTGGACTGTAGCCGACGAAGCCTCCGAACTCGATCCACAGGTACGCGCCACGGTAGTGAAGGCGATTGCAGACCTCGTCCACGAGAATTCGCCGGTGACCGGGGACGAGTTCACCTTTCTGGTGAGCGTGGAGGTGATGCGGCGCTTCGCGCCGTCGCTGCTGGTTATATCGTTTTCCGACGTCGAGGTGGCGCATTTTGGGTCCTACTCGTTGCACTTGGCAGGTATTCGCACCCTTGACCGCCTGGCCCACCAACTCTGGCAGGAAATCGAAAGCAGCCCCTCGTACAAAGCGAAAACAACGTTGATGATTTTGCCCGAATTCGGGCGCGATCCAGATGGCTCGAACACGAATGGTTTCTTCAACCACCGTTCGAATGAAGACTCGACACGCAGCACTTGGATGATGTGCTTGGGAGGCGCCGTGGGGCAACCGCAGGTGGTCGAGCGGCCTGTTCGCCATGTCGATCTGTGCCCGACCATCGCCAGCTTGCTGGATTGCAGGGAGCCGGAGGTTCTTGGCCAGCGGATTCGGGAGATCCGGACGTGAGAGCGTGAAAGAAATGAGTTCGGTGACGCCAACGCAGATCGCGAACCAGAGTCTGAGCCAGGCCGAAAAGCAAGCGTCTGAGCAGTTCATCGAGCGGCTGCCGCTCACTCTCCAGCCGATTCCCAGGCAGCAGGTTGAGCAATGGGATAGCCTCTTTCCGTTCGAGAGAAAGAGCCTGCTGCGTTTCCTCAATTATCTCAAAGCCCTCGACGAGGAAGAATTCCAGTCGCTTCTTCGCCCTCTGCGCCAGTTGGAGGCCAAGATGGGGGTCCAGCAGTGGAGGTTCTCGGCGCAGGAGGACACCATTGAGAACGCCTCACTGCTGGCGCGTTCGGCGTACTACCAGGACTGGCGCCGTGAGGTGCAGCGCGTTTTCGACATAGTGAATCAATCGAGCGTGGACACTGAGCCAAAACAGAATGCTCAGGTAAAGCGCTTGGTGCTCTTGATCTTTCCTGAAGTACTGCCGCTTGATCCAAACACTGCATGGAAGGCCTGGCACGGAACGGGCCGTGAACTGAGGCTTGCGAGCCCCGCGCGAGGACTTTGGGAGCAGTTGCTCTGCCGCGGCCCAGAGGCAAACGGGTTAGTGGGCGCGCTCGCGCAGCGGGCGGAACACGCAGCGGCGGATGTCTGGCTCGTTGACGCCGGAGCGGCATTGCTTGAAACGGCGCGAGCTGCCGACAAGGCAGATAGGGCGAGGCCGCCGGCCATTTCCCTGAGCTATTCCGAAGTCAAAGGCCTTCGCGAAAACTTGCTCGAGCGCCTGAACACGATCCAGAAGGATATGACGCAAGCAGACGTCATACGGGAAAACTTGCAGCACGCAGATTGGACTCCCTGGTGTCCGCCGGCGCTCGTGCAAGATAAGGCTGTGCGAGATTTTCTGGTGACACTGTTTCTCAGTGGAAACGGCTCTCCGATCTTTGCCAATTCGTTCGTGGAATGGGCATCTTCGGAAGCGTTCCGGCGTGCCCGCCCCATGGTGCTGGCAGCCCGCTTTGGCACCAGAGCCAAGCCAAAGCCTTTTACGAGCGTTGCCATCTTCGAGAACCAGGAGAATGTGAGTCCACTGCCGAACGTGGAGGATGCGGAAGGCAGTGCCGTGGATGCCGCGATCCTAGCGCGGTACGTTTGGCTCGCAGCCTTGCGATATCAGGAATATAGCCAGGCGCTTTGCCTCTGCGTTTCGGAGAGGCTTGCCACTGCCTATGCCGTCGCGCCTGACTCCCATCCCCTTTGGCGAGAACAGACCCCGATAAGCGCCGAGCGCCTCAGCGGCGTCGTCAGCGACTGGCTAGAAGCTGTTTCATAACTCGTTTTGGGTAGGGCACGGCTTCAGCCGTGCCGCTACGATCCGCATAAGCATTGGGCTTTAGCCCCTGAGGGAATTGCCCGTGTCCTCTGAAACCGGTTATGAAATAGCTTCTAGGCAACTGAGATGCGAGACGCTTTCGCAGTTGAAATCGGCGCGGAGTCGGTGGACTGCGCTGTCGCGGCGGAGCGCGGGGGGCCAATCGGATCGAATTTTGCAGCGGTCCGGATATTGGCGGCATCACTCCGAGTGCTGGCCTGCTGTGGACCACCAGGACATCCACGTTTGTGTTCTCGTTCAGAATGATTAGTGACACTCGATAGAGTGTCGCCATGCAAATACGATGACCGCGCTGCCAAGGCCAGACATTCGACCAACGGCCGACGTATCAAGGCAGATTCTGCCGCCTTGTGGACAAGCTATCGATAAATCCTCAGCTTTTCCATATTGATTGGGTCTGTGCCTGCATTGACGAGTTTTAGTGTGTGCTGCCGATGGGACAATCCATTCCTTTGAAAAACGGAAACGCCGAAAAGGGAGGGGAAATGTTTCAGTGCCAGATTCACTCTCCCCTCCAGCTCTCCGTCGAGGAACACATCCACGAGACCGAAGCCCTCGGACTTGTGTGCGACGTACTCGATTCGACTGCCTGGGAATGTCACCGTCAGTGAGTCTCCGGGCTTACTGCTCACACGCAGATTACCTTCACGGTTTTGCGGGTTGGGTAGTTTTGCCCAGTCTCCACTCCATTTGACTTGGGGACTGTCTGCTGTCAGCTCTTCATACGGAGGAAGTGCTTGCGTTCGCAGCACAACAGGTATGGTCCATGCCTTATAAATGCTGTCCGGAACATCCTCAAACTGACAGCCGGAAGTAAACATCACAAGGCGAACCTCTGAGCCATTCTCTTCCTGAAATCTCGGACACAGTGCTGGCCCATACATATGGCTGCCGGATGCAAGGAATTTGTCGCTGATGGAACGGATCAGCGACCAAGGACCCCACGGATGTTCTGCCTGATAGAAGTCATACCGCATTTCCGTCGGATCGAACCACTTGGTCAGGGTCTGAGAGTTGTACCAGGAAATGAGGAGATAAATTCCGAGAGAGGGCACGTAGCAGATCGGAGTCTGGCCGCATTTGGCGGGAGCTTTCAGGATGGGAATTGCCAAATCAATTTGCTTTGACCAGTTCTTCGACTCTTCCCCATCGCCTCCCGTAAAATACTCCCAGTCTGCCGCATGCAGTTTGGGCAGCAGCTTCCGCGAAACTCGACCAAGAATTAAAGTGTCTCCATCGTTCCAGAATCCATTGGTTGAGGCGGCATAAGAGTAATCTTTCGCCCCATCCTGGTCCACGCCTCCCCCATTCTTCCCATAGTGGACAAAAAATGGCGCGCCGAATCGGGGACCTTCCCACATCGGCTTTGCATAGTTTTCTTCCGCGCTTCTCGACCAAGTGATTCCCCGATCAAACGATTTGATAAGGCTGGAATTGAACGCTGTCTGTCGCATCAGCGGATCTTTGCTTTCATCTCCATAAACATTTCTCGAGACGAATGCGTAAAACACGCCATCGATAGACTCCTGGCCGCAGGCTTTCCACGTTGCATTGTCTCTTCCGTGCTGGTTGGCGGGGCCATATTCAGTCATGGGATTGATTTGAGTGCCGGTAAGAGTTGCAATACTTTTCCCGTCAAACCGATTCAAAGCCAGGTTCTGCGGTTCCTTCCCGAAGCCGCGCCCATCGCAATTGAACGAATAGAGACGATCGTCGTCCGCCCAGAAAGGGTCCCACGTGTCGCCATTCGAGTCGTCCCACTTGTGGATGTCGTGGAGATCGAAATCGAGCTCGGTAACACGCTTCGGAGTAACGACTTTCGGCATCAGCCCTGAGTGGAAGTGTGCAAGTACATTGCGATCGAACAGACTGAACGCTGCCAACACTCCCGTTCGACGGAGGAAAGACCGGCGATCAAGTTCCCGCGTTAACACTTTTTTCTTCCTCATGTCGGTTAGGCTCCCTTGGATTCGTCTTCTTTAATCAAACCGGCAACGCAAATGACCTCGAAATTGCGCGGACCGTGTACGCCGCGGTCACTCTCAGTCACCTCGACCGGGCCGGGGAAGCATTTCCCCAGACCACAGATGAAGCGAGGAAAGCGTTGGACGGATAACACAGTGGGCAAAAGAATGCCCTTGAATACGACAAAATGCAAGCCTCTGTGCACTTGACCACTCGGGTGGACGTATGAGCGTCGACCGCTCGATTGATCGACAGGATATACTTCCGCAGAGGGCAGTGGCCCCAGGAGGCATAGGTACGTGTCTGGCGTTCGGGCCATGTGCAGGCAGTTGGTTTTTGCTTTTGTGCTGGCACAGCAACTTCTGGCCCCGCCAACTTCAGCCGCAGAACAGAACACGAAATCGGATTCGTCGCCCCACCAAACGGAATTGATGACTAGCGCCGATAAAGCTGCACTGTCGCGTGCTTTGGCCGCATATGACCAGGGCCGAGCTGACGAAGCCGAGCCGGTGCTTCGGAATCTCGTTCGCCGTTATCCTGGGAATTTCGAAGCGGCAGAAACTCTCGGTCTGATTTATGCAGAAGGCGGAGACCTCTCTTCTGCGCTGTCCTTTTTCGAAAGAGCTTGCGTAATGCGTCCATCCTCCGCGTTGGCGCACGCAAACTTGGGCGCGGCATACCTGAAATCAGATCGCATTGAAGATGCAGTGCGCGTGCTTAAACGATCCGCGCGTCCACTTTGGGTTGGGCTCTGCGACGAAGATCGACAAGATTGAAATCCACTGGCCCAGCGGGATGAAGCAAGTGATTTCGTCCCCTGGCATCGATCGCATTTTCACGATCACGGAAGGGGGCGGCTCCGCGTCTCAGTGAAACAGGCCCGAGCCTGGTCACCCTGCATTAAACCGGCAATAAAACGATTTACGCTGATTTCACGCTAGCGGGTTATGGTTTGGATTGGCGGGCCTGGGTGGACCCGAACAACTGGCCAGTGTCTTGTCTGTTTTTCTTGATCGCGGCCGCCGCAACCTTGAGGCCAACCACAAAATCTCCGATGCAATCCTCCAATCGTTGACGTTTTCCATCTGACCAAGTACCTCGGATGGGACCCATGAAATAGGGCAGGTTGTCCACGCGAAACTGCAACTTGTCGGTGAGCTTGTAATCCCATTTGGGAGCCATCCAAGGATGCTTTTCTTCCGCAGGAGTCAAGACGTGCCGCAGGCTTTCTGTTACAGGTCGAGCGTCGTCTGCACCTTCTCGTGCCGGAGCATTTCTTGCACGGTCTTCGGATCAACCTTCCCACGGTTCACGAGCCAATTGCTGAGGCTGTGGCGCAGGTTGTGAAGTCCGAAGCGGCATCCACGCCACGTGATCGAACGCCGAGCGCACGTAGATCGGGCCGTTGCTCTGGTACATGTCTCCATCGGCGTATCCCGGACGCGAATGAGAGAAGTTTGACACGCCGCTGTACACTAGCGCGTAGTGAAGCGGAGAGCGTAGGCCTACGCCGCCTTGCAGGCGGCGCGTTTAGACCGGAACGGAAGGCTTCTTCTTGATCTCATCAAGGTAGTTGTAAATGGTGTATTTCGTCATTCCGAGCAGCTCGGCAACACGCTCAACAGAGTAGCGGACGAGGAAAGCCCCTCGGGCTTCCAGGTAAGCGACGATCGCGACCTTGTCTTCACGAGTCAGATCGGACGTACTCTTGCCAATGCTGCCGATCGCGTTCTGAATCATTTTTTCCAGCACTTCATCGACCGTGTGCTCGAACCCCTCGTCGATGGTTGTGCTCTCAGCTCCGAGGGCGTCCTGTAACCACTCCTGTGTCTTGAGCAGACCCGAGATGTCGACGTTTATGCACATCGCACCGAAGATCTCGCCTTTCTCATCGCGCAGGAAGATGCTGGAGGAACGCAACTCCTTGCCTTCCTTAGTTTTCGTTCGGTAGTTAAGAAGGTCCGATGGAGGAGGGGTCTTGAGTAGCTGCAGTCCGAGCGCATCGAGCGTATCTCCGACTTTGCGGTCGGTAAGTCCACCGTTCACAATTCCGACAATGGAACTCTCGGGTGAGTCAAGATCGTGAACAACGATTTCGCAGTGTTTTCCGAGCGTTTGCCCCAAGCCCTCACTGAGCCTGGATACGAAATTGAGAAGGTATTCTTTATCGACGGGCTTCACTGGTTCCTCTCTTGGTTTCGGATTCGGCGGTATTATACGATTTCGCCAACTGGAAGAACATGGTGTGCGTTTTCAACTTCATGAATGTCCACTGTGTGCGGTTTGGCTCTGTTTAACGGCTATACCTTGCACTTCAAAGTGGGCATTGAAGAGTAACTTGCCAGATCCGACAAATGCCCGGGCTGGCAGCGGTTGGTGCGTGAAATATGAGCAGTAGATCGCGTTGAACCGTTCCCACAGAGATACTTCGGGGCAGAAGACCTGTACGTACACTAGATCGTCCATCTGCATGCCAGCTTTCTGCAATACAGCTTGTACATCTTCCATTACGTTGCGAGCTTCAGTTTCGATGTCATCGGGCACTCGCTTCCCGGTCTCGTCCAGTCCAATGCGTCCCGATAAGTAAAGAGTGTGCCCAACTTGAACGCCGTCGCTAAAGGGGCCCTGTTGTTTGAGTTGAATGTATCTGCGAGGGCCTTCGACCGCAGCGCCCTCAACATCGTGGTCACCGGAAATTGGAACTGCAACAGACTTCGATGTAGTTGACATGTTGTTCAACTTGCCCTACTCGTCATATCCGCGCGGTGGCCCCCAGACTCGAACACTTGCTTTGGCAGTCCACAGTCGGGTTGGAACCACCCACTGCACAACCATACGGCAAAACTACGAGCGTAGTCAAATATATTTGTAAATATATCTTGACATTCTACATTTTGTTGAATTAAACTCTCTCCTTGTTAAAAAGACATACTCATTCTAAATACGTTACATGAGTTTTGGTCATGCCAATACGACCATATTCAAACGAAGGATTTGTGAACTGACAAAAAGTTGACATTCTCACTATCAAAACACTGCTGGAGGTTAACCATGGCATGCACGTCGTCCCGGAGAACTGGATTCTTATACTGCTGGCGGAGAACTTTGTTGCAGACGATGCTGTTGGCGGTAGTTGTTCTGTGTGTCATTCCAACCGCATGGTCCCAGACGGCTACCACTGGCATGTTGCGAGGGACCATTACGGATCCCTCTGGTGGGGTCATTCCGAATGCAGACATCCAAGCGACGAGTCGGGAAACCGGCGAGCGGCGCGAAGTCAAATCGGGTGCGGACGGTTCCTATGTCATCCCGTTGCTGCCGCCCGGCACGTATCGAATTGAGGTCGCCGCGGAGGGCTTCGCGCGAGCGGTTCAGCCAGGCACAGTCATCTCGGTCACGGAAACAGCCGTCCTGAATATGCGCCTGAATATTGGAGTTGCTTCTATTACGGTGGAAGTAAAAGAAAATCAATCTACCGTTGAGACGACTACGAATACGCTTGGCGATGTGGTCAACCCCACTCAGGTGCAATCGCTTCCTTTGGTAACCCGCAATTTCACCCAGATCATAGATCTTTCGGCTGGCGTGGTTTCCAGCGTGACGCGCGCGGATGAGATCGGGAGAGGAAGCGGGGGAGTGACTCAGACATCGGACAATGGCCTGGGGACAAACGTCCAAGGTGCCAGGGCGAGCGATAACAATTTTCAGATGAACGGGGTTACCGTCAACGATTTCCTCGGTACAGGCATGGGCATAGCGATTCCCAATCCCGATACGATTCAGGAATTCAAGGTACAAACGGGAATGTACGATGCCGAATATGGCAGAAACGCAGGTGCCAACGTAGATCTGGTCACGAAAACGGGGACGAACAACTTTCATGGTGACGTGTTCGAGTTTTGGCGAAACGACGTGTTGAATGCCAACGACTACTTCTTCAACACCAATGGGGTGTCACGTCCGGAGCTGAAGCAGAACCAGTTTGGAGGAACGCTGGGCGGACCGATCCTGAAGAATAAGCTGCTATTCTTTGGCTCGTATCAGGGCACTCGGCAAGTCAATGCGGTGCAAGGCCGGCAGACCTTCTATTCACCATCGATCACAAACGACCGCTCGCCCGCCGGCATTGGAGCCGTGTTCGCCGGACAGCAAGGGCTCCAATACTTTTTTGGACCTCCGGGGTTCGGGCCAGCCATTGCTGCCGATGGATCGAACATCAACCCGGTGGCGCTCGCGCTCCTACAGATGAAATTGCCGAATGGAAATTATCTCTACCCATCGCCGAACCCAGGGACGACTCAGGTTTCCCTCACGGTTCCGGCTATCTTCAATGAGAACCAGTACATGGGGAATTTCGAATACCTGCAATCCGCCAAGAACACGATCCAGGGAAGATTTTTCACGGCGCTGGCCAACACGAACAATCCATTCGGTGGCGCTGGAGGCGCGAATTTGCCCGGCGCTCCGCTCTTGACCGATGAGACCTACGTGGTCGCCTCGATTTCCGATAATTACGCCATCAGCTCGTATCTTTTCAACCAGTTTCGGTTCGGCTTTGCGCGAACTGCCGCCACCAACGCACCGCGGACGCCTTTTACTTTCTCCGGGATTGGGGTGACCAGTGCCGCACAGAACAACAACTTGCCTTACATTTCGATTGCGGGCTCCGACGTTATTAACACGGGTCCGTTTGCCCCCAACACTCAGAACAACTTCGATTTAGAGGATAGTTTCTCTTGGGTGCATGGCCGCCATACTTTACGGTTCGGCGGCGGACTCATCCGCTCTCAGCAAGTGAACCCAGGCCAGACTTGGGACGGCCAGATTGCTTTCCCAAGTTGGCCGGACTTTCTTCTCGGACTCTCCGGCACTCAGAACGGGACCGCCGGAATCCCTGGCCTCCCGCCTGACGGCTTCAGCAACGTGCTGTACAGTGTCGATTTGCTCGGCGTTCTTACCGCGGCCACGCGGACTTGGGAGGCGTCGGGCTTCTTTCAAGACGACTTCAAGGCCAGTTCGCGGCTCTCGCTGAATCTCGGGTTGCGCTACGAATGGCTGCCGCCGTTTACGGCCCTCCGCGGTCGAGCCACAAATATCAACCCGAGTTTGGTGAATCCCAATCCCCCGGTAGCGGGCTCGCTCGCGGGGTATGTCGTTCCGGCAAACTTTACGGAATCGATCCCCACGGGAGTGACACAGTCCTCGATGGACTCGTTCGTGCCAGGAAGTGCGGACCACACCTGGGGGCCGCGAGTGGGTTTTGCCTACAGTCTGCTCCCTGACAGCGATCGTGTCGTGCTGCGCGGTGGATATGGAATCTACTATTCGGCGATCACCGGCAACAACCAGTTCCAGTCGATTCCGTCTCTGCCGTGGGCCGATCTACGGATCAACGAGCCCCCCTACAATGGCGGCGCCACTTTCGCCGATCCCTTCATTGAGCCCATTCCTGCGCTCAGCACATTTCCCTTTTTTCAACCGTACACGCCGGCCAGCGATATCAGCTTCATCTCCACCCAACAGACGGTTCGGCCCGGGATTACGCAGGAATACACCCTGAACGTGCAAACCGAGGTTGCCCCGAACCTCGTTCTTCAATTGGCCTACGTCGGCTCGGGCGCCAATCATCTGATGTTCTCGCGATCCATCAACCAAGCTGGATTGGCTACGCCAGCGAATCCGATCCACGGGCAAACCACGAGCACCTATGCGAACATTGCGGAACGGGTGCCTTTTCTCGGCTTCGATCCCGCCAACTTCTTAGAGCAGGAATCGGAAGGGCGATCCAACTACAACGCGCTGGAAGTCACATTGAAGAAGAATTTCAGCAAGGGCTTGCAGTTCCTGGCTTCGTATACCTGGTCGAAGACCATGGCGACCGGAGCCTCAAGCATCGTGGGAAGCTCTAACGGTGGAGGATCAATGGGAGATCAGAATAACCTTTACGCCGATTACGGGGCCGCCAACTTCAGTCGGCCCCAGCGATTGATTGTGAACACCACCTATCAGTTTCCAAACCTGAACCATGGCCCCCACTATGCGAAAACCTTGCTGAGCGGCTGGGAGGTCTTGGGCGTCGCGACGTTTCAGTCCGGTACGCCGCTGACCTTCACGAATACGAATAGCACCAATCTCTTCGGCATTTCCAATGACCACGCTTACTACGATCCCAGCAACGCGGGATGCAACGGGCAAATCGGCCTGGGCGGCTCGGTCAACAGCCGCGTAAAGGAGTATTTCAATACGAGTTGTTTCACCGCTCCGCCAACCATCAGTTCGGACGGAGGAACGGCCTTTGGGAACACCCGGCCGGGTATGCTGCGTGGGCCCGACCAGCGCAATTTCGATCTTTCGCTGAGTAAGATGACCGCCCTCGGTGGCAACGATCGCGTCAGCCTCGAGTTCCGGGCGGAGTTCTTCAACGCGTTCAACACAACACAATTCGCGAACCCGGATACCGCCTTCAGTGATGGAACGCCGGCATTCGGCAGCATAACGGCGACGACGGTGGCGCCGCGCATTGGCCAACTCGCGCTGAAGCTTCATTTCTGAGCAAGGGTGTCTTGTGTCGCAGGCCGCGGCAGGGGGAGCTGAGTCATCCACTCCTCCTATCCGTGGCTGGAGTATAGGATTTTGCTGGCAGTCGGCGTTTCCGCGGAAATGCTCTTTCGTTTCGGAATCCTCTCTATACTGGCTTGACTGACATTGTTTCAATCGCGATTGGCATAGCAACTGCGGAAAAAGGAACCACCTAACATGAGCAAACGATTGGCTGCGATTTGGACTCTGGTCGTGGTAGTGGCAGGTCTGTCGGGGGCTGGGCTGAGAGCGGCGTCTGTATCTCAGACACCTACGCCGATGGATGAGCCGGTAGTAACGCAACACCAAATTACGATTAACGGGCTTGCCCTTAAATACACGGCACGGGCTGGATTCCTTTCCCTGCGTGATGAGTTCAACGATATCCATGCCCGCATCTTTTATGTTGCGTATCAGCTCGACAGAGGGACAGACAAATCGCCTCGCCCGCTGACCTTTGCCTGGAACGGCGGCCCGGGTTCACCCGCCTCCATGCTTCATCTGGGAGCGCTGGGTCCATTCCGAGTCAAAGACCTGGATGAATATTCGACGGCTCCTCCCCCGTATCAATTGACTGAAAACGAGAGCACATGGCTGGATCAAACCGACCTGGTTTTCGTGGACCCGGTGGGCACCGGGTACAGCTACGCGGTTACGCCGGAATTTGGCAAAGAGTTCTGGAATTCGGAGGGGGACATCGATTCGATCTCCGAGTTCGTCCGTCTTTTTGTGGCGGAGTACGAATACGGCCCGACGACGCCAATCTTTCTGGTCGGAGAGAGTTACGGCACTTTTCGTGCGGCTGGCGTAGCGGAGAAACTTGTCGATAGGGACTTCAATGTTGCTGGTGTAGTCCTCATCTCCCCCGTACTGGATTTGCGCGCTAGCCTGTCGGACAAACCCAGTTCCGATCTCCCCTACATCACGCAAATCCCGAGTTATACCGCGGCGGCTTTCATTCACAAAAAACTGCCGCCAGATTTGCAATCCGATTTCGATTCGGCCATCCAGAAGTCGGAGGAATGGGCTGAGAACAGTTACTCGGTGGTTCTCCTGAAGGGAGACCGATTGTCCCCAGCCGATCGCAAGCGTGTCACGAAGGAATTCTCGCGGTTTACAGGGCTCGACGAGGAATTCGTCGCCAAGCACAATCTGCGGGTTGGCATGGATGAATTCGCAGGCCAGTTACTTCAAGACAAGAAACAGGTAGTCGGTCACTATGACGTGCGCGCCACCACTTCGACGACCTCATCGGAAGGGGAATACAATCCAACTCTCGACCCAAGCCTGAATTCACACGGGACCGGTAAGCTCATTGTTCCGTATCTCCGATCGCAACTTAACTTCAGGAGCAACGCCTTTTACGCCGGGCCCTTTGGAGAACGCTGGCCTGCTCCTAAGGAACATAGAGGGGATTGGATGTCGACGCGTTGGGACTATGGGACTGACGCGGACCGCAGCGCCGCTCTCGCACACGCGATGCGAGATAACAAGTCCATGCGGGTGCTTGTGATCTCTGGTCTCTATGATCTGGCGACGCCATTCTTCGAGGCGGAGAATACCTTCGCACACATGGGGCTGGATCGTGAAACTCGCTCCCACGCGGAACTGCTCCGCTATAAAGGCGGTCACATGGTGTACCTGGATGCCGCCAACCGGAAGCGGCTCAAGGACGACTTTGCAGCCTTGGTGCGACAAACACAGTCGTTAGCTGCATCCGGATCGACAAAATGAAGGATCGGCTTTCGCGAAAGTCCATAACGATGACCATCACGAGAACGGCGGCGGGTCTGCTAGTGGCGTTGCTAGCGGCGGTATTCGCGGCAGCGCCCGTCATGGGCCAGACTGCCGCGGTCGCGCAAAGCGCATCGCATCCGCCAGTAATTACTCACCACGTAAGTACATTCAATGGCAAGACGGTCCGCTACACGGTCACCGTCGAAGGAATCGAGGTTGCTGATAACAAGGGCAAGCCGTCGGCGCGGCTGGTGAGCTTCGCCTACGTCGCGGACGACGTAGGTGCCCCTGCAACGCGGCCTGTGATGTTCGTATTCAACGGCGGCCCGATCACCGCGTCGCTCTGGCTCCACATCGGTGTAATGGGACCGAAGCGGGTGGCTGTGCCAGACGACCTGACCGCCGATCCCGCGACCTATACTCTTGTCGACAATCCCTATTCTCCGCTTGATGCGGTCGATCTTGTCTTCATCGATCCGGCGTCCACAGGCTTCAGCCGCGTGCTGCCGGGGACGGCGCCGGAGAGCTATTACTCCGTCGTTACCGATGGACAGCAGGTGACCGCGTTCATCTCCGACTGGTTGGCCAACCACGGTCGCCTGTCCTCGCCTGCCTATCTTCTGGGGGAGAGCTACGGCACTATTCGCGCCGCAGAGGTCGCCGCCCAGCTTGCCGAGATGCCGCAGCCCATCCTGCTCGGGGGAGTCGTGCTGATGGGGCAGGCGCTCAACATCGTCGAATACAGGCAGCGACCGCAAAATATCGTCAGCTATGTTGTGTCGTTGCCAACGCTGGCGGCGCTCGCCTGGTATCACCAGAAGGTCGATCGGAAGGGCAAGACGTTACACGAGTTTGTGGACGAGGCGTGGCAGTTTGCGCAGACGGACTATCTCTCAGCGCTCTTTCAAGGAAGCGCCATAGAGCCGGCGGAACGCGATCGCGTGGCCAAGCGGCTTGCGGAACTGAGCGGTATTCCAGCCGCTTATTATCGGGAGCATGACCTACGCATCACCAAGGAGCAATATAGGGGCGAGTTACTCAAGGAACGTGGGCTGTTGCTTGGCCGCAATGACGGCCGTTATGTCGCGCCAATGACGAGCAAAGGCATCGCCGAGGATCCTTCCGAAATCATCACCGCCCCTTTTAAGCGTCTTTTTGCCGACTATGTTCGCAACGATCTCAAGGTGGACTGGCCCGAGGAATATGTTGCCATGCCAAAGGGAAACGGGTTGGAAGACTGGAAGTATGGCGGTACCTCGCCTTTCTCCGACTGGCCCTATGGCGACCGGCTGCTGAAAGCGATCAAGGCCAATCCGCACTTCCGCGTACTGATCGGCAACGGGTATTACGATACGCAGACGACCGTCGGCGCTGCCAAATATGCTATCCGGCAGGCGGGCTGGCCCGAAGGCTGCGCTGCCCTCTCTTTCTATGAGGGAGGACACATGGCCTACACGGTTGAGCGCAGCGCCAAGAAGTTCACCGATGACCTCCGCGCCTTTGTCAGGTCCGGGTCTTAGATTACGGGCACATCGGGCGGGTAATTCATGATCGGGCAGCAGGTGGTACCTGATGCGAAGCATAGCGAAACCCAGGAGTAACGGCCATGAACATTAGTCGACGTGAAGCTCTGGCGAGTCTCGGCAGCATGGCAGCGCTCGGAGTCGCACCGCTGCTGTCTTCGAAAGCGCTCTCGCAAGTTACTGCCGCATCGTCGAGTGCTCTTGTTTTACCCGCCAAGAGCGATTTCGCAATTCCCAGTGGCGTCACTTACATCAACAGCGCCTACACCCATCCGATGCCCCTTGCCGCTTTGGAATCCTTGCGCGCATGGGCCGAGTTTCGAGCGCGACCGGAAGCCGTTTCGCAACCGAAGAAACTGATCGACGTCAAGGCCGAGTTCGCGGCCCTGATCAACGCCAAGGTATCGGAAATCTCCTATATCTCAAGCACCAGCATGGGGGAGAACCTGGTGGTCAACGGGTTGGACATTGCATATAAGTCGGACAATGTCGTCACCGATGCGCTGCATTTTGAAGGCGCGATCTTGCACCTACAGGCACTTCAGCAAAGATTCGGCCTCGATCTTCGCATTGTGATGCCGCGCGATTGGCGGATTGAGTTTAAGGACCTTGAGCGCGTAGTCGACAAGAGAACGAAGCTCATCGAAATTTCGCTGGTCGCCATGGACAACGGTTTCCAGCATGATCTGAAAGCGGTCTGCGATCTTGCTCATGCGCACGGCGCATACGTGTACGCAGATATCGCCCAGGCCGCCGGCAGCGTCCCCATCGACGTGCGCGCGAGCGGCGTCGATTTCTGTGCCTGCTCCAGCTTCAAGTGGCTCATGGGCGATTTTGGTCTGGGCTTTCTCTTCGTAAAGGAAGAGTTGCTCGATCGTGTCATTGGGCGCTCACAGTATGGCTATTACCAAGCGAGCGCCCTCGACTCCCATTTTCTTCCAGGTGATACGCCAAGCGCTTCCCCATACACCTGGGAGCTCGATCCGGGCGCTGCCGGCCATTTTGAGGTCGGCACGCCCGCAATCGGGGTCGCCCATGTGCTCTCGCAATCGCTGCCGTACATCCGCAGGCTGGGAGTTGAGAATATCCTTGCGCACCGGCAACCGCTGTTGAAGCGGCTCCGCGAGGAGATGCCGCGACTCGGATTTGAACCGCTCACCCCTCCCGAGTCGACCTCGGCGCTCATCAGTTTCGCGTTCAAGGATCATGAGGCGGTGCGGCAACGCCTGCGGAAAGCCAGCATCAATGCACGTCTAGCCGAGCGATTTATTCGGTTGTCGCCGTCCGTGTTCAATGACATGAAAGACATCGACAAGTTGTTGGAGGCCCTGGCGTAAGACTTAAGGAATCTCTGGTTAAGTTCAGCTTTCAGTGGTTTTGAAAGGGCACGGCTTCAGCCGTGCCGTTAAGACCAGCTAAACATGCGGCTTTAGCCGCTGAGGGCCACACTGCTGACGCGTCTAGTTTCGATAGCAAGGTCTTATTCAGAGGTTCCTTAAGGTGGTTGCCGGATTTCTTGTAACCGGTTTCCTGTGGAACGGCCTAATTACGATATGTCGAGTGGCAGATGGCTCGGGAAATTCCAAGGAGGTCCAGATGATTAGGCAGTGTAAGCTCCTTTCATCAGTCTGCTTATGCGCAGCATTCGTACTCGTCTTCGCATTGATCGCACAAGCGACGGAAACCGAACGCTTCTCAGAGGTTTCTAACAACGAAGTCGTCGGTCATTTGCAGGCGGTTACGGATGGAAAACAGGTAAGTGTCGATTATGCGGTCGACGATAATGGCCGCGGTCCAAAGTTGCGCGAGCGTCTTGTGCTGAGTGACTCTGGAATCCCTGTGCAATGGACCATTGACGGGACCTCTCTTATGGGTGGCGCCGTGCACGAGAGCCTTTCTTGGACCCATGGGACCGAGAAATGGCTCAGTCAGGCGGACCAGGGTAGCGCGCCTGCCCCGAGTCCCATTCTCTACGTCGCGAATGACACTACTCCCTGGAGCCTTGGTCTGTACGGTCGAGTGTTACTGCATGCTCCTAACCAGACCCTCGTTGTTCTACCCGGCGGATCTTTACGATTGGAGAAATTGCGCGATGTAACCGTGGGCGAGGGGTCTGCTTCGATAACTCTGACCGCTTATATGTTGAGCGGTGTTGATGTTCTCCCCGAATTGCTGCTGTTCGATAAGAGCGAACATCTGTTCGCCAGGCTCGTCGAAACCGTCTTTGTTCGTGAAGGATACGAAAAAGAATTCTCACGGCTAAGAATGTTAGGTGAAGAGCTGAGTATGGAGAGGCTCAAGACAATCCAACGCAAAGTGGCCCATCGTTTCGACGATCCAATTCGGATTCGTAATGTGCACGTCTTCGATCCCAAGACGATGCACACGGGCGACCTCGTATCCGTTACTGTATTCCGTGGAATGATTACGTCCGTGGAACCCGAGTTGGCAAACACGACAGTTCCCGACGATGAGGTTATTGTCGACGGCCAAGGTGGAACATTAGTAGCCGGACTCCATGATATGCATTCGCATAACTCATTGTGGACTGGTCCTTTTTACCTGGCGGCGGGAGTTACAACCACTCGTGATATGGGCAATGACAACACCGTATTGCTGAATTTGATGAAGTATGTCGATAGCGGCGATTTGCCTGGTCCGCACATTATTCCGTCCGGTTTTATCGAAGGCCGCAGTCCCTATTCTGCTAGAGATGGATTTATTCCAGAGACGCTGGAAGATGGCTTGCGCGATGTTCATTGGTATGCCGACCGGGGATACATCCAAATTAAGATCTACAACTCGATGAATCCCGACTGGGTGAAGCCGCTGGCTACGGAAGCGCATCGGCTCGGCTTACGCACGGTCGGCCATGTGCCGGCATTCACCACACCTGACCACATGATGGAATCTGGCTACAACGAGATAACTCACGTCAATCAGTTGATGTTAGGGTGGATACTAAGTCCTGGAGAAGATACACGAACGCCACTCCGGATTACCGCGATGGCACGCGCCGAGGATTTGGATCTCTCCAGCGCCCGTGTGCGGCACACAATCGACCTGATGAAAACGAACCGGGTAGGTCTCGATACAACCGCTGTCATCCTTGAGCGGCTCATGTTGAGCCGGGCCGGTCAGGTGCAAGCTGGCGATGCTCCATATCTTGACCATATGCCCATTGGCTATCAGCGCTATCGGCGGCGTTCTTTCGTGTCGTTTAAGGACGAAGCTGAAGATCAAGCCTATTTCCGGGCGTTCGATAAGGTGCTGGCAACGATGGCGTTGCTTTATAAAGAAGGGATTCGTCTGTTGCCTGGGACTGACGACGATACAGGTTTCACGGTCCATCGTGAGCTTGAGCTTTACGTCAAGGCTGGAATTCCGGCCAATGAAGTCTTGCGAATGGCAACCTTCGATGACGATGAATATATGTCGCGAGATCAGCGGTTCGGCGGTCTGGAACGCGGCAAGTGCGCGGATTTGTTTCTCGTGACAGGAGACCCCTCTCGCGACATCAGTGCCATTCGGCAAATCCGTATGGTCATGAAAGACGGTGTTATCTACTATCCACAGGAAATTTATCAAGAACTGAACGTCAAACCATTCGCATTACCCCCGCCGCTGGTCCCGGCTAAAGTGAGGTCCGTTAATGGCGCGACTGGTGCGCAACGATAATCGACACTGAGTGCGATGCTCTGTCGGAGTAAGTGCTCCGAGTTATGGACATCCTAAGGAACCTCTGATTAAGTTTAGCTTTCAGTGGTTTTGAAAGGGCACGGCTTCAGCCGTGCCGTTAAGACCAGCTAATCATGCGGCTTTAGCCGCTGAGGGTCACACTGACGACGCATCTCGTTTCGATAGTAAGGACTTATTCAGAGGTTCCCTATGCGACATGAGAGAATCAACCCTCAAGCATTGGTACTTAGACGCGGTAATTGCGAAAAGACATCGGTAGAAATGCCCATAGATCGTTCGATTCGAGGAGGAATAGAGTGATGCAACGTAATCTGCTGTGGATGGCTGTTCTGGGGATCGCCATATCGTCCGCCGTTCATCCCGCTGCTTCGCAGGCGACGGCGCCTGCTGCGCCACTGTTCAGCGTGCGTCTGAAGCCTGGCCCCGCGGACAAGGAGGGCCGCGTCGGCTACGTCGATGTGGCCGCGACGCTGCGGCCTGCCGACACTCCTGCTGGTGTGCCCGTGCTCATGATGCCTACCGTTATCGCGAACATTGAAACGGTCGCCAGGACGATGCAGGACTTCACAGCCACCGATGCCAAGGGCACATTGCCGTTGGAAGTAAAGGACGATGCCGATAGCGCCCAGATCCCCTACCGTCGCTGGGTTCCAGCGCGACCCATCGTCGGCGATCTCTCCGTCCGTTACCGCGCCCCCATCAGTGACGCCATGCCAAAGCGCACCGGGCCGCCATTCGCCTTGCGCACGGAAGGTGGCGGGTTTTCCGGCGCAGGCGCCGCCTTTCTGGTCGAGCCGGCCGCATCCAAACCTTATCGTCTCGCAGTGCGGTGGGAACTCTCGGAACTGGGACCACAGGCCGCCGGTGTGTCTAGCTTCGGTGACGGGGACATAGACCTCTCGAAGGCCGTGGCGGCAGAGACTGGCCTGAGTTCCGCGTTCTTTATGGCCGGGCCCGTGCATCGTTATCCGGCCAAGCCTACGGCAGTTGGTTTCTCGTCAACGTGGCTCGGCTCTCCGTCGTTGTCTTTCGATCCCGACCCGCTCATGGCGTGGACGGCGAAGCTCTACGATTGGTATGAGAGTTTTTTCAAGCCTGGCGAGCGTCCGTACCAGGTGTTCCTGCGTTATAACCCTGTCAACCCAGGCGGTGGCGTCGAGTTGATGAATTCCTTCGTCGTCACCTATGACCAGGATACGAAGACCGACGAACTCAAGTTCACGCTTGCCCATGAGATGCTCCATACATTTGCTCCCGCGCTGGGTGATGGGCTCGAAACGTCGTGGTTCTCGGAAGGGCTGGCGGTGTACTACCAGCGTCTGCTCCCGCTGCGTGCCGGCGCCATCACACCAGACGCGTTCCTCGCCGACCTCAACGAGACGGCCGCAGGTTACTACACGAACGCCTTGAACAACGTGCCGAATGACCAAATCGGCCCGCGTTTTTGGCAAGACACGCGGATCCGAGTGCTCCCCTACGATCGGGGAGCCATGTACATGGCGGTCGTGGATGACCGCCTTCGCAAGGCATCCGGCGGCAAACGCTCGCTCGACGATCTCGTGTTCGCTCTGCTGGATCGGCAGAAGAAGGGACTCCCCACCACTCCGGCTGTCTGGGTGGAGTTAATTACGAGTGAACTGGGTCCTGCCGCAAAAAAAGAATACGAGGCTATGTTGGCCGGTGCGGTTGTGCTGCCCGATTCGGACGCTTTCGGACCGTGCTTCGAACGGCGGACCGCGCCCTTGCGGCGCTTCGATCTCGGATTCGATTCGAAGATCATGGGGGAGCCCACTCGCATCGTCCGTGGTCTCATTCCCGGTTCGGAGGCCGAGCGCGCGGGACTTCGAAACGGCGATGAAATCGTAGCACCGGTGGGCCTTGACAGCCTTCAGGGTAAACAGAAACGCACGCTGACGCTCCAAATCCGCCGGGGCGACAAGGTCTTTTCTGTGACCTACCTGCCGCGCGGTGAAACTGTCGAAACCTACCAGTGGGCGCGCGTGCCGGGTGTTGCCGACGCCGATTGCCGCTATTAATACCTGGCGTTCAGCGATTTGGACCAGGTGATGGATGCCGTGGAAACCAGCCTGCACCATCTCCACCACACCCCGGCCTTGCTCCACTCCATGATCGCCTTCCCATGGATCCTCGAATCCGTTGCGTGATTACTCTGCTTATAATGGCGAATCGGTATTAAACTTGCTTTCCATTCAGCGAGGAGCAAAAAAAGATGCGAAAGACCAACTACCAATCCGCCGTCAAGCACCTTGGAAAATCCGATCCCGTGATGGCCGCGATCATTGAGCGCGTGGGGCCGTGCCGGATGGAGTTTGGCGAGCCCACGTTTCACGCCCTGGCCGAGGCCATCCTCTATCAGCAGTTGAACGGCAAGGCGGCCGTGACCATTTTCAACCGCTTCACCGCGCTGGCCGGCGATCCGCTGACGCCCAAGGGAATTCTCAAGCTGACCGATGAGCAAATGCGCGGCGTCGGACTGTCGCGGCAGAAGACGGCGTATCTGCGCGATTTGGCCGAGAAGACCGCGGCCGGGTTGCTGGACTTCGAGCGCCTGCCGGAATTGCCGGAAGATGAAGCGATCGCGCATCTCACCCAGGTCAAGGGCGTGGGCGTGTGGACGGCGCACATGTTCCTGATGTTCACCTTGCGGCGTCCCGATATTTTGCCCACTGGCGATTACGGCATACAGGCCGCCATCAAGAAGCATTACAAAAAACGTAAGTGGCCGAAGCCTGCCGTGATGGAGAAGGTCGCGAAACCATGGGCGCCCTATCGTTCGATCGCCTGTTGGTATCTGTGGCAGAGCCTGGATATTAAGACGGTCGGGAAATAAATTTCAGGCGGCGGTCCCATTTTGTCAAAGTGTTTCACGTGAAACACTATGCAGATATTATTGTACGTACATTCATGCTCTATTGTACGTACGTGCAGATACATACAGTCGGCGATCGAAACCTCGACACTGGACTGAGCGTATTCTTCCTTGCCGCGTGCGACGGGTTTTAAGTCATTGATAACGCTCGGGGATGGTTGTGGTTAAATTGACACAACCGAGCGGTTTTTACGTTGTATTTTTCCACACATCGTTATTTTGGGTTGGCGACCCAGCCTTGCAGCCTCTTGCCTCAGGGGCCTTTGCGGAATGTATCCACTCGGCTACAATAGTGGCATTGAAGCGGGAAAAAGCTTACGCGAGGGTCGAGCCGGCGGCGTATCTCTTTGACGATGCGCTGATCGCGGAATATCTTTCGCTCACCGCCGAAGACCCAAACCCCGATGTATTCCTGGCCGCGCTCAGCGAGGTGGTTAGAGCGCGAGGCGTGGCGCAGATCGCCAGAGACTCCGGTCTTTGCCGGGAGAGCCTGTACAAAGCCCTGAGTGCGGGCGCGCATCCGCGTTTTGAAACCATCAATTCCGTGCTGCACGCCCTGGGGGTGAAGATCGCTGTGGTTGTTCGACGTGAGCGTTAGGCCGGGATGACGGCATGGGGAAGGCTGGGCGGCCCGCCGGTGTCGGCTATGCGGCGGGCCACTTCTCAAAAAACGTGAGAAGTGGCGCACCCGGTAGCGGCTAAAGCCGCGATTGATTTTGCTGCACTTACGGCGCGGCTGAAGCCGCGCCCCTTCAAAACAAGATCAAAATCCGAGTTTTTCCGCAGCCTGTGAAGTCGTGCCCTTCCCGTCCGTGCTTGCGGCATCGCTAGAGCGAATCCAGAGTTGTTGTACACACTGGCAACTGCCGAGCTTCGCTCGGCTGGGCAGGTGAGGGCACCTGCCCCTACGCGGGCAGGGTACAGCAACCGTGAAACCACTCTAAACGATGCCCTGATACGAAACTCGTTAAAATAAAAAACCCTCCCGACCGATGCGAGAGGGTTTGCGGACTGGTTCTAGAAATATTATGCCGCGCGCACGACATTGCCCGCCTGGAAGCCCTTGGGGCCTTTGAGCAGATCGAACTCCACAGTCTCGCCTTCGTTCAGCGAGCGATAGCCGTTCTCCTGGATGGCGGAAAAATGCACGAACACATCCTCGCCCGTGGAGCGCTGGATGAAGCCGTATCCCTTCGCCCCGTTAAACCACTTCACCGTACCCTTTTCTCTCACAAAAGACTCCTTTCACCTGGTTGCTAAGAATGATTCCCGCCGACGCTTGCCGGTGTATTCGGAGTGCCGGACCGTTTTCAGGTTAGAGTTAACCTTGCCATCGGCAATCCCTCAGGGGCTAAAGCCCGCATTATTGGCGGGCGTTAGCGGCACCCTTCGACTTCGCTCAGGGCAGGTTCTTAATGTCGTGCCCTACCCAGAACCAGGCACAGTTTACGGTAACCATGAAAATGGTCTAACACCGATGCCGGACACTACCTCCAAGGACGGCAAGAATTCTTACTGGCGTCGCCGCGCGCGCGGGCGATACCGCGAAAACGAAACGGCTCCCCTGCATTCCGTCGCAGGGTTGCCCGCGACGAAAAACGGAGGAGCCGCGAAAACGAAGACGCGATATCCGACTGCCGACACAGAAACGTCAATCCTGCTATGCGCTCGCCCACCGTCTCCGGGAGACGAGCAGGAAATAATAGCAGGAAGATGGCAATTGGCAAGGGGAAAATTACGGGAGGCCATGCGAACTCTGAAGGGCACCCCGCACGGGTCTCGGCCTGTCCACAAGTCAGGACTTCACCACGGAGACACGGAGTCACGGAGAAAAGCTTTTTCATTGGTCCAAGTCGAGCAGCAATTATCTTGGTAAAGACGGAATAACGATCTCGCTTTCCTCCGTGTCTTCGTGCCTCCGTGGGGAATGTCGCTCGGAACCTGGGAACGCAGGCGATTGCGGACAGTCCCACCACCGCGCCTCGACGAAATGCCGTGATACTTTGATAAAATCTAAGCAGCCAGTGTCTTCCATCACTCCCATCCGGCCTTCCGACAAAACGGGCGCATCTGAGTTCCGCGCGGCTCCGGCGGAAGGCGTTGTCCGCTCCACGGCGCGCTATCTGCTACGGACCGATGTGCACACCTTTGCCTTCTCGGTCGCCGCCAACGCCATTCTGTCGTTCTTTCCGTTCCTGCTGTTGCTGATGACGCTGATCCGCTACGTCTTTCATTCGCAACTGATGTACGACGTGGTCGAGCGGCTGTTGCGCGATTCGCTACCGGCGGGACAGGAATTCGTGATCCGCAACCTAAATGCGATGGTAGGCGCGCACCATCGGGCGCAAGTGTTCTCGCTGGCCATGCTGCTGATTACTTCCACTGGAGTTTTTCTTCCGCTCGAAGTTGCGCTCAACCGCGTCTGGGGATTTCGCAACAACCGCTCTTACCTGGGCAATCAGTCGATCGCGCTCGGGCTGGCGTTTGCCTGCGGATCGCTCACCTTGCTCTCGGTAGGCCTGACCGCCGGCAACGTCGCCATCGTGAAGAGCGCGCTGCACGGCTATGGCGACTGGTATGTGCAACTGGTGGGCTTCCTAACGATGAAGGTTTTTTCGATCGGGGCCAGCATCGCAATCTTTTTCCTGATCTATTGGCTGTTGCCGAATGGCAAGGTGCCGGCCCAGGGCGTGCTGCCGGCGGCGGTGATCATGGGATTGCTCTCCGAGGTGCTAAAGTACATTTATATCTTCGCGCTGCCCCGGCTGAATTTCGCGGAAGTGTATGGGCCGTTCGCCATCTCGGTCAGCCTGATGTTTTGGGCGTTCCTGTCGGGAATGCTGCTGCTGACGGGGGCGCATCTGTCGGCGCGAAAAGCAATGACGAAGCAGTGAATTTGCAATTGATAATTGGTAATTGATGCGACCGGATTGGCTTTGCAAATCAAAAAATTGCCGAATTAAAGCATTTTCACCGATAGTGTAATGCAATCCATGTTCATCGTTGCTATTGGCCTCGCCGCCGGCAATCCCTCAGGGGCTAAACAGGCTGCGGAAAAAGTCAATGTTCGACGCCCAGCCCCTAAAGGGGCGATTGATTTCGAAGGACTTGCGGTATCGCTAAAGCGATACCCTGATACGAAACCGGACTTTTTCCGCAGTCTCTAAAGCCCGCATTTCTGGCGGTGGTTAGCGGCACGACTGAAGTCGTGCCCTTCCCAAACCCAGCCACGGCTTATAGTAACGCTGAAAATGCTCTATAAATTCTCTTCGAGCGCGGACTTTGCCGCCGCTTCCAGCACCTCATCCCAAAACGAAGAATTCGGATCGAGCGCGGCCACGCCGATCTGTCCTTCCGCCACAGTGCCTTCTTCGCCAGCCCAGGTGACGCGAAACTTCTCCTTCTTGTGTAAGCGGGCGAGAGCGATGGTGTCGCCCGGCCGCAGCATTCCGTGGATGCCCGCGAGTTGCGCACCGCGCCGGCTAACATTCACCGTCGTTACTCTCTGATCCAGAGGGCGGCCGCTGACGTCGGTCCCGGTCAGCAGCACCGGCAGAGCGATATCGACCCGCGCCTCGCAGCGGTCGCCGAGCCGCTGCCGGCGCAGATCGTCAAGAAACCGCTCCGCCGGCAGCGCCGCCCCTTGGCGCACCAAATCGAGGAGCTGGTCATTGGAATTGGAATCGGAATCGGAATCGTCGCCGGATTCTTCGTCCTGCGCGGCGTGCTCGATTGCTTGCAGATTTTCTTTCCCGTTTTCTACGCAGCCTTCCTTGCGACCAACGAAAATTTTCGGGACCGCGCGATCGCTCGTGAGCCGGTCGATCAGTTTCTTGACTTTCGCCCGCTGGTCCAGCCCCTCGGCCCGAGTGAACTCGACACCCATGCCGGTTTGCGCGTGCGACACGCGCACCACTCCATCTAGCAGGCACTCCGTGTCCGAGGTACGCACGCTCAACAACACCGGAGTCTGGGCGGGAAGTGGCGCCGCCGTCTCCAGGTAGCAAGCGCCCGCGCTGATATCGGTCAGGCGCCAGCGCCGGGAGCGGGCCGGTTTGGCCGCCACGCTCGTCTCTTGCTCGTTCCGCCGATCGGGCCGCGCCGGCTCCGCGGCTGGCGGCACGGGCTCCTCGATCTTCCAATCCGATGGTGCGTACTCGATTCCCCAGAAGTTGCCCGGAACGTCGAGTTCAAGGCCGATCAGCCAAGTCTCGGGATCGCCGCCGAGTGGGACCACCTCGGAAACCCGCGCCGTGGTGTGCCGTTTCGCCGAAACGATTTCCAGCCGCACCTGAATGCCGTGCGCCATCTCGCGAGCAGCGATCAGACCGCATCCATGCGCGTTGACCAGGGTGGTGTCGCACGGCTCGGAAAATGGATGGGCAGCGTCGAGGCTGGTCACCAGCACCGGAACTTTCAGCGGTAGCCGCGTGCTGCGCCGAATCGCGTGTTGTGTCTTTTCCGAAGGGCCCATAGTGTTGGCAATTCGAAAGTTCTTGAGCCTGAAAACCTCGCTTTGCGAACCAGCTTAGCAAACCAGCTTTGCAGCCGGCTTTGCGTAGTCAAGACGATTGGAAAGCAGCACCGGCCGCTCCAGCTAAGGCAAAACCAAAGTTGCTATGGCCACGAAAAAATGCCGAATTGCGTCCGACGGAGACGGGGCAAGCCCCGTCTCTACATTGGCTCACGCACCATGCTAGATCACAAGCAGGCCGAGGGCACGGAATTTCACCGCCCCGGTTGCCAGTTAGACACTAGGCACGGCTCCGGCCCTACCCGGCCTTGATCGCGGTATCGGGCGCCTGAAAAGCGATTTGTTTGTGAGCGCCGTCGCAGAAGGGCCGGTTGGCGGAAGCGCCGCAACGGCAGAGGCCAAACGCCGTCTTGCCCGTCAGATCGTACTTGTTGCCATCGGCGTCCACTAGTTCCAGAACGCCGTTAGGATCGTCTACGCGCAAAGAACCGTTCTTGCGCACCGTAATCGTGACTTGCGCCATGTCGCCTCCAGTGAAATGGAATCGTCCTCAAATTATCGCAGGAAGAAAAAAGTTGCCAGGAAACAGTTGCCAGTTGCCAGTTCTAGAACTGGTTTCATAAATGCTTTTACAAAACTGGGAGCCAGGCCCTCAGGGGCTAAAGCCCGCATATTTGGCGATCCTGAGCGGCACGGCTGAAGCCGTGCCCTACCCAAAACCTATTTATGAAACCAGTCCTTAGTCAACCCCGCCTTACTGGCAACTGGCAACTGGCTACTGGCTGCTGAGTTTCTCCAGATGGCGGAAGCCACCGGTGGCGGCAAACATCAGCGCGGTGATGGTCCCGTTATAGGCCATGTGGATGAGGACGCCGGCGGCGACGGAATTTTTCTTGGCGCGGACCATCGTCAAGACTATGCCAACCAGGAAGATGACCAGCACCGGGCCCCAGGCAAATCCCAGTTGCGCGCCGTGCAGCAGGGCAAAACCTGACGCGGTCAGGAAGACGGCAATCGGCAAGCCGAGGCGGCGCGCCAGCACGGGATAAAGAAAGGCGCGAAAAAAAAGCTCTTCCATCAGAGGCGCGAGCGTCACGCTCAGAATACTGAGCGCCCAAGCTTCGGCGGGCGTGCGAAAAAAATTGTCGATCGGCAATTCTTTCGGAATCGGCAAGAAATGCGCCAGGCCTTGCAGCCCCAACGAAAGCGCCACGCCCGACACTACGTAAATGGCAATGTTCGAAGGCCAATTCCAGTGGATGGCGGCGAGAAAATCGGGACGGCGGCGCTCGCGCGTCACCAGAACATACATGTAGGCGAGGATGAGCAGATACGCCAGGGCTTGTCCGGCCACCGCGACGAGAGGGAAGCGAGCGATTTCGCCGAGACGCGTATGCGGATACATCCACCAGTGCGCGATGAACAGCACGGCGAAGACACCGGCAAAAAGCGCAACGATGGAGAGGACCACGAGGCGGAGAACGTCCCAGCCATTCCACGCGGGATCGTTCCACGGAGAATCGTTCCACACGGAATCGACGGGCGTGAGTTCGACGGGCTGGCCATCACTTGCGGCTAAAGCGAATCCAGAATCGCTCTGACCACCGGCTTCTGCCGAGCTGCGCTCGGCTTGGACGGGCGAGGGCGCCCGTCCCCACACGGACACTGCATCTTCGGGCTTTGGCGTTTGCGTTGGGCTCTCGGGGAGATCGTCAGAAGAAAAACTCACGCGACTTCTCCTGTGCTCGTGGGCGCGAGCGCGCCATTGGGTGGGCCATTCTTTACCGCTCCATTTTTTGTCGAGCCGTTCTTATCAGTGTCGTTCTTTGCCGACCCATTGAAATACGCGGCGAGCGCTTGTCCAGTGTAAGACTTTTTCGCGCGCGCCACTTGCTCGGGAGTGCCTTGGGCCACTATGCGGCCGCCTTCTTCTCCGCCTTCGGGGCCGAGATCGAGGATCCAATCGGCGTTGCGAACCACGTCCAGGTTGTGTTCGATGATGACGACTGTGTTGCCGAGATCGGTGAGCCGGTGCAGAACGTCGAGCAGCTTGCGCACATCGTCGAAGTGCAATCCCGTGGTCGGCTCATCCAGTAGATAAAGAGTTTTGCCGGTCTGGCGCTTGCCAAGTTCGCGGGCCAGCTTGATGCGCTGCGCTTCTCCGCCGGAAAGCGTGACCGAAGATTGGCCGAGATGAACGTAGCCGAGGCCGACATCGACGAGGGTTTGCAGCTTCTGCTTGACCTGCGGAATATTTTCGAGAATTTGCAGCACGTCCGACACCGGCGTTTCGAGCAGGTCGGCGATGGAAGAGCCGTTGTAGTGGACCGACAGCGTTTCGTAATTGTAGCGGCGTCCGCCGCAGACTTCGCACTGCACGTAAACGTCGGGCAGAAAGTTCATTTCGATGCGGCGCTGGCCTCCGCCCTGGCAGGCTTCGCAGCGACCGCCGGCAACGTTGAAGGAGAAGCGCCCGGACTTGTATCCGCGCTCGCGCGATTCGGGCAGCATGGCGTAGAGGTCGCGAATCGCCGCGAAGATCCCGGTATAGGTAGCGGGATTGGAGCGCGGAGTGCGGCCGATGGGCGACTGGTCGATGCGAATCACCTTGTCGATCAACTCCGCTCCGGCGATGGCCTTGTGCGCGCCGGGTTCCTCGCGCGAACGATAAAGTTGCTTGGCGAGCGCGCGATAGAGAATGTCGTTCACCAGCGTCGATTTGCCGGAGCCGGAAACGCCGGTCACGACCGTCATCACGCCCAGCGGAAAAACCACGTCGAGGTTCTTGAGGTTGTTGGCGCGCGCGCCGAGCACGGTAATGGCTTTGCCATTCGGGCTGCGGCGCTCGTCAAGCATGGCGATGCGCTGGCGTCCGGAAATGTACGCTCCGGTGAGCGAGGCGGGTGAGTCCATGATTTCGGCGGGCGTTCCGTTCGCCACCAACTCGCCGCCGTGACGGCCGGCGCCGGGGCCGAGGTCGATCACATAGTCGGCGCGGCGGATGGTTTCTTCATCGTGCTCGACGACGAGGACGGTGTTGCCGAGGTCGCGCAAATTTTCGAGCGCGGCGAGAAGCCGCCCGTTATCGCGGTGATGCAATCCGATGGAAGGCTCGTCGAGCACGTAGAGTACGCCGCGCAGCTTCGATCCAATTTGCGTGGCCAGCCGTATGCGCTGGCCTTCTCCGCCCGAAAGTGTGGCGGCCGAGCGCGAGAGCGAGAGGTAGCCGAGTCCGACGTTGTCGAGAAATTCGAGGCGCTCGGCGATTTCGTGCGCGATGCGTCCGGCGATGGCCAGCTCCCTGCCCGTCAGTTTGATGCTGCGCGCGGCCTCGAGAGCGCGCGCAATCGGCAGGCTGGTGAAATCGGCAATGGACATACCGTTGGCTTTGACTGCTAGACTTTCCGGACGCAAGCGCTGGCCGTGGCACACGAAACATTCCGTGGCCGACATGAAATCGAGCAGATAGTCGCGATAAGTATCGGAGGTCGAAGCTTCGAGGTTCTGCTTGAGATGGCCGAGAATGCCGAGAAATCCCGTCCTTCTTCCGCTCTGACCTGCGCGCTGCGGCTCGCCGTTCAGCAGCAGGTTTTGGATCTTATCGGGAAATTTTTCAAACGGAGTAGTCAGGTCAAAACCATAAGCCTGCACAACCAAGTGCAGGCTGCGCATCAGATTTTGCGACGACGAACCGGGCCCCAGTCCGCCATCGAGCAGCGGTTTTGACCAATCGACGATCACCTTGGACGGATCGAGATCGTAGCGGCTGCCCAGGCCGTGGCACTCGGGACAGGCTCCATAAGAACTATTGAACGAGAACGAGCGCGGCTCCAGTTGCGGAACGCTGATGCCGCAGTCGGGACAGGCCAGACGCGAGGAATAAAGCGTTTCGTCTCCGTTGACGACCGCAACCAGAACGAGGCCGCCGCCGAGTTTCATCGCCAGTCCTACCGAGAGTTCGAGGCGATGTTCGATGCCCGGCTTCACCAGCAGGCGGTCCACGACGACTTCAAGGGTGTGATTCTTGCGCTTGTCGAGCGCCAGGTCGTCTTCAAGATTGACCAGTTCGCCATCCACGCGGGCGCGCGAGAAGCCGTGCTGCACCAGCTTCTCCATTTCTTTTTTGAATTCGCCTTTGCGCCCGCGGACGATGGGCGCGAGGATCATGACGCGGTCGTCGGGTGTGAGCGCCAGCACGCGCTCGACGATCTGCTCGGCGGATTGGCGGGTGATGGGCTTGCCGCAATTCGGGCAGTGGGGCACGCCGATCGAAGAGTAGAGCAGGCGCAGGTAATCGTAGATCTCGGTGATGGTGCCGACGGTCGAGCGCGGACTGCGGCTGGTGGTTTTCTGCTCGATGGAAATCGCCGGGCTGAGGCCGTCGATGGAATCGACGTCGGGCCGCTCCATCTGGTCGAGAAACTGGCGCGCATAGGCCGAAAGCGTTTCCACGTAGCGGCGCTGGCCTTCGGCGTAAATCGTATCGAAGGCGAGCGAGGATTTGCCGGAGCCGCTCAGGCCCGTGATGACCGTCAAAGTATTGCGCGGAATCTCGACGTCAATATTCTTCAGGTTGTGCTGGCGCGCGCCGCGCACCGAAATCCTGGTAATACCCATGGGCCGCAATCTTTGTGCACTTCCGTAACGTGGACGAGCGCCGGGGAATGTCGGAGAGTAGAGATACGCAGTTCGACTCTCGTATCTTAGTTGTTAACAGCGGCGGGGGTCAAATGCGAATAGAGTGAGAACATTCGCAGCCGCGCAATTGCCAGCGCGATCGCTAGTGGATCGCTAGAGCGGCTGCCAGCAAGGGGCAGTACAGTGAGCGCATTTTCCGTAGCATTTTTGATCGGCGGCACCGCAATCTTAAGTGTGGTTCTGGGTATATTCGGCGCATATTGCGCGATTTGCGGCGTATTGACCGCTGTCAATTCCTCTCGGCCGTCCCCAGCCCTGGCGGCCTTGGTACCCCATCAAAGCCACGTCAGCGGCGACTAAAACAAATTCACCGTTGCTATATCCCGATCGCGTAGGGACAGTCGCCCCCGACGAGGGCGGCTGTCCCTACACGATCTTGGGCGGACTGAGATCCGATGGCTGAAAGCTACTTTAGGGAGACTCTGATAAAGAGGCTGCAGAAAAAGTCATTTCCGAGCAAAAACCGCGACCTCAGCGGCTAAAGCCGCATTCAAAACAATGTACTTATCGCAGCGCTAAAGCGCTGCGCCACCCAAAATCAAGAGCAAAATCGGTTTTTTCCGCAAGCTGTAATGCCCATTACAGCGGCAAAAGCGCGCACGATGGCGAGGCGGATGTTTCGCGCAACGCCGCTAGTGACACGGATAAAATGCATAGGTCCTTCGCTTCGCTCAGGATGACAGGGGAAAGTATTTTGACTTAATCAGAGTTTTCTTAGGCGGCGTGGCCTCGCCAGTCGGCGATTTCTTTTAGGCCTTCGCCGCGGGCGTGCTCGAAGAGGCGGACTTTGTGGCGGGAATGTTCGAACTCGTGGATGTCGGCCCAGACTTCGGCCTGCCAGGAGCACTGGTGGGACGCAGCCTCTCCGCAACTGGCGCAGCGGGTGTGAAAGGTGACGCGCGAGTGGAGGGGGATCTGCACGTCTTGGAGTTCGATAAAAATGCAGCGCACTTCTTCGATCTCATCGGTGGGGCCGAGAATGTGTTCGTAGCGCAGGAGGTAGGTGAAGCCGAGCCTGCGGGCTTCGGCCTCGGCTTCGCCGCGGGTGTGGAAGGGCCCATATTCGGCGCGGAGTTGCTCGGTCGAATCGCAGGCCATCCAGAAAATATCCTTGTGGGTCATTCCTACCTCAGTTTGGGTGTAAAAACAAGGTTTCAAGGTTTCAAGGTTGCAGGGAACCAAGAAAATCTCGGCACTGTGGATGCTTGAAACCTTGAAACTTTAAAACTTTGAAACCTGGTTGTTGGAGCCGAGCCAGCAGAGCGAAAGGGTCCGCAAAGAATAGAGCAATTTGATGACCGGGAATGCGGCGGGCGGCGGGCTTATCGAGGCGGCGGATTGGGGGAGAAGCTGGTGGGCTATTTTGTTGAAAAGATGTTATTTAGGCCGGCGGTCCCGCAAGGCGGAAGGCTTGCTGGAACCGCCGGGCACGGCGAGCGGTGTGAAATCTGTTTCCGTCGGCATGTGGCATTGGGTCATTGAATCATTGAGCGGTTGAATCCTTGAGGAGTTCGTGCAGGGGCAAAATGATTTGATACCTCAATGATGCAATGACTCAATTAACGATGCGGATGCGCAATGCTAGCCGCCAGAGGCCGCAGCCACTCGCTTTCTTTCGACATCACTCTCCGCATCCGCGTAAGCGGCGCCTGTCTGACCTTCGGTGAGGCCCCAGCCTGGCGCGGTTGACAACAGGCCGTTGCCGAGTTGGACATGCCAGTTCGCGCCGCCGTGACCGGCGACGTAGAGTGCGAGTTCGAGGCGGGTCCAGACGCCCAGCTTGTCGAAGGTGGTGCGCAGGTAGTTCTTCACGACCTGCTCGCTGGTGCTGAGCACGCGGGCAATATCTTTGTTGGTAAGACCCTGCCAGACCAGGGTGGCAACTTGAACTTCCTTGGCGGTTAGCCGATCGCGGGGTTGCATGGTGTCACCTGCTCCTTAATAAACATGGCGGTCGCGAGTTTCACGCGCTTCCGGCCTTCTTTGATGCCCGCGCGCAGAAACAAAGTGCGCAGGTGTTGTTTGACGGTGCGCGGGCTGATGCTCAAGTGGCTCGCGATTTCTTTGTTACTGCATCCCTGCACCAGCAGACGAAGTACCTGCTGATCGCGGGGCGTGATCTTAATGTCATTGAGGTTAATCATGGGCTTTTCGTCCGCTCCTTCAGTTCAGTCATGGGGTCGCGACCCGACAGAAGTAGAAGCAAGCGGTTCGCCAAATATTCGCCGGAGGAGGAGGCTATTGAAACCATGGAGTTAGAGGGGAATGTTGGATATGCGGCGGCTTCGGTAAGAGGGTTTTCATGAATTGGTACCAGAATGGCGTCCACAAACGGGAATCCGTTTCAAAAAAGCTTACTATTTCTATCGTTTTCAGACTGCCCGACTTGCACTATAATGGTAGCAGCTTGGATTGTCTCCCCCCCCGCGATACCATGCCCTCGAACCGGCCCAACCTGATGCTGGACGAGCAATCCTTTCAAGGCTTGCTGGCCGCCGTCTTCACCATTCAGGAACATAACGACCGGATCCGGCAAGAGCGAAAGACTTCAGCCGAATCCGCGGGCCGCTTCGCCACCGAAGCCACAGGCACTTGCCCGCGTTGTGGCGCTGAGAAGCCCGCGGAGGCAGAGCATTGCCAGAACTGCAGCCGCGATGAGTACCGTCCGGGAGAACGCTTGCAGCGCAACTGGGCCTTGATGTGGATGATGGGTCAGGAGCAGGGCTTGTGGCCCGATCCTCCTCACGAGGCTGGCGAAGCTGCAGCAGAGGCTGGCGAAGCTGCAGCAGAGGCTGGCGAAGCTGCAGCAGAGGCTGGCGAAGCTGCATCGAGAATTCGCGAAGACACGCAGCCGATCGTCTCGCATGCCGCCGAGGGTGGACCGCCAACTTATCCGTCGAGCGATTTTACGGACGATCCAACACTCGGAAAAACGAAAAACCACCGCACCACGACGGCGACTGCGACCCTGGACACCGAAGACTTGCCGCCAGGAGACTGCGGGCTGGGCGCGCGGACATTCCCGCTATCGGCAAGCGGCGATTATTTTCCGAAGGAGCGGACGCTGACCGGCACCACGACTGGCGCCAGCGTCTCGGGCACGGGTCTTACCATGCGGCGGCTTGCGGACTTCGGCGTGCAACTGCGGCTGCACCGCGCCGACCTGTATCTGGGAGCGGCAGTCATCGTGGCCGCGCTGGCGCTGCTGTGGCCGGCAGCGGACTCGCCGCGGCGGGCGGCGCTTCGCCCGTGGGAAAGAGCGCTCATAACGCTCGGCATCGCCGAAGCTCCCGCACCGGCGACCCACTTTCAGGGAGACGCCGGCATTCAGGTCTGGATCGATCCGCACAGCGCTGTCTACTACTGTCCTGGCGAAGAGCAGTACGGCAATACCGCCGATGGCCGCATCAGCAGCCAGCGCGACGCGCAAATGGACCGCTTCGAACCCGCCAGCCGCAGCGCCTGCGAGTAACGGGTGGGGCGGACACTCCGGTCCGCCAACTGAATGGCGGCGGGCATTCCCACTCGACGAGCCGAGGGCGAGACGCCCTCGGGACAGCCGGCAAGATGCCGGCGCTACCCGTTTCGCACGCCGTAATCATCATGCGGTCACGGTACCAATGCGCTTCTCCTTTGGTAGGATTGGTCAATGCTTCAGAACTCGAATGGCCCCCGTAGGCTGGCGCCGCTGTGGAGGGCGTCGATCGAGACGGCGTCGATCGTCTTCCTCTTTTATGCGAATCTTTTGATGGGAGAATTCACGTCCAGCAACGGGAAAGGAAAGAGCTTGGCTTTTGCCGTGAACGATATTTTTACGACTACGAATTTTGTTATCGCCATTGTTTCCGCGCTGATTGGCTATGTTGTGTTTGAACACCTCCGGAAGACCCTCTAGGTCCGGCTTTCCAGACTGCACCCCTACCCGACTCCCGGCTTCGTGGGACACGGCGGTTCCACGTTATAATTTCATGCTGGAAGTGAAATCCTCTCCGGCCGTTTGAATACCGGAGAATTCATAGGCTGCTTCCGCGAATTTATAAACGAAGGAGTTTGCATGGCAATCCAGAAAACGGTCAAGATTTGGCACAACGGGAAGTTCATCGCGTGGGACGACGCCAACATTCATGTGATGTCGCACGTAGTGCACTACGGTTCCTCGGTATTTGAAGGCATTCGCTGCTACGCGCTGCCCACGGGGCCGGCGATTTTTCGCGCCCAGGAACACATGCAGCGGTTGATCGACTCGGCACGGATTTACCGCATCGACGTGGCCTACACGCGCGACGAAATCGTGAAGGCGATGGTGGAGCTGGTGCGGGAGAACGGAGTGTGGCCGTGCTACATCCGGCCGATCGTGCTGCGGGGATACGGCGAAGCGGGCGTCAGCCCGTTCAACTCGCCGACCGAAGTTTATATCGCGAATTATCCATGGGGAAAATATCTGGGGACGGATGCGACGGAGGGCGTGGACGTTTGCGTTTCTTCGTGGACGCGGATCGCGCCCAACACGCTGCCGGCGATGGCGAAGGCGGGAGCGAATTACATGAACTCGCAGCTCATCAAGATGGAAGCGATCGTCAACGGCTACGCGGAAGGCATCGCGCTGGACGTGAACGGTTATGTGAGCGAGGGATCGGGCGAGAACCTGTTTGTGATTCGCAATGGGGTGTTGCACACGGCGCCGCTGGGCAATTCGGTGCTGCCGGGCATCACGCGCGACTCGGTGTTGCAGATTGCGCGCGACCTGGGCATCAAGATCGTGGAGCAGCAAATTCCGCGCGAGTCGCTGTATATTGCGGACGAAGTTTTCTTCACGGGCACGGCGGCGGAAATTACGCCCATCCGCTCGGTCGATAAAATCGTTGTGGGCAAGGGCAAGATTGGGCCGGTGACGAAGGCGCTGCAGGCGGAATTTTTCGGCATTGTTAACGGGGAGAAAGCGGACCGCTATAGCTGGCTGACTCCGGTGGTGGTGGAAGCGAAGCAGCCGGTGGGAGTGTGAGTAGCCAGGTCGTGTCCCGGCAATTCGCGACCTAAGTTTAGGTTGTGATTCTGGGCAATTTCGAGCGGCGGGAAGTATCTTCTGAATAGCGAATTCAAATGCATAGGTCCTTCGCTTCGCTCAGGATGACAGCGCTAATTTATGCCATAAATTTCCGGGACACGACACTATCAGCCTATGGTGAAACTCCAGTGCCCAAAACCAGCGCCTAAAGGCGCATTCATGACACGGTACTTACGGCACGCCTAAAGGCGCGCCCTGATACGAATCAGACTTTCAGCACGGGCTCCTAGGAAACCTCTGAACAAGAATCTCTTGAACCCAACAGTGCCATGGATACGCGGCTGGTTCGCGGGCGAGGGCGCCCGCGCCACACTGGATTGCAGCTATTGGCTGTGCAGGATGTACCCGGGCTCGAGGGGCAGCTTGCCGTCGATCTTCGAGACGTTGACGCTGCTGTTGATGGAGTAAACATTCACTAGGCCGACGGCGGAGGGATTCGCTTGCAGAACTCTCAGCGCCTCGTCGTCGCTCGAAACGACCCAGAAGGTTACCCTGATCTGGTTGGCGGTGGCCATCGTTTGCTTGAACTCGTCGCTAGTCAGGGACAAGAGTCTGGTGGCGACGATGCGCATCTCTGGCGACGATGGGTCGGTGAGCACGAGGGTGAGATCGGAGCCATCGGGCCATTTATGAGTGGTTTTGATCGCTTTGGCCAGATCGGCGGCCTTCACCACTTTGGGGGGGGTGTTCTTGCCGGTGACGAGGGCGACATCGCGCGCGGCGGCGTTCTGGGCGCACAGAAAGACGAAGAGCAACGTCATGAGAAATCCTGGCAACCCACGGAGCGCTTGGTTTTTCAATTGCGTCATGGTCTGAACTTTCGCACCACCAGCCAGTCATCGAAGGTGGTGCCGTAATCGGCCTTTAAGCGCGCCCGGGTTGCCTCCGCCTCGCGGGCATTGCCGGCGGCCGCCTGCAATTCGGCCAGCTTTGCCATCGAAAAAGGCTCATCGGTGACCTGCTGTAGTTCTGCGATGGCGGCGGCGATTTTCTTCTCGACCGCGAGCAGCGCCCCATTGGCGCCGTGGTAGGAGCGCTCGATTGAGTAACTGGGGTCGGCCTGGACCATGGCCTGCAAGCGCGCGACGGCGGCGCGGGCCATTGCCAGCTTTCCTGATTCCGCGGCGATCCTGGCCCGCATGCGTAAGGTGCGCCCCAGTAATCCCTCGCGTGTCGCCCCCGAAACATGTCCGGGCTCCTGCAAAACCGCTTCCGCTTCGTCCAGCTCGCGCAGGGCGACGGCCGGGGAGTCGGCCAGCAGAGCCAGATCCTGATGGATGCGAGCTCGGTAGTCGTTCATTTGCAGCTTTGTGGCCTCCGCCAACACCGCCGCCAGCTCCAACCGGGCTTGCTTCCCATTGCCTTCACGGGCATAGGTAATGGCCGATTGAATCTTACAATCGAGCTTGTTCTGCGGGACCGACATCATCGGAAGCGCTTTGGCATATTCCTCGCGGGCACGGTCCTGCTTGCCCAGCAACGCGTAATCGTTGCCCAGGCCCAGCTGGGACTCATATTTTTTAGGATCAAGCTTCAGCGATTCACGATACTCGGCCAGGGACTCGTCCAGCCGTCCTGCCTTCTGCAGAATTTCGGCGAGGGAATCGCGGGCATTGGCCTCGCCCGGTTCGAGCTCGACGTAGCGCTGCAGGTAAGGAATCGCCTGGTCGTACCGATGCATGCCGGCGAGGTCATAGGCCAGACTGTTCAAAACGGCCGCGAAATTGGGGGCGACCTCGAGTGCGCGTTTCCCGAACTTGGCGGCGGCTTCGTACTCGCGCTGGCTATCCAGCCAAATCTCGGCATCGAAGTTCAGATCGGTATCGCGGGGATACATGGCCAACAAATCGTTCATGGCCATAATGGCATCGACGAAATGTCCCCCTTCCGTCGATGTGAACCATTTCACCAAAAGTTTTTCGCCGGGCGTCGCGTTCTGGGAAGTAAGGAGCGCCTTCTCGACCGCCGCTTTCTCTTCCACGGGATCGGATGTGTACCACAAAATATAAACCCAGGCCTGGGTGAAATTTGGGTCCTTGCGGGAGGCTTCGCGGAGCTTCGCCAAAGCCTGCTCGGTGTGCATGTCGTAGGAAAGCCGTAAGGCTTCCTCGAACAGCTTGGCGGCTTCCGGCGAACTCGTGGTAATAGGAAGCCGATCGGGATTGACTGCGGGAGTTGGGGCTGGGGGCGAAGTTTGTGCGAGGGCGCACCTTGGGCCGGATGCGAGCAAGGCGCCGAGAACAACGGTGAAAAAGATAGCGGGGCCCCAGAAATGATGGGTGTGCGAGGCAAGAAGATACCGCATGTTTCGACTGTAGCAACCGGGCAATCCGATCTCAAATTACGGAGGTACCGGGCTCGGGGTGCGATCTGGGCGGACGGGCAGGCCCCTCTGGCCCGCTCGATGCGCCACGGAGCGCCGCATGTCTTTGCGCGCTGGAATCGGCGAAGCGCGGGACTCGATGTGCGTGACAGTGGTGACGCGGCGGGAGGGGAAATCGGTCGCGATTCCAACGGATGGTTATAATCAAAGTTTCGCTCGATGTCTGCGGCGAATTTGAATTCTTACGGCGAAGGACACCTCTTGGCACTCGACGAAAATATTTATGAAATCCGGCGCGAGAAGCTGAAGAAGATTGAAGCTCTCGGGCATGCGGCGTATCCGCGTAAGTACAACTTCAGCCATACGGTGGCGCAGATTTTGGCCGAGTACGGCGGGCAGACGACGGAGGAACTGGAAACTCCGCGGGTAACGGTGCGGGTGGCGGGACGCATAATGGCGATCCGGCTGATGGGGAAGGCGGGGTTCGCGCACTTGCAACAGGAGGGGCAGCGGCTGCAAATCTACGTCAAGAAAGACGCGGTCGGCGACGCGGGTTTTGAGCTATGGAAGCTGCTGGATTTGGGCGATCACATTGGCGTGCGGGGATATTTGTTTCGCACGCGCACGGGCGAGTTGAGCATTCATGCCGAGGAACTTACGTTTCTGGCGAAAGACCTGCTGCCGTTGCCAGAAAAATTCCATGGGTTGACGGATGTTGAATTGCGCTATCGGCAACGGTATTTGGATCTGGTGATGAATCCGGAAGTGCGGGAAGTGTTTTTGAAGCGCAGCCGGCTGGTGCAATCGTTGCGGCGGTATTTCGATGGGCAGGGATTCATGGAAGTTGAGACGCCGATGATGCATCCGATTGCGGGCGGAGCGGTGGCGCGTCCGTTTAAGACGCACCACAACACGCTCGACATGGATTTGTTTTTGCGCATCGCGCCCGAACTTTATTTGAAACGGCTGACGGTGGGCGGATTCGATCGCGTGTATGAAATCAATCGCAACTTTCGCAACGAGGGGTTGGGGTGGAGATGGAATCCCGAATTCACGATGCTGGAAGCGTATCAGGCGTACACGGATTATCTCGGCATTCTCGACACGACGCAGGCGGCGATTGAGCAGGCGGTGATTGACGTGACGGGTGGGACGAAGACGAAGTGGGGCGAGCACGAGATTGATTGGTCGCACGAAAACTGGCGGCGGATGACGATGCGGGAGGCGATTGTTCACTTTTGGCCGGAGAAAGCTGGAGCCAAGCCCGTTGCGAGCGATTTCGCGACGCGCGAGCCAGTCGCGGCGCTGGTGGGGCGAGTGCGCGCCGCGGGCATTAATTTGAAGCACGATGCGGAGGAGCCGGTGGGCAAGACGATTGCCGCGCTATTTGAAGCGATTGCCGAAGAGTATCTGGTGCAGCCGACGATCATCTACGAATTTCCTACGGCAATTTCGCCGCTGTCGAAGCAGAAGCCGGACGAGCCGGATTGGACCGAGCGCTTCGAAATGTTTGCCGGGCAGATGGAAATCGCCAACGGATTCAGCGAACTGAACGATCCCGAGGACCAGCGGCAACGGTTCGAGGCGCAATTGAAAGAACGCGAGCGCGGCGACGAGGAAGCGCACCAGATGGATGAAAATTACATCAACGCGTTGTCATATGGGATGCCTCCGGCGGGCGGAGTGGGACTGGGAGTGGACCGGCTGGCGATGCTACTCACCGACTCGCACACGATTCGCGACGTGATACTATTCCCGCTGCTGCGGCCGGAGAAGGCCGCAACCACAGAGGGCGTGGACGAGAAGTAGCGGACTTGCGCTACTGGTCTACTGTAAAAGCCGCTTGCCGTGGATCACCGCGACGATCAGCGCCTCGTCCTGTTCCAGCCGATAAATTACCCGGTAGCTGTAGGCGACGAGTTCACGTATGTTCTCATCGTCGAATTCCGGAACTTTGCGGCCCGCTTGTGGGAAGCGCGCCAATATTCTCGTCTGATTCACAATGTTCTTGAGAACAACGCCGGCATAGGCGGGGGAGTCGGAGGCAATGTAGTCGGCGATGGAATCGAGGTCTTGGGCGGCGCGTTTCGACCAGACTATTCGGTGAGCCATTGGCTGAAGCGAGTTTCCACTTCTTCCTGAGACAGGGTGCCGTTGATACGGGCGTCGTCCAATCCGCGCCGCACCTTGTCGAGAACGTAGAGGTGGTACTGAATATCTTCCACCGAGACATTGTCCGGCAGTCTGTTCAATAGCGATTCAACCGCTTGTTTAGCATTGCTCATAACCACCTTTTGGCAAGGATACCACGCCTGTAGTTCGTTCAGCTTTGGCATGTTCACTAGACGGCCCGGCCCATCTTCTCTCAACATTACTCCTCCGGAGCGTCATAATATGTAGTTTGTACTGCAGGGGAGATTCCATGACTGCGAACACAACGACAATCCGCGTGAATAAGCGTTTGGCCGATGAGGCGAAAAGGGCTCTCGGGGTGAAATCTCGAACCGAAGCCGTCGTTATGGCGCTGCGGGAAATTGTCGGGTTGCGGCGATTCAAAGCATTGATGAAGAAGAACGGAGGCAAACTTTCGTTCGCTAACCTCGATGAGTAACCTCATCGTCTCGCCTATGTCCACCCTTGCCATTTCGCTCCCGCGCGTTGCCCGGCACAATCCTTTGGCGGCGGTGGGAGCGGTGTTGGTGGCGGTGTTTGCGATGGCGGCGATTTTCGCGCCGTGGATGGCTCCGCAAGATCCGGCGCACATCGATCTGCCGAATCGCTTGCAGACGCCCTCGGCGCAGCATTGGTGCGGGACCGATGAATTGGGACGCGACATTCTTTCGCGCCTGATCTGGGGCGCGAGAATATCTCTGTTTGTCGGCAGCAGCGTGGTGGCGTGTTCGCTGCTGCTCGGCCTCATCGTGGGCAGCTTGGCGGGATACTACGGCGGCGGCATCGACCGCTTCGTCAACATTGTGTTGATGAATGCGTTTCTTTCGTTCCCGGGCATTCTGATCGCGATCGCTTTCGTGGCCTTCCGTGGCCCTGGCATTTTCAACCTCGTGCTTGCCCTGTCGCTGGGAGGATGGGTGGGATACGCCCGACTGGTGCGCGGGCAAGTGCTGGCGGTGCGCGAGCGCGAATTTGTGGAAGCGGCGCGGGCGCTGGGCGCGGGAGATCTCCACATTATTACGAGACATATTCTGCCTAACATTATTCAGCCGGTGATTGTGCAGGCGGCGATCGGGATGGCGGGCGCGGTGCTGGCGGAAGCGACGATGAGTTTTTTGGGATTGGGCGTGCCGCCGCCCACCGCGAGTTGGGGATCGATGTTGAACGACGCGCGTTCGCACCTTTTCGACGCGCCTCATCTGGTGCTCTTCCCGGCGGTGACGGTGATGCTCGCGGTGTTGGCCTTCAATTTTATCGGCGACGCGTTGCGCGACCTGCTCGATCCCAGGTCGCGGATCGAGGCGGGATTATAGTTCGAGGCCGGCGACGCGTTGTCCCCGGGCCCGCCCTTGCACGAATTCGCCGAATCTGAAAAAGGGGCACGTTTGACGTGGCTGGTAGAATGTTGGCGTCGAGGCCGCCGTGGACATCGTAGTGGATTTCGATCGCAAGAACAACATTTTGCGCGGAACCCTACAAGGCCCCATGACGGGCGCGATTCTGCTGGAATTGTACGCAACCGGGGTGAAGTACATGGCGTCGCATCCACCGTGCCGCGGCATTCTCGACTTCTCAAAGGTAACGAGCTTTGAAGTCAACAGCGACGCCATAAGGCAAGTGGCGGCGGCCCCGCCTGCGTTCCCGGCTGGATACATGCGGGTCCTAGTGATTCCGCAAATTTTCATTTACGGCTTGGCGCGCATGTTTCAAATACTGGGAGAAAGCACTCGCCCGGAGTTGCAGGTGGTCCGTACGCTGGACGAGGCATACCGTTTGCTCGGCGTGGAATTTCCGGAGTTTTTCCCGTTGAGCTGAGCGTTTGCATTGCCGGCGATTTACCTGACTGTAACATTCGAGGATTCAATCTCCGCAAACCGCTTTTCCGCTGGTTACTTTTCCCGTTTTTTTACGTCTAATTCAGTGACGCGAGATTGGGGAACTTTTTCCGGGGCGGGCGCGTATGAATAGATATATGGAACTGAAATTCCAAATCGAATGCTTGCAGGATGTGGCGGTGGTGAACTGCACGGGGCGCATGGTGCGTGGGGCTGCGCTCGACGAGTTGCGGCGCCGGATCGAGCAATTGGAACGAGTCCGGGTGCTGGTGCTGGATGTTTCGGAAGTCGAGCAACTGGATGCGGGCGGCTTGGGAACGCTGCTGCTGGTGCGGCGCTGGGCGACGCAGAGGTCGGCGAAGATGAAGCTGGTGAACCCGCCGCTCTTCTTCCGAAGACTGCTCGATGCGACGCATCTCACCCCGCTGTTTGAGATTTCGACGTTGATGGAAGCGATCTGCATCTTGCGGTCGCAGGAATGCCAGCCGCCGCGCTTCGCGGTCGCCTGAGGAAACTCTGAATAAGTCTCCGATAAAGAACGTAAACCACAGGGGACACAGGGGAGCACGGAGGAAGGCTGGGGCGTAGAGCGATTCGTGTAAGGGTGTAGAGTGCTCGCCCCCAGCGGCTAAACAGGCTGCTGGAAAAGGTCGTTTCCGAGCAAAAAACGCGACCTCAGCGACTAAAGCCGCATTCAAAACAATGCACTTATCGCAGCGCTAAAGCGCTGCGCCAACCAAAATCAAGAGCAAAATCGACTTTTTCCGCAGCCTGTTTAGCCGCTATACGTTATAGCTCTGTACGGCACGAGTAAACTCGTGCCCTTCCCGTTCGTGCCTTCTCTCTTCAGCAAAGCGAGGAATGCTCTGATCAGACTTTCTCTGAGATGAAAATCACTCTACCGTTTGGCGCTCTTGGCGTCGGCCTTCGGCGCGATCTGCGGATTGGCCAGCGTTCCCGTGAGAGCCCACGATTGCTTGTCGCCACGCGTCAATACGAAGTTGAGCGCGGCGCTTGGGGATGCCGTTCCGCCTACCAGATAAATTCCGTCGCGCGATTCCAGCCTGGCGGGGGGAAGTTTCCAAACGCCTTTTTCGAGATGCAGTTCACCGGCGAAGCGGTGCACGGACAGAGGCGCGGGCGAGCCGGGGATTTGAATGTGCGGCAGGCTGCCATTGCGCATGGCGAATTGCAACTTAGCGTTGGAGTGCGCCAATAGCTCGCGAAAGCTGTCTCCGGACGCATCGAGATCGAAAGTTCCGTCGGCGGTCCCGACGATCCAAGCATCGTTCATCGTATTGCCGAACGTATTGCTCAACAACGAGGCCACCTGGGCCAGAGAAATGTTGCGCAGCGCGCCGGCGCCGTGGTAGCGCACGGGCTGTGTCGACACATCGATTGTCCAGTTTCCCAGGTGCGTGCCCTCGAGGAGTTGGGCGCGGAGAGCGGTCAGTGCGATTTTGCCGCGATCGACGCCGACTGCGGCCGCGAGCTGGGTGGCGGACAACTTCTTCAAATCGAAGCGGCCGAGATGCAGGTTGCCGTGCGCCTGAAGGGCGAGCAGCGGCGAGGGGCCTTGCGCTGCATTGTCATTGGAATCGGAATTTAAGATGCGGTACCAGGGACGTTTGGCGGGATGCGGCGCGAGCCAAGCGGCGAGATCTCCGGTCGAAAGTTGGTCGGCGGTGAGATCGAACTGAAAGACGCAATTCGGCGCGGCGGCTGGAACGGAACTCGGAACGGCGTTCGGAGCGGGGCAATGCCGGGGCGCGGAAACTTCGCCGCTCCAATGTGCGCTGGCGATGCGTGCGGAAATGTTGCGCATTGAAACCGCGTCTGGAGTGAGAGATAGAACGGCGGAGGCGATCTCGATGGGCGCGTTGAGACCGCGCATCTCGGCGCGGACGTCGCGCAGTTGCGCAGTGCCAAGCGTGGTGGGAGGCGCAAATCCCTGCCAGGGGCCGGAGATGCTTACATCCACCTGAGCCGCGCCGTCGGCGGCGGGGCGGGCGACGGGCAAGCCGAGGGTGTCCTCGAGACGAAACAGATTTTTCAGTTCGAGATCGCCGCGCAGAAAAAAACGATAGCCGCGAGCGGAGATCCAGCCGCCGGCGTTCACAGGCGCGGAGGCGTTCGCCGTCAGTGTTAGTGCAGCCGGGCCAATGCGCAGGTGAGGCTCGGCGGGTTCGGGCTCTTTTTCCAGTGTTGTTTTTGAATGGGCGAGCTTACGCTCGGAGGCATCGAGACCCACCAGCGTTAATGGAATCGTGCCGAACGAAACTTCGTACTTCCCGGAATTTGTGGAGAAGCGCACATTGGTTGCTGCGCCGCTGCCGGTCCATTTCTCCAAGGGGGTTTGCAATGGAAACTGCAATGAGCGCGGCAATGAAACGCGCCGCGCGTTTTCGGAGATGTTCGAGAGAGCGTGAACGCCGCGCGTAGCGCGGAACTCGGCATTCAGCAAACCAGCGGCAGTGAGATCGGCGGGGAGCCGCTTTTTCGCCTGGCGCAGCAAGCGAAGCGCGGAGGCGAGCGGCACCTTGTCGACATTGAACGTCAGATCGTAGGCGAGGGCTGGCGCGAACAGGGCCAAGCTGCCGCGCAGGCGGACAGTCCCGCCGTTGCCGACTGGGGATTCGCAGAGCAGCTCGGCCAGTGCGCTCGCGACAGCATTGTATTCTGCCGAGCAAGCGGCGCGGAGGAGCACGCTCTCGGCGCCAACAATGTCGTAGCGGCGGAAATCGTCGACCACGGCTTGACTTTCGATGCGCAGCGCTTCTGGAGTGCCCGACAACTTCGCCGTAAAGTTCAAGCCGCCGCGCCAGCCGCGGTCATTCCCGCTCAACAATTGGGTGATCTGTCCCAGTTGTCCGTTTTTCCATTGCATGGCGATGCGGACAGGAGTGAGGCGCAAGCTGGAAGCGCGCTGCCAGGCGGCGTTGATTTGGACGAGGCCGGTATCGGTGAGATTGAAATCGGTACGGACGGGCTCGGCCTTGATGCGTGCGCCCCAGGAATTTTCGGAATCCTGCCAAAGCGCCACGTCGGCATCCATGAGCGCAAAGGATTTTTTCGTGTCGCCGAGTTTGAAATTGATGCGAGCGCCGCTGGCCTCGAGATAGGGGAATGCGGGACGGCGTTCGGAGGGGGATTTTCCGGTAGGCGCGGCGGGGATCTGCGCGTTGCGTTCGATCAGGGTTGCCAGGTTCCAGTGGCCTTCGTGGTTGCGGACGAGATTGATGCTGGGCTCGGTCGCGCTCAGGGCCGCGATCTCGAGGCGCCCGCGAAGCAGGGAACGAAAACGGATGGCGGCGGAAACTTCCTGGGCGCGGACCATCGGCTCGGCGCTGAATGCGGGATCGTCGTAGACGACGAGCCCCTCGAGATCGAAGCCCGGGCGCGGCAGAAGATGCAAGCTCACGTTGTCGAGCGAAACTTTGCGGCCGAGAGCGCTTCCGATGGAAGTGGAAATCCGGGTGCGCAACTTGTACACACCCGGCCGGTAGAGAAACAAGACCAGCACGAGGGCGGCGACTACGGCCAGCCCGCGCTTGGAGAAAAGAAATTTCACTTCACCACCCTGAAGGTGCGCGACCAGCGGGTTTCATCGAAGAAGTGCACGACGATGTGCAGCAGGAATTTCACGCGGTCGTCCCAGCCGCGCATTTCATACTGGTCGTCCGGGGTCTTGAACGACCAATAGATGAACATGGGGCGGCCGATCACGTTTTGGCGTGGAATGAAGCCCCAGAAGCGGCTATCGTAGCTGACGTCGCGATTGTCGCCCATGGCGAAGTAGCTGTCGGGCGGTACGACGATGTCGTCTCCGACGATATGCGAAGGCAATTCCTCGGCCCATTTTTCGTTTCTCACGCCGTAGGATTCCGAGGGCGGGACGGCGGGAAAATTGTCGGTGTAGAAGTTGTGTTCGTCGCGTTTGTGGCGGACGAAGGGTTCGACGAGTTTCTCGCCGTTGCGGTAGACGACATCGTCGCGCAGGTGGATGCGGTCGCCGGGAACGCCGACGATCCGTTTCACGAGGAACAGGCCGGGCTGTTCTGGGGACATGAACACAGCGATCTCGTCGCGGTGAATGTCGCGATAGGGCATCAGCTTGCCCATCCAACGGGCCGGCGGCGCGAACTGCACGCGGTTGACGAAGACATGGTCGCCGATGAGCAACGTGTCCTCCATGGAACTGGAGGGAATCTCGAATGCCTGCAACACGAAAGTGATGATGAAAAGGCCGGTGACCAGCACTTCGGCCAGCGAGGCGAGGAATTCGACCGTGGTTTCGCGCGGTTTCTCGTCGGCCGGCTTTTCGTTTTCAAGGATTATTTCTTTTTCTTTTTTGGGCACGTTTGCCATCCATTCGAAAGATTTCTTCTCAGCGTATTTTCAACGTCACGGCTTCAGGGGCACAACAGCCTCAGCGCACCAGAACTGGTCTCATCGATGGTTCTCCGAGCAGGCTGTTCAGCCCTCAGGGGCTAAAGCCCGCATTCTTATCGGTCCTGAACGGCATGGCTGAAGCCATGCCCTACCCAATACCACTTATGAAACCAGTTCCAGCCTCAGCGCACTAGCCTGAAAGTGCGTTCCCAGCGCGTCATCTGGAACACATGAGCGACCGCGTAGGCGAGGCGATAAAGTCTATCACCAACGCTGGGCGATGCGGGAAGGTCGCCGCTCAAATTGTCCGACGACCAGTAAATCAAAAGCGGTCGGCCGACGATATTTTCGCGCGGCACGAATCCCCAGTAGCGGCTGTCCTGACTGTCGTCGCGATTGTCGCCGAGAACGAAATAGTGGCCCTCGGGGACGATCAACTGGCGGTCTTCGACGAGCTTGGGCATTTCCTTCCACCATTTCGCGTCGACTCCGTAGCCGGGAGAATCGGTGCGCGGAAAGTCGTCGCGATAAGGATCGCGCAGCGCGGTGGTGTGTTGCGCGTAGGGCTCGTCGACCGCAGCGCCGTTGATGTAGACGCGCTTGTCGATGAGGCGCAGGCGGTCTCCGGGCAAGGCCACGACGCGCTTGACGAAGTCCTGCGCGGGATTCACCGGATAATGGAAGACGACGATGTCGCCGCGCCGGACCTTGCGATAGGGCAAGGGACGCAAGAGACGGTTGCCCGGGCTCTGGCCGAAACAAAATTTATCGACGAGGAGGTAGTCGCCGATGAGGAGGGTTTGCTCCATGGATTCCGAAGGGATGGTAAACGCCTGCGCGAGGAAAGTGACTACAAAAACGGCGATGACGATCGTTCCCGCGACCGATTGCAGGGTCGAGGGCCAATCTCCGGCGAAAATGTTTTCAGTCCACGACATGATTCTTCTTTGAGACGCGGCAAGCCGCGTGTCTACGGGAAATCGAATGCGCGTTACGACGATGCGCCGCCAATCTTTGCGCCATTCTTTTCGCCGATCGAGTGCCGCGCCCCGGGCAACGACGCCAGATGCTCCAGGACTTGGCGCGCCGCTTCCTGTTCGGCGCGCTTCTTGGTTGCGCCTTGAGCGCGGCCCACGAATTGACCGGGCTCGGGCACTCGCACCTCGACGGTGAAAGTTTTTTTGTGTTCCGGGCCTTCCTCCTTCACCAGGGTGTAAACCGGCTGGAGTCCGCCTCGGGCCTGCATCGCTTCCTGCAAGGCGGATTTGAAATCCATCACGGGAATGGCGCTAGTCTCGAGTTTCATGTTGGCCAGCTCGGGCTCGACGATGGCGCGCACGACGAAGTCGCGCGCCACCGCCCAACCGGCGTCGAGATAGAGGGCGGCGAGGACGGCCTCGAGCGCGTCCACGAGCAGGCTGGCCTTGTTGCGGCCGCCGCTTTTTTCTTCGCCGCGGCCGAGGCGCATGTAATGGCCAATCTCAAGCTGCTCGGCGACGCGCAACAGATGGCGCTGCCCGACGAGATGAGCGCGGAGCTTGGAAAGATGGCCTTCCTGGAATTCGGGGAAACGGTGGAAGAGCGCCTCGCTGGTGGCGAGGCCGAGCACGGCGTCGCCCAGGAACTCGAGCATTTCGTTGTCGCCGGCAGACGGGCCGCCGCCCAGGCCCAGCGCCTCCACTTCGCGCGCTTGCGAGCTGTGGGTTAGCGCCTGCTCGAGCAGTTCGGGGCGCTGGAACCGGTGACCGAGGCGATCTTCGAGCGTCATGATTTCATATGACTTCATTGAGTAGAGACGCGGTTTGCCGCGTCTGAGACTTGCCCGCGCCGGGACGGGGCAAGCCCCGTCTCTACGCGAGCGGCGGTTAGTTCTTCGGCGGAGTCTGCGGTTGGGCCGGGGCCGCGCCTCCGGTGAGGCCTTGCAAGCGGTCGCGTTCGTGGCGCGCCGGAGTGCCAATCGGAGTGTTGTCCTGGGTCAATGCGACGGCGCGGTTCGCGACCTTGAGCGCATCCGCATACAACTTGTCCGCCAAGGGCTTGTCCCGATCGACCGCCGCAGTCGCCTGCTTGTCAATCGCCAGGGCCAGACGTAAAACCACGACCGGGTCCGGGTTGCTGGGGAACGCGTCGATGGACTTCTGCAGGTTCTCCTGCGCGGCCGCGTAATTCTCTTTCTTGAATTCGATGGTGCCGAGAATGGAATACGCATTCGAGCGCAAGAGCCCCTTGTAGGCGTCGATCTTATCCTGCGGCGTGCCCGCTGGCACCGGGATGTCGGTGTCCACGGTTTGCGTAGCCTTCTGCGCCATCGCGGCAGCTTCGGCAAAATGTTGATCTTTGTCGATATCGGTGTCATGCGTTTTCTCGGCGATCACTTCGGCAACTATGTACAAGGCCTCGGGGTCGTCCCCATCAAGGCTGAGTACTTTGCGCCCGATGGTTTCGCTTTTATCGGCGTTGTTGGCATTCTGGTAGAGGCGCAGATCGACCTTGTAGAGCAGCAAGCGAAGTTCGCTGTCGGGAAACTTGGTGGCGAAATCGTCCGCCGCTTTCTCCAGCGCGGCCGGATCGGTATTGGCCGCCGCCGCTTTGTAGGCCTCAAACTCGGGCTGGGTCTTGGCTTGCGGTGCACGCTTGACGGCGGGCGCCGTGGCACCAGGAGCTGACGCCTGGCCGGCTGCCGACGGGTTCTGATTCACCGGTTGTCCGCTGGTTTGCGCCCCGGCCCATACCGCGATGCTGAGTATCGCTAGAATGACTGCTGCTCGTTTCATGCTGTCTCCCTTATTGTGAAATTTCAAACCAAAAATTTACGATGCCGTGGTTTCTTCTCACGTAGAGAAGGGGCTTGCCCAGTCTCTCACCGCCGCGGGAGACGCGGCAAGCCGCGTCTCTACAGAAAAATCCGGCATCACTACTCCGGCTGCTTCGCCACCGGAGGCTCGTAGGGCTGTTCCATGCCGAGGCGGGCCGCCTTGGCCGCTTCCGGCAGCGCACCGCTGGCCACATCCAACGCCGTCCGATAGTGGTCGAGGGCGGCGAAGCGGTCCTCCTTCAAATCGAAAATGCGGCCGAGGTAAATGTGCGACCAGGCGATCAGCTTGGGGTCGCGCGCCGTCTGCAGGGCTTGTTCAAAGTATTTGCGGGCGCCGTCCATGTCGCGATTAGCGGTGGCGACTTGCGCCAAAATAAAGAGAGCGCGCCCGGCATCTTCTTCCCGCTCATCGAGGGCCTGTTGCGCGAGTTTTTGCGCGGTTTCGGGATCGCCAGCCGCCAGGCGCCGTTCGGCGTTCAGCAGCAGGTGCTCGTCGGGGCGGCCAGCCAGGTGGAGAAGTTCCGGGGCGGCCTCGGTCGAGAACTCGAGGAGCGAGGCGCGCTTCATTTCCTTGCCAATATCGATGGCGCCGACCATATCGCTATAGGCAGCGCGCATGCCGGCCGGATCTTTTTCGAACTTGGCGAGCGCGTCGTAGAAATAACGGGTCAGGACGTAGCCTTCCTTGTCGGCCTGGGCAAGGGCCTTGGCGCGCTCGGGCTCCGCGGCCTTGGTCAAACGCTGTTCAATCGCCCGGATCAGGCATTCAGTCACGAGCAGCGAAATGTTGGTCTTGAAAGCGTCATCCATGGGAGCGTTCTTCACGTTTTCGAGCAAGGGCTCGATGCGTTTGAAGGAGTCTCCGTTTTTCAGCGCCAGGGGATCGAGAAGGTAATGCAAATAGGTATGCCGGATCTGCTGCATCTTGATCGCGGTGCCCGAGGCGGGTGAAATGACGACGTAGTAATCGGAAGCATAGTTGCGCGCGTTAGTCTGGGTGGGCGAGCCCATGGCATCGAGATAGACGGTAAACTGGCGTCCCAGGTAACCGGCCGAGGGCATCTTCAAATAGATCTCGGTGTCGAAAGTCATCTTGGCCAAGGGATCGTGATAGACCTCGGTCAACTCGGAATAGCGGGCGCGGTGGCGTTCCCAGATGTCGTGCAAGCCGATTTTTTCGTAGAAGGCCAGCATCGGCGGCACGAAGCCTGCCATCGTTTCGGCGTCGGGCGGCAGTTCCTTCGGTTTCACCTTAAGCGCGAACGAGGGCGGTGCGTCGAGGTAGAGGGCCAGCGATACGTAGTGCGACATGTCGCGCGCGGGATCGGGGACCTGGTGCTGGCGGTAAAACAAGCACATGGGAGCGACGACGTCCTGGGCCCCGGCGGTATTCTCGACCGCCTTGGCGACTTCGGAGCGGATCTGCGCGCGCAGCGGGTCGGAAGCGGTCAGGTCCTGGTCGTATCCGCAGGTATTGATGGCGGTGAGCACGGTGAACAGCGTCTCGCTGGTCTCGAGAGAAACGGGCGGGCGGTTTTGCGCGAAGCTGGACGCCGCCGCGAGCATGATCGCCAAGTGCAGAGCGGGGGCCATGCGAACGCGTTGTCCCAGGAAGTTCCTACGGATATCGGGCATAGACGGATGCGCTAGAAGTAGTGTACGAACTAGTCAATTCGCGGTCAAACCGGGAATGCCCGCGTTTCGCGGATCAAGGAGGGGAGGACCACCAGTTGTCCTTGGGAGATTTTGGGAAATGCAGATTTCGAAACGGAAGGCCAGCCCGGTCTTTCGCTCATCTCCAAGGAGGTCAAAATCCCCACTCTAACGTCGCAAAAGGCGCGACGTTAGAGTGGGGCACCCGCGGTCTTTCGCTCATCTCCAAGGAGGTCAAAATCCCCACTCTAACGTCGCAAAAGGCGCGACGTTAGAGTGGGGCACCCGCGGTCTTTCGCTCATCGCCAAAGGAGGTCAAAATCCCCACCCTGTCGCAAAAAACGCGACAAGGGTGGGGCACCCGCTTCCAACTTATGGAAATTCCAGCGCCGTAGAAGTGGTCCTTGGGAGGCGGAACGGGCTGTGAGCTAGCCCTTCACGACAATCTTGGAAAACGAGAGGACCGCTGTCCCCGTCGTCGGCCGTCCCATGGAAAGCGCGGGATGGAAGGTCGTAAAAATCAGCAGGTTCTTCAACTGCGGCAGCACGGCCTTGGCGTCGTCGGGTTGCGACAGGATGCGGTAATCTTCTACACGGCCGTTGGCATCGACGTAGGCCTCGACGACCAAGGCGTCGTCGCCCATATTGCCGAGCGAAGTGCCAAACGCGGAGCGTTCCAGTTGCGGCCCGGTGTAAAGCATCAGCGGGACGTCGGCGCTGCTGGCGCGGAGTTCGGCGGGCAAGGCAAAGAATCCGAGCAGCATTCCGAAACACAATACGGCGCTGACCAGGCCGGCGGTGGCCGGAACCATGAAAGCGTTGAGCGCATTTTCCAGCCGCGCCAGCGCAGCTTCAAAGCGCGGACGGCGCGCCCGCGCCGCCTCGCGCGAAATCGCGACGCGCAACTTCAACGCCAGGTCAGCCGGGGCCTTTTTCGTTCCCAAGCTGGCCAGCAACTGTTGCGTGCGCTCGGTTGCGGCAAATTCCCGCGCGCAACCCTGGCATTGTTGCAAATGGTGCGTGAGTGCGCGCATCTCCGACCCGCTGGCGCGGCCGTCGAGATATGGCGAAAACAATTTTCCGATCTCAGCGCAGTTCATAGCGTCACCTCAAGCTCTCTGTCACCACCCGATCCCGTGGTTGCGCTCTGCCGCCGTGTGTTGCCAGGAACGTTTGCAGGAACGGCGGCGGGAATGAGCAACCCCAACTCCGGGCCCACTTCCCGGACAAAGCCGGCCAATTTCTTGCGCAGCGCGTTGCGCCCGCGCGTGATGCGGGACTTCACCGTGCCCAGTGAAATCGCCAAAACTTCCGCGATCTCCTCGTACGACATCTCTTCCAGGTCGCGCAGAACCAGCGCCATCCGATAGGGCCCGGGCACCTGTTGCAGGGCCCGCTCGACGGCCGCGCTGACTTCCGCGTGCGCGCATTGGTCAAACGGCGACTCGCCGGTGTCGGCCAGCCGGGCTTCACCGGAAAATTCGCTTTCCTCCGCGGGACCGGGATCGATCGGCGTTTCCTGCGCCTTGTGCCGGAACCACCAGCGATTGCGATTGGCCGCCTCGTGCAAAGCGATGCGGTAAATCCAGGTCTTCAGGCTCGACTCCCCGTGGAAATGCTTCATTCCCCGGAACACTTTCAGAAACACTTCTTGCGTGGTGTCGGCCGCGTCCGACGGGTCGTTCACCATGCGGCAGATGAGACCGTAAATCGGCTGGTGGAACTCGCCGATCAACCGCGAGTAGGCTTCTTCCGAACCCGCCTTCAATTCGGCAATGACGGCGGATTCCTCGGCCCGGACTCCGATAGCGCTTGCTAGATCGCCCAATGTAGTAGCTCCCGCCATGACGGCGTTGCCCTCCATTATAGAGTCACCCAAGCCCCGGCCGGGAATCATAATTCTTGCCGAATCGGCTTCCCGGCCATCTTTCCCGCTTACTTACTTAGACTCCGAGACGGGCCGCGGAGTTCCCGTCCTAAGCCCTTTATTTGCAATACTAGTTTGTAGTGTCCCATAGCAGTAAATGCGTAAGGTCACTGATAACTGGGTACTGGGTACTGAATACTGGGTACTGATATAGTGACGCTATGAAAATCGACAAGCTGATCAACCGCTACCGCATCGAAGACGGGAAACACTTCCGCCTCAAGGACCACGATCCGGCGGACACGCACGGGCTGGGGTCGGAATTGAAGCCGCGGGCCAAGGAACTGCTGGCGAGCGGCGTCAAGGAATTGAGCCGTCTGCAGGACGTTCTAGCGGCGCAAGACCGTTGGGGACTGCTCTTGATTTTTCAGGCCATGGATGCAGCCGGGAAAGACGGCACCATCAAGCACGTAATGTCGGGCGTGAATCCGCAGGGTGTGGACGTGTGGTCGTTCAAGGCGCCGTCGGCGGAAGAATTGCACCACGGCTATTTGTGGCGCTGCATGAAATGCATGCCGGGGCGAGGGCGGATCGGCATCTTCAACCGTTCGTATTACGAAGAAGTGCTGGTGGTGCGCCTCCACCCGCAGCTTCTGGAAAGTCAGAAACTGCCAAAGCCGCTGGTCACGAAACATATTTGGCAGGAACGATTTGAAGATATCAATAACTATGAACGCTACGCTACCCGGAATGGCATTGCGGTGGTGAAGTTCTTCCTGCATGTTTCGAAGAAAGAACAGAAGCGGCGCTTCATGGAACGGCTCGACACGCCCGACAAGAACTGGAAGTTTTCCGTGTTCGATGTGAAGGAACGCCAATTCTGGGACGCATATCAGGACGCGTACGAGGACATGATCCGGCACACGGCGAGCGAGCGCGCGCCCTGGTACGTTGTGCCGGCGGATAACAAGTGGTTCACGCGGCTGGTGGTCGCGGGTGCGGTGGCGGATGCGCTGCGGGGCATGGATCTGAAGTATCCGAAAATAAGCGGCGCTGAAAAGGCCGCGCTGGCCGAAGCGCGCACACAGATCGAGAATGAATGAGGCGCGGGGCGGACGCTAGTACCGTGACCGTGTGATCAGTCGTACGGGGGAAGGCTGGTACGCTTTACACCCACCCAGGTTAGCGCCCAAAGAACGGGCGCGAACCTGGGGCACCATCAGGCGCACCTTGTGGAACTCCTCAAGCGGTCACGGCGCTAGATGGTGGAGAGCCGGGCGTCCCCGCCCGGCGGGACGGGCGAGACGCCCGTCGCTCCACGATGTGTCATTTCAAAATCACGGGTAACGGCTGATCGTAGGGTTGGATGGCGACGATCAGGGACTTGCGCCGGTCGAAGGTTTCTTTTGCGACCTTGAAAGCGACGACGATGGTGCCTCGCTGTGCGGCGCCGGCGAGCAACTTGGTTTCGGGCGAAAGCGGCGGCTCGGAGCCTTCTTGCAACGCCGGGAACGCCTGGAAATAGCGGTCGAGATCGACGGCCGAAGCGGCGCTGTCGTCGAAGGTATTGCCGTCGGCGGTAGTAAGCCGCGCTTTGACGGTGTGGATCCACAGCGGGTTCCGCGCCGTATTGCGCAGGGTCACGGTGATGGCGGCCATGACCATGTTCTGGCCGGGCACTTCGGCCGCGGACACCAAGTCGATCGAACCCGCGCCCTGCGGTTTTTGCCGTCCCACGAAAGCGAAAATTCCCACGAGCAGAGCGATGACGGCAAGGCAGATGAGGACAATGCCAGCGGGCGGAAGCTTGCGCTTGGCGGTGCCGAATTCCTCGCCGATGTGAAACTCGGCGATCGGGCCGGGTGGGGATGAGGGCGGAGGCGCTGGCGGATTGGACATTGGTTTTGGTATGGGATCGGGCATGTGGTGATTGTAGACGAGGCGCTGGATTCCGCAGTGTCTTCTCCGACGTAGGCTACGACTTTGTGCACGCGATGGGACAGAGGCTCACGTCCGTGTGGTGCAGTGACTTTGGTTACCTTGCCTTGGGTAACGGATGCTGAGACGATGCGGAAGATTCCTATTGGAGGTACTTGGCGGTGAATCGTAAAACTCTCTTGACCATGCTGACTTGCGCGCTTCTGGCTTTGAGTTCCATCGGCTGCGGTGCCTTTAAGGGAAACACCAACTACTTTCAGTCCATCACGCTTGACGTAAGCCTGATCAACGGCGTGGCCCCTTCGTCTCAGACCGGTTTCTTCACCTTGCAGGGTAACGGGGGCACGATGCAGTTGCAGCCGATCGGCAACTACAGCAGCGGCGGGACGAAAGATCTTACAACCTTGGTCACTTATAACGTGATTGTCGATCCGCATTACGACATGGATGCATACGGCAATACGCTGGATCCTCCGTGCGCGACTCCCTGCAAGGTTGCAGGTCAGGGGACCGTTGAATACAGTCCCACTGGCTTGATCACCGCAGTGGAACCCGCCACCTGCACATGGGTGGATATCGCGCCCATCGTCACCGTCGGCACAACACCAACACCCGCTTGGTTCTACGTGGGCGATTACATGGTGACTGCTACCTATGATGGGATCACTTCTCAGCCAGTATATATCCCGGTTGCATCGTCGGCTGGCGACCAATATTACCCATATAACGACATTGACGCGGCCAACTTAAACAACCCGGATGGGCTCTGCGGGCCGTCGTCGTAGCGGCCGGCTGACGATCGGGTGCACCTAGGTTTTCGGGGACGGCGGCATGGCTGCCGTCCTCGTTTCGTTATAGGGACTGTTCTATTCCAGGTACATCTGCCTTGGGAGGTCACGTTTCCAGTAGGAATCCGTTGACTTCTTCTTCCGGAGCCACCAGGCCTTCGGGCAAACTTCCGCGGTTGTACTCGGCCATGCGATTCTTCCACTTGAGAAAATCGGTGATGCTCTCGGGTGCAATGCGGATTTCGACGCGGCGCAAGCTCGCCAGCAGAAGATTCATCTCGTACTGAAAGCCGATCGCGGAGCGCAGGTCCTTCGCCGACGGTTTTGCGCGCTCGATTTCGCGCCCGCGCACTTCGAGCAGCCCCCATCCCGCGGGAAGTTCCTCGGCGCGTATCAGGCCGCGCGGCGCCAGGTAATAGCGCTCGCTGCCGACGCCGGTTTCCGGCTTCTGGCGAAAGGGCTTGCCGCGATCGGCGAGGAAATCCGCGCGCGACGCCTTGCACTCGACCAGCACCGAATGGCACGCCTTTTTCCAGCCGATGGCGTCCGGCATCTCGCCGCTGGCGCAGGCCTGTTCGCTGAGCACCACACCGCAGCGATAACGCCGCAACCAGCGCACGGCGAGCGCAACCAGTTTTGCATGAGTCACACAAGAAGTTTGGAAGAGGAACGCGGTCCTGAGAAGTGTCAGAGTAGCTTCTCGCCGGCAGGCCTGGGGCGGGTAGCACATTGCTAGCAGCCCACACATTCGCAAAGAACGCGAATGTGTGGGGCACCCGGCCGCTTGAAGAAGTGGGAGATTGAGACGATTTGTTTACTGGTTAGTACCCCCTACCCCCCTCCCCCCCTGTATAATGGAATCATGGGGTTAGCGGGGGATTTTTGGTTTGGTCTTTGAAACTAAAGGACTTATATTAAAGTATTCCGGAATAATGAGTTAGCGGAAATGGGCAGGGAAAAGTGGGAAATTTTCAATACACACTACCCAGTACCCAGTATCCAGTACCCAGTAAAAATCTCGCTGCAAACATTAATGAAAAAGGGTGCGGGGAGTGGTCCGCACCCTTTTTGATCTCTAGTTCTATTTTATCAAGTTGGATGGGGGTACACCGACAGATTTGACGGAATTATTTTCTGTGGCTGTGCAATGAGTTACGGGGAAAAGCGGGGAAATGGGGGGTTGACAAAGTTTGGGGAAATCGAGATATCGAAGCTGGGCAGGCGGGGATTTTCCTGGAGTTTGAGAATGAATCTCGGTATTGAGAAAGACCATTTACCACGGGGTACACGGGGGAACACGGGGGAAGGCCAAGGAATTTCTGAACGAGTATCTGGTTGCACCTTACAGCACTACGAATACGCGGTTTTTCGCGGGCGAGGGCGCCCGCGCCACACGAGCAGGGTAGGGCAACGGTGGAAGCGGGCCACTAGGCTGGTTGTCGAGTCGTAGCTGCTTCATCAGGCAGGGACGAATTCACGAACTCGCTCTTCTCCGCAACTCCGTGTCGCCGTGGCGAGGTTTGATTTGTGGGCGGGGCGGCGCAGGATTATGGGGAGAATCCAAGGGCTAAACCCAACATGGCGCGGCTGGCTAGCTCCGCACACAGAATCTAGTGTTATCGAACGCGGAACGTGCTTCCAGCCGCTGATGGAATGGGTTCGCAAGCCATGCCCCCTCAGGGGGCAAAAGAGAGTGTGTGAGAACTCATCTTTCGCCCCGCTGGGGCTTATTTCTTTTCCACTTGAACCCACGGCTTGCGCCGTGGGCTGCATTCTTACGCCGCTTCGCGGCTGAAAACCGTTAGATCCATTCCACCGCGGCTCTGAAATCGTAGTTCTCACACAGACTCTGAAGCCCCTATCATTTTGCGTTCGTACGTACGGGCTGAAGCCCGTACCTTTCAAAACACAACAGTTTGTGGACAGGTTCTAAAGCAAAAACAGAGTTGCTGTGGCCCACGACACCATCCGAGCTTCGCTCGGATGGGCGGACAAGAGTGTCCGCCCTACACGGGCGGGTTACAGCAACGCTGGAACGGCTCTAATACTTCACGATCGCCGCGAACGATTTGGGGTCTAACGACGCGCCGCCTACCAGAGCGCCGTCGATTTCCGCTTCCGACATAAGGGTGTGGGCGTTCTCCGGTTTGACGGAACCGCCGTAGAGGATGCGGAGTTGATCGGCGAATTCGGGGCCGAAAGATTCGGCGGCTTGGGCGCGGATGATGGCGTGGGCGTCGGCGGCCATTTGCGGAGTCGCGGTTTTGCCGGTACCGATGGCCCAGACGGGTTCGTAGGCGACGACCAGATTGACGGCTTTCTTGGCCGAAACTTTATGGAAGGCGCGTAGGGACTGGCGGCGAAGAACGTCGCCAGTGAGCCCGGCTTCGCGTTCTTCGAGAACTTCTCCAACGCAGACGACGGGGACGAGACCGGCTTCGATGGCGGACTTGAGCTTGAGGTTGACGGTGTCGTCGGTCTCGCCGAAGTATTGGCGGCGTTCGGAGTGTCCGATGAGGACGTGGGTGGCGCCGATGGCGAGGAGCATGGCGGCGTTGATTTCTCCGGTGAACGCGCCTTCTTTTTCCCAGTGGAGATTTTGGGCACCGATGGCGACGTTCGAACCTTTGGCGGCGGCGATGGCGGCGTCGAGGCAGAGATAAGTGGGGCAGACGAGGATTTCGTCGCGATCGTGATCTTTGACCAGTGGGAGGAAATCGCGGAAGAAGTCGCGGGTTTGGTCGGGAGTCTTGAACATCTTCCAATTGGCGGCGATCAGTTTTTTTCTCATGATGAACCTTTCTCAGATTTCAAGGTTGAAGATAGCGGAATTTAGAAACGGCTGCTGGGATAATTGTTCAGCGGCTTGAACGTAAGCTTGGCAGGTAGCCAGGTCGAAAAGCACGAAGCGGACGTGCTCTACGTGAGCGCAAGGCGGTAGAGCTTCGGCGATGGCGCGAACGGCGATGGCGGCGGCCTCGTCTACAGGATAACCGAAAGCTCCGGTGGAGATGGAAGGGAAGGCGAGGGAGCGGATGGCGTGATCGTCGGCGATGCGAATGGACTCGCGATAGCAACTGGCGAGGGTTTCGGCCTCGTGTTGGCGGCCTCCGCGATAGACGGGGCCGACGGTGTGAATGACGAATTTGGCGGGCAAGCGACCGGCGGTGGTGATAACGGCTTTGCCGGCGGGCAACGAGTTAATTTTGGCTACGATGCGCTTGCACTCTTGGAGGATCGACGGGCCGCCGGCGCGATGAATGGCGCCATCGACGCCGCCTCCGCCGAGCAGGGAAGAGTTGGCAGCGTTGACGATGGCTTCGGTCGTCTCCTTGGTAATGTCGGCGGGGCCGTGGAGTTCGAGGGTCTTGCCGTTGGCGAATGTAAGTCGAGCTGCGAAGTCGGGCATAGCGAGAACAGGTCTCAGGTGTTAGGTCTTAGGTATCAGGAAGCACGGCCCTCAGGGGCTGAAGCCCGCATTTTTATTAGTGTTGGGTGGCACGGCTGAAGCCGTGCCCTTCCCAAAACTTGCTCGAACCGATCTTTCTCAGTAGTTTGAGACGGGACAAGCCCCGTCTCTACAAGAGCCAAGAGCGAACAGCCAAGAGCGAACAGCTTACTTCTTATCCGTCAGCGCCTCGACGCCGGGCAATTTCTTGCCTTCCAGGAATTCCAGGGAGGCGCCGCCGCCGGTGGAAATGTGGGTGATCTTGTCGGCGACGCCGGCGGCTCTCACGGCGGCGACGGAATCTCCGCCGCCGACGATGCTTATGGCACCGGGATTTTCCGCCACGGCGTGGGCGATCTTGAAGGTGCCTTTGGCGAAGGGCGGCAATTCGAAAACGCCCATGGGGCCGTTCCAGACGATGGTGCGAGCGCGGGCGATTTCCTCGGAAAATGCCTCGATGGTTTCGGGGCCAATGTCGAGGGCCATCATGTTGTCGGGAATGGACTGGCCGGGGCCGACGATTTTGGTCAAGGCATTCGCTTCGACGCGGTCGGCGATGACGTGGTCGGTGGGCAAGAGGAACTTGACCTTCTGAGTTTTTGCCTGTTGCAAAAGAGTGCGGGCGAGTTCGATCTTGTCTTCTTCGACCAGACTCTTGCCCACAGATTGGCCTTGCGCTTTGAGAAAGGTATAGGCCATGCCGCCGCCGACGATGAGCACGTCGACTTTGGTGAGCAGGTTCTGGATGACTCCGATTTTGTCGCTGACCTTGGCGCCGCCGAGAATGGCGACGAAGGGGTGCTCGGGGTCCAGCAAGACGCGGCCGAGATATTGCAGCTCTTTTTCCATGAGCAAGCCGGCGGCGGATTTTTGCACGAACTTGGTGATGCCGACGGTGGAAGCGTGGGCGCGATGGGCGGTGCCGAAAGCGTCGTTGACGTAGAAGTCGGCAAGCCGGGCAAGTTGCCTGGAGAAATTCTCGTCGTTCTTTTCTTCCTCGGGGTGGAAGCGGAGATTTTCGAGCACGAGCACCTGGCCTTTTTCGAGCTTGAGCGCGACTTCTTCGGCCTCGGGGCCGACGCACTCGGGGCAGAAGCCGACGTTTTCGCCGCGAGCGAGTTCCTTATCGAGCACCATGCGCAGACGCTCGGCGACGGGCTTGAGGCTCAGCTTGGGATTGACCTTGCCTTTGGGGCGGCCGAGGTGAGACGCAAGGATGAGGCGCGCGCCGTGGCGCAGAGCGTATTCGATGGTGGGCAGGGTCTCGCGGATGCGGGTGTCGTCCATGACGCGTCCATCGTCGAGCGGGACGTTGAAATCGACGCGCATGAAGATGCGGTTATCGTTGAGCGGAAGATCGCGGATGGAAAGTTTTGTCATGAGTGCGCCTATCGTTAGTCGTTGGTCGTTAGTCGTTCTGTATTAATCGCTGGAGCGCCGTTCGTCGTTGGATCCGCGGTTCGCTTTGCGCCACGCAGGTTAGCAGCCCGTGGTAAAACTCCAAACACCGCCCGCAGCGCCTAAAGGCGCATTCAGAATACAGCATTTACGGTATGCCTGAATGCATACCCTGATACGAAACCGACTTTCGCCACGGGCTGTTAGGGCACTGCGTGAACATAGAATACGGACCGCGAATGACCGACGACGATTAAATTTACAACCCCTTGGCCGCCATCAAGTTGATCAGGTCGCGGACACGGCAGGAGTAACCCCACTCGTTGTCGTACCAGGAGATCAACTTCACGCAGTTGCCGCCGACGACCAGGGTCATGGGAGCGTCGACGATGGAGGAGCGAGAATCGCCTTTGAAATCGCACGAGACCAGCTCGTTCTCCTCGTAACCGAGATAGCCCTTCAGCGAGCCGGACTCGGAAGCTTTCTTGAGCGCGGCGTTTACTTCTTCCTTGGTCGTTTTCTTTTCCACAAAGACAACCAGATCGACCACCGAAACATTCGGTGTGGGCACGCGCATGGAGAAGCCGTCGATTTTGCCGGCCAGATCGGGAACGACCAGCTTCAAGGCTTTGGCCGCGCCGGTGGTGGTCGGAATCATGTTGAGTGCAGCGGCACGGGCGCGCCGCAGATCTTTGTGCGGGAAGTCGAGAATGACCTGATCGTTTGTATATGAGTGGATGGTGGTCATGGTGCCGCTGAGGATCTTGAAATTGTCGTGGATGACCTTGGCGATGGGGGCCAGGCAATTCGTGGTGCAAGAAGCGTTCGAAACGATGTGGTGCTTGGCGGGATCGTACTTGTCGTCGTTGACGCCGAGCACGACGGTGAGATCTTCGTTTTTCGCCGGCGCGCTGATGATGACTTTTTTTACCGAGCCGTGCAGATGCTTCTTGGCCTCGTTGGCGTCGGTGAACTTTCCCGTGGACTCGATGACGACCTGCGCGTCGACCGAATCCCAAGGCAGGGCCGCGGGATCTTTTTCTTTGAAGACTTTGATGATCTTGCCGTCGACGGAAATGCTGTCGGGGCCAGCGGTGATTTTGTTGGGGAGGTTGCCGAGGATCGAGTCGTATTTGAGCAGGTGGGCCAGCGTTTTGGGATCGGTGAGATCGTTGACGGCGACGAAGTCGAGGTTTTTGTCGGTGAGCGCGGTGCGAAGGACGTTGCGTCCAATGCGTCCAAATCCATTAATGCCAATTTTTACGGTCATGGTGCCTCCAAGAGAGATTTTAATTTCCTAAAAAAGTACAGCCTAGAACCACATTCGATGTTAACAGGATGGAGGAGTCAGCGTAAATGTCGAGGGCGGGTGCAGCGCGATTTTTCCCAAATCAGGAGGCTGCTGGCAGGGGTGGGCGGAGGGTCCGGCGGCGATACGGATTCATGCGGTCCGATTATGCGGGCGTGATTTCGAGGTAGGTATCGGTGTTGCGCCAGAGGAAGGGGACGCGGGCGAGCCAGTATTTCCGGTCGATCGCCTGGCGGACGCGGGCACACTCTTCCGGCGGCAGGACGCGAACGGTGGCGGGAAATTCGGGGCCGGTGATTTTTCCGCGGATGGTGCAGGGCGCGATCTTGACTTGCGGATTATTGCGGATGCGCTTGCACTTCCCCAGCTTGCTGTTGGTCATGAAATAAAGTTTGCCGTTGTCTTCGACGAACCAGACGGGCGTGTAGACGGCGACGCCGCTTTTTCGGAAGGTGGCGAGGCTGAGGTAACGCTGTCCATGAATTTCTGCGGGGATGGTTGGCATGGGAACATTGTAAGACTTCGCGAAGGGTTCTCGCACGAGAGTACATGTGGAGCGTCGAGCGTCCTCGCCCGCCGTGCCGAGGGCGAGACGCCCTCGGGACAGCCGGCAAGATGCCGGCGCTACTTGTTTTCCATGCCGTAATCATCATGGGGTCATCGTACTAGCGGGAGCCGATATGCATCTTCTGCTGCTTTTGTTCGCCGGCCTGGGTCTCGCCGCCGGCGGAAGCGGGATGTTTGTTGCCGTTGGCCGGAGTGTTTCTCAACCACGCGGCAGCTCTGGCTTCGGCCTCGGCCAGTTGATCGGGCAACATGGTCTGGCCGACGTTCTTCTTGCCCAGGCCGATCTGCTCGAGCATCGGGGCCGTCGTTTTTTCGGCGAGCAGGTACCAGGTGTATGCGGAAACCGGATCGGGGGTAGCTGTGAACGGTTCATCATTGATATTGTTCTGACACTCTCCGTTCTGACCGTCATCGTTGCGGCCATCTTCGTTGCCATTGCGTTCGTTCTGGACCGGGTTGGTCCGGGAAAAATGTTCTGCCAGGCGCAGTTGCGCCGAGGGGTCACCGGCTTCGGCGGCTTCGATGAGCGCGGAGAACGAGAGGCCGTCTCCGTTGGGGGCGCCTGACGACGAAGCGGGAGCGTGGTTCATGGTGAGGTAGAGCAACTCGGTGCGGCTGGAGACGCCGAGCTTGTCGAAAATGCGGAACAGGTAATTCTTGACCGTATGCGGGCTGAGGGCGAGGGCCTGCGCGATATCGCGGTTCGACAAGCCCGCGGCCACGTGCTGGATGACCTGGCGTTCGCGCGGGGAGAGCAGTTCCATTCCGTTGCGATTGGTGGGGCGGACGAGGGGGGAGTTGGCGAGAGCTTCGAGGGCGTGATCGAGATCGGCGCTGCGGGCCCAGATTTGCCCTTCATGGACGGTGCGAATGCACCGGCACAGAGTCTCGAGCCGCTCCTGCTCCGAGAAAATCCCCCTGGCGCCGGCGCGAAAGCACTCCAGAACATCCTCGGGCTTGGAGGTGTCGAGCAGGATTACGCCCTTGATCTGCGGCCGGAGCGCGCGCATTTCGCGCAACACCTGGGCGCCGTGGCCGGGCTTGTCGTCCAGATTGTGGCTGATGACCACGACGTCGATAGGCACGCGCGTGACCGCGGCCAGCAACTCTTCGGAATTCGAGGCCGCGGCCACCACCTGCAAGCCGCGATCATGGCGCAGTGCGTCGGCCAAGAGTTGGGTATGAATGCGCGTGCCGTCGGCCACTACGATACTGACAAAATCCGAGTCCAACGATTCATGGGATGGCATCGGGTCTCCTCACAATTGATTATGCGAACCGAGGGGGAACTACGAACACTCGGTTCTTAAAGACTAAAACCTAATGACCAATGACAAAATTAAAGGCCCTTAGGGGAGGAGGGGGAGAAGATAAAAGCCGAGCTAAGTTTCTTGCTACAGTTGAAAATGTACCACCAAATTCCCCCAGCAGCAAGCTGACGAACTGCGATAGTTGCAAGAAAATGCACTGTGAGTCTGACTCGCGGTAACGGTGTGTCCTGGTGCAGGAGTATGCAAAGGATCAAAGATGCGGACGAGTGTGGAGTGACCTTTAGTAACATGCGTGTAATACCATGTTAACGTCAATATTATCAATCAGATGTGATGGTAAAGTTTGGCGGTTTACTTGCTGTCAGCAGGGGCATAGCCGAACAGTGCGGGAACCTATACCACGGCTGTGCCATAGAAGAACGTCTCCAGTCTCTTATACCATGTGAAGAGAATATAAGGCCATGTCCAAATGGCAGTGGTGTGCGTAGGTAGTTTTACCACTTGCACGATTTTGCAAGTGAAGCTAACTTCAAGCTACTGGCAATTTCCCCCTGGGTAGTATCAAAGAATCCTCCCCCGGTACAGGCGTTGTGGGCCATTCCATGCGCGGTGGCATGACATAGAGTATGCCGGAGCATTTTCCGACTCTTTAGGGGCTGGGGCAAAGTTAGGCTTTTTCCGCAACCTGTATAGCCGCTGAGGGTGAGCACTCTGCACCATCACGCGAAATGCTCCAGCCGGAAACGGTCGATGTGACCGAGAGGGCGAAGCTGTGAGCGGTCCAGATATGAGCACTCCCAATCCAAGTTACGCCGTGAGCGGCGCGCCGGGCCCCTGGGTATCGCAGGAAGAGCAGCGCTGGTACGCGCTGCACACGCGCGCGCGTCACGAAAAAGCGGTGGAGCGGCGATTGCGCGATCAAGGTATGGAGACGTTCCTGCCAACCGCCATCGAAGTGCATCGCTGGACCGATCGCAAGAAGAAAGTGGAAGTGCCGCTCTTCAGTTGCTATGTCTTCGTGCGATGCGCATTGAGCGCCGAAGACAGGACGCGCGTGTATCGAGTGGAGAGCGTGCACGGATTCGTTGGGACGGGCGGGGCGAGCCTGCCGATACCCGATGAAGAGATCGAAAGCATCAGGAAGGTTGTAACGCAGACGGCGCCGTGGCGCGCCCATCCCTTTCTCAAGGTGGGGCAGCGGGTGCGGGTGAGCGGCGGCGCGATGGACGGAGTCGAAGGCGTGTTTTTATCGGAGAACGGCGACCACAGCCTGGTCATTTCCGTCGAAGCCATCCAGCGCTCGATAGCGGTGCGCATCGATGGCTACGATGTCGAGCCGGTGTGAAGATCAGGTCTTTGGTGTCAGGTCCCAGGTCTCAGGCAAAGCAAACGAGAGTCGGAAGAAATCGTTGAAGTCCGCCACTCGGCGAATTTTACCCAAATAAGTTGCGAAAGAACTCGCTGGTGGAGCGACAAGCACACGGCAGGCGCTGAAGCGCAATTTAACGGGACGAGTGAACGCGTACCCTTCCCAGGCCGTCACAAAACCCGAGTTATCCAGCAGCTAACGAATCGCTTCAATATTTCTCTAATACTTTCCATAGGGTCCCATGAACATGTATCAAGCTGAAATGGAACGAATCGGCGAAGAGTTGTATTTCATCGCGGCCAGCCCGGCCACACGCCGGCTGCGCACGCAAGCGGAATTACTCTCGCAAACGGACGTGCCGGTGCTGATCACCGGAGAAGCGGGGAGCGGGAAGACGACCGCGGCGCGCTTGATCCATGCGCTGTCGATCCGTTCCGGCTTCCAGTTCATGCAGGTGAAATGCGCGGCGCTGACTTCGGACCTGCTGGAAAATGAGCTGTTCGGATACGAACACGCTTCCGCCAGCGGACGGCCGGAGTCGACCCAGGGGAAGTTCGAGCAATGCGCCAAGGGAACGATTTTGCTGCACGAATTCGATGCCATGCCGGACGGGGTGCAAGGGCGGCTGCTGAAGTTGCTGGAGACGGGAGAGTTTGTGCGGCGCGGCGGCCAGAGCCCAATCCGTGCGGATGTGCGCATCCTCGCCACCATCTGCGGCAATCCGGAGTTGGCGGGGGAGAAGCGAGTGCGCGAAGAGCTGTTCTACCGCCTGAGCGTATTCGAGTTGCGCGTGCCGCCGCTGCGCGAGCGGCACGAGGAAATCCCCCTGCTGCTGGGGCATATGATGAACCGGCTGACGCGGCGCTATGGGGTCCCGGCCCCGAGCCTTTCGAGTGCGCTGCTCGATGCCTGCCAGCAGTATGCGTGGCCGGGCAACCTGCGCGAGTTGGAGAACTTCGCCAAACGCTTCCTGGCGCACGGCGATGAGGGCGCGGCCTTGCAGGAATTGCATTCGCGTCGCGATTACGGGACCGCAGGCAACGGTGGCAACGGCCACGCGAGGAACGGCGACTGCTCGTCGTGCTCTCTTTCCTTGAGTTCGCAGATATCGAACTCTCAGACATCCGACGACAATCCATCTCTGAAGCTGCTGGTCAGAAACGCCAAAGGGGAAACCGAGCGCGGCGCGATTGCCCATGCGCTGGAACAGACGCACTGGAACCGGAAAGCGGCGGCGCGCCTGCTGAATATCAGCTATCGCGCCCTGCTCTATAAGATCCAGGAGTATCACATGGCGCCGCCGCCGGCTGCCGCTCAGCTGTTCGGCATCGACGATCTGAGCCATGCCAAGTAGCCGCGGCAGCGAGAGCGAGACCCGAAGTGAGACTAAGGAAACTCCGATTCAGTACCATCGAAAACCTTGAACCACGGGGTACACAGGGGTGCACGGAGGCACCAGCAACTTAATCAGACTTTCCCAAAGGGCGCGCACTCTATACCATCGCGAGAAACGCTCTAAGGCTGAAAAGACTACAATGCAACCGGGTAATCGCTAAGAGGCAATGCCTATGACAGAAGCGAAGAAGATCATGGCAGTCCTGACCCTCGCGGCGCTCTTATCGAGCGCAGGGTTCGCGCAATCCAATTCCGCGCCGCCGCCACCGTCCGCCGCCGCCGAGAAGGCCGCCGGCGAGAAGGCCGCAGAAGCCCCGCGGGCCGCCCATTCCGACAGTTCCTACCTGATTGGCGCGGACGATTTGCTGGCCGTCAATGTGTGGAAGGAGCCGGAAATTTCGCGCTCGGTCCCGGTGCGCTCCGACGGCAAGATATCTCTGCCGCTCATCGGCGAACTGACGGCGGGCGGTCAAACTCCGCTGCAACTCGAGCAGGAGATTGCCAAGCGCCTGGCAAACTTCATTTCCGAGCCCGAAGTTACCGTCATCGTGCAAGAGAGCCGGAGCCAGAAGATCAATATCATGGGCATGGTGGCCAAGCCCGGCTCCTACTTACTGACCGGCTCGGCAACCGTCCTCGACGCCATCGCCATGGCCGGCGGATTTAAGGATTTTGCCAAACAGAAGGCGATCTACGTATTGCGCCAGCAGGCCGACGGCACCGAGAAGCGGATCCCCTTCAACTATAAGGACGTGATCAAGGGCAAGAGCCCGGAACAGAACGTCCGCTTGCAGCCGCGCGATACCGTGGTGGTTCCGTAGATATGACGACGAACATGCGACGCTATTTGATGTTGGTGTGGATGCTGGCTGGCTTGCAGTTTTTCGCGGCGGCGCAGGACCCGGCGGCGCAGAATCCGCCAGAGCAGAATCCACCCGCCCAGACTTCGACTTCCAGCGGCAATGGCACAGCCGCCAGGACCGCTCCCGCGGCTCCGCTCTCGGCCATAGCGGGCATGGAGCCCGAAAGCGGGACCACCGATAGTAGCGCCGATTTGCCGCAAATCCCGGCGTTGCTCGGAGGCAAGGGAATTACTTCGGCTTTCGTCTCCGAGTTACAAAGATCGAGTTACTTACGCGGCGGCATCAATGTCGGCGCCACTTATGACGACAACCCGCTGCTCGCTTCAACCGGCCAGGTCAGCAATACCAGCGAGTCGATCTTCCCCAACCTTAGGATTGAGGAATCATCGTCGCGCGCGCGCTGGACGCTCGGTTACGCCGGCGGCCTGACCATCGACCAGAAGATCACCAGCCAGAACCAGGGATCGCACAACCTGCTTTTCGATTCCGGCTTCCGCCTAAGTCCGCATGTGAATCTGCGCCTCGCGGAAAACTTTTCCATCGTTACCGGGTTCTTCGACGCCGGCAATGCCTCCGATGTAGTTACCGGGTCGGGCGGCCCGAACCCGAGTCTGATCGCACCTCTGTCCACGCAACGATCCAGCGTGACCACGGTCGAGACCAACTACCACTGTGCATTGAACGATGTGATTGGGGCCAGCGGCTCGTTCTACGATTTGCACTACACCAACATCCCCAAGAACGTCGAGCCCACTCCGCTCACCGAGACCCAAACCGCGACGGGTACCGGCTTCTGGCTGCACCGGCTGTTTCGCGGAGATTGGGGCGGCGCAAGTTACCGCTTCGACCGCCTGACCTTCAGCCCCGGCGGCGGTGAAACCCGCGTCCATAGCATCTTTGCCGTGAACACGCTGAATATTGCGAAACGATTTACGCTGACTGGCTTCGCCGGCCCGCAGTACTCGGAGAACCAGGGCGTGCTGCTGGGCTCAACCGTGGCCACGCAATCGAATGCCTGGTCGGTTGCTGGCGGCGTGGAAGGCGGCTGGCAGAACCAGCGCACCAGCGTGTCGGCGGGATACTCTCGAATCATCAGCGACGGCGGCGGAGTTTTGGGAACGGTGCGTTTGCAGACGGTTCATGGCGCCTTCCGGCGCGAACTGGTCCCGGGCTGGACGGCGGCCCTCAACGCCAGTTACGGCACGAACCAATCGATTCTCGTGCCCCAGGCGGGCAGCGCGAGTTCGATCGACTCGACTTCGGCGGGCGCCACGCTCGAGCGGAATATTGGCAAGAGCATTGGCCTGCGCTTGGGCTACATGCACGATTTTCAACAGCAGTTTGGATTGCCTGCCTCCAACCCAACGCTCGATGCGAGCCGCAACCGGTTTTTTGCGACCCTGTCGTATCAGTGGGCCAAACCTTTAGGGATGTAAGCCAGTAGAGAGATAGATTGGCAGGAATGCACAGCAGTTAGGAATGCAATGACGGAAGAAGAACTACAAGAATCCGGCGCTCCCATCGACTTTACCGAGATCAAGGGGATCGTCCGCCGGCGGCGCTGGCAATTTCTCCTGCCGTTTTTCTGCGGCTGGGCGCTGGTCTGGGGAGCGAGCTGGCTCATCCCCTCGACCTACCGCTCGGGCACGCTGATTCTGGTCGAAGAGCCCGCCGTGCCGGAAAAATACGTTGTCTCCAATATCGACAGCGACATTCAGCAACAGCTCGACAGCATTACGCAGCAAATCCTGAGCCGCACCCGCCTTCTGCGCATCATCGACAAACTCGGTCTCTACGACAAAGAACGGCAGCACCGGAGCCCGGACGATCTGGTCGAGAAGATGAGCAAGGACATAGTCATCGAGCTCTCGCACGGCGACGATCGAAAGCTCTCGGCCTTCAATATCTATTACGCGAACCGCGATCCCAGGATGGCGCAACTGGCGACGGCCGAACTGGCGAACCTCTTCATCTCCGAGAATCTTGAACAGCGCCAGCAACGCTCCGAGAACACGACCAACTTCCTGGAAAATCAGCTCGAACAGGCGCGGGAAAAACTGGCGGCGCAAGAAGCGAAAATGCGCGTGTTCAAAGACCAGCACCTGGGCGAGTTGCCCACCCAGACCCAGAGCAATCTGCAGATCCTGACCGGGCTGCAGAGCCAACTGCAAGCCAACGAAGATTCGCTGAGCCATGCCAGGCAGCAAAACACCTATTTGGAATCGCTGATCGGCCAATATCGCGCCATGGACCGAGGAGCGAAGGCAGGCGATGGCGGTTCGTCGGGGCTGGCCGAGATCGACAAGCAGCTCGACCAACTGAAGGCGCAACTGGCCGATTTGACCTCCCACTACACCGAGAAGCATCCCGACGTGCGCAAGACCAAGGAACAGATTGCGCAGTTGGAGGGGCGGCGCGAACGGATCGTCGCGGGCATCAATAGCGGGGCGAATACTCCCAGTCCGGAAGCGGCCGCCACTACGGCGTTCGATCCCAAGAACGCACCGCAACTCGAGCTGGAAAGCCAGCTCAAGGCGAATCGGGTCGAGATCGCGAACCGCCAGGCGGAAATCAAGGACGAGCAAAACAAGATCAACCAATACCAGGCGCGCCTGAATATGGCGCCGGTAATGGAACAGCAGTTCGCCGATATCACGCGCGATTACGACCAGTCGAAGGCCGATTACGAAACGCTGCTGAAAAAGAAGAACGAGTCGGAAATGTCGACCGACCTGGAGAAAACGCAGCAGGGCGAGCATTTCCGCATGTTGGATCCGCCGAATCTTCCGGTAAGACCTTATAAGCCGAACCGGTTGCAGTTATGCGGATTGGGATTCATGGTGGGTTTGGTCATGGGCGGCGGTTTCACCTTCGGCAAGGAAAAGTTGAGCGGTAAAATCTACAGCGAACGCGAGATCAAGAAACTGATTCCCTTCGACGTGATCGCCGAGATCCCGTCCATCGAGACCCTGCACGAACAGTCGTCCCGCCGCCGCGGCGCGTGGATCGCGGGCGCCGTGGCGTTGGCCATCATGGGCGTCATCCTGTTAGGATCGGCAGTCACTTATTTATACGGCTAGAAATTATGTATAAGAGCTTTTACAAGCTGCAACGCAATCCGTTCGAGATCACGCCCGATCCGTCGTTCTTATTTCCCACGACGCGGCACAACGAGGCGCTGGCTTCGCTGTACTACGGAGTGACGGCGCACCGAGGATTTGTGGTCCTGACAGGCGAGGTGGGCACCGGCAAAACGCTCATCCTGCGCTCGCTGCTGGGATTGCTGCAGCGCCGCGATGTCGCCTTCGCCCTGATTTTCAATCCCACGCTTTCGCCCCTGGAATTCATGCGCTATATCGCGCTCGATTTCGGATTGACGGTCGCGGGCAAGGCCAAAGACGAACTGATCCATGTGCTGAATGGCTTTTTGCTGCAACGGCATCAGAAGGGGTTGACGACCATCCTGGTAGTGGACGAGGCGCACCACCTCTCGCCGGAAATATTGGAAGAGATACGGCTTTTGACCAACCTGGAAACGTCGCAGCAAAAGTTGCTGCAAATCGTGCTCGCCGGCCAGCCGGAACTCGATCAGAAATTGGATTCTCATGAACTGCGGCAGCTCAAGCAACGCATCGCGCTGCGCTGCCATCTCGACGCACTCACTCTGCATGAGACCAAGGAGTACATGGCGCGCCGTCTTCATATTGCCGGTGCCATGGCGCCCGCTGAGATTTTTTCCGCGCCCGCCATCGAGGCCGTGTTCCGCCACTCGCACGGAATTCCGCGCCTCGTCAACACGATTTGCGAAAACGCGCTGCTCTCGGGTTACGCCAAACAAGCGGCCACGATTACGCCCGATATCGTCGACGGCGTGGCGCGCGATTTGCGGCTTGGCGTGGTCGCGGGGGAAGCGAAAAATGCGGCGCCGAATCGCCTCAGCGGGACTGTGCTCTCGACCGAACAAGAGCAGAAAGAACTTCTCCTGGCGGTAAAGACGCTGCTCGAAGTGCACGACCGGATGCTGGGACCCGAGACCAAGGGCCGCCTGCAATAGGTACAAGGTTTTAACATGAGTTATATCTTTGAAGCGTTACAGCGAGCGGAAGCGGAGCGGTCGGGTGGAAGTCTGCCCAACAACGCCGAATCGGTCGCCGATCTTTTGCAAGGAGTCGAGCGGGAAATCGAGCGCCGGCAAGCGCATGAGGAATTGCCTGTCGAGGTGCAAGCGGACTTGCGGGGGACGGAGTCGTTTGCCTCCGCGAAAGTGCTGATACCCGCGCTGCCCGCGGATTCCCGGCTGGTTTGCCTCACCGATCAGGGCAGCCTGGCGGCGGAAAAGTTTCGCGTATTGGGCTTGAAGCTGCGCAACCTCCGCGAACGCCGCAAGCTCAAACGGATTGTGGTCACGGGTACCGCCCCCGAGGAAGGAAAGAGCCTGGTCGCGGTCAATCTGGCGCTCAATCAGTCGCGCAGCAAGGTTTTGAAGACGCTGCTGATCGACGGAGATTTACGCCGTCCCACCGTCGCCACCCGCTTCGGATTCGAGCGCAATTTGCCCGGCCTCAGCGAGTGTTTGCGCGGCGAGCGCCAACTTTCCGACGTGGTCTACAAACTTAATAGTTCCGGGTTATGGTTCCTTCCCGCCGGCCGCACCCCGGAGAACCCCCTCGACCTGATGCAGAGCGGACGGGTGCCGGAATTACTCGATCGTCTGGGAAATTTCTTCGACTGGATCGTCATTGACACGCCTCCGGTGGTTCCCGTGGCGGACACGACATTTTGGATGAAGCTGGCGGACGGGGTCCTGCTCGTGATCCGCGAAGGCGTCAGTGAGAAGAAAGTAGTCGAGCGGGCATTGGATTCCTTCGATCGCGCAGCTTTGCTGGGCGTAGTGGTCAACAGTTGCAGCCGGGAACACAAGGATTATTATTCGCGTTATAGTCAGGCTGTGGATCGAACCGGCGAAGCTCCCCCCTTTGCCGAGAACGAGTAAGAGACAAGCCGATTTGAGTAAGTAAGCCGAGTTAAGCCTAGTTACTCCCCCAACTAGGACCGTAACTTATCCCCCAATCGATTACCGAACAGGTCTGGGCGTTATGTGGATATGTGTCCCAGCAAGGAGATGACCGTGGCATCCCGTCCCGCAGATTCGATGTATCGCACCCGAGAACTCTCATTGCCGCAAAGCCGAGTGCCGGTTCGAGTGGACCCCGGCGAAGTGCTGAGCGAAGAAACTTTTCACCGGACGATCTCGCTGGAGCGCAGGCGCAGCGAGCGATCGCAGCGGCCGTTCGTGCTGTTGCTCATCGACACCGGGCGCAGTCAGCCGGGCGACAAGCAAAGCCGTGTCCTGCTCGACATGCTTTCCGCGCTTCAGGGAGCGACCCGAGAAACCGACGTTACGGGCTGGTACAAGACAAACGCGGTGGTGGGAGTCATGTTCACCGAGATCGTTCTGGACAACAATGCGGTCCTGAGCACGATCCTTTCGAGAATCGGCGCGGTGCTGCGCGAGCAGATGGATACCGACCAGTTCAGCCGGATCAAGTTTTCCTTCCATGTGTTTCCGGACGACTGGGATTCCGAGGACATGGACCGTCCGAGCAACCCGATGCTTTACCCGGACCTCGAAAAGCGGCAAAGGACGAACCGGCTGGGCCGCGTTACGAAGCGCATGATCGACGTGCTGGGAAGCCTGTCGTTGCTGGCGATATTGACACCCGTGTTTTTTATCATTGCGGCAGCGGTCAAGTTGACGTCGCGCGGGCCAGTGCTGTTCCGGCAGAAACGGATTGGCGAACATGGGACCCCGTTCACATTTCTGAAGTTCCGGTCGATGTACACGAACAACGATGCCAGCGAGCACAAGGAATATGTCCGCCAGTTGATTGCCGGCCAGGCGGAGAAGAAGTCCGCGAACGGCGGCGGAGCGGGCATTTTCAAGCTGACGAACGATCCGCGGATCACACCGGTGGGCAGGATTTTACGGCGCTCCAGCCTGGACGAACTGCCGCAGCTCATCAACGTGTTGCGCGGCGAAATGTCGCTGGTGGGGCCGCGACCGCCGGTGCCGTATGAAGTGGAAGCTTACGCCACATGGCACCGCAGGCGGTTGCTCGAGGCGAAGCCGGGAATCACCGGACTCTGGCAGGTCTATGGCCGCAGCCGCGTGGAATTTGACGACATGGTGCGCCTGGATTTGCGCTATGCCCGCGATTGCTCTCCCCTGCTCGATTTGAAGATACTCTTGCAGACCCCCAAAGCGGTGATGGGCGGAGGAGGTGCCTGTTAGTTGTGGTTAGTTTCCTAAATTCCCCACGAAACGAACAGTTTTATAATCGGCCGTCTTATAAGGTGAATCTCTATGCTTAGGTTTGGTGTAATTGGATACGGTTATTGGGGTCCGAATATCGTGCGCAATCTGCGCTCGCTCGAAGGTTGCCAGGTGGCCGGAATCTGCGACCAGTCGCCAACCGCCCGCAAGCGCATCCAGGCGGCGCAACCCGGGATCCCGGTGCATGGCGATTCCAACGAACTTATAAAGTCGCCGGGCGTGGATGTTATCGCGGTGATTACTCCGGTGTGGACGCACTATGAATTGGCCAAGGCGGCACTGGAAAACGGCAAGCATGTGTTTGTGGAGAAGCCGTTCACCAGCAACGCGGGGCAAGCCGAGGAACTGATCAATCTCGCGGCGAAGAAAAACCTCCAGATCATGGTGGACCACACGTTCCTGTTTACCGGCGCGGTGCGCAAAATACAAAAGCTGCTGGCGGATGGGACGCTGGGCAATCTCTATTACTACGACTCGACCCGCGTGAATCTGGGCCTGTTTCAGCACGATTGCAACGTGATTTGGGACCTGGCGCCGCATGACCTCTCGATCATGAACCACCTGCTGCATAAAGACGCGGAAGCCATTTCGGCCACCGGGCAGGCGCACCTCAACGGGCACGAGGACATCGCATTTATTACCGCGTATTATCCGGACAAGATGATCGCGCACGTCAATGTAAACTGGATTTCGCCGGTCAAGGTCCGGACCACGCTGATTGGCGGCGAAAAGAAAATGCTGGTGTGGAACGACCTTGAGGCCGACGAGAAGCTGAAGATTTACGACAAGGGAGTGGACGTGAAGAGCCAGGAAGGCGTCTATAACTTGCTGGTAAGTTACCGTTCGGGCGACATGTGGGCGCCGCAAGTCGAACAGGTGGAAGCGCTCAAGTTGGAGCTTGGATACTTCGTGGAATGCATCAAGAAGGGCGAGGCGCCCTTCAACGACGGGCGCGCGGGACTGAAAGTCGTCCAAATGCTGGAAGCCGCAAGTAAGTCGCTCGCCAAGCGCGGCGAACTGGTCTATGTCTAGTAGCTTGTGGTGAAACTCCAATGCTCAAAATCAGCGCCTAAAGGCGCATTCATAACACGGCACTAACGGCACGCCTAAAGGCGTGCTCTGATACGAATCAGACTTTCACCACGGGCTCTTAGGACAAAGTGCAGAGCTAAACCTGGCGCGCCGGGGTTTATCGCTCGAAATCGCCCAGAGCGTCCGCTCGATGTACGACAGACCGCGTTTCACACTCCGCGTAGAGCATCTCTCGCCTGGTAAGTCCACATCCAGACTCAATACATAACTGCCGAAAGAATGAACAGGAGACTGCCATCAATGGACCCATATCTCAGTATTGCCCCGGATGTAAAACTCGGGGAAAGAGTGAAGCTGTCGAAGTTCATCAATCTTTATGGTTGCGAGATTGGCGATGAAACAAAAATCGGCGCGTTCGTCGAGATCCAGAAGAACGCGTTGGTGGGCAAGCGCTGCAAAATTTCGAGCCACACCTTCATTTGCGAAGGGGTGACGATCGAAGACAACGTGTTCATCGGGCACGGCGTGATGTTTATCAACGACCTATATCCGCGGGCGACGACGGCGACGGGCGGTTTGCAGACCGAAGCCGACTGGCATGTGGAACGGACGGTGGTGAAGAAAGGGGCGTCAATCGGCTCGGGCGCGACCATCCTCGCCAAGGTCTGCATTGGCGAGAACGCCATTGTGGGAGCGGGCGCGGTGGTGACTAAAGACGTGCCGGCAAACACGGTTGTGGCCGGTAATCCGGCAAGAATTCTGCGCAAAATTGAAACGGGGGTTGCACAGTGAGTCTTACGCAAAAAGTTCCTTTTCTCGATCTGGTCACGCCGCACGTTGAGTTGGAAGCGGAGTTGACCGCGGTTTTTCAGCAGGTCCTACGGACGGCGGGCTTTATCGGTGGGCCGATGGTGCAGAATTTCGAAACCGAGTACGCCGCGTTCTGCCAAACCGCGCGTGCCGTGGCGGTCAACAGCGGCACGGACGCACTGCGTTTCGCGCTGATGGCGGCGGGGGTGAAGGCGGGCGACGTGGCGATCACGGTCCCAAACACGTTCATTGCCACGACCGAAGCCATCTCGCAAGCGGGAGCGCTGCCGGAGTTTGTCGACATCGACGAGCGCACTTATAACATGGATCCCGCGAAGCTGCGCGAGTATCTGGAATCGCAATGCACGGCATCGGCGGATGGCAAGCTGGTGAATAAGAGGAGTAAGCGGCCGGTGACGGCGATTGTTCCGGTCCATTTATATGGGCAGATGGCGGACATGGACGCGATCCTGGAGCTGGCGGAGAAGTACAAGCTTATAGTGGTGGAAGACGCATGCCAGGCGCACGGGGCCGAATATTTCTCGCGCAAACGGAACCGCTGGTTTCATGCGGGTTCGATGGGGCGAGCGGGCGCTTTTAGCTTTTATCCGGGGAAGAATTTGGGGGCCTGCGGCGAAGGCGGCGCGATCGCAACGAACGATGCGAAGCTGGCCGACACCTGCAAAATGATCCGCGATCACGGCCAAGCGAAGAAGTATTACCACGATATCGAGGGATATAACGGGCGTCTCGACGCCATACAAACCGGAATTTTGAGTGTGAAATTGAAACACCTGGACGAATGGAATGCAAAGCGGCGGGAACGGGCGGCGGAGTACAACCGGCTGTTTGCGGGTTCGGAGGGGACGATAGTAACTCCTTATGAACCTTCGTGGTCGCGCGCGGTTTATCACTTATATGTAGTGAGGGCGCAGGACCGCGAAGGCTTGATGGCGCATTTGGGTAAGTCTGGCATTGGCACGGGAATCCATTATCCGATTCCGCTGCACCAACAGAAGGCTTATGAATCGCTGGGCTATAAGACGGGAGATTATCCGGTGACGGAGAGAGTGGCCCGTGAGATTGTATCCTTGCCGATGTTTCCGCAGCTCAAAGGCGAGCAGCAGGCATGGGTGGTGGCGGAGACGCTGGCCTTTGCGCGTGGGCAAGCCGGTCCGCTGGCGGCGGGTTCGGGAACGTAGGTCGGTCGCGTTGGATGCGAATGGATGCTTTTATTCGCAACGCGATTCACCTAACAGCCTGTGGTGAAACTCCAGTGTCCAAAACCAGCGCCTAAAGGCGCATTCATAACACGGCACTTACGGCACGCCTAAAGGCATGCCCTGATACTAATCAGATTATCACCACGGGCTCCTAAACGATATGGATAAAGAGATACAAGCAATAACTCTTAAGCTATTGGACTATTGTAAGTCCAACGATTTTGCAGGCTATGAGCCTTACGACGTTCTCAATAGCAAGGTCTTCACCAGCTTGCCGTTGCTGAACTCGAAGCTGCCACGGCTGGCGCTGACGCAGTTCTTGAAGCGTAGCCCGGTCAACGTGCGGCGGCTGTTGATGGTGCCGCCGTCGCAGAATCCGAAAGCGCTGGGGCTTTTTATTTCGGCGTTTGTGAATCTCACGCGCGTGGGCGTGGCGACGGAAGAAGATTATGTGCGGCAGATGGTGGACAGGCTGGTGGCTTTGCGGTCGAGCGACACGTCCTATTGGTGCTGGGGATATAACTTCCCCTGGCAGACGCGGACGGTGCTGGTGCCGAGATGGGCGCCCAACCTGGTGTGCACGATGTTCGCGGCCAGCGGACTGCTGGATGCGTTTGACGAGCGGCAGGACGAGCGCTACTTGACGATGGCGGTGAGCGCGGCGGAGTACATGCTGGACAAACTGTACTGGACGGCGGGAGATTCGGTATGCGGATTTGGCTATCCGTTGCCGGAAGTGCATAGCCAGGTGCACAACGCGAACCTGCTGGCGGCTGCGCTGTTTTGCCGGGTGTACAAGCACACTGGGCAAGAGAAATTTCTGGGGCCGGCGTTGGATGCGACGCGCTATAGCGTGAAGCAGCAACGCGCGGACGGCGGGTGGGACTATGGGGAAGGCGTAAACCAGAAGTGGATCGACAACTTCCATACTGGATTCAATCTGGGTGCGCTGCGCTCGATTGGGCGGACGCTGGGAACGAAGGAATTCGAGGCGAGCGTGTGCCGCGGGTTCGATTTTTATAGGAGCCACTTTTTTCGTGAAGATGGAGCAGTGCGCTATTTCCACGACCGGACGTATCCGATTGACACACACTGCGTGGCGCAGAGCATGATCACGCTGCTCGATCTGAAGGACCTGGATGCGAACAACGTGGAATTGGCGCGGACGGTTTTTGAGTGGGCGCGGAAGCGGATGTGGGACGAGAAGGAAGGCTACTTCTATTACAGGATCCTGCGGGTATGCACGGTGCGGACATCGTATATGAGATGGACGCAGGCGTGGATGTTTCTGGCGCTGTCGTTGCTGCTGGCGGAAACGGCGGCCTCGTCTTCATCCGGAACTTCATCCGCAACTTCGGAGGCGCAGCGGGCGGCGGCGTTGAGCGAGGTTGCGGCGCGATGAAACTTCCGGCGTATGTGGTGGTGACACCGGCGCGCAACGAAGCGCGGTCGATCGAACAGACGATCCAGTCGGTGGTGGCGCAGCGGGTGCGGCCGCTGCGGTGGGTGATTGTGAGCGATGGTTCTACGGATGCGACGGACGAAATCGTCAAGAAATATGCGGCTGCGCACGACTGGATCGAGTTGGTTAGGATGCCGGAACGCGCGGAGCGGCATTTTGCCGGGAAGGTTTATGCGTTCAACGCGGGGCAGGCGCGGGTCAAGGAATTGCCTTATGAAGTCATTGTGAGTCTGGATGCGGACATCACTTTTGACGAAGACTACTTTTCTTTTCTGTTGGAGAAGCTGGCAGCGGATGCGGCGCTGGGGTTGGTGGGAACGCCGTTTCGCGAGGCGGCGAACGAAATTTACGACTATCGATTTGTCAACATCGAACACGTATCGGGGGCGTGCCAGGTGTTCCGGCGGGAATGTTTTGAGGCGATTGGCGGATATGTTCCGGTGAAAGGCGGGGCGATCGACAATATCGCAGTGATCGCGGCGCGGATGAAGGGATGGAAGACGCGGACGTTCACGGAGAAGGTGTGCTTGCACCATCGGGAAATGGGGACGGCGCAGAGGGGCGTGGTGCACGCGCGATTTAAGTCGGGCGCGAAGGATTACGCGATTGGGAACCATCCGGCGTGGGAGTTGTTCCGGACGATGTATCAGACGACCAAGAAGCCGTGGCTGGTGGGAGGTTTGGCGCTGGGGGCGGGATATCTGTGGGCGGCGGTGCGGCGGGCGGAAAGGCCGGTTTCGCGGGAGATGATGGCGTTTCTTCGGCGGGAGCAGATGGAGCGGCTGAAGCGGTTTTTCACGCGCAAGGCTGGTGCGGGCGCGAGCGGCGAGGCCCAAGGGAAGGCGCTAGAACCACGGTGACCGGCGCGGCGATTATCGTGAATGCGGACGACTGGGGGCGGGATGCGAATACGACCAACCGCTGCCTGGAATGCGTGCTGGGCGGGGCGGTGTCGTCGGTCAGCGCCATGGTGTTCATGGAGGATTCGGAACGAGGGGCGGCGCTGGCCGGCGAGCATGGCGTGGATGCGGGGCTGCATCTGAACTTGACTACGGCGTTTACGGCGCCGCAATGTGGGCCGCGGCTGGCGCGGGAGCAGGGGAAGCTGGCGCGATTTTTGCGGTCGAGCCGGTTGGCCCCGGCGGTTTACCATCCTGGGCTGGCGGCGGCGTTTGAGTATGTGGTGAAGGCGCAGTTGGAGGAGTTTGAACGCCTGTATGGGGCCCCGGCTGGGCGCGTGGACGGGCATCACCACATGCATCTTTGCGCCAACGTATTTTTTCAGAAACTGCTGCCGGCGGGCACAATCGTGCGGCGGAATTTTTCGTTTCGAGCGGGGGAGAAAGGTCTCATCAACCGTCTCTATCGCCGCTGGCAAGACCGCGGACTGGCGCGGCGGCATCGCATGACGGACTATTTTTTCTCCTGGAAGCCGGCCGAACCGCGCAGCCGGCTGGAAACGATACTCGACCTGGCGACGCGCTTCAACGTTGAATTGGAGACCCATCCGGCGGTCCCGGAGGAACATGCGTTCCTGCTGGGCGGAGAGTTTCGCCGCTGTGCGGGCGAGGTGGGAGTGGCGCGGGGGTATGTTCTTCGTGCTGGCGTGGGACCGGGCGCAGGCACGGGCGTTGCGGAAGAGGGCGCGAAGCGATGAAGGCGATAGACGCAAATGGCAATCGACGGGAGGCCGGGGACAGCGTGAAGGCGATGGATTCCGATCCGAGTCGGGGCGTCGAGCGGATTGTCAACGAGCAAATCGGTGTCGAGCAAGGCCTCGCTGAGCGCGTCGTTGTTGAGCACATCGTTGTTGACCACATCAGTGTTTGCGTTTGCACTTACAAGCGGCCGGCGATGCTCAAGCGTCTGCTCGACGAATTGGGGAGGCAGGAGAGCGGTGGGTTATTCACCTATTCGGTCGTGGTTGTCGACAACGATCATTTACGATCTGCCGAACCCGTGGTGTCGGACTTCGCAGCCGCGGCGACTATACCTGTAAGGTACTGCGTCGAGCCCCGGCAGAACATCGCGCTTGCCAGGAACAAGGCCGTCGAAAACGCCGAGGGGGACTTTATCGCATTCATCGATGACGACGAGTTCCCAATCGGGCACTGGCTGCTGACTTTGTATAACACCTGCAACCAATACGGCGTAGACGGTGTGCTTGGACCGGTGAATCCGCACTTCGACCAGGAGACGCCAACATGGGTCGTGAAGAGCAAGCTCCACGAACGGCCGACCTACCCGACGGGTCTTGTGATCGACTGGCGGAAGGGACGCACCGGGAACGTGCTACTGAAGAGTGAGCTGTTTCGCTGCGAGGCGCAACCATTCAACCCGGAGTTCCTAGCTGGGGAAGACCAGCAGTTCTTCAGGCGGATGATCGAGGGGGGGCATGTGTTCATCTGGTGCAATGAGGCCGTGGCCTATGAGGTGGTTCCCCCGACTCGTTGGAAACGCAGCTTTATGTTGAGAAGGGCAATGCTGCGCGGATCTATGGAGCCCAATTCTCCAACCTTTGGGGTGTGGGACGTTGCGAAGTCGGTGGTGGCGGTTCCCGTTTACACTGTCGCTCTGCCGTTTGCGTCGATCTCGGGGCATCACCGGTTCATGGTTCTAGCGGTCCGGCTTTCTTATCACCTTGGCAAGCTTCTGGCCCTGTTGGGTCTGCACCCGGTGGGAGAGCAGCATGTCACTGAATAGGCGATACATAGCAGTCCTGCTGAATTCCTAGGCAAGAGCGTCCGATCCCATGGCAATCTCCAAAATGCGTGCGTTAGATCCCGGCTACAGCTCGGAGGTCGACGCCATAGATGAAGCAAACTGGTGTCAAGTCCTACAGGAGTTTGACGATGCAAACCTCTATCAGGTGTGGGCTTATGGCCTGGTAAGGAGTGGCCGGCAGAATTTGAGTCACTTGATATTGAAACGGAATGGAGTCATCGTCAGCATCGCTCAGGCCAGAGTCGCCAAGCTGCCACTGGTAAATGTCGGAATTGCCTACGTTCAATGGGGACCACTTTGGCAACGAACTGGATCTGAGATCGATGCAGACGCGTTTCGCCAGGCCATCCGTGCTTTGCGAAATGAGTATGTATGTAGGAGGGGACTTGTCCTAAGGCTGTTCCCGCTGTTGTACGAGAACGAGTCCGCTCTCTTTTCGGCCATCCTTACGGAGGAAGGTTTTGCGCGCGTTACCGAGAAAGCGCGCGCCAGGACGATACTTTTCGATCTAAGCCCCACGCTCGAGGAACTCAGGAAAGGCATGAGGAAGGATAGCAGACGCAATCTAAGAATCGCCGAACAGCACGGCTTGGAAATCGTAGAAGGTCAAGGAGACGAATCATTTAAAGCCTTCATAGAGATGTACAAAGATATGGTCGCGCGGAAGAACTTCATGGAGCCCAACGACATCCATCAATTCAGATCGCTTCAGGCCCGGCTACAAGGGAAACTTAAAATGCGAATCCTGCTTTGTAAGTCTGGCAACGATTTATGTGCTGGCGTGATATGGAGCGCTCTCGGAAATACAGGAGTCGGACTGTTTTCCGCAACGAGCAAGCTCGGTATGGATAAGCGCGCAGGGTATCTCATTCAGTGGAAACTTGTTGAGGCACTGAAGGAGAAACATTTTCTTTTTTATAACTTGAACGGAATCAATCCAGATAGGAATCCAGGGGGATATGACTTCAAGAGTGGATTGGCAGGCAAGAACGGTAAAGATGTCTATTACATGGGACGATTCGATTCACGCGCCAGTATGGTCAACTACTTCTGTGTCGAGTGCGGCGAGAAACTCAGAACGATCTATCGGAAATTCCAAGAACTAAAGAACCTCTGAATAAGACCTTGCTGTCGTAACTATACGTGTCGGCAGTGTGGCCCACAGCGGCTAAAGCCGCATGTAGCGCGGGTTTTGGCAGCACGGCTGAAGCCGTGCCCTTTCAGAACTCTTCGAGAGCGAACTTAATCATAGGTTCCCTAAAAGTGCATTCATAACACAGCACTTGCGGTATGCCTGAAGGCATACCCCGATAAGAAACTGACTTTCACCACTTTAAGGAATCTCTGCGCGAGTATCTCGTTGTACCGTGCAGCACTATTAATACGCGGCTTTTTCGCGGGCGAGGGCGCCCGCGCCACACTTAATCAGAGGTTTCTTAAGGACACCTATGTCACCGACTGATATTAAAATGTGTAACGACCGCCCGATCTTGCCCGAGAGGCACACTAATATGGCCCAGGCTGAAATCAGTGTGGAAGGGCGCGTCCACGAAGTTCCGTCCCTACAGATCGATGGCCGGACGGTCATCGTGGAAGGCCGATGGCTGAAGATGGCATCTGTCCACGACGAAGAATGGCTGAATGGCGAAGTTGTGCCGGCCCCGGACCAATTTATCGCCAATCTACGGGAGCACAAGGGACTGGGAGCGGATTTGTTTACCTTCACCCAGAAACCCACAGACCCGGCTCCTCGCTATGCGTATCCCTATGAATGGGACAGTGTGGCTGCGATCCCGGTTACATCGTATGCGGAGTGGTGGACGAACCGCGTTTCCACCGATTTGAGAAACGATGTACGAAAGGCAGCCAAGCGTGGGCTGGTGGTCCGCGTCGTTCCGTTTACCGACGACTTCGTTCGCGGCATTATGGAAATCTACGATGAAACGCCTGTGCGCCAAGGGCGCTTGTTCTGGCACTACAAAAAGGGATTTGACGAGGTAAAACGGGCCAACTCCACTTACGTGGAAAGAAGCGATTTTGTCGGCGCGTATGTGGGCGATGAACTCGTGGGCTTCCTGAAAATCGTCTACGTAGACAGGTTTGCCCGCTTGATGCAGATCATCGCGAAAGACGCACAGCGCAACCGGAGACCGATGAATGCGCTGATCGCGAAGGCGGTCGAGACGATCGATGCCAAGGGCTGCTCACTGCTAACGTACGGGAACTTCCGCTATGCCCAAGGGGCCGACAGCGTCACCGCCTTTAAGGTCAGGAATGGGTTCGAAGAAATTCTGGTCCCGAAGTATTATGTTCCACTTACCGCGAAGGGCAAGTTGGGGCTGCGATTGCATTTGCATCACGGGGTCAGGGCGTGGGTGCCAAATCGCGTTCGTCAAGCCCTGAAACGGGCCAGGCTGGCGCTTTATGAGTACACCGGGCGGATGCGAAGAACCACATAACTCGCGGTTCCAATCATTCATCATGAGCGCAGGCGCTGTGCGGTGTTCCATCCGACCTCAATCCTTCACTTAGAAGTAAACTAATCCCTCCATGCCAGGAATCGCCGGTCTTCTAACCAGAGAGCCCCGTCCGTGGGCCGAAGCGCAATTGCTGCGCATGGTCGAGTCCATGCGCCATGAAACGTACTATGTCACAGGAACTTGGATTGACGAGGGCCTGGGACTGTATGTGGGGTGGGTGGAGCGGGAGGGGCCGTTCGCCGATGGCATGCCGCTGCGCGACGAGCAGGGCGACGTCGTTCTGGTTTTTTCCGGAGAAGAATTTCCCGAGCCCGGCATCGCACAGCGCCTCAAAGAGCGCGGCCACACGCTCCCGCCAGACGGCTGCTCCTATCTCGTACATCTCGCCGAAGAAATGGCCGGAGACGAAACCGCATTTCCCGCCAGCTTGAACGGCCAATTCCATGGCATCCTGATCGACCGCAATCGCGGCACGGCCACTCTCTTCAACGACCGTTACGGATTGCATCGCCTCTACTACCACGAGGCGAAGGACGCTTTCTACTTCGCCGCCGAGGCCAAGGCGATGCTTGCGGTGCGTCCGGAACTGCGGTCGGCGGATGCGCGAGGGTTGGGAGAGCTGGTTGCGTGCGGCTGCGTCCTGGAAGACCGGACGGTGTTTACTGGCGTGCAGGTGTTGCCGATCGCATCGGCGTGGGTTTTTCGTGGCGGCGCGATCGAGCGGAAACAGAGTTATTTTTCGCCGCAGGAGTGGGAGGAGCAAGCTCCCATGGAAGCGGAGCCCTATTATCGGGAAGTGCGGGGGATTTTCGAGCGCAACTTGCCGCGCTATTTCAAAACCAATGAAGATAACTCGGCGCGCATCGGGCTGTCGTTGACGGGAGGGCTGGACACGCGGATGATCCTAGCCTGGCGGAAGCCAGAGCCGGGGACGCTGCCGTGTTATACATTCGCGGGCAGCTATCGCGAGTGCCGCGATGTGCGCATAGCGCGCCATGTGGCCCAGGTGTGCCGCCAGCCCTACCAAACCATTCCGGTCGGCCCGGAGTTCCTCTCGCGTTTTTCCCATTATGCGGAGCGCACGGTGTATCTCACCGACGGATGCGCCGATGTGAGCCGCGCTCCGGACCTCTATGTGAACGAACGGGCGCGCCAGGTTGCCCCCATCCGCATGACCGGCAATTATGGCGACCAGGTGCTCCGCCACCTGTGCGTCTTCCGGCCCGGCGCGCCGACTGCGGGGCTGTTCTGCCCGGAGTTTCTCATCCACGTTGCCGCGACCGGCGAAACCTATGCCCGGATCGCTCAGGGTCATGCTCTTACGCTTGCCGCGTTCCGGCAGGCGCCTTGGCATTATCACGGGCTGCTGGCGCTGGAGTCGACGCAGGTCTCGATGCGGACTCCGTATGTGGACAACGAGCTGGTCAAGGCCCTGTTTCGCGCGCCCGCGTCGACGCTGTCGAATAATGACATGCGGGTGCGTTTGATTGGGGATGGCAGCCCGGAGTTGCGGAAGATACGGACGGACCTGGGATTCGCCGGACGTGGGGGTAAGTTGGCGGAGGAAGTGAGCCGGCGTTTCCATCGTTTCACGATGAGCACGGAATATGCATACGACTACGGCATGCCGCAGTGGGTGGCGCGGATCGATCATTTATTTTCGGCATTTCATTTGGAAAAGCTATTTCTGGGCAGGCACAAGTTCACGCATTTCCGGGTGTGGTACCGCGACGCACTCGCGAATTATGTGCGCAAAATGCTGCTCGATTCCCGAACGCTTGCCCGCCCCTATCTGCAACGCGATACAGTAGAGAAGTTGGTGAAAGGGCACCTCAAGGGGGACCGCAACTACACTACTGCCATCCACCAGCTTCTGACCCTCGAGCATCTGCACCGTCTCTTCATCGACTGCCAATGAATGCGCGAACCGCCACCATCGTTTATGTCGCGGGCATCTGCGGGCTCTTTCTCCTGGATCGAGATACCAAGGCGCGCACTTCCAAGGCGTTATGGATCCCGGTATTGTGGCTGCTCATCAACGGGTCGCGGCCCGTGTCGATGTGGTTTCAGACGGGCCCGACGATCGCAGATACAAGTCTGGGCACGGAGAGCAATCCGTTCGACGCCACGATCTATGGGACCTTGATTGCCGCCGCTCTGGTGGTACTCGCCTTGAGGTCGCGCCAGGTCGGAAGATTTCTGCGGGCGAATGCGCCGATCCTGTTGTTTTTTTCCTACTGCGCTCTCAGCGTCGCCTGGGCCGATTACTCGTTTATTGCGTTCAAGCGATGGATCAAGGCGATCGGGGATGTGGCGATGGTTTTGGTCGTGCTGACCGATGCGGACCCGCTGGCGGCGACCAAGCGTTTTTTTGCGCGCACGGCGTTCGTGCTGCTACCGGTGTCGGTGCTCTTCATCAAGTTTTACCCGGATCTCGGACGCAGCTACAACCAGTGGTCTTGGACCCCCATGTATTGCGGGGTGACGACGTTCAAGAACCTGCTGGGGATGATCTGCTTGGTATGCGGTCTCGGGTCGGTGTGGTCGTTCTTAGGCGCCTGGCAAGAACCGAAGATAGCGTTACGGATCCGGCGGATGGTTGCCCATGGAGCGATCATCGTGGCTGCGCTGTGGCTTTTCATCACGGCAGATTCCATGACCTCGTTGTCCTGCTTTCTGATGGCGGGAGCGGTGATGTTCATGACGACCCAGCGCTGGGTTGCGAAGCGAACCGGTATGGTGCATGTTCTGATTGCCACCATGGTGGCGCTTTCCCTTTGCGCGCTGTTTGTGGACACGGGAGGCGCGATGGTTTCGACCTTGGGGAGGAATTCGACCCTGACCGGACGGACGGACATTTGGAAGACGGTCTTGTCCATCGATATCAACCCATTGTTGGGCGCAGGTTTTGAAAGTTTTTGGACCGGGAGCCGGTTGCAGCGGGTGTGGGACAAGACCGGACCAGGAATCCAGGAGGCCCACAACGGTTACCTCGAACTCTACTTAAACCTGGGTTGGATAGGTGTAATTTTATTGGCGGCCTTGATTGTAACCGGATATCGCAACGCCCTCGCTGTCTTTCGCCGCGATCCCCATGCGGGCAGACTTCGTTTGGGTTTTTTTACTGCCGGTGTGATTTACAGCCTGACGGAAGCTGGCTTTAGGGAGATGAGTCCGACTTGGACTGCTTTTCTACTGGCGATCATTGCCGTTTCTCCAAGCTTGCGGAGCAAAGAGCGCAAACGGACCCCGGAGGTAGTCGCGACCGAGGTCGATATAGAGAGTGGATGGAAGGAACAGCCAGCGAATGGATAAGCGACAAAGCAAATTTGGAATCGGCCGTCTAATGCAGACGGGGAACCTTAGAAGCACTCTGCGGGATCTGACACCGGGTTTCCTTGACGGGTTGTGGACGCGGCTGGAAGCTTCACCCCTTGGAGAGCGACTGCTGCGCGGTACCTTCTGGTCCATGGCTGGGACCCTCATTTCCCGCGCGTTGGCCTTGGCGGCAGCCATTTTGGCGGCGCGCATCATAGGCAAGGTCGTCTACGGTGAACTGGGCATGATTCAGAGCACGGTCGGGATGCTGGGGACCCTAGCCGGGTTCGGAATGGGGACCACGACTTCGAAATACGTTGCGGAACTGCGCGGAAAGGACCCGGAGAAGGCGGGAAGAATCATTGCGCTCTCGAGTCTGGCGTCCTGGGGCATCAGCTTCGGCTTGGCGGCAGGGTTGTTCTTCATGGCGCCATGGCTGTGTCGGCGCACGCTGGCAGCTCCCGGGCTGACGGGATATCTGCGGATGAGCATCCCGCTGCTGGTTGTAAGCGGCATCAACGGCGCGCAGTTGGGCGCCCTGTCGGGGTTTGAGGCCTTTAAGCGCATTGCGCGCGTCAGCTTTTTTGCCGGACTGCTGAACTTCCCATTGATTGTAGGCGGCGCGCTGGCGTTCGGTCTGTCAGGAATTATTTGGGGAATGGTGCTGGCGCAAGCGGGCGGTTGTGTCTTCAACCGATTTGCGTTACGTCGCGAGGCGAAGGGTTACGGTATTCCACTCTCGTACTCGACCTGCTTGCGCGAGTTCCCCATCATTTGGCGATTCTCCATCCCCGCCGTGCTCGGCGATGTCCTGATCAGCGCCATCAACTGGTTTGCGGTGACCATGCTGGTACGCCAGTTGAGCGGCTACGGCGAGATGGGAGCGTTCAGCGCCGCCAACCAGTGGTTCAATGCGATCATGTGGCTGCCGTTTATGTTCAACGGCGTGGTTTTACCCGTGCTTGCCGAGCGTATCGGGGCCGACGACCACAGGAACGCGGCCAAACTCCTCATGATGACAGTCAAAATGAACGCGGCCGTCGTCGTTCCGCTTACCACGCTTGCCTGCCTCCTCAGCCCCTTCATCATGATGAGCTATGGTCCCGGCTTCAGAAGCGCGTGGCCCACGCTGGTCGCCGTATTGATTACTGCCGCCTTTCTCGCCTTTGAACTGCCGGTGGGACAACTGATCACAGCGTCTGGCCATATGTGGCTGGGCTTCGTTTCCAACCTAGGATGGGGAGCGGTGTTTCTAGGCGCAAACGCGGTGCTTCTGAAATGGGGCTGGGGCGCCTTTGGCTTGGCGTCGGCGCGTCTGTTGGCCTACGCCGCGCACACGATTTTCTCGATTGCCTACACGATGGTCTTTATGCACGCAGCCAGGAAGAGAAATGCCCAGGTCGTCGAGGTCCATGATGTCCATGCTCTCAACGCCCGGGTTTCGGACTCCGATTACATCGTTTAGTTCGTTGGCATGGAATCCGTAGATTGCGTGGCGTCGAGCGTTCGCCGCAATTCGGGCCACTTAAGATGCAGCAGCCAAAACATAATTTAGAGCGGAAGACGTCCGTGGCCGCTGGTTCTTTGGTGGCGCCCGGTGCGCTGGACGGCGTCACCATCATGCGTTACGCACAAATCTATCGGGAGCGTTCCTCCGGCGGACTCGAACAGTACATGCGGTGCTTGGACCGCGAGTTGCTCGCCAGACACCGTCTCACCGTGTTGCAGACTCACTTGGTGAAAGACGACATGAACGGTGCGATCGAAGTTGAGAATGTCGGGTTAGGGCAGATCCTGTGGGTGCCGGTGGTCATGCGGCAAGCGAACTCGAGGCTCGCCGATCTGCCGAGCCGGGTGGGTTACGTCTATCGTCAAACGCTCCAGCTATGCCAGCAAGAGGGGAAAGGGCATGGCAGCGCCATGCTACGTTCGGCGCAAAACCTGGCGCGCAACTGTGGCGGGCACCTGCGGTACGAAACAGCTGCGTTGAGCGATCATCTACCACGCGTGCTGGCCACACACAAGGTCGACCTGCTGGCGCTGCACTGGCTGAGCTATGACAGTGGCGCATTGATCGCACAGGCACTGCGCGCCAAAGTGCCCTACGTTTTCATCAACCACTTTGACAACGCGCGGTTTGCGCTGCCCCTGACCCGGAAGTGGATCGCTCAAGCTGCGGCGATCGGTGTGGTCTCGGACCAGGGTATTCCCGAAGATCTTCGCGACCGATGCGTCAACTTGTCGGACTCCGTCGATACGGAGTTCTTCACTTCGGAGAAGGCGCGGCCGCTGCCGCCACAGGCGCATCCTGTTGTCCTGCTGGCAGCGCGCATTCAACACGGCAAAGGCCACCACGACTTGATTGAGGCGGCGCGTCTGTTGAAAGCCAGAAATATCGACTTTGTCGTCTGCTTTGCGGGCGCTGTCGATTCGGAGTCTTTGCATGGCGATCTGCGCCGGTCCGTCGTTGCCATGGGTTTGGAGGCCCGGGTTCTTTTTCCAGGCGAAATTAGCGCGGAAGAGATGCGGGATTGGTATGCGTCAAGTAGCATCGTCGTGCTTCCAAGCTATTCGGAGGGTCTGGGGCGGGTCCTTCTTGAGGCGCAAGCGATGGGAAAACCCGTTGTGGCCTATGATTCCGGGGGAATCAGGGAAGCCGTCTTAGCGGGCGAGACTGGATTCTTAGTGAAGGAGGGCGACGTAAGCGCTCTGGCGGACAAGATCGGGCTGCTTCTTCAGGATGAAGCGGAGCGGCAGCGCATGGGTGAACGTGGGCGGGAGTTCACGTTGCGAAAATTTGGCCTTTCCGCTCTGGTGCAGCGGCATGAGTCCTTCTACCTAAATGCCCTATCCGGCGCTTCCGCAGAGCGTGAAGGCGCATTCTTGGGAACACGACTAGACCCCAGTTAGCCGAGAAGCAACTGGAAACTCCCATCGAACTTCCGCCAAAGGCCCAGGCGTGGCAATAGAGGCTGCGGAAAAAGTCGAACTTCGCGCCCCAGCCCCTAAAGGGGCATCTGATTTCAAAGAGTTTATGTCATCGCTAAAGCGATGACCTGATACGAAACTGAAGTTTTTCCGCAGCCTGTATAGCCATGGCCGGAGGAATGAGGAACACGTTAGCGTCGCAAATCGTACCCCAAGCGGCCACTCCCTGCAGCGATGACCAATGGTCGTGCCCAAGAGGCCGCCAACGGACTGTCCGGTAGGGGATCCAAACCATGCTTGCGTTCTGTGTCGCGATGCACTTCCGTGTCTTGATTGCAATGCCGCGACTCTCTACAGTACAAAGTACGACTCCAAGATTCGGCACCCGAGCGACGGAAGGAGGCCAATCCCTGCATCAGGCCTTATGCCCTTCCAAATTCAGGAGTTGGGGTCAGCGAGGAAAAATGAAATATAAATGGTTGCTCCTGCTCCCCCTGGTCGTGCTTTGTCTTTCCGGTTATTCCTCAGCCCAAGCATGGTCGTCGATACTGAACCCCAGCAACGCCATTAACTGGTCGAGCGTAGGAGTCGGCGGCATCCCGGCTCGTACGACGAATTGCGCCAGTCTGACCTCATCGGCCACGGTAGCGCAGATCAACTCGGCGCTGGCATCTTGTCCCAGCGGGCAGACGGTCGCGCTGGCGGCAGGGACTTATGCGATCACAGGGACGATCAATGTTCCGGCCAACGTGACACTGCGTGGAGCGGGAGCGAACCAGACGATTCTAAACTCCACCGTCAAGTCCGGCCCGGTTGTATCGCTTGCAGGCGCGGGGCCGCAATACGGTCAGGCCAACGCCGTCGCTATAACGGGAGGGGCTTCCGCCGGCTCGACGAGCATTAAGGTCGGCAGCGCTACCGGGATCGCCGTTGGCAGCTATCTCATCATCGATCAACTCAACAATGGGACAACAGTTTCCGCGAACGGCAGCGAAGGGCCGTGCACATGGTGCGATAACGGTCAAGGCGGGACGCGAGCTCAGGGGCAAATAGTTGCCGTGACCTCCGTGGCAGGCACGACCATCGGCATCAGCCCCGGACTTTATGTGGCCTACACACTGACCCCCCATGCGACCCCGTTTAATGCCATTCAATATGCCGGAGTCGAAGATCTGCAAGTGTATGCCAACAACACGCACACGGGCGGAAACTATTCCAACTTTTCAATGTCCGCCTGCGCGTATTGCTGGGTCAAGGGCGTGGAATCGAACTACACCGACGGCGACCACGTCATGGTGTACTTTGGCTACCGCGATGAAATCCGCGACAGCTACTTCTCCAACGCTTATCTGCACTCTCCTGGCACCTACGACTCCGACGTGGATCTGGCCGAGAAGACCAGCGCCAGTTTGGTAGAGAACAACATTATCGAGCGCAACCATGAATCCGTCATGCTGGAATGGGGGGTGGCGGGAAACGTGGTTGCCTACAACTACACGATGGGAGAGTTCGACAGCGGCGCGACCAACGTGGTCATTGGCGGAATCGACTTTCACGGAGCACATCCGCAATTCAATTTGCTGGAAGGAAACGTCCTTACAGAAATCTATCAGGATTCCATCTGGGGGACTTCGAGTCAAACCACGGCCTATCGGAACTGGGTGATTGGAACGAACCACATTTGCACACCGACCAGCGGCCGCGGCACGGTGAGTTGCACGGGCGCGAATGGGCATTATGGGTTCCAGGCAGCTCGCGCCATGGACATTTCCTATCTCGCGACGGTCAATAACTATGTTGCGAATGTCGTGGGTAGTGCGCAGATGCAGTCGCTGGTGTCCTGCTGCGGCTACAATCCGGCGACGCTGACGCAAACCCCGTCCGTCGAGTATCCAGCCACGCGCAACTACGTTCAGGCCTACGGGTGGTCTTTCGGTTACGGCGAAGCCAGCGACGATGGTTCCGGCACCGGCTGCGATGGAGGGACGGCTCCTTGCCATCTAGCGGGCACTTCCGCCACCGACTTTTTCCATGGGAACTACAACAACGTGGACGGTTTGATCACCTGGGCCAGCGGCGTGACCCACACCTTGCCTGCGTCGTTCTACCTCTCGAGCAAGCCGAGCTGGTGGGGGTCGATGGCGTACCCGGCAACCGGGTCCGATGTTACCGGCGGGACCGGCCCTGGCGGCTACAGCTACGGGAACCCCGCTCAGGCTTGCTATTTCAACGTCATGGGTGGATCGGACGGAGGAGCTGGCAGTCCATTGACGTTTAACGCTGCCACCTGCTATGGGGCAGGCGGTCTGTCGGCACCGACCAATCTTGTTGCCACTCCGCACTGATGCGGGTTCGGAGACCGCAAAGGACTCCAGAGTCAATGTAACAAGCCGTTGCGGATGAGTTGAAGCAACAACGGATTGGATTTCCCCGCGAAAGCGTTAACCAGCGGACTGCGCGGTTGAACCTGTCACGTCCAATGGGATTCCATGGAAAATAATTGGCGCGAAAAGCTGTACGCGCGGGCTTTGGGGCCGCTGTGCGTTTGCATTCTGTGCGTGCTCCTGTGCGCGGGGTTGTGGCCGTTCCGCGCGCCCAAGAACAATGTCGAGTGGCTCCAAGGCGAGAACGGACTGCGCTTTGGGCGCCATGGCATTGTGGCGAGCGCGAACGGCTTCGGCGCGGCTTCCGGGCGGGGCGCGTGCAGTTTGGAGATTTGGCTGGAACCGGGACGGATGGACGGCTCGGGCACAATCCTCTCCTTTGACAGCTCCCCATATCCGAGTTATGCGTTCGCCTTGCGGCAGTTTGACGATGGCTTGGCCATACAGCGCGGCACGGTGGACGCGCAGGGGACCATAGTCCGGGGATGGCTGAAGATCGACCATGTGTTTGAGGAAGGGAAACGCGTGGTCCTGACGGTTACGGGCGGCCAGGAAAAAACGGCGGGCTTTATTACGCCGGGCGGTGTTACGCCGGGATCTATCACGTCAGTCTATGTCAACGGCGCGCGAGTAAAGGTCTCGCCGGAATTTGGGCTGGTGAGCGGCGATATGAATGGACGCTTGATACTGGGAAATTCGCCGATCAACGATAGCTGGATGGGACAGATTGGCGGGCTGGCGGTCTACGATTTTGAACTGACGCCGGCACAGGTTGCAGCGCATTTTGAGCGCTGGACACAGCGGCAGGCGCCCGCGGCCAGCGGAGAGAAAGCGCCGTTGGCATGGTATCGGTTCGATGAAGGCAAGGGCGGCGTGGTGCATGACCGGACGGGGTCGGGCCGCGACTTGGCGATCGCGGCCCAGTACTTCGCCTTGCATCCGGCATTCCTGCATCCGGTGTGGGACCAATTTCGCAGCCGGTGGGATGGCGGGATGAGTTGGAGTTATTGGTCCGACGTGTTGGTGAATATAGCGGGGTTTGTCCCGCTGGGCTTTTTTTTCACGGCGTACTTTTCGCGGGCGCATACGGTCTCGCGGCCGCGAATTTTGGTGGTAGTTCTGGGGCTGGCTATAAGTCTTCTGATTGAGATATGGCAGCATTTTCTCCCGACACGGGATTCCAGCATGGCCGATGTAATCACGAATACGCTTGGGACCGTGGCTGGGGCGGCACTCTACAGGCCGGTTCTGAGGCGAACTGCAGATCCCTCGCTTCTCCACCCCATCGCGCCAAAAGCGGGCGCGCTGGGGACCCCGTTTCACTCGGGACGACAAAATCCGATGAATTGAGATTTCAAGAACGAAATCTCACCTTCACTTAGCAGCCTGTGGTGATAATCCAGTGCCCAAAACCAGCGCCTAAAGGCGTATTCAGAACACGGCACTTACGGCACGCCTAAAGGCATGCCCTGATACGAATCAGACTTTTTCCACGGACTCATAGGGTTGTCGGAGCAAGCCAGCGGTGACGGGCGCTCATGGCCAGCGTAGAGCGCTCGAATCGAAAGTACCCTCCCTGGAGTTACAGACCCCAACCGAAGGGCCATTGCGGCGGTTGCGGCTAAGTCTTATCGTAGGGTAGATAGGTTCAAGCTCAAAACTGCTTACCAGGAGAGATTTGCAAGGTCTAGAGACCCGAGCGGCATCGACAGCGACAGAAAGCCTTGGCGAGCGAATGCGCGCACGCGCTCGCGAAGCTGGGGTTGTGCCGTCGAGAGCTTCTCGCATCGAAGCCGTTCCCCTTACACGCGGGGTTTGTTACACGCTCGACCCGCTTTCCGATTCGCGCTGGGCGGCATTGGTCGAGAGTCATGCGTGGGGATCGGTGTTCCATAGTCCGCAGTGGTTGCGGGCGTTGCGCGCAGCGTACGGTTACGAGCCGGTGGTAGTGACGACTTGCCCGACTGGCGCGCCGCTGACGAACGGGTTGGTCTTTTGCAAGATCGATAGCTGGTTGACGGGGCGGCGTTTGGTCTCATTGCCGTTTTCCGATCATTGCGAGCCCTTGATCGACGGTCCGGATGAGTTGGACGCGATGCTCGACGATATGAAACGGCAGATCGGCAACGGCCAACGGAAATACATTGAGATCAGGCCCATTATCTGCGCGCCGGCCAACCCCACAGATCTTAGCTGGGGAACCAAGTATTTCTTCCATCGCCTGGATCTCGCTCCCTCCGCGCCGGAGCTGTTTCGCAAGTTCCACAAGGACTGCGTGCAAAGGAAGATCCGCCGCGCGGAACGTGAAAAGCTCGAGTACGAGGAAGGGACCTCGGAGGATTTGCTGCGGAAATTTTACCGGCTGCAGGTGATGACGCGGCGGCGGCAGTACCTGCCACCGCAGCCGTTGCGCTGGTTTCGCGCGTTGGTTGCCGCTTTTGGAGAAGACCTGAAAATCCGTGTCGCGTCCAAGGATGGCATGCCCGTGGCTAGCATGATCACGCTGGCGCATAAGAAATCGATGATTTACAAGTATGGCTGCAGCAACGCGGCGTTCCATCGGCTGGGCGGGATTGCGCTGTTGTATTGGAAGACCATCCAAGACGCGAAGGACCGGGGCTTCGAGGAGCTTGAGCTGGGCCGCTCCGATATGGACAACTTGGGGCTCATCGTTTTTAAGGAAAGGTGGGGAGCCGCGCGAACGGTCATACGTTATTGGAGCTATCCGCCGGAGCCGGCAGGGTTGCCGAGCGTGTGGAAAAAGACGCTGGCTCGGCACTTGGTCCCGGTCCTTCCCGATATAGCCCTGAAAACGATTGGTGGACTTTTGTACAAACATGTTGGATAGAGGACCGCGAGTGTAGGACGCGCAGTGGATCCGCCCTTCGATTCTTAGGCCACTCTTTTCTTGGGGCACTTATTGGCAAACCAAAGGTTTTCCGAATGCTGCTAAACAAAGCGTATTACATTTTCAAACCGATCCTGCCCTGGCGTTTGCGCTTGGCATTGCGGCGCTGGCGGGCCAGGCGCCGCCGCTGCGCCTACTCGGATGTGTGGCCGATCGACCCGAAAGCGGCCCGGGTTCCTCACGGATGGCCGGGTTGGCCCAACGGCAAGCGGTTCGCGGTTGTTCTTACTCATGACGTGGAGGGATGCAAGGGAGTGTCCCGCGTCGAGCGGCTGATGGACCTCGAGCGGAAGCACGGATTCACTTCATGCTTTAACTTTGTGCCGGAGGGCGAATACCGCGTTTCCGATGCCACGCGCGAGGCGCTGGATCGCGCCGGATTTGAAGTCGGAGTGCATGGCTTGGAGCATGATGGGAAGCTCTACGGATCCAAAGCGAAGTTCGCCACGAAAGCCTCGCGCATCAACGAATATCTGCGGAAATGGAACTGTTCTGGGTTTCGTTCGCCTTTGATGCAGCATGAGTTGGGTTGGCTGAATGCATTGGACGTGGAATATGACACTTCCACGTTCGACACGGACCCTTTTGAGCCCCAACCGGACGGTGCGGGCACCATCTTTCCTTTTTGGGTGCCGGGCCCGAACGGCAGCGGATATGTCGAACTTCCTTACACGCTGGTCCAGGATTTCACTTATTTCAAGGTCCTATGTGAGCGGAACATCGACATATGGAAGCGTAAGGTAGATTGGATCGCCGAGCACGGCGGCATGGTGCTGCTGAACACCCATCCGGACTACATGTCGTTTGAGGGCCAACGGCAGCGGGACGAATATCCGGTTTCTTACTATGAAGAACTCCTGCGCTATGTGCGCGAGAGATATGAGGGATCTTATTGGTCCGCATTGCCGCGGGAAGCCGCGCGCTATTACCGTGAGCGAGTTCCGCTTGCTTCACGAAATACACGCAAGAAGATCTGCATGGTGGCATATTCGCCCTATGAGTCCGACAACCGGGTCCGGCGATATGCGGAAACGCTGGCGAAGCGCGGCGATTGGGTGGATGTCATTGCCATCAGCCGGACGGACGACAGGCAGGAACAGACCGAAATCAACGGCGTTACGGTTTATCGGGTGCAGCATCGCGTGCACGACGAGCGCAGCAAATGGACTTATGCGGGGCGCTTGCTGCGTTTTCTGGTGAGGTCCTCGGCGGCGCTGACGCGGCTGCATGAGCAGAACCGGTATGACGTGGTCCATATTCATAACATGCCGGATTTTCTGGTATTCGCGGCGTGGTATCCGAAGATGACTGGGGCGAAACTGATTCTCGACATACATGACGTTGTCCCGGAGTTGTTCGCGAACAAGTTTCATACGAAACTCAAAGCGGCTTATATTGGGTTTTTGAAGACAATCGAGAAGTTATCGGCTGGATTTGTCGACCATGTTATTGTCTCGAACCACCTTTGGCATAAGACGATCATTGCGCGCTCGGTTCCGGAGGAAAGATGCTCGGTCCTGATTAACCACGTCGACCCGGATCTGTTTTCGCGGCATGTTAGTACTAGAAATGACGGGAAATTCATTGTCTTGTTTCCCGGCAGCTTGCAGTGGCACCAGGGGTTGGATATTGCGATTAAAGCCTTTGCCGAGGTCAAGCGCCAGGTCCCGAACGCCGAGTTCCACATTTATACTGGAGCCGGCGACATGAAGGCGGATTTGAAAAAATTGGCGCAGCGGCTTGGCCTGGAGGAAAGCGTCCAGTTCCGGGAGGGCGTGCCGCTGCATGAAATGGCGCAAGTGATCGCCAATGGCGACCTCGGCGTCGTTCCCAAACGCGCCGACTCTTTTGGAAACGAAGCGTACAGCACTAAGATCATGGAGTTCATGTCGCAAGGCGTGCCGGTCGTCGTCTCGCGGACCAAGATCGACGCTTTCTATTTTGAGGAAGGGGTGGTTCACTTTTTCCGCTCCGGCGACAGCCATGCCATGGCCGAGGCCATGCTTGATGTTATTAATAACAAGGAATTGCGCGACTCCCTAGTTACTCGGGGTTATGAATACGTCGAGCGCAATGGATGGGGACAGAAGAAGAAAGAGTATCTGGACCTAATAGATTCTCTTTCAACGGAGTCCTTCGATGACGTTGCCCCGGCACTATCGGCGGCTGCGCCATTGCGGAGGGACCGTAATCGAGAGGCGAGCGCAGGTCCCATCGTCGCACAGTCCAAAACCGGGCAGGCCGAAAGTGTGGCCGTCGAGCTTGACCATCCCGCATCATGAATTGTCATTCCGAGGCCCCGTCGCCGGCGGCGTTTCCCGTTGGCCGTGTGGACGTTTGGACGGTGCATCTTGACGAATCGGCGAGGGAAGGCTTTGAGGCCGGCATTCTGTCTTACGACGAGAACGCGCGGGCCAGCCGATTTCACTTCGAGAAAGACCGTGAACACTTTATCCAATGCCGCTCCGCGCTTCGGAGCTTGCTTGGCGGCTACCTTGGCATTGCCGCAGCCGAGATTGGTTTCGAGTATTCTTCCAGCGGTAAGCCTCGGATCGCGGCCGGGCAGAATCCACGCGGGTTGCAGTTCAACGTATCGCACTCGGCAAACATGGCGCTGATTGCGGTTGGCAGCGAGCACCGGCTGGGCATCGATATCGAACAAATCCGCAGCGGCGTCGCGATCGAATCGCTGGCCGAGCGTTTCTTTTCGCTGCGGGAACGCGCCGGGCTTCGGGCGCTGCCGGATGCTCTCCGCGTGCCGGGCTTCTTCGCCTGCTGGACGCGCAAGGAAGCTTTTCTGAAGGCCACCGGCGAAGGGCTTTCTTTTCCGCTGGCGGATTTTTCGGTTAGCACACATCCCGAACTCGATCCGGCAGTTGAGGAGATCCGTGGAAACACGGAAGCCGCGAAACAGTGGTTTCTTGCAGACCTCAGCGTAGACGCTGGCTTCCGCACAGCGGTAATAGTCGAGCGGCCTTTTATGAGCGTGGAAACGCATTCGTGGAACTGACTCCATAATTTGCGATTGTGTTTCCGCCCAACTCCGAAGCCGATTGAATGTCCGATCTTGAGCATTTGAAAATGGAATGTCCATCCCATGTCGGCCGCGCACTGAGCTTCGCTGCTCTAACGGCGGTGTCGCTGATGTTTTGGTGGCATCCTCTGGCCCGGACGCTGGTCCTGGCGCTGACGAACGACGCCTACACGCACATCCTCCTGGTTCTTCCATTGAGTGCCGGGCTGATTTATGTGGGATGGAAATTCGGGGATGCGAAAGCGCTTCGCATCGATGAGCAGCCCAGCTTCCAGCGCGGCGCGGCTTTGCTGGCATTGGCGTTATCGTTGTCGATGGGTAGTTATGCGCGATGGGGGATGGGTCCCGCATCCGGCGACGTGCGGCTGTCGCTTGCCATGTTCGCGCTCGTGACCTGGTGGATCGCCAGCGTGGTTTTCTGTTTTGGCTTGCGCACCTTGCGGTCGTTTGCGCTCCCTCTCTGCTTTTTGTTTTTGCTAGTGCCGGTTCCCGATGTGGTGTTGAGCGCGCTCGTGCGCTGGCTACAGAATGGGTCCGCATGGACGGCAACGTTACTGTTTCGTGCGGTCGGCGATCCCGTCCAACGCAGTGGGGTTTTTATTTCCCTGGCGAAACTGAATCTTGAAGTTGCGGAGGAATGCAGCAGCATCCGCTCCAGTTGTCTGCTGGCGATGACGACTATTGTTTTGGCGCAGCTTTTCCTGCGCGTATGGTGGCGGAAAGCCCTGCTCATCGCGGTGGCAATTCCGCTGTCGGTGGCCAAGAACGGACTTCGCATCTTCACCATCGCGGAGCTCGGGACCCGCGTAGACCCTGGGTTCCTCAAAGGGAAGCTGCATCACGAGGGAGGGATAGTTTTCCTGGGCATTGCGGTGGTTGCGGTGGTGGCGATGTTGTGGGCGCTGCGTAAGAGCGAGCTTCCGATGCCAAGAACTACATGAGTATCGGCGCAGTCGAGGCAGTAGTCGAAAATCGAATAGGGAGACCGCAGGTAGCCACTAGTTATTGAAGAGAGCGCGTCGGATTTATTAAAACGCCTGCGCGGAGATTGGTGAAATAGAAAGCCCGTGGCGCGAGCCCAGAAATCGTGCGCGGGTTCTTTTTTCGTCGAGACTGCGGTAGGCTGATCTGTGAAGCTCGAAAGCAGTGACGAAGAGAATGTTTTGGGATGCGCGGAAGAATGGATTCCACTTACACTTCCGCGCACCGCTCGACTAGATTAAGCTGGGCATTCGCGTTACGGGAGAATTCTTGAACTTATTTCACATTGTCGGAGCGCGTCCTAACTTCATGAAGGTTGCTCCGGTGCTGAATGCGCTTGGGCAGCGGAAAAATGTGACGCAGACCCTCGTCCACACCGGTCAGCACTACGACGTCAATATGTCCGATGTGTTTTTTCAGCAACTGGGCATACCGGCGCCGGATGTGAACCTCGCGGTTGGCTCGGGCACACATGCCAAGCAGACGGCGGAGATCATGATGCGGCTGGAGCCGGTTGTGATCGAGCGCAAGCCGGACATGGTACTCGTGTATGGGGACGTGAATTCGACCGTGGCGACGGCGCTGGTGTGCGCCAAACTTGGCGTTCGCATTGGCCACGTCGAAGCTGGACTCCGCTCATTTGACCGAACCATGCCGGAGGAAATCAATCGCCTGGTGACCGATCAGCTTGCCGACCTGCTATTCACGCCTTCGGAGGACGGGGACGAAAACCTGCGGCGAGAGGGAATTGCGGCGGAAAAGATTTTTCGCGTGGGCAACGTGATGATCGACTCGCTAGTGCGGCTTTTGCCGTTGGCGCGGAAGACCGCGATCGCTGGCTTGCCGGAGCGATATGCGTTGGTCACGCTGCACCGGCCGGCGAACGTCGACGACGGTGGGGCGCTGAAGGGGATTTTGGAGTCGCTGCTGGAAGTGAACCGGGATTTGGCGGTGGTGTTTCCGGCGCATCCGCGGACACGCCAACGTATTGCCGAATTTGGACTGGATGCCGGGCAACTGCGCGTGCTCGACCCTCTTCCGTATATCGATTTTCTGGGGTTACTGATGCGTGCGGCCGTGGTGATCACCGATTCCGGCGGCATACAAGAAGAGACCACTTACCTTGGCGTTCCTTGTCTCACGGTGCGTGAAAATACCGAGCGCCCGATCACGGTTTCGATGGGGACGAATGTTTTGGTGGGGCGCGACGCGGAAAAGTTGCGCGTGGAATTATCGCGCGTACTGGCTGGAAAAGCGAAGCAGGGAACTGTGCCTCCGCTTTGGGACGGACGCGCGAGCGAGCGCATTGCCGATGTTCTGGTGGGGTGAATTTCGGGCGCGAGCGAGGGGGGTTTGAGGTCCTGCGGCTCATCGGGGCTCGATGATGCGAAGTCCCTTGACCCGCGCGAAGTGTTTTTTATTGAACGTAGCCACATAACTGCCGCGTTCCAACGCGGTGGCTGCCACGATCAGGTCGTAAGCGCCGATCATTTTGCCCGCCGACTGCAATTCCGCCCAGATACGCGCATGTTCATAAGCGGTTTGCCCGGTGTAGGGGACAATGGGCAGAGCGGCCAGAATCGTCTCGAGATATTTTCGACGTTTGGATTTTTGCGGTTCGGCAGCGCGCTCCACACCGTGCCAGAGTTCAGCAATCGTGATGGCGGCGACCTCAAACCGGTCGTTCGCAAGCGATGCCACCCAGCGTCCCAGATCGAAGGCCCCCTTTTCGCCACAAATGACGATGTCGGCGTCGAGAAGGATTACCATTTGCCGGTCGGGTGTTTGAGGGCCTTACGTGCCGCCCGGAGATCGTGTCGCCAAGCCTTGGCTGATTCTTCCGGAAATTCGGTCTTGGCCAGAACCTCCGCGAGATCGCGCCCGGAGCAGACTGTTGCATTGTTCTGCGCATGGTCCGGCGCATTGTCCGGTATTAGGCGGGCAACCGGAGCGCCATTCTTAAGGAGTACAAAAGTGGCGTTTTGATAGCGGGCGCGGTTGACGCAATCGGCGAAATTACGTGCTGCTTCCGTGACGCTAATGAAATTCTCTTTCACAAAATCAGATTATCAGATTTTATGTAGAATGTCCATGGGACAGTACAAGAAAAGGAAACAACTCACTCCGCGAAGACAAATCAACAGGTATCACAGCACGGCCGGGCCGACCGTCAGGCGACCCAAGGGTTGACGACCGGGGCCGAAAGATCCGCAAAGTGCGTGACGTTACGGGTTGCCAGCGTGGCATGATGGGCGATCACGATACTGGCAATCATCGTATCGCGCAGGTTGCCAGGGCGGCCTTTCTTTTGCCGAGACGCCATCAAGTTTCCCGCGTATTGCGCGGCCTCGGCGTCGAACGGCGCGATGCGTTGGCCGATCTTATCGAGTAGAGAATCGAACGCTTCGAGCAACAGCGCTCTGCGTTTTCCGAGGGGCATGATTTGCAATCCGAATTGGACCTCCAAGACCGTTACTGAAGTTGTCCAAATGGATGTCCGGGGTTGTTTGTCGAGCCACGCGACAACATGTTTGTCGGGCGTTTGGTGCATTAACGCCGAGAGCACGTTGGTGTCGAGAATCATCATGATTCAAAAGACGCGGGCTTGACCTGGTGTCCCCGCAGTTCCAGGATGTCAAAGTCCAGTCCGGCTTTGGCAAACAAGGCGGAGATTTCCGAACCGAGCCCACCTAGCGGAACTTCTTCTTCGTTCACGGCGTTACGGAGGATGTCTCGCGCTTCTTCCTCCATGCTGCGGCCATGTCGTCGAGCGCGGCGCTGGAGCCTCACCTTCACGGTATTCTCAATGTTCCGGACTACGAGTTGGGCCATCGCCGCCTCCTCAACATAATGATATCATGATATCACGTCAGCGGAACTTTTCGCAATCCCGAAACCTGGCGCCGCGCTGGTCTTTACTTGAGAGAGTCGGTTGGCCATCGAGCTGCCAGTCGATGGCCATGTCGGGGTCGTTCCATAGGACCGACCGTTCGTGCTCGGGAGCGTAGAAATCGGTGGTCTTATAGGTGAAATGGGCGGTTTCGGAAACCACGCGAAATCCGTGGGCAAATCCCACGGGAATCCACAGCATGAGCTTGTTGTCGCCGGAGAGGCGGAAGGATTCCCATTTTCCGAGGGTCGGAGAACTTTCTCGCAGATCGAGCGCCACGTCCAGAATTTCTCCCGTGATGGCGCGCACGAGTTTTCCCTGCGGATGCTGGATCTGATAGTGGAGCCCGCGCAGCACGTTGCGGTTGGAATAGGAATGATTGTCCTGGACGAAGTGTTCGCGGATGCCGAGTTCGGCAAACATGCGTTCGTTATAGCTTTCGAGGAAGAAGCCTCGATCGTCGCCGAAGACGCGGGGTTCGAGGAGTAAGACGCCGGGCAGAGCGGTTTCGATTTTTTTCATTTAGGTTATTCTCTCGGCTTACAAAGGATTCTTAGGGCGCTATGCCCGGCCCCTACAGGGGCGTCTGATTTTCCGTAGAGACGCGGCTTGCCGCATCTCCTTGCCGTGTCCAGGGAGACGGGGCAAGCCCCGTCTCTACACGAATTCGGACCTAGAAAACCTTCTCCTGCAAGAGTTGCAATAAATATGCGCCGTAGGCGTTGTTGCGCATCGGTTGCGCGATGGCATCGAGTTGTTGCGCGGTGATGTAGCCGGAGCGATAAGCAATCTCTTCCGGGCAGGCCACCATCAGGCCCTGGCGTTTCTCGAGTGTCTGGATAAACAAGGCCGCTTCCATGAGGGCTTCGTGCGTGCCGGTGTCGAGCCACGCCATGCCTCTTCCCATGACGCTCACATCGAGCTGGCCGCGGCGCAGGTATTCGCGGTTCACGTCGGTGATTTCCAGTTCTCCGCGGGCGGATGGCTTGAGGTTGGTTGCGATTTCGACGACCCGATTGTCGTAAAAATATAGGCCGGTCACGGCATAGCGGGACTTCGGCTGCTTGGGTTTTTCTTCGATGCTGAGGGCCTTGCCGTGGGCATCGAATTCGACCACGCCGTAACGCTCGGGGTCGTTGACGGCGTAGGCGAAAACGCGCGCCCCGCTGGCCTTCTCGGTGGCGTGGCGCAAATCTTTTGCGAGATCGTGGCCGTAGAAAATATTGTCGCCGAGCACGAGGGCACAGCCGTTCTGGCCGATGAAATCTCTCCCGATCAGGAAAGCCTGCGCGATGCCTTCGGGCTTGGGTTGCGGCGCGTATTGCATGTGGATCCCGAAGTTGGCGCCGTTGCCGAGCAAGTGCTGGAATTTCGGCAAATCGTCCGGCGTCGAAATAAGCAGAATGTCGCGAATGCCCGCTAGCATCAGGATGGACAGCGGATAGTAGACCATCGGCTTGTCATAGACGGGGAGCAAGCTCTTGCCCACGGCATGGGTGACGGGATAGAGCCGGGTACCGGAACCTCCGGCTAGGATGATGCCTTTATAGGCTGGCTGCGATGTAGTGGTCATAAAAAATTTGCGTTCGTATCGAATATTGTTCGAACCGAATATTGTTGCAGCAAAATCTCCTTCAAACCGAATAATGTTTTGCGATCCACTGGCGGTAGCCGCCGCTGGTTACGTCCTGGACCCAGTCTTCATGCTGCAAATACCAATTGACGGTCTTGCGGATTCCAGTCTCAAAGGTTTCCTGGGGACGCCAATGCAGTTCGCGTTCGATTTTACGCGTGTCCATGGCATAGCGGCGGTCGTGGCCGGGACGGTCCTTGACGAATGCGATCAGGTCGCGGTGCGGAACGGCCGGGGCGTTAGTGTGCAAATCGGTGGGTCGTAATTCGTCGAGCAGCGCGCAGATCGCGTGCACGATTTCGAGGTTCTTTTTTTCGTTGCCGCCGCCGATGTTGTAGGTCTCGCCCAGGCGTCCTTGCGAAAGCACGGTGCGGATGGCGTTGCAGTGATCTTCCACGTACAACCAGTCGCGCACATTCTGGCCGTCGCCGTAGATGGGGAGCGGCTTGCCGGCGCAGGCGTTCAGGACGACCAGCGGAATCAGCTTCTCGGGAAATTGATAGGGGCCGTAATTATTGGAGCAGTTCGTGGTCAGAGTCGGCAGTCCGTAGGTGTGGTGGTAAGCGCGGACGAGATGGTCGGAAGCGGCCTTGGAGGCGGAGTACGGACTATTGGGCGCGTAGGGCGTGGTCTCGCTGAAGGGCGTGTCGTTGGGGCCGAGCGAGCCATAGACTTCGTCGGTGGAAACATGCAGGAAGCGGAACGCCGCGCGCTCGGTTTCGGGCAGCGACGACCAGTAGGCGCGAGTTTCTTCCAGCAGACTGAAGGTGCCGTTGACGTTGGTGCGGATGAAATCGTCGGGGCCATGAATGGAGCGGTCGACGTGGCTTTCGGCGGCGAAATGAACGATGGCGCGAGGACGTTCGCGTTCGAGAAGGCTGCGGACGAGATCGCGGTCGACGATATCGCCTTGCTGAAAGCGGTAGGACGGATGCGAGGCGATGGATTCGAGGTTGCGCGGGTTGCCCGCGTAGGTCAGCTTGTCGAGATTGAGGACGGGCGAGGATTCGTGCGCGATCCACTGCAGGATGAAGTTCGATCCGATGAAGCCCGCGCCGCCGGTGACCAGGATCGGATTGCGCATGTCGGTTGGCATCGTGTTGGTTGCGCCGTGTTCCTTAGCGTCGATGAAGAACGGGCGGAGAAGCTCCTATGCTGAACCGTTTTGGACAGCGAAACGCATGGATCGTGTCAGCCGGCGTCCGGCTTGCAAGCAAGGTCATTCTACTAGATGGGCGATACGAATTTCGCAGGGGATGCACAAGCTGCGGAAAAACTCTGACTTCGCACCACCTCCCCTAAAGGGGCGATCGATTTCGAAGGACTTGCGGTATCGCTAAAGCGATACCCCGATACGAAACCGGAGTCTATCCGCAGTCCATACAACCGGGGGCGTGGAGCGGTCGCGAGGAGGTCACAGCGGGAGCAGAAAAAAAGGCCCACCATGCGAGTAAATCCACGCGCACAGCAGGCCAATTTTTGGGGCCGTCTAGACTTTCGATTTTGCGGGCTTGGCCAGCTTGGATCGGAGGAACATCGCACCGAAACATGCCAGCCCGGCTCCGATGACGTAGATCACGGTGGATCCGCCCTCGGGCACCTTCATAACTTTCGTGACCTTGTCGACGGCAAATGCCGCCGGGGCCAAACCAATCGCGACCGCCGCCAGCAACCATTGTGTGTTTCTTTTGATCATGCAGTACTCCCTTCAGAATCAACTAATTAGCGAACCGCCTTGGAGGGGAAGTATCGGAGGAGGGGTATCACTGCCAAACGATTCTATTGAATCATTTCCATTAAACTATGTCTGTAACTAGCTGTCAAGATGATACTTTTTGCGACAGTTGCAGGGAAATGCAATGTTTCATAAAGCGCGGTAACCAGACTTTGTCGGTAAGTTGTATAGTCGATAGACGGCGAACGATAGGAAGCCATGAGGTTCGACACATTCCGGCTTTTACTGGCGATGTGCGCGCTGCTCTGCGCCAGTCTTGCGGGCTGCCACAAGGGCCCGCCGCACGGCGTTACGCTCACCTGGGAAGCGCCCCGGGCGGCGCCGGGAGTTTCGGTCGCCGGATACAACGTGTATCGGAGCACGAGCGCTGGCGGGCCCTACGTAAAGCTGGCTTCGCGAGTGCCCGGGCCGCCGTATGAAGATCGGTTGGTGGTCAGCGGCCGCACTTATTTCTACGTGGTGACCGCCGTGGATGGAGCGGGGCGGGAGGGTGTGCATTCCGGCAGGGCGCGGGCCACCGTACCTTGAATGGCGCCGTGAACAATTCATGGAGTTGGCTGAATCCGGTTAACAGCCTGTGATGAAACTCCAGCGCCCCAATCCAGCGCCTAAGATCAGAGGACCGCGTCGATCACAGCGTTACGGGCTCGGGACGGTGGCCTGCGCCATATTCGAGTATCCGCTCTCATTCTGGCTGCTATCGACGGCTGTGGTTACGTAATAGTAAGTCTGGCCGGCGGAGACGGTGTTATCGGTATAAGCGGTTGTAAGGTTCGGCGAAGAGTTGATCATCGTGTATCCGCTGCCAGATGTGGTGCTGCGGTATACGTTGTAGCCGACTGCGTCGGCCGAGGCGTTCCAGGTGAGGTCCACGTAGTGCGAAGGTGCCGTTCCGGTGCCGGTCAGCGATTGCACGGCGGGCGAGTTCGAGGCGTTGCTCGCGAACGACAGAGACGCCGAAGCGGCCCCGCTTGACGACGGCGTGAAAGTGACGGTGAAGGTCACGGATTGGCCGGCGGTGAGCGCTGCGGGAAATGAGATTCCGGAGAGCGCAAACTCGGTGTTGTTGAGACTTGCCGATGTGACCGTGACCGAGGCGCCGCTGGCGGTGAGCTTGCCGGTGAGCGGGGAGTTCGATCCGACGGTCACGCTGCCAAAGCTGAGGCTGGCGGGAGAAACCGTCAACTGGCCCGCGGCGGTCCCGGTGCCGGAGAGCGCGATGTTGAGCGGCGAATTCGACGCGGTCGAGACCACGGAGAGGCTCCCGCTGGCTGCCGTGGCGCTGGTTGGCGTAAAGGTTGCGGTGAAGGTCACGCTTTCATTGGGTGTGAGACTGATGGGCAAGTTCAACCCGCTGATCGAGAAGGCTGCCCCGGTCAAATTCGCTTGCGAGATTGTCGCCGTCGAGCCGCCGGTGTTGGTTAGCGTTTCAGATAAGTTCGCGCTGCTGCCGACCTGCACGTTGGGAAACGCCAGCGAAGTTGGATTTGCGGAGAGCAATCCCGGAGTGACGCCCGTTCCGGAGAGCGGAATGCTGAGCGGCGAGTTGGGCGCGTCGGAGACGATGCTTAACGCTCCACTCGCCGCGCCAGCGCTGGCCGGAGTAAAGATTGCGGTGAAAGTGACGCTCTGGTTGACGGCGAGGGTCACGGGCGGTGTGAGACCGGCGATGGAGAAACCGGTCCCGCTCGCCGATGCCTGTGAAATGGTAACAGTGGACCCGGTCGCGTTAGTCAAAGTTTCGGACTGACTGCCGTTGCTGCCTACCTGGATGCTTCCAAATGCCAGGCTAGTGGAACTGGGGGAGAGCGTGCCGGAAGCGACTCCCGTGCCAGTGAAGGGAAGCACGGCTTGGCTGCTCGACTGGTTCGAGGTGGCGGCGAACATGACACTGCCGCTGAAACTGCCGCTCCCGGTGGGGGCAAAGGTGATGGTCGCAGACGCCGACGTTCCGGCGTGGAGGGTGAGTGGCAGGGCGAGGTAACTCATCGAGAAACCGGCCCCGCTCAACGTCGCCTGAGTGATGCTGAGATCGCTTCCACCGCTGTTCGAGAGAGTCACAGTGCTGGTCTGGTTGGCCCCAACCTTAGTGTTTCCGAAAGCTATGGGCGAGGGACTGAGTGAAAGCGTTCCGGGTGTGGCTGGTGTGGTCGAGCCTCCGCTTACACCCGCGCAGCTGGTGAGGAGCAGGAGGCCGCCAGCAATCATGAACGAAATGAAAATGCGACACAACAGGGAGTGTCTCTTCACTACGACCTCATGGGTTCGGTTTCCGCATACTAATACAACGCGGGGGATTTTGAGTCACCGGATGCACTAAATATTTTCAGCCCCGGCAAGATCAGTGTCGCTCGTGGAATCCGCCAGTCATAGATTGCGAAAGGCCCACCTGGGCGCGGCATCTGGCCGAGTTGCGCAGGGACCCAATCTCGTTTCCGGGATGAACTGTGGTGCAAAGGGAAGAAGCCTGCGCTATAACCTATAAGCTGTTTCTAATCAATGGAAAAAGAAATGCTTAGGCCAGAGGTGAGGTTCCCAGAGTCACATTTTGGGAGGTTACTTGGCAGCGGGGATCCGCGTTGGGCGGGTCAAAGAGGGGAGGACCACCAGTTGTCCTTGAGAGATTTTGGGAAATACAGAGATCGAAACGGAAGGCTGGCCCGGTCTTTCGCTCATCTCAAAGAAGGTCAAAATCCCCACCCTGTCGCAAAAAACGCGACAAGGGTGGGGCACCCGCTTCCAACTCATGGAAATTTCAGCGCCGTAAAAGTGGTCCTTGGGAGAGATTGGAGAAAATCGACGGCGAAGTTCATGGCGATGTTCGTGGCGCGAAGTTAACGGCGATGTGCAGAACATTGCATATCACGGCGATCCTGCCGGTCATCGCCGGCATGGCGGCGAAACGCAGCCTGCCTAAGCCGTTTGCCTGCTTGCGGCCGTTCGCGCGTGCTTTCCGCTGGCTGCCGGTTTAACATAGGTAGAAATGAGGTCTGGATGGCAACCTGCGTGCATCTAAGAACAGGTAGCTCGAAGTTCCGGAGCAGGGGCTTGGGGGAGTGAACTTGGGGGAGTAAAGAAGATGAGATTAATTTTAGCGATTGCGGCCGTGCTGGTGAGTATCGGCGTGAGCGCTGTGGCGCAGCAAGATAACACATTCAAGGTCAAGCCTTCGCGCCCCGAAAAGGCGCCGAAGAGCGCCATGCCCATGGGCAACGCGGGCAACTCAAAAGCCGGAGCGACTTCCACCTCCAAGGATCTGCAATCCCTGGAGCGTCAGTCCGCCAAGGCCTCCGTGCCGTCTCGATCTGCCGCCAAGACAAAGCCGGCGTCCGGCGCGGCTCCCGCGTTGAAGCCGGTGAAAGATAAGCCCAATCCGCCGATCAACTACAATGGCAAGGCCGGTCGTACTAAAACTGCGGGAGTGGCCAAACAAAGTCCGAACCCTCTCCAGGGAAGGCTGAAGGAGAAAGGCGGCGGCCACTAGAACATTTCGCGTGATGGTGTATACTACGCGCCCTCAGCGGCTAAAGCCGGAACTCATTGCCATCCATGGCGGCACGGCTGAAGCCGTGCCCTACCCGTTCCTGCCTTTCCCATACAGTAATTCGGGAAATGCTTCTAGAACCTGCCGATAGAAAGAGACCACTCCCCACGCAATCTCAACGCGCGATAGTTGAGTGGTCTGGGGCTGGGACTGCCGGCGCAGCCGCTTTTGCCTTGGGTTCTTTCAGCGAGTACTTCAACAGGCAATACAAGGCGCGCACGCCGTCTTTCCAACCGATTTTCTTTCCCTCCTCGTAAGTACGCCCCCAGTAACCGATTCCGACTTCATAGATGCGCAGGTTGCGGCGCGCCACTTTCACCGTGATCTCGGGCTCGAAGCCGAAACGGTTCTCCTCGATGGGGATCGACTGGATGACTTCGCGACGGAAGACCTTGTAGCAGGTTTCCATGTCGGAAAGATTGATGTTGGTGAGGCAATTGGAAAGCAGGGTGAGAAGCTGGTTGCCGACCGAATGCCAGAAGTACAAGACGCGATGCGGCGCACTGCCCAGGAAGCGCGAGCCAAACACCACGTCCGCCTTGCCCTGGACCAAGGGTTCGATCATCAGCGCATAATCTACCGGATCGTATTCCAGATCGGCGTCCTGAATAATGACGTAGTCGCCCGTGGCCTCCTGAATGCCGCGGCGAAGCGCCGCTCCCTTACCCATGTTGTGCGGCTGAAGCACGATGCGGATTTGCGGATGTTCGGACTGTAGTTCGGAGAGGACCTCGCGCGAACCATCGCGCGAGCCGTCGTCCACGCAGATTAGCTCGATCTCCATCGGGACCGCGAGGACTTTCAGCACCACCTCGCGCAGCGTGGCGCGTTCGTTATAGACCGGCATGACGACCGATAGCTTCATGGCGCGCCCTCTGCGGGCCAGCCTCCTTCAGAACTTATCTCGATTGTAAACATAGTGTTTTCGCCTGGGTATTGCCATCTCGGATATTGGCGGGCGAATTCTACAGGCCACACCCGGAGCGCGCACGGCGCATTCCCTTTCGGCGAGTGGACGCGGCCCAGGAAGCGAGTTCGGGCGGGACCGCAGTTACCCATTCTGGCGATGCGCCAGCGCCTTCTCGCCATACATCGAAGAGTCGGCGGCCGCGATCAACTGCTGCAGGGTTTGGCCCGGCTGCCATTGCGTCAAGCCCATCGACGCACCCACCGCGATCTTTGCCGGATTCGACTGCCCCGCCAGTTTGATCGTGTACTCTCCCAGCGCCCATTTCTGCACGCGATCGAGCTGGGATTTGGCCGCGTTGAGATCGCCATCCAGCACGATGATGAACTCATCGCCTCCCCACCGCCCGACGATGTCGGTGGAGCGCGAGTTGGATTGCAGCTCCTGCGAGAATTGTTGCAGCAGGTTGTCGCCCGCCGGGTGCCCGTAGGTGTCGTTGACTTGCTTGAACCGTTCCAGATCGAGGATGGCCACGCAAAAGACTTGTTGATGAGCGATGCGCCATTCGATGCGCTCCTCCACCTTGCGCCGATTGGCTAGGCCCGTCAGCGCATCTTGCAACGCGACCTGCTCCACTTCCTTGAGCTTGGCCTCGTAGGTAGTAACTTCTTCCTGCAGATGTGCGACCGACTTGCGGCTGTCTTCCGCCATCTGATCGACATAGCCTTTCAGTTCGGTGGCGCGCGCGACCAGCGACGCCCGCACTTGCGACAAATCTTCGAGGTCGCCAATCGCCTGCAGCTGTTCGGTGAATTTGTTGAACTGGGTGGTGTAGCGTTGATCGCGTTCGCCCATGGATTTGGCGGTGCCGGCCAGCACGATGAGCAACTCTTTGACCTCGTTGGTTTTCGTTTTGAAGTGTTCCGCCGTGCATCCTCCCCATTGCAGGAGCCGCTCCTCCACCTCGGTTTCCGTGTCCTTGACCAACAGAGTTGTGAGTTCGGCGGAGAGACGGTCCTCCAGACCGGCCAGCGTCTGTTGCAGCCCGCCACCCACAGCCGGGCAAGCTCGCGCTCCGCTTTTCCCCATCGCCAGCAGCGCCGCGCGATAGGAGTCGAGGATGATCGCCGTCAAGTCGGACGACGGATGCGACGACGCTTTGGCGGACAGCATGGATTTCAGCCCGGACTTTAGGCTGGACTTCAGCCCGGTCTTCCGACTGGACTTCGGATCGGACTGGCGCTCCGATTTCGCTTCGGGCTTTGTGTCGAACTTTGGGCTGGGCTTTGAGTCGATTGTTGGCTCAGTGTGCTGGTCCGGCTTTTGCTCTCCCGGTACCTTGCTCGTTGCAGGCTTGCTGCTTTCAAGTTGACTGGGATCCATATCCAGATACTTTTTCAGGGAAATCACAATGCGACTCTCCTTGGGCGCTGCTGCGGGTAAAAGCGGGGAAGACGCTGTCCGCCAACGCGCGCGGAAATGGCCGGCGATAGCACGCTTGCGGCGACTTCTTGCGGCCAGCGGACAGAGACGGAATCGAGCATCGGTGAGGGGCGTGCACTGCCCCTTCCTTCTATCGGTATTTTTCGGCGAAGCTTTAGGGCTATTTGGACCGAATTTCGAGCGGAAAGTGCGCGCCCCGCCGCAAAGGCCGCACGCCATGCCTCGCCCGGAGCTATACTCGTTTGTCGCGCGAAAACGGGATTGCACATCTCGCGTGGCACGCATCGATATCGATGAAGATCTTCCGCAAACTCAAATTCCTGGTTGCCGCGCTGGTCTTTGTGGTCGCGCTGGGCACGGCCGGATTTCACTACATCGAGGGCTGGCCCTGGTTCGACGGTTTCTACATGGTCATCATTACGCTGACCACTATCGGCTATCAGGAAGTGCACCCCCTGTCTCACGCTGGACGCGTGTTCAACGTCTTCATCATTCTGGGTGGAGTATCGCTGGTGTTTCTGAGCATCGGCTACCTGACCCAGGCTTTGCTAGAATTCGAGTTGCAGAACTTCTTTGGAAGGCGCCGCATGGAGCGCGACATAGGCCGTCTAACCGGCCACTACATTATCTGCGGCGCGGGACGCGTGGGCCGCAGTGCCGCCCGCGAGCTGGCGCGACGTCCGGCGCAGTTCGTGATCGTCGAAAATAACGAGAGCAAGGCGCAGAAATTCGCCGGCGAAGACTGGCTCACGATCGTCGGCGACGCTACTCAGGAGCAGGTCCTGCGCGATGCCCAGATCGAGCGGGCGCGTGGTTTGGTCGCCGCCGCCACAACCGACGCGACCAACCTTTATATCGTGCTTGCCGCCCGCAGCCTGAATCCGGGCCTGCGCATCATCGCGCGCGCCAGCGAAGAGATGGCGGAGAAGCACCTGCGCAGCGCGGGCGCCGATTCCGTCGTCTCCCCCTATGTTTTTGCCGGACAGCGTATTGCCCATTCGTTCCTGCGTCCGCACGTGGTCAGCTTTCTCGACACCGCGACCACGCATCTCGGCATGGACCTCGAAATTGGCGAAGTGCCGATCGCCCAGAGCAGTCCGTTTGCCGGAAGGACGATCGAAAACTCGCGCATCCGCCAGGACCACGGCGTCGTCGTTCTAGCCATCAAGCGCGAGACGGGCATGCGCTTTAATCCCGCGCCCGACGACCGCATTGAAGCTGGGGATTTTCTGATTGCCATGGGCGAACCGCATCAACTGCGCGAACTCGAACTGGCAACCGGGGCGCAGGCATGAAGATCGTGAGCGCGGCGGAAATGCGTGAGATCGATCGCGCCACTTCGGAGCGCTTCGGCGTGCCTTCTCTTACCCTGATGGAAAACGCCGGGTCAGCCGTTGCCCGTTTCATCCTTTCCGATTACCCGCAAGCGGAGCGTGTCGGCGTCCTTTGCGGCAAGGGCAACAATGGCGGTGATGGATTTGTTGTCGCCCGCAAGCTGGCCGAAGCGGGGCGCGCCGTGCGCGTTTTGCTCTTGTGCGATCCCGCAGAACTTCGCGGCGACGCGGCGGCGATGTACGAGAACATGGTGAAGTCGCTTCATTCGGTGAATGTCGCGCCGCTGATCGTGCGCGATGCCAGCGCGCTTGAATCGTCCGATGCGGCAGAAATCTTTGCCGCCGACGTGATTGTGGACGCAATTCTCGGCACAGGATTTAGTCCGCCGGTCAGTCCGCTCTATGCGGTGGCAATTGCCAAGATGAATAAGGCTGCGGCTCCGATTGTTGCCGTCGATATTCCATCGGGCGTGGACGCCGACGCCATGCGGCCAGCAAGTGCAACCGGCTCCAGTGACGTTGTAAGCAGCGTAGTAGTCAACAGGGCTCGCGCCGATGCCATCGTCACTTTTACCGCGCCGCGTCCGGCGCATATTTTCGCGGAGTTGACGAATGGGCCCACCGTGGTTACGCCCATCGGTTCGCCACCGGAAGCCATCGTCTCAAAGCTCGGACTTCAGCTAAGTACTCCCGCCGATTTCGCTCCGCTGCTTGCGCCGCGCGCGCGTGATGCCAACAAGGGCAGCTACGGACACGTGCTGGTGATCGGCGGATCGCTGGGGAAAGCGGGCGCGGCGGCGATGGCGGGATTTGCGGCGCTCCGTGCGGGCGCGGGGCTATCGACAGTAGCCACGCCAAAATCCGTGCTCGCAACCGTGGCGGGTTTCCATCCCGAAATCATGACCGAGCCGCTGGCGGAGACCAGACAGGGCACAATCTCTACGCGAGCCCTCGGACCCGGCCTTGATGCGCTGCTGGAACGAAAGACCGTCGCGATTGGCCCAGGCATTTCGCGCAATCCCGACACCGCCGAATTCGTGTGGACAATCGTCACACGCAATAACAAAGACAAAGATAAAGACAAAGCGATGGTCGTCGATGCCGACGGACTGAATGCCTTCGAGGGAACTCCGGGCAAACTGAACGGTCGCGGACGAACCCTGGTCATTACTCCGCACCCTGGAGAAATGGCGCGTCTGACGGGCTTGTCGATTGCCGAAGTGCAAGCGAACCGTGTGGAAGTCGCGCGCAAGTTTGCCCGCGAGCATGAGCTAATTGTCGTGCTCAAAGGGCATCGTACTTTAATTGCAGCGACCGAAGGCGCCGTCTGGGTGAATCCCACCGGCAATCCCGGCATGGCGACCGGAGGTACGGGAGACATTTTGACCGGAATGATCGCCGGCCTGATCGCGCAACATCCGCAGCAGGCGTTCGCAGCCACCGCTCTCGCCGTTTATCTGCATGGACTGGCTGGTGACTTGGCCGCCGAATCCGTCGGAGAAAATTCGCTGGTGGCGACCGACCTAGTGCGCTTCCTGCCACAAGCGTTCGCCGAGATGCGGGATCGGGGATCCGAGGAGATTCGCATTCACGCGTAGCCGCAGGCAACTGCCGAGCTGCGCTCGGTTTGGACGGGCGAGGGCGCCCGTCCCCACACGGGCGGGGCGCAGTGATGCTGAAAACATACCTACCGCGGAATGCATTTGTCGAGCAGGGGAAGGAAGCGCGAACCGAGTTGCATAATGCGGGCCTGAGCGGCATCGCGAGACTCGCCGCGGAGCATCGGGGTCATCCAGCGCACCAGGCCGCCGTCGCTGCGGTTCATGCGGATCGAATCGGCCACCAGATAATATTTGGCCCAGTACTCGCTGGCCACGACACGGCCATGCGCCTGATACCAGTAGAGCACCAGTTGCCGCTCTCCCGATTTTGAAACCACATAGCGATTGACGGGGAACGTAGAACCGTCGGGACGCGTCAGTCGCACGATCTCGCGCGAAGTGGGGACCCATCCCGCGCCCGGCAGGCAATGGTTTGGCGAATGGATGGTGTCGCCTGTTTTTTGCGACGGAAAATAGGCAATGTAGAGATCGATCCAAGGTTCGGGCTGGGGCTGTGGCCGGCCCGCGTTTACGTAATCGCGCAACAGAAAATCGCCCGGCCCGAGGATTTCGAGGGTCTGCTGGTCGATGGCGCCGTCGGTCCCCGTCCAACCGTCGATCTCGAGGGGCAGGGAACTGAGAGGCGCGCGCGGCGGGAAGTACTCGCTGCGGGAATGGGCCTGGAGCGCGAGCGCCGTGGCCAGCATGAGCGCCGCGGCAATCCAGAAGCGCAGGGAGCCGGTTTTCATGCGGATTTGGCCTCCGGCCCGGTCTTCTCCGGGACTCCCCAAATGCGCGAGATGGCGCCGTGCACAGCGAACAGCATGATCAGCGCCACCACGAAGATCAGCCATCCCGAGAAAGTATGGAAAAATCCCTCGGCCTTCTCCGGGTTCCAGTATTGCACCAGCAGCCCGGTGCCGAAAATGCGAAAGCTGTTGGCGGCCACGGCGATGGGGACGGCCAGGAGCGCCAGCGCCACGCGCACCCACTTGCGCGATTCCATCAGACACCCGTAGACGATGGCCAGCGTGACGAGAGTTAGAAGAGAGCGGATTCCGCTGCACGCTTCCGCGACGTTTAGGGGCAGGGCAGCCAGCACGATCATATTTCCTTGCCGCAACACGGGAACTCCGGCGAGTTTCAGCAGCCCAGTAGCCAGCCTTGAGGCCAGTATCTGAAGGGGAAACGTGATCTGTTGCAGGACCAGGGTCGGAATCGGAATCATCAGAATCAAAAAAGCCCAGGGGAAAAAGATGGCGCGAAAAAATGCCCGTCCTCGAAACAGCAGGACCAAGCCCGCCAAGAGGACGAGCAGCGAGGACCGCGAGAAAAACAATTCCGCGCCCAGGACCCCGAGAACCAGCATGAGCAGGGCCAGCACCAGCAGCGGAAGACCAGCCCAAGATGGGGCCGGCGCGATCGCTTGCAATTTCTTGCGGTCTTGCCAGAGCAGAAACAGAGCGAAGAGCGGGACGAAGATTCCGTGTTCGAAATTGGGATCGCGGTTGGGCCCGACCCATTGCAGGAAGAGGCGGGTGAGAATCGAGGCGTAAAGCCAGGCGACGAGAAGCAGCAGCGCAACGCTTTGCCAACGAGGCAAGCTGGACGGCCAGTGACCCTCCTTCGCAGGAAGGAGTGGAGCTACTTCTGCCGATTTACTCATAGGGTGCGCTTGCATCAGAGAATATGCGAAAGTGGGGTTTGACGCAAAGTATAACCCGTAACTTGGGTTGGCACTTCGGGCAACTGCCAGATGTTACCTTCGGATGCGCCGGTACAAACTGGCCGGCGTCAACTTGTACTGTGACCGTGTGATTTATACCTTTTCACGAGAGCGTAGCGCCGCCGTCCCGGCGGCTGTCCGGCGGGCGTCCTCGCCCGCCGTGCCGAGGGCGAGACGCCCTCGGGACAGCCGGCAAGATGCCGGCGCTACCCGTTTTGCACGCCGTAATCATCATGCGGTCACGGTACTGGGTTGACAACCTGCGCTGCCTACGAGAGCATAAAAAATTACCGGCAGTTCCCAAGTATTGACATTCGTTGAATTTCGCATTGCTTTTCAAGCTTTGAATTTCAAGGTTTCAACAGCCACCGATGACAACACAACTCGTCGCGTATGGGATTGGTGTAGTGGTGGTGTGGTTAGCGGCGATGCGGCTCCGCTCCGCTCCCGCCCGGCAAGCGCTCTACCTCGTGGCCAGCTATCTTTTTTACTTTAGCTGGGGATCGTGGTTGATCGTCGTGCTGCTGTTCAGCTCGCTGATGAATTACGCCTTGGGCGAGTGGCTGAAGAAGAAGATCGGCGCGGGGCGGTTGTGGACTGGGATCGTTTTCAATCTGGCGCTGTTGAGCGTTTTCAAATACCTGCCCTTGCTCGGCTCCGTCGCGCCGTCCGGTTCTCCGCTGCTGCTGCTCAAACGAATCGTTTTTCCCATTGGGATTTCCTTCTGGACGTTTCAAGCTCTGAGTTATCTGCTCGAACTGTATCGCGAAGAAGAGTTGGACCCCTCGTTGATGGAGTTTTGCCTCTACATGACGTTCTGGCCGACCGTGCTGCAGGGCCCGATCTGCCGCATGTCGAGCATGCTGCCGCAATTCCGCCAGGAGTGGGCGGTAAACGAAGACGATCTAAAGACTGGAGTGCGCCGGGTTGCGATTGGCATCCTGATGGCGGGTCTCGCCGACGTTCTGGCAGGCGGGCTGTACGCGGGAAAGGGCGTTGACGCGGCTTTCAGCGACACGGCGCGGCGGTTGAGCGGAAGCGACGTCTGGTGCGTGATTATCGGTTACGCATTCCAGTTGTACTTCAGTTTTTGCGGGGCCTCTCACATCGTGATCGGGGCCGCGCGGTTGTTCGGCATTCAACTGCACGAAAACTTCAACCGCCCCTACCTCTCCACCACGCCATCGGAATTCTGGACGCGGTGGCACATGTCGTTATCCTTTTGGATTCGCGACTTCCTCTTTATGTCTCTGGCGACCATGCGGCGCGCCGTGTGGTGGCGCAACTTGTCGCTGATCATCGCCATGTTTGTCTTTGGAGTGTGGCACATCGGAGCGGGGCACACGGGCAGCTTCCTGTATATGATCTGGGGTGTTTACCACGGCGTGTTGTTGGTCCTCCACCGGCAATGGCAAGAATTTCGCAAGCGTATGGGAATCGAATGGTCCGGGGCTTTGGCGACGGCAATCTCGTGGGCCGTGACGTTTTGCGCGGTATGCATCGGCTATATTTTCTTTGAGGCGAATACCTTCGGGCAGGCATTCTCCATGCTCAAGGCGATGGCTGCGCTGCACACTTATCGGCACCCGACTTTGGATCGCAGCTTTTACGCGATGACGTTCGTGGCGGCGGCCGGATACTTTGCGGTCATCGGCGGCGGAGCGCTGCTGGACCGCTTGAGCGAGTTCGCGCACCGGCAGACGGAAAAAACGCCGGGCAGACTGCGGACCTCGCTCATTACATTCCTCGGAACGTTGGCAAACGAACGCTGGGTGTGGATTGCCCCGGTGGTCGTGGTGGTGGCGCTCTACCTGAGCGTGATTTTCCAGCCGGGACACTCCGAATCCGGCCCCGTCATGTACGCCTTGTTTTAGAGCGATACCCGGTGGACACCCGTGTTCCCGGTGCTGACAAAAACCTCAACCACAGGGGACACAAAGGAGCACAGAGGACAGCCCGCAATTCGCGGCAGAAATCCACGCTAGAGCAATAGCGCTATGCTAGCATTCTGTCAGGTTGCGGGCAGACAAGCGAGGTTCAGCCCTCTATGCCATTAACAGAAAGCGACCGGAAAGTGGAAACTCCCGACACGCCTGCGATGCGATATACAGCCCTTCTCAAATACTTCGCCGTCCGCCTTTGCGTAGCCGTTACTCTGGGAGTGGTTCTGCTGGGCGCGGTGGAATTTTATTCGTACCGGCGCCACCTTCACGCCGATCGTGACGAGTTGGAACCCGCCGTCAAGTTGGACCTGGCACAGAATGCAAGCGCCGCGGAGCGCGAGTACTGGAAAGAATTTGAACAGGCCAATAAAGTCGCCTATCACCAATACGTGCTCTGGCGCCGGGCCCCTTATCGGGGCGAAACGATTTCCATCGATGGGGATGGCGTCCGCCAAACACTCCACACGCAATGCGACGACAAGACCTTCACCATCTGGATGTACGGCGATTCGGTGATGTGGGGGGCGGGTGCGCCGGACGGAGGAACCATTCCGTCATTCGTGGCCCGAGACTATGAAAAGGACGGCAGACCGGTCTGCATCGTGAACTATGCCGAAAAGGGTTGGTCCAACACGCAGGAAACGATTGGGCTGATCGAGCAGCTCAAACACGCCACGCGCAAGCCGGACATCGTACTTTTCTACGACGGAGGCACCGATGCCTTTGCCGCTTATCAGAGCGGCAGCGCGGATGTGCACAGCAACTACAATTCTTTCAAAAATTTTCTGGATAACTGGGGCGCCTCGCAGAAAGCGGGCTTTTCCTACTTTCACCAGACCAACACTTATCGTTTTCTAGAAAAGATTGGCGTCAGATTGCCTTTCCACAGCAAGCCGGATCAGGCACCTACGGCGGGGCTGGATACCGAGACGCTTTCTGCCGCGGTGGTCGAAAACTACGTTCAGAACATGGACATCGTGGACGCGCTGGCCAAGCAGTACGGCTTCCGCGCAATCTTCGCCTGGTATCCCAATCTGGCGGTCGGGCACAAGGAACTTACGCCCTACGAGCGGCAAGTGTTGCGCATGCAATACCAACAGTTTCCAGACCTGGGGTTGATGTATCAGGCTGTGTACAAAAGAGGGCTCGTATTAAAACGCCCGGATTTTTATTACCTTGGGGACCTTCTCGACGGCCAGAAGGATTCGCTCTATGTGGGCATCTCACACCTGAAGCCAGCGGGTAACGAGATCGTCGCCGACCGGCTGTTCGATATCATGGAACATAAGGCGCCGGATCGATAAATCTATACTATCGGAATTACGAACTAACTCTATGTCGAGAATTGACAGGCGACTTATGGCAACGCCGCAACCACAGAGAAGCTTGATTGGCGGTTTCTTCCGTTCCTTACTGGCCCATCCCGGCAGCCCAGCTCTCGAACTCGGCGAGTTATCGCTGAGTTACGAGCAACTCTGGAACTATGCCGGGCGAATCACGGCTTGCCTCAACGACACTCTAGATCCCTCCGAGAAAGTAGTTGCCGTGCTGGCCGATCGCAGCGTGGGAGCGTACGGCGGAATTCTGGGCGTGCTGGGCAGCGGACGCGGCTACGTTCCACTCAATCCCAAGTTCCCTCTGGAGAGGACGCTGGTCATGCTGCGGGCGTCCGGATGCAAGACCTTGGTGGTGGGCCGGGAGTGCGCCGCCACGCTGCAGTCGATGCTTCTGCGCCTAGACGAATATTTGGATAAGCCGCTGACGCTCATCATTCCCGACCCGGATTGGGAGCCGGATTCCAAACTGTTATCTTCCGAACTTTTATCTTCACACCGTGTCATCGCCGCGCGGCAGTTGGCATCGTTAAAGATCGCGGATCCGCGCGACCCGATTGTCGACGGGAGCGGCACGGCGTATCTGTTGTTCACTTCCGGCAGCACGGGGATGCCGAAAGGCGTGGCCGTCAGCCAATCGAACGCGGTCGCGTACATGGAATATGCCGCCAGGCGATTTGGCATTCATGGCGGCGACCGTTGCTCGCAGAATTTCGATTTGACCTTCGATCTCAGCGTGCATGATTTGTTTACCTGCTGGGATGGCGGCGCAACGCTTTGTCCTTATGCCGAGCAGACACTTACTCCGGCCACGCTGATTGATGAGTTAGGGCTGACGTGCTGGTTCTCCGTGCCTTCGGTGGCCATGTTTGCCTCGAAGCTGGGGCTGTTGGAGCCGGGAGCGTTTCCCACTTTACGCTGGAGCTTGTTTTGCGGGGAAGCGCTTTCTGCGAGCCTGGCAGCGGCGTGGCAGCAGGCGGCGAACAACTCGATCCTGGAAAATTTGTATGGGCCGACCGAGGCAACCATCGCCATCACTTACTACCGCTGGGACGCGGCAACTTCGCCGGCAGAGTGCGTGCGCGGACTGGTTCCCATCGGCTGGCCATTTGACGGGCAACAAGTATGCGTCGTGAACGACGATCTCGCTCCGGTGCCGGCCGGCGAGAGCGGCGAGCTATGCCTGGGCGGATCGCAGGTAACTCGCGGCTACTTGAACGATCCAGAAAAAACGGCGAAAAGTTTCGTGCGCCTGAAGCACACTGGCGACCAAGTCTGGTACCGCACCGGCGACCTGGTCCGGCAAGATGAACGGGGATGCCTGTTCTACCTTGGCCGCCGCGATTTTCAGGTCAAGGTCAACGGCTATCGCGTGGAGTTGCAGGAGATCGACCTGGCGTTGCGGGAAGCGGCGCAAACTGAGTTGGCGGTTGCGATCCCGTGGCCGCTGTCGGACGGCTCGGCTTCCGGCATTGTAGGGGTGCTGTCGGGTTCCGACCCGGCACACGACGAGAAAATCATCGCCGCTTGTGAATCCCGGCTGCCGCGCTACATGGTTCCCAACCGCATTTACCACTTCCCGCAGATTCCGTTGAACGTGAACGGCAAAATCGATCGCGGGAAAATTACCGAGATGCTGGCCAACTGGGGGCAGTGAGAGGATTGCAGGAGGCAAAAGTCAAATTGCAGAAGTAAGAACCTCGGCTTCCAGCAGTGTCGCTGGTATCGAGGGGTTAACTTCTTCAATCTGACTTCTGACTTCTGCAATTCTAGGTTTTGACCGGCTTGCCAAATTTCTCAGCCATGGCGAACATGAGGCGCACCGTGTCCATGTCTTTCGCTTGCACCTTGCTGGCGGGGACCTTGCGGCCGGCGATCCTTTGCAGTTCCAAAAAGATCTCGATCAGCGCGAAAGAATCGATCAGACCGGAGGAGACGAGCGGCGTGTCCTCGGTGATTACACTCTTGCCCTTAATCACCTTTTCAACGATATAGGCGGTCAATTCCTTCATCATTTCGCCGCAGTCCGCTATCTGTTCAACTCCCACGATTGATCTTCCCCGGTGTTCCGTTTACTTCTGACTGTATCATTTCCGCAACTTTGAATTCGACCTCTCCCTAGTGCGACCGCGTCGATTCCGCCGGTTGCTTCGGGTTGGCGGCAAAGAAGAGCCAGACCGCGTTGGCGACCGGCGGAGACATGCTTCCGCTGTGTGTGACACCCGGCTCCCAGATGAATTGGACCTCGATATTACTTGCTACGCAGCTGGTGGCAATGTTGCCGGTCATGCCATTTATGTTCGGAGTGGGCGCATCGTTCGCGTTGTTGGGCGCATTCTCCGCACACAGAGGCTGCGTGGTTTGCAGCGCAGTGCAGCTATTCTGTTGCACCCAGTAGTTGAAAGTGTCATCGACCGTATCCAGCGTGAAGTTCACGCCACCGTAGTTGCCGATGCCGTAGTTGCAGGGCGGCAAGATTGTATCGAGCGTGCCCTGCCACTCCAGAACGGAAATGGGCGCCAGCGCAGCCCCCGGCAAGCCCGGCGGAGGAACCTTCTGACCGACGAGCTCGCCCGACACGGGAGAGATGGCCGCCACCAGATCGGAGATTTCAACGCCGACGCGCTCCGCCATTTGCGCGCCCGAGGAGAAGCCGACAACGTAAATTTGATTGGGATTCACATTGTACTGCGCCGTCAGATTGACGATCAGTTGACGCAAGAAGCCAGCATCGTCGGGGCAACCGGTTGCGGGTGGTTCGGTACACGTGCCGCTCTCGCCCGGGGCAAATGCTGCGTCCATGAAATACGCGTTCCAGTTCCACTGGTTATAGGTTGGGTTATAGGTGGAAATGGGTTTAACCAAGATAAAACCGTACTGGTTGGCAACTGGTTTCCAGATCCAATCGTCCTCAGTGATGACGTTAGATAGTGGACCGGACCTCGTTCCGTGCAGCATCAGGACCATGGGCGGATTCGCGGGGAGTACCGCCGGCAGATAAACTTCGTAATAACGAGTGACGCCATCCCAGGTCATCGTGGCATCAATGAGTGTTGCGCTATTCACCGTTTGGCTCAGTGCGCCTGAAGTGCTGGTGACGAAAGAACTGCTACCGTTATAGACTGCTGTAATCGAATCGGCGCCGGCGGGCAACTTTGTGGTCGTGTAGCTGGCTACACCTCCGGAAAGTGATGCACCCCCTAGCTTCGTGCTCCCATTGTAAAACGCCACTCTGCCGGCGACTGTACCGCTGAACTCCGGTGCCACGTTCGCCGTAAAGGTCACAGACTGCCCAACCCCCGACGGATTCTGCGAGGAAGCCAAAGTGGTCGTGGTCGTGGCTTGGGTTACCACCTGCTTCACCACGCTCGACGTGCTGCTGGCGAAGTTCGAGTCGCCGCTGTACACCGCTTTGATGTTGTCCGTGCCACCTGTGGTCAGCGTCGAGGTCGTAAAATTGGCCGAGCCGCCACTCAACGCTCCCGTTCCCCGTTCGTTCGTTCCTTGCATGAACATAACGATTTCCCCATCCGGCGGCGCGCCGAGCGAGGAGGTGACCACAGCGGTAAAAGTAACCGCCTGCCCATAAATGGACGGATTCAGCGAAGAGGAGAGTGTAGTCGTGGTTGCCGTGCTGGCGCTCAGGCTGGAAGCTGTCCCGAGCAATAGGACGATTAGAATTCTAGCGGCTTGTATGCGCATTTCTGGCCTCATGGTCGACGAAGTTTGGACGATCTTGTTGCCTGGAGCCTATTCATTTTCGCGGGCGCCTTTGGGGAAAGCTGTCCACGGAACCTGATTGAACTCAATTGTTAGTCAAGGGGGGGTGACCGGGTGCTCCAGTTACTAATACCGTGCCCGGAGGTGTATGTCAATACTTTTTGGAGCGGCAATTCTGGCGGTTGTGGAATGCCAGTATTCGACCAGATGCCGCATCCCGCGCCACTTCTAGCCGTGTTCAATCGCACACAAAGGTGGCTTGAGGGGTTGCCGTCCGAGCGAACGGCGAGCGCATTCTGGCGGAAGAATGGAGAACGATTCGCCATTCTATTCCGGGACGGTGCGTCTTTCTGGTTCGGTTTTGGGAGGCGCCAGTTGGTTAGCGATTCCGAGGAGTGAAGAGTTAATTTCCAAAGTGGGTGGGAAGTAATGCCCAAAGATTACCTTGGATATGGGCAATAATTTTCCTATTTGTCCGCAATGTGCTAACGTAATAACCGCGTTGCAAATCAGGGATAAACCACAAGTCGTTGAAAAGATAAGTACATATTGTTTCAATGATGGGCGAGCATGCGGTCTCGATTGGCAACGAGTGTGCTCTAGAATGTAGGAATCTTGGGTTCAAGATGCCCCCCGCTGTCTTGGCCGCGAAATCATGAAGCGAGATAACATGGGTCTCGACCAACCCGAAATTCCGGCAACCGCCGGAGAGCCGCGGAACAGCGGCGCTCGGGTGTGGGTGGAAAGCGTCAGCCCTGGCATGCGCACGGTCGAAGCGATGATCCGCGAGCTCTCGCAGAACAACGTTCCGGTGCTGGTGGTGGCCGAGCACGGTTCGGGCAAGGCGGCGGTGGCGGCGCGCATTCATACGCTCTCCAGCCGCGCCGCGGGGCCGTTTCAGGTCTTACAGGGGCGAGAAACTAGCGAAGAAATTCTGGCGGATTGCGACGGCCAAGGCGGGACTGTCTATCTTCAGGAAGTAGGAGACCTCACGGCGGCGGCGCAGAAGGAATTGGCCCGCCTGATCGGTTTGAATGGCAATGGCTATAGCGACGACCAGCGCCGCGTATCGCGCTTCATCTGCGGGACCTCGGGCGAGTTGGAGCCGGAGGTCAAGGCCGGCAAGTTCCGCGAGGACCTCTACTACGGAATCAGCGGGGTCTGTTTACGGCTGCCGCCTTTGCGCCAGCGGAAAGAAGACATTCCCGTGCTGCGCGACTGGTTTCTCTCGGCAGCGGCCCGCGATTTCAACCGCGCCGTGCCGGCGCTCAGTCCAGGGACCCGGAACTTCTTCTTGGAATACAATTGGCCGGGCAACATTCGCGAGTTGAAAGACGCCGCCCGGGCCATTGTGGCGCTGGGCGATGAGACGCTGGCCATGGGCGGGTTGCGTTCGCTGTTGCGGCGGGCCGAGCATGGCGGCAACGGCGAGAAAATTTCTCTGAAGGATGCGGCGCGCGCCGCCTCCCGCGAAGCCGAGCGGGAAATCATTTTGCAGGTCTTAAGCCGCACCCGCTGGAACCGACGGCGAGCGGCGCAGGAGTTGCAGATCAGCTACAAAGCGCTTCTTTACAAGCTGAAGCAGATCGGCTACGAAGAGTACGGAGCACGATAAAGAGCAAGGTTTCAAAGTTTCAAGGTATCAAAGAGTAAAGAGTAAAGAATCGATGATGTGGCGAATGGCAGCGCGTAGATATTGAAACTTTCAAACCTTGCAACTTTGCAACCTTGGAACTTGAGAGGAGTACGAAGATATGAGATCCCTGGGGAAAGCGGCGGTTGCGGCACTGTTCCTAATCGGCAGTATGGCAATGGCGCAGGATGCGCCCGCTCCGCCGGCCGCCAGTTCCGTGGCCGCCAAGACCGCTTCCGAGCCGGCAACGAGTGCCGCTTCCAACAACCCAACCGGCCCCGAGTATGTCATCGGCCCCGACGATGTGCTCCACATAGCGGTGTGGAAGGAAGCCGATCTTACCGTAACTTTGCCGGTGCGTCCCGATGGCAAAATTTCTCTTCCCTTGCTCGACGATGTGCAGGCCGCGGGCCTGACGCCCAAGCATCTGGCCGAGTCGTTGACGGAGAAGCTCAAGAAATACATCGCCGACCCGCGCGTCACCGTGGTTGTGACTGCGATCAACAGCAAGCGGGTTTACATGGTCGGCGAGGTGGCGCACTCCGGCCCCCTGCCGATGCTGCCCAACATGACCGTGCTGCAAGCATTGTCGAGCGCCGGCTTGAGCCAGTTCGCCAACACCAAACGCATTTACGTCCTGCGTACCGTGAACGGCAAAGAACAGAAGCTGCCGGTGGACTATCGCAAGCTGGTCAAAGGCGAGCGCATCGAGCAAGATTATGCATTGCAGCCGGGCGATACAATTGTGGTCCCGTAAAGGGAGTGTGGTCCTGTAAGAGGATCTGCGGATGAAAAGCATGGCAAAGGTGCGAACAATCCGTTGGGCGCTGCTGGCGATCGGCATGACCGTTGGCGCGGCCGCCCAGAACAATTCCCCATCTCAGCCCCAGACCACACCGGCGCCGGCCTTCGGCCAGAACGCGCCGCTGCTGAATCCGGAGAATCCGCCGGTTTCGGGCCTGGACGAGCCCACGCTCGATCTGCATACGGCCACCCGCAGCTTTATCGCGCCCGCTTTGGCGGTAAGCGAATCGGCGGACACGAACGCGGGCAACCAACTCGGTGGCTCTGGCCTGGCATCGATCACCCGCGTTCTCGGGGCTTTCGACCTCCAGCAATTCTGGCCCAAAACCGATCTCTTTCTCGAGTACCTGGGTGGCGGCGCGTACTACAGCTATCCTTCCGGCATGAAGCAATTGCAGGCCGTCGGCATGGAGGCCGTGACGCGCTGGCGGACCGGCCAGATGACGGTACGCGACGCCTTCAACTACCTTCCCGACGGTTCCTTTCAAGTCGGCGTTGGCGGCCTCCCAGGGTATGGTCTGGCCACCGGCGGTTTCGGCATGGTAGGGCAAGGTGGTGTTTTGCCCGGCAGCTTGCAGTGGAGCAACGGCGGGCTCGGTGCGATCGGCAACATTCCCCGGATCGCGAACACGGCGCTTCTCGATGCAGTTCAGGTCATCAGTCCCGTCTCCGCCATTACCGTGGCTGGCGGATTCAGCAACGCTCATTTTTACGATCCCACCGATACTCTGATCGACAGCGACCAGGTCACCGTTGAGGGCGGGTACAGCCGTCTGCTTGGGCGTCACGATCAGATCGGCGCAGTCTACGCCTTTGAGCTCTTTCAATTTCCCCAATATAGCGGCGGCCAGATCTATATCCACATCGTAAATGTGCGCTGGAGCCATACTCTCAGCGGCAGGATGAATTTGGTTGTCGGGGCCGGTCCGGAGTACACCGACCTGGAACTAGGCGGCTACTACCCGCATTGGTCGCCGAGCGTTAGGGTCCAGCTCAACTATAAGTTAGGCCATGGATCGTTGATGGCGAGCTATGATCGATACATTTCGCCGGGAGCGGGCTTGTTCCTCGGCGCCACCACCCAGGTGGCGCGGTTCGGGTATCGCCGCCCACTGGGACGCACTTGGGATTTTTCTGGCACTCTGGCCTACTCCCATGACTCGAGACTCGGAATCGGGCAAACGTCCAAGGGCGGTTTATTGGGCGCGAATGCGTCCAGCTACAACATTGGATCTGCTACTTCCGTCCTTCGCAAACACCTGGGACGTACCTACGACTTCGTCGCCATGTATACCTTCGGCGAGACTGCCTTCAACGTTCCGGTGAGCATAGCAGGTACGACTGGCAGGATTGGGCAGCGACAAACCGGCACGATTGGGGTGGAATGGCACCCCGCGCCGACTCGTATCGAATAATTTTTGGCCGTCTCGGGCGGCCGGATTGGTGAACAGTTATGAGTGAGAATCGCGAATTGACGATGGAAGATTACCTGGCAATGCTGCGGCGGCGCCTGAAGGTTATTTTGGTCCCGGCCCTGATCGCCCCGCTGGGGGGTTTTCTGATCTCTTATGTATTCCCGCCGAAATATACCGCCCAGTCGACGGTCCTGGTGGAAGGCCAGAAGGTGCCCGACAACTACGTCATGCCGGTGATCACTGCCGACTTTACGCAGCGTATCCAGACCCTCAGCCAGGAGGTGTTGAGCCCCACCCGCCTTGGCCCCGTGATCCACAACCTGGCGCTGGTCAAACCCGATGACGAAGGCAAGCTCATCAGCGATATCCAGGAAAATATGCAGGTCCAGCCGGTCGTCACCTCGATGAGCGCCGCCGCTACAAATTCTCCCGGCGCCAAAAAAGCGAAGTCTTCTGCCAACACCGAGCCGGTGCCCGGCTTCAACCTCTCGTACACCGACAGCAATGCCGTCCGCGCCCAAAAAATTTGCAATGCTCTGACCGATCTGATCGTGAATGAAAACCTGAAGGAGCGCGGGGATATCGCCCAGAGTACCACCGATTTTCTCGGCCGCCAGCTCGACGACGCCAAACGCGCGCTGGACGAGCAGGATGCCAAACTTGCCGCCTTCAAAAAGCAATACATGGGCCAGTTGCCGAGCGATGTCGACAACAACATGAAAATGCTGATGTCGTTGAACTCGCAACTCGACGCCACCACCCAGACCCTGAGCCGCGCCCAACAGGACAGAGCCTACACCGAAAGCATGCTGGCGCAGCAAGTTGCCGCCTGGAAGAGTTCTCTGTCCAGTACTAATCCGCAGACACTTGAGCAAGGATTGACCCAACTCCAGGCGCAATTGCTGCAACTGCAAGCGCGCTATACCGACGATTATCCCGATGTGATCAAGACCAAGGCCGACATCGCCGAGATCGAGAGGAAGCTGAAAGAAGTCAACGCCGCCGCCGCCAACGCCACCGACAGCGGCGAAAAGGCCAACGCCGCCGAACCGCCGGAAATTCGCCAGCTCCGTTTGCAGATTCACCAGTACCAGGGTGTGATCGAGCAGGCCACCGTCGACCAGAAGCGGCTGCAAAGCGCGATTAACGTCTACCAGAGCCGCACTGCCATGAGTCCGGCCGTCGAAGAGCAATATAAGCTGCTGACTCGCGACAACGATAACGCCCAAGCCTCCTACCGAGATCTGCTGGCCAAGAAAACCTCAGCCGAACTGGGCACCAGCATGGAGAACCAGCAGGAGGGCGAACAGATGCACATTCTGGCGGCGGCGGACGTGCCGGACGCTCCCAGTTTCCCGATCCGCCCGATTTTGGCCGCCGGTGGCCTGGGCGCCGGCCTGGGGCTTGGCCTACTCATCGCTGTCATTATGGAGTTTAGCGACAAGTCGATCCGGACCGAGAAAGACGCTGCCGCCGTCATGGATCTGCCCCTGCTGATGTCTGTGCCCTGGCTGGGTGAGGACGACGAGGCGGACGCCGCCAACGGCAGCGGTAGTGCCCGCCGCCGCTTCTGGAGCCGGAGCGCCAGTCCGCCATCGCCAAAACGAAGCGAGAAGGTCGAGGTTTAGCGCAAGCTTATGTACAAGGAATTTTTTGGACTTCGCGCCAACCCGTTCAACGTCAATCCCGACCCGCGTTACCTGTTTCTGACGCGGCACACGGAAGAGGCGTTGGCCTGCCTCACCTATGGCATACAGAGCCGCAAGGGCTTCGTATTGCTGACCGGCGAGGTGGGCACGGGCAAAACCACGCTGATCAATAAATTGATGGAATGGCTGCGCCTGCAACAGGTGGCGACTGCCTTCATCTTCAACTCGCGCATGGACGCGCCCCAGCTCCTCGATTACATGATGGCGGATTTTGGCATTCCCTGCGAAAGCCAGTCCAAGAGCCACATCCTGCAGCGCCTCTACAACTGGCTGCTCGATCGCTATCGCGCGGGGGAGACGGCGGTGCTGGTCATCGACGAGGCGCAAAACCTCTCCGACGAAGTGCTGGAAGAAATCCGCATGATGACCAATCTCGAGACCTTCACCGAGAAACTCTTGCAGATCGTGCTGGTGGGACAGCCGGAACTCGAACAGCGCCTGAAGCAGCCGCAGTTGCGCCAGTTGCGTCAGCGCTTGACGCTGCGCGCCAAGACCCATCCTTTCAACCTCGAGGAAACCAAGTCTTACATCAACCAGCGCCTGCGCATCGCCGGCTCGAACGGCGATGCGATTTTCGACGACGACGCCAGCGTTGCCATTTTCCGTTACGCGCTGGGCGTTCCGCGCATCGTCAACCTGCTTTGCGAACACTGTCTGGTCAGCGCGTTCGTCGATCAGAAGAAGACGGTCTCGGCCGACGTCGTCGATTCGGTCGCCCGCGATTTCGATCTTACCGATGGCAACGCCGCCGCAGCCATGACTGCGCCGATGGCGCCGTCCTCCGAAACATTCGATCTGGTCGAGGCCCTGCGCACCTTGACGACTCTGGCCGGCCGGCTTCGCCAACCCGAACCCCAAGATCTCCCCAAGGAAAGGAAACTATGAGCCGCATCCATGACGCTTTGAAACGCGCCGAGCAGGAAAGAGCAACCGCCACGGGGACCCACGTCGATCCCATTCTGGAACAACCGGACCTGCGAAACGACGCCCAACGCGAAACCATGCCTACGCTGCAACCAGCGGGAGCCACCATGATGCCAACCATGACATCCGGGTTGAGTTACGAAGCGCTGGTCGCCCGCTGTCCCCTGACCGAATGGAACCCGGATGCGCGCACCATGCTTTTCTTCCAGGAAGACGACAATCGCGTTGGGGCGGAAGAGTTTCGCACGCTGCGCTCCCGCCTCTACCAGATCCGCGAGAAGCTGCCGCTGAAACGTCTGCTTGTAACCAGCGCGCTTCCCAAGGAAGGGAAATCTTTCGTGGCCGCCAATCTGGCCCAGGTGCTGGTGCGGCAGCACGGACGCCGCGTCCTTTTGATCGACGCCGATCTGCGCAACTCGGCCCTGCACCGTCACCTCGGAGCGGCCCAGTCGCCCGGCCTGGCCGAATACTTATTGGGCGAATGCGACGAGTTTACCGCGCTGCAACGCGGGCCCATGGAAAACCTGTTCTTTCTGCCCGCCGGCCGGCCCGTACCGAGCGCCGCGGAACTGCTCGCCAACGGCCGTCTCAAGCTCTTGCTGCAGCGCGTCGAGTCCATGTTCGATTGGATCGTTCTCGACTCGTCGCCCGTGATCCCCGTATCGGATGCGACCCTGGTCGCCGGTTCCTGCGACGGCATCCTCATGGTCGTGCGTGCCAATGTCACGCCTTCCGATTTGGCCCGGCGCGCCCGCGAAGAATTTCCCGACAAGCTGCTGCTCGGAGTGGTGTTGAACGGCGCTCCATCCGGAAAGCTAGCACAGTCGAAGTACTATGATGGCGAGGCCGTGAACAGCCAAGCCTGATATCGAAGATGAAAGCGAACCGAGGCCCCGTTGATCCGGCTCTTCAATGTCTATTACCCAGTGCGCACGCTGATCCTGCTGCTCGGCGAGACCCTGATCGTCTGGACCTCGTTCCTGCTGGGGGCCGTGTTCGTATTTCGCCAAGACAGTTACTTGGAGCTCAACTACGACGGCGGCTACCTAAAGCTCTTCGCAGTTACGGCGCTGGCCTTGTTGTGTTCGTACGGGCTCGATCTCTACGACACCGCCCGCCTCCATGCCAAAGGTGAACTTTATTTCCGCTTGCTCATGGTTCCCGGCGTGTTGGCCTTCATCCTGGCCGCCGTTTCCTACGTACGGCCGAATTATTTGTTGGGGAACGGTTCTTCAGCGATCGGCCTCATCATCCTTACCGTGGCTTTGTTCGGATGGCGGCTCGGTTTTACCTGGCTCGTCCAGTTGCCGATCCTGGTCGAGCGCGTCTACATCCTGGGCACCGGCGAGCGCGCCCAGCGCCTGGTGCAGGGCCTGCGGCAGGCCCCTGAAATCGGCGTCGAGATCGCCAGTTGGACGGGCAAGATCGAAGGCGCGGTGACCCGCGAGTCCGTGGCGGCGCACCTGATGGAAGTCGTCGATAAGCAAAAGGTCCATCGCATCATCGTGGCCATGCCCGATCGCCGCGGCACCATCCCCATGCAGGAACTGCTCGAACTCCGCATGAAAGGGGTCAAGATCGAGGAAGCCACGACCTGGCTGGAAAAAATATCGGGCAAGATCGAGGTCGAGAATCTCTATCCCAGTTGGATGGTGTTTGGCGAGGGATTTCGCCGCAGCGCCAGCTTTATCCTTATGCGCCGCGTGGCCTCGGTGGCCATCTCGCTAGTTGGTCTCATCCTCACTTTGCCATTGATCCCGCTGATCATGCTTGCCGTCCGCCTCGATTCCGAGGGGCCCGTGTTCTATACTCAGGCGCGCGTGGGCAAAGGCGGACGCATCTTCAAGGTGGTGAAATTCCGCACCATGCGACATGACGCCGAATCCGCCAACGGCCCGCAGTGGGCGGGCGACAACGATCCCCGCGTTACGCGCATTGGCAGGTTTCTCCGCACCACGCGTCTCGACGAGATTCCCCAGTTGTGGTGCGTGCTCAAGGGCGATATGGCATTCGTCGGCCCGCGCCCCGAGCGTCCGGAATTCGTCGAGTGGCTCTCCCAGGAGATCCCCTATTACGGTGTGCGCCACATGGTGCGGCCCGGCATCACCGGTTGGGCGCAGGTCCGCTATAAGTACGGCAGCACGGTCGAAGATGCGCGCGAAAAACTTCAGTACGACCTGTTCTATATCAAGAACGCATCGTTTGGCCTGGACCTGCTGATCATGTTCCAGACGGTGAAGACGGTCCTCTTGCGCCGGGGTGCACAATAATGTGCGCGATGAATAAGAAGTCTCCGGCGGCGCGCGCGATTGTAGCGCGCTGAACGGAAAACAAAGCTTAAGAGAAAATAGAGGAATTTGTGGCCATCGGCGATCGCGGCAGCATAGCACCGGCGGAAGTCTCGGGAAAGCGGACCTTGTTCCGAGTCTCGGACCCGACCAAGGGAGCGTTTTTCTGGCTCTGCGCTTTTTTTGTGGTGTATTGCGCCCGCCCGGAAGACTACATTCCCGGGGCCAGATACATCCCAGTCGGCAAGATCACCGCCATCATGGCCATGTGGGGCCTGTTCAACAGTATCGGTAAGACCAAGCGCAAGTTCAAGGATTTGCCCAAGGAGGCAACACTCCTCCTCACTATAATCGTCTTGTTCTACGTGGGAGCGCCGCTGTCTCCGATCTGGAAAATGGGCGCGCTTAGCCGCACCATGGATTTTTCAAAGGTTTACATCGCATGGGTGCTGGTTTTCCTTTTGGTGACCACCTTCGACCGCTTGCGGAAAATTGTTTTTATCCAGGCATTTTCGATGGTCCTCATTTGTGTCGTCGCCATCGTCAAGGGCCACAGCGTGCCCCGCCTCAATGGTGTGATGGGTGGCATGTATGGGAATTCGAACGATCTCGCATTCGCCATCGTGTTATCGCTGCCTTTTGTGCTGGCCTTCATGATCACCGCCAGAAACGCTGCCATAAAAGTGTTTTGGCTAGGTGGAATGCTGGTGATGCTGGTCGCCATTTTCTTGACCGCATCCCGCGCCGGGTTTATTGACCTCGTCATTTGCTTTGGTGTTGCGCTCTACTATTTCGGCATCAAAGGCAGACGTTTTTACCTGATTGTGGCCTCTGGCCTGCTCGGCGTCGTAGTGCTGGGCGCCTTTGGCGGAAAACTTTACGACCGCTTTGCCGCCATCGAGGGCGGTAGCACCACCGAGCAGTCCGCTTATGCATCGTACGAGCAACGCAAGTATCTTATGGAGCGCGCCGTCGATGCCATCGAGCACTATCCCATCTTTGGCGTTGGCTGCCACGATTTCCCCCCCTACTCGGAATCCTGGCGTGACGTGCACATGACCTACCTCCAGATCTGCGCCGAAGGCGGCATCCCCGTGCTGATTCTCTACCTCATGTTCTTCGGGCGCGGATTCATGAATCTAAAGATCCTGCATAAAAAGAAGGACCTCGATCCCGACATCGTTTTGTTCGTCGGCGCATTGCACAGTTCGCTGGTCGGCTTCGTCGTGGGCGCGCTGTTTGCCCCCTTGGCTTACCAACTCTTCTCCTATTTTGCCGTGGCATTTACGGCAGCGCTGTTACAGACGGTCAAGGAACATGAACAGGAACCCGGCACAGCGCTTCCGCCGCCGAAAAAGCCGCGTCATTTTCTGGAGACTTATGCCGATCACGGGAAAACCGGTGCAGTCACTCTCGTCTAATACTTCCACTCTCGCCGATCTGTACGCGGTGAAGTCGCAGCGTGCGCCGGAGACAGGTAGATGGGACCGCCGTTCCACCGCTCTGCTGCTTTGCGTGCTGACGATAGCGATGGTGGCGATACTCCGCGGCATCCGCGTTGGCGAGTTCAGCTACAACGTGGATGAAACGCAGCATGCGGTCACGGGGCTCTACGTTGCAGATCTGGTCCGGGACCATCCCTTTGCGCATCCGGTAGAGTACACATACCGCTACTACGCGCAGTATCCCGCACTCTCCGGAGTCATCCACTGGCCGCCACTTTTTTATTGCTTCGAAGGCCTATCTTTCCTGGTTCTGGGCCCCACCGTGGTGGCTGCGCGGGTGACGGTCCTGTTTTTTGCGCTGCTCGGCTCAGTCTTCTGGTTCCTGCTGGCGAGAGAGCTTTTGGGCGAGTGGGCGGCCGCATTTTCCGCGGCATTGCTCGCATTGCTGCCTTCCGTGCTTTTGTTTGAAAAAACGGTGATGCTCGAGATTCCATTGCTTTCATGCTGCCTTGCCGCGAGTTTCTTTTGGATCAAGTACCTCCTCAAGGGCAGGAAATCCGACGTCTATTGGTTTGCCCTATTTGCCAGCGCCGCCCTTCTCACCAAGCAGAACGGAATTTATCTGCTCCCATTTTGTGTTCTGTCGGGCCTTCTGTGTGGAGGTTGGAAGTTGTTTCTGCGCAAGGAAGTGCTGTGCGCCGCGGCCATTTGTTTCCTGCTGATTTCACCCTTCTACGCGCTCGTCTATGCCGTCCATTGGAAGGCCATTGCGATGGATCTGAGTGAAAAAATCAACGGGGCGGGCGGCAGCCGCTGGCTCTTCTATCCCGAAGCGTTCCCGGGACTATCGGGCTGGAGCCTTCTGGGGCTGGGATTCCTCGGCATTCTGACCAGCCGGACATGGGCGCGGCCTAAGGTTGCTGGGATCATGTTGAGTTGGATGGTGGCCTGTTATCTGACCTTTACACTCATCGGGCACAAGGAAGCTCGATACATTATCTACGGCGTCCCTCCGCTTTTGTATTTTGCTTCTGGAATGCTGTTTTACTTCTTTCGCAAGCCATGGCTCAAAGTGGCGGGGGCGGTCGCAGCGGTGGTTTTGCTGGGGACGGCAATGGCGTTCGCGTGGTCGTTCCACCGCCCCTACGTTACCGGATTTGCCGCGGTCCCGAAGAAGATTCTGGAGCGGAGCAATTCCGCCGTCGTCCTATATGATGGCCCGCTGGCAGGCAATTTCATCTTCTTCATGCGCGCGGAAGATCCAGACCGGCGATTCCTTGTGTTGCGGAAGGTGTTATACGTGTCCAAACTCAAGAGGAGCGGCGGTAGCCTGGAGTTGGTCCACAGCCCACAGGAGATCGAGGATCTGTTCCGCGAGGATGGGGTACGGTTTATTGTTGTCTCGGACCATGTTCCTCTATATTTTGCGTCGCAGAAAATGTTGCGGGACCTTTTGAAGACCCCTGCCTACAAAGAGCTGGGCACATTTCCGATAGGAGGGGACGACTTGTTTCCTCCGAATAGCAATCTGGTTTTATACGAGAACCTGAAGTGGACGCCGCCCACGGGGAAGTATCTGCGGATTAAAATGTTGACCATGTCCCATGACATTGTCGTTCCGTGGGACAATTTTGGCGCTCTGCAAACCAAGTAGCGGCGGCCGGGCAAGCCGCGACATTTTCTGGAGGTTTATGCCGATTACGGAAATACCGGCGCAGTCTTTGCAGACTCTAATGTCCGCCGATTTGCAGGCGATTTTGCGTTGCCTCGGTTGCGGCTCGAGACTTGAAAGCGACCAGGCCGCGGGCTTCCTCTGTCCAACCTGCAAGCGCGTCTATCCCAACCTGCAAGGCATCGCGCGCTTTGTCGACGCCCAGCACTACGCCGCCAGTTTCGGTTTTCAGTGGCATCGTTACCGCAAGACGCAGCTTGACCACGACGAGGTCCGCGAGTCCGAACAGAACTTCTTGATGAAGACCGCTCTTCGCCCCGAAGATCTCAAGGGCAAACTGGTCCTCGACGTCGGTTGCGGCATGGGCCGCTTCGCCGAAGTCGCTACCCGTTGGGGTGCGCGCGTCGTGGGCATCGACCTCAGCTCCGCCGCCGAGGTTGCCGCCATCAACCTCGCCGGCCGCGACTTTGTCGCTTTCCAGGCCGATGTCTTCGCTCTGCCCTTCGCTCCCGAAAGCTTCGACGTTATCTATAGCATTGGCGTTCTCCACCATACGCCCGATTGCGAAGCCGCCGTCAAAGCGCTCGACAAATATCTGAAGCCCGGCGGACTGCTCGCCGTCTGGCTCTACAGCGGATACAACAAGTGGTACCGCTTTAGCGATTTCTGGCGCCACTATACCCACAAGATGAAGCCCGAGACCCTGCACCGCATTCTGAAAGTCGCGGTCCCGTTCTTCTACAACCTGCAACAGCTCTTGCGCCGCATTCCCCTGATTGGCCGTCCCGCCGCAGGCCTTGTCCATCATGTGTTTCCGGTCAACCGCCAGAAAGATCCCGAAGCCCGCATGCTCGACACCTTCGACTGGTATTCTCCCAAGTATCAGTCCAAGCACACCTACGAGCAGGTGTTCAAATGGTATGCGGCGATGGGCATGGAAGACATGCGCGTGGGCGAGATTGCCATTGCCGTCCGTGGCCGTAAACCGATTGGACAACGCTAGTGCCGTGACCGCATGATGATTACGGCATGGAAAACGAGTAGCGCCGGCATCTTGCCGGCTGTCCCGAGGGCGTCTCGCCCTCGGTGCGGCGGGCGAGGACGCCCGCCGGACAGCCGCCGGGACGGCGGCGCTACGTTCGGCGGTCAAGCGGTACATATCATGCGGTTACAGTACTAGCTGGTTGAGTGCAGGCTAACGACTAACGATTATGTGTGGAATCGCTGGAGCCGTAAGCGCAACTCGCGAGAGCAACATCACCGAAGCCCTCGTTCACCACATGTGCGACCAGATCGTCTACCGCGGCCCCGACGATGAGGGACTCTACGTCGCCGACGGCGCCGGTCTGGGCATGCGCCGCCTTTCTATCATCGACCTCTCCGGCGGCCATCAGCCCGTCTTCAACGAAGACCGCAGCGCATGGATCGTTTTCAACGGCGAGATTTATAACTTTCCCGAACTCCGCCCCGAACTCGAAAGCCGCGGTCATCGCTTCACCACCCATTCCGACACCGAAGTCATCATTCATCTCTACGAAGAAATGGGCGCCGATTGCGTCCAAAAACTGCGCGGCATGTTTGGGCTCGCCATCTACGACAAGGTCAAGCGCAAGCTTGTTCTGGCGCGCGACCGCCTCGGCAAAAAGCCCCTGCACTACGCGCTGCATCGCGGCAATCTCTACTTCGCCTCGGAAATTAAATCGATTCTGGCCGTCGCCCCGGAACTGGCCGAGGTCAACGCGCAGGCGCTCCTCGAATATCTCTACTTTGGCTACGTTCCCGATCCCATCACCGCATTCAATGGCATCCACAAGCTCCCGGCCGGACATCTCCTGGAATTCGAGAACGGCAAAATCACCGTACGCCAGTATTGGGACCTCCCGCCCTACGATACCTATTTCCCCAAGAGCGAAGAAGAGTGCCTGGAAGAATTGGATCGCCGTTTATTTGAGGCCACGCGCATCCGCCTTATCTCCGACGTGCCACTCGGCGCTTTCCTCAGCGGCGGCGTCGATTCCTCCACCGTCGTCGCCATGATGGCGCGCGCCAGTTCCGGCCCGGTCAAGACCTTCAGCATCGGTTTCACCCACGACGATTTCAACGAAGCGCGCTACGCCCGCATGGTTGCCGAAAGATTCGGCACCGATCATCACGAACTCATTCTCGAGCCCGATGTCGTCCAGACTGTCGAGCACTTGACCGGTTCGCTGGAAGAGCCTTTCGGCGATTCTTCCATGCTGCCCACGTACTACGTGTCGCAGATGGCCCGCAAGCAAGTGACCGTGGCGCTTTCCGGCGACGGCGGCGACGAGATGTTTGCCGGATACGATCGCTATGGCATTCACGCCGGCCGCCGCGCCTTCGAGCTCATTCCCGATTGGGCGCGCCGCTTCTACCGCAACCGGATTTTTCCGCGCTTACCCCGCACCATGCGCGGACGCGCTTTCAGCTACAACGTCTCTTTGCCCTGGCAGGAGCGCTACGTCGATGGACTTTCCTTCGTCCCCGGTTTCGAACGCGACCTGCCGCTGCTCTCCGAAGGTTTCCGCGACGTTCTCGCCCGCAGCGACGATCCCGGCAACGCTCTGCGCCACTACTTCACTCACACTCCGGCGAAAGACCCGGTCAGCCAGCTTCTCTACGTCGATAGCAAAACTTATCTGGTTGGCGACATCCTCACCAAAGTCGATCGCATGAGCATGCTCAATTCGCTCGAAGTCCGCGTGCCCATCCTCGATCACGAAGTCGTCGAATGGGCCGCTGGCTTGTCGTCCGCCTGGAAGCTGCGCGGCCGCCAGCAGAAATACATCATGTTGAAGCTCGCCGAACGCGTTGGCGTGCCACGCGAAGCTCTCTATCGCAAGAAGCAGGGATTCGCGCTTCCACTCACGCACTGGATGCACCATGAACTCAAAGACATGTTGATGGTCCTGCTCGAGCCCCGCACGCTCGATCGCGGCTACTTTGCCGCTGCTGGGGTGCGCAAATTAATGGACGACCACCTTGTCCGCAAGCGCGGGAACACCGCGCGTATTTGGCGTTTGCTGATGTTCGAGCTCTGGCACCGCAACTTCCTGGAAAAGTTCGTCAAACCCGCCGGCTTGTTTTCACTTCCAGTGACTGCGGACTCGCGAAGAAAACTGCCGCGCACTCCCGTGTTAGCATCTTCCCCGGTGGGAGAATGACCGGGTGGACGCCACGAAGCCTGACATCGTAACCACAGCCCGTCTCGCCGATTCGCCGATCGGCCTCTTTCTCATGGTCAATACTTTTGAGACCGGCGGATCGGAGCGCCAGTTCACCGTGCTGGCGCAAAATATCGGCGCGCCTGCATTCGACCTTCATTTAGGCTGCGTAAACCGTCGCGGACCGCTCGCCCATTACTTCCCGGACGCTCCGCAATTTCCGCTCGGCGGCAGCCTCTACGGATGGAAGTCGTTGCGCGCGCGCCTCAACTTGGGCCGTCACTTGCGCCAGCATCGTGTGCAAGTCGCGCACGCCTTCGATTTCTACGCGAACCTCACGCTGATTTCCGCCGCCAAGCTTGCCCGCGTGCCCGTCGTTATTGGCAGCCATCGCCAGCTCGGAGACCTGATGACCCGCGCGCAGTTCCGCGCGCAGGCCGCCGCGTTTCGCTGGTGCGATGCCGTGGTTTGTAACTCGCAAGCCGCCGCCGATCGCCTCATCGCATCGGGCCTCAAGCCCGGCAAAATCGCAATCATTGGAAACGCCTTGCCGGATGAGGCTTTCGCGGCAACGTCCGCGGCGCTGCCCAAGCGCCCGGGCGTCGTCCGCGCCGGCATGGTTGCGCGCATGAATCATCGCTACAAGAACCACTCCGGATTTCTGCGCATCGCCGCCGAGATCCATCGCCGCAAGAAGGATTTCGAGGTCGAGTTCGTTCTTGCCGGCGATGGCCCGCTGCGTCGGGAACTGGAGAGGGAAGCGGCGGACCTCGGGCTGGGCGCTTCCGCGATCTTTCTTGGCGACCGCCAGGACATGCCCGCAGTCCTCGCTTCGCTCGACGTCGCTGTCAATACTTCCGATTCCGAAAGCTTGTCCAACGTCATTCTTGAGGCCATGGCCGCGGGGTTGCCCACAGTTGCCTACGACGTTGGCGGAAATTCCGAGCTGCTCAACCGGCAACGCGGGGTCCTCATTCCCGCCGCCAATGAAGCCGCTTTTGCCGATGCCGTCCAGAAACTTCTCGCCGATTCCGCGCTTCGCCACGAACTCGGCGGCAACGCCTGCAAGTTCGCGCAAGAAAACTTCAGCCTTGATCGCGTGCGCCAGCGCTACGTCGAACTCTACGTCACGCTTCTCCAGAAAAAGCGTGAGAGGAATTTCACCGCATGAGCGGTCCCGTCTTTCCGCCCAGTTGCTCGACCAGCGCCGCTGTAAAACGTTCCGTGTTCCGTGCCATGTCGTAATCGCGCACGACGCGGGCCCGCGCTTGCCTCCCCATCTGCGCCCGTAGCTCCGGCGACTCCAAAAGATGGCGGATTTGCAGTGTGAGGTCCTCCACGTCGGCCACCGCGAAGAGCATCCCGTCGACGCCATGCTCGATCAACTCCGGTACGCCTGTGATCCGCGGAGCTACGCACGGTATCTGCATGGCCATGGCTTCCATCAAAACCATCGGAATGCCTTCGGCCAGGCTGGGCATCGCGAATACATCCGTTTCGGCATACAGTGCCATGAGCCGGGCTTGATCGACCCAGCCGGCGAATTCCACGTTCGACGCGATTCCCAGTTCGGCGGCGCGGCCCTCAAGCCATGTGCGATCGGGCCCATCGCCCACCAGCCGCAAATGTACGGGACGGCCCTCCGCGCTCAAGGCCGCGACCGCTTCGAGGAGCAACCCTTGGCCCTTCTCCGGCGCCAGTCGCCCTACGCACAGAAGTTTCGGTGGAGAAGAGACGGTTCGGGGCGGCGGCGGCGCAAACTCGCTGGCGTCTATGCCCAGCGGAACGTAGATCAGTTTCCGCCATTCGCTCCGGGCGCACGAAAGCATCATCTGGCCTCGCCCATGGCGGCTGATCGAGCGCACGAACAGCGATCCTCGGATGCGCTCCGCTAGGTGCGTGCCGATAGGGTCGTGCAATTCTCCGAAGCCGTAAACTCCAAACGACATCGTCACCGGAAACGTGTGTGCGGCGATTAACGCGACACTGGCGGAGAAACTCGCGTGAATGTGAGAAACGCCGCATTGCCTCATGCGCCAGCCGACGAGAATCGCCTCGGTAAAATATGCCAGATGATAAGCCACTCGCTTGGGGCTGCCGCCTGCCAATTTGAGGGCGAAGGTAAGTCCTCGCAAGTAATTGAGCGGATGCCGCAGAAACTCGCCGAGGTTCGAGATTGCAACCTGCGCCGCCGGTACAGCTTTGACATAATAAGTGCGCGCCGCTTCTTCGCGTTCTAACGGGTTGAGCTTTTCCAGCGGACGATCCGGTGGGCTTACCGATACAACCGGCACTTCGAGACCGAGGCGTCGCAGGTGCCGCACTTCGGCAAGCAGATAGCTGTGATTGATGGCAGGGTATTGGCCGACCAGGTAAAGCAACTTCGTCCGGTCAGCCACGGGTCACCCGCTCCGCCGCGACCACGGCGGCAATTCCATCCGCCAACGAAGTGCGCGGCCGCCAGCCGAGTTCCGCCGCGGCGCGCGACGTGTCGGCGGTCACATCCATGATTTCCCCAGGACGAGGTTCGCCGGCGCTCACCACCGGCTTCGAGACCCCGGCAGCCTCATTGACCAACTGGGCCACTTCCGCCACGCTCGCCGAGCGCCCGCTGCCCATGTTATAAATGCCGCGAACTCCGGGTCGTAATGTGGCAACCATAAGCATGACGGCGTCCGCCACATAGAGATAGTCGCGCTTGGGGCGCAGGTCCGCGACGCGCACCTCCGCTGCGGATGGATCCAGCGCCTGCCGCACAATCGAAGGAATCAAAAATGAATGACGCTGCCCCGGGCCGTAAATGTTAAAAGGACGCACGATCGCCAGCCCGAGTCCGAATCGCCGCTCGTAGAACTGCGCCGTTTCTTCGGCCAGAATCTTTGTGTGCGCGTAGGGGTTCGCGGCTGCCAAGGGATGGTCCTCCGCAATCGGCAATCGTTGCGGTTGGCCGTACACGTAGGAACTTATCAGTGTTAGCGTGGCTTGGTTCCGGCGGCAGTGTTCGAGAACATTCACCGTGCCCATCACGTTGGTGTGGTAAAACGCGTATGGATTCTGCCAGCTTTCCGGCACGTAACTCTTTCCCGCCAAATGAAACACATGGCCCACGCCCTCCATGGGAAGCCTGCAATTGGCGATGTCTCCGTCGGAACTGGAATGCGCCCGCACGGTGCGGCCTTGCGATTCCAGTGCCGCGACCAGATGGCGGCCCAGGAAGCCTGTCGCGCCGGTCACCAGAATCTCATTTTTCATCGGGCAAGAGTTGCTTCCGCCGCTCTTCAAATTCTTCCACGGCGCGCATGTAGTCGTCCACCCGGCCAATATCCAGCCAATAGCCGGAATAGCGTTCCACATGCGCCGATTCTTTGTGCGCCAGCATGTCGAGCATCAGGTCGTCGAAGCCGTACTTCTGTCCCGCGGGCACGCGATCGAGCACCGATCGATTCACGATGTAGACTCCCATGCTCACCAGGTATTGGATCTTCGGTTTCTCCTCAAATCCGATGAGCCGGTCGTCGCTGGCATGAAGCACTCCGTAGTCGACGATGTGCGTGCGCTCGGATGCGGCGATGGTGAACAGCCGTTTCTGGTCGACGTGCTCCTGGTACAACTTTCCCATGGGCAGGTCGGTGAGCACGTCACCATTCATCAGCAAAAAATTTTCCGGCAAGTCGCCGATCAGGCGCAGCGGGGCGATCGTGCTAAGCGGTGTGGTCTCGAACGAGTAGTCGATGCGGATTCCCCATTTCGATCCGTCGCCGCAAAATGCGCGCACAATTTCCGCCTGATGGTTCACGGCAAGCGTGACCCGATCGAAACCCTGGCCCGCCAATTGGCGAAGAATTACTTCAAGAATCGGATAGTCGCCGATCGGCATGAGCGGTTTGGGGAGCACAACCGTGTAGGGACGCAGCCGGCTGCCCTTGCCACCCGCCAAAACCACCGCGCGCTTAGACATTGTAGAGGTTGCCTTTATACCGCCGCAGGTTCTCCGGCTGCGTGAACCAGCGTACGGTGCGTTCCAAACCTTCGCGCAGCACAATCCGCGGAACAAAACCGCAGGCGCCGCGCAGCTTCGAATTATCGCACTTCAGCCGTTGCACCTCGCTCTTTTCCGGCCGTAATCTCCGCTCGTCGCAAACCACCTTGATGCTGGCGCCCATGATTTCACCGATCAGTTTGACCAAATCGCCAACCGCAATCTCGTGGTTCGATCCGATGTGAAAGACTTCGCCTTCGCCGCCTTCCATCCCGGCGATCGCCAGAAAACCGCGGCACGTATCTTCGACGTACGTGAAATCGCGCGTCGCCGTCAGGTTGCCCAGCGAGATCGTGGTTGCGCCCCCGGCGATCTGCACGATGATGCTGGGGATAACCGCGCGCGCCGACTGCCGCGGACCGTAGGTGTTGAACGGGCGCGCCACCACCACCGGAACGCCAAAAGAATAGTGAAAGCTGAGAGCTATGCTGTCGGAGCCGATTTTCGTCGCGCTGTACGGCGACTGCGGCTGCAACGGATGTTTTTCGTCGATCGGCACATACTGTGCCGTTCCATAGACCTCGCTCGTCGAGGTCTGGATGAACCGCTTCACGCCGTTTCTCCGCGCAGCCTGACAGAGATGCAACGTTCCCTTTACATTCGTGTCCACATAGCTGTCGGGTGCGCGATACGAATAGGGAATTGGGATCAGCGCCGCCAGGTGAAACACTATGTCGATGTCGCGTGTCAGTTCATCGCAGAAGTTGGGGTCGCGAATGTCCCCGGTGATCACTTCGATTTCTTTAAGGCAGCCGATCTGTTCGAGCCAACCCCAATCGTTGAACGAGTTGTACTGGCTCAATGCCCTGACCCGCGCCCCGGCGGCGGCGAGTTGCTCCGCGAGATGCGAACCGATGAAGCCATCCGCTCCAGTCACCAGCACGCGGGTATTGTCGATTTCCCCCATAAACTTTTCAGAATACCACGCCGCTTGGGTAGAAAAATGTGGGTGGCACACTTTTCGCACTTTGCGAAAAAGTGGGTCCCTTGATTTCCCGTGTCATTGAATTTTCCGTACCGCGCGGGACCCGCGCGCCTGGCGGCCGGCGACGGTAGCGCGGAATTAGAGTGGGAATCCCGGGTATGGTGAAGGAGAAAAAAGTGGCGCACCGGAGTGCGCCACCAGGGAAGTGTAGATTCAGGCGGAGAACTATTTTTGCGGTTGCTGCTCGAAGTAGCCGAGCGTCATCTGATTGGGGTCGGTCTCGATTGCCAGGACTCTTGTGGTGTCGATCAAGTAGTAGGTGAATGCGTCCTGGTTGGTGCTGGTCGCGACATCCAGGCCGGTGATGGTGCCGGTAAAGACTCCACTGGAAGCGGCGCTGAAGGCACCGGTTACGGGCAGATCCGGGGTTGGAACGGTGTAGGCAGGGGACCAACCGAAGGTGATTCCGCCGAACCAGTTGAGGTCGACGAATCCCGTCAAGGTTCCAACTCCGTCGGCAGCGATCGGGCCGACAGCGTCGAACTCGCTTTGGTTGTAAGAAAGCGTTCCCTCGGGAATCTGCCAGCCCCGGGCATTCATGGCGTAAGTACCGCTGAAAGAGCCAGCGGTAAACGAGCCACCGCCGGTCTGCTGGTAAGCGAGACCGGAGCCGAAATCGCTTTCGTCCATGGTTATGACAAGTGCATTGCCATTGCCATCCAAATAGAGTTGGAGATCTAAGGTGACATTGCCATCGGTTACGCCGGTCATGGTCACTCGTCCGGTGCCGGAATCTGGAAAGCCAGAGCCGGGAGCATCCACCGTGTAAGTTCCTCCCGTGATGGGAGCCGGGATTTGTGCTCCTACCCCGGTAAGGTCGTTATAGTTGATGAAACCACCTACCGTACCGTCGGGGTTGGTGGTGAGCAGACCAGCTGCCTGGTACGCCTCTACGTCGTCCAGGCCAGACAGACTGAACACATAGGTATTGCCCGCAACGGAACTGGAACTGAAGGTCCCAGTGTTCGTCCCTTGGCCAAAGGCCGTGCCACCAAAGTCGCCCTTAAACGTATCGTCGGTTTCCAGCAGTCGAATGTGAGTTGCGTCAACGATGTAGCCCACCAGAATGATCTGGGGAAAGTCCGAGGAATCGGTGGGGTTGAGTGTGAACGTGACTCGGCCGGTGGCATCGGGCGCAGAAACCGTACTGGCGGCAAAAGTCTCATCCTGGAACTCGGTGCCCGATCCGCAATCGCTCGCATCGAAAATGCTGCCCGTCCCTGAGATCGTCCCCGGGCTATCGATGTTGATGACGCCGACGATAGGAGTTGAACAGATATTCGGGTTCGCGCCGCCAATCTCAAAGGCGTAACCTCCCGAAAGAGCAGCGGTACTGGTCTGCAAGTCTAACGTTCCGCTGGTGGAGGCAAAATCGTCGAACTCAATGATGAGAGCCCTGGAAGCCGAAACCGGCGTTCCACTGAAGGTCTCAACCCCGTTCAAACCCAAAGCGGTATCGGGGAGGGTGCAGTTGGATCCGCTACAGGTTTGCAGAACGATTTGCAGGTTCCCGTCGGCGGTGGTCGAAATGCTGCTGCCGGCGCCGTTGATCTGGTCGCTGGCGATGGTCCAATAGTCGGCATAATCCTGCTCGCCGCCGGTGATCGCTCCACCTATGACGGTAAAAACTCCACTCACGGACGCGGGATCATCGAAATAATTGACTGTGTCCGACCCTGACAAAGAGAACACGTAGTTTCCGTCGGCCAAAATTCCGGAGGAGGCAATGGTGACGGTGGAACTGGCGCTCTGCGCATTGTCGGTCACCGAGGTCGCGGTGATAACGACGGTACCTGCAGTGGCGGGAGCGGTGTAAGTAGTAGTTACGCCGCTAGCGGTTTGGCTCGGGCTGAACGAACCGCAGGTTGTGGCCGGGGTGCAACTCCAGTTCACTCCGGCATTCGCCGAGTCGTTCGCTATCGTGGCGGAGATGGTCGTGGTGGCGCCGGCCGCCAGTGACCACTGTGCAGCTTTGCTCAGCGTGATCTCGATCCCAGGGGCCGGATTGATCGCGATGGCGGTGGAATTGGCGCTGATAGCAGTATTGGTAACCGAGGTTGCGGTGATGACCACATTGCTCGACGGCACGGCAGAGGGGGCGGTATAAGTAACGGGCGCGCCGCTGGCGGTATTGCTGGAACTGAACGCCCCGCAGGTGCCAGCCGGGGCACAACTCCAAGTTACCCCGCCGTTCGCCGGATCGTTGGCTACAGTCGCGGTGATGGCGGTTGTGTCGTTGACATACAGGGTGGCCGGAGCGGTGCTCAGCGTAACCGTGATGGGCTGAGTGACGGTGTGGGTACTGGAACCGCCGCATGCCACTAAGGCAACCATCAAACTCAAACTGATCGGAAGAAAAATCGACTTACGCAATGTCATCGAGTGCCTCCCTTCGTTTCAACCTTGGCGTGATCTGTGGTTTTTCCGATTCGAGGAGCGTATGGGTAAACTGGAAATCCGCGAGAGCTGCGTATGGTGACCGTGTGGTCCCCGAATGTCAGTTGCCGGGCCAGAAGATATTCCTTCCCATGCAACAACACCGTGGCTCCGACGATCCGAACCGGCGTTCCGACTTGCAGAGCCTCTGCCGTTTCCTTACTCAGAAGAGATCCGAGGTGGGCATCCACCACACCCGCCGGGCCAGCCACTAGCAGGTGCATCCCTGCCGGACTGCCGATCGCGTGCCGGGTGACGACTTCCTGGATGGTTCCATTGAGAGTGATTTCATGCGCGGCATCGTACGCAGGGCCAAAACCTCGAACCGCACGAGGTTGAGGTGTGGTTTGAGCGCCGAGTGGAACAGCCAGGATCGCGAACAGCAGGCCAGTCAACAGCCCCATGATCATTCGAGTGAGTGTTGCCAGACATCTAGGACTCATGGATAAGCTCCTTAACTCAAAACTTCATGGAAGACAGAGATGAACCGACAAACAGGTTGCCGCGACAAGAGGCGTTTCTTCCACACGCCTACCTTCAAATTGCGCATACCTGCACTTAGTGACTTCTTCATCCACGTCCTCAAGGGGTCACGGTAATCGTCAACGTAACACTCTGGCTTATGCTGCCACCTGAAGCCGTTACAGTTACCGTCCCGGTCTGAGGAGTTTTCGTGTTCCCGCTATTTCCGCATCCGGTTATGGAAACGATGATCAGGCCGACCAACAGCGCGACCAAAACTCCAGCGATTCTCTTCCGCCCGTTCCGGCGTGGAATGCCGACTGGCACGATGACGATCGCGAAGCCGGCGAATGCCACGCCAAAGGCCAGAATGAGAGGCACTCGGCCGCGGCTGGCTGGCGTTCGCAACCCTGCAACGGTGCTCGACGCGGTGACAGTGAGCGTCGTGTTCACCGCCGCGCTATTGGGAGTTACCGTTGTGGGGTTGAAGCTGCACGTCACCAACGTCTGCTGGCTGCAACTGAAGCTGACCTGGCTGTTGAAACCGCCCGACGGCGTCACCGTGATAGTGTCCGTGCCCGATTGTGCAGTTGTAATGGAGAGCGATGGCACACTGCTGGTAAGAGCGAAGCCGGCCGGCGTTGCGTTAACGGTAATCGTCTGAGCCACCGGCGTTGCGGCCTGGAAACTCGCGTTCCCCGCCTGGTTTGCCGTGACCGTCACCGATCCGGCTGCCAGAATCGTCAGCGTCGATTCCGAAAGCGATGCCGGTCCACTCACCGTGAAAGTCACCGGCAAGCCAGAAGTGGCAGTCGCTTGCAGTGTGATTGGGGCGACGCCCACGGCTACAGGATTGGGCAGCGCAGGGAAGTTGATCGTCTGGGTATTGCCAACGATACCAGTCACATAAATGGTCTGCGTGGCGACGCGTTGAATGTAAGGGTAACTGTTGACGTCATACTCCTGTTGATTAAGCGTGTTGTCGGTAACTAGGACGTTGCCGATAAGGGTGTTCACCCCGTAAAGGCCGGTTAGTGTAGAGGGAGCAAACTCGATGCCGAGCTGGCACGATGCGCCCACTGCGACCGTGCCGCCGGCCGTACATGTGGTCGTCGAGGGGTCAAGCGCCACCTGTGAAGTTACCACGATGCCTTGAAGGTTCAAAGTCTGAGTACCGATGTCTTCGACGGTTACCACCTGCGGTGCGCTCGTGGCGCCGAAGGGGGTCGTCGTGCTTGTGAAGCTGAGCGACGGCGGATCGCCACGATCTAAGTTTGAGACCTGAACATCGCCGGGATCGGCGATAAAGACGGTGCCTCCGGATCCAACGGCGACGTCGGTTATATTGGCAGACGATCCGAGAGCGGCGCCGGTGGTCAGACCCACCTGGCTGCCAGTGGCAGCAGAAACTTCCAGCACTTGCGAACTCTCTGCGATGTATAAGTTGCCCGCTGCATCCAGACTAATACCTTTGGGTACCGTTAACCCGCTAGCTACCGTGGATTGGCAAGTGCCTCCAGTGCAGCCCGCCGGAAGCTTGACCACCTGGCCGTTTCCGGAGTCGGATATAAAAACGTCGCCCGCCGCATCAACGGCTACGCCATACACAGCGCCCAAATCGCTCCCTAGAGCTTTTTGGCAAGCACTGCTTGTGCATCCGGCTGGCACTTCCAGCACGCGGTTGTTGTTCAGGTCCGCGATGAAGAGATCGCCCGAGCCATCCACCGCCAGCTTGCGCGGAGTGCTGAGCCCTCCGTTCGACTGGCTGGCGATGACTTGAGTGCAACCGGTGGCAACGCATCCTGGTGGAATCATCATCACCTGGTTGTTGACGGGGTCGGAAACATAGAGGTTGCCCGCTCCATCCAAGGCCACGCCATCCGCACTGCCTAGCCCATTCGCAGAGCTGGCCACGACCGTCTGGCAGCTATTGGTTGCACTACATCCCGGGGGCAACACTTTGACCACGCGTTGGTTTCCGTTGTCCGCGATGAAAACGTTTCCTGAAGCATCGGTTGCCAGGAATTCGGGATCGTTCAAGCCGCCGTTGCTGGCGGACTCCACCTGAACCGGCGTGGCGGAGTCGAATGCGATCTGCGCCGCCGCCCCTTGACCGACGATGTATTGCGTGCCCAGGACGTTGCCACTCGCATCGGTGAGTACCACTGCGCCCATGCTCGTGCCAGAAAAATAGGGAGTAAACGTCACATCCACCATGCAGCTCTGTCCGGCGGAAAATGGAGTACCCGCGGTGCATGTGCCGGCGTCCACGAATTCGAAGCTGGAATTGATCGCCCCTTGGGTAAGAACATTGATTGAACTCAGGGTGCCGGCGGCGGTAAAGAGCACGTTAACGCTCTGCGCGCCGCTCGTCTTGCCCACCGCGACGGACCCGAAATTCGGCGACGCCGGGTTAGAGGGAAGAGTGGCGACCACGCTGACGGTCACCGGAGTCGAAGCGGTGGCGGCCACCGGCTTGTAATTGGCGTCGCCGGAGTAGGATGCCGTGAACACATGCGTGCCCAGCGGCAGGTTCACGGTCATAGGGACGTTGACGTTCCCGAAGTAACCAGAGGACGAATTATTCATGGATTGAAATGTGCCAAGGGCCGCAGGCGCCGCGCCATTGAACGAATCGTAGAATTGCACGGTTCCGGATGGAGTTTGCGTATCGGCCGGAGGTGTTACTGCGGCAATCAGCGTAACTTGTTCGCCGGGTGTTGTGGTTGACAGGTTCGAGCTCAACGCCACTGTGGGCGTTGCAATTCCTGCGGCTTGGTTCGTTTCAAGAACGCCATAACTCGGAGCGAAGTTAGAGTCGCCATAATACTGCGCCATTATGGGGCCGGTGTTCGGCATTATCGATTGAATAGTGTTTGACCCATTGACCAAAGTGCTTACCATGTTCGGGTTGAGGAAAGTGTCCTGAGCTAACCAGGAAATGTAACCCGTTGGCGTTAAACCGGGCTGCGATGAAGTCACCGTAACCTGAAGGGTCACTGGCTGACCGACCACAATCGGAGTCAGGGCCGTGACCGTGACCTGGGACGGCACTCCCGATTGTGCAGATACAAAAATGGGGTAAAGATTCGAAATTGCCGCTAAGTAGTTGGCGTCGCCGGAGTAATCGAAACTTATGTAGTTATTGCCTGGAGGCAAGTAAAAAAAGTTGGTGATCGGAGCTTGCGTGACAGTATAGGTGTCAATCGTTGTCGTTACCCGCTCTAGATGGTTGACAATAGTTAACGTGCCGGTCGGAGGAATTACCGGCAGGTAGGATTGAAGGTAAGCATAATTGAACATACACCACCCTACCGCCCAGCATCCCATTTGCAATTCGCCGGTCGGTGCACTCTTGACGACGTTGTAGACAAAAGGTTGAGCCGAAGTGCTGGAATTCAGGCTGGCATCGCCGGAGTAGCTAGCAGTGAGGTTGTGAGTGCCAAACCCCAGGCAGAAACCAACTGCTTCACAGTTGGTGAGAGTGGCGTAGCCTTGGTTGCTCACCGGCGCTTGCGCAATCGCCTGTCCCCCGTCATACAGAGTGACGGTTCCAGTGGGATTGCCAAAACCCGAGGCCGAAGTGACGTTGAAGCCGATGGGAAACGCGACACCGTAGCCAGCGGTCAATGGTGAAGGCGCAGGCACGACGCTATTCGGAATATAACCGGTGATGGTAATGGTGCTGGCTTCAGAACCAATGTTGACTGCGACCGGAGCCGAGTCGCTGGGGGAAAAGTTGCCGTCACCTGCATAGTGGGCAACCACGTTGTATTGCCCGCCGGGAAGTGAACTCACCGATCCGGTGAAGGCCCCGTTTACCAGAGTGCCGCCTCCCACTCCGATGCCGGTGGAGAATGGCGCATTGGTCTTCGCGATCAAACCGACCGACCCGGTCGGCACCAAGTTTCCGGATGTTGCGGCTACGTTGATGGAGAAAGAAACCGGCTGTCCGTGCTGCACCGATGTGGACGTAGTTGCCGAGAGCGTGGTCGTCGATCCGGCGAAGCTCAGCGAACTCCACGCGTCGACCAGATTGAACGCATCGACCGATCCCAATCCGGAGGCCGGATCGTAGCCTACCGTTGCGTTATAGCCAAGTTGGCCTGTAACGTCGCCCGGGGGAGGGTTGTTACCAAGTGTGTCGTTTCCCGGCACGCCGTTATTGCCAACCGTAATGTCATTGAAGGGGCACCCGGGAGGCGGCGGCACGGAGGGGTCGGTTTCATTGCTGGAATTGCAGTTGGCATAAGTTTCATTCGCCGCCAGTTGATACAAACCATAGTTTGCCAGTCCCTGCCGGCCGCCCTCTTTTTGGTCGACTAAGGCCATGATGCCGGCAAACACCTGCACTGATGCGGACGTTCCGCCTACTCCGGCGGCCGTTACCAAAAGCGATTGGTCGCCGATGGTCGAGATGGTGCAAGGGCCAAGCACAGCAACGCAGATCACATAACCATCGTGATTCGCGCCGGAGAGAGAAACGTCCGGCAGGTCGCGAGCATTATCGTTGGGCACGCCTTGGATGGCCGTGCTCTGCCATGCGGGCTTGGCATAGATCGTGCTGACGCCGCCTCCAGTGGCGTTTAGGTTATTGTATACATCGCTTTCATTCCACACGTTTTCGGGGATATACCCATTGGGCACCAGGTTCACCCCATCCAAAGTCCAGTACTGGGGATAGTTCCCGGCTTCGTTAAACTCTGTGCCGCCTACCGCCGTATTGAACGGGGTGGAAGCCAAGCCGCTCACCGCTATACCATCCGCTGCCTGACCTTCATAGCTGGCATCGCAAGCGGCTGCGCCCGAGTCTCCCGCGGCGGTAAAAACACTGATGCCTTGCGCGGCAGCTTGTGCAAAGATGGCGTTGTATAGACTGTTCCCCGCTGGGCCCAAACCTAATTCGCATTCTCCAAAGCTTAAGCTCATGATGTCGGCTAGATTGTTGTCCACGATGTAGGTGGAGGACAGGGTGACGCCGTCCGTTGTTTCCGTTGTGCCGCTGATCACCTGATCCACCGTCGCTTCCGGCGCGACCGCCCCGGCCCATTCGACATCCAACGAAGACTCCAAATCATCGCCAGATCCTGGTCCATACCCACCTAATAGCGTTGGCGGCCCATTCAAGATCACGGTGGGATCGTTAGGGGGAAGATGATATGCCTGGCGAAACGTTTCTACGTCGGTTAACTCCACAGCCGTGGTGCGAGAAACTATAGCAATGGTTTCTCCCAGGCCGGTTATCCCGCTGTTGTATACCCGATCCAAATCGTAAATCTTGGCAAAATCATTCGGATCCATGAGGATCGGCGAGTAGAAGCTTGAATCCGGTTTAGTCGGAGTCCACTGTCCTGTCTTCAAGTCGCGCTGGACTGCCGTGGGTAAGGTCAGCATCGGTTTGCTGAAGGAAAAATTCTGCAGGTTTACTCCCCGGACGATTCCGGTCAGCGCCCGCGGAATTGTGATATCGGAGTTATTTGCGAGATGCGTCTCGCTTCCCCGCCGATAGGAGTGCATTTCGGTCTGGAAGGTATGTTCCACGATCTGCGCACTTCCTGAAAATTCAATGTGGCTGCGGCCCACCGATACTTTTACGCCGTCGAAACCCTGCTGTTGCAGCCATTTCGCGATCTTGGCCAAATCCGCCTGCGAAGGGCCAAAGCGCTCGCCAAACTGCTCGGGCGTGAGCCATTGATGGTAGTTGGCGGATTTCTTATCGTGGAGACGACCAATAAAGTCATGCAATGCGGGCTGCATTTCATCCGCGGGACCCAGGATGAGCAGCATCCGTTCCAAACGCAGATTGGGATCCGCCCGTCCCAGATCCTGTGCCGAGGCAACCGAAGGATGGGTCGTGTTGGCCAGCCTCACGCGCGAAGCATTGTCGATAACAGTGATACGCGGTTGGTTCTCTGCCGCTGCCCAGGGTGAACCAGCCATTAGAAAAACAACGCATGAAAACGCGAATGCTACGCAAAACAATCCCGCCAACGCCTTCTTCATAGTTTGCTATTCCTTTTCAGCAAGCGAATCGCTTGAAGTCAACAGCACCATTCGCAAATCGTCAACGAAACTCATCCAAACAAATCTAAACGCTTAACTCGCTCCGCACCAAGTGTTTACAGGCTGTGGCGGAGTCCAAATTTCAAATCGAGACACCGCATATACATTTGATTTTATAATTGTGTATCATCTCTTAAAGCCGCAATTGGAATCTCTAGCCAATTGGAGCCCGCGAATGCCATCTTCCAACCACCCGACCCCGGTCTGCGACGCATATAGTTTCGGCTCTTTTGAAGTGCGGGTCGGTCAGGAAATCCTGCTGAATCGAGGGAGACGCGTTAAGATCCAAGACCTGCCATTCCAGATGCTCCTCGTTCTTCTGGAACGCCCTGGGGAGCTCGTCTCGAAGGAGGTGCTGCGCGATCGACTCTGGGGGCAAGAAACCTTTGTCGAAGTGGATGAGAGCCTATACGTGGTTGCAGCAAAACTGCGCGAGGCACTCGGGGATGACGCGAGTGGGCCGCGTTTCGTTAGGACGGTGTCGGGGAAGGGCTACCGGTTCATCGGGAAAGTGACTCCAGTCTTCGATCCGATCACAACGGCAACCGAGTCGACTTTGCCCAGCCCGCCAACGAAGGAGGAGCAAGATCAAGGCCTGAATCGCCATCCGTCTTCGTTCGCGATTCGGCGATTGCCAGTACTGTTCCTTTTTATTCTCATTGTCGCTGCAGTATGTCTATCTATCTTTCTCATCTATAAGCATTACGACAGGCCTTTAGTCGGCGAAAAGAACTCGATTGTCGTTGGAGGATTTGCTAATGCCACTGGCAATCCTAATTTTGGAAGCGCATTGTCTTCCGTCTTCAGGGTGAAGCTCCAAGAGTCTCCCTATCTGAACCTGATTCCAGATCTGCAATTCCGGCGCTTGATCAAGGATCCGGATCCGGCATCTTTGCGGGATCAGCTTCACGCGTGTGCGGCCCTCGATGGACAGGTACTTCTTAAGGGTGAATTGAATTCGGTTTCGCAGGGATACCGCGTTTTGCTTACAGCCTGGAGATGCGGAGATGGCAAGCTGCTTGCCACCGTAAAAGCTGACGCCAATTCCCAGTCGAACCTTTTGTCTGCACTTGATCTTGCCACCGTGCAGTTACGAAGGCGCCTTGGAGAGTCGGCCAGGTCGGTGCAGGAGTTTAACGTGCCATCGATGCAGGCTACAACTGGTTCTCTAACTGCGCTGGAGGCGTTTAGCTTGGGGGAAGAAAAGCGTTTCCAGGGCCTTAAGCCTGAGGCGCTCACTGCCTACAAGCTTGCAGTAGACCTTGATCCACAGTTTGCCCTTGCTTATGCACGTCTCGGAGCTGTTTATACGAACATGGGAGAAGCCTCCCTGAGCCGTCAGTATTACAAGCGCGCATTCGATCTGCGTGACCGTACGACGGATCGTGAGCGGCTATATATCATTGCCCATTACTACGCTTTCTCCACCGGAGAGATCAGACGCGCGATCGAGGATTACGAGTTGTGGCGAACCATGTACCCACGGGACATGGTACCAGCCAACAATCTTGCAATTGAATATATGCTAGTCGGACAACCGGAAAAGTCCGTCGATTTGGCTCGGGCGGCGGTTCAATTAGACCCTCACGACAGGTTCCCCTACGCAACGCTGGCGCAAGCTTATTGGATGACAGGCGATTACGGAGATTTGCGCGCCTTGTGCGATGATCCCGCACACAACAATACGGATATCATTGGCTTTCACATTGCCTGCTTCGAAGGTGCGTTTGCTCGCAATGATGGGTTGGGCATGCAGCGCCAAATGGAGTGGGCGAATGGGAATCCCGAGGAAAGCAGGTTGCTCGACGAAGCGGCTTGGGTCGCAATTTATCGAGGAAAACTCTCCGAAGCCCGCCGCCTTTTGTCTGCGGCGAAGAAAGGTGCCCTCCAGAACAATTATGTTCTTGCGGCGGCAAGCGTCCAGTTGGATGCGGCAACTATGGAAGCGGACCTTGGCTTCTCGCGGGAAGCCAAGCGGGATGCGCTGGACGCTCTTACCCTTGCCTCGGGAAAGGCTTCTGAGCGGGCATTTGCAGCGATTGCATTGGCTCGGGCCGGCGATATTCCCGGTGCGCAATCGAACATGAAAGAAGCTGCTGCCAAGGAGCCGTCCGACACCCTGTTGAACTCGGCAGTACTTGCTTCGGCTCGAGCGGCGATTCAGCTAAAGGAACACAACCCAGAGGCGGCAATTCAATCTCTCGAAGAGGCTCGGCCGTTCGATTTTTGCGAGTCCATGGCACTTGCTCCTGCGTACTACAGGGGGCTAGCGTACCTTCAAGACAATAAACCCCAACAAGCTGCGAAAGAGTTCCAGCGCGTCATCGATCATCGGGCGATTGCTCCTACTTCTCTCTACCTTGTTCTTTCACAACTCGAGTTGGGTCGCACATTCCAACTTGCGGGTGACCGTGAGAATGCCAAACGTCTTTTTCACAACTTGAAGGACATTTGGAAGGACGCGGACCCAGATTTTCCTCCGCTCAAGCAACTCCACGATTATGAGCACAAGCTTGCCGTACAACGCTGAGGGGAAGGCAGCTGCCCAGAGCGCTGCAAGAGGTTCTCACAAACAATACTGCTACGGCACTGTGACCGTGAATTGAGTGCTCGAACTTACACTCGAATTACTGTTCAACATGGCCTTCACGGTGAAATTGTAAGTTACGGGAGTTGAGCCGCTTCCACCCCCGCCGCTACCACAAGAAATCAGGAAGCACACGCTGGCGAGCACGAGTAGGGTCAACATCCAACGGCCGCGACGCCGTACCCCAGGTATCGTCAGCAGGAAGAATCCAGCCATGACTCCGCCACCGAGGGACATCCAGGGAGCGACGTGTGGCTGCCGAAGGGCAGCGGTTGAGGCTGGCACTGTGTAGTTCACCGGGGCGGTAGCGTTGGTCCCAGAATTCACCGTAACACCAGTCGGCGCGCTGGCAGTAGGAGAGCACGTAGCTTGCGCCGAGCTTGACGTGCAGGAGACATCAACCTGTCCGCTGAATCCACTGGCAGGAGCCAACGTGAGAGTAACCGTCCCTGAACCTCCTCCAGTCTGCGTGATGGTAGTTTGGTTGAGGCTGAGCGTGTAGGGCAGGTTGACCGCGAGAGACAGCGCCGAAGACGTTGCCGCCTTGTAGTTACTATCGCCTCCGTATTGCGCGGTGATGCTGTGCGACCCTGTGGAAGTAAATGTGTAGCTCAGGGAAGCATTCAGCGTGGTGCCATTCGTCGTGTAGTTAATCGTGCCCGACAAGGCGGTGCTGCCGTCGAGGAACGAAACGGTGCCAGTAGGTGCGGCGGTTCCACCGGAGCCGCTCGCCGGGCTCACCGTGGTGGCCAAAGTAATGGCCGAGCCAGCGAGCGCCGGGTTGGCGCTTGTGGTGGGTACGGTCACCGTGGACGCAAGCTGTGTCCCGGTAGACACCGTCACCGTCAAGCCGGGTGAGAGAGCCGATGCATTATAGTTACTGTCGCCGTTGTACTGCGCCTTGACAGTGTGTGAACCGGTGGTGCTGAAGCTAGTGGTCAGGACGGCAAGCGTGGAGGCATATTCGCTGCCGCTACCCGCAGTGCCGGTCATGGTGAGTGTGCCCGTCAGGGCCGTGCCATTGTCATAGAACGTTACAGTGCCGCTGGGCGGCGCTCCATCCGACGAGGTCATAACATTGGCGACGAGCTGAACGGACTGGTTCACGCTGGGCGATGCTGGCGTAGACGTGGGCTGCGAGATCGACGTGGCAACCGGGTTCACCGTCACGCTGATGCTGCCTGAACTGCTGTTATAACTGGGATCGCCGGGATAGCTGGCAACGACGGTATGAGTGCCGCCCGTGAGATTTATGTAGCGATCCTCGGAGGTACCGTAGGGGTTCAGCATGAAGCTGCCGCCGTCCAGCGCAGAACCATTGTCGGTGACCGTAAGATTGCCGGTTGGGCAACTGGCTATACCGTTGGTGCACTTACTAGTGACGATTGGAGAAACGAGGCCCAAAAATTTGCCCGTGGCAGAATCGGCCACATCGTAACGCATGAAGTAGCAACCGCCATAACTAACGGTGGCACTGCCCGTCAGCACGGCAGTAAGATAGTCGCCGCTGCATTCTTCCATAATGGCGAAAACTTCGCTGCTCTCCGGACTGATGTCGATCGCAACCTTGCTGGACTGGCTAGGGGCATTCGTGCCATCACCGCTGTATTTGGCATAAGCGTTGTACTGGCCGCCGGGAAACAGAGTCGAAGACCACGAGACAGACGACTGTCCGGAGCCGGTGGAGGTGAGCTGGTTGCCGTCGATGGAGACACCGGTGCTGCTCATCACAGAGGCAGTGCCTGCGGGGCCACTACCCGTTCCGCTGGCGTTGGCGACGTCAATGGCAACTGTAACAGCCGAGCCGTGCGTTCCGGTAACGGTGCCGGTGCCGCCATTGAGCGTCAGTGAGGTGGTGGTGGCAGTGCGCGCATTCGCGGCGGTGGCCAGGGCATTCACCAGGTTCGAGATGTTCGGCGTACCCAGGCCGGTGGCCAAGTCGTAACCGGTGGTGGCGGGGTAAGCCGGATTTGAATTGGAGTCGACCAGCACGCCGACACCGCCTGTAGCACTGCAATTCGGACTGCCACCCGTGCAAGGCATGGAGATGTTGCCAACCGTCACATCGTTGAAGCTGGAAGAACTCCCCTGGGCGATGGGGTAGAGCAGGTAGTTGATGTTGCCGAAACGAGTGCCGGCCTTCTGCATGGCCATCGCGACCACGCCCGCGAAACTCGGCGCCGACCCCGAAGTGCCGCCAACCCCGGTGAAAGAGAATGAGCCGCTGGAGTTCGGCACACAGGCGGTGACGTCCCCGGGAAGGGTGTCGGACTGACAAATCACGAAGAATGAGTGGGAAGAGGTAGCAGCGTCAGCGGCGAAGAAGGAGACATCCGGCACGTCGCGGACAGCGTCGTTGGAAGTTACGCCAGCCTGCCAGGAAGGTTTGGCGTAGCCCGCGCAAGTACTCGAACTTGAGCTTCCGCTGGAGCAACTGCTGCGTCCTCCCCCACCACCTATAACCATCAACCCGCCGAACACCCCGTCCGACTGACCCACACAAGTCGCAAGCGAGCCCGCCGTGGCGGAGTTGGCGCAGCTCTGGTTCCACGTCATCTCGGGGATATAGCTGAGGGCCGAAACAAGAGTCAGAGAGTAAGAGCCGGCAGTGGTCGTGCCGTTCGAGCTGCTCCAATAAGTGGAGAAGTCGGAGGCGTCGTTATAGTCGGTCCCACCAACGGCGACGTTGAAGGGCGTCGAGGCAAAGCCGCTCACTGCGAGGCCTAAAGCCGCCGTGTCCTCGACGGTGTAGTCGCAACCGGCCGCTCCGGTATCACCTGAGGAGACAACAAAGGTGATGCCTTGCGCGGCGGCTTGCTCCGAGAGCTGCACTCGGAACAGGTTGCCGCTGGCGCCAAGGCTAGCCTCGCACTCGCCATAGCTTTCGCTCATGACGCCGGCCATGTCGTTTTCGACAATGTAGATGGCGGAAAGATCGACGCCCGCCGAAATCTCGGTGGAGGCCGATGTAACCAGCTTGACCGTGGCGCCGGGCGCAACTGCGCTGGACCACTGTACATCGAGATCCGCTTCCATTTCCTCGTCAATGCTGGTGATGCCAGGATCGGGGCCGTCGAGGACCACTTGCGTGTTGCCGGTTCCCAAACCAAACAGACTGCGGAAATTGGCCACGTTGCTTTGGACAATGTTGGTCTCGCCCACAATGGCGATGGTCTGGCCGGTGCCATCGTTGCCGGCTGAAAGCTGGGGCAAGGAATTATAGATGGTGGCGAAATCGCCCGGGCCAAGACCGTAATAAGTCGTGCCGTTCAGGCTGGTGGTTAGCTCCGGAACGATTTTTCCGGTCTTCAGGTCGCGCGAGAAACTGCCCGCATCGTGCGAATAGTGCCTGCGCGGGAAGTTATTGAGCGAAACGAAACCTTTGACCACGGAAGCCAGCGCCGCCGGGACCTGGGGGTCGCTCGCATTGGCCCAGTACTGCTGGCCATTTACCTCGTACTGGTGGATCTGCGTGTGGAACGCTTGGCGCACCTGCCCGGCAGTGCCGTTGATCTCAATGAACGTCCTGCTGTTCGAAACGCGAGTTACCACGAATCCCCGACTCGCGAGCCAGTTCGTTACGGTGTGCACATCGGTCTGGGAGGGGCCGAACTGCTGGCCGAACTGCGCTGGCGTAAGCCACTTGTGATAGTTGGGAGAGCCCGGAGTCTGTTGCTCGTCAAGCAGTTTGCGCAGTGCGGTCTCCTGTTCGGAGGAGCGTCCAAGTAGAAGCACCATGCGGTGCAATTCCTGCGAGTCGGCAGCGGCGCCCTGGTCAAATTCGGCGCGGGCCAGCGGATGGACATTGCGAGCCAGTAGAACGAGATTGGACTCGTCAATGGCCTGGGTAATGCGCACCGATGGCTGCTGAGCGGCAGCCGGAAGCACCGCTAGAAGAGAGCAGACAACGAACAACACCGCAATGTAACGCAACCGCCGCTGAATAACTGGGGCCCGACGCGAAATCATTTCAATCTCCGATTGTTGATTTGTGCCGAAGAGGACAGCCATGGCCCTCCGCGGATGAAAAGTGGGAGGCGAAATTTTCGCCTCCCACTTTTGTTAGGGGGAGGATTACTTTTTAACGGCAGGTTGCAGATACGGAATTGCCGGTTGCTGCTCTTTCGTCTGCATTCCATGCAGAGGATGCGAACTGACGAATTGTTTATTTTTAACAGTGATGGAGGAACCGGAGACCGGCGATCGCAATCCCGGCAGCTTGGCTTGTCCATGCTTAGCGACCAGGAGGGAGCGGTCCCCATGAACGACGCCCGCCGCCGCGCTGCTGCTGACAGTGATTGCCGCCGATACCGTCCATACTTGTGCCCACGGCAAACTGAAGCGCTGCGGATGCAGCGGATCATATCCCGTTCTGGATTCGGCTTGGATGGCGAAAATGTAGGAATCGCCGGGCGTCAAGATGCCGGCGGGTACGGTGAATGAGGTTTGCGAGTACAAGGAGAAGGTGTAGATACCGTTGCAACTCGCGGTGGTGCCCGATAACACCGGTTGGCAAATCGATATGTTGTAGACGACCGGAGCACTCGATGCGGGAGCGGTCCAAGTCAAGGTTGGGGAGACGGTTGGAACCGTGGTTGCGGTAAACAGGCTGGTTCCGTTCACCAGCGGATTGCCCAAGGGTTGAAGTCCCGGAGCGAAGCCGGTGGGCAGAGTCGGGGTCTCCAAATAGTTCTCGACTTCCATGTCTACGGGCACTGTGGAGTTCGGGAACGGGATCGAATAATACGCATACGAATCGACAATGTAATTCGTGTTGAAGGTAGCGATCATACCGGTCGTGAACGGGTTGTTGAAGGTGAGTGTGCCGAAATCGCCATCTTGCGGCCAGACGTTGTTGCCGTTGGCATCCTGGGGCCACGCAGCATTGGAATCGGCTGCTACAAATGCTACATTGGCTGAATCGCCCCACAGCATTGGGTTGGTAAGCGCAAGGCCAGCCGCCTGTTGCATGGAGTTAAGCGAGATCTCGAATAATTCAGGAATTGCGTTGACCGGACCGCCAGCGTTGAAGGTACTTTCCCAAGCTGAGAACGAGATAGTGAAATCCTGCGATTGGGATAGGGCTGTAGTCAAGGCCCCTGATATCGAAGCAGGTTGGAAAGGGTCACCAGTGGGGGGGGGCGTTGGAGCTTCAATATCCATGGACTGGTTGAGAGCTGGACCCAACACCAGGGCATGATTGAAGAAAGTCAGAGCACTGGAATTCTCATATTGAGCGAAGGTGGTGATATCGTCCTGAGTCTCATCAACCCCGCTCATCACACTAACGCTTTCCATATCGGGGGCTTGATCGCAGACGGTGCTGCCCGTACCGGCCTCCACTGTAAAGCCCCCTTCGAAGGCCTGTGCGTTGCTACTGAACACTACGAGTGAGTCGTTGGTGGGGTCCCAAGGATCGAGTCCGGTCAGGTTGCAACCCCAGTATGTCCATGCTAACGGGAGTTGCACATGTCCCATATATTCAGCACCGAAATCGAACACGCTAGCGTTGGTCCAGAGAACGTCGCCGGAATAGAATTGCATCCAGAAGTAGCCAGCTGGGACATCCGGGATCACCCAGGTTCCGTCTACATATCCCGTGCCAGGCAGGGCGAGCAATGAGCCATCGGCCTGCGGTACGAGCGCGGCCCAGGAATTATTGGTCTCGTCACTGGCGGTGGTGCCGACGGTGCCGTCAGCGCTCCAATGGTTGAAGATCGCCAAACCATTGATGGTTCCAGCCGGAGCAACAGCCCACGACTGGGTCGAAGTTCCGCCCGCGGCTGAGGTTGCCGTGACTGCGAATGCGTTGTCCTGGCGAGCCTGCTGTGCGGAGGGCGTCCACGAAAGCGTGCCGCCGTTGAGCGTGGCGCCGACGGGAGCGGTAGTCAGCGCAAAGCTGACATTGGTTCCGGCGGGATCGGTGGCGGCGAGCGTATAGGAATAAGGTTGGTCCTGAGTGGCCGCCGTCGGTGGAGTACTGGTGAAGACCGGTTGAGGCACTGTCACTGTGATCGGAGCGGAGGCCGAATCGGCTGTGTTAGCAACACTAGTGGCGACGACATGGTAAGTTCCCGCCGTCGCGGGTGCAGTGTAATTGCCCGTGCTGCTCACGGTGCCGCCGTTGGCCTCGGCAACGGACCAAGTGACGGCAGTGTTCGAGGTTCCAAAAACGCTGGCTGAGAAATTTTGTGACCCGCCGACGAAAACGCTTGATGTAGAGGGCGTGACGAAGACCGTTACATGCGGAGCGCCGCTGCTGCACCCTGTGAGAAGTCCGAACATTCCAATTGCGATCAGCGCCAGTACGCAGCGCATACGATTGAAACCCAAGAACACTTGATTCCCTGACCTCATTTTTTCTTTCCCCCTTGTGCCTGTTCTCTTGCTCTCCGACCTTGTCGACACCCGGTTTTACCGGTGTCTCCGACGGGTCTAACTGTGTTTTCCTTGGCGCAGCGAATTCTTGCAGAAGATCCCTTTCAAGTGTCTGCAATGTGCAGCGCCCATGTGCGAAATAATAGTGATATTCTCTACAAAATGTCGTAATAATAGAGAATATCTATGCTGGATGAAATCGATGTGAAGATTCTGAAGGTCTTGCAACGGGAGGGGCGCATCTCGATGTTGAACCTTGCCGACCGCGTCGGGCTCTCGTCCACCCCCTGCGCCCGCCGGGTCAAGCAAATGGAAGACAGCGGTGTGATTGAAAGTTACGTCGCTTTGGTGAATCCCCAGGCCATCGGCATGAAGGTGGCGGCTCTTATCAATGTTCAACTGCAACACTCCAAACAGTTCAGACAGATCTTCGAGCACAAGGTGACGCAGATATCCCGTGTCCTCGGCTGCTTTGTGACTGCGGGCACCAATGACTATCTTCTTTACGTCGTTGCGAAGGACATCAGCGATCTGGCGGAATGGTCGCGAGACGTTCTCATCACCATCCCCGGCGTGTCCCATACCCACACCAGCGTTGTCTTGGAGATCTTGAAATCTAGCACCGAACTCCCGCTCGACTGCCTTAGTGAAAAATAGGACGGCCTCAGTAAGTGCGGTTGCGCGCTCGCCTGTTGACTGCGTCACAAATCTACTCCACCAGTGGAGCTGTACGGGATCGTCACCATACCCTCGGTGTAGCCCCATGGGTAGTTCCTACAGACTCCTGGCACAGTCCGTAAACCGCCGTCGCTAGCCTGAATCAGCCCCAATCGCATCTGTGCTGGTCGTCCCCAAGTTGCATAGACCGCATACCGCGCCTGCCCGCAGGTTCGTAGCAGCACTGTGCGTCCGGTTCTGTTTGTTTGGAGACGAGACTGAACCCTAGTAGGCCTGAACCTGTCTTCGAACGGGTTAACAGTTTGAACTTGAGAGAAAATTGGTTGGGTGGTCTGCATGAGAATCGCTTGGAGTCAATACCACCTTGCAGGAATCGTCAACGAAACTCATCCAAACAAATCTAAACACCTAACCCTCATTGCACTAAATGTTTACAGGGCTTTATTTGGTGCCCTAGTTGGGAGCTAGATCCACTACCTGAGCTCTTGGTTTATAAAGTTCTATCGGAGACGGATTCAGGTGGGATACGACAATCCCGGCATGGCTTGTTTAATTGTCGAGTCCTGAAAGAAACTCGGCCACTGGCTGACATCCTCATTCACAAGGCTCGTACAAACAGCTGGGTCGGCAAAAAAAGTTTGGTCGTAAAATGGATTGAAATGAAGGTCCGAGAACACAACACGGGGATCTTGCTGGCGGTGGGAGTGAAGGGGGTGTTGGTCGTAGCGCCGCACCCGAATAACAGGTAGACACTTACCAACCCAAGAAGAGACATAAAGCCGTAAACTGTTAACATAGAAGCTTCTCTTATTAATGCGCGATGCCTTTTAATGCGTGATGCCTTCCGCGGCGGCTCTCAGTTCTTGTCTGTCTTCGGTTTCTGCACTGCTTCTTGCATCAGGGACCTGTGGTAACCCGCCAGAAGCTTCTCGCGGTTTTGGCGCAGGTCTTTTCCGGTTGGGGTGGCAGGATAAGGCTTATCACCCATCATGCCCTTCCAGAGAATGCGATTGAAGACTGCGCCATCCACGTGGTCCGCGTCCGTGAAGTCCATTCCCTGGGTGACGCGGGCCCAGTACTTGGCGTCGGGCGTTGGGTTCAAACACGGTTGAAGCGGCGTGGGAAGCGGCAGATTCGTACAGTAGAGAATCGCCGCAGGCGCGGCTGTAAAAGACCACGACAGGTTCGGCGTGAGGGTGAAAACGTCGGACATGGGCGTGGCCAGGGCGTCGTTCAGGTTCATCGGCGGAAGGCCCAGCACTTCTTCCATGGTGCGTACGAAGTCGAGAGTGTTGTAGGCGGTGGAAACCAATGCATTGTTCACATAAGCGCCCACCACGTAGGCGGTGGTGCGGTGCGAATCGACGTGGTCGGCGCCATCCTGCGCGTCGTCTTCCACGATGAAAATCAGAGTGTTGTTCGCGTAAATGCTGCCGGCGATCTTCTGCACCAGCAAGCCGACCGCGTAGTCGTTATCGGCCACGTCGCGGTCCGGAGTATTCACATTGTCGATCGCAGTCCCGAAGTTTCCGGTGTGATCGTGCATGAAGCGAACCAGGGTCAGATTGGGCAGTCCACCGGTGGCGTAATTGGCATCGAAGTCCCGCGCCCACTCCGTATAACGGTAGTAGTCGGGAAACGATGGGTCGAAACCGCGGAAATACGGATCGGTATATGGCGACAGCGAGATATCCGATGAGGGGGCCACGATGGTATTGGTGGAGAACGGGTCGTGGGCCAGGGGAGTTTGGCAGGTAGGTTCGTTGTAGCAGGTCGTTTCCACTAAGAAACCATAGTCGTGAACGGTAAGGCCCGCGCGTAAAGCGTTATTCCACAAATAGCCCGTGTTCAGTTCGTTATTCGGCCCATCCGGTGAGGCCACGTCATTCTGGCCCGGTAAGAGGTCTTCCCCATCCGGCACGTCGGGCGCAAGTGCGCCGCCCGGCATCAAGGGGTCGGAGGCTTGGCGTTGGGCCAGGGTCGGCAGGGAAACGTTCACGCTGCGATTCATGCCCCCGCCATCGAGTGCCAGACCGCGTTGCGCATAATTGATCGGAAACTGGTGTTCAATGATGTCTGGGGCGCGTGCCGACGTGCTCCACGGCCATCCGTCGTAGCTGACTTCCGCCGTGGCGCGGAAGTTGTCGAGCGTGACGAACATATCTGCCAGACGATGCTGATTGGGCGTGATCGCAGCGCCAAACACGGCCAAAGTAGGGTCGCCATTGCCGCGGTCCAAGTCCCCCAGAATCTGGTCGTAAGTCCGGTTTTCTTTCAGGATGTAGATCACATGCTGAATGGCTGCATGGATGCCTGTCATGATTGGGCCGGGGGTGGAAGTGTTGGCGAACCGGTTGTTGGTGGTCACCTGATTGGTCAGCCCAGGGAACTGCGCCAAGATCGTGGCCAGCGGGAAGCTTTGCAGGCCGGCCTTGGTCAACTGGGGATTGTATTCATTTGCGGGAGCGAACGTGGGGTAAGTCGACGGCCCATAGTTGTAGCCCCAGAAAGGATTCGCGCCGGTCGGCGACTTCGCATTGACCACGTAGGCCCAGGCGCCATCGGCGCTCAGGCTCACCGAGTTCGGATACCAGCCGGTGGGAATCAAGCCGACAACATGGTCTCCGGTATTGGTTCCACCCAGCGCCACCACGGCGACGTTATTCAAATTGCCATTGGTGACGAAGAGTTGAGTCTCATCGGGCGAGAGAACCACATCGTTGGTGTTCGCACCCGTATATTGCGTCAACGAAAATCCCGACAACACGGTTGCGGGGGCGATGACGGGGATGGTTTCGATGACGGTATTCAGCGTCGGCGGGACGGTTTCGCCGGGACTGTAGCCATCGGCGGGATTGATGTCGATGACATCGACCGTGTCCGTCTCGTCTTCGGCAACGTAGAGCAGCGTCTGGGCATGGTTCATGGTCATCTTATTTGGCTGCCCGCGGACGGGGATCCGCGTCGAGACGACCGGCGTGCCGCTCAAGTTGACAACGTCAATTTCGCGCTCGCGCAGGCTGGATACATACGCCGTATACGGTGACGCCGTCGATCCGTTGCCCGTCATCACCACCCAATACGGATATTCGCCACCAGGAGTGCCTGGGGATGGCGTGGGCAGGGCCTTGCCGGGCCGCAGGTCCAGTTCCGTGCCTTGGAGCGTTCCCGATCCGCCTTGCGCCGATGTTGGGTCCGCATGCCATTGCTTCAACCAGCTCGTCAATCCTCCGGTAAAGATCGTGATCGAATCGTTATAGTAATTCGCCACCACGAGCATCTGGCCATCCTGCGAAATCGCTATGCCGGCGGCCATGGGAGCCACATATACCGCGGCGTTTACCGATGCGTATACGTTGTTGGGCACCGGGAGACCGTTGCCCGAGGGGTGGCCCTCGGCTATAGTTTGGGCGGCATTCTGCCCCTGGGCCGCGACGACTTGCCCCAAGTCGAGTTCGGCGGCATTCGACCAAATATGTGTGGTCGGGTCCTGGGTGACGATGTGAACGTTGTCGCCATTATTGAGCTTAGGGTAGGGCACGGGGTCGGTGCCGAATGGAGCATCGCCCATGCCGCCGGACACGTAAAAAGCATGGTTGGCCGCAATCGGGTCCCATGCGATTCCGTGGTAGGCGTTGGGGATTTGCACGGACTGCTGAAAGACGGGCGTGTGGTTTGAGATGTCGTAGATAAACACGTACTCGTTCGAGAGCGCCGTATCGAACAATGGGAACTTACCCTGAAAGACGCGGTTGTACCCGCTAGTCAAAATCAGCAGAGTATTGCCGTCCGGACTGATGGCGGTGCTGACCGCTTGGCCGGCCATCCATTCCACTGGCGGCACGAGCGGATTGATCGGGTCGGACACTTTCATGCCGGTATCCAGAAACTGAAAATTGGAGCCGGTGGGCGCGAGCGGCGTAATCGACTGGCCCATATTGGGAATGCCCTGGGAAGCGCTATACACGGTGATGGTCAGGGGCGTTGTCGTTTGGCCAACCGAGTTGGTCGCTGTGACCGTGAAGCTGGTTATGGCGGGCGGAGAGGGCACAATCGGGGAGACTGGGGCCGTAGGGGTTCCGCTGACGATGCCCGTAGCCGGATCGAACGCCAGACCCGTCGTCGAGAACGCCGGGCCACCCGCATTGAACGGAGCTATGGTGTACGAGGTCACCGCTCCGCCGGTGCTGATTGGCTTGTCCGGCGTGATCGCCGTTCCTGCAGCATACACCGGCGCTGGTGTTGTGTAGCTCAGGCCGGTTGGCGCCGCGCCATTGATGGTGATGGTCAGGGTTGCCGTGGTGCTGCCGACCGCGTTGGAAGCCGTCACCGTGTATGTGGCCAAAGCGGTCACGGCGGCGGGGGTCCCACTGATGACGCCCGTGGTCGCGCTTATGCCCAGGCCCGCCGGAAGCGTCGGGGCTACACTGTACGCAGTTACCGCGCCGCCGCTGGCAGTCGGCGTGTTCGGCGCGATTGCCACCCCCGTGCCATAAACCGCCGTGCTGGCGCTATACGTGAGTGCCGAAGGCGCCTGCGGTCCAACGGGATGGGAGCTGCCGACGCCGCCGCACGCACAAAGCAGAAGAAGAAATATTGCGGTTAGAGAAAGACCAAGCCGACGCCGAGACCGCATAGAAGTAGATCGCATAGAAACCTCCGGTATTGTTTGATTGCGAGTTTTCCCGTGGAAGAGTTGGTCGTAGTAAAAGGAACCTCTGCACAAGTCCGCTCCCGGAGAGTTTTGAAAGGGCGCGGCTTTAGCCGCGCCGTCAGAAACCGCCCTACAAGCGGCTTTAGCCGCTGCGGGCGGTACTCTCAACTCATCCCGTTTCGTCAGCGAAGATTTATTCAGAGTTTCCAAAAATGTTATTACTGCCTCACTTATTTCACTTCGATCGTTTCGTTATTATCCGGGAAGGGTAACCGCCAATGGCGCAGGCTTGATTCGCATCAGTTCATCCACGCTCTACTATGAATCTCACATCCTATGCGCCGTTGCAGTGATGGCTGTACTCTGCGAATGTGATGATTTTTTGGGCAGTGCCACGCTCTGGACAACCCGTGACGCAGGGGTCACTCGCATTTCGGATTCCGGCGGCGAACTCCTCACCACTGCGGAGCCATGGGCGGCAGCGTCCCGGAGTCGATGCCTTCGCACTGCGTGAAGTCGGCCGTCAAGTTGCCGTTGGCGTCCAGGGTCAGCGTCCAGAGGGAGTCGTAGTCGTTGTCCAACCAAGTGGGCACTGTTAAGGAGGCGGGTAAAGGGGTGGGTTGGGCGGGTGGGGGCGGTGGGGGGGGATAATAGCTCAACACCAACGCCTGGACTGTCGGCTGAATTTGCTGGTACGACCACCCGACAAGAACTTTCTGATTGGAGAATCTGCCGCCGGTGAAGAAAAAATTGCTAATGAGCTGAGCATAGTTCGTATCGGACAACTCAAAGCTCGATACCAGGTTATACGGCAGGTTATTGGCGATTGCATAGGGCTCGACCGTTAAAGCGGGCGCAATACCCGACCAAAGATGCTCGCCCGAAGCGGTCGTTGTTCCCTCGGTAAATTGAGAGATGTCCCCCGACCAAACCTGGTTGGGGCTGATCTTGCCGAGCAGCGCATTGGGAAGATCGAGCGCGCGCCATTGCCCCGCGCCGACATAGCCGTTGTCGGACCAGTCGTCCTTCGGGTGCGCCTCGGCATGACGGACAAGGTAAACGGTTTCGTTGGTGTTGATGTCCGCCGGAAGTACGGTGACCCCACTATCGACAGTCACTGTCACTGTGATGACGGGCGGCACATTGACCGTGCAGGAAGCGCTGGCCAGCGCCGGCGGGGACAGCACAGGGAGCACAGGGTAGGTGTTTGGCGGATTCACATTGCTGTTGTAGGTGGTCAGGCGAGCGCCCCCCGACGGCGGAATCGAGATCGCATAGATATAGTTGGGACCCTGATAGCCCGACGGAAGAGCCAGGTGAAAACGCTCGAAAGTATTGATGTTTTCCAACAGGGCGCTGGTGGTCTCCCACGGCGCTGAAAAAACATAATACCCTGGAAGGTCCGCATCGATGATGCCGGTAACCAGGGTTTCGTTGTCGCCTCCCAGATCGTTGAAATCGAGTCCCTGGCAATTGGGGCAGGGGGATGATGGCTCGGCAACTCCGCTGGGTATGGAGCCCAACGCATACGATACGTAGATCGGGTAGTTGTTGCCGGTATAGAAATCCCCGCCCGTAGTATTGGTGGAGAGGGTGATTTGGTTGAGAAGGGCGAACTGCTCAATGGTCTCAGTTGCCGCCATATCGGGGTAACCATGGGTGGTTTGCTGATGGGTCATCGGCTCGAGCGCGTAAATGCCGGTTACATTGTTTCCCCCCAATACGTCGTTTACGAGGAACGGGGCCATCAGGAGTGACCGCTGCAAGCCCTGAACGGTGAGGTTGGCCGTGCTTGCACTGATGTCTCCGGGGGCCTGATAATCCAAATCCCCGCTGACCACGAAGATCAGGTTGATGTTGTTGGCGCTGAGCGGAGCGGGAGTTGCCGGCGCCGGATTGATGGCAATGCCGCCACATCCGCAAAAAAGCAGAAATACCGCCATCACAGAAAGAGCGAACAGATTGGAGAGTTTATAGTTTCCGATGCGCATGTTCACGACTGGCTCCCGTATTTGCGAATGGGTTGAGTTCCGCCTAAGTTTGTTTCGGCCTAAGACCGTCTCGAACTTGGTAAAGTGCGTCTAATCCTCCCAAGGGATTGCATGCATGTTTCCACCCCGGCAAAAGCAGCCATGATATCCGTTTCCGGCCCGCACTTTTGGTCGTCGCTAGAACTGCGGGGCCGTGGCCGGCAGCGTGGCCGAGTTGATGCCTTCGCAGAGCGCATTGTTCACCGTCAAGTTGCTCGCGCCGTCCAGCGTCACTGTCCAGACGGTGTCGTAGTCGTTGGGCGGCCAATCGGGCGCAATGGGACCAATGCCATAGGTGTTCAGCAGCGCATTGATGGTTGGCGGGATGTGCTCATGTTCCCACGCGACCAGCAGGGTCTGGTTGGAGAATGTGCCCCCGGTAAAGAAATAATTGCCCGCCAGGGTGGCTAGCGCGGGGGCATTCTGGCTGAAAACGTCAACGCTGGCGGCCAGGTTGAAGGGCAAGTTGTTGGCGATGGCGTACGGTTCCGCGGTCAATGAAGGCCTGACATACGACAAATTGCTGCTGCTCGCACCGGCCGCATAGCCGATCGCCGGATCGATGGAGTAAACCTGAGTGGGAATTGGATTGAGTTTGCCGCGCAGTGCGTTGGGAAGATCCAGGGCGCGCCATTCGCCCGCAGCCACGTAGTTGCCATCTTCAAAAAAGTCGACCGGATGCGATTCGGCGTGACGAATCATGTAAACCGTCTCGCTTTTGTTGAGATTGGTTTCATTGGTGGCCGTTGCGGCGATGTTGAAAGCGGGCGTTGCGCAGGGCGTGGGCACGATTGCCGGCGGCGGCAGCACCGGGTAGGTGGAAAGCGGGTTCACATCGCTGTTGTAGGTAATCAGGCTGGCGCTTCTTTCCGACGGCGCGATCGCGAGCGCATAAATATAGTTGGGACTTATGTAACTTGCCGGAGGAGTCAGGTTATAACCTTCGAGCGTATTGACATGGGCCAACAGGGCGCTGGCCGTCTCCCACGGCGCCGCGAACACATAAAAGCCCGGAACGTCGGCCTGGACGATACCACTGACCAGGATTTCGTTGTCGCCCTGCTGGTCTTGGAAATCGAGACCCTGGCAAGCCGCGCAGAGGGGACCCGGCTCCACTCCCGCCGGTATGGAGTCGGTCGAATACGAGGCCAGGACGGGATAACTGTTTGCGGTAAAGCTCCGATTGCCATAGGACAGAGTGATCTGATTCAGCATGGCGAACTGCTCGATCGTTTCCAGCGCCGCCATATCGGGAAAACTGCCCGAGTCGGCGGTTTGCATATGGGTCATCGGTTCGAGGGCGTAGATGCCAGCGACGTTGTTCCCCCCCAATACATCGTTTTGCAGGAACGGGGCCATAAGAAGCGTCCGCTGCAGACCTTTATTGGTGAGGTTGGCCGTGCTGGCATTGACATCCCCGGCAGCGTTGTTAGCCAAATCCTCGCTGACCACGAAGATCAGGTTGATATTATTGGCGCTCAGTGGGCCCTGAATTGCCGGCTTCGGAGCGCTGGCGGTGCCGCCACATCCGCATGCGCAAGCGATGAGAAGGAGTACCGCAGTCAGAGAGAGACCAGGCCATTGCTGCGAGTGCATCGAGAAATCTCCCGTTCCATCGCCACCGCCGCCATCGCGTGTCACGGTGCTTGCCAAAAAACGAACGCCAGATCGTTGGAAACTAGTCGACCAACAAATCTGTTTCTAATCTTTTCCCCGCTGACTGCACGCGCATCTCCACCCCGCAGAAGGTAACGTCGAAATCCGCCTATGATCCGCCTATTGGGCGTTACCAAAGGCGATGACACGTGACATCAGCTCTCTCTTGAACGGAATGGATGAGTTCTTTATCTGCTGGTTGGGTGGTCGTCAGCACCTAAAGGCGACCTTCTCCGGCTAGACTTCGCGCTGCTAGAGCCGGACGTTTTCGTTGCTTGCTGGATTTATCGAGAGAACGTTCTTTTCCATTGCTTACAGCCCGCGCCGTTGCTATTGAGAGATATTGCGTAGATGGTGGGACGCGGGCAGGCTTCCAGACCCTTTATCGGGTGGGGCGCTTCATTTTTCGATTACGATAACGACTGCAAGCTCGACCTATTCGTGGTGCATAGGATCACATTTCAGGACGATAAGTATCCTCGCCATCTGGTTCCCATAATTAATCGCCCGTTCTGGCAGAAGAGTCCGCAATCCAATCGCATGGGGTTCGGGACAAAGGTGGAAATCCAGGTAGGCGGCGTCACGCAGAGCCATGAGATGGGGGGACAAACTTCGTGCATGTCACAGAACTTCCTGCAACCGCACTTCGGCCTACGCAAGGAAAATGAAGTGAACCGTATGACGGCAAGTTACACGATGCGTCATAGCTACCGTTCTTGGCTGGATGCCGTAGGCACTTCGATTGCCGTGCAGCAAAAGCTGATGCGTCACGCTTCGATTACCACCACCATGAATATTTACGGTGACGTGGTGACAAACGAGAGGGCTAAGGTTCACTCGAAAGTGGTACAACTCGTTCTGTCGAAACAGTTAGAAGGATTCAAATGGGTTTCATCGCGCGCAAGCTGTTGAAAATATGGCGGAGAGAGTGGGATTCGAACCCACGTTACCCTTTCGAGTAAACACGCTTTCCAAGCGTGCGCCTTCAGCCACTCGGCCATCTCTCCGGCGCCCTGCGAAGCGCTTGCTTCGATTCTAACAGTGTCGTGCACTGTCCGCGAACTTCACGCTACCCCTTCGGTTTCGCTTCGGGCCGGGATTGCAACAAAAGACGAAACTAAGACGATAACTTAAAGACGACAACGTTAAACGACAACTACAGACGGCCGGCTGACGTTGTCGTCTGTCGCGCTTAACTTTCCTCGGGCTTGTGCAACTGCTGCGCCAGGTAATTCTCGCAGGTCGTCTCTCCCATCGCGTGCAATTGCCCTTCCAACCAGTCGATGTGATGTTCTTCGTCGAGCAGGATCTTTTCCAGCAGATCGCGCGAGCCGTTGTCGCCGGCAGCCACGCTGGCCTTGATGCCTTCGTTCAGGCGTTTCACCGCCGCGTATTCGAGCTGCAGATCGTTCTCCAATTGCTGCTTCACGGTCTGCCCGATATTGATCTTGAAGTAATCGGTCATGTTGGGAGCGCCCTCGAGGTACAGGATGCGCTCCATCAGAATTTCGGCATGACGCATTTCTTCGATGGATTCCTTGCGCGCATGCTTGGCCATGCGTTCATAGCCCCAGTTCTCGCACATCTCGGCGTGCAGGAAATACTGGTTGATGGCGGTGAGCTCGGCTTTGAGCGCCTCGTTCAGGATGGCAATAATTTTCGGGTCGCCTCTCATGGTTTGCCTCTCTCTGGGGAACAGTTCTCGGTCCCCGGTTCTCTGTGATAAGTTCGCCAATCCTAACTTGGAACTGGGAACTATTGAAGAAATTGTACTAACTGGAGCGTGTTTCAATAACATATCTTAGCGCGAAAGGCGCGGCCCTCAGGGGCTAAAGCCCGCATTTTTCCCGGCTCTAAACGGCACGGCTGAAGCCGTGCCCTACCCAAAACCGATTTATGAAACAAGTTCTACTCAATTACGTAGATTGTAAATACTATGACGTACACTTCAACTTATAGGTCGGTCTTAGGGCCGCTATCCTGCATAAAATCCCACAATGCGTTTCTCTTCCTCGCTCCCGCGCCCTTACTGCGGTTTCTTGTCGTCCGCCTTTTGGCCGTCGTGGTTCTCGTAGATCGAATACTGCCCACTCGGATGCTTCAGCTTCACCGTGACCTCCAACTCCGGCTTGTCGATCTGGTAATCTTCCCCATAAGTCTGGAAATGCGGCGCCAGCACCTGCACGCGGAGCGGGCCGTACGGAATTCCATCGACGCTGGCGCGTCCGTCGGCGTCCGTCTTTAATTCCAACTCTCCCTGCGCCTGCTTGCCCTTGCGCGTTACCGGATGCAGCACCACTTGCGCATTGCGCACCGGTTTGCCGTCGGAGTCGCGCAGCACCACGAAGCGCACGCTCGACATGGGCCCTTCATTGTCATTGTCATTATGATTCTGGGCCCGCGCCAGCCCAATCATTCCGGCCCCCAGCACGATCGCCGCCGCCATCGCTGGCAAAAATTTTCTATTCATAGGGAATCTCAACCTAATCTCCGCCATCGCGCCACGGGTTTCTGCCCACTAACGACTGCCCACTAACCACTGGCCACTGCCCACTGCCTACTGCGGTTTCTGATCTGGCGGCTTGTTGTCGTCCGCCTTTTTCTCGTTGCCGTGATTGTCGTACACAGAGTACTGTCCCTCCGGATGCTTCAGCTTCACCGTGATCTCCAACTCCGGCTTGTCGATCTTGTAGTCTTCCCCGAAAGTCTGGAAACCCGGCGCCAGCACCTGCACCCGCAGCGGGCCATACGGAATCCCGTCAATGTTCGCCCGCCCGTTGTTGTCCGTCTTCAACTCCAGGCCGCCACTCGACTGCTTGCCCTTCCGATTCATCGAATGCAGCACCACCGCCGCATTCCTCACCGGCTTGCCGTTGTAGTCGCGCACCACCACAAATCGCAAATTCGAACTCGGCGCTTCGTCGTTCTGGGCCCACGCCAACCCAGCCAGGCCCAACCCAACCAACATCGCCGCCGCACACGCGAGCAAGAGGCTCTTCTTCATAGTCGTTCATTCTAGAACCAGCCGCATAAACACGCCAGCAAGCGTTGCTAGTGAAATGCGTATTTTCGCGCCTATTGCGGGGCCGCTATGGCTTCGGCGTTTCCGCCGCTTGTATCTCCTGCGCCCGCGCCACCAACTTCTTCAACTTGCCTTCAATCGCCGCGTCCCCGATGTGCTGGTCCTGCAGCACTCCATCCGCGTCGATGGTAAAGGTCTGTGGAATCGCGCGCACGCTAAACAATGTCGCGATCGGTCCCTTAAAACCGCCATCGCGATATTGCGGCCATGTCATTTCGTTTTTCGCGACGAATTCCTTCCACTTCGCTTCATCGTCGTCCAAGCTTACACTGAGCACCACCAGCGGCTGCCCCTGGAACTTCTTCGCAATCTCCTTCATATGGGGCAGCGCCTCGCGGCACGGATCGCACCAGGTGGCCCAGAAGTCGATCAGCACAGCCTTCCCTTTCAAATCGTCCAGCGAGACGCGCTGTCCATCCGTGGTCGTGATCGAAAACGGCGGCGCCATTCTCGCCCGCGCCAGCTCCGGATCGTCGATATAGCGCAGCGCGCGCTGCCGGATCGGGTCGTCTTCCGGCTTCATCTTCACGTACTGTTCAAACTGCTTTTTGGCCGCGTCGTCCTGCTTCAAATGAGCGAGAATCTGTCCATCGACAAAGACCGCATCGGGAAAATTTCCGGCTGCAGCCAGGGCCTTCGTCATCTCCTCGTGCGCCCTGGAAAATATCTCATCCTTGTGTTTCTGGAGCCCCTCGTCTCTCAGCACAACTCCAAGCTGATAGTGCGCGATCGCTATATTCTTAACGCCCTGGGCCTCGGCCATCATCTCTTCCCCAGCGATTTCGGCCGTCTTCCACTCCCCCAGCTCGGTCCCGTACTTCATCATCTTTTTCTGGCAAGCCAAGCAGTGCCCGCCGTCCTGCTTGTCCGCTTTCTTGAAGCTGTCCAGCGCGGATGCGGTCATGTGATGATGCAGTTCGTCCAAACCTTGCTTGTACGATTTCTGCGCTTTCTCATTCGCCGGCCCCTCCGCATCGTTTTGCGCGACCGATTGTGCGAGCGAGAAAATCGTAAGACCCGCCAAGATCGCCAGCCATCCGCAACACCGCATGCCGTCCTCCTGTTATTTGAAGATCCGCGCACATCGTAGCCGGAATCCCCCCCGGCTAGTCGCCATCGCCGACGAGAAGGCACATCGCTCATTCCTTGTAGGTTGCCGGAATAAAAACGCGGCTGTCCTTCTGAAACTGTGGATTATATAAGACCGACGATAGGCGATAAGTCATTAATTATGGGAACAGCGTCGCCGTCTCGTGCACGCTTATCCCGATCGCGCGCCCCGCTCATAAAATGCGCACTCGAACGCCTGCGCGCGCAGGGTCGCCGGTTCGCTCGGGGCTTCGGCAAAACAAAGCCGGCTTTCTCGAAAAGCGCGAGAAGTGGCGCGCCCACGGTTGTTTCGCAGCCACGGTTGTTTCGGTCGATATTTGAAAGACAAACCCGCGTTATGTTTCCCCGTTGGAGAGGCCCACCCGCCAGGAAGGTTACGGCGCCTTCAGCGTGAGCGCATCGCAGACGGATGGTGTCGTCGCATACATCGAGAATCAGCCAGCGCAGCATGCCAGACGGAATTATGAGGAAGAGTTCGTTGAGTTGTTGCGGAGATACGGCATTTCTTACGATCCGGCGCACGTGTTGGGTTAGGCAGGGGCCGTCCCTCCGGGACTTGATCTAATTTTTGGACTCTTACCCAGCGCTGAAGCGTTGGGCTAAGGTAGCTCGTCCCTGCGGGACTCTGGTCAGGCCAATGCGGTGTGTGGCGGCGGCAGAGAGTGAACCCACACATCGCACAAATCGCGATGTGTGGGGCACCCGGCCACTTACTTCTTTATCACCACTCCAATCCCCAACTCGCGTAATTGGGCTTCGGAGACGGGGGTGGGGGCTTCCATCATTAGGTCCTTGGCGGCGGCGGTTTTGGGGAAGGGAATGACTTCGCGGAGGCTATCGGCTCCGGCGAGGATCATGACGATGCGGTCGAGGCCGAGGGCGATGCCGCCGTGGGGGGGAGTTCCGTATTCGAGGGCTTCGAGGAAAAAGCCGAAACGGGCGCGGGCTTCTTCTTCGGTCATGCCGAGAGCGCGGAAGATGCGGCTTTGGATGTCTTGGCGGTGGATACGGATCGAGCCCGAGCCCAGCTCAGTGCCATTGATCACGACGTCGTAAGCGAGGGCGCGTACCATGGCGGGATCGGTTTCCAGCTTGTCCATGTCTTCATCGTGCGGCGACGTAAACGGATGATGTGCGGGGACCCAACGGCGCTCCTGCTCGTCGTACTCGAACATGGGGAAGTTGGTTACCCAGAGGAAACGATAATCGCCTTTCTGGAAAAGCTGGTGGCGGTCGGAATATTTCTGGGCGAGGGCGACGCGCAGCAGACCGGCGGAGGCGTAGATGGCCATTTCCGCGGGTGTAACTCTGCGCTTGCCGGCCGGGGGCGCGTCTACAACTGCGGTTGCGCTCGTCGACGCGCTCGATTGCGCCGAGCCCACGACCAGCACCAGCAGATCGTCGGCCGCTGCGCCGGCTTGCGCGCGAATTTTCGCGCCCGCTTCGGGAAATTTGTTTTCGATGCGCTTGAAGTCTTCGAAGACGCGCGCTCCGCCCTTCGCGACGAAGAGGGGCTTGATGTCGTCGCGCTCTTTTCTAGATAACTCGCCAACCCCGGGCGTGCGAATCGCGATTACCGGCAAATCTTTATGGATGGCGAGCTGTTCGAGGTCCGCGGGCGCGAAACAATCGCGCACGTCGGTGAAGGCGGGAAGGCGCAGGTCGGGTTTGTCGCTGCCGTATTGGCGGATGGCATCGTCGAAATCCATGCGCGGGAAAGGAGTTTTGATCTCGTGGCCTGCGGCCTTGAAAGCCGCGGTCAGAAAGCTTTCGACCACTTCCCAGACGCGCTCGGGTTGCGGGTAAGACATCTCGAGATCGATCTGGGTGAATTCGGGCTGGCGGTCGGCGCGCAGGTCTTCGTCGCGGAAGCAGCGCACGATTTGAAAATATTTGTCGAAGCCGGAGATCATGAGTATCTGCTTAAAGAGTTGCGGCGATTGTGGGAGGGCGTAGAAAGAGCCGGGCTGGACGCGGCTGGGAACGAGATAATCGCGCGCGCCTTCGGGCGAGGAGCGCGTCATGAACGGGGTTTCGATTTCGAAGAAGCCCTGCGCGGCCAGGTTGTCGCGGATGGCAATCGCGACTTTGTGGCGCAACTCGATGTTGAACTGCATGACGTCGCGGCGCAAGTCGATGTAGCGATATTTCAGGCGCATTTCTTCGTTTGCCAGCATGGTGTCGGAAGGCAGGAACGGCAGCGGCTTCGAGACGTTCAGAATGCGCAGCTCTTCCGCCACCAGCTCGATTTCGCCGGTGGGAATGCTGGGATTGACGGTATCGGCGTCGCGGCGCTTGACGGTGCCGATGGCCGCAATCACAAACTCGTTGCGCAAGGCTTCCGCTTTCTGGTGAACGGCGGCGTTCAGTTCGTGGCTGAATACGACTTGCGTTACGCCGGTGCGGTCGCGCAGATCGACGAAGACGATTTGGCCAAGGTCGCGGCGGCGGTTGACCCATCCCATGAGCACAACTTTTTTGCCCGCGTCGGAAAGCCGAAGGGCCCCGCACATATGAGTTCGCCGGAGATCGCCTAAAAGATCGAGCACGTTTTTGCCTTGTCTAACTGAAATTCGTCTCGCTGGATTGCGGCGGTGAGCCGAAACCTGGATTATAAATGGAACTGGGCCGCAGGCCGCCGCTCGGAGCGAAAGGACAGGGCATTAGTCCGTATCGGTTTCGCTCCAAAGGTTGGGAGTGATTTGGCGGAATTTCAGCTTCCATTGGCCGCCGATTTTCGCCCAGGTGTCGGCCATGTGGCGATAGCGTGAATGTACTCCGGGGACGATCAGGTCGTAGGCGACGACGGCCGAATCGTCGTTGAGCTTGACAACGTGGAAATCGTAGGCGCGAGTGTCCTTGGGCATTCCCGCCTGCGCCGAATCGACGACTTCACTTTTATCGTAGAAGTCGCCGTTGAGGGCGATGCCCAGGAAATCGGCCGCGACGGCGCGCTCGATAGCGGCCGCGTCCTTATCCTGCGCAGCCTGTAGTAACTGTTTCTGCCGATCGATAAGTTGTTGTTCGAATGTGGAGATCGGCTGAGTGGATGGAGTTTGAGAAAAAGTCAGCGTCGAGCTGACCACAATCGCGCCTAACAGTAAAAGAATGCCTCGCATGATCGCCTCCCAGAAAATTGACGTCCCTTGTATTTTCCCTAGTGCTTAACTTCGCTGCAACAGCAAACTTGTGATGTCGTCGTGCTGCGGAGTGTTACCCACATGCCGGTCCAAGTCCGCCAGCAGGCTCTGCAGCAATTCCGCGGGAGCCGTAGCCGACTCGCGGTCCACGAGCCGCAGCAATTGCGCTTCGCCGTATTCCTCGTCTTTTCGATTGACCGCTTCGACCACGCCATCGGTAAAAATCACCAGCAAGTCTCCGGCATCGAGGCGAGCGGTTCCCACGTCGTAAGGCGCGTCCGCAAGAATTCCAACCGGGATGCCGCCCGCCTCCAACCGCTGCACCACGCCGGAGGATTTGCGCAGAATCGGTAAATTCTGGCCGGCGTTGACGTAGGCGATGGCACCGGTCGCGGGGTCGAGTTCGGCGAGGAAGGCGGTGGTGAAGCGGACACCGCCCTGGCTGTTGGAGCAGGCGTAGCGATTCACGCCCCGCATCAGTTCCGCCAACGCGAGGCCGTTCGACGACAGCGTGCGCAGGCTTGCCTGGAAGGTCGCCATCAGCATCGCCGCCGGAATGCTTTTTCCTACGACATCGGCCACCACAAACAGAATGCGGTCTTCGCCCGGCGCGCTGCCCGGACGCAGGATCACATCGTAGTAATCGCCCGCCACGGTGTTGGCGGGACGTGTCGCGTAAGCGATCCGATAGCCCGGTATTTGCAGCGGGGCGCCTGGCAACAACCACGCCTGAATGTCTTTGGCGATTTCGAGGTCGCGCTTCATCACCACGCGGTCCGCCAACTCCAGCAGCAAGACGACGAACAGCAGCAATCCGCCCCAGACGTGAAAGTCCAGTTCATGGATCTCGACACGATTGTTGGCGTTGATGTAAGTAAATCCACCGGAAGGAAAGAAGAGCAGAATCAACGCCAGCAGCAAGAGTACGCGGCGCGCCGGCGTCAGTTTCTCGAGGATCGCCCAGAAGAGCGCCTTGGCGATGTGCCAACTTCGGCGGAATCGAGACGGCTCCGCCCGCAGATCTTCTAGCCCCGCCGAGTAGAGCCGGTAGCTGGAACGCGCGTCTTTTTCAAACTGCGACCAGAGCTGGTCCAGAGCCAGCCCTTCGGTCACACGATGCCAGAATTGCCGGGCGTTGCTCGGGAACCGCGATCGGCGCGGAATTGTGGGCGTGGAAGAGGCCATGGCGAAGCTAACATTATAGGCTGGCAGCGATACCGCAAGAAACGCGAGTTTTTCCCCTGCCCCTCCCTTACGTTCCATCACTCTCGTCCCCGCGCCCTCCCAGCTACGTCTCTACGGTCATGGCCGGATGGAAGGTGCCGAGTTGTTCTCTGGCGTGACCCATTTTGTCTTTGGGGTGTCAAGCGCAGGGGGCTGGGGCCGATGACTGTACTGAGGCGGAAATCGCTTCCCTTGTCTTCTGGACGTTCTGGATGTTTGCGATGAACGATGACTGGCGATATGGAAATCCAGGGTAACGAGCGCAAGTTGGCGGAGGAGGCGCTACAGGAGAGTGAACAGCGCTATCGGCTGCTCTTTTGCGAGATGGTCGTCGGATTTGCGCTGCTGGAAGTCGTCTACGACGAAAACGGCAAACCTTGCGACCACCGCTATCTGGAAGTAAACCCCGCCTTTGAGACGCACCGCGGCTTGGCCCGCGAGCGAGTCGTGGGGAAGACGATACGCGAAATTTATCCCGACATCGATTTCTTCTGGATTGAAACTTACGGAAGGGTCGCGACGACGGGAGAATCGGTCCACTTTGAGAAGTATATGGACCCGATCGAGAGATGGCTGGAGGTGACTGCGTTCCGTGTTTGCGAGGGCCAGGTGGGAGTGACGTTCACCGATATCAGCGAACGCAAGCGGGCGGAAGAAGCGCGCGAGCGACTGGCGGCCATTGTCGAATCCTCCGGCGACGCCATTATCGGCAAGACGCTGGACGGAGTGATCACGAGTTGGAACCGCGGCGCCGAGGCAGTGTTCGGCTTCACGGCGGCAGAAGCCGTGGGCAAACCGATGCAGATGTTCATTCCGCCGAACCGCGCGAGTGAGGAACCCGACATTCTGCTGCGCATAGGGCGCGGCGAGAGCGTGGAGCATTTCGAAACTGTGCGCATACGGAAGGATGGGAAGGCCATTGACGTTTCCGTGACCATCTCACCCATTCGGGACGGCAGCGGCGCGATTGTCGGCGCTTCAAAAATTGCGCGCGACATTACCGAGCGCAAGTGGGGGGAGCAAGACCTGATAGAGAGCCTGGCAAAGACCGTTGCCGCGCTCAAAGAGCTGGCCGACATCAAGTTTGCCCTGGACCAGCACGCCATCGTGGCTGAGACCGACCTCCAGGGCACGATCACTTACGTCAACGAGAAATTCAGTGCCACAACTGGGTATTCCAAGGCGGAAGCGATTGGCCAGAATTACCGCATCGTGAATTCGGGCTACCATCCCAAGGAATTTTTCCGGCAGATGTACGAAACCATCGCTGGCGGCCGCGTCTGGCGCGGCGAGTTTCGAAATCGCGCCAAGGACGGCTCGATCTTCTGGGTAGATGGAACCATCGTTCCGCTGCTCGACGCCCAGGGCAAGCCGTTTCAGTACATCACCATTCGCACCAACATTACCGAGCGCAAGCGGGCGGAGCGCGCGCTGCGGACGTTAAGCGCGTGCAACGAGTCGCTGCTGCGGGCGAAGGATGAACAGAGCCTGCTCGACCAAGTCTGCGATCTGGTGGTGAAAGTGGGCGACTACCGCATGGCCTATGTGGGCTATGCCGAGCACGATGAGAAAAAAACGGTGCGGGTGGTCGCGTCGAGCGGACTCGAGACGGGCTACCTGGATGCGTTGAACCTGACGTGGGTCGACGAGGAACGCGGGCATGGACCTAGCGGCAGGGCGATCCGGAGCGGCAAGGCGAGCGTATCCCAGGATATTACCTCCGATCCTCTTTTTGCGCCCTGGTGCGAAGATGCTACAAAGCTAGGCTACCGGTCTTGTTTGGGATTGCCGCTCAAGAGCGGCGAAGAGGTACTGGGAGCGCTGACCATCTACGCCACAGAGACAGAAGTATTTGACGTAAACGAACAGCGTCTACTGGAGGCGCTTGCCAACAATCTGAGCTACGGCATCATGGTGCTGCGCACGCGGGTCAAGCGCAAGCAAGCCGAGCAGGGACTTGCCGACAAAATGAAAGAGCTAGCGCGTTCCAACCGCGAACTGGAGCAGTTTGCCTACGTGGCAGCGCACGACTTGCAAGAACCTCTGCGCATGGTGGCGTCGTATACGCAACTGCTGGCCGAACGCTATAGCGGCAAACTCGATCAAGACGCGGATAAATTCCTGAACTATGCGCGCGAGGGAGCTTTGCGGATGCAGATCCTGATTCGCGATCTGATGGCCTTTTCGCGAGTGACGCGGACCGATGCGCCACGCAAGAACGTCGATTGCAATGCGGCGCTGGAGGAGGCCCTGCAAAATCTGACTGCCGCGATCGCGGAGAGCGGTGCGGTCGTCACCCATGGCGCGCTTCCGATAGTATGGGCGGACCAAACGCAGGTCGCGCAGGTCTTTCAGAATCTGATCGGGAACGCCATCAAGTTTCACAACGGAGCGCCGCCGGAGTGCGCCGTGCGCGCCGAGAAATCGGGCGGCAATTGGTTGTTCAGCGTGAGCGACAACGGCATCGGTATCGCGCCCGAATACGCGGAAAACATCTTTATCGTCTTCCGGCGCCTACATTCCCGGAGCGAGTACCCGGGCAACGGCATAGGTCTGGCGATTTGCAAGAAGATCGTCGAACACTACGGCGGAACGATTTGGGTGGAGTCGAAAGTGGGAGAGGGTTCCACTTTTAAGTTCACCTTGCCCGCCGCCGCTCCCGAAGAAGAAAGGCGTGCGCAATCATGAAGCAACTATGCATCATTCTTATGGTGGACGACAATCCCGCCGACGTGGACTTGGCCCGCGAGGCGCTGCGGGAAAATTTTCATCGCGTCCAGATGGAAAGCGTGGGGGATGGCGAAGAAGCGATGTCCTTTCTCAACCAGAGCGGGGTCCACGCGGAAAAACTCCGTCCCGACCTGGTGATCCTGGATCTGAATCTGCCGAAGAAAGATGGGCGAGTGGTATTGGCGGAGGTCAAAGGGGACGCGGACCTGCACACCATCCCCATCGTGGTGTTCAGCACTTCGCGCTTGACGTCGGATATTGCGCGCAGTTATGAGCTGGGCGCCAACTGCTTTGTCAGCAAGCCCGGAAACTTGAAAGATTACCTTTCCGCGGTGCAGTCGATCGAAAAATTCTGGTTCGGTTCCGCGACCCTGCCCACGAAAGGATAACTAAACCATATGGAGCAAGAACCTGCAAACGTTTTACTGGTTGAAGACAATCCCGGAGACGCGGATTTGGTACGCCTGCGCCTCGTCGAAGGCAAATCCCCGGTCCAGGTAAACTGCGTCCCCCGCCTCGCCGACGCTATCGCCTGCCTGGACGCGGAAACGACCACACTCGTGCTGCTCGACTTGAACCTTCCCGACAGTCATGGCGCGGAAACCTTTCGCCGCATCATGCAGAAGGCTCCAAACGTGCCGGTGGTGATCCTCTCGGGGCAGGACGATGAGGCGCTGGCCATCAAAGCCGTGCACATGGGCGTTCAAGACTACCTGGTCAAAGGCGATATCACCAGTAAACAACTGGAGCGGGCCCTCCACTATGCCATCGAACGGCAGGGATTGCTGCGCACTCTGGAAATGACCCGCAAGCGGCAAATTGAATTCAAGGACCAGTTTCTGTCGCATGTTTCGCACGAATTGCGCACCCCGCTGACTTGCATTCACCAATACGTGACCCTGTTGTTGGACGGGTTGGCCGGCCCCATGGCGCCGGACCAAACCGAGCACCTGAAGACCGTGCTCAAGAGTGTGAATCAACTGCACGCCATGATCCGCGACCTGCTGGAAGCGACGCGCGCCGAAAGCGGCAAGCTGCACGTGGATCCGCGCTGTGCCGATATCGGCAATCTGATTCAACAGGCGGTCACGATGATGCGGCCCATCGCCGCCGAAAAGCACGTCGGCCTCGAAGTTGGGGTGGACCAAACCATCCCACTCGTCTATGCGGACCCCGACCGCACGCTCGAAGTCCTCATCAACCTGATCGACAACGGGATCAAGTTCACTCCATCCGATGGGTCGGTGGTGGTGAAAGCCGCGATGGTCGAGACCGATCCGAGCGCCGTCTATCTCTCGGTCAGCGACAGCGGCCGTGGCATTCCGCAAGAATCGCTGCGGCGGGTTTTCGAACGTCTCTACCAGGACCCGAACGCGGTGGACGGCAACCGCACCGGCCTCGGTCTGGGGCTTTATATCGCCAAGGAAATCGTCGCTCGCCAGGGCGGGAGGATGTGGGTGGCGAGTGAATTTGGAAACGGGAGCACGTTCTCGTTCACGCTGCCGCTCTATTCCCTGGCCAAGCTTCTGACTCCGGCGATCACGCACCAGGGACGTTTGCGGGAGGAGATCGTGCTGGTGCGGGTGGAGCTGACGCCGTTGACCAAAGCGCTGCGCGGAAGCTGGAAAGAAGCCTGCCAGAAAAGTCTGGAACGGCTCCGCCAGTGCGTCTACGTGGACAAGGACTTGGTCCTGCCACCCACGGAAAGCGGCGGCGCAGTGGAAACGTTTTATGTAGTCGCCTCCACCGGCATGGATCGGGTCAACATCATGCTGGACAGAATCCGCGACCAGGTGGGCGGGCTGCCGAAGCTAAAGGCGAGCGGTACGTTGTGCGTGACGGCGGAGCCGGTCCCCGGTGCGCCCGCCGTAGACGTGAGGACGGTGGAGCAACAGGTGTGGGGCGTGGCCGATTATGTCACCGGGATCATTCAGCATGGCCATTGGAGCAATAATAACTTCACCGAAAAGGAGAACTAAAACTGTGCATACTGACGGTTACAGAGAAGAACAGCCCATGAAGCGAGCGAAGATCATGGTCGTGGACGACGATCCCGATCTCAGACAGGCCCTGAGTTTGCGCCTAAGGGCGAACAACTTCGAAACGATCAACGTTTGCGACGGATATTCCGCCATCGCCATGGCACAGAAGGAACGCCCTCACCTCATCATTCTCGATCTCGGGTTGCCGGCGGGAGACGGATATGCAGTGCTGAAAAACTTGCAGGAGTATCCTGCGCTGGCGGTCATTCCGGTGATTGTGCTAACGGCCCGCGATCCCGAGTCCAATGAAAAACGGACGCTCGAATCTGGCGCCGTCGCGTTTTTCCAGAAGCCGGCCGACAACGATGAGTTGCTGGGAGTGATTCGCGCCTGCTTGCGGACGGGATGGGAATTCGACGGACGTACATCTTCGCAGATGTCCTGATCCGATCTGCCATGGGTCGAGGAAGGAGATCGCTATGCATGTAGACATGCCGGGGACGCTGGCGCGTTCCCGGACATACAGCGTCCACCGGCGGGACGTGCGCTATGTTTGCAGCATTCCGGTCGCATTGCAGCGCTTCTTGCGCGCTGGACCGGTCGTGACTCGGGGCATGGCCCTCGATATTAGTTTGCGAGGGATGTCGGCCCTGGTCTGTGGCATGCCACGCACCGGCGAAACCGTGACGATCGAGCTGTCCTTGCGAGACGCCCGGGTCGAGATGTTGGCGACCGTCCGCTACAGCAACGATGCCAAGTCTGGATTTGAGTTTTTCCCCTTATCTCCGGCTGCCGAAAAGGGAGTGCAGGACTGTGTAGAGGAACTGAAGAAGCTGGAAGAAACGCCGTTTCCCTATGCGTGTTTGAGGAAAATTGGCAGAGGCTAAAAAAACGGCGGCTGCCGTTTCGCTTACTCCGCCAGCAGCGGCAGCCCCTGAATGTTCCACGAGATGTAGTGGACGGCGTGATTGGTGGCGAGAATGGCGGATTTGCCGGGAGCGAAGGCCAGTCCGACCAAGCCTTGGCCGGAGACTACGAGGTTGGCCTCGCCTTGGGGAGTGATCTTCACGATGCCGCGCTTACCGGCGAGAGAAGCGGCGACGTAAATATTGCCCTCGACATCGAGAGCCAGGCCTTGCGGACGTCCCAGGCCGCGGTAGAAGACGGACACGTCGCCGTGGGGGTCGACCTTGTAAACGCAGTCGAAGCTGGAGGTGCTGGGGCCGGTGACGAACATATCGCCGCTGGGGCCGAAGGCTAGGTGATAGGCGGAAACGCTGGGCTCGAGCGTTGCGAATACAAAAATCTGCCGGTCGCGGGCGATCTTAAAAATGGTGCCGCTGCGGTCACCGACGTAGAGGTTCTCCTCGCGATCGAAGGCAATTCCGGTCGCGGTCCCCATGCCTTCGGCGTAGGTGGACATGGCGCCGTTCGGCGCTACCTTATATATGGCCTCGTCGTGGCGCGAGGAAACGTACATCTGGCCGTCGCGGTCGAAGGCAATCGCGGTGGCGTTCATCAGGTCGCTGAGAAACGGCGTGACGGCATAGTTGGTATCGATTTTGAAGATCGACACCGGAACTTTTTCTCCGCGCGGTCCTGAAAAAGTCACGAAGATATTGCCTTCGAGGTCGAGCGCGGGATTGGCGACGGGATGCAGGTTTGCGGCAACCAGGGCCGCAACCTCGATGGAATGGGCATTGCTGACGTGCCCGTCGGTCCTCACCACCACCGGGCCCGACGCCGCTCCCTCGGGCACGCGGGCCACCAGAAAATCGTCGCTGCTGATGACCACCGTACCTTCGATGTCGCCGAAGCGCACGCTGGGGCGGCGCAATTCGCGCGGACGCAGGCCCTTGCCGACGATGCGGACCTCGCCGCCGGGCAAGGCAAAACTCGGCGCTACCGCTTCGATGTGCGGCTTGCCGTTAACGTCGACGTTCTTCTTTCCCAGCAGATGGCCGGAGATGCTCATGATTTTGAGCCGGTGGGACGCCGGCGCTATTTCATTAGAAGTCCAATGCTCTATCCGCTTGAACTGCGAGCCCACGGATGAGAACAGTATAACCCAACCCATTCACGAGAAAGCTAGTTAGTCAGAACAGCAGTTTCGCGGTGCATCTGCGCGACCGCCGCAGTTTTGGTGCAATTTGCCGCAATCGTGCCCAAATCGTGCCCGAAGCCCTGACTAAGTTCCACTGCCGCAGCGTTTTGCTTCGTGTCGAGTCTGCTGGCAGCGTCGGCGAGATCGGCTTCATCAACGATGTTGTAGCGCTCGAAGACGGAGCGCGTCTTGTGGCCGCTGATCCGCATGGCTACGCTCTCTTGCACGCCGAGCCTGCGAAGGTTGCGGACCCCGCTCCGTCGCAAGTCATGGAACAGGAGATCAGGCACACCGGCCCGTTTGCAGACGCTCACCCAGATCCTGCGGAAACATTCGACTGGTTTGCCGTTGTCCCGCGTGAAGACGAAGTCATCTGGCTGCTTGCCGATGATACAAGCCGTCAGCAGGGTTGCGACTTCACGCGTCATCTTGACCACGCGGCCTTCGCCGTTCTTCGTCGTGCCCGCTTCCAGCCTGATTGTGCCAGTGCTCAAATCAATTTGCTTGACGCGCAGCGAGAGCAGCTCGCCCTTGCGAAAGGCGAAACTGTAGGCCGTGGTCAGCAAGGCGCGGAGCCAGAGCCCGACCTTGCTGCATTCCCTCGCCAGGGGCGTGTACTGCGCATCTTCGAGGAAGCCTGTTCGCGGTGCGCTTTCCTTGTACATCGGCATCACCGGGCAAGTTTTGACTTTCGGCGGTGTGGTCTTCATCGCCAGATGGAATGCGCGTTTCAGAACGGCCAATTCGCGGTTGATTGTCCCGCCGCTCGCTCCCTCCGCTTCCCGCTTGGCGCAGTAGCGTTGCACGAGATCGGTGTTGAGATCGTCGGCGGGCATCTTGGTAAAGAACGGCATCAGGTGCAGCTTCCAGCGCCACTCTGCCGTCAGGATGCTCTTGCGGCGTTGCTGGCGATATTCTGCAAGCAAGTCGCTGATTAACTCGTCGATTCTTACGTTGGTTCGTGGGATGTAGGTTTTCGTCTCGACTTCGGCGAGCCTTCGCTTGAGCAGTTTTTCGGCGGCCTTGCGGTCGGTCGAATGGCTGCTCTCTCTCCGTGCGATGCCCCGCACGTAGAACTTGACCCACCAGACGGCAGAGCCGTTCTGATAAATGCTGCCAGAGCCGCGCGGGCGTGGCGTTGCGTGTTCGTTCATGGCTAGTTCGCTCCCTTCTGAACTCGCCCAAAGAGTTCTTCCGTATTTGCGGCAGTTTGTGTGAATTTTGTCTTTAGCTGGTTGGACCCAGCGAGAGTCCACTCCCACGGGAATTCCAGTGGCAGTTGCATAGAGAGCGTGTGGCATTCTTCGGCGCTCTCAAAAAGAACCTCTGAGGTTGTTCCATTCGCGCCCACAATTTTTGCGTGAATCGGAAAACTGAGTCCGGCTGTAATAGCTGCTCTTAACGGGTTGTCTTCGTTCGTCGGTTCGTTCATGGTGTTTGCTCCTTTATGGGAATAGAGCACAGGAGCCGAGCCAAGGAAGGAATTTGCGGCGCTCGTGGAAGCTGAGATACTTGAGGAAGCCACGGTGTCCTTTCTTGGAAGGCGCTGTGGTTAGTGGCAGGTGCGGTGTTGATAGCATCGCTCTGCCACGCTTCGATTTTAGCCTTTTCTAGCGGTTTTTCCACGGCAATCACTCATCTTCGTCAGTGACCAGATTTTCGTAGTCGGCCATCACTTTGTGTTTCTTCGCCATCTCGACCAGATCGTCTAGGTCTAGATTGTGCGGGCCGATCATATTGCGCTTGACGTTCAGCACATAGAACAGTCCGACCGCCGACATCCCCCGGCCTCCCCTAGACTTTTTGACCTTCATGGGGGAACCCTCTTCGCGAGTCAATGCCCGGCTCAGTCGTTGCATCAGCGCTCTTTCGGAAACCGGATACATGATCAGTTTGCTCATAATTCCTAATACCTCCTATGGGCATTAGAGCACATAAGCGTATAAGCAGTAAAGCGCGAAATGCGCTCACGGCAAACTCTTTCCAAGTTGGGCACAGTTCAGTACGAGTGCCATCAAACACCGCTCCCAGCGCTGACTTTGGAGGGAGCACAGGATAACTTATCCCGCGACCGGCTCACGCCGAATCAACCCTTCGCGCCGATAGCAGAACGGAAGCTGACCGCGCCACCAATCAACCTGCTCTTGGAGGTACGCGGTTCTGTGGACGTTCCTTGGATCGGCAAGCATCTCGTCTAAACGTTCGATACGTTCGCGGCAATACTCGCTTGTCAACGCGCGGAAGTTTCGATTGAATCTCTCGTCTGTGCTCACAATTTCAAGCTCCACTTTTCGCGCAACTGCCGAATCGCTTCCCGGTCTCTGACGTGAAATTCGCCAACGTCCGCACACGGGTCATCCTCTGCGACCTTGTGCTTCTTTTCCCGAATGCGGATGTTTGGCCGCGACACTTCCGCAATCGGCGGCGCTGGCCGTAGCTGTTCGTCATGCCGCTGTTTTTCCAGTGAAGCGCTCCAAACTACCTTTTCCCCACGAAGCAACTGAGAACTGAAGTCCATCACTGCCTCCAAGGTCACGCTCCGGTCTGGCCCACCTCTGAAATGCCCTTGTGCGCCTCGCGCACAGGGTCGCCAAGCGATTCTCTGGCCGGATTCGTAGCCGAGTCCATATTTTCCGGGACACCGGCCACGGGCTTCCTATTGCGAAATCGGCGACCACACAGACGGCACTTCTTTTCAGCGGTCGCTTGGCGTCTCTGCCGGGAAAGTTCCCGCGCGCATCCGTCCGAGCAAGTGACGGCACCCCGGCGCGCTCTCCCTCCGTCAATCTCGGCTTTGCACAAGACGCAAAACATGCGTTACTCCAAGTTCGCTAAGCGGACGCCCATCTTAGAGCTACTCGGATACGGCATCCAATGTCCCCTCGAATCGCCAGTGTTCACACGGGCTTGAGAGCGCGTGTGCCTCTTTTGTGCCCATCCCCGCGCGCGCATTGCTTACGAAAATCATCGTCACTCCAGACTTCGCTTCGTTCGGTCCACCCATGCATCTAGGTCTCGCACGTCGAGCAACCACGGCGCGTGACCGTTCTCTGAAAGCTGGATCACCGGCAAGCGCTCACGCTGCACGATGGCCCGCAACGCTGCGGGACTGACGCTCAGGTACTCGCTCGCTGGCCGCAAACGCAAGAGCCGTCGCGCCGAATTGTCGCGCCTAGTCATTGCACGCACACCTCTGCCGGATTCGGGTGACAACGCTCGCAAACCAGATCGCCGTCTGATCGCTTCCACCATTCCGCGTGATTGCCGTGAACGTGGCAGCGCAAATTTTCTTTTTCATCTGCGCCATTAAGAGAAAGCCTGCCCACGGAGCCATCCTCGTGTCCGCCCCATCCATAGCTCGCGCCAGTCGGATGAATCGACGGCGGGCAGAGAACGTAACCACCTTCGCCCCGGATATCGACACCGGGCGCGATCTTCGAGGCTGAATTGTGGATCACCATTCCATCGGGATAGGTGAAATACAGGTGCCGTCCCCGTGGAGTTCGGACCGTCAAGGTATTCACCTCACCGCCGTTCTGCCGGCACAACTCCGACCATGACCGCTCACCCTGTTCGCCGTCGAGGTCCACAACGAAAATGCCGGACACTGGCCCGGTTGCGATAGCCCAATTCGCATCGGGAAAGTCAGTAAACCAACGCGCTAGTTTCCTTGGATCCGCCGTTGCAAGTTTCCGCCAATTGCCCACGGCGGGCTCTTTGCTCTGCGGGCGACACGGGAAAAGTTGAAATCCTCGCGCGGCGAGTTTCAAAACTTGCTGCTCGCGCTCTGAAAATTCAAATCTAGTTACCTCAGAGGATACAGAGGCCTTTATACAGGGGGATGAGGTAACTAGTTTTCCAGAAGTACCTAGATCGAAAGAAACAGAACTAGTAACCTCTGGGGATACTAGTTTGGTCTCTTTATTGCTTAAACTAGTATCCTCTGGGGTAACTAGATTCTTGCACTCGCGCTGCAACCTGAGAAAGTCTTCATGCTCAAGGAACCGATAAGTGCTCGCGGCCCGGTTGCGCCGCTGTACCTCGATAAGTCTGGATTCCTCGAAGAATCGAATAGTGGCCGCGAACGTCTTTCGGTTGGACAGGCCAGCGAGCCGGAGAATTCGAGAGTAGCTCGCTGTGACTGTGCCTTTCGTTTCATCACGGCAGTACCACAGGACGGCGAGTATGGTTCGCTGCGAATCGGTCAGTCCGGCCCAGATGCCCGACAGGATGATTGTCGATAACGTCACCGTTCGAGGATCAAAGTCAGGCCGTGAGCCTTGAACGTGCTTAGGTATGTCAAAGTTGCGCGAGAACCATTTCAGCGCATCGGGCAGCGATATGGCGAGCACTCCCATTGCGAGATCAACCGCGCTCCCGCTACGCTGATCGCATACGAAACACTTGTAACGATTCTTCGCCACATCGAAGCCGAGAGACGGACGCCGATCTCCGTGTGCGTGGTTCGCTTTCCGCCAGCAGTGAGCGGAATTGCCGACGATCTCTAGGCCGAGTTCGCCCGCGACATCCAAGATTGGAACTGCCTTCGCGAGATCCAATTGAGATGGCGGGCGCGGAGTCATTTTCCCGGCTCCGTCTGCAAACTTGCAGTTTTCCCGCGTGCCTGCTCAAGCCAGCGCTTCGCCCGCGCGGCTCGGTTGCCTTCGTTCGGGCGATAGAACGGCTCCGGCTTCTCTTGCTTGTCGTTTGGGCATTGTCTAGTCATACCTACCTCAAAAGCCGCGCCCCGCTTGCGTTTTCAAGGGAGCACAGGATTCCGAATCCCACGCGCGTTTATGAAAAAAGGGCGAGCCTTGGCGTCTAAGCCGGTATCCTCGCCCCTTCTTTTTCTGGGATCCCGGTATCCCACCGGGGTTGTTGGCGTCTGCGAAAGGGAGCGCGCCAAAGGCTCCTGGATGGTCTCGCGTTGCGCTGTCGCAACGAGCCTGCCACCCGCAGGCGGAAAAACGCGGCGCTTGGCTGATTAGCTGAAAGCTCTCCAAGGGAAGAACGGTTGAAGAACGACCCCTGGCGAGAAAAGACCAATCAAACCTCTGAAGCCCGAAGGTAAGACTCCGCCGCGCGTTGGATTCCATCAAAGCCTCTACGTGCCCACCAATTCGCCGCGAATGCCAAGGCGCAGATCGTTGACCGCCATTGCTGCACGGCTGCGGGCAAACTTCAATCGTTCGTGTTCGGCCTCAAGCCTCGCGATGGTGCCAGAGAGCGGGATGATTTTCTCCGTCAGCGCGTGCCACTCGTTAGTCAGCGCCGCTCTGCGCTGCTCATACTCTTCCGCCTGCTCGTCACTCGGAAAATCGTTCGCCTGAAACGCCTTGTCCAGCGCGTCCCTTGTTTTACTGATGACTTCCCGCTGCGTCCACAGCGGCTCCGCCTGCGCTCGCGCTTGCACCAGTTCTGTGCCTGTCCGCTTGATCTCACTCTCGATTCGTCGGCCTTCCTCAATCGCAATCTTGAACTGTTGTTTCATTTGCTCCGCGTGCTCGTGGACGATGACGCGCTCGGCGTTCGCCACGTCCGCCTTCGCTTGTTCCAATCTCTGTGTCGCTGTGCTCATGGTTTTTCATTGCCTCCCTTTTGTGTCGAGTTACAAATCCCCGCGCCGGTAAAACTGCAAGTGCCATCGATTCAGACCGGCCAACGTCAGTTTCCCTGCGTCCTGCGTTCCACCCATCGGGACGCGAAAGACAACGATCCGGCCATCGGCATCGGCGCGCGCGTGAAATCCTGCCCCGCTGAAATGCGCGACCTCAGCGCCCTTGGAGTCATAGACATGAACTCCAGCGCAGTCGCTTTCAGCAATGCTCTTGTCCGCAAGGCAATCGCACAGCGAGCGGTGACCGGGAGCAAAGGCCGCGACTTGCAAGGCTTTGGCGGCCTCGTCTGAAAACAGCGCGTCACAAGTCCCGCTGTGAAAAGTAGTGATCGGCGTCATCGCTGCACCTCGAACGCCTGGCACCCGTCCGGGTTGGAGCGGTCGTTGGCGACCTGTCGGGCCGTGATGACTTCGGGCAGGCGACTCGCGGGCGCTCGATACTCCGGGATCGCCGATTTCGCCGGTGACTTTGCGGACTCCACAGCAACCTCGCGGGCGGCAGGTTGACCGGGGTCGGACTGTCCGACTGCGCCTGCTCCTGACGGTCGCGCTGTGAGCGGAGTCGGCGAAGTCGGCGTTATTCCCGAGCTCGTCGGCGCGATCTCATCACCCTGATTACTCAACCGCCGATGGATTGGCAGTCCTTCCGGGTCCGTCTCTTCGTGCGCTTTTTGATCGTGTGTCATCGTTTTCTCCTTTGGATTGAATATCCAGTGTCCTAACAAAAACCCTTTATTCATGCGCCTTTCGCAGCGCTTGTGCCTTTATCGTGCCCGTGTTTCGCTTCGACGAATTGGACACGGATGACGGGCGCTCCCCTCGCTTGCGCTTTCCGGATCTGCTCCTGAGTCGGCCATTCCCGGCCCGGAATCAGGATCACAGGCGGTGCGAGTGGTCTCGTTTCGAGCAGCTCGCACTTGGCCGCCAGCAGCAGGAATAATTTTTTGCGCTGTTCATCCGTCCCTTTGTCAAAAGCCTTCTCTAAAAGCTCACTGCTGAGATGATCCGGCATAAGTCTCCTTCTCGATTTTCGCGATCACGCTTTTCACCCAGTCTCGAATCGAAGGACTCTCCCGTAACTGTCCCTCGATAGCTTCATTCATCGCTTCCGGCGTCGATGGAATCACGTTGTTGTTGACCGTCACGTTCTGGCCCTTGAGCAAGCCCGCCGATTCCAGCACAGTGCGAGCCGCAGTGACACGAGCAGCGCTTGGCGCTTTTTTGTCGTTTGCGATGGTCAAGAGTACGGTGACGGCAGAGATGGTTCCCTGTTTCAGTTGCTCCAGTGCCAGGTCAAGCGTCTTTTCCCGAGCCGCGCGGAAGGCTTCGTCAAACGCAGGGAGCGCCATCCACCTGCGCAGCGTGGAATAAGCGATACCGCAATCGGCCGCTGCCGCCGGGAGCGTCGAATGGCTGAGCAGCGAAGCAATGGCAGCTTGCATTTTTCGCGACAGTTTTTGCCCGTGACCGCTCACGAATTAACTTCCTGTTGCCCGCCTGGGCTAACCACGCCTTCGACGCGCGCGACCGTGCCAGACGAAAGCAAGCGCTCAAGTTCAAAAATCGGGATCAGGATTCTTTTGCCGATCCGAACCGAAGTGAACCGACCTTGCTTTGCCCAGTTGCGCCATGTTTTCGGCGTGGTTCCGGTCATCCGTGCAGCAACGCTCGCAGAGATGAACGCAGGCTCGAATTTGTCACTGCTCCGCGTCTTCGAGCGCGTTTTGCTTTCTGTCCTCATATTCCCCTTTGTACCCCCTTTTTCTGTTATTATGAGAGAAAGCGTAGCAAAGCGTAACGGGAGGGAGACGGCTATGCAGTTGAACGCGCCTTTGGTGGTTGTGGTTCGTGAGCGAGACGGCTCTAGCGGCGCTGTGGTGCTGGGTATAACTCGGGAAGCAACGCCGGGGAAGGGTGAGCGCGGCAAACTCCCGAAGACGTGCGAATATGTGCGCGAGTGGCGACCGGGGCAGACGGATCACGGCTCTCTAAAACCAATCCCGAAACTAGTGGAGTACTTTCCCCGCAAACGGTCGGGCGAGTATCAAGAGAAGCCCGTGCCCGCGCTGCTGTGCAGCAGTCTGAAGGCAGCAGCGGAGATTTTCGCTTGGTGCGAGGGTTATGCGAAGTGCGCTCACTGTGGAAGTCCTTTCATACCGATTCGGAAGGATCAAACATGCTGTACCCCGCAACACTCCGCCCTCGAACGGGTAAACAGGAAGCGCAAACGCGACGCCCGCTAGCCCGCCTGCAAATTTGCAGGTAACCTCGACTTGGCGTTCTCGAAAGGGGAATCCTGCGATGAACACAGAGAGAAAAATGGTTGGCCTCGAAGACATCCAAGTGCGACTGAAATGCACGGCTGACGGATGCAAGGAACGAGTACCGCTTCTGACAAACCGGGGAGAGGTCTCAATCTCCTGTGGTCAAGGTCACATATGGGTTATAGAGGATAAGTTGCTGCTCGATTTCCTCATTTCCCTAGCCCAACCGCAAGCGATACAGGAGAAGGCGAACAAAGCGGGTTTCAGCGTTCTGTTGGAGTTCAGCGAGCTTGTGAAGTAATTGCCCGGCGTGAAAAATCGTGCCCGAAATCTGCCCGACGCCAAAGAAAAAGACGAGATAGGAAAGCATAAGACGGCTCGCAGGACGTGCGAGCCGTTTTCCGGTAACTCTCTGAAAGCCGCGTGTTTACTGGGGTTTTGCGAGAAAAGGTGAATGGGTTAGGTCGGGATTAGAAGTCCAAAGTGCAACAGAAGATGCATGACGGCGAGCGCATAAAGCCCGGCGCCCAGGTCGTCCACTACAATGCCAGTGCCCTCGGGGAGCCGCTCCAGTTGCCGGATTGGAAACGGCTTCCAAATATCGAAGACACGAAAAAGTATAAGGCCCGCGAGAAAGGTTTTCCAAGCGAGTGGAACGGCGATGAGCGCAACCAGTTGCCCGGCAACTTCATCGATGACGACGAATTGCGGGTCTTTTAGGCCGGAGGAGCGCGCGACCCGCGTTGCGGCGGGAATTCCGATGATCGTAACAACCGCAGCGGCAACGATGGTCGCCCACATGCGGCTCGCGACCGGGATGCGCGTACTTGCCAATGCCCACACGATGACTGTGGCGAGCGATCCCCATGTGCCGGGGCCGGGTTTGAGGCGACCCGCGCCGAAGAAAGTTGCGACCAGCGTAGCCCACAAAGGAGCAGGAGGGCGAGACGCCCCCGCGACAGCCGGCGGGACACCGGCGCTATGATCGAGCGCGGCGCTACTGTTGTGCGAAATGCCGCTTCGGTTGCGATCTGCGGCATCTGAATGCATATCGGACTTAGAGAAATTCATAAATGTTCAGGGGAGGGTAGCGCCGCCGTCCTCGGCGGCTGTCGGGCGGGCGTCCCGCCCGCCCACCCAAACCCACTTCCAATCTTTCAACTGTGCCTTTATAGGATTCTCGCTCACATAGCGAATCGAGTGTTCGAACTCTTCCTCGCTTCGAATGAGGTGATCATAGTACTCCCTTTGCCAAAAAACGCCGTGCATCCCCAGTATCCGATTCGCGTGTTTCGCGCTGAACGATTTCCAGGAATGTACCACTGTCGCCAGGGTTTGTCCGGGAAAGAACCTGGCCACTACATGCACATGGTTGGGCATGACGCACCACGCTAAAAGCCGATAGCGTTTCTCATCAAAGAAACGCAAGGTATTCGCCACTTCTTCCGCGATGGCGGAATTCCGCAAGTGACAAGCTCCCGCGCCACTGTCGAGGAAGCGCTCAACGATTGGAGTCGAGAGACGCGTAATTTTCGCGCGTTCATCGGTGCTGAGGTCACGCCGAAGACCGATGGCAGTTTTGACGATAGCCTGGCGCTCGGATTCAATGCGGTCAAGAACCGGCTTGGGAAGCGAATCGGCGAGCCGGAAAGTTATGAAGTACGTGGCATCGTCTTTTTCCCAGTGGGGGAGCCTGCCGCGATCGCGGATTTTAACCTCGCCAAAGCGGGGGCGAGACGCCCCCGCGACAGCCGGCGGGACGCCGGCGCTACGGTCGTTGGTGGCTGGCGATAGCGTGGGTTTCACGGTCAGTCTTCCTTGTCATTTTCATTGACGTTGTCGAGGACTGTTTCTTCGGCATCATCCACCGGCGACGAGACCACGTACGCGCCGCTGGCCCACTTTCCCAGATCGATCAAGCGGCAGCGCTCGCTGCAGAAAGGGAAGTCCGGGTTGGCGGCCTGCGCAGGCTTCTTGCAGATCGGGCAACGGAGCTTGAGGGTGCGTTTACATGGCATAGAACAATTGCAGAAGTCAAAAGTCAAATTGCAGAAGTTAACCCTTGGAGAGCCTCACGGTGTTCACTTTTACAATTGGACTTCTTACTTCTGACTTCAAATTATTTCCGCCACTAAATCATAATCGTGCGCGGCGGTGATGCGACAGCGATAAAATTCTCCTTCTTTCGGCTCGTTCCCTTCGGGATAATCGTTCACGAAAACTTTGCCGTCGATTTCGGGCGCGTGCATCGCCGTGCGGCCTTCGAGCAGCAGGTCGGATTCGGTCGAAGCGCCTTCCAGCAGCAAATCGAATTCGCGGCCAATCAGCGATTTCTTTTTTGCCCGGCTGATTTTTTTCTGGATCGACATCAGCGTTTTGCGGCGGGCCTCGATCTCATGCGCGGAGAGTTTCTTTGGATGATCGAAAGCGCCCGCGCCTTCCTCGTCGGAATAGCCGAAAGCGCCCATCCAGTCGAAGGCCGCGTCTTTTATGAAGCTGCAAAGCTCTTCGAATTCTTTTTCGGTTTCGCCGGGGAAGCCGACGATGAACGAAGTCCGCAAAGTAACGCCGGGAATTACGCGGCGCATTTTTTCCAGCGAGCGCAAGAACACATCGGCGGCGCCGCCGCGCTTCATGCGCTTCAAAACGGCCGCCGACGCGTGTTGCAGGGGGACATCGATGTAGGAACAGATATTTTCGTGAGCGGCGATGGCATCGAGCAAGCGCCCCGTGATTTTGTTGGGATAGGCGTAGAGGAAGCGGACCCAGCGCAGGCCCGCGATGCCCGCGAGCTTTTCGAGCAGAGCGGCTAAACCGTCTTTCAGCCCAAGGTCTTCGCCGTAGCAGGTCGTGTCTTGACCGATGAGCGTGATTTCGCGGACGCCGGATTGCGCCATGCGCTCGGCTTCGGCGATGACGGACTCGAATCGCCGCGAGCGGAACTGTCCCCGAAGCTGCGGAATGATACAGAAGCTGCAAGGATGATCGCAGCCTTCGGCGATCTTGATATAGGCCGAGTAACGAGGCGTGGTCAGCATGCGCGGCGTGTGGTCGTCGTAAAGATAATTGGGCAGAGCGGCGACGGCGCCGTCCCAGGAATCGCGCGCGAAGCGCCCTTGTTCACGGCGATGGTCGCCTTCGGGACGCGAGGCCAGAATATTGAATGGGCTGGGATCCGGCGCGGGTCCGCCGAGGCGGGAGCGAGACGCTCCCGCGACAGCCGGCGAGACGCCGGCGCTACAATCGGGATTAACCAATCCGGCGGCGGAGAGAATTTGCTCCAATTCGCCGGTGCCGACCACGGCGTCCACTTCCGGAATGTTCTTTCGTATCTCATCGCGAAAGCGCTCGACCAGGCAACCGGCGACCACAAGGCGCTTCGCCTTGCCGCCCGCCTTCGTTGTTGTCTCGGGGGAGGCCTTGTGGCGCGCCATTTCGAGGATGGTGTCGATGGATTCCTGTTGCGCGCTGGCGATAAACGAGCAGGTATTTACTACGATGATTTCGGCGTCCTCCGCGTTAGGAGTGAGGCGAGCGCCGGCCTGGGCGAGAATGCCCATCATTACTTCGCTATCGACGAGGTTCTTGGGGCAGCCCAGGCTCACAAAGCCTATCTTGGCCGCGCCAGCCGGCCCCGAATTCGCGGTCATGTTTTTCTTTGCGGGCAATGGGACGATGACGATAACGATAACGATCGGCAGGAAGCGGATCTAGACAATTCTAGCATTCTGGATTGCCATGTCCGCATCCGCCGAAACCCGGAACCAGAGCATCAAAGAGGGTACCTGCACTCCCGGCGTCCCATGCTAGTCTGATTGAAACAAGAACTATATCCCGCAACACTCCGGAGGAGAGATGCCGGCGAAACGCCTTGCAGTGCTAGTTGTGCTCGTTCTGACTCTTGTTTCCATCGCTGGGGCGCAAAACTCCAGGTACCCGGAGGAAGTCAGCGATCTTTCCCTCACGGCGGGGCGAAGTTTTGTCAGCACCCAGACGGTCGTAAGTCAGGTTTCGGGTGACGGTAACCCCTCCCTCCATTTCGGAAAGCCGGCTAGCTTCGCGTTCGATTACAGCCACCTGCTCAAGACCCATAAGATTTTTGGACTGCACGCGGAGTTGCCCGTAGCCATCGATCCGCGGATGAACCTGAACTATTTCAATAACGTGATTCCGAAAAGCATCGGAGCGCTGTTCATGACTCCATCCTTGCGCGTGAACATTTTTTCCAGCGACTCTGTTTCTCCGTGGGTGAGCGCGGGAGGCGGCTACGGGCGTTTTTGGGAGTCATCGACTCTCGTTTGGGGCGGAAAGAACACTGGGCCCACCAGCACCAATACCGGAGTAATCCAATTTGGAGGTGGATTGGATGCGTGGTTCTGGCATCGTTGGGGGGCGCGGCTTGAGGTGCGCGATTTCTACTCCGGAGTTCCCGATTTGAATGTCAGCACCGGGAGAAGCCGTCAGCACAACTATTACGTCGGTGCCGGCGTCGTTCACCGCTTCTAGGGCATTTCTCGATTTGGTATAGAGTGCGGGCCGCAGAGGCTGCGGAAAAAGTCGTATTACCATCCGCAGTGGCCCGCAGCGGCTAAAGCCGCATATTTAGCGGGTTTGGACGGCACGGCTCAAGCCGTGCCCTTCCCAAGATCATTAGAAACGAACTTGATCAGAGGCTCCCTAAGGGGGCTTTTCTCTCCGCCAAATACGATTCTTTGTATCCCAAATAATTTTCGGCGTAGCGCAGGATCATAGCCTGGTCTTTTTCGTCGAGGTAGCGGCGGAATTTTCCAGGCGAGCCCATCCAAAGGGAATTCGGCTCGACGATAGTTTTTTCCGCTATCAGCGTGCCGGCGGCGATGATGGAGCCGGCCCCGACGACGGCGCCGTTGAGGACGATCGAGCCCATGCCGATGAGGCAGCGGTCTTCGATCTTGCAGCCGTGCAGGACGACGCTGTGGCCCACGCTAACATAGTCGCCGAGATAGACGCCGTATATTTCCTTCATGCCGTGGAGCACGGTGTTGTCCTGGATGTTGGAGTGGTGGCCGACGCGGATCTCGTGCACATCGCCGCGGAGGACGGTGTTCATCCAGACGCTCGCGTGCTCGCCGAGAACGACATCTCCGATGAGCTGGGCGGAGTCGTCGATGTAGCAGGTTTCGGGAAATTGCGGGGTGACGCCTTTGTAGGAGCGGATCATAAGTTTTGGATGTGACGTTTTGACTGCGGCATGGGCCGTAAACAAAAAACATATCATGGAGCGATGGCCGAAGTCAGGTTGTAGATGGCGGCAGCGAAGGGTCTGAGCACCGCTGTCACAGGGTGGCATTAAGGCAAAACAGGTATCGCCTTCAACTTTTGCGGGGCGCGCTCCTGTACAATTTCCACGAATGAAGAAGCTGGCGAAAGTTTCGGCGATCGGCTGGATTGCGTTGGGGTGGATTTTGCTGGGAGCGGCGGTGTGGGTTACGGCCGAGCCCATCGCATCTCTCCACCCCAGCAACTACGTCAACGATTTTGCGGGAGTGCTCGATGCGGCCACACAGGCTAGCTTGAACGATCTCTGTCAGCAGGTGGAGCAAAAGGCGCAGGCGCAGATTGCCGTGGTCACGGTGAAGTCGGTGGACGGCGAGGACGTGGTGACCTACGCGGTCGCGCTCTATCAGAAGTGGGGGATCGGCGCGAAAGGGAAGGACCGCGGAGTGCTGATCCTGGTGGCGACGAACGACCACAAGTATTGGACGACGGTGGGATACGGGCTGGAGCCGATTCTTCCGGATGGCAAGGTGGGCGAATTCGGACGGGAAATGGTTCCCGTGCTGCGCAGCGGAGATTATGGGGCAGCGCTCACCTTGATGACTACGCGCGTGGCCACGGTGATTACGCAGGATGCGGGCGTGACATTGGACAATGCGCCTCGTCTTCCCATGGCTCGGCGACGGCCGGCGTCTGGCGGTGGGCCAGGGGCGGGAGTGGTTGTCCTCATTGTCATCTTTATTGTGTTCTCCATTCTGCGGGCAATCCTGCGCGGCGGACGCGGCGGCGGATCTGGATTTTGGTCGGGACTGCTGTGGGCCATGCTGTTTAGCAACATGGGCGGAGGACGCGGCGGCGGGTTTGGCGGTGGTGGATTCGGTGGTGGAGGCGGATTTGGCGGCGGCGGATTTGGCGGTTTCGGCGGAGGAAGTACGGGTGGAGGCGGGGCGGGTGGCGGTTGGTAGAGCGGAAGCAGGAAGAGAGTGAGAGGCGCAAATGGTTCCGGAAAAATTGATTGACGAATTTGTCGAACGAATGCGGGCGGCGGCGGGCGCGAACCTGCGGTCGGCGATCCTTTATGGATCGGCGGTAGCGGGAGATCATATTGCCGAGCACTCGGACGTGAATCTGTTGTGCGTTCTCGGCGAGACTTCTTTCGCCGCACTTGCGGCGCTGGCTCCGGCGATTGCATGGTGGGCGAAGCAAAAGCATCGCGCACCACTGTTGTTGAGCGCGGAAGAGATGCGGCGGTCGGCGGACGTATTCTCCATCGAATTTCTGGACATGCGGCGGCACTATCGCGTGCTGTGGGGAGAAGATGTTCTGCAAACGCTCGAGATTCCGATGCGCTGGCATCGCGTGCAGTTGGAGTATGAGCTGCGGGAGAAGACGATCCTACTGCGGCAAAACTTGCTGATGGCGCGGGGAAACGCCGAGGCGAAATGGGAGCTGCTGCTGCGTTCGCTGCCGGCGTTTGGAACGCTGTTTCGACACGCGCTGATTGCGCTGGGCGATGCGGGCGAGGGATCGAAGCGGGATGCGGCGGCTGCGCTCGCGAGCAAGCTCGGAATCGATGGCAGCGTGTTTGGCGAGTTGCTCGATATCAGAGAGCGAAAGAAAGATCGCAAGTCGGCGAACGTGAATGAGATCTTTGCGCGTTATTTGAAGTTGGTCGAACAGGTGACGGCGGTGGTGGACAGGATGCTCGATCTGGCGGCGTAGGATTCCGTGTCCGTAGTTAAGAGGCCTGCATATTGCGATATACAGCAGGTCCTTCGCTTCGCTCAGAGGCTGTGACTTTTTTGAATGTCGTCAAAAATTGATGCTGAAAACAAAATAGTTACGACGACAAAATGTTCAAAAATTCAAAAAAGTCACAAACTCTCAGGATGACAAACTACAGAAGTTGCAATTAATGAAGTATCTGACGGAGATTCGTTTTCCACTTAGGAGAGTGACATGAGCAAGGGCTGGATTGTACTGATCGTTCTGGTGGTGATCGTGCTGGCGCTGTTTGGGCAGTACGTGGGCGTGCGGAACCAACTGGTGGCGAAAGACCAGTCGGTGAAGGCGGCGTGGTCGCAGGTGGACATCGTGCTGCAACGGCGCGCGGATTTGATTCCGAACCTGGTGGAGACGGTGAAGGGATACGCGCAGCAGGAAGTGACCGTCTTCGGCGACATCGCCAAGGCGCGGTCGGCGCTGCTTTCGGCAGGCACTCCGTCCGAGAAGATGGCCGCGAACGGGCAGTTGGATGGCGCGCTGGGACGGCTGCTGCTGATCGTGGAAAATTATCCGCAGCTCAAGTCGAACGAAAATTTTCTGCGTTTGCAGGATGAGCTGGCGGGAACGGAGAACCGCATCGCCGTCGAGCGCAAGCGCTATAACGACGCGCTGAAGGATTACAACACGTATGTGCTGATGTTCCCGAATAATATCTATGCGGGGTTCGCCGGCTACAAGCAAAACCCGGCGTACTTCGAGGCCTCGGAAGCGTCGCGGCAGACGCCGAAGGTGGATTTCAGCGCCAAGCCGGCGGCTCCGGCGGCGCCTGCACAAGCGGCCCCAGCACATTGAATCGGTGTAGCCGTCGTTGGTCGGTAGTCGTTGGTCGTTCGGGGCTTGATTCAATCGGAAAGGTTTTGCTCGCTAACGACTAACGACCACCGAACAACGACAGCCTGTTTGCCACCGACCAACGACCAACGGCTCCCCTCCAAAAAACCGAACATTCTTTGTGTACGGGCGTCACATTCTTGCAGGCCGCACTTTGGTATATCGATTCAGTAGGGTCTCTGGAATCCCCTCCGATTCCGATGTCTCGGACACGAGAGGAATCGTATGCGCCGCTGCGGCAAGCCGTTTCTGGTAAGGATTTGCAATCAATTTCAGGCCGGTATCTTCCGGGTTTTGCCGGTTCCGCTCATTTTTGCGGTATCGCTCGCTTGGGGGCAGGATGCGTCCACGGGCGCGTTGCGGGGCATGGTGCTGGACGCGCAAGGAGCGGCGATCTCGGCCGCCGATATCGTGGCGATCCGAGTGGAGACGGGCATTCGCTATCATGCGGCCACGGATTTGGCGGGGCGGTTCGCCTTCGACCTCTTGCCTCCGGGGCAATATTCGGCGCGGGCCGAGGCCGCCGCCATGTCGCCAGAGGTTTCTCCGGTCGTACGTGTGGAGATAGGAGCGGCGGCGCTGGTGACGTTCAAGCTGAAGGTGGCGGGGCCGAGGGAAACGATCACGGTGACGGACGCTCCGCGAATTCTGGAGATGGATCCGAGCGCGCTCTCGGCGCTGGTGGACGACCAGGCGATCAAGGACCTGCCGCTGAACGGGCGCAGGTTCACGGACCTGCTGTTGCTGATGCCGGGGGTAACGCAGGACCCGCGAGACTTGACGTCGGGCGCGAACGGCGATCTCTCTTATGGCGGCATTCGCGGATACAACACAAGCTTTCTGGTGGATGGCGGGGACAACAATAACGGGTTCTTTGCGCAGGCTTCGGGACGGTATCGCGCGCCTTACCAGTTATCGAATGAGACGGTGCAGGAGTTCCGCGTGCAATCGAGCGGTTATGGGGCGGAGTCGGGGCGGGCCGGGGGCGCGGTGGTGAATGTGGTGACCAAGTCGGGCACGAACACGTGGCACGGCGGCACGTTCTATTACTTGCGCGACAGTGCGCTGGGGGGAGCGACGCCTCCATTTATGACTTTCAACCCGAGTAATATGCAGCACCAGTTTGGAGCGACGGCGGGAGGGCCGATCGAGCGCAGTAAGACGTTCTTGTATGCGAGTTACGATCAACACATTTTCGATTTGCCGAGGGTGGTGCAATTCGAGAACGGCGCGACGACGGTGGTGCCGCAGTTGGGGACGTATCCGAGTATTTTGGACTATGAGGTCTGCGATCCGGCCATAGGTGGGCCGTCCTGCGATGAAGCCATTGTGCCCGGGTGCCCGCCTTCCAGTGCCGGTGGGCCGCCCTGTGTTGCGCCCAGCATGTTGCCTGCGGCGGCACAGCTTTCGCAGAATGGAGGGCAGTTTCCCGCGAGGTTGCTGGGAGAAACGGGATCATTAAAGCTGGACCGGGTGTTGACGCCGCACCAGTATCTTACGGCGCGGTTGAGCACAGCACGGTCGTACGGGATGAACAACGTCTCATTCGATTCGGGAAGCCCGATTACGAATTATGCGATGAGCGGGAACGGGCAAGAGGATGTGACGACGGAAAGCGGGTCGCTCGGTTTATCGGGCAGCATGACGCCGCGGCTGACGAGCCATCTGCGGGCGCAGTTTTCACAAGACCTGGAGCAGTCGTTTCCCAACACGACCGGAGTGCGCACGAGCATCTACGGATGGATGGACGATCTAGGGCAGTCATCGTCATTGCCGCGGCAGACGCGGGAACACCGGCTGCACTTGGCGGAGACTTTGAGCTGGAACCGCGGGCGAAACCAGTGGAAATTCGGGGCCGACGCGATGCGGACCTGGGACTACGACTACTTTCCGTCGCTGTACAGCGGCGAGTACTACTTCGACGACATTTCGGTGAATCCGCTAACGTTTGAGCCAATGCGCGACGGACTGTATTTAACGCCGCTACGGGCGTATGCGCACACCATCATGCCGAGCTGGAATTGGGACGCTGGCAGCTGGACTGGGCCGTCTGTCAACCTGCCGCGATATTACATGCAGAATTTCGGCAATCCGGTGTCGCATCCGGACAGCAACGACTACGCGGCGTTTGTGCAGGACACGGCGCGGGTGACGCCGAAGCTCAGTGTGAGCCTGGGAGTGCGCTTCGACTTGCAGACGTTTTCGAAGAAGGGGATGGAGAGCAATCCGCTGTGGCCGCAGGCGGGGAAGATGCCGCTGCGGGGGACGAATTTCGCGCCGCGGGTGGGCATTGGCTATGCGCTCGGCGACGTGCATCCGTTGATGGTGCGGGCGGGATTTGGAATTTTCTATACCCGCATTCCGGGGATTTATCAGACGGCGGTGATCAATAACAATGGACTGAGCGACAACTTTCTTTTTCTGGATAATGCGGATTCCACGCAGCAACAAGTGTTTCCAACGTATCCGAATGCGGCGGTGAATTGTTCGCGAGGGCCGGTCGCGTGCACGATGCCAGCATGGTTGCAGCCGTATGCGACCAGCGAGTTGTCGGCCTTTGCGCCGGACTTTCGGACTCCGCGGGTGCAGCAGGCAAGTCTAAGTCTGGAGCGGGAAGTGGGCGGCGGGTTTACGGGGACGTTGTCTTATTTGTTTGTGCATGGCGTGGATATGATGCGGGCGCGGGATGTGAATCTGCCGCCGCCGACTTACTACAGCTATCCGATCGTGGACTCGACGGGCAATCTTGTTCCCAATCAGTTTTATAACGTGGAGTCGTTTGCAACATGGCAGACGACCCAAACTATCAGTTGTCCGTATACGCCGTGCATCAACCCAGTGCAGCGCCCGATTCCGCAACTGTCGGCAATCGACCAGTTCGAGAGCGCGGCCTCGACCGTGTATCACGGCATGACGGTGTTTGTGCGCAAGCGGATGTCGGGAGGCATGGATTTCCGGCTGGCGTATACCTGGGCGCACGCGATCGACGACGGGCAGGACGCGCCGGCGACGGGAGCGCCGGCGGTGCAGAATTCATACTCGACGAAGAGCGAGAAAGCGTCGAGTGTGACGGACCAGCGGCAACGGCTGTCGATTTCGGCAATTGAGGAGCCGAATCCGTTTGCGGCGGGGCAGAAGGCTCTGGCGGCGATGTTCGACCACTGGAGGATCTCGGGGATCATGACGTATGGCAGCGGGCGTCCGGCGAGCGCGATGGTGTCGGGCGATCCGAACCAGGATGGGAACATGGGCAACGACCGATTGTCGGGGTATGGGCGCAATTCATTTATCGGTCCCGACTACGCGACCATGGATCTGAGGCTGGCAAGAAAGGTGAATCTGGGCGAACGGTATCGTCTGGAGTTGACGGCGGAGTCGTTCAATTTGTTCAATCGCGACAATAAGAGGGACTACATCAGCGACGAGGGCTACTATAATGCCGCCGGACAGTTCATAAAGTATACACAGTACGAGGGAGGGACTTACTATCCGGCTTATTATCAGCAACCTACAAGCCTTATGAAGCCGATGAACGCGTATGCGCCGCGGCAGATGCAAGTGTCGCTACGGCTGAATTTTTGAAGTGCGATGAAGATTTTTCCACATTCCACTTGACTTGAGGGCATAATGCTTGCCATAACTAATGAGTCCATTTAGGACGAGCAGGGGGGTGTAGCTGTTGGCGGAAGTTCGACTTCAAGAGGGTGAATCCCTCGAAAACGCGCTGCGGCGCTTTAAGCGGAAGGTACAAACCGAGGACATTATCAAGGAAGTAAAGCGACACTCGTTTTACCTGAAGCCCGGCGAGAGAAAGCGAGTCAAAGAAGCGCTGGCTCGCAAACGCAGCCGCAAAAAGGCACGCAAAGAGCAGGACTGAGGAACAGAACCAAAAAATTTCGGGCCGTTCGCGGTTGGGAACGGCCCGTTCCTCGCACTCGAAAACGATCCCAAGATTCCGAGGCGAGAGTGGTCCGGGGCGAACTGGTTGGAGATCTCCCGGCAGTTTTTGTATTCCGTAAAACAGGAACCATGTGGTGCACACCACATGGCGGGCCGAACCCAGGGGCAAAATGAGGGGGATGTCAATCTCCTGCCCACGATGTGAACCGAATCCTTCCCTATTCGGGTCTGCCGTGCAGAGCAGGGACGCGGAATGGGGGAGCCTCTCCAATGGAATACCAGGACAAGGTGCTGAAGTGTGTGGATTGTGGCACGGAATTCGTGTTCACAGCGGGGGAACAACTATTCTTCCACGACAAGCAGTTCAAAAACGAACCCAAACGTTGCAAGAACTGCAAGGGCAAGCGCATGGCGGTGGTTGGGCCCACGTCGCCGGGACCATCGCGTGTGCATTCGTACACGAAGACGGAGACGCGGACGAACTGCTCGCAGTGCGGGAAAGAAACCACAGTGCCATTCCGTCCGACGCAGGGGCGACCGGTGCTGTGCCGCGAGTGTTTCCAGCAGGGGCGGCGGTTCGCGAGCGCGTGATTTTCTTTGAAGGTTAAGGGAAGCGGGGCCAGCGGGATTCGTCACAGCCTACGTGACAGAGGAGAGACTTGCGACTGAGTGGCGGGGCTGCTTGCAAGTTTTGGAGATGCAGTGCTCGGCGGGTCCGGCCGCTTGCGATTCGTTTAATATAGGAGCGTGGCCCGCTTCTACATAGAAAATTTTGGCTGCCGCGCTGCGCAAGCCGATGGAGCGGCGCTGCAGCGGCAATTTCTGGAGCGCGGACTGGAGCGCGCCGCCTCTGCCCGCGGCGCCGAAATTGTCGTGCTCAACACCTGCACGGTGACCGAGGGCGCGGACAAAGACGCGCGCGCAGCGATACGCCGGTTGCAGCGGACGAATCCGGATTGCCGCATTCTGGTGACCGGCTGCTACGCGCAGCGCGCGCCGGAAGAACTGGCGGCGCTGCCTGGCGTGACGTGGGTCGTGGGCAATTCGCACAAACATCAGGCGGCGGAGATTGCCACGTCTCCCTCGGTTGGGTTGGTTTCGCTAGCACAGCTTTCCGGAGAGCCAATCCCACCCCTTCGCAAAGAACGCGAAGGAGTGGGGCACCCAACAAATTACGCTGTCGGCGTCATTGTCGGGGATATATTTGCCCATACCGAACTGCTGGCGGCTCCGGTATTTGAAGCGGCCACTGCCAATGACCGGACGCGTCCGAACTTGAAGGTGCAGGATGGATGCGACAATCACTGCTCGTTCTGCGTGATTCCGTATGTTCGGGGACAGAGCCGTTCGCTCGCGGCGGAGCGCGTGGTCGCGGAAGTGCGGACACTGGTGGAGGCGGGCTATCGCGAAGTGGTGATTTCGGGGATAAACTTGGGGCGGTGGGGAAGGGACCTGGAGATCAGTTCTCAGTTCTCGGTTCTCAGTTCTCAGTTGGTAGTCGTTAGTCGGCAGTCGCTAGTTGTTGGCGAGCAGAACCCTCGCAGTCCCATGATTTCAAGCCAGCAGCGAGAGTCGAACTCCGAACGACCAACGACCAACGACCAACGACTTGTCGCCTTGATCCGCGCCATTCTTAAGCAAACGTCGCTGGAGAAACTGCGCATCAGTTCGGTCGAGCCGATGGATTGGAGCGACGAACTGATCGGGCTGGCGGCGTCGTCGGCGCGCATCGCCAAGCACGCGCATGTGCCCATGCAGTCGGGGAGCGACCGGGTGTTGCGGCGCATGCATCGCAAGTATCGGCCGTGGCATTATCGGGAAAAGATACTGAAGATTCGAGCGGCCATGCCGACGGCGGCGATCGGCGGCGACGCGATGGTGGGATTTCCGGGCGAGACGGAAGCGGAGTTCGACGAGACGCGGCGCATGGTCGAAGAGCTGCCGTTCACTTACCTGCACGTTTTTACCTATTCGGCGCGCCCGGGAACACCGGCGGCGACGCAGCCGGGCCAGGTCCCGGCAACCGTGGCTCGCGAAAGAAATCGCGTGTTGCGGGAAATTGCATCCAATAAAAAGGCGGCGTTCATGCGGTCGCTGGTCGGGACGGTGGTTGAGGCGATCACGCTGCAATCGGGCGGGGCGGAATTCACTGAGGCGCTGACGGACAATTACCTGAAGATGAAAATTTCCAGCCGTTGCGAGCCGAACCGCTGGATGCAGGTGAAGGTCGAAGGAGTGAATGGCGAGATGCTCCTGGGGAAGCCGGCGACGGACCCGGTTCTGGGGCCTGGCTTGACAGGCTGCGTAAAAACTCAATATTCGCCGTCTAGCCCCTAAAGGGGCGATAGATTCCGAAGGGCATGCGGTATCGCTAAAGCGATACCCTGATACGAAACCGGACTTTTTCCGCAGCCTGTTGCGTCAGGCGAGGTGGATGGCCCCGCTGGCGGTAGTTACTTAGAAGTGCACCGAAGGGCACAAACGCATTGACCTGTAATCCTTTGCCGCTTACGATTAAGAAAAATATATAAATGCAGGAGAGGTTCGAACCCATGTCGCAGTCAAGGTTTCAGTGTGCGATGTGCTGTTTGCTGGCCATCTTGTTTCCGGCGCAAACCATGCTGGCGGGAGAAACGGCATCGGCCATGTTGTACACGAACGGAACAGCCTGGTTGAACGGAAGCGAGGCGCCGAAATCGGCAGCCGTGTTCATGGGAGACATGTTGCAAACGCGCACCGACTCGACGGCCAACATCCAAGCCGCCGGATCGAGCGTGATGGTACTGGCGGACTCGCTGGTGAAATTTGACGGTCCGGCGGTGGAGATCGAGCATGGCGCGGTGCGGGTGACGACTTCGCGCGGCATGGCGGCGCGCGCCGGCGATGTGACGGTAAAGCCAGCGGGCAATTCGTGGACCGAATTTCAGGTGACCGATGTGGACGGCCTCATGCAAATCGCAGCCAACAAGGGCGATGTCACCGTGCAAGACGACAAGGGAACGACCACAACCGTGGCGCAGGGGCAGCAGACCACGCGCGACGACACGTCCGATCAACAGAAAAAAAAGAAAAAACGCCGTCGCGCAGCCGGGGCGGCGCCGGCGGCGGGTGGAGGAATCATGAGCTCCAGTACGGCAGTCTATATCGGGCTCGGCGCTGTTGGCGGAGTGGGAACTTGGCTTATTTTGCAGAATCCACAACCGGTGAGTCCGTCGTGCCCGACGAATCCCTGCCAGTGAGTTTCTTCCGAACGAGTTGCCGCTGCCGGTTCTTACCGATGGGCTGCAGGGTGGGCCGCTGAAGTCATGTCGCGTTACGTTTCTTTCCGGGATTTCGACTGGGTCCTGTTGGGCTTCATGTTGGCGATCTGCGCGCTGGGCGTAGTGCAGATCCACAGCGCGACCGAGCACACGAAATTTGCCGGGGCACACATCAAGCAAATCTATTGGATACTGGCGGGCCTGGGCGCGATGTTCCTGGCCAGCCTGATCAACTATCAAGCCGCGCTGGAGAAAATCCACTGGCTGTACATTGCATCGCTGGTGTCTTTGATGGCGGTGCTGATGTTTGGGCAAAAATATCTGGGCGCGCGGCGCTGGATCAAGATGCCGGGGGGTGGACATTTTCAGCCGTCGGAGTGGGTGAAGCTGATCCTGATTTTGGCCATGGCGAAGTACTTTCAGGATTTGCACGAGAAGGAACTATCGTGGCCGGATTTTCTGAAGGCGGGAGCCATTGTCGGTATTCCGATGCTGATGGTGCTGGCGCAACCCGACCTGGGGACGGCGCTCACTTATATGCCGGTGGCGATCATGGGCTTGTTTTTGGGAGGGCTGCGCTGGAAACAGGCAGGGGTGGTCCTTCTTCTGGGGGCACTTTGTTTGCCGCTAGCGTGGCACCACATGAAGGACTATCAGAAGCAGCGTTTGCTCAGCTTCAGCGAGCCGGATGCCGATCCCAAAGGCTCCAGCTATCAGGTGAATCAATCCAAGATTGCAGTGGGGTCGGGGGGAATTTTCGGCAGCAGCCAGGGATCGCAGACGCATCTGGCGTTTCTGCCGGTGCCGCAAACGGATTTTATTTTTGCGGCGTTTGCCGAGGAACACGGGTTTGTAGGAGCTTTGGCGCTTCTGCTGTTATACTTTATAGTGCTGATGCGGTTGACCCAGAATGCGCAAACGGCGCCCGACCGCGCCGGGGCATTTCTGGTCATGGGCGTGGTGGCTGTGCTTAGCTTTCACGTTCTGGTCAACGTCGGCATGGTGGTGGGCTTTATGCCCGTCACCGGAATACCTCTGCCGCTCATGAGTTACGGTGGGTCTTCCGTGCTGTTCATGTTTTTGGCGCTGGGGATCGTAATGAACGTCCGCATGCGCCGCTTCGTGAATTGAGACGGTCTGGCGGAAGTGGGGGCGCCCTTCGGAAACGGCGCCGCGAAATAAGTTTACGCAGGAAACAAGATTACGAAGGCCCTCGCGAAAAAGGAGGGCAGAATCCCGGCGGAAGCGACAGCCGGACAGGATTGAAGTCGGTCAGGCGGGGAACGGCCCCCTCAGCGGAATGCGAGAGAGTGGCCACAGACCTGACGGAAGGCTTAACGCGATCAGTGCAGACAAGCGCCAACAATTCACTGCAGTCGAGGTCCCGGGAAGAAATCTTCTTTACTTTGGGACCGCGCCCGCTCCTACCCGGAGCGGCGCTGAACGCTATCGATCCCTCGGTCCGCCTTGCGCTTCTGGTCCGGTGAAGAACAACCGGAGTAGAAATGAATAAGGAATTGTATGTATCGACCACGCCCCACGAAACCAAAGTGGGGATCACGGAAGACGAACAGTTAGCCGAAATTTACCTCGAACGAGAAAACGAATACACCTTAGCGGGCTCGATTTATAAGGGCCGGGTAACGCGCGTGCTGCCTGGCATGCAGTCGGCCTTTGTGGATATTGGGTTGGAACGCGACGCCTTCCTCTACGTCTCCGATTTCATGGACCTGGAAACGCAGGACGAAGACCTGGATGAGGCGATCCCGACGAATCGTCCGGCGATGGAGGCGCGTCCTCGCTACGTAGCGGGAGCGGCGGACCCGGCGATTGGCGGTCAAGAGCCGTTGGCCGAGGCCGCAAGCGTGGCAGCGCACGGGGAAGAGCCGGAAGCTCCTGCCGCGGAAGTGCCGGACAACGGCGCAGGCTCCGCGCGCGACTTTCGCGGACGCCGCCGGCGTCGCGGTCGTCGTGGCGAGATCGGGCGTGGATTGAACGCGGAGCGCGGCGAAGTTCGCAGCGAACCACACAGCGAAGTCCGCAGCGAAACCGCCAGCGAAATACGAAACGAACCACGGTTTGAACCAAGAAACGAACCGAGGAACGAGCCCAGAAACGACCGCTTCAACCGCGGCGACCGTCCGGGACGCGGTGGCTCCGACACGCATTTTCACCGGCCCGCGCCCCCGGCCGCTCGCGCAGGCCGCGACTACGATTACGGACCGCCTCCGGGATATCAACCGATCGTGCTTCCCGGAGAATCGATCTCGAAGTATCAGCGCCTGGTCCAGAGTCCCGCTCAGAGCCCTGCTCAAAGCGCGGCTTTGCCGCCGGACCGTGCGCCTGTGGAGCAGCAAGTTTCCACCTTGGCCTCAATCGTGGCCAACTTTCCCGAGGACGAACCGATTTTCGCGGCGGGGATTGCCGGGCCGATCCACGAACGGCATGAGCATGTCGTGGCCGCGGAAGTTGAAGAAGAGAGCCCCAGCGCTGCTGTGAGCGTAACGCCGGAAATTGCGGAACTCCGAAACCAGGCGCCAGATGTAGAGGAGACATACACGGAGGAGGTGACTTACTCGACGCCGGAGAGAGCCGCGCAAGAGACGGCGAGCGAAGCCGGTTTTGTTGCCGCTCCGCAAGTTATACCCGATGCAATGCACGAAGTTAAGCACGACGTAACTCAAGATGCGACGCAAGAAGTTACTCACGCTGCGGCGCAAGAAGTTATTCACGATCTTATGCGCGGCAACGTCGAGGAACAGGAGATCGAGGAAGAGGAAGCCGACCTCGCGTCTTACGGGGAAGAACCGGGCGACGACGAGGGCCTCGAGGAAACGGAAGAAGAGACGCGGGCGGCCGGCGGGGAATTGCCGGAATCCGGAGCGGGAGAGGTCGCTCCGGATCTCGCAGCCGGTGGCGTGCCGGCGGCGAACGGCGACGCGGTCCCAGAAGCTGCGCTGGAAGCCCAAGTCGAAGCCGAAGAGCGGGAAGCCCAGGAGTTGGAGCTGGAAGAAGCGCAGGCGGAAGCCGAGGCGCTGCTCGAGGCCGAGGCAATTGGCGACGGCACGGTCGATGCCAGCGCCGAAGTCCGCGGTCCAACGCCCGAATCCAGGTTGTTGCAGCGCACGCAGCGGCGCGGGCCGGACCGCGGGTTCGATCGAGGCCGCGGACGCCGCGGCGGTGGGCGCCGCTTCCGCAGCCGCGAAAACACGGTTGTGCCGCAGATCAGCGAACTGCTCAAGGAAGGGCAGGAAGTGCTGATCCAGATTGCGAAGGAGCCGATTGCGAAGAAAGGTGCGCGCATCACCAGTCACATTGCTCTGCCGGGGCGCTTCCTGGTCTTCATGCCGACCGTGAACCACACCGGCGTTTCGCGCAAGATTTCATCGGAAGAAGAGCGGCTGCGGCTGAAGCGGATCATCCAGAGCGAGCGCGAAAACGGCGGCGGCGGTTTCATTGTGCGGACGGCGGCGGCAGGCGCCACGGACGAGGAATTGCGAGCGGACATCCGCTTTCTGAAAAACCTATGGAGCGAGATCAAGTCGCGCTCCGACAGCAGCAAGGCCCCGGCCCTGATCTATCACGACCTCAATGTAGTGGAGCGCGTGCTCCGCGATCAGGTGAGTTCGGATTTCTCCGTCATCTGGGTCGACACCGAGCAGGAATACGAGCGCATTGTACGATTTGCGAACCGCTTCCAGCCGGCCCTGGTCAAGCGCGTCAAACTCTACACCAAGGAGACGCCGCTCTACGAGCAGTTTGGCCTGAACGAGGAAATCGACAAGGCGCTGAAATCGAAAGTCTGGCTCAAAAGCGGCGGCTACATCGTGATCAATCAGACCGAAGCGCTCGTTGCCATCGACGTGAACACCGGCAAATATGTCGGCAAAACCGCCCGCCTCGAAGACACGATTGTGAAGACGAACGTCGATGCCATCAAGGAAATCGTGCGCCAGGTGCGGCTGCGCGATCTTGGCGGCATCATCATCATCGACTTCATCGACATGGACGAGCGGCGCAACCGGCAAAAGGTGATGCAGGCGCTGGAAGAGGCGTTGCGCTTCGATCGCGCGCCGTCGAAGGTGCTCCAGTTCAACGATTTCGGTCTCGTCGCCATCACCCGTAAACGCGTGAAGCAGTCGCTGGAACGGACGATTGGATCGCCGTGTCCGTATTGCCAGGCCACCGGCTTCGTGAAAGCGGTGAACACCATCTGCAACGAGGTCTATGTCGAGATGCGCAAGATCTCAAGCCATCTGGAGCACAGCGACGTGATGTTGCGCGTGAATCCGGAGGTCGCGAAAGCGCTGAAGGCGGACAACGCGAAACTGCTGAACGAAATGGAAGAGATGACCAAGAAGACGATCATCATAAAGTCGGACCCAGCCCTGCACCAGGAGCAGTTCGATATTCATTAAGCGATAGCAAGGATGGATTCGAGAACTAGGGACGGGTAAACAGCCTGTCCCTTTCGTTTTGGCGCTTACGCTTCGGCGATGAGCTTTGCGGCTTCGGTAATGCGCTCATGCAGCCTGTCGAGCGAACTGCGGAGAGGCTCGCCGTTTGCCTGCGTTTCCGCATGTTGGCCGATGGAGACGGCGAGCCGGTCCACGGCTTCGGCAAGGCGCTTACCCAAGTCGACGAGGACGACCAAAGAATCGGCGTGTAGTTTCCACACCGAGCGTGAGTTTCGCGAGCGCTTGAGTTCCTCCAACTCGGTGGATATGCGTGCGGTGACCGCGACGATGCGCAGCAGCATTCGCGCGGCGTCCGCACGCGGGCCCGACTGCTCGAGATAGTCGGCGGTGTAGGCCTCAATCTCCGCTGGGCTGAGCATCAGATTGAAATAGCGCATGGGCACGATCTGACGGAATTTGGGATCGGCAACGCGCACGAAGACGCGGATCGATTCTTCCACTCTTCGCAACTTCGCTTCTTCGATGGAGAGCGCCTGCGCTGTGATGGCCGCGGGGACATACTTCGGTGCTGCCGCTACAGCCAGCGCCGGAGCGGCCGCTGCGCCGCCAGCGCCCACGGCATGACCGGATGGCTTGGGTTCCGCATGGACGCGCCGGATCGGCGGCCTGCGTTCCAATTCTTTTCTCAGCCGGGCGACGCGGCGGAATTTCTCCAGGGCCACGCTGTAGTCGACCTGCATCAACGCTTCCTGGTTCAGCGCGGCCACGTGCTCGACGGTGACTTCGACGCCGTCGATGGTGCTGAGGATGCTGCCGCCGAGTTCTTCCAGGCGGCGGGCGTAATCCTTAATTTCATGCGCGGCGGCGTCGAACAGCACCTGAAAACGATCGCCGAATGCGGCATTGTAAGGCGCGAGCGTGGCCAGAACTCCGGGATGATAAATCGATTCGCCGAGCGAGGCCTTTAACTGCCGCACCCGCGGAATGATGCCGGAATCCATGAGCGAGTTGAAATCCTGAAAGCGGTTCGCCTGGTCGAGTAGGGGGCCGAATTCGCGCAGCAGTTGCACATCGTTGTCCGAGAGCACGGGCACGTCGGACTCGGACAGGATTTCCAGCAGCGCGATTTCAAACGGAGACAGGGGGATCGATCCATCGAGGCCGTAGCCGCGCTGTTCCCACTGGCCAGCCACACGCGGATGGCGAAATAGAAAGGTTGCGACCAGATCGGTCTTGTCGCGATTGGCGCCGGAATCGTCGCGCTGGCGCGCGAAGAAGCGCAGCAGCGCCTCGGCAACCTCGGGATCGAGATCGTGTTGCACTCCAAGCCGCAGCATGGCGGGAGTGATCGCCATGTCGAGAAGCTGGATCCAGAGCTGCATTTGGTCGAGTGTGGAGCGCACGTCGCCAGCGTGATTGATGACGTCGGGAGCGAGTTCGGCGGGTGCGGGTAGTTCTCCGCCGAGTTGATCGCTCAGCAACCGCTGGTAGAAACTCTGCACGGTGGCGAGCAACGCCAGCTCCCATTTAGGGTCCTCAACCAAGGTCCGCTCCTTCTAGATCGCGCAGCAATGTGCCCAAATGGGGCCGTTCGTTCGTAAAGCTTAGTTAAACCGAAACCGGCCCGCAGCGCAATTGGTTACCTGGTTACGGAAGTGATGGCCCTAGTACCCAGTGCTTAGTTGCTAACATCCAGTACCCGATGCGAGGGCCCGATCGGGGCTGGCCCTGGGATCGAGTTTTGGCGCTTTGTAGTGGAGTTATTGGAAGACTACGGTCTTGTTTCCGTATAGCAAAATGCGGCTTTCCACGTGCCAGCGCACGGCGCGTGAGAGCACAACTTTTTCAATGTCGCGGCCCTTTTGGATGAGATCGTCGATAGTGTCGCGGTGGTGGATACGCACGACATCCTGCTCGATGATGGGGCCATCGTCGAGTACTTGAGTAACGTAGTGGGCGGTCGCGCCGATCAGCTTGACGCCCCGCTGAAACGCTTGTTGGTAGGGCTTGGCGCCGACGAACGCCGGTAAAAAAGAATGGTGAATGTTGATGAGGTTTTCCGAACCCAGAGTTGCGATGAACTCGTTCGAGAGCACCTGCATGTAGCGGGCGAGGACAACCAGACTGCACTTGTGTTCGCGGACCAGCGCGATCTGCTTCTGTTCTGCCTCCCGCTTGTTCTCTTTCGTGACCGGCACGACGAAATACGGCACGCGATAGAAGTCGGCGATGCGCCGATTGTCGGGATGGTTGGAAACGATCAGCGGGATTTCGCAGCGCAGTTCGCCGCTCTGGTAGCGGTAGAGTAGGTCTTGCAGGCAGTGGTCGTATTTCGAGGCAAAGATGGCGATGCGCGGGCGGTCGGTGGAGTGGGCGAGCCGCCAATCCATTTGGAACTCGCGCGCGATGGGAGCAAAGCGCTCGGCAAACTGCGCCAAGTCGAAATCGAAATCCGCCGCGTCGAATTCAACACGCGTAAGAAAGAGATTCGATTCCGCGTCGCCATGTTCATCGTTGAACAGGATGTTGCCGTTGTGGCGGAAGATGAATTCGGCTATCGAAGCAACCACGCCCTTGCGGTCGGGACAGGAGACGAGAAGAATTGCGGAGTTGTGCATAGCTAGTTTTGAATTTTACAGCACCCCTCTGTGTCCCCCGTGGTTCAAAAACTTCTTCGCCACGGCGGAACAGCCCGCAGGCAAACTCAAGCTTCGTATCAGGGCATCGCTTTAGCGATGCCGAAAGATCTTCGCAATCAGACGCCCCTTTAGGGGCTGCGCATTGACGTCCGGTTCTTTCCGCAGGCTGTAACGTATCGCGCGCACCTCCCATAGAATGAATATGGACATGTCCCTTGGCCTCTACATCTCCGTTCCGTTTTGCCGGACCAAGTGCAGCTACTGCAACTTCGCCTCCGACGTGTTCTCGAAGCCGGCGTACGAAAATTACGTCGCCCGTCTGCTTGAAGATATCGCCAACTCGCGCCAGCTTGCGTCAGAACTTGGATGCGCACTCGAAAAAACGGCCGACTCGATTTATCTCGGCGGAGGAACTCCGTCGATCCTCGATGCCGCGCAGTTACTGCGCATCTTCGCCGCCGTGCGCGAACGTTATACGATTACACCCGATGCCGAAATTACGGTCGAATGCGCTCCAGGCACAGTTACACCCGCTCTCATCGAAACCTTGATGCAATGCGGCGTTAACAGAGTGAGCCTGGGCGTGCAGTCGTTCGTCGATAGGGAAGCGCGATCCGTGGGAAGACTGCATGATCGCACCACCGTTCTCGAAGACATCGCGCACTTGCGCCACGCCGGCATTGCCAACATTAATATCGATCTGATCGCTGGATTGCCGCACCAGACGCCGGAAAGCTGGGCCTTTTCGTTGTCGGAGACGATTGCTACTGGCGTTCCGCACGTCAGCGTTTACATGCTTGAAGTAGACGACGATTCACGCCTTGGAAGGGAACTGATCGCCGGAGGCGCCCGCTATCATGCCCACTTTGTCCCCGATGAGGACGCGACAGCGGACTTTTATCAGCAGGCGTGTGAGACGCTAAACTCCGCCGGCATCCAGCAGTACGAGATTTCCAACTTCGCCCGCGCCGCCACACACTCGCAAGACGGCGAGTTACAGAATAACGAGTCGCGGCATAACCTGAAATATTGGACGCGACAACCCTACGTCGGCTTCGGCGTTGACGCGCACTCGATGCTAGAACTGCCCGTGTGGGGACGGGCGCCCTCGCCCGTCCAAGCCCAGCGCAGCTCGGCAGATACCTGGGTTCAGAGCAACTCTGGACTCACGGTTTCCGCGGACGGCATCGAGGCCAACCGTCACCAAGCCGTCCGCTTCGCTACCCCTGACTCGCTCGATGCCTATATGAATCGCGCGCCGCATACGATAACTCCAGTTACCCCGCAGGCGGCAATTGAAGAAAGTTGTTTTCTCGGCTTGCGTCTCAACCGCGGTATTGATATCGAAAGGCTCCGCACAGAGTTCAACCCCGACACAGTCGCCACGCGGGAATCCGCGATCCAGCAATGCGTGCAGGATGGCTTGATCGAGCGGCAAGGCTCAATGCTGTGGCTAACTGCCCGCGGCCGGCTCTTATCCAACGAGGTGTTTGCCAGATTTCTTATCGAAGAAAAAGTGGGAACCGGCCACGTGAATCCACGTTAGTTGGCCGATCAATGCCGTTCGGCGTTGGCCTATCCGGTCCCCACCATTTCACAAACTCTGGGGAGGCCGATGCCGATACCCATATCAAAGCCAAAAATACGTGGCTCTTTTACCAGAGCCTCGATCCCGGCCTCTCCCGAAACATTCATCCACACAATACGAAACTGCGCCCGCTGCGCGCCGTGTTGCACGTCGAGCACTTCTCCGGTCTGCACCTTCGAGCGCACGCCGGTCAGGACCGCGCCGCCGCTGCTGACGTTTCGCACCCGAACCAACTCCGCGAAAGGCCGCGCCATCCTGTCCATTCCCCAGATGCGTACCGGGAAATCGATGTTCAGTCTGCGCTCTTTTCGCCGGTCCATTTCCGCTCCCAGTTACGTTTCGAAATTCAATCGGATCATAACCGCGAATGCCTGAAAGCGAAACGTCACATCGGTTACACGCCAACGAGTTCCCGAAGTTACTTTTTGCGGGCTAGAATAATTGGAGAAAAGAGTGTATGTGCTGTATAGCGAATAGATATTACAAAACGCCGTAATGTTTCACGTGAAACACTTTTGATCGAAAACAAAGGACTTAGTCGAAGTTTTTCATCGGGCAGCCCCCCGGACCGCCCGCGTTGCTGCACGATCCGCAGGGCCCCGACGCGAACGACGGCTGGGATGCCGCTCCGCTCTTAGCCGACACGGCGAATACGGAGAGTTGCGGCTCCAGTTTTTTACTCTGGCACTTTGGGCACTCGGCTTTTTGTTTGCCGAAGACCAGGGCCTCGAATGCGTGTTGGCAGTCCTTGCAGATGTACTCGAAGATGGGCATGAAGAAAACTCCGCGGAAAGAATTGCTGTCCTCTAGTTAAAATCAAAGCGTGAGGACATTGCAAACGGCCGAAGAGACATGCCTGTTCACGCCACGCCGCTGGCTGCGCGGCGGGCATGTGCAAACGGTCGCGAGTTTTTTGATGCCGCGCCGTTTTCACTTGCCTGCGCCCGAGGAGCGGCTGATCGAAGTTGCGCCCGGCGTCCAGGTGCTTTGTCATTGCCACTGGCAGTCGGACCGGGCGGGCGCGCTGACGATCGTGCTGGTGCACGGGCTAGAAGGGTCGAGCGAATCCCATTACATGCTTGGCGTTGCCGAGAAGGCCCTGGCTGCGGGGATGAGTGTGGTCCGCTATAACCAACGCAACTGCGGTGGTACGGACGCGCTCGCTCCCGTTCTCTATCACTCGGGGTTGTCGAACGATGTTGCGGCAGTGGCGCGCGAGATTGTTGCGCGCGACGGCGTGTCGCGCCTGGCGCTGGTGGGCTTTTCGATGGGCGGAAACCTCGTGCTCAAGTTGGCGGGGGAGTGGGGACCGCAGGCCCCGCCTGAGTTTCGGGCCGTCGCTGCGTGTTGCCCGGCGATCGACTTGGCCGCGTCGGCCGATGCGCTGCACGAACCGGCGAACAGAATTTACGAAAAATATTTTTTGTGGGCGCTCCGCCGCCGGATGCTGCAAAAGGCGTGGCTGTTTCCCGGCCATTTCGATGGGGGCCGCCTGCGCGGCATCCGCAGTTTGCGCGAGTTCGACGACAAGGTGACGGCCCACTATTGCGGATTCGCGGGCGTGGACGATTACTACGATCGCGCTTCGGCGGCGCATGGCATCGAGCGGATCGCAGTACCGGCGCTGGTTTTGCACGCGGCCAACGATCCGTTCGTGCGCATTACGGCGGAGACGCGGCGGAAGATTGTGTCGAACCCGAACATCGCCTTCGTCGAGACGCGCGATGGCGGACACTGTGCGTTTATTGGCGCGCCGGCGAGATCGCCCGCCGGAGTGGGGATTGGCGGCGATGGCCACTATGACGACGGGTATTGGGCGGAGCGTGAGATCGTGAACTTTCTGCGCCGGTCCTAACAGGCCGCGAAGAGACATTTTGCCAGCTGCGAGGGTTGACATTATCTAGGTACAATGGTACATTGGTACCATGATCGACGAATCGCAACTCCTCATAGAACGCGTCCAAACGGGCGTCCGCATGGAAAAGCGGGTGCTCAAAGTGCTCAAGGCTTTCGCGGAATATCACGACATGACCCTGGGCGATCTGCTCGAAGGCATTGTGCTCCACGCCTTCGACGGCAAGACCCCCTTCAGCTCCGAATCGCTCAAGCGCATCCAGGATCTGAAGAGGTTTTACGCGCTCGATCTCGACTCCAGCGCCAGCCACCGTCTCAAGGAAATCAAGCGGCGCTCGGAGAACAAGATTGCTGCGGGAAAGAAAGCGCCAGACAAGAAAGCGCCGGAGAAGAAAAAATAGCATAAGGCCGCCAGCCGGGCGCTTCGCGCACATTGCAGTGGGCGCTCGGCCGGGCGATCTTGGAGTGGCGCGCGATTTGCTTCGCATCCTGACACCCGATCCTGAACCTGACACCTGACGCCTGCTCCGTCCTTGAAGCCGGGGCTCATCGGCGTTAGTATAAAAATTCGCGTTCATTGTGAGTGGTCGAGGTCTCATGCCGCAAAATTACGTTCCCATTTTTCTTTTTCTTGCCGTTGTCGGCGTCCTGATTCCCGTCACACTGGCGATCTGCGCAATCATTCGCACGCAGAGTCCGAACCGCGTGAAGCTGATGCCCTATGAGTGCGGCATCGATCCCTACGACAACGCGCGCGGACGCTACACCGTCCGCTTCTACATCATTGCGATTTTGTTTGTGGTTTTCGACGTGGAAACGATTTTCCTTTTTCCCTGGGCGGTGAAGTTCAAGGCGCTGGGCATGTTTGGGCTGGTTGAGATGCTGGTGTTTCTCGGCATTCTGATCGTCGGATATGTATGGATTTGGAAAAAGGGCGCGCTGGAATGGGTGTAGCTTCCTCCAATCTGAATCCGGCCACGCTGAATCCGGCTGCTGGCGATGAGACTTTCACCGCGAGCCGCTGGACACGGGGGAACCGGTGGTTTCCGACGCGCATCGTGGTCAGCCCGCTGCGCGTGAGCCGGGTGAAGAGGCGCCTGTTCGGCAGCAACGAGGAAAGCATTTCGATTTCGCAGGTCGCTTCGGTGAAGATTTCGACGGGAATGATTTGGTCGGACATTGTGATCGATTCCACGGGCGGCAGCGATCCGATCACCAGTCACGGCCATCGCAAACGCGACGCGCTGCGCATTCGCGATTTGGTGGAGGGGTATCAGGCGGCGCGGCACTAGGTCTCTAACCGCATAATTATGGTTTTCCTAAATGCCGATCAAACACAGTTCGAGGGTATCGCCGCTGACCCGGCGGCTGACCGGCGGGCGTACTCGTCCGCTGCGCCGAGGGCGAGACGCCCTCGGGACAGCCGGCAAGATGCCGGCGCTACAGTCCGGCTGCGGACGGTAATCATCATGCGGTCAGAGACCTAGCGAGCGGATGGGGTTAGTTCGGTATCAGAGACGCGGCAAGCCGCGTCTCTACGGGACAAGGTACGCACCGGTCAAAGCGATGACCGGCATTGTGACGACGATCGTTGTGACGGCAATCATTGACGCTGACCGCAGCCAACTGTTAGAAGTGAAAGTTCGCCGATGCTTGCACAAGCTTCGTAACGACAGACGATAGATCCGAGAATGACCGAGGACGTTAAAACGCCCGCTCCACCACCGCCGCCACAGCCCCAGCCGGCCAAGACTGGGCCGTCTGGGGGCCCGGAAGGCGAAAAGAAGCCGACGGCGGAAAAGTCCGCAGCAGCGGCTCCGGTCGCGCCTGCCTCGGCTGCACCCGCAAAGCCTGTTCTGCCCGCCGCGAAGCCTGCCGCTCCAGCCAAGCCAGCTGGGCCCGTTCCGATGCCGTGGTCGTCGCCGATGGTTGAAAAATATCGCAGCCAGTATGGCTCGGGCCTCGACGCGCAGACTTATCTTGGACAAAACTACCTCAACGTCGACCGCTCACTGATCCCCGACATCCTGCGCTTGCTGCGCGATGAAGAGCAGTTTGACTACTGTGTGGATATCACTGCGGTGCATTATCCGAAACGCGAAAAGCAATTCGATGTGGTTTGGATTCTCTATTCATTTCCGCGCAATGAGCGGGTGCGGGTGAAGACGCAGATTGCCGACGGCGCAACGATTCCATCGAGCGTCGCGATTTGGCCGACTGCGAATTGGCTGGAGCGCGAAGTTTACGACATGTTCGGCATTAAGTTCGAAGGCCATCCCGGCCTGAAGCGCATTTTGTTGCCCGACGGCTGGAAGGGCTTCCCGCTGCGCAAGGACCACGGCATTTTGCAGCAAGACAACGAGTGGGTGCGGATCAACCTGGGAATCGAGAGCGGCCAATGAACGAGCATAAGAACGACGCCTCGATCCACTCGCTATCGAACCTCGATCTCGATGCTCCCGAGAAGACCTATCTCGATTCGAACGAACTCATCATCAATATGGGGCCGCAGCATCCGGCCACGCACGGCGTGCTGCGCGTCATCCTGAAGCTCGACGGCGAAAAAGTTTTGGGCACGGAGTGCGTCATCGGATACCTGCATCGCGGCGTGGAAAAAATCGCCGAGAACCGCACTTACACGATGTTTAATCCGTACGTTGATCGCATGGATTACGTCGCCGCTGTGTCGAACGGTTTGGGCTATTGCGAAGCGGTCGAAAAGCTGCTGAACGTGGAAGCGCCGCCGCGCGCGAAATATATTCGCGTGATCTTAACGGAGTTGAACCGCATTGCCAGCCACCAGCTTTGGTTGGGCACGCACGCGCTGGATATTGGCGCGATGACGCCGCTGTTTTATACCTTCCGCGACCGGGAAGAGATCTTGAAGATTTTTGAAAAGTATTGCGGCGCGCGTCTGACCACTCATGCATTCCGCATCGGCGGCTGCCAGTATGAAACTTACGCGGGCTTCGAGAAAGACATCAAGAATTTTCTGACTTTTTTCGCGCCCAAGATCGACGAATACGAAGCGCTGCTCACCACCAACCGCATCTGGCTGGAGCGCACAAAAAATGTCGGCGTGATCTCGGGCGCCGATTGCATTGCGCTCGGCGTGACCGGGCCCGTGCTGCGCGCCAGCGGCGTGAAGTGGGACGTGCGCAAGGCCCAGCCCTACGCGGCCTACTCCGAATTCGATTTCGAAATTCCGACTGGAGAAAACGGAGACACTTACGACCGGTATATGGTGCGCATGATCGAAATGCGGCAATCGATGCGCATCATCGAGCAAGCCGTCAACGGCCTCCCAGAAGGCCCGATCATGGGCAAAGTGCCGAAGGTGATCAAGCCGCCGGTGGGCGAAATCTATCATTCGATCGAAGCGCCGAAAGGCGAGCTCGGATACTTCATCGTCAGCGACGGCTCGACGCAGCCTTACCGTTTGCGCGTGCGGCCGCCATCGTTCGTCAATTTGCAGGCGCTCGATGTCATGGTGCGCGGGCTGCTGGTCGCCGACGTGGTCGCCGTCATTGGCACGCTCGACATCGTGCTGGGCGAGGTGGACCGCTGATGCCCAATTTCATCATGTCGTATCTCGATAGCAGGGCGGCATTGACGCCGGGCTCCGCGGGCAGCCAGTTCTGGGCGTTGATTTACGTGCTCATTATTTTTGCGGGCGTGTCGGTGGCTGTGATCTGCATGAACTGGCTGGAGCGCAAGGCGCTGGCGCATTTTCAGGTCCGGCTCGGCCCCATGCGCGTGGGCCCGCACGGATTGTTGCAGCCTATCGCCGACGCGATCAAGCTGATGCTGAAAGAAGACATCATCCCCGCCGAGGCCGACCAGTTCGTTTTCTGGGTCGCGCCGCTGATTGGGCTGCTGGCGGCGTTCACGGTTTATACAGTGATTCCGTTCGGGCCTTCGCAAGCGGTGAGCGACATGAACATCGGCATTTTATTTATGCTCGGAGTTTCGTCGCTCGGAGTGCTCGGCATTGTGGTCGCGGGCTGGGCTTCGAACTCGCACTATCCACTGATTGGCGCGCTACGCTCAAGCGCGCAGATGGTGTCGTATGAAGTGGCCATGGGATTGGCCGTGGTCTCGGCGATCCTGATGACCAGCCTGAATACGAACGGTACCGACGGTACGCTGAGCATGATTGGAATTGTGCAGGCGCAGCAGCAGCAGCACATCTGGTTCATCTTCAAATTGTTTCCGCTGGGCTTCATCGCGTTCGCGATTTTCGCCATCGCCATGGTTGCCGAGACCAACCGCGCGCCTTTCGATCTGGCCGAAGCGGAATCGGAACTGACCGCCGGATTTCACACCGAGTACAGCGGACTGCGCTGGTCGCTCTTCATGCTGGCGGAATACGCGGCCATGATTGCCGTTTCGTCGATTGCGGTCACGCTCTGGCTTGGCGGATGGATGCGTCCCTTCCCCAACCTGCTGCATGCGCCGGCATGGGAGTTTATTTTCTCGCTCTTTCCCGGCCTCACGTTCGCGGGCCTGGCGGCCATTGCTTTTATCGGCACGGCGCGCATGTCGTCGCATTCCTTCTTTAAGATTCAGCGCATCGGGCTTGCGGTTTTTGCAGCGCTGCTTGGCTTTATCGCGCTGCTGCTGCTCGTGATCGCGGTCGTGGGCCGTTCCGCGGATGCGGGCGTCGCAGCCCAAGTCGCAGCGCCGTTCGCAGCAAGGTTCCGCGACGGCATCGACCACGTATATTGGTTTGTGCTGAAAGTCGCGGTCTTTATGTATATGTTCATTTGGTATCGCGCGACTTGGCCGCGGTACCGCTTCGACCAGTTGATGAAGATAGGATGGAAAGTGATGCTGCCGATTTCGCTGGGCGTGCTGATTCTTACTGCGATCGTGGGGATGAAGTTTTCATGAACCCTGGGATGTACTCGGCTTTGAACTCGGCTGTTACAGCCGCGAATGGCGGTATGGCGCCGGTCGCGACGCCGTGGTTTTTTTATGCGCTGGCGGCGCTGGCTGTCGTCAGTGGAGTGCTCGTCATCACTCGGCGGAACGCCGTGCATTCCGCGCTCGCGCTCATCGTGACCCTGCTTTCGGTCGCAGGCCTTTACTTGATGTTGTATGCCCCGTTCGTCGCTGGCGTGCAGATCATCGTTTACGCCGGCGGAATCATGGTGCTGTTCCTGTTCGTGATCATGCTGGTTAACATCGACCGCTCGTCCAAAGACAGGCGCTTCAATCGCATCTGGCCGGTAGGATTGACGGCGGCCTGCGCGTTGATGGCGTTGTTCGTGTCGGCGATCATGAAGGGCCAGTCGGTGTTGAACGATCCTACGACAGGTAAGCCGCGGTGGCCTGACCCGCTGCATTTGCCCGAGTCAATGAACACCCAGCAAATCGCCAACGCGCTCTACGGCGAAGCAGGCAAGATGGGTCAATATACGTTCGCTTTCGAAATCGCATCGCTCTTGTTGTTAGTAGCGATACTCGGAGCGGTAATTATGACGAAGAAGAAGATCTAAGGATTGGATCATCGGGTGATCGGGTGATCACCGACTGAGAACTGAGAACCGAGAACCGAGAACTATGTTTGAAATTACCACGCTCCACTATCTCGTCCTTGCGGCGGCATTGTTTGTGCTCGGCGTGATCGGTGTGCTCACGCGCCGCAACGTGGTGATTATTCTGATGTCGATCGAGCTAATACTGAATGCGGTGAACCTGAACCTGGTGGCGTTTTCGCGCATGTGGGGAAACCTGCACGGGCAACTGTTCGCAATCTTTATCGTAGTGGACGCCGCCGCCGAAGCCGCCGTTGGGCTCGGTATTCTGATCGCCTTCTTTAGGAATAAGGAGACGGTCAATGTGGATGAGATTGATTTGTTGAAGTGGTAGTAAGCGGCTGTTGGCTATTAGCTGCGAGCTTCGGATTGAGAGTTAGCAACGGACGACGAATACCGAATGAAAAAAAGCGAACGACTAACGACGAACTACCAACGACTAATGACATGCTGTTCCTAAACCATATCTGGCTGATCCCGCTCTTTCCGGCCTTCGGGGCCGCGATGATGTTTTTTTTCGGGCGTCGATTGCAAAAGACCATGGTCAACGCGGTCTGCGTCGGCGCAGTCGTCATTGCATTTCTATTTGCTTGCTTTACGGTTGTCGAGTACACGCATTACACTCACGGTACAGGACAGCCCTACGAGAAAATCGTTTATACCTGGCTGGGCAGCGGCGATGGCCATCTAAATTTCGTTAAGCGCGACGGCACAACTGCCTCCTTCAACGCCGACGCCGGATTCCTGCTCGATCCGCTTTCTTCTATCTGGCTGCTTTTTGTGACTGGCGTGGGCCTGTTGATCCACATTTACTCCACGGGTTACATGGCGCACGAGGGCGGTTATTACCGTTTCTTTGGATACATGAACCTCTTCATGTTCTCCATGCTTACTCTCATCCTGGCGAATAACTACATGCTGCTGTTTGTGGGATGGGAAGGCGTTGGCTTGTGCTCGTATCTTCTGATCGGTTTTTATTTTCATCGCAAGTCGGCCAGCGATGCAGCCAACAAAGCTTTCATCGTGAACCGCATTGGCGATGCCGGATTTATTCTCGGCGCGCTTACGCTGGCCTGGTATCTGGGATCGTTTCGCTTCACCGATATCAACGCGCTGGCGCGCAACGGGCATTTCACGATTGGCGATCCTATTCTCACGGCCGCCGCGCTGCTGCTGTTCGTTGGCGCTTGCGGTAAATCGGCGCAGCTTCCACTTTATGTCTGGCTGCCTGACGCGATGGAAGGCCCCACGCCGGTTTCCGCGCTGATCCACGCAGCGACCATGGTGACGGCGGGCGTGTACATGGTGGCGCGCTCGAATGCCGTGTTCATGCTGGCGCCGACGGCGATGAAAACCGTAGCCATCGTCGGCGCGCTTACTGCGGTGTTTGCCGCGTCCATTGGGCTGGTACAGAACGATATCAAGCGCGTGCTGGCTTACTCCACCGTCTCGCAATTGGGATATATGTTCCTCGCGCTCGGCGTGGGCGCGTTTGCCGCGGGCGTTTTCCATGTGTTCACACATGCGTTCTTTAAGGCGCTGCTTTTCCTCGGCTCGGGCTCGGTGATCCACGCCATGAGCGGAGAGCAAGACATGCGCAATATGGGCGATATGCGCGGGCGCATTCCGACCACTTATAAGACGATGTTGATTGGCACGCTGGCGATTGCCGGCATTTTCCCCTTCGCCGGATTCTTCTCGAAAGACGAAATTCTTTGGCAAGCTTGGTCGTCGGATGGCGGCGCGTATCGCATTTTATGGTTCATCGGATATGGCACCGCCCTGATGACCGCGTTCTACATGTTCCGCTTGATGTATCTGACGTTCTATAGCCCGTCGCGGATGAGCCACGAAGTCGAGCATCACGTGCATGAGTCGCCGAAATCGATGACCATGCCGCTCGTGGTTCTCGCCATCTGTTCAATAGGAGCGGGCTGGTTAGGCTGGCCGCACAGCCTCGGTGGATCGGACCGCTTTGAGAAGTTTTTGGAGCCTGTGTTCGCGCACGAAGCCATCGCCCAACAAGAAGTAGGGAAGTCGCCGCAGTTAGCGGCGGGCGAGAAGGAAGCCGAGCACACGGATAGCACCGAGTATGTGCTGATGGTCTTATCGCTGGCGGCGGCAGGTGTTGGTTGGGGCATGGCGCGCCGCTCCTATTTGAACGCTGGCAAGGGTTACGCCGAGCCCATCGCCGTTAAAGCTCCGCCGCTCTATAAGTTGCTTTATAACAAATGGTTTGTCGACGAGGCCTACGATTACGCTTTCACTGGACGCCGCAAACTGGGTAACATCCGTCTCGGCGCGATGGGCGCGGGCGAAGCGTCGTCATGGTTCGACGCCAAGATCGTCGACGGTGCCGTCAACGACGTTGGCTGGGTTACTCGCGCCGTCGCTACACTGTCGACTTGGTGGGATAAGTGGATCATCGACGGGCTGTGCGTGAATGGTCCGGCGATTCTGGCGCGAATGATCTCGTATCCGGCGCGACTGTTCGAATGGGGATTGGTGCAGTGGTATGCCCTGGTGATGGTGGCGGGACTCGTTGGAGTTTTGTGTTCATTGTTTGGAATCTTGATCTGGTTTTGGGCCGGCCTTGGGGCCCTAGTGGTTGGAGCCATTGCCTATGCGCTGTTGAGGCGTTTTGTGTTGGCGTAAGCCGACCGATTGCTCGCGGCTCGATGCTCGCAGCCACTGGTAACTGAGAACTGGCAACTGAGAACTGTTTTATGCAGAGTCACATACTTTCGATCATTCTCTTCACGCCGCTGGTGGGCGCGCTGGTTCTCCTGTTCGTTCCCAAGGAAAACAAAGACGCGATCCGCTGGATTGCGAACCTCTTCGCGCTGGGCGGCTTCCTGATCTCGCTGCCGCTGGTGCCGATGTTCTGGGCGCAGCGCTTCGAGGTCACGCCTTCCCACTTCAAGTTCCTCGAAGGCTCGGCGAACAACTGGATCCCCTCGATTGGCGCGGGTTACAACCTGGGCATCGACGGCATTTCGTTTCTGCTGATCATGCTGACGACGCTGCTTGGCTGGATCTCGATTCTTTCTTCATGGACCGCCATCGAAGTCCGCGTGAAGGAATACTACGTTTGGTTCTTAGTGTTGCAGACGGGAATGCTCGGCGTATTCATGGCGCTCGATTTCTTCCTCTTCTTCGTTTTCTGGGAAGCGATGCTGGTGCCGATGTATCTGCTGATCGGTATCTGGGGCGGCCCGCGCAAACTTTATGCGGCCATCAAATTCTTTCTATACACGCTGCTCGGCTCGGTGCTGATGTTGCTGGGCATTCTGTTCCTCTATTTCAATCACCACACAGTTACTAACGTTTTCACGTTCAGCATTCCCGAGCTTTATAAGACAGCGCCGATGATTCCGTTCGGCACCGCTATCTGGCTATTCGTCGCTTTCTTCATTGGATTCGCGATCAAGGTTCCGATGTTCCCGTTCCACACCTGGCTGCCGGATGCGCACGTGGAAGCGCCGACCGCCGGTTCCGTCATTCTGGCGGGCGTTTTGCTGAAGATGGGAACGTACGGATTCGTGCGATTCTCGCTGCCATTCTTTCCCGGAGTCGTGTCGCATCCGCGCGTGCAGAGCTGGGTAATCGGGCTGTCTCTTGTCGGCATCATCTATGGCGCGCTAGTTTCGCTGATGCAGAAAGATATGAAAAAGCTGGTGGCTTACTCGTCCGTCAGCCACCTGGGTTTCTGCACACTAGGAATTTTCGCGCTCAATTCGGCGGGTTTGACCGGGTCGGTATTGCAGCAGATCAATCACGGCATCTCGACCGGCGCGCTCTTCTTGATCGTCGGTATTCTGTATGAACGCCGGCACACGCGCGAGATTGCCGAGTATGGCGGCATTTCGAACGTGATGCCCATCTACGCAACGATCACGATGATTATGTTTCTTTCGTCGATGGGATTGCCGCTGCTCAATGGATTCGTCGGCGAGTTCACGATCTTGCAGGGCGCTTTCATGGCGAACTGGAGGTGGGCGGCGTGGGCGGCTCCGGGCGTGGTTTTGGCCGCGGCCTATTTGCTCTGGCTCTATCAGCGCGTTTTCTTCGGTACGGTTACGAATCCGAAGAACGAAAAATTGCACGATCTTACATCGCGCGAAATTCTCACGTTTGTGCCGCTGATCGTTATGGCGTTCTGGATTGGGGTATATCCCAAGCCGTTTTTCCAAATCCTCGAACAGCCGGTCAATCAGCTTGTGCAGACGATCCATGACAACTCCTATTCCAAACTCAATGCGCCGGTGAACGCGCAGGTTGTGCCCGCTCCAATTCCGCAGGCGCCTGCCGTTGCCGCGCCAAACGTAACTGGATCGAAAAAGGTAGTAACGAAATCCGCCGTAGCGAAAGCGAGTAACTAAGTGCGAGGTTTCTCAACTGATTACCGGTTGATGTTGCCGATGGTGGAACTTACCATTTTCGCGCTCGGCATTCTGCTGATCGACCTGATGGTGCCGCGGGGCTGGAAATGGATCAACGCCGTGGGCGCTTTTATGGGCGTGGTGTTTGCGGCTTTGTGCGTATGGCAGATACAGTCGTCACTGCCACCCAGGGGTTTCCTGTTCGGGTTTTATAATTCGCTGCTGGTCGACCGTATTGCCATTTATTTCTGGTATTTGTTTCTGACGGGAGCGGGCATCGCCATTGTGGGTTCGGTGCACTATCTCGACGTGGAAGACGAGCACCACGGCGAATACTATTCGCTGCTGCTGCTTTCGGTTGTTGGCATGATGTGCATGGCGGCGGGATTCGACATCGTGCTGCTCTTCATTGGGCTTGAGTTGATGGCGATTTCCACTTATGTGCTGGTCGGTTTTTTACGGCGCGACCGGCGCTCGAACGAAGCGGCCTTGAAGTATCTGCTGCTGGGAGCGTTTTCGTCGGGCATATTTGCCTATGGGCTTTCACTGTTCTACGGAATTTCCGGTGGCACCAATCTGGGGATCATTGCGCGCGCAGTATCGGGACTAAGTCCGCACAATCCGGTGGTGACGATTGCGCTGCTGACGACCATGGTCGGATTGCTGTTCAAGATCGCCGCCGTCCCATTCCACATGTGGGCGCCGGACGCTTACGAAGGCGCGCCCACCAGCATTACGGGTTTCATGTCGGTCGCGGTGAAAGCGGCGGCGTGGGCGCTGCTGCTGCGCATACTGGTGTTTGGGTTGTGGCCGCTGCGCTCAATTTACACGCCCGTGATTATTGTTGTTTCCATTGCTACGATGACGGGAGCGAATTTCGCGGCGCTTACGCAGACTAACACGAAGCGGCTGCTGGCTTACTCCTCGATTGCACACGTTGGCTACATGCTGCTGGCGTTTGTCGCCATGGGAACTTCGCAGATCGGCAGTCAGGCTTTCTTCGACGGCTTCAAGGGAATTTTAATTTACTTACTCGTTTATACGTTCATGAATCTGGGCGCATTCGCGGTGATAACTTCGCTGCGGCATCGCAAAGTGATTGGCGACGATCTCGACGATATGGCTGGGCTCTACCAGCGCGCACCGGTGGAAGCCGTGCTGATGCTGCTGTTCCTGCTTTCGCTCGCCGGCATTCCGCCCGCTGCCGGGTTCCTGGGCAAGTACTACATCTTCCTTAGCCTGATCGAAAGCCAACATTACTGGCTGGCGACGCTCGGCGTGCTCTACTCGCTCTTTGGACTTTATTACTACCTGAAGATTGCGAACGCGATGCTGATGCGCGCGCCGATGGAAACCGAACGGCTGCCCCTCAGCCTCGGAATGCGCTTTACGCTGGGCGTGACGGCGCTGGCGACGCTTGTCATCGGAGTCTATCCCGAGCCCTTCATCCGCGGCGTCAACTGGTCGCTGGGGATCGCGCAGTCGCCGCATGTGGCGGCGATGATGAAGAGAGGCTAGCTGTCAGCTCTCAGCTATCAGCTTTCAGTCGCTGGGTTTAGAATTCCCCCGAATGGCTGCGAAGCCTAATATCGAGTCTGACGCGTCTTCCCGGAAGAAAGATCCGCTCGTGTCGGCGGCGCGGTATTCAGAGATTGGGTTTATTATTCCGGCGGCGATTGTGCTTGGTTACTTCTTGGGAAAGTTGGGCGATTACTGGCTGCATACGCGGTGGCTTTATCTGGTGGGGATGTTGTTTGGGGCGGTGGTGGGATTTTGGCAGATGATCCGCATGGCCTTGGGCGCTATCAAGAGAGATGAATGAGCATTAAGATTTCGACGGGGCGGCAAATCTCCCGTAAAGACACGGCTTGCCGTGCTTCTTGCAGCGCACGAGGAGACGGGGCAAGCCCCGTCTCTACACGAGGGGCCTGATACGAACCGGACGCGCAGCACGGGCTGTAACAATCAACGACTATATGATCGATGACCGCATCATCGATGACCACACCATCTACGAGCGCATCGTTCCGCGATTGTTGCGTAATATAGCTGTGGCCGGCGTTGTGCTGATCGGGCCGGCGTTCTGGTTTTATCGCGGGGTGGGAGCGATTGGGTTTGCCTTTGGAGTGGCGGTTTCTTACGTCAATTTTCGCTCGCTGACGCGCGGCATCGAGGGTTTGGCCGACCGTATCGTCAACCGCAACAGCCGGGAAAAAGGCGGGCGGATACTCCTGCGTTTTGTGGTGCGCTACGCTTTGGTGGGGGTTGCCGCCTATGCTATATTCAAGAGTTCTCCACTGGCTTTTCGGGGATTTTTGTGGGGGTTGTGCGTGCCGGTGGCGGCCTTGATGGCGGAGGCGGCGTGGGAAGGGTACACGGCATTGCGGCGAGGGAAGTGAGCGGGTGCGCTGCGGCGGTAATTGGGCCGGTCGAAGGAAATGCAGATCCCTCGCTTCGCTCGGGATGACAATCCATAAGAAATGGGATGACAACTCCAACTAAGTAGCGAAGTCTGAAAATGGAACAACTGGCTTTTACTGCACTTCTGAATCAACTGTTTGGCGCGCCGGTGCTGGCGTTGCTGACGGCGCTGCACATTCATCCGAAGTATCCGGCGACTCCGATCTCGAACAGCTTTGCGATGGAGTTGCTGGTGGTGGTGCTGCTGACGATATTTTTTGTCGCCGTGCGCGCGCGGCTTTCGGTGGAGCGTCCGGGCGGGCTGCAGCACACGATGGAAGCGATCTATGGATTCTTCAATAACCTGGCCAGCGATACGATCTCGAATCATCCGGAGAAGTTCGTTCCGTATCTGACCGCGCTGGGGTTGTTCATCCTTTGCTGCAATCTGATTGGGCTGGTGCCGGGGCTGGAATCGCCGACGACCGTGCCGATTGTACCGCTGGGATGCGCGCTGCTGACCTGGTTTTACTATCACTATTACGGAGTGCGGACGAACGGGCCAATCGGCTATTTGAAACACTTCATCGGGCCGCAGGACAAGGACATGCCGCTGCCGCTGCGGCTTTTCCTGCCCCTGTTGTTGTTGCCCATAGAAGCTTTCAGTCATCTGGCCCGGGTGATGTCGTTGACCGTTCGTTTGTATGCCAATATGTTCGCCGGAGAAATGGTCACGCTGGTGTTTTTTTCGCTGATCCCACTCGGGGTTCCGCTCGTGTTCGAGGGATTGCACGTAGGCGTGGGTTTCATTCAGACGTATATTTTCGTGTTGTTAGCTGCGGCGTATCTCGGTGAGGCGACGGCGCACGAGCATTAGGGAAGGTCTCAGGTCTTAGGTGTCAGGTCTCAGGGAACTCAACGGCAAAGTTTTCCTGTGACCTGAGATCTGGTACCTGAAACATCGCTTTTCAGTGTGAGGGCGCTGGCTTACGCAAGCTCGGCGTCAACCACCCACTGAGTGGCAATTCATTCAAGGAGAAACAAAAATGCGAAAAATCGTAATGTTGTTGTTCGTGATGACGATGTACTCGGTCCTGGCGGTTCCGGCGTTTGCGCAGAGCGGCGGAAGCCCAGCTTCCACAACCAACTGGGTCGCGCTGACCGCGGGCTTCGCGATCGCGCTGGCGGCGGGTCTGGCAGCGCAGGGCCAAGGCAAAGTGGCGTCGGCGGCGTGCGAAGCGCTGGGACGCAATCCGGCGGCGCGCGCCGGAATCCAGATCGCAATGCTTCTGGGTCTCGCCTTCATCGAGTCGTTGGTGCTTTTCACCTTCGTAATGATCTTCCTGAAAGTGAAGTAAGCTAAACCGTATCGGATTCTACAAACCTTAGGTTTGCGAGAAGGCCTCTACAGTGGCGGGGGCTTTTTTTGCGTGGAACCCACTCATCGCAAAGTGCGCGGTGAGTGGGGCACCCGCATCTCTTGAGAACTGAAGGCTGAGAGCCTGCGCTACACTTTGCGTTCGCCGTCCCAGTTGGGGGAGCAGCTGTCGGGGACTTTTTGCAGGGCTTCGGCGAGGACGCGGCGGAGGCGGTAGCGGCTGTCGAGGTCCATGCTGACGAACTCGAAGCCGATTTCGTTGACGCGGGCGCGGCGGAGGAGGACTTCGCCGCGAATTTTCTTCACGCCGACGGAGATTTCGACGTGGGCTTCGGAGCCGACGCGGAGATTGTCGTTGCGCGTGCCCATGCCCCCGCCCAGACTCATCTCGCGCATCACGATGTTCGACTTTCCCCAGGAACTGGAAAGCGTGGCGGAAAGAGTGCGCGGCAATACGATGCGCTCGTAGCGGCGCTGGCGGACCCAGGGACATCCTGGGCCGGAATCGAGCGGAGCGATGGCCAGTTCGCCGGCTTCAAGGCCGCTCGCGGCCAAGGCCTGCGTACCATAGCGGGGATCGATCTTGGCCAGCGCCTGAAGGGCGGCGATGCGCAATTCGCGGTGCTGGCTGTAGCCGAAAAGCTTCTTGTCTTCGACGATGTTGCGCAGTATGGGGACGGCATCGACCTCGCGCAAACGGCCGAGGCATTCGACCGCTTTAAGTTGCACGAACGGAGGGCGGTGTTGCGCTTCGCCGGCGGTGGCGAGCGCGATCAGGCTGCTGCTGGCGGTGCGGTCCTGACTCATACCGATCTCGTCGATGGCCTCGGGCAAGATGAAGGGGTCGAGCATCTCGAGCAGTTCGAGCAGAGTGCGTCCGCGGTCGAGTGCGGCGCCGTAGGCGACCTGGCGCACGATGATGTCCTGATAAAAACGGTTGAACTCACTCATGCGCGAGGGCAGAATTTCGATCAGCGCGGTCACGGCGAGGCGGCTCAAGAGGCCGACCGTGGAGGCGGCCTGGCGGGGCTGGCCGGCGCGCAGAATGGCGCGCAGGACGTCGATGGCGGGTTGTCCGAGTTCGATGGCGAGATCGATGATGCGGTCGCATTCGACGCGTTTCTGGGCGCGGAAGAAGCGGTCGGCCAAGTGTTCGACGGAGTTTTTGGGAAGCTGCTGCAGAACGTTGACCAGGTCCTCGGGCACCCGATCGGCATTGATGGCTTCCTCGATCATCTCGGGCAGACGATTTTCGATGCCGACGCGCGAGCGCAGGTCCTGCACCAGGGCGGGCCGTTGCCGCGCCACTCTATCAAGCGATTCGCAGAGTTCGGCGACGGCCTTGTACTTTTTGCGGGCGCAGGCCTCTTGCCCGAAGCGGGCGAAACTGGCGGCCAGCAGGCTCTGGATCTCGTTATCGCTTTCCTTACCCAATCTTTCGCCGATCATGGCGAGCGCGTTGGGCATGACCTGGTCGGGCGCGGTGGCGTAGAGGTCGGCGAGTTGGGCCAGTCCGATCGCGGTCTTGCGGCGGGGCTCGGCATCCGAGGCATCGAGGCCAGCGCAGTAGTTGGAGAGGATTTTCGCGGCCAGATCGTTGTCGTCGCGCTCAAAAAGAACTTCGACAAACTGGCGAACGTTGCGCGGCGGCACGCAGGCGGCTTCGCCCGAGAGCAGAACGCTTCTCTTGCCGGCTTCGGGAATCTCGGCCCAGAACATGCGGTCGAGAATGTCGGCGTGGGACTCGACCAGGATGCCGGCCTTGGACATCTTGTCTTCCTGCACGCGCAGGATCTGGCGCAGCGTGCCCATCTGCCGGCTCATGTGCTCCATCATGTCGTGGACGGCGTTGACCTTGACATCGCCGCGCTGATAGCGCTCGAGGGCGAACTTGATGGCCATGCTTTCGGCGGCCTTCATCAGCAGCGGCGTGTCGTTGCCGTCGCTGGTGTTGTTCTCGGAAGCCTGCTTGGCCAGAGTTCCGAGCAACTGAGCGAGATTGAGCTTGGCGCCTTCGGGAGCCTTGACCAGTTCGGCCTGGAGATTTTCCGGGGACGCGCTGGGATCTTGCATCGTCTGGCCAAAATGGGTGAGCAGGCGAATGGTCTGGATGACTTCCTCTTCCTGCAAAGGAACGACGCCACCGGCCCATGTTCCCGAGGATGTTCCGGATGACGGTCCCGACGACGGTCCGGAACTCGCGCCTCCGGAACCCGGGCCCGATCCGCCGGGAGCCTGCATCGCTGGAACGCTGCCGACGGGTGCACCCGGACCGCCGCCTCTTGCTCCCTCAGCGGCGGCGATCAATTGCAGCAGTTTTTGCGGGTCGTTGAGCCAGTCTTTGAACTCGGGGCCGAGCGCCTGCGCGGCCAGTTGCGCGGCGATGGAATATTCGCCGGTCGAGGGATCGGCGGCAACGAACTTGACTTCATTGATGCGGATCGACGAGCCCTTGTTTTCGCCCAGGTTTTCCTTGATCTGCTTGGCGAAGTCCTGCGCTTTCGAGCCGCCCATGGCAAAGGCGCGCACCAGGCTGGTGAAGTCGTCGAGCGTGACCTGGTTCGAGAACAGGATGCTGGAAAGCCCGGCCGCGTTCAACAACTGCGCGAAGCTGCGCTCGGCCTGTCCCGTTTCCAGCGGAATCCCATCGAGTAGAAGTTTGTCGTCGGAGACGCCGAGCAGAAAACCACCGTCGCCACTTTTGGGCAGAGCTTGTTGGAGTTCGTTCCATGCGGTAGTGAACTGGCCCTCGGTGCGCTTATGCGTCATTCCATACAGCCGCGTGTACTTGATCAGAATATTCAGGCTGTGCAGAAATGAGCGGGCGGATGCGCTGCGACCGACGTCGGGTTGGGCAACTATTACGATAGCAGTCTCCTCCCGGGAATAGAGCCTTGTCTAAGACTAAGCGGGAGAGTCACCAGAATGCACGATTACGGAGGTCACTGCACCGAACGTAAGGGTCGGGTGCGATGACCACCCCGAGGTACAGGTCCTTGCGGATGTGGACGCGTTACACTGGATGCCAGCAGCCAGTTGTCAGCTATCCGTAGCCAGTTGCCAGTATCCGGCGGAGAGCCGTTTCCCCAAGAAATTCGGCGCAGGGGAAGCGCAGCCAGCGGCCAGACTGCATCTTAATGGATGAATCCCATATGAATCGAATCCCAAAGGCGCTGCTCGCTACGAGCTACGAGGCGCGAGCTAGGAGCCAGATCCGGTGTTGTTGGTTTGCAGCTCGCAGCTCGCAGCTTGCGGTTTGCCTGATCGTGTGCGCCTTGATTGCCTGCGCGGCCGTCCTCAGGGCGCAGGAGCCGGGAACCACGATCAAGGTCGACGTAAAGCTGGTCAACGTGTTCGTCACGGTCACGGACGCGCGCGGCGCTCCGATGGCGAACCTGCAAAAAGAAAATTTTGTACTCAAGGAAGACGGCAAAGAACAGAAGATCGCCGTCTTTGCCAAGGAATCCGCGCTGCCGCTCTCCATTGTGCTGGCCGTGGATACGAGCCTGAGCACGCGAAAAGATCTGCCGCTGGAGCTGGCCTCGGCGCGCAAGTTCGCGCACGCCATTGTGCGGCCGCAAGACGGGCTCGCGGTGTACAAGTTTAGCGAGGTCGTCAGCCAGGTCGTGCCCTTCACCTCCGACTTGAAAATGATCGACGCCGGAATCGAAAAAGTGCGCAACGGAGCGGCAACGGCGCTCTACGACACAATTTATGTCGGATCGCAGGCGCTCGGCAGGCGGCAGGGAAGAAAAGTCATCGTGGTCATCACCGACGGCGGAGACACGGCCAGCCAGGTGGGCTACAAAGACGCGCTGCGCGCGGCCCAGGAGGCGGAGGCGATTATTTACAGCATCATCATCGTGCCCATCGAAGCCAGCGCCGGACGCGACACCGGAGGCGAACACGCGCTGATTCAAATCTCCGCCGACACGGGCGGCAAGTATTACTACGCCACCTCGCTCGGGCAACTGGACGACGCCTTCCAGAAGATCAGCGACGAACTCCGCACGCAGTATCTGCTCGCCTACTATCCCTCCGAGCGCTATTCGGATTCGGAATTCCGACAACTGAAAGTCGACCTGGCGAACCCACCCGCTGGAGGCCCGTTCCAGTCCCACTGCCGAGCCGGTTACTACACGCGCAAAGGGATGTTCTAGGGCAGCGGCGGCGAACCTTGGATGTACAATGTGCTGAGAATAATCTCCCCACGGTAGGAGGTCCGCCGTGAAACTCCCTGCCATCTCTCTTCCTTTCGTTTTACTTGCGGCATCCTTACTTCTGGCGCAGGCCAAACCGATACCACCCGGAGTGCGGCAGGCGGATCAAGTCGAGGCACAGACGGGAAAGGGCACCCCCGCTCCGGTCGCACGGCGTGCTTATCTTGACGTGGCCAAACTCACCCAACAGGCCGACGAACTGGCTAGGATTGCCCAGACCATCCCTCCCGATGTCGCGAGCATTCAACAAGGGAAGTTGCCCAAGGACGTGATCGAGAAGCTCAAGCGGATCGAGAAACTCTGCAAGCGTCTGCGAAGCCAAATCAATCCATAAGCGCCCTGGAAGCCTCTCCATCGCACGCCGACCATTCCTAAAAACAAATGAGCCACCAGTCTGGGACTGGTGGCTCGAAATGCAGTTTACAGCAGTGTCTAGAAGATCACACGCAAACCCCACTCCATTGCCCGGGGCGCGCCCAAAGCGAACACGCCGGTTCCGGCGCCGACGCGGAACGGACCCGCACTCGCGGTTCCTTTTTGAACGCTGTTAATCGAGCCGCCTCCTTCGTTGACCCAACCGGTCATCGCGCCTGGCGGAAGGTTAAAGTTGGCAAAGTTGAACAGGTTGAAGATACCAACACTCGGCTCGATGGTGAACCGCTCATGGATGGTGTAATCCCATTTCGCATTGAAATCGAAGGCCTTGAGCCATGGAAACAGTAGCTGGTTGGATGGAGCCGGACTGAGCGACGGAGCAACCGCGCCAATCGTGGCCAATTGCGTCGGCGTGAATAGGTTATTAGCCACCAACACCTGGCCCGCTGGCGTTGGCTGACCGGCCACGGTTGTGTTGTAGTTGTTGATAGCTGCGTTCAGTCCGGCGAGACCGAAGTTACGCTCGAACGATCCATTCTTCGTGCCGGGCATGGGGTCGCTCCAGAAGCCGTTTCCCGTGAAGTCGGTCTGGAAGATTTGCCCCGAGACGCCCGTGTCCCCGACGATTACCGGGCTGGAGAGCGGGCTGTAGAAGTGAGACATGAGCCCCAAGTGGAAACCATAGGGCAATTCAAAGGACCCGCCGAATGAGATTTGATGCGTGCGGTCGAGCAGCGACGGCCCCATGTACTTGAGCGGGTTATCGTTGTCCGCAGCTTGCAGAACGAAGTCCTGGTCGTTGGCGGATGTCGGATTCGACGGCGCGTAGTTGCCTTGGAACGCCAGGGGGTTGATAAAGCGCGAAAGCTGGTAGGAGACCTGGAAGTTTGACGACTTCACTCCCCGTATCGGGTTCGCAACGTTCTGTGACAGTTTCATCTGCAGGGCGTTGAACACCGAACGGCTAATCGGCTCCATTTCCAACATTTGACCATAGTTGGGATTGATGCCGCCAAAGGCGCAACCATAGCCCAGGGGAGTTCCTGGCGGACCAAGCGGGCTCGTGTCGCCCAGGGGTCCCGGAGTAACTGCATCGAAACATGACGATCCCACGTCCGCCGGAGATGCCAAGCCGAACGCCGCAAAATCGGCGATGGTAGCCGGCCCCGGCGGGACATATGGAGTTGTAGCCGTAGCGGGAACGGCAGGATGCAGACCAGGGCAACCCTGAGGGAGAATGACACCGGCGAGGGTGTTGCCATTCTCGCAGGCGCCTACGGTGTTGGTAATGGCGGCCTGCGCCGAGGCCAAGTTGAAGTACTTGGCGCTGGCCGATCCAGTGTGGTTGATATCGACACCAAGCAGGGCGTGAGTTTCCACGTTCCGCAAGTAGTCCGCGCTGAAAATCAATCCGCGGTGGAGTTCACGCTGGACTCCGAAGTTGATCTGGACTGAACGCGGGCTCTTGTAGTTGGGCGCAAACAACCCCAAGGGTGTGTTGAGGCCCGAGCTCAGATAGTTGCCAAGGTAACTCGGGTTCGCTGCCGTGAGACTGAACGGCGTATCGGTCTGATACAGTGTCTGGAATGCTGCAAGTGCGGAGGCTGCCTGACCGATCGTATCCATGCAATAATTTTGGTTTGTCACCGGGTCCGTTCCCAGCTCTATGATTCCGGTTGGATTGGTAGGCGTTACCGGAACAAGAACCTGTTGCGCAGCGCCACCAAGGCAAGCATTGGGAGTTTGCAGAAACGCACCGGTCTGCTCGCGCAGGGGCCGGTCAAAGAGAACATTGTTAAAGATCACGTTCTCGTAGTAGAGCCCGATGCCCCCGCGAAAGCTGGTCTTGCCATTGCCCTTCGGGTCCCAAGCAATTCCCAACTGCGGAGCAAAGTTCTTGTTAGGCTGCTTCACCGGATTTCCGTATCCGGGAAAGGCCTGGTTCAGCGGCACAATGGCTCCCATGTCGCTGTCGGTTCGGCCCGTGTCGCGTTCCCAACGCAAGCCCGCAGCTACGGTCAGATTCTTCCGGACCTTCCAGGCATCGCCAAAATATAGCGACATCCGGTTGTCAGGACCCAAGCCGCCGGCGGGGAACCCGAATGCAGCTTGTGTGGTCGAAAAGCCCTGACCGTTTCCGATCTGAACCTGCGACATGGTGTCCTGAGTTGGGTCGGTCATGGTGGACGGCACCGGCGTATCGCCGTACACTTGCGGATCGATCTTAAAGAAGCTGGCAAAGCCGCCGCCCTGAATGTGGTTCCAACCGAAACCGAAGCGAATGATGTGCTTGCCAATAATCTTGCTGCCGTCGTACTTGAGCTGGTGATCGCTCTGCGGAGTGCTTTGAGGCGCCAGCAAATTCGGACCTACGGTGAAGCCTCCGATGTTGATGCTGACCGGATAGTCGGCGAGGAGACAGGAGGGCGCGCACGACCCCCGTGCGGCGTCCTGGATCTCGTTTTGGAATTTCAGGTAGGAGAAGCGGATGGTGTGGGTGAAGCTGCCAGTATTGAAGTCCAAGCCCACCACACTATTCCGCGTGTAATCCTTGTTTTGGTAAATCTGGTAACTTGAAGGGAAGTAGGTCGCGTAAACCTTGTTCTGGAAATAGTTGTAGCGATAAAACAAACGGGCTGTTTTGGTCAGGGAATAGTCCGCACGGCCCATCAACTCTTCCTCTTTAAAGGGAGACGGGAAGGTCCCAGAATAGGATGTGAATGGATCCCCTTCCAGGACCGGTGCGGCCAGGTGTTGCAGGGTACGCTCGCCGTCCAGGAAGAAGAACAGCTTGTCTTTAATGATCGGGCCACCGAAATTCGCGCCTTCCTGGTTGCGCTGGTACGGTGTCGAGATTGACGCTGAAGGCGACGGCAGGGCCGCCGCTCCGACAGTGCTGTCGCGGTAGACCCCAAAAGCTTCGCCATGATACGCGTTGGTGCCCGACTTGGTGGTTACGTTGACCGCGCCGGACGAAGTCAAATCGTTGGAAAGATCCAAGCTGGACTGCGCCAGCGAGAACTCCTGAATCGAGCTGGCAGGAATATCTTCGGTCGTGGTGCCGACCGTCTCATCGCTAACATCCGTCCCATCGACATTGATGCGGGCAGTGCGGCCAAAACGGCTGCCGAACGAAATCGAAGAGTAGCCTACCTTGGTCGGGTCAAAATTCGCTCCGTCCTGGATTTGGACACCGGGTTCGAGCTGTGCGAGGTCGAGGAAGTTGCGGCCGTTGACTGGCAAATTCTCGATCTGACCGCTCGTGACGACACCCTGTACCTCCGCCTGCTCGGTGTTGACCTGGACGGCGCTGGCCTGCACCTCGATCACTTGACTTTCCTGGCCGAGTTGTAGCTTGGGATTGAAGCTCGCAGAGCTATTGACTTGCACGGTTATGAGTTGGCTCACCGTACTAAAGCCCTTGGAGGAAGCCAGTGCCTTGTAGTCGCCGGGGGCCAGCGCACCTGAGCTGAATGCTCCGGAAGAATTTGTTGTCAGAGTGATGACCTGTCCCGTAGCGGTGTGGGTAATCGTAACCTTGGCGCCACTAATCACGGCGCCGCTTGGATCGGTCACTGTGCCCACGATGCTGCCCGTAGCAACCGTCGTCTGGGCAAAGGCCACAGACGAGAGCAGGGCGATTAGGGTCATGATCGCCAGTAGGCCAAATCGTGTACTGTATCGGAGGGAGCTGAGATTCAACATTGTTCACCTACCCTTTCGGAATTTTCAAAACAATCGTTGTATCTACAGAAACTGTCGTATCTTCAGAATTCGTCTTGCCACGAACCTAACCACTTCCCCAGCGAAACGAGGTGACAGTGTAGTCGCCAGGAGAATCTAGACCTGATCTCTCACGACGGGAGGCCTAGACAATGTCGAAAGGCGGAATAATTAGACACGTCTCCTCAGTTGCTGAGCCGACTGTAGCAATTTCTCGGCCAGGGTTGAGGCGAGACGGACGATTCGGCCTAGTTATTGTTATTCAACCACTTACATTGAATTCCTCCGCTAACCAACGGGCCTAGTTTGCTTACTACCGCATCACTTATACCGAATATCATATTTCTCGTGATGAAAAATTATGAGACTACGTATGCCGCCGGGAGGGCATTACTGGTTCAGCATATAAAGGCTGAATATGGCAGCTTCCATTCACGGGCCGTCAACCGGGGAGCCGAACCGGGTCAAATTTCGCATAAGAGGTGGGACTACAGGCAAGTTCTCAAAGGAGGAGTCGGCGTTTTCTACCCTTAGATTTTTGTGCTTAGATTTTTTGTGCTCCAAAAAATTAGCTGGAACTGGTTGAGCGTGCGGGTTCGGAACTGGCGAGAAAATCTCGTACATCGCCGCGTGGAAGTGGGCGCATCTAGTAAACTGTTCTATTCGATTCCATCGCGAGTTCATCGCGAGTTCAGAAGAAGATCGTTGCAGTGGAAAACCAGGCCCTTCTGCGCGGGACCGCTTTCCGGTCCCGCATGAGCGTCTGCCCCCAGGAGAGTGGCACTTTGTTCGATTGCGCAGGCTTGTCGATTCGCCGTTCTTGGTTCATGCCTATGGGCCTCTTGTTCTTCGTCTTTGTCTTTGTTACCTTCACGGGTTCGTTGTGGGCGCAGGAAGAGACTGAGGAAAATCCGGCCACCGGCACCATTCACGGCACGGTGCTGGATGACAGCGGTGTCCCCGTGGAAGGGGCGCGGATTTCCTACAGCTCGGAGGCCACCAACGCCAGCGGCGTAGCGCGCACCGGCAAGGACGGCGCGTATGTTAGCGAACCGGTGCCGCCGGGCGTTTACGTAGTGCTGGTCGAAGCCCGCGACATGCTGCCCGTCGAGAGCAACAAAGTGAACGTGGTAGCGGGGAGCGCGGCCGTCGCGGATTTCACGCTGGAATGGATCAATCCCGGGCCCCTGCGGCTGGAAAGCAAGTTCGATGGCGGCATCGTCGACCGCCTCCCGATTGAGGGACGCAACTATCTGAATGCGGCCCAATTCGAGCCGGGCGTGCAGGTAGTGGATGGAAGTTATTACGCTCCGGGCAAGGGCGGGCTGCAAGCGCTTTCGATCGACAGCCAAACAGGACGGACCACGCGCTACGACATCGACGAAATCGAGGCGATGGATGAGACGCGGGGCGCGTCAACGCTGAATTTGCCGGCCGAGGCGGTGAGCGAAGTTGTCGTCACGCGGGCCACGCCCGAGCTGTTTCAATCGCTCAACGCCACCGGCTCGGTGCGCATCACGACGCGCTCGGGCGGAGATGAGTGGCACGGCAATCTGTTTGGGAATCTCCGCGACAAGAGCGCCGGCATGGCCGGCTTTCCCTCGGGAAAGCTTTTGCCGGGAGATTCCAATTACAGCCGCCAGCAGTATGGATTTGGGGCCGGCGGCGCGGTGGTCAAAGACAAGGCGTTTCTGTTTGTCGGCGGAGAACGCACGAAGCAAGACGGGTATTTGCCGGCCGAATCCGCGGATTTGATTCTGCCCGCGAATTCCGGCTCCCCGATGTTCAACGAAATCGGCCTGCAGAGCGCCTATTTTCGCGAGAACATGCTGCTGGCGCGGCTGGATTACGGCCTCAACGAGAACACGAAGTTTTTCGCGCGGCTCAACTACGACAATGCGAATGAGATTGGGCCGTCCGACAGCTTGTCGTTGTTCCGCAATCGGCTGAATGTTCCGGGGGCGGCGCTTGGGCTGGACTGGGACCGCGGACGATTCGTGAACAGCGCCCGCTTCGGCTATCAGAAGATGATCAGCGCGATCAACCCCGACCTGAGCAATCCGGTCGCGGGAGCGCCGCCGTTCCACATGCAGATTGGGCCGTATCAACTGGGGCCGAGCGTGGCCGGTCCGCGGCAGACGATCCAACGCGACCTTTTCGGCCGCTACGACGGCAGCACCGTCTATAACGTGAACCACACGATTCGCTTTGGCGGCGCGGTCCATCGCATTGCGCAGGGCGATTATTATGCGCCGGGAAATTATGGTCCGTCGGTCACCAGTTCCGATGGACTGGACGCGATCAATGCCATCAATGGCAACCCGGGCCTGTCGCCGCTTTACGCAGGCGATCCGCGCGGAGCGGCCGACAATCCGCTGAACTATCCCGTGGGCACGGTCACGATTTTCAACGGCCTGGGAAATTTCAGCGGGAACTCCGCCTTCAACCGCTCGGGCGGCGGGCACTTCGACACGCGCTTCGAGGGCTACATAGGCGACACGTTCAATTTGTTTCCGAACTTCAACCTCAGCTTTGGCGTGAATTATGTGCGCGACGGCGGGCGCACCGACAGCGACATTGCGCCGGTGCTGTGTTCCCAGGTCAATGACAAAATCGTGACGACTCCTATCTGCGCCAGCGGTTTCCTGCTCAATCAATTCGGCTTGCTGCCGCAGACGGGACTGAATGAGTACCAGAATCTGGGCGCGAGCGCGAAACAGCCGGACTGGAATTTCGCTCCGCAACTGGGCGTGGCGTGGGACCCTGGGCGCAGCGGCCGCACGGTGGTGCGCACCAGCGCGGGATTGTTTTACGACAATTTTCTGCTACAGAATATCTATCAAGACCGCATCAACCGCTTGTCGAACGGGCAATACAACCGCAGCTTGACTCTCTGTCCGACGGGATCGGCGCTGTTTCCGAATGCGCCGTCGGGTTCGAACAATGGCATTGTAAGCGCGGTCGATGGGCTCGATATCGCCACCCAGATTTGCGGCGAACCGCTGGGCGCTACGGTGACGGGAACGCAGGGGCCCATGCTCGTTTCGCGAGCCATTCAAGACCTACAATCGCAGTTCATGGCGGCGCAGGCGGCGGTAACCGGCGGGCCGAACGTTTATTCGCTCGCCAACAGCGTCGCGAATTTTGGCGGCCTGCTCGCGCCAAACTTCAAAACTCCCCGCATTCTCCATATCAACTTCGGCCTTCAGCACCAGATCGGCGAGCGCGGCGTGTTCTCCATCGACTTTGTGCGCCAGGTTGGCACGCAGTTCCCGCTCGGCATTGATACCAATCATGTGGGCGACGCCAGTTACCTGACCGACGGCGACAATTCCAACCCCAATCAAAATACCTATGCGGCGGAATTGGCGGCGATCAATGCGACACTGTTAGGCAACACGTTGTCGATGAACTGCCCGCAGGCGGTGTCCGTCGGTAGCAGCTCGCAGGCTGCGGTGAATTGCTATTTGTCGACGGTGCCGGGAGCGAGCATCACGGATTTCGCGCGCAACGGCCTGGATTCGTCGAGTTCCTACTGCGGGCCGTTCCCCTGCTCGGTCTTAGGGAAGAAGCAGGCCGCCTTCGGCGGGATCAATCCGGTCGTGGGATCGAATGTCATGTTTTTCCCCAGTGGATGGTCGAAATACAAAGGTTTGCACCTCGCATACCACATAGTCAGCGGAGAAAATCCGCTGCGCAATGTGCGGCGGCTCGATGTTGCCATCCAGTACACGCTCTCGCGCTATAGCACTAACCTGGCCGAGCCCAACGGCAGCGGCGGCGATTATTCGCTGATGAACGTCGCGGAAGATTACAACCATCCGCACCGGGGCCATTGGGGGGCTTCGGGGATGGACCGGAGGCAGCAGTTCACCTTCACTCCGACGGCGGAGTTACCGCACGGGCTGCGCTTCGCGATGATCGCGCATCTCGCCTCGCCGCTTCCGTTGAGCCTTTCCATTCCGCAGCAGGACGGCGGCGGGGTGGCGGGAGAAATCTTCCGCAGCGACTACACCGGCGACGGCACGGTCGGCGATCTTTTACCGGAGACCTATATTGGCAGCACGGGGAAATATTCGGCTGGCGATGTGACCAAGGCAATCAAATACTACGACAACAACGTCGCTGGGCGGCTGACGCCCGCAGGCGCGGCGCTGGTGGATAGCAACCTGATTAGCGCGTCGGAAATGCTTGCGCTGGGCGCGGTCCTGCCTACGATTCAAGGCGGCCAAGGCCTGCCGTTGCATTTTGCCCAAGCCACCTGGCTTAAGACCATGGATCTGCGCTTGAGCCGCCCGTTCCAGGTCGGCGAGCGCGTAAAGGTGGAGCCGAATTTTTCCATGTTCAACGTTTTCAACTGGGCCAACTTTGGAGGCGCGGGCAACCAGCTCAACGGCGCGCTCAACGGCGCGCCCGGCAGTTCGTTCAATAACGCGAGTTCCGGCGGATACTGCGGCAACTCGACCGCTTTCTGCACCTCGCGGCTGGACCGGGTCCTCGCCGGTTCGGGATCGTATGCCAACGGCGCACCGCGCCAAATGGACTTCGGAGTGCGGATCACGTTCTAGAGTTTTTACCCAGGCCCTGGCCGATACATCTTCACCTAGAGCGGAACTAGCATCGTTATATCCCGTTCGTGTAGGGCGGACACTCTTGTCCGCCCAGCCGAGCGAAGCTCGGCTGGAGTTGTGGTGCTACACCAACTCTGGTTTCGCTCTAACCCCATGATTCTAAAGATTAGGGGGGTAGTGGTGAACACGGGTTAATACCTAGAACGTTTTTCATAAATACCTTTCAGGCCGGGAGGCGCGTCCCTCAGGGGCTTGTATGTTCGATTTGTGGTAAAGAGACATGGGGCACAAGGCACCCATGTTCCGGGGAAGGCCGATCAGGCGCGAGGCCCGATTTTGTATCGGAAGCCTGAGCTTTAGATAGGCCCCCCGCCCTCTTCTCCAAGGTCGAGGAAAATCTGAGGCGTCGTTTCGACGACAGCCTGCATAGACAAGCTCTACCGGAGACGATACAGGGTCGGGGAGCCGGAACCAGCCTAGTCCCAGGAGGAAGGTATGGGCAACCCCGAAGTTGGCCGTGTCGATGTTTGTGGTCTGGATGTTAGCGCGAAAGAGCTGGTTGCGATGGTGCGGCGCGAGGGCAAAACCGAAGCCTGTCGCACGTTTCCCAATACCCGCCAGGGCCATCGGGACCTGCAACGGTATCTCACGCAGCAGCGCGAACGAGTGCGCGTCTGCATGGAAGCGACGGGGATGTATGGTCTGGATGCCGCCTTGGCCTTGCGGGCCGACCCGCGCATCGAGCTCATGGTGGCCAACCCGCGGGCGGTGAAAAGTTTTTCTCGCGCGTTGCTGCAGCGCAGTAAAACCGATCCACTGGATGCGTGGGGACTGCTGGAATATGCGGCGCGCATGCCCTTCCAGCCCTGGCAACCGCCACCGGCCGAGGCGCTGCAGATCACGGCCCTGGCGCGTCGCATTCATGCGCTCACGCGGCAGTGCACCAGGGAGAAGAACCGTCTGCACGCCGTGGCCGCGACCGCGACGACCCTGCGGGTGATCGTGCAGGATTTGCGGCGCAGCGTGCGCGGGCTGGAAAGCGCGATCACCAAACTGAGCCGGGAGGCACACAAGATCCTGGCCGCGACGCCGGAGCTGGAGCGCCGCTTTCTGCGATTGCAGAGCACGCCCGGGATCGGCCCGGTCCGCGCTTTGCAACTGCTGGGCGAACTGGTGTTGATCCCCGCCAACTGTGACGTGCGGCAGTGGGTCGCTTATGCGGGACTGGATCCCCGGCACCATGAGTCGGGCACCTCGGTGCATCAAAAAGCGCGC
>Ga0326727_10000218_pt1 | contig 247965 bp, 193 predicted proteins | sample MB2enrmetagenome_FD_207643 | JGI IMG/M metagenome (GOLD analysis project Ga0326727, IMG submission 207643) | Lab enriched peat soil microbial communities from McLean, Ithaca, NY, United States - MB29MY | ecosystem: Environmental > Terrestrial > Soil > Wetlands > Peat | place: USA: New York...
ACTATTATTGCGACATCCTGACTGCGGGCCTGTCGGCGGGACTGAGAGACCGCCGGGTCCTCCTGGGGCTGCTCTGGCACGCCCCTTACGGCGACGCCCGCAGCAACAAGGGCAGGTGGCAATTTTTTCAGGACCTGGTGGCCCGGGGGGACCCGGGGCCAGGCGGCGCAACGCCGGCCACGGCTATGCAGGCCGTCCGAGAAAACTTTTCGGAAGGGGCCTGGCCCTGGGGTCCGGCCCCGGAGCCGGGTGGACCGGAGTTTTCAGGGCTCATGGTCTCCCTGAACCGGTCCCTGGGGGTGGGGGAACTGTCTCGGCAACTGTCGGAGCCCTCCCTGCAAAGATTCGACAAGTCGATCTCCGGGCAATTCTTTCAGTTGCTGGCCGCTCTGGGTGAGAAGATGATTGCCGAAAACTGCCGCAACGAGGCGATTCATACCAGGATGGGGGCCCACGCCGCGGAGATGGAGCGCCTGGCGGTGGAATTGGAAGGATACCTGGAGAATCCCGCAGCCGGATCCGGGAAGGCGGGTGAGAGCCCTGCCGGAAACGCCGGTCTGACGGAACTCCCCTGGGCCGAGAGCGCAACGGCGGCGCCTTCGAAACTCCAGGAGGTGAGGACCACGGTGCAGGACTTCTTCAGGAATAATCCCGACCTAGCCGGGGAACAGGGCGGGGTGCAGATGGTGCTGTTCTCCCTGAGAAACTATGTGAGCATAAACCCCGATTATGACGGATTGTCATTCCGCGACAAACTGACGAAGGCCGGGCAGATGGCCAGGGATTTTTTGGGCCGGCCGGCTGAGGCCCAGGAGGCCAGATAAGAGGGGATACCGCCAGGCAGCCCCATAGCCTCAAGCCTCCAAGGAAGGAGCACCCAGCCATGCCAGATGGATACAGTTTTGAAACCGGCAACCGAGCCCCAGAGTCGCCAGCCCTGATCCTGCAGATCGGCTGTCCCATGGATGGGACACCGCTCAGGTTTCCAGCCGTGGTGCGGAACCTGGTGGAAGGGGTGGTGACCCTGGAAGTAGAAGACCCCTGGACGCTCCTGAACTGGGAGACCCTGAAGGGCCGCACCGGGAGCCTGTACCTGCAGTCCGATACGGGGCTAGTCACCGAACTCCAGGGTTCCGTGACCTGGGCCATATACACGGTTCTGGATCAGGATCACGGGCAATTTCACCTGGGACTGAAGCTGGCCGACCCCGCCGCCGCCAAGATGCTGCTCTCTGAACACCTTTCTTATATCACGGCGGATATCAAGAGCTTGTGGGATCGCTGGGACCAGGCGCGCCAGGCTCCAAAGCCGGCGGTCTTTTCTTTTTCCACCAGGATCAACCTTACGGCGCTGACCCTGTTGATCAGCGGGTTGGCCCTGCAATTGATGTGGCCCAAGCCCTACAAGTTACTCGGCTGGTTGTTGTGGCTCTTCGGCACCCTATTGGTCGGGGGGCAGACTTTGCATTTTTGGCGATGCCGCAGGGCTCCTCGCTAGCCGCAGCGTTTCATTTTCTTTCCGGTTGAGGAGGAAACATTGTCTAGTCCTAAAAGAATCAAGCTCTGGAGTATCGGCGGCGGCAAGGGAGGCACCGGCAAGAGCATCATTTCCCTGGGGCTGGGAATCAGCCTGGCGCGCCTGGGGAAAAAGGTGATTCTGATCGACGGCGACCTAGGCGGCGCCAACCTGCACACCCTGATGGGGGTGCGCTACCCGCACGTCACCCTGGAACATTTTCTCCTGAAGAAGGTGGATCATCTGGAGGATACCATCATCCGCACCGAGGTGGAGGGCATCGGTCTGATTTGCGGCTCCGACGACATCCTGGGGGCCGCCAATCCCACCTACGCCCAAAAGATCCGGCTGTTGAACCAGATCGAGGCCCTGCCGGCCCAGTATGTGCTGCTGGACCTGGGGGCCGGCACCTCCTTCAACGTGCTGGATTTCTTTAATTATTCTCCCGGAAAAATCGTTCTTTTCACCTCCCAGATTACCTCCCTGCAGAATGCCTACGGCTTCATCAAGAGCGCCCTGTACCGCAAGATCTCTCGGGAGTTCGCCAAAGAGAACGAGGTCACCAACCTGCTCTATTCGAGCGCTGAGGACGATAAATTCAACGGGGTCGGCACCGTGAGCGAACTCTTGTCTCATCTCCCGGAAAAGGCGCCGCACCTGCATAACCGCCTCACCGAGCTGTTGAGGGAGTACCAGATCTTTCTGGTGGCCAACATGGTGAAGTCCAATACCGACCTGAAATCCCCGGAGATCATTCAATCGGTGTGCGCCGATTTCCTGAGCCTGCAGCCGGAAATCATGGGGCATGTGAGCTACGACACGGCCATTGAGGCTGCGGTCAACCATATCAGCCAGTTTCCCCTGAGCCGTAAGAGGAGCAAGGCAGCCGGCGACCTGGCCGAGATCGCCCTGAAGATAGTCAAGGAAACGCGGTGGGGGGTGCTGCAGGCGACCGCGGTGCCGGAGGTTGAACCGGAGCCGAAGATCGACACACTGGTCAACCAACCATCTTACATGCGGTGACGCAAGAGGCCCTTAGGAGGACCGGTTCAGGCGCCTCCTTTGAGATAGAAACAGCCTTGTAGAACGGAGCAGCCATGAACCTGGCCCAGCGCCTCCTCAAAGCCGGAGTGCTCACTCCGGACCAGTTGGCCCCAGCCCTCTACCGGCAAAAGAAACACCGGGGTTTTCTGGTCAAACATCTTCTGGACCTGAAACTGTTGGACCCGGAGGTCCTCAAGGATTTCCTCTCGCCGTACCCGACCGCGCCCGAAACCCTGGAGGAGACCGGCCTCAGCCAAAACCTGATGATTCAGCTCCTGCTCAAGCATGCCTACTGCCGGGACAGCTTCTCGGTGCGGGAGATGTCCCAGGATCTAAAGCTCCCGCCGCAGTTGGTGGAGAAGCTCATCGCCTACCTCAAGGGGCAGAAACTGGTGTTCGCCCGGCCACGGGACATGATTACCGTCAAGGACCGGCTGTCCGTGGAGATGTATTACGCCCCGACGGAGTTGGGCCGGGCCCTAGCCGAGCAGGCACTGGAGGCCAACCGCTACGTGGGTCCGGCTCCGGTGCCGCTGGAGGATTACTGGGATTGGGTGGAAGCCCAAACCATTCACCAGGTGAAGGTGGATATGCGCCATTTGCAGGCGGCCCTTGCCGAGTACGAGCTGCTTCCCGGCCTGCTGGACAAGATCGGCCCGGCGGTGAACAGCGGCCGCTCCATCTTCCTGTTCGGCCCCTCGGGAAACGGCAAGACGGTGATCTCCACCGCCATCGGCCATTCCTTCAAGGACGCGGTGTACATCCCCTACGCCCTCTATCTCAACGGCCAGATCATCCCTCTCTTCGATGAGCTCAATCATCAGCCGCTGCCCGCCAACGACAAAACGCCGTCCAAGCACGACACCCGCTGGGTGCTGTGCCGGCGGCCGGTGGTCATTGTGGGCGGGGAATTGACCGAAGAGTCGCTGGAGCTGAGATTCAACCCGATTTTGAAGTACTATGACGCCCCCCACCAGCTGCGGGCCAATAACGGCGTCTTCGTGATCGACGATTTCGGACGCCAGAAGATCTCGCCGCGCCAACTGCTGAACCGCTGGATGTATCCCCTGGAGACGCGCCAGGACTTCTGCTGCTTCCACACCGGGCAGCAGTTCGCGGTGCCCTTCGACCAACTGGTGATCTTTTCCACCAACCTCAATCCCCACAGCCTGGTGGACAGCGCCTTTCTCAGGCGCATGCGCTACAAGATCTTTTTGGGCTACGCCATCCCGAACCAGTATCTGGCCATCTTTCGCCGGGTCTGCCAGGAATGCGGGCTCAATTTCGACGAAGGTATCGTCCGGAACATGATGAACCGCTATTACGTGGCCACCTCCCGGCCTTTGAGCGCCTGCCAGCCCCGGGACCTGGTGGAGAGCCTGGTGGATCGGGCCCGCTTCCTGGGGGTGGAGCCACGGCTCACCGCCGACACCCTGGAACACGTGTGCCAGACATATTTTGTCAAGAAGGGCAAAATCGACGACTACGACTGCATCAGCGACGAAGGCACCAAGCCGCTGGGGTTAGCCCAGGCGGCTCTCTAAATCACCTCCGCCATTCTTTCCCTCCCCGGTCAGGAAATTGACAGCAGGAACATTATTGGGACTGATGAGTAAGTGGACAGGCCCCCGTCCCAGCAGCCTCTGGGAGGCTTTATCCACCTTCCAGGGGCCGGGTCCATTTGACTTCATGCTTTCCTTATGGCTTAAGATAAGAGCGCAGATTAAACTCGTGTCCTATAAGCCTTCTGGCGGGGTTTGACGCTGGGGGCGTGAAGATAAAGAGCCCAGGGTGCTATGAGATACCCAGGCCGGACCCCGACCAGTTGCCATTAGTCCCCAGGCACATGGGAAGACTGTTCTTTTTTCAGGCCAAAGTACCATATAATTTGCTAGCCAAAATGCTAGCCATAAATAATAAAGGGGTAGTGTGCAGAAGGTTCTGCAAAAAGAGATGACATAAAAAGAGGGTCATGGCATACGGGTTAATCGAGAACGATCACCCAAATCCGCGCGAACGGAGGTTAAAGCCATGACCCATCCCAAGTGTACGGGCAGCAGGATTAATGTTCAAGAGATTTTTGGGGCTGACAAAGAAAGTCTCAAGGAGTTGCTGCGGGAGGTGCTCCAGGAGGTCTTGGAGCAGGAAATGACCGACGTCCTGGGGGCGGAGAAAGGAGAGCGGAGTCCAGGGCGGCTGGGATATCGCTCGGGCTATTATAGCCGGGGTTTGGTGACCAGGGTGGGGAAACTGGAGCTTAGGATCCCCCAGGATCGACAGGGACATTTCTCCACCCAGATTTTTGAGAGATATCAGAGATCGGAGAAGGCTCTGGTTTCGGCCCTGGCTGAGATGTACATCCAAGGGGTGTCCACCCGGAAGGTGAAGGCGATCACCGAAGAGTTGTGCGGCCATGCCTTTTCGGCCTCTGCCATCAGTGCGGTCAATAAGACCCTGGATGAGAGCCTGGAGCGTTTTGCGAAACGGCCTTTGGAGGAAGCCTATCCCTACCTGGTGCTGGACGCCCGCTACGAGAAGGTGCGGCAAGACGGGGTGATCCGCAGCCAGGCGGTGCAGATCGCCATCGGCATTAACGAAGAGGGCCTGTTCATGTGAAGCATGCCTTGGTCCAGATGGTGCGCCAAAGGGTTTATCAGATAGCTGCTGGTTACGAAGATTGCAACGATGCCGATTTTTTACGGATTGACCCGGCTCTCAGGCTGGTGCTCGGTAAAGATCAGCAAGCGGGGGGCAGCCAACCCATGCTCTCCCGGTTGGAAAACGACGTCCTGGGTAATGTCATGGGTTTAGACGCCTTGGATGGCGCACTCAGCCGAACCACCGACGCCTTCCTGAAAAGGAAGAACAAGCGGCGGCTCATCATTGACCTGGATTCCACCGAGGACCCGGCCCACGGTAAGCAAGAGGGAGTGGCCTACAATGGCCATTTTGCCAAGAACTGTTTTCATCCCCTCTTCTGCTTCACAGGCGAAGGTGACTGTTTGGGGGCCAAGCTGAGACCGGGGAACGTCCATTCCGCCGATGGCGCGCTGGAGTTCATCAAGCCTATGGTGGAGCGTTACCGGGATTGGTTCAAGCTTTTCTGGTTACGTGCCGACGCCGCCTTTGCCAACCCGGAAACCTACGAATATTGCGAAGAACACGGGATCACGTATTTCATCAGGCTACCCGGCATTGCAATCCTGATGCGCCTCTTGGAACCTTATCTGAACCGACCGGGGGGCCGTCCTCCCAAGAAAGGGATTCAGGTCAAAGCGGTGGACTTGCAGTACCAGGCAAAAAGCTGGCATAAGCCCCGCCGGGTAGTGGTCAAGATCGAATGGCACCGGGGGGAGCTGTTCCCCCGGATCGGCTTCGTGGTCACCAATTCACGGCTGCCTGCCGGTAAAGTGGTCAAGGTCTATAACGGCCGGGGCGAGGTGGAAAACCGGATCAAGGAGGGCAAAAACACCCGGCGTTGGGACAAGACCAGTTGCCAACGCTTTGAGGCCAACCAAGCTTGGCTGAAGATGGGGGTTCTGGCCTACAACCTCCTGCATATGATCCGGCAGTTCTATGTTTGGGGCGCAGAATTTAAGCGATCCGTAGACTGGCTGATCAAGCGCCTGACCATAGGAGGTGCCAGAGTTTCTTATCATGCCCGGAGGTGGTATTTCCATGCCGCCTCAGCCTTTCCCCTGCCGCACCCTTATCGGGCGGTGCTGGCTTGGGGTTCATCATAGATAGCCGACCAACGAAGAATTTGTTCAAAAGGGGGGGTTGCTAAAATCTCTTAAAAAATTACTTTTTCAACGAAATTTCTGCTATCGTGTTATATACAAAACGATTTGGCTTCAAAAAGAGGAGGCTTTTCGGGATTAAAATAGGAAAGAGCTGTCTCCAAACCCATTTATTCCCGGGATTAGCCAAAACTTCTGCATAATCTCGGATCATGCCATCGCTGAAAGGAATCGCCCTCAAGAACAGAAACTTTGGGGAATTTTCCCCGGGCAAAGAGGTCAAAAAGCTATTTTTGGAAAAGGGCAGCCAAGGCTGTCATATAATCTCGGTTGTCATTCTTTAAGAATAATAAAAGAATTATATACTTTTTAACTAATAAATAAGGGGTGTTTTTCTACTATGTTTTTGAGCTATATGGAGGTTCAGCGAAAGATATATTTAGCCGATAAAGGAAGCACTTATTTATGAAGCAGGTTTTTTCCAAAGCAGAAATATATTTTCATCGTTTATCTGATAAAATCATTGAAGGGAGAGCGCGACAATGGTTTGAACTAAGCAAGAATTACTTCGCCAATGGAGCATTAGAAGATGCTTTTAGATGTTTAATAAAAACTTTATCAATAAAATACAACTTTTCAAGTGCCTATTCTCTAATGGCTGAGATCATGATGCCTGGTGAAAATTACTTAGATATTCTCTCTCGTTTTCACAACTATTTAAAACCACAAAGTTATGTTGAGATCGGCGTCGATAAAGGAGATTCGCTTGCACTAGCACAGCATCCTACAGTGTCGATTGGCATTGACCCATTTCCCCGTATTGAGAAAAAAATAAGATCTTTTGCAAAGATTTACCCGGTCCCGAGCGACGAATTTTTTGAAAAATATAATTTGTTTACTGAGCTTCAAATAAATAATCTTTCTATGGCATTTATCGATGGCTTACATCATTCCGATCAAGTGTTGAAAGACTTCATTAACCTAGAACGTTACGCGGATGATAAGACTGTTATTATTATTCACGATTGTCTTCCAATTTGTAAAACAGTAGCCAATAGAAGCAATGATACGGTTTTTTGGACTGGAGATACTTGGAAACTAATTTTATTCTTAATTAAATATCGTCCTGACTTGGATATCAATGTGGTTCCTGCGCCACCCAGTGGCCTAAGTATTATAACTAAATGCGATTCAAAGTCAACTTTGTTAATAGAAAAATATGACCAATTCGTTTCAGAGCTACAACACCAAAAACTACCCTACGAATATCTTTACTCTTTAGAAGGTAAAATGTTTATGAGTTTGTATAAAATTGTGCCAAATGAATGGCACGAAATTGTAAAACTACTTCCGTATTAAGTGCGATAAACTATTTAATATTAATCTATGTGCTGACATAGCCAAGAAAATATTTAATGGTGAAGCGGGTTCTTATAGAGATGCATAGCGCGTATTGCTCACAGCATTGAAACATTGCTTTCAGAAACTACTGGTTAACGTTAATTTATCTTTTTATCTGCCGCCAGGCCAGGGCGGCGGGGAAATGAATCTGGTCCTGGCCGAACTACTCGCCCGGCTTAGCCTCGGCTGTCCCCCTGCCGCACCATTACCGCGCGGTGCTGGCTTAGGGTTATTAGACCGTCACCCCCTAAGAATCTGTGAATCAAGGGAGTGGTATCTCCAAAATCTGCAAAAAGATTCAGCTTGAGGAAAACTTGTGCTATCTTGCGGACCAAGAGACGTTTGGGCCGCAAAAAAGGAGAACTTTTTCGGAATATCCTTCCGGGACGAAAGGTGCCAAAACCAATTTATAACCATTTTATAACCATGCCGGACAAGGTTGCCGCATAATCTCGTATCAGGAGAAATAAATACCAAATGCGCATTCTTTTGATGGCAATGCCGGATACAGTTGACTTCCTCGACAATATCCTTTGTATCCCCAATCTGGCCCTCGTTTCCCTGGCTGGCAACCTTCCGGGCCATGATGTTAAGGTTATGGATCTAGTGCGTTATAGGCCACATGTCCGCAAATCTGTAGAAAAAGTGCTCAAAGCCTTCCGGCCACAGCTGGTGGGATTGAGTGCCATGACTTTTCAGTTTGATACCCTTCTCAAGTTGGCCCGGGTGGTGCGCCAGTTCGATCCCGGCATCAAGATCGTCGCAGGCGGTTACCATCCCAGCCTGATGGCCCGGAGGCTTTCGACGGAAGAACTCCGGTCTCTTGACTTCATCGTGCGTGGTGAGGGAGAAGGCACTTTAGGCGAACTGGTGACGGAACTGGAAAGTCCCACCCCAGATATGGCCAGGGTTGCCGGGGTGAGTTACCGCCAGGGGGACCAATGGCAGCACAATCAGGATCGCCCTCTCCTCGACTTGGACCAGATTCTCCTCCCTCGGCGAGAGTCTCGCCTGGCCCACGATTTTTTCTTTTTGGACCTGTCCATTGATGTGGCCGAAACCTCCAGAGGCTGTCCTTTTAATTGTAAATTTTGTTCCATTAATCGGTTTTATGGCAAAACCTTCCGCCCTTTTCCCTTATCCCGGATCATTGCGGACCTCCAAGCCATTCGTCGCCGGGGAACCAAGGCAGTATTTTTCGCTGATGATAATATAACTTACGATATCGAGCACTTCCGGCGGGTTTGTCAGGCCATTGTCCAACATGGGTTGAATGATCTTTGCTATCTGACCCAGGTGACCGCGGTGGGTATCGGCCAAAATCCCTCCTTGGTGGCTGAGATGGCTCGAGCCAATTTCCGCCACGTCTTTGTGGGATTTGAATCCATGGAGCCGGCTGCCTTGAAGCAGATGAGAAAGCCCACCAGTCCGGCTATCAACCAGCGGGCGGCGGCGTTGCTCCGGCAATATCGGATGGGTATTATCGCCGGAGGAATCGTTGGTTATCCAGATGATGATAGAGAATCAGTGAAACGGCAGATTCGTCAGCTTTGGGCGCTCAAACCCGACGCGGTCTATTTACAAATCTTGACTCCTTATCCCCAAACGGCGCTCCGCAAAGAATTGCTGGATGCCGGTCTTATAGTCAACAAGGATGACTACCGCTCCTATAATGGTTTTCTCAGCAATATTCGCACCAAGCATTTGGAATGTAATGAGCTGGATGATTTAAAAGCTAAAGAGGTATTCTGGGGTGCGTGCAGATTTTTACCTGCTACTTTGTTAAAAAATTCCTTTCTAAGAAATAACTACAGATCTTATCTCAAATTTATATGCAAGGATCTCGCCCTCTTTTTGCACTATCGCTTGATTTCCAAGGAAGATCCACGTGGGCGGTTGGATCTTTAGTCCTTCCCTGGCCGTTTGAATAATTTATAATTGATTATTAATGTGAAAATATTAAGTTCTAATCAACTCTTCCAGCCTGCCGGCCATGCCGACCATTCCCCCACTGCCGCCCGGCAACCGGTCTGGTCATTCCAGGGTTAAGCAATTATGGCCCCGCCCCGCATAGCCTATGTGCTGTTATGGTTTCCCAAGCCTTCGGAAACCTTCATCTTTCGGGAAGTGGTCAATTTGCGGCGGATGGGTCTCGATCTTCGGATTTTTACGATTTACGGGGCTTTGAACCGCGACTTCTCCACCGAAATGAGAGCGCTGGCCCCACAGGTAGAGAGACTGGGGCTCAGCGCTCTGCCATTCATCTGGAAGGATTTCCTTTACTGGTGGAAACGCAGGCCGGAGGTGGTCCGGCGGCTTTGGAGAACTGTCTTGCCTGGGAGATGGACCCATCCTGAACGGGAGGGGGAGAGTCTGTGGGGTGTTCTCTGCAGTTTACATCTGGCGCGGCGCTTCCAGGAAGAAAAGGTCACCCATATCCATGCACCTTGGGCCTGTGGGCCAGCCTCGGCCGCCTGGGCGGCCTCACAGCTGACCGGTATCCCCTACAGCTTCACCGGCCGGGCCCATGATGTCTTTACCCCTGACAGTCTATTGCCGCAAAAGGTCCGGGATGCTGTCCTGGTCCGGGGCGAATCCCGGGCCGCCCTCCAAGTACTCCTGTCCCTGGATGGCGGAGCCCCCAGCAAGTTCCGGCTAACCTATAATGGAATCCCCCGGACTGCAGCCGGTCCGGCGCCGGTTAAGATGCAACCTCCCTACCGGCTTCTGGCCTTGGGACGGTTTGTGGCCACCAAGGGCTTTGATATCCTCATTGAGGCTGGTAAAATCCTAAAGGCTGGCGGGATCGACTTTCATCTTACCCTGGCAGGGTCTGGACCGACAGAACGGCAACTCAAGCATCTCGCCCGTAAGTTGGGATTCGCTTCTCAAATCTCTTTTCCAGGATTTATCTCTCATGACCACATGGTTGAACTTTTTCGGGGAACCGATATCTTCATCATGCCCAGCGTTGTTCAGGCCTCGGGGGATCGCGATGGATTGCCCACGGTGATTTTGGAGGCCCTATCCCTGCGGGTTCCGGTGATTGCCAGCGACGTGGCCGGGATCGGGGAGGTCATCGAGGATGGTATAACGGGTTTCCTCATTCCGCAAAAAGATCCCCAGGCCATAGCCGAGGCGGTGCTGCGCATGATTCGGGATCGGACCGCCGCGCTGGCTATGGCTGAGCGTGGCCTAGCCCGGGTCCAGAGAGATTTCGATCCGGATACCAACCATCGTCAGGTGCTGGAGCTTTTTCAGGGAGAAGAGGCAATACCGCCCAGCTAAAGACTGAAAGGGATAAAGGGAAGACAGGGCTTCAAGAGGGAAAGGGTTACTGCATTATTGCCAGGCAGAACCATCGGTCAACCCTTCCAGCCTGGTGGCTATCTGTTTATTTCCGAAGAAATTGAATTTCTTGATTCTAATTCGATATTGCTCCAAATGATCCTCGAAGAAATTAATATCGGCCTCGGGACAGCCATTATCCATGAGGTAATGTCCAAATCCATCCAGCGCCAGGAAATGGGCATTGAAAAATTGTTCGTAGAGATATCGAACGGGCAGGCAGAACAACGGCTTACCAAGGTACAGGGACTCGCTGATTAAGTTAAGACCGCCGTTGGAAATGACATAGTCGCAAGCGGCCAGGTCTGCCAGGAAACCATCCTCTGATTCCTGCTTAAATTGCAGATTGCGCTGGGGCGGCTTTTCCCCCATCCCGTAGATAATGTATTGGCGTTTCCTGCCTCTGAGCAGCTTAATTAATTTATTGAGATAAAAACCCCGCAGGTAGACCAGCACCTTATCGCCTTCGGTGGGCCGGTATTCCATAACCTTGGGTTTGATCAAAGGCGGGAAGACCTCGGCCTTACTGGCGTCCACGGGGAGAAACGGATGAAATGCAGGTATCAGGAAACGGTCGACGGCGCTAAAAAGAAAGCGGATGGAGGAACAGGTGAGATGGCGACTCAGTAGCTGCCCGGGAGGGGGGTCGTAGATGCATTGGGTCAAAATGTGCTCGCCGGCCAGGCTGACACTAGGGCGCCCGGTTAATTTGGCGGCCCGGGGGGTGACGAATTCGTAGTCGCTGATGATCAGATGCGGATCGAACTCGCGGATGAGGTCCCGGACTCGCTTGAGCACCGGTCCCAGGTGGGGGATGAACCTCACGGCGTCAGCCACCGTGGCGGCAAAATCGACCCGGTTGTCGCGGATGATGGTGGCCAGTGAGGGGATTTCTTCTACCTGATACCCCCTCTCTCGCAATATTTGAACTTTTCCCCGGCCGATAAAGAGAAATTCATGGTGCGCCATCTCCTGGGCAATGGCCAGGGCACGGCTGACATGGCCGCGAGCATCCCCCTGCACCCCATAAAATATCCGCCCCATTAGCGATCACCTCGGCCCATGGAAAAGCTTTGGGCAGTTTACCCCTAAGATGCCGTTCAGGTAAATGCTAATTTAACATTTTCGGCCCTGGAATACGGCGAGTTAGCCGCTCAGTGGCCTGGAAAAGGTACCTACCCCGGGGGCAACCGAACCGAGGCTTTAAAAATTGACTTTCAGACCCTTGATATTTTGGACGCCAAACCGCGGTTTCTCAGTTTTATCGGTTCAGCAGTCGGAGAAAGGTCTCTTCGTGTTGCTGCACCATAGCTGCCACGGAAAACCGGCTTTCGGCCCGTCTTCTGCCGGCCTGACCAAAAGTGGACCGCATGGCATCGTCGGCCAGTAAGTGATCCATGGCCTCTGCCAGGGCCACCGCATCTTTAGGGGCTACCAGCCAGCCGGTTTCCCCATGTTTCACCACCTCCGGCAGGCCGCCCACGCCGGTAGCCACCACTGGCAGGCCCACCGCCATGGCTTCCAAGACCACGTTGGGCAACCCTTCCTCCACGGAGCTCAGCGCCAGGATGCTGCTTTGACGCAATATCGGCAAAAGGTCCAACTGTCCGGGCAGGAAGCGTAACCGCGGCGAAAACTGAAGACCATCTGCCAGTCGACGGATAGCCTGCTGCCTCGGGCCTTCGCCCACTAGCCAGAGCTCGGCCTCGGGGTGGCGCGCCGCCACCAGAGAAAAAGCGGTTATGAGGGTTTCATGGTCTTTTTCCGGCACCAACCGGGCGACACAGAGAACCACCTTGGCCTTGGAGCGCCGGGATTCCGCCGCCGGCCGGAAATAATCAAGATTGACGCCATTATGAATTACCGTAATCCGCTCGTCAGGGATTTGAAAGCGGCCGGTCATTAATTTTTTCAGCGCCTCGGCGTTGCACACGAAATGATCCGCCCAGGGCCATAAACAGCGCTCCAGGTTTCTCTCAGGGCAGCCTGTGCCCCGCCAGGTGCCGATGATCAGCGGCGCCCTGGTCAGATGGCCCAGAATGCGGCCCCAGATATTGGGAACCCCGGTGAGGAGCATTAAAAGATCAACCGGCTCTTTTTTAAGCCGCCACCAAAGCCGGAGCAGGCTGTCGGGTGCCACAAACGACCGCCGCCCCAGCCAGGTGAGAGACAGTTTCCATCTGCGGGCCAGGGGGACAAAATCATCCCCGGACATCAGGAGCCAGATTTCCGGACGGAATAGCAAGGGGTCCAGACGCCAGGCCAGTTCTAGGGTATGGCGCTGCGTGCCCCCGAAAAAGAGGTCCTGGAGCAGAAAGACCACCCGAAAGGGGGCGGTAAGGGAGCGATTCCGCCTGGCGTTAGCGTTCAAAATTTCCGGTCCCCTTTTCCCGAGGGGAAGATGCATCGGGCCCCTCCGGCGCAAGAGCCGCAGAGCGGAAAGGGCGCATATCAAGAAGCCATAAGGGTTCGGCCAAATGCCGGCGGGAAAATGCCGCCGGGTCCAACAAGGCAAAGGACTGCTGCCGGTCCCGGACCAGAGCCCGAATCTGCTCGTCAAATGGGGCAAAAAACGGGCACCAGCTCTCCTCGGCCAACTTCGGCCAGGGTGCATCCGGGACCGCGGGCCGGTCCAGGGGAAAGTAAAACCATCCCCCCACCAGAAAGGCTGGGGTGAAATGGCGCTCGTCAACCACCAGGAAGTCAATCCGGTGACGCCGGCAGAAGGCCTTAACCACCTCGGGGTCGGTAGCATAGTAAGCCACAAAGAACTCCCCCAGCCGCGGCTTCAGCCACTGCCAGTAACCTTTGGACCAGACATGGGCCAACTTATAGGTGGCGAAGGCCCGGCGCCGGGCAAAGGTGGGCACGGCATCCATCAGATTGGGATGCCCGGCGATGAGGGAGTCCTTGGGAGTCTGGGCCACCGCCTCACATAACGGTCTGGCGGCGGAAAAATCATAAAGGCCAACATCTTGAAGACGGAGACCGCTGAGGCCCGCCACCATAATTACCGCCAACACTGCCAGGGTCCGGGGCCAGTTGGCCACCCGCAAGGCGGCGCCCCAGCATAGGGCCAAGAAAATGCAGGAAATGAGATTGAGGCAATACATGAGATAACGTTCAGGCAGGAAGAGCTTGAGATAAAACCAGCGGGCCAAGAAATAGAGCAATAATGAGGCCAGCCCCAGACAGGCCGCCGAGGCCAGTTTAGGCTGCAAGGCCCGCCAATTGACCTTAAAGGCGCCATAGAGGGCGAGTCCCAAGAGCAGAGGGGTAGCCGCGGCGCCGGCGATCGGGCTGCCGTCCTGGAACGGGGCGATCCACCCCCAAGGGCTGATTAGATCCCAAAAAAATGAGGGCATTGGCAGAAGGGCATAACGGCCGTGGGCGGTGTACTCGGGATGATTGACCATGTCGGCCAGGCTCACCAGGGGGCCATAGCCCGCCAGAGAGAATTGCTGATTCATGAGAACCACCAGGCCGGCGGCTGCGGCCAACAGCAGGAAATGCGCCGGCCGAACCGGAAAGGGAGGCAGCTTGCCATGGCCGAACCGGCCGGCCAAATATGCTATTATAACCGCACCCGCGGCTAGCAAAAAGATATAGGGGATGAAAAGGGCCTGCAACAGCAAGGCCAGCCCCATCCCCCCGGGGCGCTCCTGGAGCCAGCGGAGCCAGAAAAGGGCCAGCAGCGGGGCGGCAAAGGCCCGGGCCAGCCCCCCGGCCAAATTATCCAGGAAAAAAGGCATCAGCCAGAAGACGGCCACGGCCATCCAGGCCCCCGGGCGCCCTCCCATGAACTGACCGATTTCAAAAAGGCAACCCGCCAGAAAAATGAACAAGACCCCGGGCAGCACCCGGGAAAAATCCACCGGATTCACGCCCAAGAAGGCCACCAGCCGATAGATCCCCTGAACCCCCCAGGTCACATAGTGGCGGGCATAATCGGCGAGCACGTCCCCTTTGAAGAGTTCCGGGTCCAGCCACTGCTGCATCCAGAAAATCTGCTGCTTGATATCGTCATTAATGACAAAAGGATTGGTGAAGGCCCGCAGATGGGCGTAAGCAAAGATCGCGGCAGAGCCCAGGATCACCAGCAGCAGGTCTGCCGCGGTCACGTCCCGCATAGCTCCAGACTTCCCATTTGAGAAACCGATCAAGGTTCTAGACCTGCCAGGCACCGGTGAAGAAGGGGTCAGATAATTCGGCTAAATATCCATTCCGCCTAGTTTTCAGGCTAATTCAGGCCCGCTGGGCCTCAAGGGCATTGGTGAGAACCTTTTCCAAGGCCTTGAGTGGTCTCTTGTTATATGCGAGACGGACAGATCAATGTCCATGGGCGGCAGATCGGGGAGGTGCGGTAGTTGTGCGGCTCCATTATGAATGAAGGCGCCGTTTTGCTTGAGCCAGATGCCAGGAATGTCCACCGCCGGGTGGTGGTTTTTCAGACGCTTGACCAGTTCCGGAAAGGCAATTTCCCCCTCGCCCACGCAGAGGTAATCCACCAATTCTTCTGCCAGGATTTCGGGGCGGTAAGTGGGATGCGGGCCGCCTAAGATGACCGGCGCCCCGAGCTTATCTTTTAATTGCCGGCAAAATTTCAGAATGCCGCGCTGCCAGCCGGTGTAAACTGGGATGGCGATGATCCCGGGGGCAAAGGCACGGATCTCCTGGAAATCCCTGGTCGCAGGATGGTTAAAGTCAAGGAAGTGCAATCGGGTTTGGTGGCCGCCCTTCTTCAGGACTGCAGCAATGGACATAATCCCAATAAAAGGATAAGTCAGGGACTGTAAAAAGAGAACCCTCATGAGGCGTTGCGTCTCGATATCAAGGCAATTTAGTCTGAAAAAGGAGCTCAGGCGATATCGCACCTACGGCAGATATCGATCTGGCCAGGATTCTCAAAGTAGCGGGCCCGGAATTCACACCGCCCTGGGTGGGTGTTCAGCAACTCTCTGGCGCCGGCCTGGTGGATATTGCCGTAAGTGCTCAGACCGCAGGGGTCCTGACAACAAATGGCGACATCGCCATTCCAGTATACCTGGAGCCCTCCCCAGACCCAGTCGCAGAGCCGGGAATAGCCCTTCCGACGGTAACGGCTCAGTTCTGTCACTTCCAGTTCCTGGATTTTCTCAGGAGATAAACGGGGACTATGGGTGTTGAGAGTCTTCAAACAGGGAATCAACCGCAATCCGGATATCGCCTCCAAGAACCGCTGCTGTTCATGATAGTTCTTACGGGTGACGATCATCTGCACAATGAGGGCCGCCTGGGCGGAGCCCCGCTTCCTGGCTTCTGCCGACAGCAGGCTGAGATTTTTCCAGACTTGCTCAAATTCATCCACTCCCTTGAGGGCATGGAAAGTCTCCCGGCTAATTGCATCCAGCGAGATGATAAGCCTCCTAAAAGGATAGTCCAGCAGGCCACGGATGCGATCCGGCGAAATGAACCCGAAGTTGGAGTGAATATCCAGGTTAAAGCTAAGGCCGCGGAGGACGGCATGCTCCAGGAAGGCCTCCAGGTTTTCGTTGATAAAAGGTTCGCCGAATCCGGCGATGATCAGGGAAGTGGTCCGAGGGAGGTCGGCGACGATCTCCTGAAAGGTGGCAAGATCCATCTTGCCCCGAGGTCGATTATTAAGGTTGACTCCCGTGGCACAGTAGATGCACCTCTGGTTGCAGTAATTGGTTGGCTCGATGTTGACCGCGCGTAAATAGGCCTGGAGACGGGACTGGGGACGTCGGAGCAAGGTAAGGAGGAAGTCCGTCGCCTCTCCCTTCAAGTGGCCCCGGAGCCCCCCGTGGCGCAGCCAGCGTCTGGCCTCCTCGCCCCAGGAGATGCTCAAGCCATCAGAAATCAAACGGTGTTTTTGTTCCATACCATCGCCTGGCTTTCACGCCTTATCTTGGCTGAGAAAGGCTAAAGACTATCCTATAATAACCGAAATTATGCGGCAGCCTCGGTCGTCACGGTCAAAAAATGGTTTTGGGAAGTCCCAAACCAGGTTCAATCCTGAGAACGTCTCTCCTTTTTGGCAACCTATAAAGGCACAGGTATCGAGAAAATCATTGCCTCCATAAAAAGTTTTCCGAATTTCCTCATCTATACCAGTCCGAGACCTCTGCTAAACCAAGATCTATAAATGGTTGTTGTGGTGCATGGCATTTTTGGAGCCTTAAGGAAAGCGATGAACCTGTTTGACACCGTTCCTAGCGGTATTGGGGAAGGCCCCCGAGGTCCCTTTCGGGCCTCCTTTAATCATTCAGGGCCTCCTCCCTGCAACCGGGGCTCAGTTGGCCCCCTGCAGCACCAACATCTTTTTCAGGTTGTAGCATATCCCCTTCAGCCAGAAGTGACTTCGATTGCGCCTCCCACCCACATAACGACAGCGCTCCATCCCATAGTGGCGTTTCAAAGTCCCGATGACCCGCTCCACCGCCCGGCGCACCCGAGAATAGCAGGTATTCCGTTTCTTCTGCGGCGCGCTAATGGGCCGATAGCGCCAGGGCCGATTGATGATGCCGCAGAACACCCCCCGGCCTCGCAACGACGCCTTCCGGGCATCCTTGGCGTAGGCGCCATCGGCAAATACCGCCGCCTCGTCGCCGATGACCATCTCCTCAAACAGATGCGACTCGGAGACGCTAGCCGCAGTCAGAGCCAGACGCCGGATCAGGTCGCTGCCTTGATCGACGCTGAGGTGGACTTTGTAGCCATAAAACCCGTCTTTGCCCCGGCGGGTCCAATCCGCGTCGGGGTCGAAGCTGGGCTCGCCCCGGCGTGGCGGGTGGGGCTGGCCATTGACCAAAGTGGCGTCAATCAAGGAGCCGCGCCGCACGATCAGCCCCTTCACCTGGAGCTGCTCCTCCAGCAAAGCAAACAGGCGCTCTCCCAATCCTTCCTGGGCCAACCTATTGCGGAACCGGCAAATCCTGGTCTCATCCGGGACCGGGTCAGTAAGGGACAGACCCAAAAAACGCTGGAACGACAGGCGGTCGCAGATGGCGTCTTCCAGCCCCGGATCAGACAAGCTATACCACTGCTGCAACAGCAGGGCTTTAAACATCATCAGGGGCGGATGGCTGGGGCGCCCCTGGGTGGGATGATAGAGGGGTTCCAAGACCTTCTGGAAAGGCCGCCAGTCGATCTGGGCGTCGATCTTCTTCAGAAAGTGGCCGTCAGGCACCCGACTTGTGGCCTCCATATCCCCAAAGCCCATTTGCACTGTTTGTTTGCCCAGCATCTGCGACCTCCTGTATTCAGCGTTAATCGCAGATTAGCACGATATTTCAATATGTTAAACTAATTTTTTCTTAAATTAACACCTATTTTTCAAGGGACTTTAGCAGAGGTCTCAGTCCGTTATAACTGAAGCTACCCCACACTGTTTCTCCAAAAATTCTGGTGCAGGCTCAAGCGTGATTTCAGTGATACAGGCAGGAGACTTTCCCTGGAGCCCAACTGGTAGCCCAGCCATTTAAGCAACAGGCGCCCCATGAGCTGCGGCAGCAACCGGGACTGGCCGGTGCGCCTCAAATAGCGCCGGCCTTCCCGGAATAAGCCGCGGCCTTCGCGGCCGGCGGCCCCGAAGCGGTCAACGATCCAGCGCTCCTGGCTGCCGAAAAAGACCCCCAGGTCAAAACCCCGCTTAAATTCCTCCCTCAGCGAGTAATCATGCGAGTGAAACACCAGGGCATCGGCGGCATAATAAATGGAGTAGCCCGCTTCCAACATCCGGGCGGCGACATGTTGATCCTCGCACATGATTACCGGGGCAAAACCGCCCACCGCCTCAAGGGCTGCGGCCCGATAGGCCGCGCAAGTATTCGAGCAAAACACCGTCTTGACCCCAAGGCAACCCCGATCTGCCCTGCTCTTCAACTGCGGGTCGGCAGGATAATTGAACCTGCGGTTTAAGGCCTCCAAAGGGGAGGCCCCCTCCCGGGGCAATTGCCGGGCATAGGCCAGCCCGATATCCGGCCTGGCCACCAGCGGTTTCACCAGATTCTCCACCAGGTGGGCATGGGCAGGCAAGGCGTCCTGGGTCATGAAGAGATAGGCGTCGGCCTTAAGCAAACGGCGCCCCAGTTCCCGGGTGGCCCCATGGTTGAACGCCTCGGCTTTGATCCGGTGGACCCTGGCCCCGGCCCTCAGGGCCCCGGGGACGGTGTCATCCACCGAGCCGGAATCGATGACCAGTACGGTCTGCGGGGCCAGGCTTTGATTGCGCAGCCCCGCCAGCACCCGGAAAAAGGTTTCTCCCCCGTTAAGGGTGGGGATAATTACCGCCACCTGCATTTCTTATCCTGTTGAACCGTTCACCGCCACCAACCCCGGCGAGCCACAGTTCCTCTGAGCCCAATCAGCCTAGCGGCCAAAGGCAATTCCCAAGGCCGCGCCGCCGACGATTATGGCCCCGAACAGAAAAAATCTGACCACGAAGGCCTGTTGCCTCCCCAGGCGGAAGGCGCCACTGCCGGTAGAAGCGGACGCCAAGCCCAGGAGGATGTGAAAGAACCAGCTAACCTGGGGATGAAATAAACCGTCGAAGACCTGCATATGCAGGATTTCTCCCCCTAATGGCAGCAGGAGGGCCAGGGGAGGAATCACCCCGGTCGCGGGAGATTGCCAGGTCTGAGCCAGCAACCGGGATAGGATGACCAGGACGGCGCCGCTGTATAGCAGGATAACGGGCAGCCCCAAATCAGCCATGAAGGTCAGGAAAGAGTTTTCGGAAGTCTTGAGTTTCCGCGTCCAGGCGGAGAATTCCTCTTTGGTCGTAAAAGGATATTTAACCTCATAATCCTTAAGGTACGACTCCCGTGAAGACCATAAGCCGATGCCGAGCCAGGGGTGTTCACGAGCCAACCGCCAGGAAAACCTGACATTTTCGACGCGGTAGGCCACCGACTCATGATATCTGTTCTTTTCGCCCACGACGGGCCGGAGCAGATGCCCGGCAGTGGCGGAAACCAGGAAGAGCAAAGTCAGGATGACCAGCAGTTGGCGGCCGGACCAGGGGCGCAGGCAGGCGGCCAGCAGGCCCATGACCGGGGGGACGAACAGAGCTGAGCCCATGCCGAGATTTTTCCCGGCCAGCAAAAGCTCCATATAGCCGATGCCCAAAAGCACGAGGCCTGCCGCCACCTTGGGGGAAGACGAGCTGCATGCCAGAGCCAGGGGCACAAACGAGAAGAGGATAAGGCGGCTGCCCACCGGATGGTAATGCTCATCCAGAAATCTGAAGATGCTGCCGGTGGCCCATATCCCCGCCCCGCACAGCAGCATGACGGCCACCAGTAATCCGAGACTGAACCACAAAAAAAATCGTTGTTTCTCAGGAGTCCGCAGGAGCAGCCGGGCGCTCCAATACCCCCCCAGGCCAGCAGACATGATCACAAAGGCCCGGGCCAGGGAAGAAGCCCGCTCGGGGCTGAGGCAACTGCTAAGCAGGACCAAGAGAAGCAGGGTGAGGGAAACAAGAACCGCGGAAGATCGCCAGGTTAGAGATTTGGACCTCTGAAAGATCAACACCAGCAGGAGGGTGGCGGCACACCAGAGGCCGGAAAAGACCTTGGCGCGCTCACCCGGAATAATCTCCAGCATAGGTTGCAGGAAGGCCAGGTGAACCGAGGTTGCCAGGAAGAGGAGCCAGGCCAGCCTTTCCCCTGGAGAAGGAGCCGCCACCGGTTCGTTGGTGCCGGAATTAATAGAGTTCGGCATAGATTTTTCTGGCTAAAAGGTGAGGGATTATTTCACCCCGTCACCCCGGATAACCACAAGGAGAGTCTTTGCCAAAATATAGAGGTCGAGCCAAAGACCCTGGTGTTTGAGGTAGTAAAGATCTAGGGCCGTGCGCTTCTCCAATGAGGGAATCCCGCGGCTCATGATTTGCTGCAAACCGGTGATGCCGGGCTTGGCCTTCAGGCGGCGACGCTGCCAGGGGTTGTATTTCTCTACCAATTCCACGGATTCCGGCCGAGGCCCCACAAGGCTCATGTCTCCCCATAAGACGTTGAGACATTGGGTCACCTCGTCCAGGCTCCAGTTCCGCAAGATTTTGCCAATCGGGGTCACCCGGGGGTCGGAATCGAGCTTAAAGACAGGTTCGGCCAGGGAATCCATGGAGATGAGCTCTTTCAGCCTCTGGTCAGCGTCTATCGTCATAGTCCGGAACTTTATCATTTTGAAAGGCTTACCCATCGAGCCGGCCCGTTCCTGGACATAAAACACCGGTCCGCCGGTGGTAAGTTTTATCAACACCCCGATAAGCAGCCAAAATGGTAGGCCAACCAACAGGACCACGGTGGACAGGATGATATCCATCAGGCGTTTTACTACCTTGTAGCCGGAATGAAGCGAGGCGTCCCGCAGCTCAATGACAGGATAATCCCGGCACACCTCGATTTCCCGGCTGATCACCGACACGCCGAAAGAATCGGGCACCATGTAAAACGGGATCTGGTGAGACTCGCAGAAATTGACCGCCAACATCATGAGTTCCCGGTCCAGATACCCGGAAGCGGCATTGCCCTCCTCGGGAATGAACAGCAGGCCGTCAAAGGGGGTGCGCCGGAAGACCGTAGCGATCTCCCGCAACCCTCCCAGGCTTGGGAGCCCCAGGTCCACCTGGCCATTGTCTGCCGTGCCATTGGGCTCCAAGCTGCCGACTACTTTAACTGCGGCATTATGGGATTTCAGGTGGCGAATAAATTCGGCAGCCCGTCTGCCCCCTCCAATTACCGCCAATTTCCATTTGAGGATGCCCTGGTCACAAAGATAGTTTTCCAAACCTTGCACCAGAAGACGGGTTCCGGAGGCGGTGAGCAGGGCAATGACAAAGGCCAGGACATAGACGACCCGCGACACCAGCAGGTCACGGTACAGAACCCCAAAAATCATAAGCAGGGCGAAGGCCAGAAAACCCGAATTGATTAGATTGAGGCTCGACCGGGCGGTGGAGGCGAGCAGCCGGGGGGTATTGCGATATTCACCATTTCTGACCAGGATGAAGAGCCAGGGGATCGTCAGAACCGTGGCGGCTTTGAGAAACGGGGTTATGGGAGGCGTAGGATCGTGAGGCGGGATGAACCGGACGATGGCGTCCACATAATAGCGCAGATAATAACCTAGAATAATCGAAGAGAAAAATACCACCAGGTCGAGCACAAAGAGAAGACAGCCCCGGGAGCGCCATAAGCGGAACAAAAGATTCTTTAAGGCCAGCCCTCGAGCGCCGGCGGGAGAAGCTGGCCACGAAGCCGGGCCGTTATGAGGGGGGTGACTCATTAGGTTTGGGGTCCTTTGTTTCACCGGCGACGTCCGGTCCCTTGTGACCCAGGCCAAATCAGGACCATGGACTTGCCGGTCAGCCGCCGGGAGTCTCATGGTTTAGAGGTTGTAACAGATGTATGGCCCCAGGCGGACCGCAATATCTCTGAAAAAGAAAGATCTGGATGACCCGGTATCCTGGCAGCGGGCCGAGCGTGACTAAATAATCTTCACGGGTTACCCACCACCAGCTCAAACCCTTGCGTGGCTGAAAATCGTTGCGGTAGCAGTAGTAGCCATTAAATTCGAATCCCCCATCCATGAAGCACGGATTGGCACGCAGGGTCTGAAGCGCATAATCATGGGCCTGCTTCTGGCTCCGCTTCAGCTCCATAAAGTCATGGACCTGGGAAGTAGACCACACGCCCAGGCATATTACCATAACAAAACCTAAAAGCATTTTCCAGAAAGTTTCGGCCTCGCCGAGCGCTGCCCGGTCTAGGGTCAACCAGATGACCAGGAAGATCATTACGGGAATCAGATAGCGGTCCTCAAAGTAAGTGAGGGTGATGATCCCCAGATAGAAAAGCACGGCCAGGAGAACCAGGGAATGCAGGAAGGAGTTGGCTCGATCTTCCCCGGCAAAGCCGGTTTGCCGCCATTGCCGCACATAACCGAGGAAAAGGGCCAGCATCACCCCCAACGCCAGGGCCGCCCAGGAAACCAGCAAATAGTAGGCTGCCGGGGAAATGCCCGCTAATCTCGGAATGCCTAAGATATAAGTGTCCTTTAATAGAATCGGACCGATCCCGAAATTATAAAGAATATTGCCGAAAAAGATTATCGGCGGCTGGAGGAGATCGGTGATAATAGCAAGCTCGAAGAGAACCACCAAGATAATAAAGACTGCAAGTAGATAGCGGAAAGGCCGGGAGCGCAGGTATGAAAGGAGCCTGCCGGAGAGGAGGGGTGAAACGAAAAAGGCCGAGTAACCCAGGGCAAAGAAGAAGAGGCTGGAAAATAAAAAAACCAAATAGTCCGGGAAGCCCTTTTCTTTGGGAAACTCTAAGATGTTTTGCATTACCTGGTGTTGAGTAATCGGGGAGCTTCCCAGATAGACCAGCAAGGCCTCATAAGCGAGCCAGGGGAGGATAACCAGAGCCAGTCCCAGGAGGCACAGCTTCACCCTTCCCAGGGCGGCGCCGGCGGGATGCAGCCAGCAGGTGACCAGAAAGGCCAGGAGGATGACCACGCCGATTTGCCGGGTTAGAACGGAGGCAAGGACCAACAACAGCCCGGTAATGGTCCAGGCAAGGCTGGTTTTTTTCACCCCCAGATAGAGAAAGAGCACCGCGAATATTGCCAGGGAGGCAAAGGTGACATCGGTCATGTAGGTGAAGCATTGCGACAGGAACAAGGGGTTGGCGACCACCGTCAAGGTCCCCAGCAGGGCGAGCCAGGGCTTCACCCCGGCGATCCGCAAAAGCAGCAGGAGGCCGCAAGACCCCAGGATACCCATGGTCAGGACCGCGATCCTCAGGTTGGTCAAGGAAAAACCGCAGATCCAACTGAAGAGGTCGCCCCAGAGGAGATGCATCAGCAAAGCCGGTCCCCCTGGGACTCCCGGAGGCCCCCAGCCGGTGACCGTGATTCTGCCGGTGGCCCGAAAGGCCTCGAGGCTTTTGACAAAGGCCCAATCGTCGTTCACCAGGAATTCGCCCCGGGGATTAACCACCGCGATGATGATGGCCCAGACTAGCAACAGGGCGGCCCAGGGAAGCCATTTCCGCATCAGGAGATCCTGTAGGTCGACTCGCCATCGGTGCCGGTGATCCAATGAGCTAATCGACCGGAAATCTCGACACCAGACATTTAAACTTCTCGATGACTTCCTCCGGCTTCACCAATAAGCGGCAGGGATCGCTCTTCCAGCGCACTGACAGGTCCTTGCAGCCCACGTCCCAACAGGGATAGCAGTCCAGGCTGGCCGGCGGTTCGACAACGTCGTAATTCGTATAGAAATTCAGTCTCCCGGCCGGTTTCACCCCGCCGGTATAGATCGCCAGGAAGGGAATGCGGGACAAGGCGGCGATGTGCGCGGCGCTGGTGTCCGTGCTGATGACATATTTCCCCAGTTTTACCGCTTCGATATACTCCGTGACCGTCCTGGTCTTACCCACCAGGTTGATAATCCCCGGACCCTGGAAATATTTACTGTCCCTGGTCCCCACCACCAAGGGCGTCAGTCCCAGGGCCTGGACGGCTTCCAGCACCTGCGGATAATAAGGCTCCCACCAGCTGCGGGCCGGATTGGCGGTGAGCAGGCAGAGGACTGCGAATCTTTGTCCCAAATCCACCTTTAGGTCGCGTAACAACCGGTGCACTCGCTGTCGGGCTTCTTCGTAGTCCGGCATGGGGACCAATTCAAAGTCCGGATCCAAGCCCAGGTCCCGGGAGTAGACCAAATGCCGGTTAATCTTGTTGTCTGCGGTAGTAATGCCCCAAAAGGTTTCAAATTCAAATTCCAGGTTGATAAAATCATAGACATGGGAGGCCCGGGGGATCGGCAACGGAGAATATTTCCGGCCATCGGGGATGGCGATGAACTGATCGAAAATCTTGAACCCAGCCATCATCTCAATGTTCCGCTGGTAGGTGGCCAAGATCAATGTTTTTTCCGGATAACGCTCCCTGAGTTTCCGAAAGGCGCAAACTCCCATTAGTAAGTCGCCGATACCGTCGTCACGGATGATAGTGATGGCATTGCTGAATTCTTCAGGATCAAATGGTAGCCGTTGCCTTGCTTTCGCCTGGATGGCCTTAATTTTTTCGGCCCAAATCTGTCGGAGCCGGAGTCTATCCTTCTCCCCTTTCTGCCAGTCCCGGGAGGAGCATTCCAAATGGTAAATCTCGGCGACCGGGTTATACAGCACCTTAAATCCCGCCTCCGCCACCCTTAAACAGAAATCCGTATCTTGTGCTTCTTGCTTAAAGTTCTCGTCCAGTTGGAAGCGATCAAACACATCGTGCCGCATGGCGACCCCGGCAAAGGTCACCGCCGGCACAACGGCCGGATAATTAGCCTCGGGAAGATCCCTGGGCTCCCCTGTATAGATATGGAAGCCGTCACCACGCTGAGTAAATTCAATGCCGGCATGCTGAATGGTGTTATCCGGGTAAAGCAGTTTGGCCCCAACCAGGCCGATTTGAGCATCTTCCAAAGGATCAATCAAATTATCCAGCCAGTCGGCGGTGACCAGGGTGTCATTGTTAAGCAGCACGACATATTGCCCACGGGCCTGGTCTTCGATCAACCGGTTATAGTTCTTGGAGAAATAATATGAAAAAAATTTAACGATTTTGAGATTTTTATAGGATCCGGCAGCTTGGCGGTAATACTGCCAGACCTCGGCTTCGGTGGTCCCGGTATCGCCGATCAGGACCTCGGTTTTATATTTATTGCTGGGAAATTTATTAATCGCTTCCAGGCAGGGCTGAATCAACTCAAGACGATTTTTGCTAAGGATGGCGATCGTTACCAACCCTTTAATGTAATCTTTGGCCCGGGGATAATCCTCCTGCGGCATACCCCTGACCAAATACCGATGCACGGCGCGCAGCAGGCCCTTGACCCCATAGAGCAGCAAGAATTCCCAAGCTAGCCGGGCCAAATGAAGATAAAATTTAATTCCTTTGGTGTATTGGCGCATGGCTTCAGGGGCTGTTAGTAAACTTATTCAAAAAACTGCGCATAAAGGTATTTTGCCAGGGAATACAGGACCCTGGGGTCGCGGTTTTTCAGACAAACTTGCAATTCATTGCGGGCCGACATGATCCGGAACTGCTTGAGCATGCGGGCTCGGCCCCGCCAGCCCCGACAGTGAAAGCTCCGGATGGAGGGATCGAACCACAACCGCCAGCCGCGCCGCCGCAGCCGCAAAGAAAGATCTATGTCTTCCTTATACATGAAAAATTCGGGTGGAAAAACGTCGCCGCCCGGCAGCACCACTTCCTGTAACGACTCCCGCCGGCAGAGCATGAGGGCCCCGTTGATGGCCGGCACTTCCCGGGCAGGGCCCAGGTCAACCTCGTCCAGCCGCCGCCCGTGGAAACGGTCGTACCAGTGCCCGTACCAGGTGCGGAAAACCCCGGCGGAGTCGATGCGCCCGGAGGGGGCTGCCTTGGCGATGTCATAACCTAGCAGCAGGCCGGTGGCGGCGCCGATCCGCTCCCCAGCCGTCAGTATGGCTAAGAGACAGGCCAGGGTCTCCAGGCCTAAAAAGACATCCGGATTGAGGAAAAGGATGTAATCACACCTCTTTTCCAGCATCTGGTAGCCCAGATTGCTTCCGGCACAGAAGCCAATGTTATGCCGGATGACCACATCCAGGGCCGGTACCAGTGGCCGGACCTGTTGCCCGGCAACCTGGACATAGTCTGACGAATCAGAGCCGCTATCCACGAGGACCAGATGGGCGGGAAGCAGCGTTTGGTTCCGCAGGCAGTCGATGGCCCTGGCCAGAAACGGCTCGCTATTGTGGGTGACGATGACTACCCCAACTTGAGGGTCGACTTGATTTAGAGTCATTTCAATAAGTTTAGCCCCCGGAGCGCTTTTCTTAAGATGGCACCGACTCCAAGAAATCCCGATATTGGCTCACCACCATGGCGGTGTTGCCCCAGCCCTTCATTTCTCCTTGCTCCAACCAGAGGGCCTGGTCGCAGAAGTTCAGAACCTGCTCGAGGTTATGGGAGACAAACAGAATGGTACCGCCAGCCCGGCGAAATTTGGCAATATGCGCATGACACTTCTCTTGAAAAGCCGGATCGCCGACTGCCAGGACTTCGTCCAGGATCATAATTTCCGGCTCCACCGCCATGACCACCGCAAAGCCCAAGCGGGCGATCATGCCGGACGAAAAGGCCCGCAGCGGGCTTTCCATGAACTCCTCCAGTTCGGCAAATTCCACGATCCCGTCAAACTTCTTATCCATCTCCCGGCGACTAATGCCCAGGATGGAACCCAAGAGATAAACGTTCTCCCGGGCGCTCAATTCGTGGTCGAACCCCCCTCCAGTTTCGATCATAGGAGCCACCTTGCCCGGGACCCTCACCGTGCCGGTGAAGGGTTTCATGACCCGGGCAATCAACTTTAGCAGGGTGCTCTTACCGGCGCCGTTCCGGCCGACAATGCCCAGCATCTCTCCGGGGGGCACCTGAAAGCTGATATTTTTTAAGGCCCAGAGTTCTTCATATTCAATACGGCCCCGGAAGGATTTGATAATGAATTCCTTAAAGGAGCGGATGCGCTCTTTTGGTAAGCGGTAGCACACCGAAACATCTTGTAAAACCAGGGGAAATTCCATAAATGCCGGCACCCGTCAGCTAGACGTAATACACGAAGCGATCCGAAAGTCTGCTGAACACCAGATAGCCAATCGCCAGGCTCGCCGCGGCCACTAGGAAGCCTAAACAGCAGATCTCCAGATTCGGCAGCTCTCCTTGAAAAATGGGCCTGCGAAAACATTCGACGATATAGAACATCGGGTTCAACTTAAGAATAGGTAAATACTTTTTTGGAATTATATCAAGAGGGTAGACAATAGGTGTCAGATACATCCAGGGCATCAGAAAGATTTGATACATATCAATAATGTCATGAAAGAATACTGCGGTGGCCGATAAGATAAACGAGATGCCGAGAGTAAACATGACCGCGAATAAAATTGGTAACGGCAGAAACATCAAAGCCAGGTGAAATCCTTTGCCTAAAATGAGCACCAGGATAAAGAGGGGAATCAAGGCTAAAGCCAGGTTAACCATGTTAGATAGAACTGTAGAAATAACAAATATAGGTTTTGGGATATAGATATTTTTAAATAGCGGCCCATTATTAAGCAGACAATGTGAGGACAGGGCGGTGCTCTGGGCGAAAAAATTCCAGAGTTGATATCCTGAAAGTAAATAAATAATGAAACTCTTTACTTCGAAACGGAAGATGGTTGAAAAGACAATTGTAAAGACAATCGTATTCAGCAGAGGATTGAGCATACTCCAGAAAAAGCCTAATACTGAGCGCTTATAACGCACGGTTAGGTCGCGGACCACCAGGTTGTGGAGGAGATCCTTATAGTGAACTAATTCGCTTAAATCTTCTTTCAACACGAATTTTATCTTAATTTATAAGAAGTTAACGAATCATAGGACTTGGTTTTCAGGCCAGCCTCTCCTTTCCTACCAAGTGCCTCCAGGGATGCCTTATTTATAATACGTGGGATCGAGGGCTTGTCAACATTTATTGTCAGGGTTGGAATAGCCGGACAGTTATATTCAGTGTGACATCCCCTTCAAAATGGAGGATAATGCCAGGAAGCGTAAATGGTTTTAAGCGGCACCCGGGATTAATTCGCATGAACATTATTGATCTCATACATGTCAGCTGGCGTCAGATAGTGCGCTACCGCCGACGCTACTATGGCGTCATCCTGGCGATTGCCCTGGGTACCGCCGGGCTCCAGACCGTTGTCCTGGTGAGCCGGGATTTTAAAAAGGACTTGAAGCATGACCTGACCCTGGTCGGCGGGGTCACCGTCATTAAAGTTTATTTCGATAATCAGGTGACCTTAGGATCCACGGAGTTTCAACGAAATACCCTGGAAGTCCTGCACCGACTTCCGGGGGTGGAGGCCGTGTGCCCGGTGGCCTTACGTCACGGCAGTACCAACCGGGGCCAGAGCAAAGATTTCTTTTTCCCGGTAGTCGCCATGGATGAGACCTTTTGGCAGGCGCGGGGTTTTTGGGCGGCAACCGGGAGGCTATTTGGCCGGGAGGCGGTGATCGGAAGAAAGAGGAAATGCGTCTTGGGGGAAGCTTTGGCCGAGAAGCTCTTCGGCCAGAGCCAAATCGCCGGTCGCAGCGTCGAAATATGTAATGAGTCTTATCAGGTCACGGGGGTGCTGGGAGGTATTACCGACTCGAGCCTGACAGACTCGGCCTACCTACCCATTACCACTGCGCAAGACCGTTTTCCAGGACGGCAACTGGCCGATCGGGTCTATCTCCGCTGCCGCAGCGTGGACGACGTCATCCAGGTGGCCACCTCGGTAACCGGTCTGATCCAGAAGTATCAATCGACCGAACACCTCTACGTTGAATACCTTGGGGAAGGGTTGAAAAGGGTTAAACAAGTTTTCTTTTGGGGGGAATTTTTTACTTACTTGACCAGCGGGCTCACCATAGGTCTCGGTGGTCTGGGCATCTGGATTGTGATGATGGCCGCCGTGCGCTCCCGTACCAGGGAAATCGGCCTAAAAAAGGCCTTTGGCGCTGAGGACGCCGTTATTCTCAAGGAATTTCTCGCCGAAGCGGTGATCTTGAGCCTGGGAAGCTCTTTTATGGGAATAATCTTGGGCTGGCTCACGCTGCAATATTTAACCCGCCTCATTGATTGCCACCCCTCGCCCTATCTCCTCTTCATGTCCATGGGGCTGGAATTGGTGTTTGGGATGTTTTTGGGGATAGTTGCCGGCCACTTCCCCGCCAGACAGGCGAGCCGCATGGAGGTGGCGGAGGCGGTGCGCTACGAGTAGCCCGCCTCATAACCCGAGGGTTACCGCACTTGATCCAGGTAAGACCTTGAAGCCAGAGAGGAAGTGCGGCGGTCCGTGGAGTGGCTGACCAAGCGCCTGATCAAAGTGGGAGCCAGGGTTTCTTACCACGCCCGGAGATGGTACGGGAATGTGGCTTCGGCCTTTCCCCTGGCTCAGCATTCCCGAGCGGTGCTGGCCTGGGTTCTTAGGCCGAAAATCAATAATTCCTTGTCAATAATTGTCTCATATGCCTAAATCCTTAGGAAAATCACCTTTTTAAAAATTTCGTGCTATAATGCTCAATACGAGAAGGGGTGCCTTCGGGAAGGGGGTCATTTTATGGCTTAAACTTAGGGGAAGAGGTCCCATAATTTTGGAATTGAGTCGGTAGGTAGCGAATAACCTCAGTTAAGACACCCGGGAGGGGTGAAACGATGGCGGATAAAATCATAACCATATCTGAATTTAAGAATCCGACGCCACGAACTGTTGGAATTATCATTGTGCTCATCATCATCATCATCGTTGGTTGGGGCACCTTTGTCATCGTCCCGGCTGGCCACAGGGGGGTTGCCCTCTGGTGGGGGAGTGTAGAGAAGAGAATCATGGGGGAGGGGCTCAACTTCATGGTGCCCATTGCCGAAAGAGTCATCAAGGTGGATGTCAAGGTTCAACCCCATCCGTTCAAGGAGATCGATGCCTCTTCAAAAGAATACCAGAATGTGAAAATGACGGGAATGATGAACTTTCATATCGATCCGGCTTATGTCAATGACCTTTACCAGAAAGTGGGGCTCGATTTTGCTGACAAGGTGATCGACCCGGCTTTCAACGACTTCGTCAAGGAGGTTGTGCCGACCTACCCGATCGGGGAGATTCTTCCCAAAAGGGAGGAGATCCGGAAGAGGGCGATGACAAAATTGGGAGATAATCTGGCGAGGTATCACATCATCGTCGATGACATCTACTTTGCCAATATCCGATTCTCTCCAGAATATGAAGGGGCCATCGAGGCCAAGCAAGTGGCCCAGCAACAGGTGGAAACGCAGAAACAGGTTTTGGCCCAACGCGAGATTGAAGCTCAGCAAAAGGTTGCCACCGCCAAAGGAGAGGCTGAGTCAATTCTAGTGGTGGCTCAGGGACAGGCCAAAGCCAATGAGGCCCTATCACAGTCGATCACCCCGATCCTCGTGCAATACAAAGGTCTCGAGAAATGGAATGGGATTTTACCTCAAGTCTCTGGAGGAGCCGTCCCTTTCATCGATTTGGGCAGGATGGGTGTCTCATCTGGCGGAACGGAAGGGAGCAAAAGATAAGAGTTCAGGGGTTAGAGTTCGCCAAAATAGGCATTAAGACTGGCACCGCTAAGGCTGCCGCATAATCTCGGATATTATCCCCCAGGAATTCTGGCACAGGACAATGGCCCAGGTCGCCCGGGCCATTGACCAAAATAATGCAGAGGGGAAATGCATGTACAAAATAACCTTTGAAGACGAGGACGCGGTTATTCGGATCAGAAGGGAACTGATGGACCAGGAAACAGTCTCAAGACTACTGGACCTGGTCAATCTGGCAGCTGTTCTGGAAAAAAGTAGATTTGCTGATGCCAAGGATAAGATCCAGGCCAGAATGTTGGGCTTTCCCACCGGGGTGGCATTGCTAAGAGATCCAGCCCTCAATAAAGGCACCGCTTTCACGGAAAAAGAACGGGAATTATTAGGTCTTCGAGGGCTTTTGCCCCCCCGGGTCAATAACATGGAAGAGCAAGTTTTACGGATTATGGAGAATTTCCGCAGAAAGCCGGACGACATCGAGAAATACATCTTCATGATTGGTCTCCAGGATCGCAATAAGACCTTGTTCTACCGGGTGGTGATGGATCACATCGAGGAGATAATGCCCATCATCTATACGCCCACGGTAGGCCAGGCATGCCTGGAGTATGGCCATATTTTTCGAAGGCCACGGGGCATTTTCATTTCAACGAAAGATCGGGGGAGGATGCCTGAAATACTGCGGAACTGGCCGTATCGAGATATCCGCATCATCGTGGTCACTGACGGGGAGCGCGTTCTCGGCTTGGGAGACTTGGGCGCAGATGGCATGGGTATTCCGGTGGGAAAACTTGCTCTTTACACCGTCTGTGCTGGAATTTACCACGCACTTAGCCTCCCGGTGACTCTTGACGTCGGCACCGAGAACGAAACTCTTCTCAACGATCCCCTTTATATCGGGCTCAAACAAAGGCGTCTGCGCGGCGCGGCCTTTGATGATTTTGTCGAGGAGTTCATTATTGCCGTGGAAGAAGTCTTTCCTCGAACCCTGGTTCAGTTTGAAGATTTTGGGAATATCAATGCCTTCCGGCTGTTGGAGCGGTATCGCGAGCGAATCTGCACCTTTAATGACGACATCCAGGGCACAGCCGCCGTGACTCTGGCTGGATTATACTCAGCTTTGCGGATTTCGGGCGGTAATCTCCGAGATCAAACATTTCTGTTCCTGGGGGCCGGCGAGGCTGGACTCGGCACTGCCGATCTGACGGTCTCCGCCTTGGTAGATGAAGGATTATCAGTTAAGGAGGCTCGGCAGCGATGCTGGTTCGTGGATTCCAAAGGCCTGGTAGTAAAAAGCCGCAGCGATCTGACCGGGCGTAAACTCTGCTATGCCCATGACCGCGAATTCCTCCCTTCCCTTCTGGCAGCTGTGGAAGCTCTGAAGCCCACGATCATCATCGGGGTTTCCGGGAAGCCTCGGATATTCACGCGCCCCATCTTGGAAACCATGGCCAGGCTTAACGAGCGGCCCATAGTCTTTTCTCTTTCAAACCCCACCTCGAGTACCGAATGCACTGCGGAAGAGGCCTATATGTGGACGGGGGGGCGTGCGATTTATGCGAGCGGTAGTCCTTTTGAGCCCGTTATCCTGGGGAGCAAGAGATTGGTGCCGGCCCAGGGTAACAACGTCTATATTTTCCCCGGGGTGGGGCTGGGCGTGATCGCTTGTGGGGCCCGGCATGTAACAGATGAAATGTTTTTTGCGGCTGCGAAGGCCCTTGCCTCCAAAGTATCAGAAAGCGACCTTGCGCAAGGGAGTGTTTATCCGCCGCTTACCGAGATCCGTGAGGTTTCGGCCAGCATCGCCCAAGCGGTGGCAGAGGTGGCCTATCATCGTGACCTGGCCACCAAGCCAAGACCCGAGGATCTCTCTGCTTACATCAAATCCCAGATGTATGAACCTAAGTACCAAAGTTATTACTCAGAGCGATAAATGATTAACTTTTATCTGGTGATATGCCCCGAGATTATACGGCAGCCTTGGCCCCGCAGTCAAAAAATTGGTTTGAAACCTCCCATCTCGGGCTCAATCCGGAAAAGATCCATCTTTTTGTAGCCAAATCGTCTTGCGGCCGGGTTTATCTATCTCAAGGAAACCAAAAGCGGCAAGTCTCGCCAGATACCTTGTGATGAACGGGCAGCCCAGGTGTTCAAGGACTTGCAGATCAGGAATAAATGGAAGTCACCCTGTGTCTGCGTAGGCCCGGAAGGGGAGCGCCTGGGAAACGTGAAGAAAGGTTTTAATGCCGCCTGTAGGCGGGAGGGGATTGAAGATTTTCACTTCCACGACCTGAGACACACCTTTGCTTCGCACCTGGTAATGAAGGGAGCGAACCTCAAGGCCGTGCAAAGGCTCCTGGGTCATTCAGATTCAAAGATGAAGACCGCTACTCCCACCTCTCCCCCGACCATCTGAGGGAATCGGTAAATCTCCTGAACGTTTTACCGAGTGTTAAAGAATTGGTAAACATTCTCCCCCTCAAATCTCTGAAAGCTGGAGCCGGCACGGGGATTCGAACCCCGGACCTGCTGATTATGAATGCGTTTCCCGCCTTATAGACAGTAGTTGCCGCAAGATTCCTCAAGCAGAAAAAAACCCTTGACATTCGTAAGTTAGCTTATCTATAATGGGGACAAAAGCTGACACGAAAGGAACCAATATTCCATATCAAGGTTATCCCTGGGTTAACCCTGAATGGAACTGCTGATTATACCAAGGAAAAGATGCATTAGGGTTAACCAAGCTATCTTGCAGAGGCCAAAACACCTTAATTTGCAAGTGGTTATAGGGAATAACAGGAATAACCAGAGGGAGGGAACATGGCTAAAAAGGTTTCACTGAAAAAATTTACTGGCGTCTATTTTACTGAATCCATCATACGGAAGTGGCGGGAAAGGCCTGACCGTAGCTATTGGATAGCTTTTAAGGACGCCAAGACCGGCAAGCTTTGTTGGGAGCGGTGCGGCTGGGCCTCTGAGGGCTGGACCCCGGAAGCGGCCCAAAGGCGGCGCTATGAACTCTTGGAGCAAGACTGCGCCGGGGCCTATAAGCCCAAGCGGGAGCGCAAGGCCGAGAGCCTGACTTTCGGAGAGCTGCTGGAAAAGCATTATTTGCCATGGTCTGCTGAGAATAAGAGGCGGGCTAGGGATGATCAGGCCATGTACCGTAACTGGCTCAAGCCCCATTTTGCTGATAAGTCCCTAAAGGACATTGCCCCTCTGGACCTGGAACGTCTTAAGAGGGAGATGCGGACAGCGGGGAAGTCTGAGGCTACGGTTAAACATGCCCTTTGCCTTATCCGCCAGGCTTTCAACAAAGCCGTGGTCTGGCGGCTTTGGGGGGGCGGTAATCCCTGTAAGGGGGTTGCCTTCCCCTCCCCTAACAATGCCCGGCAAAGGTTTTTGACACGGGATGAGGCGGCCCGCCTACTCGAAGCCTTACGGCGTCCAAGCTCCCAGGTTGCCCGGATTGCCACCATGTCTCTATACGGCGGGCTGCGCTTGGGGGAAGTCCTGGGCCTTATTTGGTCTAACGTAGATACTGCCAACAAGATTATTTATGTGCAGGACACCAAGAATAGGACTTCCCGGCCCATTTTCATAACCGAGCCTATTCAACAGGTATTAGACGATTTGTCCCCTGGCGGGGCCGACGACCTCTTGTTCCCGAGCAAAACCGGGAACCCGGTGCAATGGCTTAGCAAAACTTTTCGGGCCGTAGTGGGGAAGTTGAGGCTCAATAAGGGCATTTCGGACCCCAGGGAGCGGGTGACTTTCCACACATTGCGCCATACCTACGCTAGCTGGGCGGTGATGGCCGGGGTGCCCCTGTATGTGGTGGGGAAGGCCCTGGGACACCGGACCCTGGTGATGACCGCTAGATATAGCCATTTAGCGCCGGATAGTCACCGGATGGCCTTTGAAGCTGTGGCCCAAGCCAGTAAGATGAACGGCAGCACCCCTCAGGTAGTGAACTTGGAGGAAAAATAGGGGCCGGGAAAAGTTCGCCTAAGCTTGCCTCAGGTCAACTCTATCCAGATTGATATTCTTAACATATCCGCCAGCTTCTCTACTCAAGCGATAATTATCGATCTTGGCAAGATACATTACGAAATAGATTTCATACCAATTTTGTGCTATTGTGCTTATTGAGAGAAGATTCGTGTTCGGAATAAAAATTAAGAAGGGATGTAGGTTCCCAATTTCCCCCTTAGCAAACGATTTGCCGTGTAAAATTTGATCCACTTATTAAAGGTTAATTAGTATGATCACCGTGCAAGAAATAGAACTCCCACTACGCATTCCTTCCGCATCCATAAACATGGTTTTTATGCAGCCATACATTGAATTTGAGACACCCCATCGCGAGCCATACAAGTGGTCGCAACAAGCCCGTGGGGATCAGCTGAAGGCGATCGAGCGTACTCTGGAACTTGCAGCAAGACCGACTCAGGAGGAGCGGGCTCATTTTACAGTATTCCCGGAGTATTCTGTTCCTGGATTGGATGGTATCAACTTAATTGATGAAGTCATCCACAGAGAAGGATGGCGGAATGAAAGCGTCATCATTGCCGGAATTGATGGGCTGACCAAGGGAGAATACAACGTATTGTGCTCGCCAGACACAACGCGCATCGCCGAGAGTAACGCTCCTGATCGTGTGAGTGATCACGAATGGATAAATTGCTGCGTTACTTGGACAAAAGATAAAGACGGTCATATTTTACGCTGGGTCCAGCCCAAAATCCGACCTGCGCAACTTGAAAAAATGACACCATGCAAAGATATGTTTCAAGGATCTTCTATATTCTTATTTAAGTGTTCATATGAACGGCCAGCTTCTTATCCCTGCCGTTTTTTTCCGCTAATCTGCTATGATTGGGTTGTAAAAATCAATGGCATCTCTGTCTGGGAAGCAGTACTTTCAAGAATTTCTGAGATTTGGGATAACAATCCTAATCCCATTCACTGGGTCTTTATTTTACAGCAAAATATAGATCCTAACCATGACCTCTTCCTGGACAGCACTTACAATTTCTTGATGAGCGACTCATCAAAATACCAGGCCGTTGAACGACACTTTGCTGCTGTTATTCTAGTAAACAATGCAGCCGAAATTAATCCATGCAGAGATGGCAGAGGGGGGTTTACCTCTTTTGTTTTTCATCCTGACGCACCTTTTGATTGTACCGCTTGCCGACCAACTATTTGTATGCAACCGGAAAAACTTCGGCATGCAAAAAAACTCTCACGTTGCAAGGATATTCTATTTCGTGAAATGGGGGCATGCATACATTCATGCAGAGTTCGAGTCCCTAAGTTCGTTACTTCTGACCCAACTGATCGTACTTACCCCATTGAAGCAGAGGTTTATGGCTTGGTTACAAAAGACGACCCAAGATTGCCTGGGGGGCCCGTGCCTGCCTCTGTTAAATGGATAAATGATGACATTGATGTCATCCACAACATAGCCTCCGCAGATATGAGTGGTGCCCCTTTGCAAGAAGATGCTGGACGTGCACATTCGTTTGTTGCAACTAACTTACGATATGTAGAAGCCCAAGGATTGACGGATCGTATCCGAAAGGCCACAGCCACGAAGAATCCCCATTTTGATAATGTTGATTCATGGGAGAATGCTGAACATGAAGCTCTCGAACACATGCTCTATACACTGTCTGCTCTGGGAATTTGCCATGATTTAAATATAGCGGATTCGACCTTGCATGGCACTTTACAGCTTCCGCATGGAATTTGCCAAGTCGTTGCCGTTCGTGGTCAGAGCCATGATCAGTGCCGAAGGCACTTTGACGAGACTGTTGGTGGTATGATCCATGACCCCATTATACTAATTACCCGCGACCCAAGTAACCTCCAACCAACCTTAGCCGAATTAAGTACTATTTTCGATCCCTTTCTTGCGACTGGACTTCGCTTTAAAGATTATCAATCTTTAGTCACTGCATGTAGGAGGGCAGGATCTAAGGAGCAACTCCGGGAGGCATTGAATGATCTCTTTAAACCATTCGAAAAGAAAATTATATAACGTATTAGAAACTGTTCTGCGTGATGTTTTCTGGCGTAAGCAACCTGAAATACGTTTTGTAAAGGCCCCGGGCTTTCCTATCCTGCTCTTAACTACGCCTAATGACGTGGCCGCATTTACTTTATTTAATGGGGAACTTGAGCAAACCTACGAATCTAGCTACGATCAATTCAAATCTTATTATCGGGAGTACCATTCAGATTGGTCAAGTAGAACACTATCTTTTGTTCTATGCCGTATGAATGATGATCGACAACAGGACAAATTCTTCAACACTATCGAAGCTGACATTTACTTCTGTCGAAAATATGTTATTTATTATTATGAATCGTTAGCTAAATTAAGAAGCGAGATCCGTCGCCTTCCATTCGTTCCCCTTCCTGAAGAGCCCGGTGGCATCTCCCGACCTTTATCTGCCCAATCTGTGCTTCAGAATTTACAAATCGATGCTACTCTTGCACGGCATATTGTCGTCCCCGGAGAATACTCAGCGGAAAATATCGTCAAGAATTGGTTAAAAGACAAGCAAGAGGTACCTGATCTCAAACCATCCCCTATTGCACCCACCCCCCTTGCTCATCATTTACCTGCTGCAACTCGCATTAAGTCGCTATCAATTGAAGGATTTCGAGCCTACAAGGAGAGACAAGATTTTGATCTGGATGGCAGCATCATTGTCATCTATGGACCAAATGGTCTTGGCAAGACTTCTTTTTTTGATGCTATAGATTTTCTTTGTACTGGTCGAATCGGCAGGCTTGGCCGGCGAAGGATCGACAAGGATGAATTCATAAAGCTTGCCCGCCACTTGGATGTACCCAGAGGTATTGGGAATGTAACTATGGTTGCGGAGCATGATTCAAAAATTGCTTGCGTTTCAAGACGGATAACCGATTGGAGCGTTGCCTATATCGATGGTATAGAATCTGATCGATTTTCCTTTTTAAAATTTCTCACCTCGGCAGACTGGCAAGAAAGGCCTAGAATAGAGAACCTGGAGAGACTTTTTCGGGCAACTCACCTTTTCAGTCAATCTGATCCAGAACTTTTCCAAAGCCTTGAGAGCCAGTCAATTATACCAAGAGATTTAGTTTCAAGAATGTTGGCGCTAGACGACTATGCTTCCGGGGCAAAGAAAGTGGAGTTAGTCGATACAGTCATTAGAAGAAATATCAATGAGAAGGAAAAAAATATTCAAATTCTTGAGCAATGGATTAGAGAAACAAAATCTAGACTTGAGGAGTTTCGAAAATTACCTGTTGACCTTGGCTCAACTCCATCGACTGAGCTTTTAGCTGAAGAAGTTAAGAAAGAAATTAAGAAAACTACCGGCATTGATGTGCCGACCGGCCCGTATACTATAAAGAATATTCAAGATTGGCGCTCAATGCTCGAAGGGATGTTGTCTCAATGCAACACGAAACTACAACAGGCTATCTTGTTGAAACAGAATTTCGCCAAAATACAGACCTGTAGAAACACAGTATCAGTTTATCCTACACGGGTAAAAGAGCTGGAAGATTTTATCATAACAAATAGGAAAGTATTCACTGAGTTAACACAATTGCTCAATAATACAAGGGTTGACGCTAATAATTTGAAAGTAAAACTTTCAGATTATCAACAATTATATTCAAAGTACATAAACGCACAAAATATACTAGGCCGCATTTCTCAAGCTTTTGAAGACCAGAAAGTATGGGCAACGAAACTGCATGACATCATGACTGAAGCCAATAAGGCCGACCGCAGCCTCAATGATCTCCAAACAGACTTGACCAATATTGAATCGAATTTGAAGGATCTAGAGGCTAAGTTCCTTAAAGTTGATGCCATTTGTCGGGGGTTTGTTGATCTTTCGTCAGCCCTATCTCAATGGAGTCAAGACCTAATAAGTAGAACAAAGATCACCCCGATTATCGCTGGCTTACAACAAAAGGTCAAGGAGGGAGACAAGGCGCAAAGCGAAATAGAGGAGAATATACTTGAGATCGAGCAAAAACTGGCTCAAGCTGAATCGAAGTATGTGACTGCTACGAAAAATCAATCTGAGTTGACAAGTTTATTGGATTCACTGGAGAAATTTCTGACACAAGGCATATGCCCTTTATGCGGAGCAGACTACTATTCAGTTGATCAACTGGTAAGTCGTGTCCGCGCTCAAAAAGAGGTAAGGCCAATTGCCGTTACACAACTAGCCGAGCAGTACGGCTCATTTAAAAAGCAACTTGATGTTTTAAGAAATTCACTCGAAACAATGATCAAATCTAAGGCGGAGATAGAGAACCATCTCAAAATGGCTTCAAGCGAACTTGCCAATGTCTCATCTCGAATAAACACATTTGAGGGCAAAGCTGCATTGGTGGGTCTATCTCCTGTTTCGGAGTCATTTTCTAGCGACGTTAAGCAGCTTGAAATCAAAGCTATAAAGAATGCAGCAAAGGTAACGAATGCCCTTCAAAAGCTTCGGGTGAGACGGGAATTTTTATTGGAAGAGGCTCAACGGGTGCAGCAGTTTAGAGAGGCACTTTATGAGAATTTGAATACTACTAAAGCTCAACTCACCAGGCGGCGAAAGGAATTAAGTGAGCTTCAAAAATGTTTATTGGAATCTGGTCTTCCACAGGATGTAAGTGACAGCTGGATAGCCAACAAGTTAAAAGAGACCGAGGCAAAAATACAGCAGACTAAGAGCAAATCCGATAAGGTAGACATAGAAATTAAGCGTGTTCAAGTTGAAATCTTCCGGACGGACTCAGAGCATCAGCAACTGCTTAGCCGTATGCAGGAATTAGAAACAGAATGGAGGGCAAACCTGCAGGTGCTCCAGGAGTTCAGTCATGGACTTAGCCAGGCCGAACTTCCTGAGTCTTCAACCCTCGCTGAAATTGAAGATGAAATACTGGCTTTAACCAGCCACCGAGATTCATTGGATCGAATTGCCGGAAGACTTCGTTTGTTGGAGCAAGCCCTTGATGCTGCAACAAGATCCGCTGCCATTGCTGACCTAGATAACCAACTTCAACAAAAAAACGAGGAAGCACAGGAGTTAAATAAAGATATTTCGAAGTTGCTCGAGCTTCGCAACTGGTTTGAGAAAATCGGGAAGATACTTAATGGGCAGAATGAACGCGCTGTAAAAGAACATATTCATGCATATGGCCCACTCTCAACGATTATTCAACAGCGTTTGAGAGCCGTTTACGGCTTCGGAGATATCAGTCTTGACCATTTTGGTGGTGAAATTAAAATTGAAGTGAAATGGAAAGATCGATCATGGAAACTTAAACCATCGGACTACTTCAGCGAGTCACAGAGGCAGATTTTAATGATTAGCCTTTTTTTGGCTAGCAGACTGACCCAAACATGGTCAGGCTTTTCATCAATCCTTCTTGACGATCCAGTTACTCATTTTGACGATCTAAATGCTTTTGCCTTCGTTGAGTTAATTAGAGGTATTCTCGAAACACACGGAACTGATAAGCAATTCATTATTTCCACATGTGAGGAGCGTCTTTTTAATCTTCTAAGGCAAAAGTTTAATACCTTTTCTGGTAGAGGAATTTTTTATAAGTTTATCGCAATGAGTGATTCTGGGCCCGTTATTCAACAGATTTAATTTCAATAAGGTTAGTTAATGCCCTCTTTGCCCTTTTCCGACCTCAAGGTAGCACCCCTTGTCTGATACGACCCTTAGCATGGCGACCTAAAACCTTCTCAAAGAGCCGAGCGAGTTTACTTATCCGGTTGTTATCCCGCGATAAGAACAGCATCGCTACTGTACCAGACTCATATGACGACCAGGAGAACGCCCCAATCTCCCGGGTGAGGACACCGAGAACAGCATCGACACGCTTCGCCACACGCTGCGCTCTGACATGCTGGTAGATTGCGAGAAGACGCCGGCTCTCCGCAGGCAGCAGATGGCCGACCTCAATCGGGGTGATATACTGTTCGCGTTTCCTGATATTTCCAGTTGCCACGCCAGTATCCGGGTCCACAAAAAGGTCGCCGTGATGGGTTATCTCAGCAAAGTATGCATGCCGGTCTTTTAAAGTTTTCGAGTGCCGCAGGATCTGGCCAGGTTGGACTCTCAAGAGGCGGGCAAAAAGCAGGAAATCGTCCTCTGTCCAAGTACTCAGGTCGCTTGCCATTGGCTCGACAGCCAGATCCTCCACTGCCCTGGCATTCTGCAGAAATTCGAACAAAGACCCCTTCCAGTGATCGAGGGCATCTCCCAAAAAGCCCAAGTTCATGACAATCGTCCTCCCCCGTTGTCCCCCCAAAGAAAGTCCCACTATAAGATATCTATTTGGAAAATCAAAAATTAGTCCAAGAGAACGTTAGGACCACTGCTATGACTGAAAACTTATCAAGAAGCCAAGAAATTTCCCCGATATGTATCATACCTAATGTTTGGGTCTTTGACGATAAAGCGCTGATCCCGATAGGCTAAATAGTAACAGGTTCATCCAGTTACCATAAAACCCAAGCCGAATGAATTCCAGCCAAACCGTCGGGCCCTTTAATCCCGTCTTCTCGCTATAAGTCGATTCGGTGCCCGCCAAGGAGTTGGGCGTGCCCCTCCTTGCAAGTGAGGACGATGATTTGCTTTTTCCGGGCGAACTCCTGGATGACCTTAACGGCGCCCTGCTGACGGCCGACGTCATCAAGGTCTACCAGAGGGTCATCCAATACCAGAAAGCCGTCAAGACCCTGAAGGAAATGTGAAGCCATGGACAACCGCACGGCAAGCCCGAGGCTGACCCTGGCTCCCCCTGACAGGAGCAGGCCTGGCACCTTCAGCCCGTCCTGACGCACCACCCTCTCGCTGTCCTGCGCAGGGAACTCCAGGGTCACATAGCGGCCCCCGGTCAGCACTGCAAGGAGATGATTGAGGTCTTCGAGCCAAGGGGTAAGCGTCTCGCCGTCCATTGCCGCTTTGACCTCGGCAAACGCATCCTTGATGGCGATCAGGGCTGCGCCCTCTTTGAGGGCCTCGTCAAAGCGGCTCTCTGCCTCTCGTAGTTGCGGAACAATCTCCTCCACCGTTTCGTTGGGGACCTGGCCTTGTAGATCAGATCTTTCCAAAAGAAGATCATGCCAGGTCTTTTGGTTATCCTCCAGTTGGACTGCTTGCCCCTCGAACTCGCGAATAAACGCCTCCAAGTCTTCGATCTCCGGCGGCAGGGGTTTGAGCTTGGCCAGATCCTGCTCCAGTCTTCTCACTTCCCCACGCGTGTCTGCAAGCTTCTCCAGCAAGCTATCCAGGGACCCATAGATCTTTTCCCACAGAGTGAACTGGCCCCGCTTCTCAGATAGGTCATTCTCGAATTGGCTGAGAATTGTCTTCACTTCCCCCAATTCCAGGGCCACTTCGGCGCTGGGGCGAGGCGGCGGCGTTTGCAAAGCTTGCTGGACTGCGGCCTGCAAATCCTCAAAGGATTGCCCCGCCAAAATGTCCTCAAGATCTTCCTTCAGCCCCTTTATTGCATTGACCTGACCAATATAGGCTTCCTGGGCCTTTCGGGCCTCTGCCATGTCCTGGACCCCAAACCGCTTCAACAGGTCCTGAAAGCCCGTTGTTGCTTGCTTGTGTTCCTTAGCCAACTGCTCGAATTCGGCCTCGCCGGACTTTACCGTCAGCTGCCAATCAGAATGGCGCAGCGAGATCAAGCCGCCCGCGTCAAGCTGCAGGGCCTGGTTGGCCTTGAGGGCATACTCCGATTCGGCTTCCAGGTCCTTGGCCGTCTGGACCATCATGGGCACGGCCGGGGTAAAATTGAGGCTGAGCTTTCCCGCCTTCAGACTGGCCCGGCACTCCGCCAACTGGAGATTCAGCTCTTCCAGGGCTTCAATATCCTTCGCAGTAATGGTCTTGAGTCCTGACAGGGCGGCCCTGGCCTTCCCAAGTGCCTCGTGTATTGTCCCAGCCTTCTTGAAGCGGTCACGAGCCTCCTTCTGGGATTCATAGGCCTGAGTTCGGGATAGTTCGTCTTCGAGCGCTGCCCGTTTCTTACTAAATTTCTCCAGGGCGGGGGGGCCATCTTTCACCTCCTTTTCGAGTACTGGCCACTTCCGACAGAGCTCCTTGAGCTTGCCTTCCTCCTCCCGGAAAACCTTAAGATTAGCCTCAAGAAGGAGCCGCTGCCGGGCATCCGCCACCAGTTTCTGGTTGGTCCCGACATAGACTTTCAGGCTCTCCAATTCTTCGGCTAAGAGACGGATGCAGTCGTTCAAGGCATCCAGTTGCCTCTCATACCTCTGGGCCGACTGCAAGTCCCGGCGCAAACTTTCCTTCTGGTAATAGGCGCTCAGGATTTCTCCCACATCCTTCAGCCAGGGGTTCTCAATGCCACGGTTACCTTGAGGAGCAGCCAGATTTTCATCCCAACGGCTGAAGAACTGTTTCATCCGCTCATCGAGGCGCCGCTCTAAAAGGTCTACAGAGACCCCATCCGTTTCGTAGATGGCTCGACGCAATAAGTCAGCCAAGTTGTGCCGAGGCTCGGGTTCTTCCCGTAGAGCTTCCAGAGTCGTCCCCAGGTGCGACTGATAGGCGAACAGCACGGTATGGTAAGTTCCTTCCTTAAGGACCAGAAGTTCCCTCAATTTTTCCTGCACCGCCTGGGGCTGCGTGAGGAGACCGCCGCCGGGTATGACCAAGCGGCTTTCGGTCTTCGCCCCCCAGGACTTGAACAGGTGGTAAATTTCTTTCTTCGGCTCCACAATGAAGGCCAACTCCGCTTGTATGGTGTCGCCGCCGGCCAGGGGCATATACCGGCTGATCTCTTTATTATATTGTGTCTTGGTATACTGGGTGGGCATGAATAGCGCCATCTTCAACGCGTTCACAGTGGTGCTCTTTCCAGCTTCGTTCGGCCCCACTACCACATTCAGGCCTTGGGTGAACTGCAAATCTTGTTTGGCCAGGCCTGCGAAGGGGTTCAGCTTCAGCTCCTGGATGATCATGACCTGACCTCCTGGATGAGATCATAGGCCAGCTGCAGAGCCCTGGGATCTCCTCCGGCTTGCACCAACCGGGCCAGGAGCCGGTGGGGGAATGACCCTTCGGTAAACTCCCGGTCCACGTCCACTGATGTGATGCGCCTGAAGAGCTCGGTGAAGTCAGGTTCGAGGTAGAGGACATTCTGCTTCAGTTGCTCCAAGAGGGCGCCCTGCTGGTCAAAAAGCTCCCCCGGGAGCCGTCCTTTGAGAGCAAGCTTTACCAGGTCCCGCTCCGGGCTGAGCTGACGAAACTGAGCCTGCAATGACTGCAGGTCGACCTCCGAGGAGACGTTCACCTCCTGGACAGAAAAGCGATGGTGGCCGGTTACCAGGCTGCGATAGAACAGCGATCGGTCGTCGTTGAGCTCGATAAGCCAGGCATGACCGGGATGGTGACAGTCGAAGCCGTCAGGTTCCGGAGTGGCGGGAAACAGGACCCTGCTTTCCCGGCCCTGGTCCGCATCCGGTAATCTGACGTGAGTGTGGCCCATGAGCCACAGATCTATGCCGGCCCTCCTGAGTTCCTCCTGGGTCATGGGGTAATAATCACCCTGGAAATCAGGCGACATCCCCTCCAGACTGCCATGGGCCACTCCGATGTGCCAGCTATTCGGCTCTCTGGGGCCTGACCCAATCCATCCGATGGCATTCGTAGTGGAGTGCTTGGCAGTGCAGGGGCCCGGGTAAATGATGACGGGAAGTTCATAGTCCGTCAAAGGATAGGGCCTGGGCTCACTCAGGAGGAGGACCTTGTCACCGGCAGCTTCCAGGAACCGGTCCCAAAGTGGGCTTTCACCTTCCTGGAGGAAGTCGTGGTTGCCTGGTAGCACCAGAACCGCCCGCCCCTTGAAGCGACCCAGAGCCTCGGCGGGGGCACGGATATCCCGCCGGGCCACATTCTGGTCATGGAATAAATCCCCAGCAATGACGAACAGTTCAGACCCTTCGTCATTGGCGGTCTCTAACAGGCTGCGCAGCGTCTCGAAGCGGGCCTTGACCAGCCGGTCCAGGACTTCTGGAGGGTACCGCCCCGTGAACTTCATCCCAAGATGAAGGTCAGCTGTATGGAGGATGCGAAGGTTCATAAAATGGGCTCCTTGAATGTTTCTTTAATGCATCAATACTTCAATGCTTCAATGATATCTGAAAAATGTTACCTGGTGAAGAAGCTCCGAGGTATATGAATTTATTGCGAGTGGCAGGGGCATACCAATGCGCACCGCTAACCGCAACCTTCAGGCATTGCTAACTGCTATATCTCCGCAGTTCACCACCCGGCTTGTTGAGTGTTGATATGCTCATAGCTGTTTCTCAGAGCCTGTTGGCATTCTCTTTTCGAACCTCAACTTGGAAAAGTCGAAAAATTTCCGGATGGATCATATTGACCAGTGGGGGCAGGTGTCCCGTCCCAGGGTTTTGCTCCTGGGGCCCGGAAATCTATAGGCCCCTGTGGCTGTTACCAGGCACGATCTCCAGTCTCCGGTGTCCCTATCGCCATAAAATCATATCTCCGGCCATGAAATTAGCCGGTCACCACTTCCCAAAAAAGTGTTAACCAAATGCCTGCACCCGTGGCATAATGCACTAAGGTGAGGCCCGATGAATGCCCTGGAAACCTACCTCAAGGAATTATCCGAAATCCGCTCATCCGGCGTGGCCGTCAAGGAGACCTCCTATTACGGCCCCCTGGCCAATCTTCTAAACGAAGTCGGCAAGACCCTCAAGCCCAAAGTTAAGTGCATCATCAACTTGCAGAACGTGGGGGCCGGTCTGCCCGACGGCGGATTCTTTACCCAGGATCAATTTCAGAAGTTTGGGGACGCGGCCCCCCTTCCCGGACAGACACCGGCCCGGGGGGTGATGGAGGTCAAGTCCACCAAAGACGACGCCTGGATCACCGCGGAAGGAGAGCAGGTAACCCGTTATTGGGGCCGCTACCGCCTCGTCCTGGTGACCAATTACCGGGATTTCATTTTGGTGGGGCAGGACCGAGAGGGCAGGCCGGTGAAGCTGGAAACCTACCACCTGGCCCCCAATGAAGCCGCCTTTTGGGACGCGGCCCGACACTTCCGCCGAACGACACAGGAACACGGCGAACGCCTCATTGAATACCTCAAACGGGTGATGCTCCATGCCGCCCCCCTGACCAGTCCTGAAGACGTGGCCTGGTTCCTAGCTTCCTACGCCCGGGACGCCAAAGCCCGCATTGAGGGCAAAGACCTTCCGGCTTTGTCAGGACTTCGGGAGGCCCTGGAAGAAGCCCTGGGCCTGAAGTTTGAGGGGACTCGACAAGACCCGGAAAAGGGCGATCACTTCTTCCGGTCCACCTTGATCCAGACCCTCTTTTACGGAGTCTTTGCCGCCTGGGTTCTCTGGCACAAGAAGAATCCGGTACCTGACCCCAAGAAACTTTTTGATTGGCGCCTGACTCCCTGGTATCTCCACGTCCCCATGATCCGGGTACTCTATGAACAGGTGGCCACCCCTACCAAGCTGGGGCCCCTGGAACTGGAGGAAGTGTTGGATTGGACCGCCACCGTTCTGAACCGGGTGGACCGCCCCTCTTTCTTCTCCCAATTCGATGAAGGCCACGCAGTCCAGTATTTCTATGAACCCTTCCTGAAAGCCTACGACCCCCAACTTCGTAAAGACCTGGGCATCTGGTACACCCCGCCGGAGATCGTGCAATACATGGTGGCCCGGGTGGACACCGTTTTGAGGCAGGAACTCGGAATTGCCGACGGCCTGGCCGATCCCCGGGTCTACGTCCTAGACCCCTGCTGCGGCACCGGGGCCTACCTGGTGGAGGTCCTGAAGCATATCCATGGGACCCTCAAGGCCAACCGGGAAGACGCTTTGACCGCCCAGGACCTCAAGGCCGCGGCCCGGGACCGGGTCTTCGGCTTTGAGATTCTGCCGGCGCCTTTTGTGGTATCCCACTTGCAGTTAGGGTTGCTGCTGCAAAACCTGGGCGCGCCCCTGTCCGAAGACCGGGCCGAACGGGTGGGGGTGTACCTGACCAACGCCCTGACCGGTTGGGAGCCGCCGACAGGTCCCAAGAAGCAACTTTCTCTGTTGGAATTCCAGGAGGAACGGGACGCCGCCGAAGAAGTCAAGCGGGAGAAACCCATCCTGGTGATATTAGGCAATCCCCCTTACAACGCCTTTGCCGGAGTGAGCGCCGTGGCCGAAAAGATTCTGGTAGAGCCTTACAAGGAAGGGCTCATTTCCAAGTGGGGAATCAAGAAGTTCAACCTTGATGACCTCTACGTCCGGTTCCTTGGCTTGGCCGAGCGTCGGATTGCCGAAAAGACCGGGAAAGGCGTGGTCTGCTACATCTCCAACTTTTCCTACCTGGGGGACCCTTCTTTTGTGGTTATGCGCGAACGGTTCCTCTCCGAGTTCGACTCCCTCTGGTTTGACTGTCTGAACGGGGACAGCCGGGAGACCGGCAAGGTCACCCCAGAGGGCAAGCCCGACCCCAGCGTCTTTTCCACAGAGTTCAACAAGGAAGGTATTAGGATAGGCACAGCCGTTGCCCTGATGGTGCGGAAGGCTGCCCGGGATGAGAAACCCGCGGTTCGCTTCCGGCAGTTTTGGGGTGTGAGCAAGAGAGCCGACCTTTTGGAAACCCTTAAGGCCCATGATTTAAATGAGCAGTATCATCCCGTTACCCCGGACATGACAAATCGCTTTAGTTTCCGCCTATCAGAGGTGTCCGGTCAATATCTGGAGTGGCCGAAGCTGGTGGATTTATGCAAAGAAACGCCTATAAGTGGACTCCAGGAAATGCGCCGGAGTTCGCTCATTGATATTGATAAGGATTCTTTGGCGAACAGGATGCGGCTTTATTATGACGCCAACGTTGAGTGGGACACTTTAAAGGCTTTAAAGATGGGATTGACAGAAGCAGCCGGGAGGTTCGAGCCTAAATCTTGTAGAAAACGAGTTTTGAAAGCGGAAGGATTTGATGGTCAAAGAATAGAACGCTATGCACTTTATCCCTTTGACTTGCGATGGTGTTATTATTGCGCCGTGCGCCCTTTATGGAATGAACCACGACCGGCACTCGTGGCGCAAAAGTGGCCTGGCAATAAGTTCATAATTACTCGGGCAATGGCCGAAAGGCCGAAAGAACAGATTGCAATCACCATTACACCTGAATTGCCCGATTACCATTTGTTGAGACCGAACGCCATAGCCATCCCCATCTATCTTCGCCCTTCACATTCAGATAAAGGTAGGAAATATTTTAACCATCCCAGCCTTCTTGAGGAAGCAATAGGCGAGCAACATATCCCCTCGGCCAACCTCTCCCCGGCTGCCCGGTCTTACCTCGTTGCCCTGGGCTTCCCGGACCCCGACGCCGATCCCGAGACCGCGGGCCTCATCTGGCTGCACGCCCTGGCCGTGGGCTATGCTCCGGCTTACCTCAACGAAAACCACGACGGTATCCGCCAGGACTGGCCCCGGATTCCCCTGCCGGACAGCCAAGAAGCCTTGAGGCAATCGGCCCAATTAGGCCGGCATCTGGCCGCCCTGCTGGACCCGGAAACTCCGGTGTTTGGAGTGACCGCCGGCACCATCCGGTCGGAATTGAAACCCCTGGCCGTGATCTCCAAGGTGGGGGGCGGGTCCTTGGACCCGGAGGCCGGCGACTTGGCTCTGACCGTGGGCTGGGGCCATGGCGGCAAGGACGGGGTGACCATGCCCGGCAAGGGCAAGGTGATCACCCGGAACTACACCCCGGAAGAATTAACGGCCATCCGGGAGGGGGCTGGGGCCCTGGGTCTCACCCCGGAGCAGGCCCTTGAGCATCTGGGCGAGACCACCTGCGACATTTACCTGAACGAGTCGGCCTACTGGCAAAACATCCCGGCCAAGGTCTGGGGCTACTACATCGGCGGCTACCAGGTCATCAAGAAGTGGCTCTCCTACCGGGAACATGGTCTCCTGGACCGCCCCCTGACCCCGGACGAAGCCCGGAAAATCACCGGCATGGCCCGCCGCCTGGCCGCCATTGTCTTGTTGGAACCGGCCTTTGATGTAAACTACATAACGATAAAAGCGTCAGCCTATGTATGGTCCGGTTTGGAGCCAGACCGGGGCTGAAATATCTTCTGTTTAATGAAACAGCCGTCAGGAGCAAAGAAAAATGTCTGAGAAAACAGTCTATTTCCTTGGAGCGGGAGCATCAAAAGCACTATTTAATTTACCTACTATGCAAGATTTTTTTAATGATTTCTCAGTAAGAGACTATGAGGCATTGAGCAAGTTTCTAAGTCAATACTTTTTCAATGGATTAAAAGATGATGATTTAGAGCATGAAATCAAGATAAATAATCTTAACTTAGAAGAGGTTATTACTACTCTTGAATTAAGTATGGATAGGATTGGCAGTTTTGGGAAGATTCCCGATAGTTATCTGTTTGATGCGAAATTAGATTTTGACCGTTTCGTGAAACAGAGGTTAAATATAATTTTTATGAAGAACCTAATCAGATGATGGATGATAGTTGCAATAAAATAATGGTCTTAAATGATGAAATGGCAAGGGCTCCTGAAAACAATAATAAATTGAAAGATACGATAATTACTCTAAATTATGATTTAGTGATGGATTATATTTTGTATCATTTTGCCGATAATCAATATAAAGATGAAATGGCTCCCCTGACATTATTAAACATAATGTATAACTTATGTGGGAAAACTACCTTAATATTTCGTGGGGACAGACCATCTCTTTATTGGCAAGTAAAAGGTTAAAATATTATATTAAATTACATGGTTCATTGGATTGGGTATATTGACCTAATATGAATTACGGCAACCATCATTTATCTTTTAAAAATTGGATAGATAGTAGGGAAACCCATGATGAAGCCGGTGAACCCTGTATGTTATGTGGCTCACCTCTTGTTTATGTTATTGTTACCCCCACTCTTCATAAGTCGTTTGAGAAAATTCCTAAGTTATGGTTGTTTTGGAGCTTAGCCCATAAAGAACTAGAGAATGCAAAAAAATTGGTATTTTTGGTGTTTCTTTTGCGCCGTCGGACTATTATTTAAGATGGTTATTAAAATCTTCCGTAGGATTAAGACCTAACGATCAAAAACCCATAATTGAAATTGTTAATATCAATGAAGATACTCGTGAAATGATTCAAAGCATAACCGGAACCAAGGCTTTTTTCAGGGGTGATTTTGAGGATTATTTAAAAACAACGTAGATGCTAACCTCAGCTTTGATTGCAAAAGAGAACACTTCCAGGTTCCTGACCCCATTTGGCCCGATCCTGATCCAAACTTACTAAACCCCGAGACACTTTGCCGAACTATGCTCCGGCCTGGAATGAGCTTGGTTAATGCAGGTCCTTGTCCTTCAGGCTCGCCCGCTCCTTCTGGGCTGTCTCTTTCTTGGCCTATTCCGGGAGCTCGCAAAAAGGGAAGGTTTTTCCATTGGTCATTATATTATCCCTTTCTAGCCCTCGCCCAATTGCAATATCTATGAGTCAACCTTGCATTCTCGGGAATAGTTTTACCACCAACCCAATATTGCTCTATATGGTCAAGGGCGGAATCATCAATATTATGAATCCGCTGATTACAAATTGAGCAAGTAGGATCGTTATCATAATATTCTTGTTTCAATTTTAGTGAAAAACACCGAGGTTCTCTTTGGGCAATTCCTATTACATTTTCCATTGCCACTTCAAATTTCCTGAATCGTGTTTTTACTGCCTGGACACTACTAGTTGAGAGCTCTATCGAATCTATAAAGTCTTTATCATTAGTCATCAGATAAATCAATTCTTCTCGAATTGAATCCATATTCTGATAAATTATATTTTTATCTTCCCTAGAAAAAACCCACATTAATATATCATACAAAGAGTAATTGAATTGTTTCGGTTCCCAGTACCCATTAGGATTTTTTTCATTACCTTTATAGAATCTTTTAAAGGACTGCTTATCCAATAATGACCTGATTATCATTACAGCATTTTTAAATGATTTTCTTAGCTCATTAGCTTTATCACTTTTTATATATTGATATTCAATCATATTGTTGTTGAGAAAAGATTTCACGGGTGGTTTGTAATTTAAATAGGAGTTGATATAGAATGCTGCCCATCTTAAGACGAGTTCAACATCTTTCATCCTCTTCTCAGGCCTATCAAGGCCCAGGAGGTATCTAAAATCATTATCATTAGCGAGGTCTTTCAAAAGGTCATTGTATGGACCTCTGTATATGCAATTTCTCAATTCCTGGTCATTCAAAGAAACTGCTCCTGTATTTAATCTTTCAAATATCTCAAACTTAAGATTAGGATCCGATTCTTTTCTAAAAGTGATAGTGCGTATTTTATAATATCTTATCTTATCTTGAACCTGCTCATCCATTTCTTTAAATAGCTTATTATTAAGCTCTGGGAACACCTTTAATCCGGTTAACTTGAAGTCCCTGGAATCTAAAGGGAAGATGCCATCCATGAAAGAAAAAAAGGCCGTTAATCTTTGTTGGCCATCGATAACATATTCTTTCCCGTCATTTTCTTCTGATAAATATATTATCGGTAATGGTATGTCTAATAATGCTGATTCTATCAATCTACCACACTTCGTTTTATCCCATACAAAATATCTTTGGAAATCTGGCTGTGTTACCAATTTTCCTCTTTTATATTTCCCAAACAAACCATCTATCTCTGGGTCTCCTTGGTCTGAGAAAATCTTCCTTATTGATAAAGGGGTTTCTGAAGAATCGTTTTCATCTTCAATAGGTTCAAATTCAAGTTCATCTATATTAATGCTCATATTACTATCTCCTTGAGAGGACTTCTTTGTAACTACTTCTTTTGCTGCTCCGCTATGCGGCAGCCTTCGGCTATTCCGTCGAAAAATGGTTTTGGATACTTCTCCTATTGCCCCTTTTATTGGGCTCGCTCGTTTCCGCAGATCCTGCAAAACGGAGTGAACATCCCATTTTCCGGGATCCACTCGCGAGTATGTACCCATGGACGGCAAACGGCCGGCTATCGGCAGAGGATCTTCTCTACAATCGCAATCATTATCCCAATCAACTGCGATTCTGTACTCGTATACCTCGCGCTCATACAGCAGTCTCTCTGTTCCATGGTATATCTCGCCATTCCACTTGTCTTTCACGATGCCATAACCAACTAAACCAAGGCCACTATGGTGCATAAATACGCCATCGCCGGGAGAGAGCTTAGAGAAGACCGCCGAATGTTTCAGCTTGTTTTCTTCGAAATCCCCAGTAAAAGCCATGCCGAACTTGTACCAGAGATCGCAAGTTCTGAGCTCCTTCCTTGCCTCCCTGTCCGTATTGATTCTCCAATAATTCATAATTGGGTCCTATCCGAAATTATGCGGCATCCTTTGCCGCCGCAGCCGAATGCATGATAGCATAAACTCCGCTGAATGTGAAATTTCAAGGACGGGTCCCATACAGGTGGGCTTACCCTTACAGTCGTTTTCCAAAATCGCCTCTGAGAAAAGGGGCCACGCATTTGCAGGGGGTGTTCCTATGGGTACAGGTGCCCAGCCGACCGGCGAGAATTTTCATCTGAAAATTTTTGGGCCGGCCCCATACCAGGGGGGGGTCTGCTGCTGATTTCCCCTCGATAGATTTTGAGAATTTTGTCCGGGGGGAGGTTCAAAGGCAGGGGAGGTAAGAGTCCCGTCCCGAGTTTTCGGTCTCCGGGACCGAAAAAATCTGTGCGCCAAGGCGGGGTGGACGCCAGGGACCCAGTAGCGAGGCCGTCAGACAGGCGCAGGTTATTTGCCCATGGCACATGAATGATTGCTGTGCTCCACCTTGAATCACGAAGCCAAACACTTCCAATATCCAGATCATACCTGCTACTTTTAAGTCTTTGAGGATAAGTTTCTGATCTGGCAAGATAGTTTGTCAAGTTTGACCCAAAAATCTCAATTTCAATTAATTTTTGCAAAATCTTTGCGGATTGTGCTAATGTGCTGCTATCCGAATGGCGCAACCTCTTTGGTTCAAGGTAAGGGTTATTCAGGCGATCATTAAATTGGGAGGGTATATGGCCAGTCTGGAACAATCACTCGCCAGAACCGAGGCAGACGCGGAGGCAACCCTGACGGCGGCGAATAGGGTGGTTTCTTCTATTAAGAAGTTTAGAGATGCAGCCAAGAATGGGAATTTACGAGAACTCCCGAAGATGATGGAAGCTGCAGAGCAAACCATCGCTGCCCTTAGGCAACAATTTGCCAATGCCAAGGAAAGCTGGGACTTCGATGAGGAAACATATATATCAAGCAGGGTCTTTCACTCGGAACTTATAGAGGCTGCAAGGCAAGCCGGGGTGAAGATTTTCGAACAATTTGGGATGATTTACTGCCACCCTTATCTAATTCGCATTAAACCCCAGGAACGAACCATCCTAATCGACAAGATCATAGAGAGACGGCTGCGTCCCTCCTTTCTGGCCAGGCGTCTTAAAGAACTACAAAACAGACATGGGCGGTTTAAGCCCCCAGCTTTTTTGGAGTGTTTATTTACGGCTTATTCTAAGATTATCTTAAACCAGAAAATAGAGGGTAAGGTTGTAAAACTTTTTGATATTTATGACTTGCTCACACTTTTGCCCGGTCAATCGAAGGAGTACACTAAAGCGGAATTCGCCCGGGATATTTACTTGGTTGACAAAAGCGGGGTTTCCACAACAACCCAGGGATTTGTTTTGAGCCTTGTCCCCACCGGCAGAGACATAAAAAGAAGTCTAAAAGTGATTACAGAGGAAGGGCAAGAAAGATTATATTATGGGATTTCATTCAAACGCCCATAGGAGACCGCCATGGCCATCCCATTCCAAGAGTGGTTGGATATTGTCCGCAGCGAATATCTACAAAAATTTATACGACTGGGTGGAGCGGCAGTAAAGTTCCTTATTCCTCTTGGGAATCAGAAATATGATCGATGTCGGAAAGAATTACGGAAGGTTGCGGACGAAGAAGGGTTTTTATTTGCTTTCGTAGATGCCGCAACCACCAAGATTCATATGGTGGATAGGCTTTTTCATGAAGTTGGCCGCCAGGTTAGTTGGGAAGATTATGCTTATAAGTTTCTTATAGAAATAGCTGTGGGAAACGGATATAAAATTCCTCCCACGCGCAGTGAATTTAATTTGGAAACCTTAGCTACTCTAAATAATGTTGAAAAAGTAATTCTTAACTTAGATATCAGACAATGGCTTACAAAAAGAATATATAAAGATTTCAAAATGAGTCAAGAATTCAGAATTGCAATGATGCAGTTATGTTTGGCCGAACTTGAGCTGCAGAGACCAATTTTGTGTGATTACATAATAGAATGGCTGACGGGGGAATTGAAAGCAATCTCCATACTCAAAGAGGCGCAAATCTATCAGAAGGTAGGGCGACATAACGCGCGCCATATGTTTTTGTCGTTGACCCATTGGTTGAAGTTGGTGGGCCTTAATGGCCTCATTTTATGCTTAGATATTTCCAGATATATGGTGGCGAGGAGGCCGCAAACTCCAGATGATAGTCTCTACTATGGTACTCCTGCTGTATTAGATGCTTATGATATGCTCCGCAAGTTTATTGATGCAACCGATAATCTCGAAAATTGTGTCCTTATCGTCATTGCTCCGCCCGAATTTATAGAAGATGAGAGACGCGGCGTAGCTCGTTATCCAGCCCTCAAGATGCGCATATGGGATGAAGTCCGGGACCGGCAAAGGGATAATCCTTATGCCCCCTTAATCAGCGTTTCATCCTATCTCTGAACATCAACCGCATTTCATTACGGAGATCATACAATGTCCGAGGTTGAGCGAATAAAACATCGGCGAGCCATTGAGGCTCTCCGGGCCGGCGTGCCTAATCGGGATGCAGTATTAGCTTTGGGGAGCACCCAGCCCGAAATCGACAGAAAATTCAGAGAACAACTACAGAACGTGGGGGCACAGCTCCAGGGAATGTTGGTACAAGGCGGCTTTGGGGCCGGAAAGTCCCATTTGCTGGAATTCCTTCTACAAACCGCCTTGAAGGAAAATTTTGTGTGCAGCAAAATCGTCATTAGCAAGGAAACTCCATTTTATGATCCAGTAAAGTTGTATCGCGCCGCTGCCGAGGCTGCAATTGTTCCAAGAAGGACGGGCGACGCTGTAACAGAAATAATGACCAAAATAGATACCAATAGCCAGGCCTATGCAGATTTTTATCAGTGGGCCAACCGCAGTTCTAATTTAAGTCAAATGTTCGCGGCAACTCTTTTCATATATGAACGGATGCCGGGAGCCTATAACGGGGAGGCTCGCAATCGAATTATTCGGTTCTGGTCTGGTGAGAAAATCGGGTCAGCGGAAATAAAGAAGTGGCTTAGACATTGTGGAGAAGCAGTAACTTTTAATATAACCAAGGTCTCCACGAAAGAGCTTGCCCTGCAGCGGTTCAAGTTCGCGACGCGTCTCATGGTAGCTGCAGGTTATGCTGGTTGGGTTTTATTAATAGATGAGTTGGAACTGATCGGACGCTATTCCCAAAAGCAACGGGGAAAGTCCTATGCCGAATTGGCCAGATGGATGGGAAGACTGGAAGGATGGGAAACTACCGGGCTTACTACAATAGGTTCAATTATCGATAGTTTTGCCCTCGAAGTACTGGAGGGAAAAAACGACTTGGAAAGGGTCCCCGGAAAGTTGATGGCGGGGGGTTCAGAGGACGAACTTCTGCTGGCAAGCCAGGCCGAACGAGGTATGCGAATAATTGAGCGAGATGCAATTCCATTGACATCTCCTGACAATTCTTTGCTCCAGGCTGTTTATGCAAAAATAAAATCTATCTATGCTGATTCATACGAGTGGAACCCACCGGACGTAGCGGGATTAGAGAAATTGCAAGCTACCACCATGCGTCAATATGTGAAGGGGTGGATTACCGAATGGGACCTTAAACGCAAATATCCCGATTATGAACCTGAAATTGAAGCAGGAGAATTGAAAGTGAGTTATACAGAGGACAAGGACCTTCAAGTTTCTCCTGAGGGGGAGAGCGAGGAGTAACCGATGCCCATCTCCTATCGAAATGCAGACGAACTGGAGGAGTTGGGTACCGCCGGATATCTCAAGATCGAGCCATTAGTAGTAGGAACTGGTTTTCTGGGCGCGCTCTTCTTGATCAATGCCCGGGGTGAGCCTATCGAGTTTACCTACAACCGCATCGAGACTCCGCATACTTTTCTGTGGCGGCAAGATGATATTAAACGTCATGCCGCCAGAAGACTTACGGCCTCGCTACTATCCCTTTGCCCCAGAATACCGCGTTTGATACTGTGTCTGGCTGAAGAGGTAGCCAGTGAACTTTTCTGCCAGGACATTCATATGGCAATACCGGTATGCCGTATTTCCCTGGCCATCAAAGCAGCCTCTTACTCCGGCGCTGAGATTATGGACACCGTAGAATCTGAGGAATCGATGAATCTGTTTTGGTATCCCAGCAAACCCTCCGAAGAGTCTATAGAGTCCAAGCTTCTCCATGAATTGACTTACCGGGGGCTGCTAACTGAGCCCTTTCAGCGGGCGAGCATCGGGTTAAAAGAGGTCTTTGGGCCGGAGGTTGGCGAGGCAAAGTGAGAGTAGCAACTGACTGGTGGCGGGAGACCTCTGTCGATCAGGTGCCGAGGGCGCGGTGGTTGGGCATTTTCCCTCGACCGGTGCGCTTGAGGGAAAGCTCTGCCAGGAAGGTGACAATTCCTACCATAAAAGTTTTTTCTCCCCACAATTTAGGATTATCGGAAAGAGAGCACCTTACCAGGCCTCAATGCCTGGTTTTAGAACCACATCTAAAAAACCCTAAAAATCTATTGGAAAATCAATCCATATCCACGAATGATGGCAGTGGCACTGTTGCTCTGACCGGAGTTCTGTTAAAGGATGAGCAAATAGCCGCTTTGACTTCCCGAAGAAAAACAAATGAATTCCGAGATTTCGAGAAAGAGATAACTCAAACAACCGAGCCAGAGCTTTCTTTGGCTAAGCGACTCGCTTATTTGCTGCAGCCGCCTACCGACCTTCTACTTTCTGTCACCGGCCCCCTGGAGTGGCCCCGGCCATTGTTTGAATACCAAATGGAAGGAATTAAAGCCCTTCTGTCCCATGAGGCACTTCTTCTTGCCGATGATATGGGATTAGGAAAAACTGTCCAGGCAATTGGCGCCTTGCGAATTCTAAACCTGCAGCGTCTAATCGAGTCAAGTTTGATAATTGTGCCGGCTGGTCTCATCAGTCAATGGCGGCGTGAGTTACGTTTTTGGGCTCCTGAGCTACGGATTTCCACAGTCCATGGACCAGTAGCAGATCGTGCCTGGCAGTGGATTACTCCGGCTCATATATACATTACCAGTTATGAAACTTTGCGCGCCGACTTCACAGAAAATCCTCAATCACCACCCCGCCGTCGCACTTGGGACGTGGTTATCCTCGATGAGGCGCAAAAGATTAAGAATAGGGATTTGGAAGTCAGCAGAAAGTGCAAGCAAATCAACCGACGGCGCGCTTGGGTCCTGACTGGCACCCCCCTTGAAAACAAAGTGGATGACTTGGCTTCAATCCTTGAATTTGTTGGACCCCTCAAAGAAGGTGAGGCTCCCCTTAGACTTAGCCCTGGCCCAGATCTCTGTGAAAGACACAAAGAACTTCAACTTCGTCGTAAGAAGGCGGATGTGCTTCCCAATCTTCCCCCTAAAACTATTAGCCAAGTTGTGGTTCCACTTGATGGTCCTCAGCTTCAAAGCTATGAGAAAGCCGAAAAAGAAGGCATCATCCAACTGCAGGAACGCGGTGAAACTGTCCGCATAGAAAACGTCTTAGAGCTAATCTTGAAATTAAAGCAAATTTGCAATTTTTGTCCTAAGACTGGACAGTCTGTTAAACTTCAAGATGTCAATGAGCGCATGCGAACTCTCGAATCTGAGGGGCATCGCGCTCTAATATTTTCACAGTTCACTGACGAGAAATATGGAGCCAGGGCAATTGCTACCAGACTTCAATCGCTGCGGCCGCTACTTTATACGGGCGACTTTTCCTCTTCTGAAAAGGATGCTACAATTAAAAAATTTAAGGAAAATAAATCACATAAGGTTTTGATACTTTCACTACGCGCCGGGGGACAGGGTTTAAATTTGCAAGATGCATCTTATGTTTTTCACTTCGACCGCTGGTGGAATCCTGCAGTTGAGCGGCAGGCTGAGGGCCGAGCCCATCGCCTGGGTCAAACTTTCCCAGTACATGTATATCGATACGTTCTTGAAGGTACCATAGAAGAAAAGATCGACAATGTCCTTCGAGAAAAGCAACTTTTGTTCGATGAACTGGTCGACGATGTATCCATAGATTTAAAGTCCTTTTTATCCAACGAAGAGCTTTTTGGCCTGTTCGGTTTAAAGCCACCAGAGCAAGTGAAAACACGTCGACGTGTAGAAAGGTCCCCAGCAAACTTCGCAGAAATGAGCGGTGGCGAGTTTGAAGAGTATGTCAAGAAGCTGTTAGAAAAAAAAGGATGGGAAGTGGAAGCAACCCACCCGACCAGAGATGGAGGTGTAGATTTATTTGCTCGACGATATGATGAAATGGGCTTGGAATCGGTTCTTTATGTACAATGTAAGAATCACTCCTATCCGGTTGGAGTAGATGTTGTTCGTGAACTGAATGGAGTCTTACCAAGACAATTACCAGGAACCAGGGGGGTATTGGCTTGCCCAAGAGGCTTCACTGCTGACGCAATTTCCTTTAGTAAAGATCGCGGTATTGCTCTATGGGATAAGCACTACTTGTTTGAACTCTCGGATGTATAGATTTCAATGGAGATTTTAAACAATAGAAATATTGTAGCTACCTGCTATTTATTAGCGCTCTTTGAGCATTAAATAACTTATTGATATAAGAATATTATCGACAATTCCAAATTTTAGTCCCAAAAGGGTGAGCAGTTTCCGGGGATAGGGGTGCGCACCCGACAAGGCGGTATCCTGGCCGCCTTCACCGGACCCTACCAGAACCCCGGCGAGAGGCGGAACATAATGTCTAAACTTCGAAAATGGCTTTTGGGCGCAGAAGTAATGGAACACCTGGATATAAGCAGACTCGATCTTTTTGAGTTGGTTAAAAATGGTCGGTTACAGGCACATGACCCTGATACCGGGGCACGGTTGGAAATAGGAAATCGTTCTCTGCCTCTAATACCTTCCAACGACTTTATGGGGCCGTTAATTGAGCTCACCAAGAACCGCATCAAATTCCTGGGAACCCCACTTCGAGAAGCATCAGCCGAAGAATTAGGAAAACTTTGCTTTCTGGTTTCTGAGGTGGAAGCGATTGAAAAAGACCGGCAGAAAACCAAAACCCAGAATAAAAAAAAGAAGGTTATGGTTATTAGAAACGACACCCCTCTACCTACCATTTCTGATGCTTTACCCGAGATTGACGAGGCATACAACGTGGTCAAGCAAGATGGCGGCGGCTGGTCAGATCGTCCAGGGGGAGACATCCAGAGGCAGACGGCGGTGTTGGCCTGGTTCGACGAGAATAAGGCCCGGCTGACTTGCCTTAAGAAATCCTACCTGAAAGACCTGGCGCTTTATAATTTTGGAAGTGGGCAGGAGAAACGCAACTTTTACACTCGTCTGATAGGAAAAATTGTCGAGGAAACGGCGCACCAGAAAATTACTTCCCAGGAAATTATTGACTGCCTTCGCCGCCTTAAAAAGTCAAAGGAGAATGGGGAATTACTCTTAAGGGGCATACACACCATAGCCAATTCTTAATCGCTCCACTTTGGGGCAGTAAATCTCTGGCCGGTCTTATGACCGGCTTTTTTTTTCGACATAGAAAAATGTCGAACTCGACATGAGGCTATGTCGAGACTGGCATGAATGAGCGGGGTTAAAATAGTAAGCAAAAAGACTGAAGGAGCTTGCAATGCTTACTAGAAACGAGTTGGCAAAGAGATGGAGCACTACCCCTCGGACTATCGACCGGCGGCGGGCCATGGGCCTGCTACCGTGGATCGATCTTTCGAGGGGGAAGGGCAAACGCCCGCAAATTCGCTTCCGGCTTAAGGATATAGAAGAATATGAACGCCGGGCCATGATGGACCCGCTCGGGGAAAACGGGCGAGGGGCGCAATGATGAAAGGTTCTTCGGATAGGGCAAGGGGCGGCGGGCGATGAGCTGGCTTCCTGGTGATAAAGACATGGGCGGCTGATGGCTGCCGGGAATAGAAAGATTATGACTAAGACGGAAATTTTGCGGCGGGTCCGAGCCAAATGCCTGGACTGCACCTGTGGTCAAGTCAAGGAAGTTAGCCTCTGTCCAGTGGAGACTTGCAGCCTTCATCTTTTGCGCCTGGGGAAAGACCCGACTAAACGAACCCTTTCGCCGGAGCGCAAAACAGCGTTAGCGAATCAACTCAGAAAGGCTCGGAAATGAATTTTTCACCGTTGCCTACTGAGTGTTTTTTGTCGATTTCGCCCAAGCCATATCTGAGGTCGGGCCAACGTTTGGGCCGGAAAGAGACAAACGGCTTCATGTAAGGCCCCAGGTTGAACTGGGAAAAGCAAAGCATGGAGAAGATAAAGCGCTTCAAACCCTACTTGTGAACCTATAAATAATTCTGGCATGGAAGACCTGCTCTTCAAACTGAGCCGCGGCGAATGGTGGGTCTGGAGTTACCTGATGCTCCTGGCCCGGCGGCAAGGAAGCCGCCACGTCATCCTGCCTGGCCCCGGAGATGATCCGAAGGCCGAAAGCATTTATTCCCGCAAGCACCTCAAACGTCTGATTCGCTCCATCAAGGCGAAATTTCCCATCCAACTGATTATTCCCAAAGGCAAGTTCAACCGGATTGAAGTCATCCTGCCATCGGGGGACGTGGGTGTACCCCAATGGGAAAGAGGGGGACATGGGTATACCCCGATAACGCCGGAGGGGTACATGGGTGTACCCCGATCAAGCGTTGGGGTACACGGGTGTACCCCAATAAAGGAAATAATTTCTGAGGCTTGGGTGATTTTGGGCCATTCGCAAGCTAAGCTTAAAAGCTATATACAAGAAAGGCTTTTAAAAGCTAAGCAGAGGTGTTTAAGGGGGCAGATTTTAAAGCTGAGCGAGCGAGAAAAGCAACTACTGCGGCAAAGGCTAAGGGATTTAATCGGCTGCGAGCCCAAGGGCAGGGCCTTGAGCGGAGAGGCCCGGTGCTATGCTATGCTGCGTTTTCTTCAAGCGGCTGATGACGTGAAGCGGCCCCAAGCCTGGCTGGACAACGTGGCACGGCAGGCGGAGCGTGACTTCGAGGTTGATAGGAAGACCGGGGCAGCAAAAGGCGAATAGCGCAAAATCCGGAGCAATCCCGCTAAATTAGTTCACACCGCGCAAACCGTAGTGAAAATGTGCAATCTGGCTGAATTATTTCCGAGTTTGTTACTCTATGAGCCTTTAAGTGTTCTCCCCTTGTTGCGAGTCATTTTCTCTTGCACATTTCTTCCGTTTTTTGTGTAAAAGTGAGTTTGTAGGCGAACCGATATCGCACCATGAACCAAAGAAAGTAATGATGCGTAAATTTTCATGATAGTGTGTAAATGTGGGTTTGAAAGTTGCTTATAGGTTGCATGGGAGCATAATAAGTTGCAATGCCCCTGGCTTTGCGGGAAAAGGGAGAGCTTACACAAAAATCGGGAATGTTTTGTAAATGGGGAAAAAATAGTTGAACTATAGCTAAACCTGGGAGGAAAGTTAAGTTTGTATGGGGCGCTCCCGTAAATTTACCGACCTGGAATTGGGGGAAGCCCTGCGATAGGGCCTGACCAGGAAAGGGATATGCGCTAAGTTCGGCATAGGTCCGTCAATTGGCTCAACTCTCTGGGCTTGCACAAAAACGGAAATGTTGTGCAATGGGGAAAAAATAAGTGAACCATAGGGAAACCTGGGAGTAAAGTTAAGTTTGTTTGGGGCGGAAGCCGTTTTTGGAAGAAGTTAACTATAATGCTGTAAAATGTTGAGCTTCTCGCCCAAAGACTGTAATGAAGGTTTTCAAAGATGAGGTCAGGTCCTAGGTGTAGTAATCTCATTAATCCGCCCAAGCTGTTCTAGCACCGCGGCTAATTGCTGGTAAGCAGGGGCCGGATCGCCTGTCTGGTGGGGCATTTTCCCGGCCCGGACCGCCGCCAGCGCGAGTCTTACCAGCACGTCCGGTATGGCTTGCTCCGGGATTCCTGATACTTTGACCCCCCGATAGTTGCTTAGGATCGCCTGGATCGCCTTGGGCAGCCGTTTTGTATCAGGACTCCCGTCCGCATTGCAATATGGCAGTTTCCAGGTGTTAGGCTTACCAGAGTTACCTACATAACCGAAGCATTCGGCAGGGATTTTATATTTCGGATGGAGCAGAGCGGTATCGGAAAGGGGAATTTCAGGTTCTTGAGGGCTGGGGGCGTCGGGAAGCAGATTCAAGGCCCCATGGCTCTCAAAATCGTCTCTTGGCCGGTATATGCCATGAACACTTAACCACCATAGGTCTGTGGGAGGGTCCGGGGAGTCCAGGCGCACCAAAACCCGATCCTTCAGGCCGCCGTGAACTAGGTCGGCGGCATAAAACATATAGCCGTCACTGACGGCCACACATCGCACCTTCTGTTCGCCGGCGTATCGGACCGCGTGGTTAAGAGCGCTTTCCACAGCCTTTCGGTTCCAGGCGAGAGCGCCAGGGCGTTTGGTTTCAATGAGCAGATACTTCACCCCCAGGCTGGTAAGAAGCAGGTCCGCATAATCCACCGGGTTATTGAGGTCCGAAAGAGGCCAGTCAAGGACTTTAGTGAAAAGGTCCTCTATGATGTTTTCCGCAACCTTTTCCGCTGCGACCCCGTGTCTATCCTGTTGCACCAGCCTGGCCTTGCGCTTTTCGGTAAAGGCGGGCCAGGCCGAAGTAATCCGGTCTATGCAGCGGCGATACGAAGCAAGACCTTTAACCATCGGGGTTCCCTCCATTAGAACCGGCGGCGATTTAACTCTTACGGATGCTTGCTGCACGTTTCTCTAATGATTCTGCTTCCTTGGTACGACCGATTTTTCGAAAGAGTCTCGCCATGATCTCAAGGCTCGGGGCCACCTCGGGATGATCCGGGCCTCGGACCTTCTCCCAGATTGCCAGCGAGCGCTTGAATAGTGATTCAGCCACAGCGTCTTGGCTTTGGGTGTAGTAGATCAACGCGAGATTGTTCAACGGGTATGCTACCATGGGATCGTCTGGACCGAGGGCCTTTTCCCAGATCGCTATCGAGCGCTTACAGAGAGGCTCGGCTTCTGCGTATCGGCCTTGGTCCACATAGATCGCGGCGAGGCTGTTCAAAGTGTAACCTACTTCAGGATCGTCTGGTCCGAGGGCCTTTTCATAGATCGTCTGTGAGACAATGAACTGCTGTTCGGCCTTTGTATACTCGCCTTGGTCTAAGCACAAAAACGCGAGATTCTTCAAGATTAGGCCCACATGGGGATGAACTGGGCCAAGGGCCTCCCAATAGATTTTCAGTGAGCGCTTGAATAGCTGTTCAGCCTCTGCGTACCGGTTTTGAGCCATGTAGATCAACGCGAGGTTTTTCAATGCGAGGGCTACCTCGGGATCGTCTGGGCCAAGGGCCTTCTCCTGGATTGCTATAAAGCGCTTATAAAGCGGTTCGGCCTCTGCATATTGGTCTTGGGCCACATAGATGAACGCGAGGTTATACAAAATGTCGGCCAAGCCGGGATGACTAGGACCTAATTCATTCTCTGCAACATCAAGCGCCTTCTTTGCCACCAAAAGTGCATGGTCATACTCTCTCTTACTGCATAGCGACATCGCCTCATCGTTGAGAGTCTTCCATTTGCTGCCTTGCTGATGGGCAGTATCTTCTTCAACTTTCATGGCCCGGCTCCCTCAAAAAAGGCATAGGCTTAAACAGGATACGGTTATTACTTCAATCCATCGGCCAGCCGCCATGGGCGTCAATGGCGGCATCAATCTCGGCCATGAGGCGGATGGTTTCGGCCAGGGCCACAATGATTTTTTGATATTGGTGAAGGTCTTCAAAGGTAAGGGTCCGGCCTTTGCGGTCCTTAAGCCATTTGTGGCAGACCTGATAGCCCCCGATGGTGAATCCCCATACATCGGGCGGGACACCTTCAAAATATTGCTCTGAGTTGATATAAACCCGCCTAGCGCTGTCAAGATAGTGAACCTCTTCCACCACCTGGGAACCGGCAACGGGAAAGCGGGTAATGAGCTTGTCCAGGGCCGGGGATTCCATCAAGTGGAGGGACGCCAATTCCGCCCCCAGGCTCACCAGAGCAGCAAAGAGGGCCTTATTGCTGGTTAGGGGAAGGCGGGGAAAATCCCCCTTCAAGAACTCTGAATAACGTTTCCGGTAAGTAGGGGAGTATAACACGGCGTAAGCATAGGAAAATACGTCTTCCGGCCCTGTAGTGGTTTCCAGATCGCCCCGGCCCTCTGGCACAAAGGTCATCCTCAGTTGCCCGGCAAGGTCTTCAAGGAAATTGGGGTTGAGGTTCGGGGTTAGCTCTTCTTGTTCAAAAAGTCCTTTGTGATATAAGTATAATGGAAATAGGTAATTCGTATCATAAGCAGCGAGAGATTTATGATTGATGATTCGAGTGGTTATTAATACACTCCATTGATCACGGGTCTGGCGAGTTGTGATAATTGCAAAGTTATGTCTACCAAACATATGCTGCATAATATCATTTTTTGGTAATTCAACTGTATCATTATGATGGTAATAAGGTATAAAATCAAAATGGCGGTATAAACAAGTAGTGAATGATTTATCCCATTGATTATCATTAGCAAGTAACTTCCGTCTTTGACCTAATTTCCAATCACGAGTATCAGAAAGGTCATATTTATTCCTTATGGCTTCATCAGAAATTGTTAGTTCCCTAAAATCAATAATCTTTTGCCTTAAAACTACCATGTCGAAATCAATAACGAAATGGTCCCTATGTGTTTTAACTCCTGTTGAATATATCTGAAATATTTCCGTGACCTTCCAAAATCTTTCGTATTCAATTTTAATGGAAGTATCTTGAGGGATAAAAAGATAATATGGCGGGACGGGCTGAAACTCCTGCCATTGAGTAGAAGGCAACTTCATTTCGGCCAAGGCCGCATATTTGTCTTCCCGCAACCCCCACAAGTCCGTATAGAAAATCCGGGTTTCCCCCCCTTCACCGGGCTTCTTGACAAACATCCCGATAGCCACGCCCTGTTGAATGTCAAAGACATTTTCATCTTTGGAACCGTCTGGGCAGACCTCTTTTTTTCTGGCATTACCATGTAGGTTAAGCAGATAAATTTCGCTAAAACTCTGCATTAGCTGTTGCCGCATGCCTCGGAAGGTGGGGTTGTCCAGATAGCCGTGATTGGTAATCATGGCCAGGACGCCCCGGCCCGTTTGGGTAATGCGCCACTGGCCCCACCTGAGAAACTTGACATAATCATCATGAAGCATCTTGGGATTTTGTTCTTCCAGAGGCTTATCGTCAACCTGCTTATAGTCTTCAATGAGGGAACCTATCCAGGTGCGCTTCGTTTTCGTCTTTCCGGTCAGCGGGTCATGGATTTGCCGAATACTGGCATTAGCGGAATGCACAGCATATGGGGGATTTCCCAAGACAACTTCTATGGGGTCCTCTTTCTTGATCCGGGCAGCGCTGTTGCTTTCCTCAGTAATAAATCCAGCCAGGGGTAAGACCTCAGCCTTTTTAAATCCTTCATCAAGGGTGTTAGTGAGATAGACCCCCAGGCGTTGCCCCGGCGGGAAGTCAAAACCTTTCTCCTTTAAGAGCAACCCGAGCTTTAAGTGAGCCACAGCATAGGGGGCCATAAGAAGCTCAAAGCCGAATATCCGGGGGAGGAGGCTTTGGGTGACGTAAGAAGCCCAGCCCCCGGCTTGGCCTTGGGGCGCACAGAGTGTCGTAAATCAGGGCGATAATACTACGCAGAAAGGTCCCCGTACCGCAAGCGGGGTCAAGAATCAAGATATGGGGATCGGCCACTCCCCACGGGCGGCCAAACCGTTCCTTGAGTAAATAATCAATAGATCGCACAATATAGGAAACCACAGGTTCAGGAGTGTAGTAGACCCCCCGGACCTTGCGCTTTTCCGGGTCATAGGCGGCCAGGAAGGTTTCATAGAAATGGACTACCGGGTCCTTTTCCAGGAATCCCCGGCCAAAGTCGGCCATTACTGCTTCCATGTCGGCAGAATTAAGCAGGCCCACCATGTCATCAACAACCCAAGACACCGCGGGGGGAACTTCCGGGCCGGCCAGATGGTAAAAAAGCAGCTTGAGGAAGGGGTTTGTCTCGGGAAGCAACCCGGCGGCGGTATCTCGGCGCAAATCCTGGCCCGCCCCTACCGTCACCTTGGCGGCAAACAGGCCATAGGTGAGGGTCTGAGCATACATATCAGAAAAGTCTTCCGGGGAAAGGTTGGGAACCAGGGTCTTTTCAAAGGCGGCAAGCCAAACCTTGAGGGTGCCTGTGGGCGGCTCCATTTCCAGGGTCTGGAGGGCGGCATGGTGCACCAGCCCGGCCAGCTTCGCCATTCTCAGGGCTAACTCTTTGGCCGTACCGATGGAGGGGAGCTTAAGGGCCAGGAATTGGGCCAGTAGCTCCCCCACGGCGGCCAGGGCCTCTTTTTTGGCCTTGATCTTACCGTCCCCTTCCACGGTCCCCAGGGACGCCACGGCCCGGCGCTCCCCGTTTACATACCAGCGAAATTCCAGGTAGTCGGTAAGAATGAGGTTAGGCAGGGCTTCCCGGTAACGTCTTAACTGGGGGCCTTTTTCCTCTATGTCCAGTTTTACCCCCACGTCCTTGGTTTCCACATAACCCAGGAGCACCGGCCCTTGATAAACCCCCATGTCGGGCTTCCCGCAATCGGTAACTTGCCGGGGTTCGTTAGTGGCCGTGAGGCGTTCTCCCAAGGATTCCAAGAGGGTCTTGATGGCGGGCCGGTGAGTATGCTCAGAGGCGTTGCCCCTGGCCAAATCAGCTTGGAGGGTTTGGATATAGGTTTTAAAGGGGTCAGGCATTATCCTTACCTGTAGGTAATTTCCTTATATCACAAAACTATAATGATTTCTGATAAGGAAAATTTCTAGCCAGACCCCAGACCGGCTAGATTTTTGATTGAAAATTTTTAGGGCGGGTCCATTACCGGGGGGCATGCTGCTGCGACTACCTCGATAGATTTTTGAAAAAATTTCCATGGCGATTATATCGACCAAGGGGAGGCATGAGTCCCTTACTCCGGGTTTGCCTTTCTGGGCCAAAAAATTCTAAGAGGGCCACGGCTTGGTGGGGAGGCCGGGGTTAGCCAGGGCCGCAGAGAAGGATAGAAGGTTGCTGCGGCAGAGTGGCCCGAGCGGACGCGGGAAAAATATGGCAACATCAGACTGGCAGGTCAGGCACCCAAAACGATAATTTTCCGCATTCTGGTTATCCCTGGGTTATCCCTGATAAAAAATTGGGTTAACCAAATCAGATAACCCATTGAATACACTGGAGCCGGCACGGGGATTCGAACCCCGGACCTGCTGATTACGAATCAGCTGCTCTACCACTGAGCTATGCCGGCTTTTTCAAGGATTTTAACCAGATTCCCGGCTAATTTACAACGGGGTCCAAAGGAATTTAGGAGCAAACCAGCAGGCTCTAAAAGGATAAAGGCGGTTCTCGAACCGCCCCGGCATCTTATTTATTTTTTAGCTGACCGCTGGCCGCTTTTAATCCAATTCGTAATCCTGCTGCCAGTCCCGCTTTTCCTCCCACTTTGGCTGCTCTTTCTTGTCGAACAGAAAATCCCCCAGCACTAGATAATCCATTTCGGTGCGCATGAAGCACTGGTAGGCGTGCTCGGGAGTGCAGACGATGGGCTCGCCCCGGACATTGAAGCTGGTGTTGACGATGAGGCCGCAGCCGGTCAATTCCTGAAAGGCCTTGATCAGCCCCCAGTATTTCTCGTTGGTCTCTTTATGCACCGTCTGGATGCGGGCCGAGTAGTCCACGTGGGTAATGGCCGGCACCTCGGAGCGCAGGTGGTAGAGCCGGTTGAACAGCTCCAGGTTCTCATAGCCTTGCGGCAGCGGGTGGCGCTTCGCTTCCTGGACCGGCGCCACCAGGAGCATGTAGGGCGAAGGCCGGTCCAACTCGAAATAAGTGCGGCACTCCTCCATCAGCACCGACGGGGCAAAGGGCCGGAAACCCTCCCGGTATTTGATCTTCAGGTTGAGGCGCTTCTGCATCTCCGGATGCCGGGGATCGCCCAGGATGGAGCGGTTCCCCAGGGCCCGGGGCCCGAATTCCATGCGGCCCTGGAACCAGCCCACCACCTGGCCCTGGGCCAGGAGGGCCGCCACGTCCCTGATCAACTGGTTGAAATCCTGGTAGCGTTTAAAAGGCGCCTGCTGCCGCCGGGCCAGGCGCACGATCTCCTCGGCGCCGAACTCGGGCCCCAGATAGGCCCCCTGCATGTGATCCATTTCCGGGTTGGGGAGCTGGCGCTCTTTACCCTGGACGATGTGCCAGACGGCCAAAGCCGCTCCCAGGGCCCCGCCGGCGTCCCCCGCGGCGGGCTGGATCCAGATGTCCTTGAAAGTCCCCCGGCGTAGAAGCTTGCCGTTGGCCACGCAGTTCAGGGCTACCCCGCCGGCCATCACCAGGTAGTCAGCGCCGGTGAGCTTTTTGGCGGTTTCCGTCAGCCGTAGCACAATCTCTTCAGTGACCTGCTGGATGGCCAGGGCCATATCCATGTACCGCTGGTCCAAGAGGCTTTCCCGGGGCCGAGGGGGCACCCCGAAGAGTGAGGTCCACTTTTCGTCGCAGCACATCTTCAGGCCGGTGGCGTAGTCGAAGTAATCCATGTTGAGGAGCAGCGAGCCGTCTTCCCGGACATCCACCAGCTCCTCGAGGATCAGGTCCCGCCAGATTCGGGTCCGGTCCGAGTTGGGGTTGCCGTAAGGGGCCAGGCCCATGAGCTTGTATTCGCCGCTATTCACCTTAAAGCCGCAGTAATAAGTGAAGGCCGAATAGAGCAAGCCCAGGGAATGGGGGAAGCGCAACTCCCGCAGGATGGTGATGTCCTTTCCCTGGCCAAAACCGATGGTGGAGGTGGCCCATTCTCCCACGCCGTCCAGGGTGAGGATAGCCGCCTCCTGAAAAGGCGAGGGATAAAAGGCACTGGCCGCATGCGACAGGTGATGCTCCGGAAAGAGAAGCGGGGGCTCGCCGTCGCCCACTTTGGCCAATTCCTCCCGCAACAGCGAGCGCATCAGCAGCTTTTCCTTGATCCACACCGGTATGGCCATCAGAAAACTGCGCAGGCCCCGGGGCGCAAAGCCGTGGTAGGTCTCCAGCAGGCGCTCGAACTTGAGATAGGGCTTGTCGTAGAAGGCCACCGCGCTCAGGTCGCTCAACCGTAGCCCCGATTCCTCCATGACGTAGGCCAGGGCGTTAGCCGGGAATTCTGGGTCGTGCTTCTTGCGGGTGAAGCGCTCTTCCTGGGCTGCGGCGACGATCTGGCCGTCCACCAGGATTGCCGCGGCGCTGTCGTGATAGAAGGCGGAAAGCCCGAGGATGGCGTCTGACAAGACTCAGACCCCCATTAGAAGATGGTATAGATAAAGGGAGCGATCGCCGAACCGCTGGCAAAGATCATCAGCGCCCCAAAGAACAGCAAAGTCAGGATAATGGGCAATAGCCAGTATTTTTTGCGCACCTTTAAAAAGCCCCATAAATCGCGGAAAAAATCCATATGCTTCTCCTATGAATTATCTGTCTCGTTCCCAAGCTCAGGCTCAGGACGAAATTTAACCCAAGACCCCTGGGGAAAATTTTACCTGATTAATAGGGATCCAGCAAATTCTTGTCCGGAATCACCCCCTGGCGCTCCACAAATACCGAATCAGTTCCCTGCTTCCATTTTTTCCTTTGCAGGGAGTCGGCGCCGGTCCACCGCCTGATAAGCCCGACGGGGGTGACCACCAGGAAAAAGATCAGGGTGAGAACGAGTTTCGAGATCACCTGGCCCACCAGGTGGGATAACCCAAACCAGAGGCCAGCCAGGGGCTTAAAGGCCTTGGGCCAGGCCATGGTGAGCAACAACAGGATGATGCTGACCCCCAAAAATTTAGGGAACTTCCCAAGATAGCCCAGCAGCAGGCAAATCAACACCATGGCCATGCCGGTGTCTTTGTCCTGCTCCGGGGTGGAACTGAGCAAACGGGAGATTATTTTAGCGCCTGCCGGCTGCTTCGCCATAATATTCCTCGTCTTCGCGGGAGAGCTCAAGCAAGACTGTGGGCCTTTTTTCGGGCGGGTTCCAAGGTATCCTTTGCGCCACTGCTTGTCTGGCATTATATTACACCAAAGAAAAAATTTTTCCAGGGTCTCTGTGATTTAACCAACTCAGGAGGAAGCCGTCATGAGCCAAATGTGGCCCAATCCGGAAGCCTACTTCCGGGAATTTCTGCCGAAGCGGGACCAATTGCTCCATGATTTGGAACAGGAGGCCCGGAGGGAAGGCATCCCCATCGTTGGCCCGGTAGTGGGAGAACTCCTGTTTATTCTGGCCCGGGTCACCGGCGCCGTCCAGGTCCTGGAATTGGGCACCGCCATCGGCTACTCCGCCATCTACCTGGCTCGGGGCTGCGAGCCCGCCGACGGCCGGGTCATCACCCTGGAAATGGATAAGGCCATGGCGGCCCGGGCCCAAAGAAACCTGGAAAAGGCCGGACTTTCCCAAAGGGTCGAAGTGCGCACCGGCGAGGCCTTACAGCTCATGGCCGGCCTGACCGGACCCTTTGACTTCATCTTCATGGACATTGACAAAGAGTCATATTCCCCCGCCTTGCCCCACTGCCAACGCCTGCTAAAAATCGGGGGGCTGCTGGTCACCGACAACGTCGCCTTTGCCGGCGCCGCCGCCTTCAACCGGGAAATCTTCGCCTCCGAGGACTGGCGCACCGTCCACCTCCTGGGCTTTCTGCCCAATCATTCCCCGGAGCACGACGGCCTCTCCCTGGCAGTACGGGTTAAGTGAACAGTAAGCAGTGAGCCGTGAGCAGTGAGCCGTAAAAGCATGTTTATCTTTGGATGAACCCTTACTTTTTCGGTTTAATCTGGATTGATTTTTTTAGACCATAGGTTATGGCTAGGCATTCATCCAATAATTTGCTGATTTGGGAGTGTTCAACTTCAGAGATAAACCCCAGTCGCAATGATAGTTCCAATTGGGTATCGATCTCATTTAAGGAGCCGATGGCTGTCGCCACAAAGTTGGCGAATTGGGAAGGGGTGCGATCGGCAGCCCCTTCAGCTATATTAGAAGGCACGGAGAGCGCCGCGCCCCGCAATTGGGCATTTAGGCCGTAATGCTCACTATCGGGAAATTTTTGAGTCAATTTATATATCGCCTTAACCAAATCCATGCTTTTTTGCCAAGCGACCAAATTACGATGTGGTTTTGGACTTTTTGCCCTCATATTTCCAGCTCAAAATCAATAGATAACTGCTCACTGCTCACTGCTCACTGCTTACTGCTTACTATAAGGGGCTTCAACTGCGCCGCGATGAGCTGCGCCGCCAACTTGGACCCCGCGTCGTTGAAATGCACCAGGTCATAGAGCTGCTCTTTGTCCGGCGGCACTTGCCGGGCCAGGTCAATAACCAGAACCCCGTTTTTTTGCCCCACTTGCCGGATGGTGTCGTTAAACAGGTCGTAAGCCGCCTTGAAATCCTGGTAGGAAATCCCGGTGTCCTGGCTATATTGGCCGATGTAGGCCGCCACCACCGGGTCGGGCTTCTCGGTGATGCGGTTGCCCTGGGTCATTAGCACCGGAGTGATCCCCCGATCCCGGCAGATATCCACAAACATTTGCAGATTCATGGCAAATTCATGGGCCATGGCAGTCCGGTCCACCGTCACTTTCTGTTTATGGGCCTGGGCAAACTCATCGTCTTCGTGACCCCACACCGTAGTGGTAAAATTCCGCCACGCCTCGTTGAGATTGGGGATCAGCATCTCTTTCAGCATCTTCCCCAGCAGTTTTTTTTTGACCAGGGTCTCGATGGGCGCCCGGACGTTATTCTCGTTCCAATAGGTTTTCCGGTATAACAGGGTGCTCAGGTCGTTGATGTTCTCCATGAACACCACCACCCGGGGCTTCAGGGGAATCACCTTGTTGACCAGCAGGTCAATGGCGTGCAGGCTGTTGTTGCCCGAGTGGCCGCCGTTGTAAGAATTGATCCTTTTACCGGTCTCTTTCTCCAGTAAGACGCCCACCAGGTAGGGGATGCGGTTCCGTTCCTCCATGAACATGCATTCCGTGGTGGAGCCCCCCAGGAAGACGATACTCAGGTCCGGGTCGGCGTATTTCCGGGAGGGCTCGATAAAACCATTTTCATCGATGTCCACCTTATACGTTTTGGTGAAGACGTTGTCGGTGTAAGGCAGATAATTTTTGGGGAACTGTAGGCGCATCTGCCGCCGGGGCCGCTGCTCCCGCAGTTTAATGTAACGCCTTTCGGTTTCAGACTCCAACACGATGCCGCGCCGGTGGTTGAGGAATCCCAACAGCCGTTCCGTGCCAAACACCACGAGCACCAGAAGGGCCAGAACCACCATGACCAGGGTCTTCTTGGGATTCCGCTGAAACCAATGCTCCGGCTTAATCTGGCTTTTTCCCATTATGCTTTGCGCCTCAGCGTTTTTGTGCCTTTGCCTGAGATATTATTCAACATTACCAGATTTTTCATTATCTGGTATATATGAGGATGAAGCAGCCAGGCCAGCGCTCCTGACCATGCGACCCGACAACCACTATTCCGGCCCCGAAACTGATGCCCGCCGCCAGTCCTGACCAAACCGCCGCCCAAATTGGCCGCCACCGCATCCTGGAGAAATTCGCCTATCTTCTCAGCGCCCGCTGGATCCGAGATGCCCTGCAGGTCGTCTTTTTCATCTACCTAGCCCGGCACAGCACCACCACTTACGGCGAATTTATGCTGGCCCTCGGGCTGGGGAGCATCCTCCTCATGATCTCCGATTTCGGCCTCAACCTGCCCCTGGTGACCATGTTATCCCGGAAAGACCGGGAATCGGGAGCGGCCCTGGGCCAGGTCACCCTCTTGAAGGGGCTGCTCCTGATCCTGGCCACCCTCGGGGCCGTGGTCTTTATCCAATGGCAGGGCTACGGCCCGCCTTTGCGCCGGCTCATCCTCCTGTTGGCCAGCGCCGTGGCCCTGGAGGCCATGTCCAATACCTTCTTCGTGGCCTTGCAGGTGCAAGGCCGCCAGGACCTCCAGGGCAAGATTAAGGCCCTGGCGGCGGTCCTGGGTTTCGGATATGGACTTGTGGCCCTTCTCCTCGGGGCCCCTCCTCTGGCCGTGGCCGCCTTCAAGCTCATTGAGAGCCTGGCCAACCTGGCCGGTAGCCTCTGGCTGGTCCTGTCCCAAAAGCAGTTCCGCCCCACCCGGCCTCACCTCCGACACCTCTGGCGCACTCTGCGCCTGGGGGCGGTCTTTGCCCTCATCGAGGTGACCGCCAGTATCTACAACAAGGCCAATCTGTTTTTCTTGCAGCGCTACGCCGGCTCCGACGCCGTAGCCCAATACAGCGTCACCTGGGGCCTGGTTGACGCCATCTCGGCCCTGGTTTCCACCCTGTTGTTGCAGTACGTTCTTTATCCTCTTTTCGTCCATCTCTGGGAAACGGACCGGGACCAGGTCCCTCGCCTGGCCCAAAACACCGCCCGCTGGCTCCTGGCCGCGGCCCTGCTGGTGATGTTCTTCCTGTTCCTGGAAAGCGACCGCCTCATTCCCCTGATCTTCGGCCCCCGTTATCCCGAAGCCGTCTGGCTGCAGAAGATCCTGGTCTTCACCATGGTCTTCGCCTTCCTCCATAACCTGGCGGCCTTCCTGATGATCAGCATGCAACTGGCCCGGCTGCTCCTGATCTTCTATCTGGCCGGGTTGGGGCTCAATCTGCTCTGGTGCTCGCTGGTCATCCCCCTGAGCCCGCTACTGGGCTCGGCCCTGGCCATGGTGGTCACCAAGGCTGGGGTGGCGGCCCTTACCGTGGGCTTCTGCCAGGGGCGTCTGGGCCTGCTCCCGAAAAAATCCTTGCTGTACCTGGCGGCCACCGGCCTGGCCGGAGTGCTTCTCTATCTGGCCGCAGCCACCCGCCTTCCCCGGGAGGTGGCCGAAGCCCTGGCCCTGGCCCCCACCTTGGGCCTGGCTTTCTACTGGTGGCGCTCGGAGCGATAATTTTCGAGTTGAGACCCCGGCGAAAGTCTCTTGAGGGAAGGGCCAGGGAGTTTTGGTAAAGAGCCGCCCCCCTCCCCTTAAAGGAATTTCGCCACCGTTTCATAATCGCTAAAGATAATTTAAAGGTTAATTCCTTGAAAAGAAAATGGTCGCCGGACCGGCCCCGCGGCGAAAAATCCAGTACTGGGTTGAACTTAGGGAAAATAAAAGTAAATAAATCCTTGAACTCTCCAAGTTACTAATATTCCACGGTTTTTCGGAGCAACCGGCCTTTTTAGCTCAATTTTTTCTCCGGAATCAGGGCCTTTGGGGGCCGAAATTGTACCGCCAAAAAAAAATTTCCGCAAAAGGTTGCGCATAACTTGCTAATATTGCTCACTTTACTTCCATAATCCGCCGCCGAAGTCCCGCTTTAACCCCCAAATTGTGCCTTTTGGTGCCGTTTTTGTGCCGCTTCGCCCCCCGTCGGCCGGACCGGCGAGCGCTTAGTTGCCGAATAACTCTAGACTATGCCATAGAGAAAGAAATTTCCAGCACAGACGAGACAATTGACCCGGATATTAGTTCAAAGTTAAAAATTGAGCGCGTAGGGCGGGAAAGCGAAGCGCATCCCGCCTTCCGTGGTAAATCCTTTTGTCATCGGCTTGGCGCGATAGCGTAGGGCGGGCACTGCCCGGCATCTCCTTTCCTGGTGGCCCAGGAGTCTCTAGTTTCAAGTTTATTGTTTACTGAATCCTGCCTTTTCTGCTTACTGCTCACTGCTCCCTGCTCACTGCTTATTGCTCACTGCTCACTATTTCCACCACCTTGCCTCGCCAGCCGAGCCGGTAAATGATCCCCCGCCAACGCATCTCCCAGGTAAACAGGGTTTTAAGATGGCACCAACTGGCCATCGCCGCGGCCGCAAAGTAGCCCAGCAACCAGGTCGCCATTGGACCGGGGCGCGGGTGATATGACCGCAAGGCGATTCCCAAACCGAGGAACCCCGCCAGAAACAGCGCCCCGGCCAGGGCGGCGCTTCCCGGCACTAATCCCAGGGGCAGCAGCAACAGGCGCACTCCGGCCAGGACCACCAGGGCCAGAAGCAGGTGCACCAGCAGGCCGCCGGCCAGCCAGGTGGCCGGCAGACAAAACTTCAGGTAGAGCCATTGCCGGATGAGCCAATCTCGCCAACCCCTTGAGGTTTCCTGACTAAGGGGCCTAAAGAGGTTGGCCCCCCGGGGGATGCCCACCGGGATGCCGGCCCGCCTCAGCCGGGCCCCCAGGGAGATGTCGTCCACGACATTTTCGGCCCAAAGTTTGGCTATTTCCAGGCGGTCGAACAGGCTACGCCGGATGGCGGTGGCCCCGCCCCAGGGGAGGTTCAGGCGGCGAAATCCCTTGACCAGATACATGGCCAGGACCGTGACGGCATGGCCTGAAACCGCGATCCCCGGCTCCCGGGCGAGGACGTGATGAAACCCGCTGGTGACCTGGGCCTCTCCCCGGATAATGGGCGCCACCAGTTCCCTGAGCCAGGCGGCCGGAGCCTCCTGGTTACTGTCGCAAAAGACCAAAATCTCCGGGGTCGGGCCGACCAATTTCACCGCGGCCAGCAGGTTCTGGTTTTTCTGGCCGCAACTCCGAGCCGGTCCCGCCAGCACGTGCCGGGCCCTCGGAAAGTTTGACAAGAGCGACCCAATGACGGCCGTAGCGGGGTCGCCCGCGTCCCGAGTGATAAAAACCACCTGATAGGAGGGATAGTCTTGACTAAGCAATCTAAAAAACCGCCCTGACAATCCCGGCGTCGCCCCGGTCACCGGCACCAGCACCGCCACTTGGGGCCAGGGCCCGTCCAGCTCGCCAGCCGCGCCCCGCAAAGGCCGTCCGCCCACGAAAATTAAGATCGTGAGCCACAGCAGCGTCAGGCCCATGGCCCCCAGAATAAAACCTTCCATCCTTGCAACCTTCAGCCCGGCGGTTATTTGCTTGACAGAAGAGAAGAGTATTTGTTATGCAAATTTTTAGCTGGAGAATATCATCAGCTTGGTAAATCCCGGCTTTTTTTTTAGCCAAAAAGCAGAGTTCGGCAACTGGAGCGGAGATGGACTCTAAACCACTGACACCGGGAAATTATTATCGCTTACCCTGGAACCTGGCCGACAATGCCATCACCTGGCTGGAGCCCACCACCACGTGCAATATGGCCTGTGAGGGCTGTTACCGCGAAAAGGGCGCCCATCGGCCCCTGGCCGACGTCATCAAAGAGCTTGAAACCATCAAAAAGTTGCGTCGGACCGACGGCGTCTCCATCGCCGGCGGCGAGCCCATGCTTTATCCCCAGCTTTTGGAATTGGTCCGCTACGTTCATTCTCAGGGCTGGAAGCCCATTATCATCACTAACGGCACTATGCTGACCCCGGAGATTATTCGCGAGCTCAAAAAGGCTGGGCTCGTCGGCTTTACGGTGCACGTGGACTCGCACCAGGGAGGCCGCCCCGGTTGGGAAGACAAGGGCGAGCTTGAATTGAACGAGTTGCGCACCCGGCTGGCCGCCATGATCCATGAAGCCGGAGAGGGCCAGATCTCCTGTGCCTTCAACGCCACCATTTACCGGGACACTCTGAAGGATATCCCGGTCCTGACCCGGTGGGCCCAGGAACATCCCGATATCGTGCAGACCATGGTTTACATTCTTTTCCGTTCCTCTAAGGCCCGGGTGAATTTCAACACTTTCGTGGCCGGCCAAACCGTCGACTCCACCCAGTTGGTTTATCAACTGGACCACCAGGAAGGACATCAGGACGTCATTGCTCAGGAAGTGGCGGATCGAATCCGGGAAGCTTCTCCCAATTATGAGCCCTGTGCTTTCTTGAACGGCACCGAAGATACCCGGGCCTTAAAGTGGCTGCTTAGCCTCAGCGTTGAAGACAAAAGAAGAACCCTGGGATATTTGGACCAGAAATTCGCCGAATTTCTTCAATCGGGGCACCACTTTCTTTACGGCACCTATCTGGCTTATACCCGGCCCTGTCTGGCCCGGAATGTTCAGTTCCTCTTCCCGCTGGCGTTGTTCAACCGTAGCTGGCGGCGGGTCTTGGGGAAGTGGCTGATGAAACCCAGCCAATTGCTTAAACCGCTCTATATCCAGTCCATCATGATCATCCAGCCGGTGGACCTCTTTAGCGACGGCCGCATCAGCATGTGCGACGGTTGCCCCGATGCCATGATCTATAACGGCCGACTGGTATGGAAATGCCGGGTGGACGAGTTGCAAAAATTCGGCGATTTCGTCCAATGTGTGCCCCGGGTAGCGTCTTCTGACTAACCTCTCACCAAAGTTTTGCCAGGACTCTTTAATGATCCAGTGCAATTCGGCACCGGGAGCATGAACTACGCTCTATTTCTCGCTATCATGGCCCTGGAACTTATCCTCTTCCTGGGCCTCTTCTTTCACAGCCGCCAGCATGTGCGGCAGGGCTTCCCGCCTCAGGTCTCCGATAATCCGCGGCCAGAAACCGAATCCTGGGAAAGATCGCCCCGGGCCGCCATCATTGTCCCTATCACCGGTAGCTCTCCGGAAATCAGGAGGTGCCTGGAATCTTTATTGAACCAGGACTACCCTGACTATGAAACAATCTTCGTCACCCGGGACCTGAAGGACCCGGCCACCTTCCTGGTACAGGACCTAATTTCCGGCAGACGCCGGACCCGTCATGTCCTCAGCGGCCCGGCCGCGAGTTGTTCCCAGAAAAACCATAATCTCCTGGCCGGACTCGCCTCCGTGGGACCTGCCGTGGAAATCCTGGTATTTTGTGACAGCACCCACCAGGCGCCGCCTCATTTGCTGCGCTCGCTGGTAAGGCCCCTGATCCGGAGAGAAGCAGTCCTGACAACCGGGTTTCATCGCATCAAGCCCGGTAACTTTGGGCTGGCAACCTTGGGAATGCTCCAGATCGTGCTGATGCTAAATCTGCTGCATGGCTTTTCCCTCATCGTCCAACCCTGGGGAGGAGCCACCGCGATTCTGCGGTCAACCTTCGAATCCCACGACATGTTCCGGGTTTGGTCGGCAAATGTAATCGACGATTTGTCCTTGGGTGTCCACTTGCAGCGCGCCGGCATCCGGGTAAAATCTGTGTCCAGCGCCATCTTGACGACCAACCTGACAGGTCAGACGCTGGAGGGCTTTATCACCTGGCTGACCCGGCAGTTGCTGTACCCGAAATTCCTCCTTCCCGGCATCTGGGCTACTTCGGCTGTGGCGATCTTTCTTCTGGCGGCCCTACCTTTAGCCGCGGCCCTGGCCTGCCTGGGGGGACTGCTGGGTCTGGCCCCCGCAAGATATTCCCTGGCCGGGGTTGCTTTTTTGGTGTCGCTCAGCGCTATCGGGGTCTGTTACCGCACCCTGGTCCCTTACCACATAAGTTTGTGGCGCTGGCTGGCGGCGTTTTATGCCACCCCGGGCCTGACCTTGTGGTGCTACCTCAAAACTTGGGGCACCAATACCGTTTCCTGGCGGGGCATTTCTTATCGAGTCGCTTGTGGCGGCAGGGTGCGCCAGATTATCTTCCCCGGCAATCCCACCAGCGCGGGGAAAGGGCCGGAGTGAGGGAAGTGTCTTTGCTGACTGCTGATAGCTGACCGCTGGAAGCTCTACTTGACCTCTCGCCCCGGCTGGTTTACATTCCCTGACCATATGGCCAGAATTCTTTATGGCGTTCACGGTACCGGCCACGGACACGCAGTCCGGGCCCTCACCCTCGCCCGACACTTTGCCGGGCTGGGCCATGAGTTCCTTTTTGTCAGTCACGGCACCGGGGCTGACATCCTGCGCCGGGAATTTCCGGTGGAGGACGTCCCCAACACCGTCACCCCCATTCGGGGGCACAAGGTGGCCCTCCTGGCCACCATTTTCTCCAGCCTCTCGGTGCTCAGCCGGTCCCGCACCTACCTCGACCGGGTCTTGTCACTCATGGACCGTTTCCAGCCCGACGTCACCATGAGCGACTATGAGTATTTCGTGCCCCAGGCCGCCCGCCGGGCCGGGCTGCCCTGCCTGTCGGTGGACCATCAGCATGTCATCACTGCCTGCCGCCACCCGCTCCGCTGGAGCCAGTATCCCTCATATCTCTCCACGGCCTGGGCGGTTAAGAACATGTTCAGCAGGGCCAGCGACTACCTGGTGATCTCCTTTTTCCGGCCGCCCCTTAAGCCGGGGCTCCCGGTCCGGGTCTTGCCGCCCCTGCTGCGGGAGACGGTGCTCCGGCGCCGCCCCTCGGAGGGCGGACACGTGGTGGCCTACCAGGGATATACCACCTTCAAGCGCTTTTTGCCATTCCTCCGGGCCATCCCCTCCCCGGTCAAGGTCTACGGCTTCGATACCACTGGGACCGACGGCAACCTGCACTTCAAAAAAAATTCCGAGACCGGCTTTCTGGACGATCTCTCCGCCTGCCGCTATGTGGTCTGCGGCGGCAGCCATACCCTCCTCTCCGAGGCCCTATACTACGGCAAGCCGGTGATCTCCTTTCCCATCCAGGGGGCCTTCGAGCAGTTCCTCAATGCCTTTTACTTGGAGCGCCTGGGCTACGGCCGCTGTTTCACCGGATTCAACCCCCGGCCGGAGATCATCCCCGCCTTTGAAAGCCAGATGGAGGATTTTCGCCGGAACCTCGGCCAGGAGACCTTCTGCGGCAACCCGGAAATCTTCGCCCTGGTGGAGCAGTTCATCCGGGAGAAAAGGCTGGTTTATCGGGCCAGTCGCTCATGAGCCCGGAGCTCACCGGTAAAGTATGAAAAGTGTGGATGAGGCGGGCCTCCGTGCCCGCCCTAGGGCGGCCTGTGGCCGCCGCCTAAAGGCCCAGGCTGGAAAGCCTTTGCTACCAGTGGAACTTTTCAAAGCATAAGCCGGACTGGGAAGACTGTTTTTCCTATTATTCATAATAGATACCAATCCGTCGGCCTATTTTCCAAAAATTAGCGTTAAAATGCCCGGCCCGATATTTCCTTTAGGGGCCAATTGGCCCAATGTCGGCCGGACCTCTTTGCCCTGGCGCCGGTAAGGGGGCCGCTAAACTCCGCAGCCCGTGATGGCAAGGTAGAGAATGACCCCCCTCGCGGTTTCAGGCCGCGGCTGATAAGTCCTTGCCGGGGAGCAATTTCTGTGATAGAGGTGATTCATACCCGGGAGGCCAGCAAAGGAGGAGTTATGGCTGGGATCAATAAGGTAATATTGATCGGGAATCTGGGGGCTGATCCAGAGATGCGCTATACTGCCGATGGCACCGCGGTGTGCAACTTCAGGATAGCGACTACCGAAAGATTTAAGGACCGCCAGGGGAATACCCAGGAGCGCACCGAATGGCACCGGGTGGTGGCCTGGCGCAAGCTGGCGGAGATTTGCGGCCAGTACCTCGCCAAGGGCAAACAGGTTTATATCGAAGGCAGAATCCGCAATGAATCATGGGAAAAAGAGGGCGTCAAGCAAGTTTCTTATAAAATTGAGGCCGATACCATGAAGATGTTGGGGGGCCCGGGGGCAAGCAATCGCCTGCAAGAACCGGAGGCTTTTGAGCCCCCTCCCGGCGGCGTCCCGGAAGACGACATCCCCTTTTAAGGCCATCAGGGAAGCAGGCCGCGGGCTGATTGCCGGAACTTGAGATTGTTGCAAATATTCCGGGGGAGAGGGGCCAGGGGTTTCCACCGGCAGGGACGCCTGGGTCCCTCACCCCTGACCCCTTTCCCAAACCCTTGCCCCCAACCCCATATCGTTGAAAGGAAGTTGCCTCAAGAACAGGCACTTTAGGGGATTTTTCACGAGCGAAAAGGTACCAAAAAACATTTTGGGATGGCGGTGGCCAAGACTGCCGCATAATCTCAATTCAAACCAAGAATCCTTACCCCATAAATGGCGCAAATTATGTAATAAATTGCTTGGAGGGCCAAAGAATGGGTTTTTTTGATCGTTTTAAAGATAAAGACAATCAAAAAGCAGAAATAATGAAATCTCTAGTCCTTGCTTTTGGGGTTGTGATCAAAAAAATTCTTCCTACAACACCACTTGCAGGCAAACCAATTAATCCAATGGAACCAATATTTTTGGGAATAGCCATAGTAAGTTTTGGCGGGAAAGATAGATGTAAAGATAATGCTTATGGGCCTTTTTTTAGATCATGTAGCCATTTATTTGTAGATATTTATGATAACGGTACCGAAATAAAGCAAAATATAGAACGAGAAGAATACGTACGTTATATTTTCAACCTTATAAAATCAAGATTAGCTGAGTATTATAAACCATTGTGTATAGTTAACGAAAGTCTAAGAAAAGGCGAAACAAACCAAGGTGAATTATATGTTAATATTCTAGCACCCTTCATCTGTCATTTGTTTGGAAAGGAACTTCTTGAAGCGGAACTTCTTGAAGCGGACATTACTAAAGATGAAATGGAATTATTTTTCGAACAAATGGGAGAAATATTTCTTAATTTTTTAAAAAAATGTATATTTACATTGGATCATTAAAAAACACTTGCTAAACACCATCAGGAAGGAGTCCATTGGTTAGAGCAGGTTTTGCTTCGACGTTTCGGGGTGTACCAACGGAAGCCTCAGCCCTCTTAGAATGTGACGAAAACCTCAAGGGGGCTGGGACGAAGGTTATCCGGAGCGTCATGCCGGAAGGTTCAAATCAGTGCGTTCCCCTTATTTTTCATGTTTGCCATGCGGGCTTAACGCGCATGAACCTATTCCTGTGGAGCCGCAAAAAATACATTTATTGGCACCGTGACCATGTTGATGTTTTTTATTAGGACTGATAGCACAAGAACCGTATCCAGATGATCCACAAAAAACACATTTTTTTTCGTCCTCGATATGTTCATGTTTGCCATAAGGACTGATGGAACATGAACCATAACCTGAGGAATTACAATATTTACACTTGCTGGACATAACTTAAACCTCCTAATCAGAATCGAAATCTAAACTGAGATTATGCCGCATTATCAGCTTCGTCTGTCCAAAATCGATATGGGAAGCCTTTCCACGATTTTTGATCCCGAAATAAACCTCTTTCCAAAGGCAACCCTTCTCGTGAGAGTCATGATAGCTCAAAATTTCCTGTGAAGTCAAATTTTTTCATATTAAAGGCTGGAACCGCGGCGGGCGACGGTTTTACCCAAACTTTCGCAACCGTGGGTGATGAGCCTCTGCCTCACCCGTAAATCAGGAAAAATTTTTTCCGAGCAGTCTCAATTTAAAGAGTTTTTTAAAGGAAAGCGGTTTAATTTGAAGACGCGGCGGGTCCTGCGAGAAGAAATCATTGCTATGCTCCGGGAAGCCGATTACGCTGCCTTGAGAGCCTTGGCTGCCGAGGAGCCGCGTCTCGGCGAGCTGCTCTTGCAGTTTCTCTATGACCCCGGAGACCTGTTGCACTGGCGGGCCCTGGAGGCCCTGGGGCAGGTGGCCCAAGCCCAGCCAGGCCAGGTGGAGAAATTGATCAACCGCCTTCTGTGGCTGCTGAATGAAGATTCCGGCAGCTTCGGCTGGGGGGCGGCCGCGGCCCTGGGAGAGATCGGCAGGAACCAAATATCTCTGGTGAGCGAGATAATCCCCAGGTTTTGCGGCTTCCTGGAGAACGAGTTCTCCCGGGGGTCCATGCTTTGGGGGCTGGGCCGGTTGGCGGAGGTGGCGCCGGATCGCCTCCGGGAAGTTTTGCCCATGATTGTGCCTTTTCTCACCAGCGCGCCGCCGGAGGAGCGGGGCTTGGCGGCCTGGGCTTTGGGAAAGGCCGGATATGGCGAGGCCGCGGGCGAACTCCAGGCCTTGCGGAGTGATGACCGGCCGGTGGCCATCTATGACCGGGGGGAGCTGCGCCAGACCACGGTGGCAGAACTGGCCAGGGAGGCCCTGGCGGCCCTGAAAGGCCGCAGTGGCCAGGCTAACTGACCATTCTGTGCAGGACCTGAGCCAGAATAACTTTGAATGGAAGGAAAAATCATATGGGGTCGTTAATTTTGCTGGTCATCAGTTTCGCCGTAGGCGCTTACTTTGGTCAGAAATACCCGGAGAAGGTGCAACAGGCGGCGGATTTTGCCAAAAAGACCGTTAACGATCTGAAGGATAAACTCGGCATTAAGGAAACTTCCTAATCTACCCCGGCAACCTTTAGGGCTTCAGGGCGACCACCGTCCCCTGGCGGCCGGTTAGACGCTCCCGCCGGTAGGAGAAGAACTCCGCCACTCGGCAGCGGGTGCAGAGGCCGGCGACCTCGAGATGTTCCGGCAGGAGGCCGGCGCCCAGCAACTGATCCCGGCTGAGGCGCCAAAGGTCGAAGTAGTGGGGCCGCACCTGGTAAGACCAGAGTTCCGGCGGAAATTCCCGGCGAAAGTTAAGAAACTCGGCGCAACAAGGACCCAGGCTGGGGCTGATGGCGGCATAGAGGTCCGGAGGCCGGCAGCCATATCTTTCCCGAAGCCGCGCCACCGCCGTCCCTAAGACGTTCTGCACCTGGCCCCGCCAGCCGCAATGAACATTGGCCAGCACCCGCCGGCCGGGGTCGTAAAGGATAACCGCCTGGCAGTCAGCCTGCTTGATGAGCAGCCCGACCCCGGCTCGCCCGCTGATAAGGATATCCGCCGGTCCTATCTCTCCATAGGGGCCCGAGGGAGGGGCGGCGACTAGGACCTCGCCCCCGCCGTGCCGCTGGTTGGCGCTCGCCAGCCAGGTGAGCCCCAGGGCCTGCTGGACCCGCCGCCGGTTTTCCAACACTTCCTTTTGGCCATCTCCGACGCTCAGGCTGAGGTTCAGGCTGTCATAGGGCGCGGGACTGACCCCGCCCTGGCGGGTGAAAAATCCATGGACCAACTCGGGAAAAGCCGCCAGCAAAGGGCTGCGGTAATAGTTGAGGCTGTTGCGCTTTTCCGGCAAATATCCGGTCATATATTCCCTAACCTCACGCCAGGACGCCCCCAATTACAATCTACCCCGCCGGCAACCGAAAGGCTATAATCTTTCGAGTTTTGAGCTCCGGATCAGTTAACCGGCGGATAATGGTGGAAACGGGGAGGTAATATGGGCGGAAAGGCCTTTTTAATAGTGCAGCACCTGGAATGGGAGGGGCCCGGCCAGCATCTTCGGGCGGCCTTGCAGGAGGCGGGCGTGGGATACCGGATACTGGAGGCCTGGCATGAGCCCGTGCCCGCCCCGGCGGACTTCGCCGGTTTTATGGTGCTGGGAGGCAGTCCTAATGTGGATGAAGAGGAGCAGTTTCCTTACCTGGTGCCGTTAAAGGCGGCCATCCGGGAGGTGCTTATCGGCGGCCAGGCCTATCTGGGGTTTTGTCTGGGGCACCAGCTCCTGGCCCACGTGCTGGGTTGCCGGGTAGGCCCTTTGCCGAAGAAGTCGGTGGGCTTTGTTACCGGAGAACTTACCCCGGAGGGCCTGGCTCATCCGCTCTTTCAAGGATTTCCGGCCCATCCCCGGCTCTTTAAATGGCATGGCCAGGGGGTGCTGCCGCCCTTGCCTCCCGGGATAAAGATTCTGGCGCGGTCGGCCGCCGCGCCGCTGGAGGCCCTGGGGCTGGCGGGCAACCCCAAGGTGGTGGGGCTGCAATTCGACAACCACGTGGGCCCGGCAGATGTGGAAAAGTGGCTGCAGGCCGATGCCGCCTGGGCCCTGAGGGGCTCCGGGGCCGAACCGGCGGCGGTTATGGCCACGGCCAAGGAGGTGGAAGCTGAAATGGGCCGGGAGTTTCGCATTTTCATGAACAATTTTCTCCGGCTGGCCTTGAGTTAATCACTTCTTCTTGGGCGTTCTTCCGCTTCAGGGGCGGCCATGGTGGCCGCCTCGGTTATTTGGGGACCTGGGAGAGTGAGGCCAGGTACGCCCGGGCAGGAAGGTGAGGGCTAAGTCGAATAGCCGCCGATTTTTATAATAGGCTGGCATTATCGAAAATTATATCTTTTTATAAAACTATGGTGAGAATGATTTTGGGTCTAATCATGCTGGAGCTTTTTGTTAGCGGAAAAGTGGAATTTCTACGGGGAATTTACCGATGTTTTAAATTATTTGAAATAAATCATTAATATTGGCACCGATCTTGAAATCAATGGAGTAAAGTTCATCTCCTGAGGTTCCCATGAAACGTAATAAACGCACAGAAACGGTTTGGCTTACAGGACTGTGCCCCTTGACCGAGCGGATTTTGACCAAGATGGGCTCACAGGGGGCGGAAATCCGGCAGCGATTGCAGGTATTTTACCAAACCCGCCTCGAACTGGGGAACGAGGTAATCCCGGAAGGCTTTGCCGAAAGAGGCGCCAATCAGGTCTGACCCAGGATTCACCTGTTCCGAAAAGTTGCCAGTAGCCGGTAGTTAGTAGCCAGCGAAAACCAAGAAATCAAAGCACTTACTCCCTCTCCCCCATCGGGGGAGAGGGTTGGGGTGAGGGGGCGTAAAGCTTTTCATGCTTTATGGGTGGGCCAAAGGCCCATGAATAACTGGGCTGAAAAGCTGAAAAGTCTGGGTGAAGTAAAATTAAGGTATAGACTTTGATCTTGGTTGCAGAGATGCGAGGCAACCGTGGGGCGATTTCATCCCTGATTTGGCTAAACGAGTAGGTTCTCCCTCCCTTGGAGCCTCGCCGGCGGCAGTTGTCCGGAAAGATTGAGGCTGCCCTGAAAAAAATTTTCATAATTTCCCGGTGAGCCAACGGCTCATGGGCAACTGCTGCAAAAGTTTCTTGAGGGCAGGGCCAGGGGCAGGGGCCCAGGCGTCCCCGCCGGTGGGAATCACTGGTCCCTCCCCCAAAGATTATTTGTAACATTCTCAATTGGATAATCTTTCCCGACGTCACCCTTTTCATTGACGGCGACCTCAGAGGAGATTATAGTGGGCTTATCTCCTGCGAACCCAAGGAAACCCCATGTTCTGGCTGCGCCTCCTGTTCCTCTTGGGAATCTTTTTGGCTGGCTGCGACCAGCGCATGCTTTATCAGCGATTTGATAAAGATATGTGGTCCAATTACGTCCATCTCAATCAGTTGCACTTGGGGATGACCAGGGCGGAAGTGGTGGGGATGATGGGTCAACCGGGGATCAGAGAGGAGGGAGATTACCGCGGCGGTCATTACGACATTTACTTCTACCTGACTCACAGCATGGATTTTGATGATTGCGACACGGTGCGGGGCGGCTATACCCCTCTGGTCTTTAAGGACAACAAACTGGTGGGTATTGGCAAGCGGGACTACCGGATGGCCGTGGACCGCCCCGATGTAGGTAATTTACCCGCCCTACCTCCAGGTAATCGTTGAACTCTCTTATAGGGCCATTCAAGAGAAAATAGGGTGCGTTCTCCGCACTGGCATCCGGCGCCCGGGCATGACTATCATGCCTTTTTTTACGGCTGGATCAGGCGGGGTGGCGCATTCCGGTCAACTGGCCGCAGGCGGCGCCAATGTCCTGGCCGCGGCTTTCCCGGATGAGTACCGTATAATTGGCGGCCCGCAGAATCTCCTGGAACTCCAAAACGCCCTCCATCGCCGGCGGCTCGAAGGGCAGTTGGGGATGAGCGTTGAAGGGAATGAGGTTGATTTTGGCCCGGAAGCCCTTGAGGATTCGGGACAGTTGCCGGGCCTGGGCCGGAGTGTCATTGAGATCTTTTATGAGGACATAAGCAAAGGTGATGCGGCGGTGCCGGGGCAGAGAGAATTTGCGGCAGGCCTCCAGGACTGCCGCCAGGGGATAGCGCCGGTTGACCGGCATGATGCGGTTGCGGGTCTCGTCGTCCGAGGCGTTCAGGGAAACGGTGAGATTGACCCGGGCCTCCTCGCCCAGGCGGGGGATAAATGGGGCCAGGCCCACGGTGGACACGGTAAGACGCCGGCTGGAGAAGTTGAGGCCCCAGGGCGCCGCGATGATGGTGAGGGCCTTGACCAGTTGGATAAAATTGCCTAGGGGCTCGCCCATGCCCATGAAGACCAGGTTGGTAAGGGGCGGGGCGTCCGCCGGAAGGCCGCGGCGGGTCGCCAGGACCTGACCGACGATTTCCCCGGCCGTTAACTGGCGGGTCAGGCCGCCGCGGGCAGTGAGGCAGAAGCGGCAGCCCTGGGCGCAGCCCACCTGGGTGGAGAGGCACAGGGTGAGGTGGCCCTCTTCCGGGATCAGCACTGATTCAATCAGGTTGCCGTCGACCAGGCTGAAGAGGAATTTGCGGCAACCGTCGGCGGCCTCCTGCACCTCTTCCAGGGCGAGGCGACCGATGACGGCCCGGAGGGCCAACTCCTCCCGGAAGGACCGGGCCAGGTCGGTCATTTCCTGGAAGTCGTCAACGCCTTTATAGAGCCAGTGGAGCACTTGCCGGCCGCGAAAGGCCGGCTGGCCCCAATCGGCCATGAGCTGCTCCATTTCAGTGATGGTGAATTCTTTCAGGTCGATCAGGTGGGTCATGGAAAGGCAGTGGTTAGTGGCCAATAGTCAGTAATTAAAATTAAAGTTACCCATTTTTAGGCATCAGGTTTTTTCAGAATATTCAATCCACCCCTCAGAAATTGGTGGGTAAGCAAATTATTTTCGAGCCATTTCCAAGAAAATATCTTCAAAAAATAATATTACAAAATAAGACGGCAGCTCCTCCTGAATCTTCTTTATTTTATCATATTTATTCCCCGGATATTTTTGTCAAATAAGTGGCATTTTGGTTCAAGGTGCATTAATCCCTGACTACTGACTACTGATCACTGAATCTAATGTCCGCGGGCTCGTTCCTGGGCTTCCTGGTGGGATTTGCAGGCAATGCACATGGTGGTCACCGGCCGGGCGATAAGTCTTTTCTCGCTGATTTCCCCGCCACAAATTTCGCAATAGCCGTAAGTTCCGTCATCAATGCGTTCCATAGCCTCCCGGATCTTGGTGATCAGCCTGCGCTCCCGGTCCCGAATCCTGAGGGTAAAATTGCGGTCGGTTTCCAGGGTGGCCCGATCCGTGGGGTCAGGGAAAGGGGCCACCGCCGTGGTCATGTCATTGCGGGTTTTGTCGGCTTCACCCAGGATTTCTTCCAGGCGTTCTTTTAAGAGGTTGCGATAAAATTCCAGACGTTCCACATCCATACTCAAACTCCGGCTAACCAGAATGACTCGAAATTTTCCGGGAAGCCTCCGGCCGGTGGTATTCGCCGCTGGCGCCGCCGCTTTTTTCCAACAGGAGCAACTCCTGGATGACCAGGCCGCGGTCCACCGCCTTGCACATATCGTAAAGGGTGAGAGCAGCCACCGCCGCGGCAGTGAGGGCTTCCATTTCCACCCCGGTGCGTCCGAAATTCCGAACCCGGGTCTGGATCAGTACCGCCGATTCCTGGGGCTCCAAAGTAAAATCCACCTCCACGTTATTGAGAGGCAGGGTATGGCAGAGGGGAATGAGTTGAGCCGTATTTTTGGCAGCCATAATGCCGGCCAGCCGCGCCGCCGCCCAGACATCGCCTTTGGGCAGACGGCCGGCCTGGAGCATAGGAAAAACCTTAGGGCCCACCATGACCCGGCAAGTCGCGCTGGCCTGGCGCAAGGTCTCGGCCTTATCGCTCACGTCCACCATGCGCAGCTGTCCGGTTTCATTAAGATGGCTAAATTCGCTCATGTCCCCACCCCGGTGGAAATTTCTGCGCCCAGGCGGGACGCTTCTTCCCGCGGTTCTTTCTGCCCGGAGTTAAAGTCATGAAGAGGGTTAATTACGAGCTCCAGCATCTGGTCGCCGGCGGGCAAGCCGGTGCCCCTGGAGACGCCAGCCCCCGGAAGGCAAAAAAGGCTGCCATTTTTAGCCCCCTTGGGCAGGCGCACCCTGCGGTAGCCGTCCAAGGTGGGGACCAGGACGACGGCGCCCCGGACCGCTTCGGCAAAGGAGACCTTCACCTGGCAATAAATGTCGTAACCCTTGCGAGTAAAGAATTCGTCCGGGGCCACGTGGATGACGACTTCCAGGTTGCCCGGCGCGCCGTGATCAAAGCCGTTGCCGCCCTCGCCTTCCAGACGCAAGCGATCCCCGTCTTCGGTGCCTGGGGGGATGCGCAGCAGGTATTCGCGTTTACCCTGGGTCATCCCCTGCCCCTGGCAATGGCAGCACACCTGGGCAATGATCTGGCCCCGGCCCCGGCAGGTCTGGCAGACCGGCCCGAAGCGCAGCAGCCCCGGCCCGCCATAACGGCGCCCCCGGCCCTGGCAGTGGGGGCAAGGGACGTAGCCGCTCCCCGGGGCCAGGCCTGTGCCCTGGCAGGACCGGCAGTTAAGAGGGCGGTCCACCAGAATTACTGTCTGAGTCCCCCGCACCGCGGCGGCCAGGGAGATTTGCAGGTCGTAGCGAAAATCGACGCCCGCGGCTTGCCGGAAAGGGGCCGCCCCTCTGGCAATCCCGAAGAAATCCTCGAAGAGTTCGTCGCTCCTGGTAAACCTGGGCCGGCGAAGATTGTCCGCCGCCGCCTGGGACCGGGCACGGGCTTGCTGGATGGTTTCGTAGGCTTCCGTCAGCCGGCGAAATTGGGGGGCGGCCGCCGGGTCATCGGGATGGTGGTCCGGATGGCATTGGCGCGCCAGAGCCCGGTACCGCCGGCGCACCGCTTCCAGGCTGGTCCTGGAGGATACTCCCAAAATGAGGTAGCATTCCCGAATAGTCATGGTCAATCTGCGGGCCCCGCGGCCGCGCCGGCCATCAAACCACCCACCATGGCGGCTTTATCCGGATCGCCGGCCAGTTCATAAGCGCGCCGGGCAAAACTAAATTTCCCCTGGTCCAGGGCCTTTTCCGCCACCAACCGCCAGGTTTTTGGGTCCTGAGGACCCAGGCGGCTCAACAAGAAGGCGTCTCCCGTCTTCAGGCAATGGTTTTTAATTTTTTCCAATCTTTCATTATCGCGGCACTTCATGAAAAATTCCAGGGCATCCTGCCACCAGCCCAGGGAAAAAAACTTTTCCCCATATTGCCGGCAAAGCTCCGGGCGCAACTCCGGGTCATTAAGGAGCCGGCGCTTTTTCAAGCAGCCGGGAAGGCCCTTGGGCAAAGCCTGGAATGGCTGGGCAGACCTGGACATAATTCAACCTAACCTAAAATGATTTTATAAAATATCTCAATGGTCTTGTAAACTGTAATTTTCCGGAGTTTCCCAGGCGCAGTGGGGTAGCCTGGAAATTGTTGACTTTCCGCCGGCCATTGGATAAGGTAGACATGTCTCTTTTTATTTTAACCAGTATTTCCGGTGCTTTTTTGGTTACTTCGGTTAAGAATCCCTATTTCTTTTGCAGAAAATAGCAGAGGCACTTAAGCTCGGCTTCCTATCCACGGTGAGGCGGGATAGAGCCCCATCCCTCTCTATGCAGATGATTAAGCGGATACTGAAGCGGTTTCGCGAGGCCCGGGGTCTCCACAAGGCTACGGTTAAAATCGATTTTTTCCCCGAAGATCAGGTGGCCCCGCAGATCTTCTGGCATCGCACCCAGAACCCTGAGAAAGACACGATTCCCCTGCTGGTTTGCGGCTATGCCCGCTTTTTGTATGAACTGGCGGAATTAAACGAAGTCCGGGTAGCCCGGGAACTGATCAGCTTCCTCGAGCAGGTGTGCAAACGGGTGTTGACCGAGGCCGGCCCGCCGCGGCGGGTCCAACTGCCTTTGGGGCAATTGCGCCTGGTGAATGAGGCGGGCCAGCCGGCGCTACGCACCTATCAGATGGAGTTCTTTGAGATTGCCGGGGGCAACTACCGCCTGGAGTATAGCGGCAGCCTGGGGAAGGAGGGTTTTTACCTGCCCGGGGCCTTCCTGGCCTTGCTGCAATCTTGCCTGGATCATCTGGGCGACGACGCCCTGCGGCAACTGACCCAAAGCCTGGGGCGTTTGCACGACTACTACCGCATGCGGCGGGATTTCTGGGAGGGGGGGGCGCTTATGTCCGGACCGGCCTACGCCCTGGGAAAGGAGCAGTTGCGGGCGGAGGAGGCGGATAACTAGGCCAGGCGCCGGCGGCGCTATGGTTTTCCTGACCATTAACCGGGGCACAATTGGCCGGGGCCGAGGGGGACAACTTCAGGGCACCGTCGACGGTGCCCTGATTTTTTTCAGGCCGAGACCCGTTGCATCAGGCTGGCCTTAAGGCGGTCGAACTCCTCGGCGCTGATGACCCCCTCGTCCCGCAGGCGGATAAAGCCTTCCAGCTCTTCCCGGAAGCGCTCGGGCGGCAAGGTGGGCGGCACCTCTTCGGCCTCGGCCTCCAGGAACAGGGGACCTTCCAGGGCCAGGGGGCGTGGCTGGCCGGGCAGAGTCGTGGCAGTCAAAGTCTCCTGCCCGTAATAACGCAGGGTGAAGGCGCCGTTAAGCAGGGAGATTTCCACGTTCTTCCCGTTCTTGGCCGCTTCTCGCATCAGATCATGGAACTGGGTCCCCTGCGCGGCAATTTTGGCCCTGATGGTCTCCCAGAGGCGGTAGATGCGCCAGCCGAGCAAGCCGCAAATGGCGGCAAAGCCGAGAAACAGCCAGACACTAAGCCCGAGTAAGCTGGTGAGCCAGACCAGGAGAATAATGAGCACAAAGGGAATGGCGATGAGAAAAATCAGCAGGCTGTAAAAATTAGCCAGGTTTACCGAGCTATTGACCGTGGGGTCTGGAGGCTCTTTCTTAAGGCTGGAGAAAAAGTTGCCCATCTTTAGTTTCGCCTGGCGAATTTTCGGTTTCGAGTTTTAAAAAATCTGGGGCTTACCAAGGTTGCAGTATAAAGGTTAGCACTTTTTTTGGGAGTTGCAAGTTAAGAATGAGCCGGCGGGCGGCCAGGACGCCTGCCTAGGGCGACCTGGCGGGTCGCCCCTACGCCGCGCTGAAGAAGGCCCGGTAGGCCTTGAAGGTCATATAAAGGTCCGCCTTGGAGGCCACTTCAAAGGGCGAATGCATGGAAAGCAGCGGGGTGCCGCAGTCAATGATCTCCAGGCCGTGGATGGCCAGGTACTTGGCGATGGTGCCGCCGCCGCCTTCATCCACCTTGCCCAACTCGCCCGCCTGCCAGATGACGTCGTTTTCCTGAAAGATCTGGCGGAGCCAGGCGACGTATTCGGCGTTAGCCTCGCTGGTGTAATATTTGCCGCCGCTGCCCCCGTATTTATGCAGGCCGACCCCATAGCCCAGGCGGTTGGCGTTGCGCTTCTCATGCACCTCGGGGAAATCCGGGTCAATGCCGCCGGTGACGTCGGCGGAGAGGGCCCGGGAGGCCAGCAGCACCCGGCGGCGTCCCAGGGGGCTCTCACCCTGGCGCTCCAGCAAGAGTTCGACAACTTCCTCCAGGAGGCAGGCCCTGGCGGAGGTGCTTCCTTCGGAGCCGGTCTCCTCTTTATCATAGAACAGGGCCACACCGGTGTGCTCCGGTTCCTGGACTTCCAGAATAGCCGCCAGTTCGGCGTAAGCGCAGGCGCGGTCGTCCTGGCCATAGGCCCCTACCAGGCTGCGGTCCCACCCGAGGTCCCGGGCCGGGCCGGCGGGCACGACCTCCACTTCGGCGCTGGTGAAGTCCTCTTCGGTGATCCCGTAGCGTTCTTCCAGGAGTTTCAGAAAGTGAAGTTTGAAGCGTTCCTTGGTGTCGTCATTGCCCAGGGGCAGGGAGCCGGCCAGGACGTTGAGCTTCTCGCCTTCGAAGGCGTCGGCCACCTTCTTGTCCATCTGGGCCTTGCGGGCCAGGTGGGGCAGTAGGTCCAGGACGGTGAAGACCGGCTCGCCCGGGTCTTCGCCGATCACCAGACTGACGGTCTCGCCGCCGGGCTTGAGGACGACGCCGTGGAGCGCCAGGGGTCGCGCCAGCCACTGGTATTTCTTGATTCCCCCATAATAGTGGGTCTTTAGGAAGGTCAGGTCGGTGTCCTCATAAATGGGATAGGGTTTCAGGTCCAGGCGGGGGGAGTCGATATGGGAGCCCACGATCCGCAGACCGGCGCTTAAGGGGCGCTGGCCCTGGACCACCAGGGCCACGCATTTTCCTTTGAAATTATAAAAGGCCTTGGGCCCCGGGGCCCGGGAGGCCAGATCGACAAAGCCGCGGGCCTGGGCCTGGCGGAGGACCTCCTGCACCGCCTCCCGCTCGGTCTTGGCCCGGTCCAGAAAGGTCTTGTAATGGTCGGCGTAGGAAAAGATGGCGCCGCGCTCGGCCTGGTCCACCCGGTCCCAGACCAGTTTCTGACTCACCGCCAGGCGCTCCCGCAATTGTTTGAGTTCGTCTTTTTCCTGGATTTCCATGGTGCATCCCCTTGGAGCAAAGATTTATCTCACGCAAAGGCGCAAAGAAAAGGCTCTAGGAATTATAATACCGCCATTAGTAGCACAGGCTGGAAAGCCTGTGCTACCAGAATTTGTTAAAGGTGCGTAAGACGCACAAACTCCGGTGACCAATATTGCAAATTTGTGTCACTATGTCATAACATGAAATCCTGGTGAATACAATGGAGCTGCTTTGGGTAGTATTCGCCTTGACTTAACCAGGAAAAATTAATAAAATAAATATATAGATCGTCTATACTGCGAGAGTGGCGGAATTTGGCAGACGCACTGGACTTAGGATCCAGCGGTGCAGCCGTGGGGGTTCGAGTCCCCCCTCTCGCACCATCCCGGCGGGGAAGATTTTTGGTAAGTGAGACCGGGGTTCCCCTCCAAGAACCTTAAATACGCGAAGATGGTGAGCTAATATCATGACCCAAAGCGCAGTAAAGGTAGAAGTCGAAACCTTGAGCGAAGTAAAACGGAAACTGCTGATTGAGGTGCCCTCGTCTGAGGTGTCCGAGGAAGTGGACCGGGCCTACCGGGAGTTGGGCAAGCGGGCCAAGATTAAGGGCTTTCGGCCCGGCAAGGCGCCCCGGTCAGTCCTGAAGCTATATTACCAAAAGCAGATCGACCAGGACGTGTCCGACGCCCTGGTGCGCCGCTCCCTGAATGAGGTCCTGAAGGAGCAGGACCTTAAACCGGTGAACCTGAGTTGGCCGGAGCCGCCGCCGGCGGTGGTGCCGGGCCAGGATTACCGCTATAGCGTGGAACTGGAGGTCACCCCAAAATTTGAGGTGCAAGATTACCAGGGCCTGGAGCTGTCGGCCCCCCCGGTGGAGGTGTCTGACGACGAAGTGGCGGCCCGGCTGGAGGAAATCCGCCAGCAAAACGCTTTGCTGAAGCCCCCGCGGGAGAGCCGGCCGGTGCAGACCGGCGACTTTGTGGTCCTGGATTACCAGGCCTATTTTGCCGGGCAGCCGGCGGAGGCCGGCAAGGCCGAAGGCACTTATGTCGAGGTGGGGTCTGGCAAGTTCAACGCCGACTTCGAAAAGAGTCTCCTGGGGCTCCAGGAAGGGGCGGAAAGCCGCTTTCCGGTGGACCTCCCCAACGACTTTGCCAATCCGCTGCTGGCTGGCAAGTCGGTGGAATTTCAGGTAAAGATTCTGGAAGTGAAAGAAAAAGTGGTCCCTGACCTGGATGATACCTTCGCCAAGAGCCTGGGCGGAAATTTTCCCTCCCTGGACGCCTTGCGCCAGGTGGTCCGAGAGGATATTATAAAAAGTAAGGAGCGGGAGCGGCAGGCAATTTTAGAACATCAGGTGCAAGAGCAGTTGATCGCCCGGCATGTCTTTGAGCTGCCGCCGTCGCTAATCCAGCAAGAACAGGAGAATCTCTTCCGGGAGCAGTGGGAGCGCTATAATCAGTACGGCCTGAATCCGGCGCAAATGGATCATACCACGCTGTTGGAGGTCCTGAAGCCCATGGCCGAGCGCCGGGCGCGGGTCAAAATCCTCCTGGAGCGCCTGGCGGATCAGGAGGGCCTCAGCGTGGAGGACGCCGAAATGGAGGCCACTCTGGCCCGGATTGCGGTCCATGGCGGCAAGGACGTCAACGAGGTCCGCAAGTTTTATCAGGAACGAGGCCTGATGGGGCCCCTCCTGGAGCAGCTCCGGGGGGAAAAGACCATGAAGCTGCTGCTGGACCGGGCCAGGATCAGCGATACGCCCCAGGCGGAGGCCGCCTCCCCGGAGGCCAAGGAATAAGATGCAGTTAATCCCCATAGTGGTGGAGCAGAGCAGCCGGGGAGAGCGGGCTTACGATATCTATTCCCGCCTCCTCAAGGACCGGATCGTCTTTTTGGGCACGGGCATCAACGATGACGTGGCCAACCTGGTCATCGCCCAGTTGCTCTTTTTAGAAGCGGAGGACCCGGATAAGGAAATCAACTTTTACATCAATTCTCCCGGAGGTCTGGTGAGTTCCGGCATGGCCATCTACGACACCATGCAGTACATCAAGTGCCCGGTGGCCACCCTGTGTATGGGCCAGGCGGCCTCCATGGGGGCGCTGCTGCTGGCCGCGGGAGAGCCGGGCAAGCGGTTTGCCCTGCCCCATGCCCGGATTTTGATTCACCAGCCCCTGGGCGGTTTTCAGGGTCAGGCTACTGACGTGGATATCCAGGCCCGGGAGATTCTGAGGCTGCGGGAAGAGCTGAATGAAATCATGGCAAAGCACACCGGTCAGCCCATCGACCGGATCAACCGGGACACTGAACGCGATTTTTATATGTCCGGCCAGCAGGCCAAGGAATACGGCCTGATCGATGACGTAATTGTGAAACGGGAGGTGGGAAAGCTCTCCCCTATTCGGCCGGGGGTATAAAAATTGCATCACTGGAAGTTGCCGTCGGAGCAGAACAATATTTTACTCTGGCGGGGCAGCATAGCCAAACCCGGCAAGGACCATGAGGCCTTAGGGGTTTGGGGAGGAACCATATGAGCAAGCGGGGCATTGACAAGAATGCCGATTTACTCTGTTCTTTTTGCGGAAAGAGCCAGGGAGAGGTGAAGAAGCTCATCGCCGGCCCCGGCGTTTACATCTGCGACGAGTGCATTGAGCTGTGTAATGACATCATCGCCGAGGAATACGAAAAGGACGAAGCCAGACACTCCCGGCTTTCCATCCCGGAACCGGCCAGCATTAAGAAACAGATCGACGAATACGTCATCGGCCAGGAACGGGCCAAGAAAATCCTGTCCGTGGCCGTCTATAATCACTATAAGCGCATCAACGCCGGCACGGACCTGAACGGGGTGGAGCTGCAGAAGAGCAACATCCTCCTCCTCGGCCCCACCGGCTCCGGCAAGACCCTGTTGGCCCAAACCCTGGCCCGGATCCTGAACGTGCCGTTCGCCATTGCAGACGCCACCACCCTGACGGAAGCCGGCTATGTGGGCGAAGACGTGGAGAATATCATCCTCAACCTGCTCCAGGTGGCGGATTACGATGTGGAGAAGACCTCGCGGGGCATCGTCTACATCGACGAAGTGGATAAGATTGCCCGCAAGACCGACTCGCCTTCCATCACCCGGGATGTCTCCGGCGAAGGGGTGCAGCAGGCCCTGTTGAAGATCATCGAAGGCACCATGGCTTCGGTGCCGCCCAAAGGCGGCCGCAAGCACCCGCAACAAGAATTTATCAAGGTGGATACCACCAACATCCTGTTCATCTGCGGGGGCGCCTTCAACGGGCTGGAGGACATCATCGGCGCCCGCATCGGACGCAAGTCCATGGGTTTCGGGGCCGACATCCAGAGCCGGGCCCAGCGGCCCTTAGGGGAGATTTTGGTGCAGGTGCAACCTCAGGACCTGCTGAAATTCGGGCTTATCCCCGAATTTGTCGGCCGCCTGCCAGTTCTGGCCACCCTGGACGAACTGAGTGAGGACGCCCTGGTGCGCATCCTGAAAGAACCCAAAAACGCCTTGGTGAAACAGTATCAGAAGCTCCTGGAACTGGATCAGGTCAGCCTGAGATTCGCCGACGACGCCCTGGTGGCTGTGGCCAAAGAGGCCCTGAAACGCAAGTCCGGGGCCCGGGGTCTGCGGGCCATTCTGGAAAAGGCTATGCTGGACCTGATGTACGAATTGCCCTCCGTGAAGGAGGTGCAGGACTGCCTCATCACCGAAGAGTTCATTACCAAACATGCTGCCCCCATCCTGACCTACCGGTCGGAGGAAGAGGCCTGGGATAAACCTGGAGTGGCGGTGCAATAATGATTTTTAGACTTCCCAAGTCGCGGATTCCTGGAGAACCGGACCGGCGCCATATCGTGACCGTGCCGATGCTCCCGTTGCGGGATATTGTGATTTTTCCCCATATGGTGGTGCCGCTGTTCATCGGCCGGGAGCGCTCCATCCATGCCTTAGAATACGCCATGGGGCAGGAAAAGCATATTCTGCTCTGCACCCAGAAAGACCCGCGTAAAGATGAACCCCGGGAAAACGAAGTCCACCGGTTGGGCACCCTGGCCGCGATCCTGCAACTGTTGCGTCTGCCGGATGGCACCGTCAAGGTCCTGGTGGAAGGCAAAACCCGGGCGGTCGTGCGGCAATTTCTCCTGAGTTCCCAGTTCTTTCAGGTGGAAGCGGAGGAGATTTTCGAGTACTGGGAGGTCAACTCGGAAACTGAGGCCCTGCGCCGGGCCGCGGTAACCGCCTTTGAGATTTACGGCAAACTGAACAAGAAGGTGCCCCAGGAAGCCACCCAGAACCTCGCCAGCCTGGATGACCCCGGACGCCTGGCGGACCTAATCGCCGGACATCTGGTCCTCAAGTCGGATGAAAAACAGGCGCTCCTGGAGACTCTGGACGCCAACCGCCGCCTGGAGGCCGTCGTCTCCCTGATTAATCGGGAAAACGAAATCCTCCAGATTGAAACCCGCATCAAGAACCGGGTCAAGAAACAGATGGAAAAGACCCAGCGGGAATACTATCTCAATGAGCAGATGCGGGCCATCCAGAAGGAGATGGGGGAAAAAGAGGACCTGAAGGGCGAAATCCAGGATCTGGAGCGCCGGATCCGCCGTAAGAAAATGAGCGCTGAGGCCACCACCAAGACTAAACATGAGCTGAAGAAGCTCAAGTTCATGAGCCCCATGTCCGCCGAAGCCACGGTCTCCCGCAATTACGTCGACTGGATACTGTCGCTGCCCTGGTACGAACGCACCCGGGACAAGCTCGATTTGACCGAGGCCGAAAAGATCCTTCACGAAGACCATTACGGCCTGGAAAAGCCCAAGGAACGCATCCTCGAGCACCTGGCAGTCCAGAGCCTGGTGAAAAAGCTGAAGGGCCCCATCCTCTGCCTGGTGGGGCCGCCGGGAGTGGGCAAGACCTCGCTGGCCAAGTCCGTGGCCCGGGCCCTGGCACGCAACTTCGTGCGCCTTTCCCTGGGCGGCGTGCGGGACGAAGCCGAGATTCGGGGACACCGGCGCACTTACATCGGCGCTCTGCCCGGAAAGATCATCCAGTGCTTGAAGAAGGCCAAGAGCAACAACCCGGTCTTCTGCCTGGATGAAGTGGACAAGATGAGCACTGATTTCCGGGGCGACCCCTCCGCCGCGCTCCTGGAAGTCCTGGACCCGGAACAGAACTTCGCCTTCAACGACCATTATCTTGACCTGGACTACGATTTGTCGGAAGTGTTGTTTATCACCACCGCCAACAACCTGTACTCCATCCCCCCGCCTTTGCAGGACCGCATGGAGATCATCCGGCTGCCGGGCTACACCGAGGTCGAGAAGCTGCTGATCGCCCAACAGTTCCTGCTCCCCAAACAATATAAGGCCAACGGTCTGACCCCGGAAAATATCCACTTTTCGGAAAACGCCATCCTGACCGTCACCCGGCAATACACCCGGGAAGCCGGGGTGCGCAACCTCGAGCGGGAAATCGCCTCCATCTGTCGCAAAGTGGCCCGGGAAGTGGCCTCCAAGGCGGGGGACCACCAGGTCAAGGTGAACAGCCAGGCGGTGCCCAAGTACCTGGGGGTGCCCAAATACCGCTTTGGCCGCACCGAGGAAGCCGATGAGATTGGTCTCACCACCGGGCTGGCCTGGACAGAATTCGGCGGCGAGCTGCTGCAGACGGAAGTGGTGGTGATGCCTGGCCGGGGCAAACTCTTGATTACCGGCAAGCTGGGCGAGGTCATGCAGGAATCGGCCCAGGCTGCCTTGAGCTACGTGCGTTCCAAAGCGGAGAACCTCGGCCTGGCGCCAGACTTTTACCGCGATATTGATATTCACGTCCACGTCCCCGAGGGGGCGATCCCCAAGGACGGCCCCTCCGCCGGCATCACCATCGCCACCAGCATCGCCTCGGCCCTCTTGAAGATTCCGGTGCGCCGGGAGCTGGCCATGACCGGGGAGATCACCCTGCGGGGCCGGGTGCTGCCCATCGGCGGCCTCAAGGAAAAGATCATCGCGGCCCACCGCCACCAGATTAAGACGGTCCTCATCCCCCGGGATAACGAGAAAGATATTAAGGAGATTCCGGCCCGCATCCTGAAGGCGGTGGAACTGGTGCCCGTGGATCACATGGACGAAGTGTTGAAAAAAGCCCTGATTATGGACGACCCGGAAAGCCTGTTCAAGGTTGCGGCGCCGCCGGCTCCGGAACCCCTCTTCGTGCCTGCCGAATTGCCCGGGGTGGAGGAGATTCAGGCGCATTGAAGAAGTGAGCCTTAAGCAGTGAGCCGTGAGCAGTAACCCCAGTATTGGCTTATTTATTTAATGATTAACGAAATCCTCGGTCTCTGGCCCTAAACTTGGCAGTCAAAAGCCCCAAAAACTGCTCACTGCTTACGGCTCACTTTCCCTCTTGACAGCCGGGCCGCCATAGGTAATATTACCGGGGCGGGCGGATAGCTCAGCGGGAAGAGCATCGGCCTTACAAGCCGGAGGTCACAGGTTCGAGCCCTGTTCCGCCTACCAGTTTTTTAGTTCAAAGGTCCTGGTTCAAAGGTCAAAGGTTTTGATAACTTCGGCTGGATTTGGGTTTTAACTTTTACCTTTCCACCTTGAACCTTGAACAGCTGATTTCGGGGGCGTAGTTCAGTTGGTTAGAACGCCGGCCTGTCACGCCGGAGGTCGCGAGTTCGAGTCTCGTCGTCCCCGCCAAGAAAATTCAAGGGCTTAGATGAATTTCTAAGCCCTTTCTCTTTTGCTTAAAAATCAATTCCCCACACTATTTCCCACAAGGAAGACCTAAAGAGGGGTAAAAAGGGGAGAGATTGAGTCCTTGTAACTCTGCCGATGATCTGTGCCGGTGAGATTTTTTTGCGAGGTGGGCTTGGTTAATATGGTCCTCTAAGGCCCAAGGTAAGGGGGCGCTCCCTTATCGCCTCTCCTGGGCCGTCTCAGGGGTCATTTATGCCGGGAAAGGGGGAAGCCAAGGGAGAGAAGCATGGGGAAAGGGGGCTACCATGCCGCCTCGGGCCTCTCATGGATCGGGGGTCTTAGGAAATAATTCAGGTTTGGAAAGGCGGGGCCTGGGACCCACCTCAGACCCGCATGCACCCCCTGTGGGAAACCGGAGTCCCATTATTTGTTATCGGCCACAAGGGCAGGCTTGTGAAATCCGGGGGAAAATTCAGATTTTGGGGAGGTAGGGCCGGGGCATTGGGGTTAGCAGAATCGGCGACAAGAATCACCCGGAGTCCCCCCATGCCCCTTTTGGGGGCCAGTTAGAAATTGCGAAAGCCTATACGCCCACCAAATATAATTTTTGCCTTATTGGTATCGTTATCTCGGCGATTTCTTGGGCTGTGCGGAGGCTTGTGAAGCACAGAAAAGGCAGGGCCATGGTTGACCCTGCCTGCATTTGTCCCTGAGATGGAATGGCTGGTTAATTTTTCCTGAACCGCCTCCATCCCACCAACCCCAGGAGGCCGGAGCCGAGCAGCAGCAGGGTGGAGGGCAGAGGCGTGGGCGCCGGCCCTTCGGACAGCGCCAAGGAGATCCTCACGTCCCCACTATACCACCAGTTAGTTGTTCCATCTTGCAGTTTCCATGGAACGCCGTTGGTTTCACCATAGTCCATCCATAAGACACCGTTGACGGCTCGCCAAAAGGGGCTGTTACGTTGCGTTCCTCCCGTGGGATCGATGTAATAAAGGGTTCCACTATTGGTCACTGAGTCCCAGGTTAAACCCGTTACGGTCAAAAGGTGGCTTTTCCCAGGGGAGATAATCTGTCCGTTATTTAGGTTTGCTTGGTTCCAGTCGATCACCAGCCCTTGAGAATTGCTCAAAGCGTTATACAAAAAGGCCTCCGTGGGATAGGTGGGGTCCATGCTTACCCATCCGGGCTGATACCTGGCCCCAGTCCATCCCCCCGGCGGATTGTTGTTCACCTGATCCGGTACCGGTATCATTTGCGCAGCATAGATAGTCTTGCCCGGTATTTTTTCATTGATATAGGTGTACATCCCCCAGACCTGGTCACGAAAACGAGAAGAAGCACCGGTTATATTACTGCCAACCTTCGTAACCTGCACATTCAAATAATTTGAGCCACCCAGGGTCACCGCGGTGTTGGCCATGGTATTCTCCGAGTAGTCGGACACCAGGTTAAGGCCATAAATACTTGGATAGGCCTTTTGCAGATAGACCAGGGCGTTGGTATATGCGGTTACCTGGCACCCATAACCACCATACGTAGTCGTTATGATCGGATTCTCTTGACTTAGATTGCCAAATAGCGAAACATCTGTGAGCGAAGTTCCCTCATACACCGTGAAAGAATTCGCCTGGGCCCCGGCGGTAAGGCCCAAAAGGATTGCAAGACAGACTGATAATGTCTCGAGTAATATCCTGAATCTTTCCATTGGATACCCCTTTCCAACCTGGCCCTTAAGACCTCTGGCTTTCCGTCCCCACCTCACGGCGGGTTTGGTTTTTTCTCGGATTCCATGCTAAGCACACTTTTTTAGGAATGTCAATCGAAATTTACAATTAATTAGGGGGTAGGGCTTGGGTCCCCCTTAGGCCCCCATAGCCCCCAGGCTCAAAATAGGAGTCCCATGATTCGTAATCGGCCACGGGGACAGTTTTGTGAAATCCGGGCAAAAAAGAATAGGCGAGCCTGGGGGAAAATGGTTGACAGATTGTTCATTGTTTGATAATGAAACGAAAAACATTGAACAATAATCCGGCCATGGATGATCCCGTTCTGCAATACCAGATTTTGGCAGCCGTTCAGGAAAACGACGGCAACGTGACCCAGAGGCACATCTCTCGCCAACTGGGACGGAGCGTGGCCTCAATCAATTTTGCCCTGCGCCTGTTGGCGGTCAAGGGCTACATCAAAATTTCGGGGGCCAATCTCCGCAACTTACGCTACCATCTCACGCCCAGCGGCTTGCTGCAAAAATCCATCCTGGCTTACAATTTTTTCAAACGTCAGAGCGCCCTGTACGAAGAAGCGAGAAAGACCCTCCTGGGAAAGCTGGAGGCTTTGGCGACCGAGGGGGTGCAGCGGGTGGCGGTCTATGGCTGGACGCCTTTCACCGAAGCGGCCATTCTTTACCTCATTTCTGAGGGCATCCAGGTGGTGGCTTTGTATGTGGAGGACGTTTCCGTGGTTTACCCCAATCGGATTCCGGCGAGGTCCTTGGACGAGTTTCAGGCGGACTGCGACGCCCTGGTGTTATTGGAGCCGCTGCCCCGCGCCAAAGAGGGGATGATCGAAATCAAACAAGTAGCTGGTTTTCCCGTCCTTTAGGAAAAGTGGTCACTAAAACTCAGGTAGGCTGAGTAACCCGTTTTTAAGAGCCCGGCAAGACGAAGGGGCCAGAAGCAGCGGTTCCTAAGGATATAACGATTAAATCAAGGGACGAAAAGGATTGAAGATGCCTGGTAGTGCTCCCGCTAAAGTTGCGGTAATAGGGGCAGGACACTGGGGAAAAAACCTGGTTCGTAACTTCTTTCAATTAAATAGCTTGAGCCTGGTTTGTGAACCAGACCTCGCAGTCTGCGCCGGTGTGGAAAAGACTTATCCCGGGGTCGCCACCTGCGTTGAGTTTTCGGAGGTTTTGGAAAATCCGGAGTTGGATGCGGTGGCCATTGCCACTCCAGCAGTTTCCCATTATCCGATAGCTAAGGCGGCGTTATTAGCCGGTAAAGATGTTTTTGTTGAGAAGCCTTTGGCTTTAGAGGTTTCAGAAGGGCAGGAGTTGGTGACCTTGGCCGAACAACAGCAGAGGATTCTGATGGTGGGGCATATCCTTCTTTATCATCCGGCCATCCGCAAACTCAAAGAGCTGATTGACTCCGGGGCCTTAGGCCGGATCCAGTATCTGTATTCTAACCGTCTTAATATTGGTAAGATTCGCGTCGAAGAAAATATCCTTTGGAGTTTTGCTCCCCATGATATCTCCGTTATCCTGTTCCTTTTAGGAGAGATGCCCGAGGAAGTGAACTCCCACGGCGCCCAGTATTTACAACAGAACGTGGCCGACGTCACCATGACTAACCTGGCTTTCCCCCAGGGGGTCAAAGGGCATATCTTCGTCAGTTGGCTCCATCCCTTCAAGGAGCAGATGTTGGTTGTGGTAGGTGATAAGAAAATGGCCGTGTTCAACGACATCTCCACGGACGAGAAATTGGTGCTCTATCCCCACCGAATCGATTGGATTGAACGGCTGCCCGTGGCGCGCAAGGCCGAATGCGAAGTGGTGCCTTTAGTCATGAGCGAACCGCTCAAAGAAGAATGCACCCACTTTCTTGACTGCATTCGCACCCACACCCGACCCCGAACCGATGGGGAAGAGGGTTTGCGAGTGCTGAAGGTTCTCCAGGCTTGCCAGCGGTCCCTGGACCAGAGAGGCATGCCAATGAAAATTGCGGCCGGCGCCCCGGGGGCCGAGACCTTGCCTTTCTTTGTGCATGAGACTGCGGTGGTCGATCAGCCCAGCCAGATCGGCCCTGGCACCAAGATCTGGCACTTTTCCCATATTCTTAAAGACTGTCACCTCGGGGAAAACTGCAACATCGGCCAAAACGTGGTCATCGGCCCCGGAGTTACTTTGGGCCGTGGTTGCAAGATTCAGAACAACGTTTCCGTCTACCCCGGTGTTACCCTGGAGGATTACGTCTTTTGCGGTCCCTCCATGGTCTTTACCAATGTTTTCAATCCCCGGGCCCATATTCGCCGGATGGATGAAATGCGTCCCACTCTGGTCAAAACCGGGGCGACCATCGGCGCCAATGCCACCATTCTCTGCGGCACCACTCTGGGCCGCTATGCTTTTGTGGGGGCCGGGGCGGTGGTTACCAAAGACGTCCCGGATTACGCCATGGTAGTGGGCAATCCTGCCCGGCAAATCGACTGGATATGTGCCTGCGGCGTTAAGCTGAACCACGAGCTTCGCTGCGAGGCCTGCGGGCAGCGCTTTGCCAAGGAAGGGGAGGGCCTGCGGCCGCAGGGTTCTGAGGGGTAGGTTTTTCAAATTGGGGGGAAATAACCTTTCCCGAGATTTTATAAGAAAGTGTAATACTGCCCTTTAAGTATATCTATAAAGATATCATATTCTCGGTTAATGGGAGCAATTAGGTTGGTTTGGGTTAAGAGGATCATATTATTCTTATTAGTTATTCTGTCTTTTGGGTGTATTCTTAAATTTGTAAAAAATGTGCCTTATTTTTATATCTTTATAGAGCTTTTCTTAATATTGATGGTCATTGCCATCAAATCCAGGAAATCTCCAAATCAAAAAGCATTATTAATTAATTTTGCTGCCATAGTTCTGGCCCTTGGTCTGGGGGAAGCGTATTTTGCAGGTTGGCAAGAGTTTGGGCTTTTCCAAAATGATAGGAAGGTAGTGCAGGAGGGAACCTATACACTAGGATCTTTCTTCAAAAATGATCAAGTGAGAGGCTATGCCATTGCGGAAAACGCCAGGACTAGCTCAAAATTGACTATTGGCAATAAGGTAATTTATGATGTTATTTATACGACAAACCAAAATGGCTTAAGAATATCGCCTCATGATACAAATTTATATTTTAGAAATCAGAAAAAAGATTTCAAGAATGTGGTATTTTTTGGTTGTTCTTTTACGCTAGGAGAAGGGGTGAATGATGATGAAACCCTTCCTTATTTATTTGAAAAAAAATCAGCAGGGGAATATAGATCTTATAACTTTGGCTTATATGGCTATGGACCGCATCAAATGCTTCGAATTTTGGAAACGGGGTTGTTAGATTCCATCATTACTGACAGGAAACCCTCTATAGCGATCTATCAGGCGCTGATGGAACATATTCCCAGGTCCTCAGGGAAATATCCCTATTTTTTATGGGATGTAAATGGTCCTCATTATGAGCTAACCTCTTCAGGGCAGGTTGAGTATGCCGGGAAATTTAATGACAGTTTTATCTCCAAAATTAAATTTAAACTATATAGAGAACTTGCCAAATCATATCTATTGTCAAGAAATACTTGGATGAAAAGACTGATCGGATGGGATATTAATAAATCTGATATGGATTTGTTCGTCAAAATAATAATAAAATCAAAACAAATTTTTACAACGAAATATGGAGGTGATTTTTATGTCCTGATTTGGCCTGATGATAGCGAGAATTATAAATATGTTATCTCAAAATTGGCGGAAAATCATATTTCAATCATTACAACAGACACGATATTCAATAAATATGATGATCCAAAGGAAAAATACCGGTTAAAAATTGATAATCATCCTACGAAACTGGCGTATGAGAGAATTGCCAAATATCTCTTATCATATGTAAATAAACAATCATTTAATAAATGATAGGATAGACACCTCGTGGGATATTTTCTGGGTGTTGTTATCTAATTTCCTGATATTGTTTGAAATATGAAAGATTTAATATCTTTCCCTATTTTATTTGAAATAACTATCTTTTCGATAGCGTTATTTTCTCTTTATAATCGTAAATTCCCAAAAAGCGAGTCTTTATGTTATGCAATTATCAGTTGCATATTAATTTATTCAGTATTAATCCAGATATTCTTTCTTATAAATTTGATAAAATATTTCTATCTATGCGATTTGGCTATTGTAATCTTATCCATATTTTTAGTAATTAATAATAAAGATAAAATCTATTCATTGGTAAACAAAATAGTTTATCTAGTGAAAACTTATAAATTATTGTACCCTTTTATGGCTATATATTTATATCTTCTAGTTCAAGCCATATTGTTGCCTCCTAATAACTATGATAGTATGAGTTATAATTTAGCCAGAGTATTATTAATGATAAAAGAAAATAGTCTCTTTTTAAGTAATTTCTCTATTTATCACCAAGCAAACCTGGTACTAGGATATGATATTTTATCATTTTTATTTCTGCGAAATTATTCTGATTTTTGTCTCGGAATCTTTAATTATCTATGTTATATTACAATTATTGTAGGGACTTATTCGCTAGTAAATAAATATTATCAATCAGAGCGGTTAGGTATTTACATTGCCCTGATAATATCATGTTTTACTGAACTTATATTGCAATCGACAAGCACAAAAAACGATATTCCGACTGCGGCAATAGCTGTATCGTGTTTTTTAGCTATCTATAATATTCTAAGGGAAGGGGACAATACAAGTTTATTGATATTAATATTATTTTTACTTTTTGGGATATCAGTTAAAAATTATTTTTTGGCTTTCGGCTTTCCGTTAATAGTGCTATTAACAGTCTATCTTATCATACATCAATGGGATGACATAACTAAGATTATAAAGTATCATAAAAGTAATATCTGCTTATATTTAATGATTGTATTTATTTCATTTACATTGATAGCATTTTTTGGAAATAATTTAATGAAATATGGGAAAATCTTTGGTCATATTAAATTTCTAGAAGCCCACCAGCAAAAAGATGGATTTAAAGGTGCCAGCGCCAATGGTATGCGTTATCTAATACAATCAGTGGAATTTCCAAAGTTTGCATTTTCCGATATGATACAAAAAATGCAGAATAATATTCTTAAGGACCATTATAACATTGGGGCCTATGATTATCTAAAGAAATTAGAACTGACTTCCGATTGGGTACCCAACGAAGATTCCAGCTGGTTTGGACCTCTGGCGCTCTTATTAGTTATTCCCTCAATCATATATTCCATTTTTAAAGGAGAAGGCCTTGTCAGACTTATTGGGATTAATTTGTTATCATTTTATTTATTAGCTTGTTATTTCATCCCTTGGTGTCCTTGGAATAATAGGTTTTTCGATATATTTTACGCTGGCAGCGGTCTCTGTATAGCTTTTTTACTTAAAAACTTTCACCCCAATTTTTTAAAATTACTTCTTGTTATTTCTATGATTGTAGGAATTTACGCCACATTTTTTAATATAAATAAGCCATTTTTTAACATTGAAGGGGTAAAATATAATGTTGGTAAGATTATTTATGATAAATTTTATAAATCCAACATGTTAGCTGAGAAGCTGATGAAATATAAAATAATAATAGAAAAAGGTCATAATAAGAAATCACTTCCAATATTTAATTGGCTATATTATGTTAAAAATAGAAATGCATTTGTAGATGAATATTATAAAAGTGGTATCTGGAGTAAAATTAATAAATCGTTAGAATCTAATCAACCAGTTTTATTATTATGCACCAATGATTGGATATTATCATTTTTATTAAAAAGGCCGGATTTAAACATTGTTGTGGCATCGCCGGATAAAGTTGTAATAAGAAATAAAAAATATGATTTGACGAATGGAGAAAACCTTGGAATAATTAAGGCCAATTTTAAATATTTAATATTGATTGGCATACCTCCATTTTATTATCTAAATAACCTTATACCAGAAATAAATTATAAAGGAGAAGGTCTTTTCGATCGAACTATTTACTTATATAAATTATATTAGGTAAATTGGTCATAGATGCTTCAAACGTGGGAATTTCTCAGGGGGTTCACGTGGCCAAGGATTTATCTTGAGAATCATTAACCTTGCTAATCTCCGAGTGTATCAATGGCGCTAGATAGTTGGCCACAATGTGATTGCCACGATCGGAAAAATGGACTTCGTCACCGAAAATTGGAGCACTTTGGCCGTCAAAGACATTTAAGAGGGAGACGAATCGCATATCTGCAGTATTTGATACCTTTTTCATAATATCATGTAAGTGTTGGCAATAATTTGACATCATCCTGGCCCGGCCGGGAGGGTCGTTGGCGTCTAACAATATTTGCTGTTCGTAAGGGGATAGCGGTTTATTAGTGGCAATGATATTAAGCTGTAGGGCAACAATAACGTGGTGATTCAGGCATTTTCTGGAAGGAGAAAAGATGGGACCGCCCAAACGCATTGAATTTATTGATTTAAAAACCCAACAACAGAAGATCCTCCCTATTCTTATGGAAAGAATCCAGGAGGTGCTGGCGCACGGCCAGTACATCATGGGTCCAGAGGTCAGGGAGCTGGAGGACCGGCTGGCAGTCTATGTAGGAGTCAAACATGCCATTACTTGCTCTTCCGGTACCGATGCTCTGCTTATGGCGTTGATGGCCTACGGGGTGGGGCCGGGAGCGGCTATTTTTACCCCTCCCTTCACTTTTATTGCCACCGCCGAGGTCATTCAGCTCCTGGGGGCTACCCCCGTGTTTGTAGATATCGAGGCCCGCACTTTTAATATTGATCCAGCGGCCCTGGCGCAAACTATCCGCGATCTGGGCCGGAATCCCCGGACCGGCCATCTCAAGCCCCGGGGCATCATTCCGGTGGATCTCTTCGGGCAGCCGGCCGACTACGACAGGATCAACGCCGTCGCCCGGGAGCACGGTCTGTTTGTCTTGGAGGACGCCGCCCAATCTTTCGGGGCCACCTATAAGGGTAAGCGTGCCGGGGCTCTGGCCGAGGTCGCCGCGACCTCCTTCTTCCCGGCTAAACCTTTGGGCAGTTACGGGGACGGGGGGGCCATCTTCACCGATCAAGACGACTTGGCCGGGGTCTTGCGCTCCCTCCGCGTCCATGGCCAGGGCACGCATAAATATGACAATGTGCGGGTAGGCATCAACGGCCGCCTGGACACCTTGCAGGCCGGGATCATTTTAGCCAAAATGGCAATCTTTGACGAAGAACTCAGCGCCCGGCAGGAAGTGGCGCAGCGCTATAGCGAGGCCCTGGCGGGGATGGTGGAAGTCCCCTATGTAGCCCCGGGGTGCACCTCGGTCTGGGCCCAATATTCGGTTCTCAGCGATGCCAAGCCGGCTTTGCTGCAAAAACTGCAGGAAGCCAAGATTCCCGCGGCGGTCTATTATCCCTTGCCCCTGCATCTCCAGGGGGCCTTTGCTCATTTGTCCTATCAAAAGGGGGATTTTCCGGTGAGCGAGCGGGTCGCCCAGCGCATTTTCAGCCTGCCCATGCATCCTTATCTGAATCCGGCGGACCAGGAACGGATCTGTGCGGTCTTGCGCGGCTAACCCGCAGGGGAGCGGGCCAATTCCAAAGGCACTGGCGACCTTAAACTATCACGCCGGGAGCCGGAGCACCTGGGCAGTTTGAGACGCGGTATGGTCCGGCGGTAAAAAGTAAAAATTAGCTGCTAAGTCCACTCATGAATATTGCCAGCATCGTTGGGGCCAGACCTCAGTTTATTAAGGCGGCGGTGATCTCCCGGGCGATTCAGACTCACAATCAAACGGCGGCTCGGTCCTTTCGGATAAAGGAAATTATCATTCATACCGGCCAACACTTTGATGACAATATGTCCCGGATCTTTTTTGAGGACCTGGAGCTCCCGCAGCCGCACCATCATTTGGGCATCAGGGAGCAGAACCATGGGGCGATGACCGGCAGAATGCTGGAAGCGGTGGAAAAAGTTCTCCTGGACGAGAGGCCGGATTGGGTCCTGGTTTACGGGGATACCAATTCCACCCTGGCCGGGGCCCTGGCGGCCGCGAAGCTGCATATTCCGGTAGGTCACGTGGAAGCCGGATTGCGCAGCTATAATCGCCGGATGCCTGAAGAGATAAACCGGGTAGTAACGGACCACATTTCCGCCCTCCTCTTTTGCCCCACGGCAAAGTCCCTGGAAAATTTGCAGCGGGAGGGCTTGGATCGCATCCTCAACCTGCAAGAAGGGGAGGCGGGAATTCCGACTAGTGGTCCTCTAGCAATTTCTCCAAATTTGCCCTTGACTCGGGATAGCCGCCCTTTGGTCTGCAAAGTGGGGGATGTGATGTACGACGCGGCCCTTTATTACGGTCCCAAGGCTGAGCAAACGAGTCAGATTTTGGCAGAATTAAGTTTGGACCGCAAAAGTTATGTACTTGCTACCATGCATCGAGCTGAAAATACCGATGATCCCCGGCGGCTGCGGGCAATTTTTCAGGGATTGGTGGCGATAGCCCGCAAAATGCCGGTGGTGATGCCAGTGCACCCTCGCACCCGCAAAGAACTGAAGCGAGGAAATCTCTTAGCAAGCACCGCCGGGCTAAAATTGCTGGATCCGGTGGGCTACTTGGACATGATCCTCCTGGAAAAGAATGCCAGGGTGATAGTTACGGATTCGGGGGGGGTCCAGAAAGAGGCTTTTTTTTATGGCATCCCCTGTGTCACGGTTCGCCCGGAAACGGAATGGGTTGAACTGGTGGAAATGGGGTGGAACCGTCTGGTGAAGATTGAGACCCGGGCCATTGAACAGGCAGTCATGGAGGCGCGTGAACCAGCGGTTCCCGGCGCTCAGGCAAATATTTACGGAACCGGCAGAGCCGGAAAGCTCATTTGCCATATATTGCTTAATGAGGCCCGGTGGGGAAATTGATTCGGGTACCGGCGCCCTTATAAGAAAAAGGAAGATTCCCATGAAGGTTTGGATTTTGCTCCCGGCATTTAACGAAGAGGATGCTATCCCCATTATCCTCCCCAAAATTAAAGAGGAAATGGAGGCCAGAAAACAGGATTATCGTATCGTGGTGGTAGAGGATGGGAGCACCGACTGCACCCGGGAAATTTTGGAAAACCTGCGGCAGTCTTACCCACTGGATATCATCGAGCACAATTTTAATCGCGGTTTGGGTGAAGCAGAGCGGGATGGCTTTGAATATCTCGCCGAACATGCAGCGGATGACGATATCCTGGTGCGTCTCGATTGCGATGATACCCATGAGCCCCTCTACATTTCCAAATTAATCGAGAAACTGCAGCAAGGCTATGATGTGGTCAACGCTTCCCGCTTTCAGCCAGGCGGGGGGCAGATGGGCCTGGATTTCTATCGAACCATGGTGAGTTATTGTGGTAACGTTTTTATGAAATTACTCTTCCCCCTGCCGGGAGTGCAAGATTATTCCTGTGGCTTTAGGGCGTACCGGGCCAAAATAATTAAGGATGCCATTGCCCTTTTCGGAAACGGCTTCATTCAACTAAAAGGTCTGGGATTTACCTCCACCCTGGAGACGATAGTCAAGCTCAAGCTGCTGGGATGCCGGTTTGCCGAAGTGCCCTTTGTGCTCCGCTATGACAAGAAAGTCAGTCCCAGCAAAATGGTGAGCAGTATCACCACCCTGGGCTACCTTACCATGGCGCTCCTTTATCACTGGCCTTTCGGCGGCTGGCGATTCTTTTACCGCAACCTGTCCATGGCCTATTGCAAGGCGCCGGAAGCGGCCATCAAGGAATTTGGCCGGCAATATGTGCGGCGCAGCACGGTTTGTCAGATTGGCGGATAGGCATGGGAACTGAGGTTGATAGAAAAAAAATCCTGTCCTTTTGGGAAAAGACCCCTCACTTTTTCCATGAAGAAACCGCCTTCCCCCCGGGCAGCGCCGAGTATTTCCAGGCGCATCGTCGAGCCGTTATAGAGCAAGGCTTTTTGGGTGAGTTGGACCCGAGGCTGTTCCCTGAGAGTCAAAACGGACTCATGTTAGATCTGGGATGTGGACCGGGGTTTTGGACCGTGGAATTTCTTACCTCGGGAAAGGCCAAGAATGTTGTTTCTTCCGACCTGACCTTCAATGCTTTGAAAATCACGAGACAACGGTTGGCAATGAATCAGTTGAACGCCGTTCCCAACTACCGGTTTTGGACAGACAAAGCTGAGAATGCGGCATAATCTCGGATGAAACCAAAACCTTTGCCCTGGTTGGAGACTTCTCAAGATGTCGTCTCATTCGAGGTCGCGGATTTGGTTGATGTGGGCAGTCACGGCGGTAGGCGCCGTCCTGATCCTACTGGTACTAGGCGAATCAGCCTGCCGTCTCAACCATCGGCCCGACAACCCGCCTGGCTCCGCGCCATATACCATTCCCCCTCAGTACGTCACCCCCGGGCTGAGTAACGGCGGGCAGGATAATTTTGCTGAAATGGTCTTTTCTCCGGTGTTGACTTACCGGCCGAAGGAGAATCATCAGGGCCGCGGCTATAAGATAAACCGCCAAGGATTCCGCCGGCAAACCGATCTGGCGAGCCCCAAGGGTGCCGATACTGTAAGGATTTTTGTTTTGGGCGGAAGCTTTGCCTTTGGCGCCGGTGTTCCCGATGGCTATACCTATTCGGAGGTTATGGAGTCACAGCTACAGAAGAGATTTCCCCGGCAGCATATAGAAGTGGTCAACGCTGGGGTGGGCGGCTACACTTCGCTGCAAGAATATCTCCTGCTGGCTACCCGGGTGGTGCGCTATGAGCCTGACTTCGTGATTTTCCTGACCCTGGCCAATGACGCCTTATTCTCTTCCAAAGGGCAGGATATTTTGGACGGCAACGACGCCTTGGATTATGAGGGGGCGATTAAGGCGTGCCTGAATCAGCGGGTTGTTCCCCGAATCTATCACGGCCAGGTATTTTACGACCCGGATGAGCCGTATCCTCCCCTATGGGAAGACTATCATTTCAAACTGCTGTGGACCATAGACCAGGCGCTCTTTCGTCTGAAAGGAAAGATCGCCAAAAAGGTTGTTTTCCAGCCACTTCCGGCGAAGGTCGCCGCCAGAAGATTCTGCTATATCCACGATCTCAAAAAGGTCTGGTGCCAGCTCGAGCAGATGCCAATGCTCACCTTCCTGCAGCCGATTATCAGTTCTACCAAGAAACCACTGCATCCGGAAGAACGAGCTATCTGGGAAAGGCTAAAAGAGGAAAACAACCGGGTTTTCAGTGAACTTTATGGGGCAGTGAGGCAGCAATTGGCCACGGATCTGAATCACTCAATCTTTGACATTAATGACGAGATGAGATTATTGGGGCCAGATACCTGTGCCTTCGTGGATTGGGTCCATTTCGGCGAAGTGGGACAAAAGTGGCTCGGTGAGTATCTTGCTGAAAAGGCCGCTCCCGTGGTGGCCCAGCGGCTGGAACAAAGAGGATTGGCAGCAAATTCCCCGATTAAGTGAAAACAAGGGGGCGCCGTGTCGAAATACCGGGGGGTAATTGTTGCTTTATTTAGCCACTGATCTGGAGGACACCCGATGGCTATCCTATATTTGGGAGGAATTTGCCAGGATTAACCAAGCCGCCTTTCCCATCCGGATTCTTCCCAGCCACGCTTGCCCGGAAACCGGTGAAAGGCTCTTTTACACCAGAGAGCTTTCCCCTGGGGTCTGCATTCCCAACCGGTCGGGCCGCCCCCCGGGTGAAGAGGTCCTGTGGCTCTCCCACCAGCTTTTTATTCTGGCAAACACTTGGGTCGCGGATGAGCCCTTTGCCTGCCCATATGACCTTTTTTGGAACGCTTTTGTATTCCTTTCCCGCCTGGAGGAATACCTGAGCGACCAAAAAGGGAAAAAAAGTAATAGTTATAGCGGCAATCATCCCCGCAAAGATAAAGCCACTTTCGGGATTCCGGTGGTGAATCATCTGTTTAACGCCCTGGAAGCCATGATCCAGAAGCATTTCCCCGGCCTTTCCTTTGGCGCCGGAGAGAAGCCGGTCATTGAATTCTCCCATGATGTGGATTATCTCCAAAAAACCTTCCAACTCAGGGTTAAACAGACGGCCTTGAATGGATTAAACGCCCTGAAGGCCATTGCTCATCCGCTTGAGTTCTCCCGCCTGACCAAAAAAACCTTGAGGTTTCTTTTTTCGAATCCATCTTATTGGTGCTTTGACTACTGGGAAGAGCTAGAGAAGAGGTATAATCAACATTCGGTATTTTATGTTTATGTGCAAACCGGCCGGAAAGACTGGAAATCATGGCTCATAGACCCTTCCTACAATCTAACCGCTGATCAAAGATTGCCGCGCCGGTTAAAAAGCCTTATCCGAGCCGGGTTTGAGGTAGGTCTGCACGGCAGTTGGCATAGTGCGACAGATGAGAACAAGTTAGTCCAAGAAAAAGACCTCCTTGAAAAAAGCATCGGTGGAGGGGTAACCAAAATTCGGCAGCACTGGTTAAGATATGAAGAGTCGATTACGCCGAGGCTTCACAATAAATACTTTCATTTTGATTCCAGTCTCGGTTGGAATGACCGCTTGGGATTTCGCAGTGGCTGTGGCAGCCGCCACCGACCTTATGACCACGCCAATCAACAACCCTTTGCCCATTTTATTACGCCCCAGGTAATCATGGATGCTAACATCTTCGATTACGGTGCGGGCCAGATTGCTTCTCTGCAACGCCAGGCCTTGCAACTCATAACAGATTTGCAAGACTATAAAAATGCCTATATTTCCATCAATTGGCATCAACGGGTCAAAAATGAAGACTATGCCTGGCACGAATTGTATGAAAAAATTATTGCCAGCTATTCAACCGGTGGACCAAGGTCTTAATTTCAATATATTGAAGCTTCCCATGTCTAGCCTGAAAGACGACAAACTGCAAGTAGTGGCCATCGGCCCGGCCGAGCATCATCTTTGGCAAGAGTACGTTGAGCAGCATCCCGACGCCACAGTTTATCACTTGCTTGCCTGGCGGAGCATTTTTGAAAAAGGTTTGGGCTATCGGTCCTGGTATCTCCTGGCCCGAGAGGGCCGCGAGGGCCGCGTGGTGGGCTGTTTGCCCCTATTCCTTGTCACCTCTCCCTTTTCTCGCCGGATGGTCTCAGTGCCCTTCCGGGATCGGGGTGGGATACTCTGGTCTACCCCTGCGGCCTTTGACGGGTTGCTAGCCGAAGCCAAACGCCTCGCCGCCGAGGTCAGAGCAAAGTTTCTGCAACTGAAAACCCTAAACCCATATCCCCCTGATTTGGTGAAGAAAAACGGCCTGGCGGAAAAGCGCTATTGGATTAATAGCAAGGTGGACTTGCAGGCTTTGGACCTGGATAGTTTATGGTCCAAAATTGGGCAGAAAACCAGAAACATGCTCCGCCAGGCAGAGAAAGCGCAATTAAGCCTGGAAGATATGACCCTCTCGGAAAGCGGTTTGGCTCTCTGGTATACTCTGCATCTCTCAAGCCAAAAGCGTTTGGGGCTACCCCCATTTCCCCGGAAGTTTTTTCAGCAAATGCTTCAAGGGCTCCGTCAGGAGAAGGCCATCAAGCTTTTCTCGGTCCGGAAAGATGATGAGCTTCTGGCCGCGACTATCATTCTGCTGCATCGGCAAACGGCGATTTACGGTTATTCCAGCTCAAGGTCTGGGGCGCAATGGATGCGCCCCAATGATTTTATGTTGTTCCAGGTCTTCCGGTGGTTGATGGCCCATAATTTTGCCGATTTTGACCTGGGAAGCGACGCTCCCGGTCAAAAAGGGTTGCTTTTCTTCAAGAAAAAATGGCTGGCCCAGCAAAGGGCCATCCCCACCTACACCTTCGGCCAGGCGCAGTCCTGGGTTTCGGACAGTTCCGACGAGCGCTACGCCTGTTTGCGCCAAATCATCAGCTACCTGCCCGAAGGCCTACTGAGTCATATCGGCAGCCAGGCAACCAAATACTTTGGCTAATGACGGACCATGATAGAACGCTATCGACCCGATTTGCACTTAGCAACCTGGATGCGCTGGCTGATGACTGGGAGCGGTGAGGCCTCCCAGGTCCAGGGTGATTTTATCAGAAGCCTGGGGAGCTACCATCAGGACAAACATCCCCTGGTTTTTATGAATGCCAGGTCCGGGATATACGCTTATTTTAACCACTTACGCCATAGGGTGGGGCGGGGCACGGTTTTAATCCCAGCCCAGATTTGCCCCGTGGTTCCTTATGCGATTAGAGCTTGTGGTTTCGTGGTCCGCTTTATCGACTCGGATGACCGTTATCCTTCCCCATCCTCCGGCCAATATCTGGACGGGCTGACAGGGGAAACGGTGGCGGTCGTCATCTCCCCTCTCTATGGTTATCTACCGGGCGGTTTTCAGGAATTCGGCCAATCTCTGAGAGAAGTCAAAATTTTCTTGGATATGGCCCAGGGCCTGCTACTGGCAGACTTGCTCGACCCTCAACTCCTTCAAAGGGCAGACGCCCTGGTGTACAGTTTTGCTCCGGGAAAAGGGGTGGATACCGGGGGAGGTTTATTGCTGACTAAAGACCGGCTGGAGGTGTCCGGCTACCGGTTACAAAAGAAAATCCATTATCTTCCCATATTTTCCCAAGTGATGCTTCTGCGCTTCTTAATCATCAGTAATTTGTACTCCGTTTTCTTGAAGCGGCTGGAAAGAGAAATTGAAGTCGACAAGGAGGAAGCGCTGGCAAAATATCCGGGAAAGCTGGCGCCGGCAGAGATCTTTTCCCTCTGGCAGGCAAAACTCCAAGTCTTTGCCGGAGATATCCAGCGGGCCAGGAAGCGAGCCGTCCGGCTAAGTAAATCGGCCCTGGTGCAGCAGGCCTGTGATTCCTCCTTTTTCGACGGCTCTGCTATCCATTTAAGGCAAGTTTTGCGCTTTCGCGACGTCCGGTTGCGGGACCAGGTCATGCAGAGCTTACGCCGGGACGGGGTGGATTGTGCCCCAGCGGGAGAAGCCTTGCCCAGCGAATACTTCGCTGAGAAAGATCTGCCTGATTTCCCCAAGGCTCGGGCTTTTAGGCAAGAATCGCTTCGACTTCCCTTTTTAGGCCGGCTCTGTGAGAGAGAGTTTCAACAATTACAGCAAACACTGGAAGTTGCCCTTGCCCAACATTTATCTCAGCGAGTTTAAGAAAGTCGCCAGAGAGGCCTTTGCCAGGTGGAACCGGGAGCCCGCTTCCCCCAGTTGCGGTTCCTTTGACAGGGCCTATTGGGGTTGGAAATATAAAGACTTCAGTGACGCCACCTTGCAGTATGCCGTAATACTGACCGTGGAATATAGTATTATCGCCGGGCTGACCTCCGTAATTCCCTCCTTGCTTGAAAATTATGTGCATTACTGCAGGAAAATTCAGTTAAAAGACGGAAGTTTCGACCAGTGCTATCCCAACGAAAAAACTCCCGGCGTTGTTTATGATATTTTGTCGGCTCTCATTTATGTTAGAAACAGCTCCTACCTCGCGTCGCAGCAATTGCAACGGGAACTCGATGGTATTATCGGGCGAGCGGTAGGCTTTGTTTTGAGGACCGATGAAAAACATGGCGCCATTGCCAATCATATTGCGCGATATGCTTATGAGTTATTTTATTATTTTGAATATTCCAAAGATGAAAGAGCTCGGCAAAAAGGCGAAGAATATCTGGAACGTTTGATTTCTCTATTTGATGAAGGGGAGGGCTGGTTTCAGGAATACCATGGTCCTGACCCGGGGTATCAAACTTTTACCATGCGCTACCTGGCCAAATGCGCCGTTCTGTTGGATAGGCCAGAACTATGGACCTGCCTCCAGAAATCGGCAGAATTTATGGAAAAAGTCTTGATGCCGGACGGGTCCGTCCATCCGCTGCTGGGAACGCGCTCCACCGCCCTGTTATACCCTTCTTCTTTTGAAGTCCTGGCCTCACGTGAGGCAAAATATCACGGCCTGGCGGCGCGGGTGCGGCATGCCTGGGAGCTGGGTTTGGTGCCGCTGCCTTCGTGGCTGGATTTTGATAATGCCATCCGGTTGGCAGATGACGCCCGGGAGGCAGCCGAGGCTTATGCCTCATGCGCCGGGCAGCCACACAACCGGGAAGGAGAGGGGGAGGAGGTCATCTCCGGGCATCCCCCGGAAGTATGGGAAACGGCACCTCCGTTTCCGGATGCTCAGGTTCGCCTCCATCTCCCGCATGCCGGCATCTTAGTAATCCGGCGTCGGCATTACCTCATCTATCTCGGCTATAGCCTGGGTGGCGTGGTCGTTGTCTATGGCCGGCAAGGGGATGCCTGGCGCCTCTTATACGAAGACAGCGGCTATTTACTGTTTCTGGCGGACGCGAGCCAAGCTTGGATTTCCCGCCTGCCCCAATCGGGATTTTTGGCCGAGGCTGCCTCGGACCGATTCGTGATCCGGGCCAATTTTTTCCAATCCCGGCATGAGGAAGTCACCCCCGGTCGTTTCCTGGTGCTTCGCCTTCTAAATCTGACCGTATTGCGCAGCAGGTGGCTGGGGGACTGGTTTAGGAAATTGGTGGTGGGCCGTTTAGTGCTTGCCCGGAAAAGCCTTCCCCTTAGCCTGCGACGGGAGATCATCTTGCGAGAGGAAGAGATTTCCGTCTGCGACCGGATAGAGGATGGCAGGAGGAACTTGTCCCCGGGGCGGCGAGGCAGGCTCTTTCGCGGCCGGCGGCTGACGGGCCTTCATATGGCCAGTTCCCGGTATTTTCAGGAGCAAGAATTGGCGCAACTGCCTTTGGGTTGGCTGGAAGAAGTTGCTTGGACGGAGACTGCGGCCGTCAGCAAGGAAATTACCATAAAGGTCAGCCCGAAAGAGTTTTAAAGAACTTAATAATATGAAAGAGATATTCCAGCTGGCATTCGGCGAAATACGCCTAACTACCTTGCCTTCTTTCTTAAAAGGTACGTTACTTATAATAAGATGAAAGCCATATTTAAACAACTTGGCAAGGACTCCCTGATTTACGGCGTGGGTGGTATTCTAGGCAGAGGGGTGGGCTTGTTTCTATTGCCGATTTATACCCGTATTTTCAATCCAGCGGAGTACGGTATACTGGAACTCCTGGCAGTTATAGGCAGCTTCGTGGGCTCAATTGTGGTAATGGGAATGGACGCGGCGCAAAGTTTTTATTTTTTTGAACAGAAGGAGAATGGCCAAGAGGCTCAAGCCCATGTTGTAACCGCCATCCTGCAATGGCGGATAAGTTATGGAATGGGGATATTAATCATTGCCATTCTCATCTCCCCCGTGCTGAACCGATACTTCTTTAACGGACAGTTATCCTGGCAATATTTCGCCGTCGGCTTCACCGGGATATTCTGTTTTCAGATCATGAACCAAAGCGCCGAGATCTTTCGCCTCCTTTACCGGCCGGTGGGCTATATCGCAATCTCCTTGGGTCAGACCATATTATCTGCCGCGGTCGGCCTCCTGCTTATCCTGGGGCTTGGCTATGGCATCTTGGGGTTTCTTTGGGGGTCGCTTATCGGGGCCCTGTTGCTGGCGGTTTTAGGTTGGTATCGCCTCCGGGTTTATTTGCAGTGGTCGAAATGGCACCTGGATTGGTGGCCTCGTCTGGTCAAGTTTGGGGCCCCGCTCGTGCCTGCGGCTGTTGCCATGTATGTGCTGAATGCCTCGGACCGCTGGTTTATCAGCTACTTCAGCGGCGCGGAAGCGTTGGGAATCTTTGCGGTGGGGGCAAAGTTTGCCATGCTCATCATCATGGCGGTAACCGTATTCCGCCAGGCGTGGTGGCCGGTAGCCATGGATGTCATGCATCGCGACGAGGGTCCAGCCCTTTACCGGACCATGGGAAGGCTTTACCTGGGCTGCGGCTCGGCCGCCATAGTCCTTATTACCGCGCTGTCGCCCACTCTGGTTGCGTGGTTTGCGGCGCCGGCCTACGCCTCGGCCTATCCCATTGTCGGGGTGCTTGCCTGGCACAGCATCTTTTATGGTTTTTATCTCATTGGCAGCGCCGGTATCTGGAAGGCGGAAAAGACCGCGTGGTCGTCCATCTTAATGGGATTTGCCGCCCTGCTGAATATCGGGCTCAATTATTGCCTGGTGCCCCGCTACGGCGGCTTGGGAGCGGCCATAGCAACCTCCACTTCGTTCGGCGTTTGGAATCTGCTAATTCTGATCGTTAGTGAGCGCCTCTGGCCGGTGGGCTACGCCTATGCGGCCTTGGGGGCGCAACTGGCAGTGGGCTTCGCCACCTGCGCCTTGATTCTGATCCTTTACCACCACCACGCCCCCTTCTGGACCGTCTGGGCCTTCGCTCTGATAGCAGTTTTCCTTTTGCTCACTTTATCGGCAAGCAAAGAGCACCTGGGGAAGATTATGACGCTGGCTTCCAGGAAAGTGGCGGCAATGGTGGGCGAAATTATTATTTGATATAAACTTTTATCTTCATCCCCGGTTAATGGACCTCTAAATGTCGTTTTTTGGTCGGATATCGGAAAAATTCTTAAATTACTGCCATCGGCATGGTTGGCGCATGGTGTTGGCGGTGGCATGTTATCCGGTCATCGCGCTGCTCACTACCCCGATCAGGCTGGGTCAGACCTTATGGAATTGCCGGGTGCTAGCCTTGGGCCAGTGGCAGGAATACAGTCGGTTTAATCCCCACGCCGGCTTGAATTCGCTCACTTATTGGACTGAGGCGCTCAATCTCGCCAGATACGGCCGCAATGGCAGGTCCCCTATTGTCGGCCTGGGAGATTGCTTTCTGGGAGACTGGTGGTATATTTCGCTGCCGTCTCATTATGCCTACTGGCGGTTCGGGGCAGCCGCCCCTTTAATGGCCATGTTCGGCTGGTGGACGGCTCATTTCTTATGGTTGGACCAGCCCGGCAAGGACGGGGGCGTTGTGATTTTGCTCATGTTCCTTACTTTAGTCAGCATCACCTTTTATGCCAATACTTTCGTTATGCAAAATTACAATGCCTGGGGGTGGCTGTTCGCGCCCGTGGGGTTGTATGGCTGGTGGACCGGAAATTGGGCGCTGGCCACCCTCGCCTGGCTGGGGGCCAGCTTCGGGTCTTTCACGGTGGTCTTCCTGGCGGCTATTTTGTCGGTAGCCGCGAGCGGGCAGGCTCACTCGTTCCTGCCAGTATTGACGATCATCCCGGCTTGCTTAAAAATTTCGACTCATTTTTGGCCGCTTCTGCAACAAGGAAGTTGGTCACATTCCATCGTTCGCGTCATGAAATTAGTGGGGATGCTGGAAAGTAAAGCAAAATATAAATATAAATTAACCTTCAATATAATGAATCTTTATTATTTAGTCTTGTCTTTACAGTTCTTTCTGGTTTTTTGGTACATAACGGGAACGCTGCCGTTGCTTTTGGCGGTGGGTATCCTGATTTTTTTGATTAACGCCAGGCTGTGTCGGTTTGCTGATTATCAGTCGATACAAATGTTGTTATTAAGTATTTCCACTGCCATGATGCTTTCCCAAGGCAGTCTGAACCTGCCATTGCTGATCTCATATTGGCTCTTCGTATCCCCTATCCCCGCATTGGCCGGCTTTCTTGGGAAACCGTGTCTGGCGGTGGCCCCGGTTTACGAGCCCTTCCTAGTGAGCCCGATAATCACCGACCTGGAAGAGTTCCTGGGTCCGGTGACGCCGGGGTCCAGAGTGCTCATGTGCTTCGATGATCCGGGGGATCAACTTATGAAAATATTTGACGGCTATAGAGTGCTTTTAGAAGGGCTGCTTTACGGCGCGGCGCGGCGTGGGATTCACCTGATGCCTGACTGGCACGGCATCTTCGCCCTTAATTATGCTGGCGCCCCTGATTTTTGGGGACGGGAGGTCCATCAGGCCAGACAGCAAATGCAAAATTGGCAGGCGGATTATCTAGTCATCTATCAGCCGGCTGGATCGGAACTGGACCCAGCCTGGCAAACGGCGGGTTTTCAGGATTTAACGCAATTCTCCTGGACCAAATATGATGATCTTTTTGGTCCAGTCAAACCATACACCGGTCCCACCCCGGATTGGTGGTTGCTCAAGAGAGCCGAAGGATGTGCGGCATAGCCGGGTTGCTTGCCATTAATGGCGCTACCCTTCCGTTTCAGAATATTCAAAGCATGACCGAAGCCATGCGCCGGCGCGGTCCGGATGATGAAGGATTGGCATTTTTTTCTGGCCCAGAGTCCCAAGCCCAGCTTTATGGGGGCCAAGACACCCCGGCCCCGGTTTACCAGGCTCCCCATCGCTATAGCCCTCCCGGAGAATTTTCCGGGTTCTATCCCCCGGATACCTTCTTGGCCCTGGGCCACCGCCGCCTGGCAATTTTGGATCTCTCGCCCGCCGGGCACCAACCCATGTGCACCGAGGATGGGAGGTATTGGATTGTTTACAACGGCGAAATCTATAATTTCCGGGAGATCAGGGCCCGGCTTCAGACCCTGGGGGAGCGGTTTGAGAGCAATTGCGACACCGAGGTCATCCTTAAGGCCTATCGGCAATGGGGAGCGGACTGCCTGCCAGAATTCAACGGGATGTGGGCCCTGGCCATCTGGGACGCCGGGGAGCGGGTGCTCTTCTGTGCCCGGGACCGTATCGGCATCAAGCCGTTTTATTATTATCAAACGGAAAATTTCTTCCTCTTTGCTTCCGACATCAAGACCCTCATTGCCTCCAGGATTTATCACCCCGAACCCGATTGGGAGGGGGTTTATCATAGCATGTCTTTTTATTGCGCCCCGCGGCCCCTGACCTGCTTTCAAGGGGTTAAGGCCCTGGAGCAGGCCCATTGGATGACAGTGGCGCCCGATGGTCGGGTCAGCCGGCAAAGGTTCTGGGCCATACCCGTAGGAGAAATTGACTACCGGAAGAGCGAGCCCCAGTGGGTCGAGGAGTTAGAGCAGACCCTGCGCCGGGCGGTGAAAAGGAGATTGGTGGCGGATGTGCCGGTGGGGACGTTCATGAGCGGGGGCATTGATTCCACTACCATGTCCGCCATCAGCGCCCAGGAACATCCGGGCATCAAGGCTTTTACCCTGGCTTATGAGGATGAAGCCCGGGAGTATGACGAACTGCCCCAGGCTCAGGCCACGGCGCGGCTGTACCCCATGCAACATATTATCAAAAAGGTCCTGCCCGAAACGGCCTTGTCCCATCTGGCCGAAATGGTCCGCTGCTATGAAGAGCCTTTCCACTCCTTGGCGCCGAACTACATCATTTCCCAGTTGGTAGCCGAAAACGGCGTGACGGTGATCCTCAATGGCTTGGGGCCCGACGAAATGTTTTGCGGTTACGGCCGGGAGCTGGGTCTGCCGCAATGGCGGAAATATAGATCTTGGCATCCGCTAATTTCTTTATTGCCGGGCCGATATGGCAAATTGGCGAGATTAAAAGAGGAAGCGGCCGCCCAGGATATCATGGACTATTATGTGGTTAATTTTACCATTTTTCCTGAAAGAGGGAAGCAAAGGCTGTTTTCCTTACCACAAGCGCAGCAATGGAATAGTTATGCCAGGTTTAAGGATTTGTATCATCTGCAAGCATTAGCTTTCCCCGATGATATCGAAGCCCTGGGTTACATGGACCTCGTTAATTATATCGGCAATCACCATGTTTACCGGGTCGACCAGTTTACCATGCATTTTTCTCTGGAAGGCCGTTTCCCCTATCTGGATCACGAACTGGTGGAACTTGCTGCCAGAATCCCCAGTTGTTTTAAGAGCCACAACGGAGTGGGGAAATACATCCTGCGGCAGGTGGCGCAAAAACACATCCATCCTTCCTGTCTCACCATGAAGAAAAAAGGGTTCGGTTTGCCGGTGGGGCAGTGGATGCATTCGAGTTTAAGACTCCTGGTGGAGGAAAAAATAAGCGCCTTGAAGGCCAGAGAAATTTTTAATCCCCAAGCTCTGGACCAACTAAATCGCAGATTTTACCAGGGTAATGCTGACCATAACCAATTATGGCTTTTAGTATCCATTGAGTTATGGTTAGAAGCCTTCATGAGTCGATAATGGCGATTAAAAAATATTTCTCTCCAAAGAATTATATTAATAATTTTCGCCAGCTATTAAAAAATTCAGTATCTTTTGCCTTTACCCCATTAGAGTTATGGTTGAGCCAAAGATATGGGGAACAAGGAATAAATTCATATCCTCCTATTTTTATTATAGGAGCGCCGCGATGCGGTTCGACATTATTGTATAAAGTTCTTACTGAACGTTATAATTTAATTTTCTTTAGCAATTTTACTGCCGCATTGCCTAAAATTTCTGTTTGTGCCACGTGGGCAGAGCGAAAATTGGGGATCAAAGCTCCACCCGGAAATTATACTTCTCAGTATGGATATGTTGAGGGGCTCGGTTCTCCCAATGAAAGTGCGGAATTTTGGTACCGGTGGTTTCCCCGGGGTTTGCGGGTTTATGTGCCACCCAAATCCACCAGGTTGGAAACGCTGATGGAACTTCGACATGAAATAGGGGCCATGTCATATATCGGCTGCGGCTCGATGATCTTTAAGAATCTCTATAATTCCATGCGTCTTGCTCCTATTATAGAGGCTATTCCGGAGGCTAGCTTTATAATTTGTAAGCGAGACTTCACCGCCAATGCTCTTTCCATACTTAAGGGCAGGATTATTAACATGAAAGATAAAAATACCTGGTGGTCAGTACCCACTAAAGACATAGAAAGTTTACTTAAAAAAGACTTTGCCCAACAAGTCGTTGGACAGGTATATTACATCATAAAACAGATCTTCGACGACCGGCAACAATTCGGCGAAGAACGCTTTTTAGAGGTCCAATATGAAGAGTTTTGTACCGATGTTGACGGCACCCTGAGGAAAATAAAAAAATTTCTAGAACAGCGAGGGGTTGCATTAAAAGAAAAAAACGAGGTGCCGACTTCGTTTGAAATTACGAGTGATGTTACCGGAGTTGATCCTTCCGATTGCCGGAAGGTTGAACAAGCTGCGGCTTTGCAGTTAAAAGAATAGGCAATGCACAACTCCATTTTCCAAAAGCAGTGGTGGCTTGAGGCCGTTGCTCCTGGCCACTGGCATGAGGTGACGGTCACTAAAGGAGGGAAGATTATTGCCAGTTTGCCATACGTATGGCAAACCAGAAGAGGGTTCTCCTATCTCATCATGCCGCCGCTTACTCAAACATTGGGCCCCTGGTTGCGACCTTCCACCGCCAAATATGCCAATGTTTTGGCGGAGCAAAAGAATTTATTGACGGCGCTCATTCAGGGATTGCCCCCTTTTGATTATTTTGAGCAGAATTTTCATTATTCTATCAGCAATTGGCTGCCATTTTACTGGCAGGGGTACCAACAGACCACCAAATACACTTACATCCTGGAAGATATTAAAGATGAACAAAAAGTATGGAACGGTATGAGCCCCAACATCAAAACAGATATAAAAAAGGCGGCAGAACGCTTCAATTTGCAAGTAAGAACAGACCTGGGAATCGAGGATTTTTGGAAAGTAAATGAGCTTTCTTTTAAGAGGCAGGGAAAATCATTCCCTTATTCTTATGAGGTGGTTCGGAGGTTAGACGAGGCCTGCCAGCGCCATAATGCTCGAAAAATTTTCTTTGCCGTAGATCCCTTGGAACGTATCCATGCCGCAATTTATCTGGTTTGGGATAAGCAGGCCGCTTATTATCTCATGGGTGGCTCGGACCCGGCTTTAAGAAGCAGCGGGGCCAATTCTTTCCTGATATGGGAGACTATCAGATTTGCGGCCACGGTGACCCCGTGTTTCGATTTTGAGGGGTCTATGATGGAACCGGTGGAACGCTTCTTTCGAGCCTTCGGAGCGCTGCAGAAACCCTACTTCAGAGTTTTTAAAATTAATTCGCCGGTGCTTAAAATAGCCCGGGACATTAAAAGCTGGTGGCAGTTTGTGAAGGGACGCCAGTACACCTGATAATGTGAAAGCAATTACTTGGTGACCCATAAGTGGCTTTCAGTTCTAATCAAAAAAGATTTATTCTTCAGCAACTCCGGGCCTGGGCTGACTATCCCCTGGGGGCGGAGTTGCCCAAAGAACTTGCTGAATTCATCTTGGGGATGAACGAAGGAGATTCCCCCTTTTATGATTGTCGAGGCAACAAAGATTTTCAGCACAACCCTCTGTTTTGGTCGGGCCGCATTCTGGAGCCAGTGATTAACCAATGGGTCAAAGAGGCGGGGCGTGGTGGCCCGGTAACCCCGGCATCGCCTTGGCCTCAGGGAAAAAAATTCGCCGTCTGTCTGAGCCACGATGTGGATTTGGTCTCCAGCCCGGCCTGGGAGGCCCAGGCCAGATTTCTGAAAAACAGGTTAAAGGTTTTTCCCAAAGAGAAATCGGCCCTCAAGACTTGGCTGGCTGACTGGGTCAGGTTTCTGGTTTGTCAGACCAGGGGTATTGGGGAGAAGGGGGGGGCGGGGTTTTTCGAGCCGTGGCTGGAACTGGAAGATAGTTTCGGCTTCCGGTCCACCTTTTTCTTTTTCCCGGACCTGGCCACCCAGTACCATTGGCGGGACGGGGCCTGGTATCGCCACCGGGATATTCTGACATTTGAAGGCCGTCAGGTTACGGTTACGGAGTTGATGGGAAAATTGGCCGCCAGAGGATGGGAAGTGGGCTTGCATGCTACTTATGAGTCATTCGCCGACCCTGCGGAGCTCAAAAAACAAAAAGAACAGTTGGGAAGGGCGTTAAATCTGCCGGTGGCCAGTGTCCGCCAGCACGGTCTCCATTTCGATATCGCCAAGACCCCCAAAGCCCAAAGCGAGGCCGGCTTTAAATTCGATTCCACTTATGGCTTCAATCGGATCGTCGGCTTTCGCAACGGCCTGGCTTGGCCTTTTTATCACTACGATCTTGAGGCCGACGCCCCTCTGCCCATCTTGCAGATTCCCCTGCATATTCAAGACGGAGCCCTCTTGCGCCAGGATAACCTGGACCTGGCGCCCGAGCTGGCCCTACGCCGCGCCCTGGAGTTGATTGACAAGGTGGAAAAAGTCCACGGCCTGATCACCCTCTTATGGCATCCCAATGTTTATGATAATAATACCTATCCAGGATGGTTCTGGGTCTATGGGGAAGTATTGAAATATCTCGCCTCCCGGAACGCCTGGGTGGCTCCGGTACGGGATATCGGCAGCTGGTGGGAGGCGCGGGTCCGGCTTGATGATGCTTAGCCAGAGAAACAGAAAAACGGGAGCCGGGATTTCGAGGTTATCTAGGAAAATATCATAAATTGGTCCAGAGATTTATAAAGTTGAGACAGAGTGGAGCAATATGTGTGGCATAGCCGGGGCGGTTAATCTATCTTTGGAATCGATTCCCGAACTGCCGCGGCGCCTGGGGGTGATGAATGAACTGCAACGCCACCGGGGGCCTGATGGCGAGGGAATCTGGCTCCATCCTCGGAATTGCTTGGGTTTTGCCCATCGCCGTTTAAGCATCATTGATTTGGTGACCGGCAGTCAACCCATGACCGAGCCAGGGGCCAATTGGATAACTTATAACGGCGAAATCTATAATTTTGTGGAACTCCGGTCTGAACTGGGGAGCGAGAATTTCCGTACCACCTCAGACACCGAAGTAATCCTGCATGCTTATCGCAAATGGGGGAGGGACAGCGTCAGCCATTTGCGCGGCATGTTTGCCTTTGCGCTTTGGGATGAGGCGAATCAGGTATTATTTTGCGCCCGTGACAGGTTTGGTATTAAACCTTTTTATTATACTATTGTTGATAATGTCTTCTATTTTGCATCGGAAGCCAAAGCTTTATTACCCTTTGTTGAACACATTGAAACCGATATCGAAGGTTTCAAAGATTACCTCACCTTTCAATTCTGTCTGGCTGGGAAAACATTATTTAAAGGAATACATGAGTTACTTCCGGGTCACATCCTCACAATAGATAAAGGCTGCGTGAAAGTTGAACGATACTGGGAAGTTTATTATATTCTTGATCTTCACCACACCGAAAAATATTTTGAAGAGAAGTTGCCGGAGCTCTTAACGGAATCGGTAAAGTTACATCTGCGGAGCGATGTGCCCATCGGGGCCTATCTAAGCGGGGGCTGGGATTCCAGCATCATCGCCACCCTGTCGAGCCGGCTTAGCGGCCATGATTTCCAGGGTTTTCACGGCAAATTTTCTTTCAGTTCCGACTACGATGAGAGCCCTTACGCTCGGGAATTGGCCCGGTGGTGCGGCTTTCCCTTGCAGGAAATTGATATAACTGTAGATGACCTGATCCAGAACCTGCGCCGGGTCATTTATCATCTGGACTATCCAGTAGCAGGTCCTGGCTCCTTTCCCCAATTTATGGTTTCCCAAATGGCCAGCCGTTATCGTAAGGTGGTTATGGGCGGCCAGGGCGGCGACGAGGTCTTTGGGGGCTATGTCCGCTATCTGGTGGCCTATTTTGAACAGTGTATTAAAGGCGCCATTGAGGGGACAATGCATTCCGGCAATTTTATCGTGACCTATGAATCCATCATCCCCAACCTGATTACCTTGAAGAATTACAAGCCCATGTTGAGGGAATTCTGGCGGGAGGGACTTTTCGAGGAATTGGACAAGAGATATTTTCGCCTCATCAACCGGGCCTCTTCCATCAAAGACGAAATCGTCTTGGAACTGCTGAATAATTACTCGCCCTTCGAAACCTTTCAAAGTATTTTTAACGGACCCAATGTGCCCAAGGAATCTTATTTTGATCGCATGACCCATTTTGATTTTAAAACCCTGTTGCCGGCTTTACTACAGGTGGAGGATCGGGTGAGCATGGCGCACGGTCTGGAATCGCGCGTCCCCTTTCTGGACCACCCTCTGGTGGAAGTGGCGGCCACGATGCCCGCCAACATTAAGTTTAAATCCGGAACCATCAAACATATCCTTAAAAAGGCTTTTGGCCAAAATTTGCCCCCCCTTATTGCGAATCGCAAGGATAAGATGGGGTTTCCGGTGCCGTTAACCGAGTGGATGAAGGGGGAAGCCCGGGAATTTGTTCGGGACATTTTTTCTTCCCGGCAGGCATTAAGCAGAAGTTTGGTAAACAATCAAAGGGTGATGGAAGATCTGGACAAGGAGGAAAAATTTGGCCGCAAGACCTGGGGGTTGCTATGCCTCGAAATCTGGCAACAGGAGTTTCATGATAAAGAAAAGGAATTTAAAAGATTAATGACTGCTTGAGAATCGGCTGGGTCAGTGGCGAGTTCGGCGAGATTATCCACGAGTCCAAGAATAATCAGAAATGTCCAGAACCAGGATAGGCTATCTGCAACATGGATTGGTTTTCGGGGGGGCCCCCATCAGTCTTTACTTGCTGCAGAAATCTTTGGATAAGAATCTTTTTGCAAAATATTTATTTGTAACTTCTTGGTCTTCCCCGGAAATTAAAGAGATGTTCAATAAAGAGAATGAAGGAATTTTTAAGGTAAGGTTAACGCCAATCCATAATAATCAGTGTGGCAAAACTCCGGTTCACCAATTTATAAAATACAAGACTCAATCAGTCAATGACTTCATACGATTTCTAAGAGAACTTCATATTAATATCTTACATATAAATAGTTCTGTTTTCCCTCATTTATTGGAAAAGATAAAAAATAAAACCCAGATTAAAATATTGACCCACATTAGGGAACTAATAAATGTGGATGCACAAGATGAAATAGATAGATACTTCATTAATAATATATATAATTATTCTGATGGGATTGTGGCGATAACCGATAACGAAGCGCGCCCTTTTCAGGGGCATCCCAATCTACATATCCTCCCCAACCCCTTTGATTTTAGCCAAGTAACTGCCGAGGCCAGCTCGTTTCGGCGGGATCATGGGATCCCCGATAACCGTATAATTGTGGGGATGTTGGGGCAATTTCATAAATTCAAAGGGCATATGGTTTTCCTGGAGGCCTTGGAGGAGGTTATCAAGGCAGGAACCCCGGAGGTCCCGGTTTTATTTGTGATCCTGGGCGCTGGCCCAGAGACGCCTCTCTGGAAAAGAGCGGCAAAGAAGATCTTGGGCAAAGCTGATTACTTCCAACAGGTGAGCGATTTTATTAAGGGCCATAACCTGGCACCCTATATCCAAATTTTGCCCTACACCCTCAAGGTCTTTGACGCTCTCCAGGCGATGGACATAGTGGTGCGCCCTTCCTTGAGCGGCGATCCCTGGGGGCGGGATGTGATTGAGGCCATGGCCCTGGGTAAGCCGATGGTGGCTACCGGGACTTCGGAATTTTTTGTGGAAAACGGCGTCACGGGGTACCTGGTGCCCCCCGGCCAACCCCGGCCCCTGGCCCAAAAGATCCTGGCTCTGATCTATGACCCGGAGCAAAGGCGGGAGTTTGGCCGGCGGGCCATCGCCAAGATTCGGCGCCTCTGTGATCTGGAACAATATGGGAACAAGATGACCGAAATTTATCAGTCCTTGCTACAAAACTGAAACCCGTCAGGAGCTTTTTCATTGCCCATGAAAGTTTTAGGAGTGCATATCGGCCATGACTCCAGCGCCGCCTTGGTCGTAGATGGGCAACTGGTGGCTGATGTGGCAGAAGAAAGATTCTCCAGGATCAAGCATTATTCCGGGTTGCCGGTAAGCGCCATTGAGTATTGCCTCAGCTATGCCGGGGGCTCCATGAAAGATATCGATATCCTCGCGGTTCCCAGTAAATCAGCGGTGCCGGAATTGAATTATCTCTTTGCCCTCGATAAAGTCAGGATGGAGAAGAAGGGGGTCGCCGGCAGGATGATGGAATGGGCCAAGAGATTAAATAAGGGTATCCTGAGTCATCCGCCCTTGTATATTAAGCAGTTCCCCATCGGGCCGCAGACAGAGGTTCTGCATGTGGAACATCACCTGGCCCATGCCGCGTCGGCCTACTACACCGCAGGGATCAGCGAGAAATGCCTGGTAATAACCTGCGATGGGGCGGGCGATGGCTTTTCCACCTGCCTGTGGCGGGGCGAAAACGGGACTCTGGAGCCGTTACAGAAATTAGGCACCACGGGGTCTTTGGGATGGTTTTACAGTAACGTGACCGAAGCCTTGGGCTGGTGGCATGGAGACGGCGAGGGCAAGACCATGGGGCTGGCCCCTTATGGGGAGGCGGAAAAAGCCAGAGGAGTCCTGGACCCCTTTTACCCGAAATACGAAAACGGCGAGATCGCTGAACCCCATGACTATGGCGTTCCCTATTTCTGGAATGAGGGCGGTGCCTTCCAATGGCATCTGGAGGAAGCCGGCCTGATAAAGGAGCTTATCGCGCGGCACTCTGCTGCCAATATCGCCGCCGAAGCCCAGCGGGTCCTGGAAGAGCAAGTTGGCAAAATTGTCTTGCATTGGTTGGAAAAGGAAGGCACTAAACATTTGGCCTGCGCCGGCGGAGTCTTTCTCAATGTGAAACTGAACCAGCGCCTGTGGTATTCGGGAAAGATCGGGGCGCATTGGATTTTCCCCAATCCCGGAGACGCGGGTCTGGCTGCCGGAGCTGCCTTGCAGGCTTACTGGCAGCACCATGCCGGAGGTCCAATCCCCAGACTCCGGGAGCTCTACCTGGGGCCGGAATACTCCCGGCAAGAAATCAAGGCGCAACTGGAGTTGCGCAAGATCCAGCACTGCTATGCGGAAGATCCGGCGAAGGTGGCGGCCCAAAATTTGGCTGCCGGTAAGATCGTCGGCTGGTTTCAGGGTCGCATGGAATCCGGCCCCAGGGCCCTGGGAGCCCGCTCCATTCTGATGAGCCCCATCAAGTCGGAAAACAAAGACATCATTAACGCCAAAGTCAAATTCCGGGAGCCTTTCCGGCCCTTTTGCCCTTCACTGCTGGATGAAAAGAGGTCGGACTACTTAATCAATCCCCGGGAAGAGCCTTTTATGATCACCTCTTTTGATGTGGTCCCGGGGAAACGGGACCACATCCCGGCGGTGGTCCACCAGGACCATACGGCCAGACCGCAAACCGTTAAAGAAGAAGTCAACCCGCGCTTTCATCAGTTGATAAAATATTTTGGGGATTTGACCGGCGAATATGCCGTCTTGAATACTTCCTTTAATGTCAAAGGGGAGCCGATAATTTGCACCCCTCATGAAGCCGTGAGATGTTTCTACGACAGTGGCATAGACTTATTGGTCCTGGGCAATTACCTCCTGGAGAAACTCGCCTGATCGGTATTCCGGAAAATATTTAATGAAGCCATTGGTCTCAGTAATCACGGTCTGTCTGAACGCCGCCACCTTTATTGAACAAACAATTCAAAGCGTTCTGGCGCAGACTTATCCTAAAATTGAGTATATCATTATTGATGGCGGCTCCACCGATGGCACGGTGGATATTATCCGCAAATATGAGTCCCACCTCGCTTACTGGCATAGTAAGCCGGACCGGGGTCTGGCCCAGGCCTTCAATCTGGGTCTGGCCCAGGCTCAGGGAGATTGGCTGATTTATCTCAATGCCGACGATTTTTTCTTGAATTCAGAGGTGGTGGCGGACATGGTGCCGTACCTGAGACGATACCAGGACGCCGAGGTGGTTTACGGCGATGCCCCCGTGATGGCGCCCCATCCGGGCGCGGAACCCTTGCCTTTGCTGAGAAAACATTCCCGGCCCTGGAACTGGCACAAAATCCGGTGCTCCGGGATGTTTAACACCATACCGCATCAGGCGGCCTTTACCCACCGGCGCTATTTCGAGCGGGTAGGCCCCTTCTCGGAAGATTTTAAAATAGCGGTGGATTATGAGCATTATTTACGGGGCGGAAAATTCCTGCGGGTTCATTACGCCCCGCTGGCCGTCAGCGGCATGCGGGCTGGAGGGCTGGTGGGAAGAAACATCTTGTGGACTTTTCGGGAGTTCCGGCGGGCGCAACAGCGAACCGGGGCCTTGCCGGCTCCCCTGGCCTGGGCCTGCTTTTATCTGATGCTGGGCCGCTATTACCTGAGCCGCCTGGGACACCGGGTTTTGGACCCGCTGTCCGGGGGCCTGCACTGGCCGGGGCGGGTGTCCGGGACCGCGGCCGGTCCCCATTCCGGGCGGAATTGATTCGCCATGTCGCGTCAGCTCTTTGAATACCATCCGGTGATTGGATACCGCTATATTCCGGGGGTCAAGGCCCGGGTGCCGTATGAAAGCGGCGGCTTCCTCATCCGGGTGAACAGCAGCGGCTTTCGCTGCCGACATGAATTTGCCGCGGCCAAGCCCCCGGGGAAACTGAGGGTTCTTCTCTGCGGTGATTCCTTTACCGCGGGTGACGGGGTTTCGGACGGCTACCGGTATGGCGATCTGCTGGAAAAGCTGATTCCTGGGCTGGAAGTCTATAACCTGGCGCTACCCGGAACCGGCACGGATCAGCAATATCTGGCCTATCAGGAGTTCGGGCAGGGTCTGGAGCACGATGTCCTGATCCTGGGGGTGCTGGTGGAAAATATCCTGCGAGTCAAGGCCCACTATCGAATTTATTATAATGAGCAGGGCAACGAAGTGGTGTATGCCAAGCCTTACTTCGAGTTGGAGGACGGCGAGCTCAAGCTGCGCCAGGTGCCGGTGCCCAAAGAGGCCCTCAGCGAGGACCAGGTCCCCCCGGAGCTGCGGCACACCATCGACCGGGGCGGTCGCTATCCGGCCCTGCGTCAACTGGTGAAGAAATTAAAGCTGAAAAACGTGGCTCAGCGGCTGACCCGCTATCAGCCTTTCCCTGAATACGGCAACCCCCAACACCCTGCCTGGCGGCTAATGCGGGCCATTCTGACGGACTGGATCGGCAGGGCTTCCGCCAAGGTGCTCCTGGTGCCCATTCCATTTTATCAGTATGTGGAAGAGACCAGCGACCCGGAGCCTTACCGGGCCAGGTTCATTGAGCTGGCCCGAGCCGCGGGCTGCGCCCTGCACGACCCTTTGGCGGACCTGCAGCGCCATCCTCCGGAGGTCAGGCGAGGATTCCGGTTTGCCCAAGACCCTCATCTGACCGCAGCCGGGCACCAGGCCCTGGCCGAATCTCTGGCACCAGCCGTGCGGCGCCTGTTGGGCCGGGAGGAGCAGCCGGCATGAGCAAAACCGTCCTGGGTATCTCGGCCTTTTATCATGACTCTGCCGCGGCCCTGGTGGTGGACGGCGAAATTGTCGCCGCCGCCCAGGAGGAGCGCTTTTCCCGGAAAAAGCACGACCCCCGGTTTCCGAGCGGCGCCATCAATTACTGCCTGGAGGAGGCCTTCATCGAGGCGGCGGAGCTTGACGCCATCGTCTTCTATGACAACCCGCTCCTCACTTGGGACCGGGTCCTGAAAAATTGCTTGATGATGGGGGAAACGGCGTTCCCCCAGTTTTCCCAGGCCTGCCATTCGGTTCTGGGCATCAAGGTCTGGGTCGGGGAGTACGTCAGACGTGCCCTGGGATCGCTGGGGAAGGGCGGAAAGCTGCTGTTCAGCGAACACCACCAGGCCCATGCCGCCTCGGCCTTTTATCCCTCACCCTTCGAGGAGGCCGCCATCCTCACCCTGGACGGGGTGGGGGAATGGGAGACCACGACTCTCGGTTTTGGGCAGGATAACCGGATCGAACTGCGTCAGGTCTTGCATTATCCCCACTCGTTGGGCTTGCTCTACAGTGCCTTCACTTATTTTTGCGGCTTCAAGGTCAACTCCGGGGAATACAAGCTGATGGGGCTCGCCCCTTATGGAAAACCGCAATATTATCGGACGATTCGGGATCACCTGATCGATGTCAAGGAGGACGGCTCCTTTCGGCTGAACCCCGAGTATTTCGGCTTTCTTGACAGTAACGTCATGACCAACGAAAAATTTGAGCGCCTTTTCGGCGGACCGCCCCGGGCCCGGGAGGGCCTAATCACCAGACGGGAGCGGGATCTGGCCGCGTCGGTGCAGCAGGTCCTGGAGGAGGTGGTGGTGAAACTGACCTGCCATCTCAAGCAGGAAAACGGAGCCCGCAATCTGGTCATGGCCGGGGGCGTGGCCCTGAATTGCGTGGCCAACGGCAGGATTCTGCGGGAAGGAATCTTCGACCGTCTGTGGATACAGCCAGCGGCGGGCGACGCCGGCGGAGCCTTGGGCGCCGCCCTGCTGGGGTGCCATGTTTACTTCGGAAGGCCACGGCGATTTAATCCGGCCGGCCGCGACCTTCAGAAAGGGAGCCATTTGGGGCCGGCCTACAGCCCGGCGGAAGTCAGGGCCTTCCTGGACCGCTACGGCTATCCTTACGATCACCTGCCCGAGGCCGCCGAACGCCGGCGGCGGGTGGCCCAGGCCATTGCTGCTGGCAAGATAGTGGGATATTTTTGCGGCCGGATGGAATTCGGACCCAGAGCCCTGGGCTCCCGCTCGATCCTGGGCGACCCCCGGGACCCGGGCATGCAGTCCCGGATGAACCTGAAAATCAAATATCGCGAGTCTTTTCGGCCTTTTGCTCCCTCGGTTTTGCTGGAGGAGGCCGGCGCTTATTTCGACCTGCCGGTGGAGAGCCCTTATATGCTGTTGGTGGCGCCGGTGCGGGAGGAGCGCCGCCTGCCATTTAACCGGGGGGAAATGGAGAAGATCGAAGACCTCAGGGTGGCGCTCAACCAGCCCCGCTCGGATATCCCGGCGGTGACCCACGTGGATTACAGCGCCCGGGTGCAAACGGTTCATCCCCAGGACAATCCTGACTATTATGCCTTGCTGCAGAAGTTCAAGAACCTGGTGGGCTGTGCGGTGTTAATCAACACTTCGTTTAATGTGCGGGGAGAGCCCATAGTCTGCTCCCCGCAGGATGCCTACCGCTGCTTCCGGCGGACCCAGATGGACCTCTTGGTGCTGGAGGACTGCCTTTTATGGAAGGAGCAGCAGCCCCCTTGGGAAGACCAGGAAGATTGGCAACAGGAATACGACCTTGATTGACGAGCAGGCCAAAGATAAGATCAAAGAGTTTTTCCAGCAGGAATTGCTCCCGCAGCGCAATCATCTCGGGAAGGTAAGGGGCAACTTCTTTGCCACCCGGTTCGACCGGGAGTCGCCGACGTATTTTCGGGATAAGGAGCAAGGAGTGCTGCAGCCGGCCGAAATGGAGGGGCCGGAGTGCCGGCTTCCGGCCGAACTGGAGCAGAAATTGGCGGAGATGTGGCAGGGACAGGGGTATCCGGAGCTGGCGGCGCTGGCCCCGGCCCTGGCCCGGCTGGCTGAGCTTTTGCAGGCGGGCGAGGAGCCGGATGCAGAAGTATCGCCCTTAATCTATGTCATGTTTTGACGGGAACGGACTTGAGACATCTGCGAAACTCTGATTTATTGGTCCAGGAAATCAAAAGCCAGCCAGGCGCGCACGCCTGCGACTAGAGGCAGGAGGGACAGCCGAGGCGGCGGTCCTAAAAATTATCTAAAACAGAGGTCTCAATTTTTAACTCTGAACTAATATTCGGGGTCAATTGTCTCGTCCTTGCTGGACATTACTTTTTCTATGGCTTAGTCTAGAGGCATACGGCAACGAACCGCTCGCCGCGGGGGGGGCGGGCGGTGAAGCGGCACATAAACGGCACCAAACGGCACAATTTGGGGGTTAAAGCGGGACTTCGGCGGCGGATTATGGAAGTAAAGTGAACAATATTAGCAAGTTATGCGCAACCTTTTGCGGAAATTTTTTTTTGGCGGCACAATTTCGCCCCCAAAAGGCCCTAAAAAAGTGAGCAAAATTGAACAAAAAAGGCCGGTTAATCAGAAAAACCGTGGAATATTAGTAACTTGGAGATTACAGTGATTTTATTTGCCCTAAGTTCAGACAAGTACTGGATTTTTCTGGATTATTCGTCGCGGGGCCGGTCCGGCGACCATTTTCATTCCAAGGAATTAACCTTTAAATTATCTTTAGCGATTATGAAACGGTGGCGAAAGTCCATGGAGCGGAGGGTGGGCGGCCCTTTACCAAAACTCCCCGGTCCTTCCCTCAAGAGACTTTCGCTGGGGTCTCGACTTGCAAAAACCCAAGGCATTTATCGCCCCGGCTAGGGATTATGAGCAGACATTAAGAGCCGGATTGCATTGGCTCGGCGCCGCGGACCGCCTGCGGCAAGCCGGAGGGATCTTCCTCAAGCCGAATCTGACGTATCCTCAGTTCCGCCCCGGGGTCACCACTACCAGAGAGGTGATCGAGGCGGCAGTTCAGGTCCTGACGGAGATTAACCCCCGGGTGGTCATAGGGGAATCGGACGGCGGCTACGGCTCCTTTGAGATCGAAGCGGCCTTTCAGTCCTTCGACCTTTATAATTTGGGGCGGCGCTACGGCGCGGCAGTGGTCAACCTGAGCCGGGAACCGGTGGAGACCTGCAACTTTGCCACCCGCCGCGGCGCGATTTTCCTGGAGATGCCCCGTTTCATCCTCCGGGAAAACTTTGTTACCGTCACTTTACCGGTGCCCAAGGTGCATTGCATGACCGGCGTCAGCCTGTCCTTTAAGAACCAGTGGGGTTGCCTTCCTGACATGATGCGTCTGCGCCTGCACTATAACTTCAATGAAATTATCGGCCCGATCAACCGCCGGTTGAACGTGGGGCTGGCCATTGTCGACGGCACCTACGGCCTCACCAGGAACGGGCCCATCGCCGAAGGGGAGGCGGTTGAGCCTGGCTGGCTGGTGATGAGCCGGCAGGCGGCGGTGGCCGACCGGGTGGCTTCTTACCTCATGGGCTTGCGTTTGGAAGATTATGCCCATTACCGCCGGATCGGAGAAACCGAGCCCCTGCCGCAATTAGCCGAAATTGAAACCAACCAGGAGTTGGAACCTTTCCGGGCCCAGACCCCGAAGTTTTATCTGAAGCGGCATTTCTGGAACTATGTGGCCATGACCACCTGGTATTCCCGGCGCTGGAGCTATATCGTCTATGAATCGCGGCTGACCGGCCTGTTGCATCGAATCATGTACAGCTTTCGGGAGAAACCGAAGGATTTCAGGCAGAATTGGTAGCCGAAAGAGATGAATCAGTCCAATCCTGGCAGCCGGCCCCGACGGGTTTTGCAGGTCACCGACAACCATTCGCCGGGTCATCCCGGGGTAACCGCGGTGGTGACTCAGATTGCCCGGTACCTCGGGCAGCAGGGATGGCCGGTCACCATTCTGGCCGCCGGTCAGGCTGAAGGGGAGCTGCTGCCAGGCGTGGAACTGGAGGAGTTCCCGCTGCTATGGGGCGGCAACTCCTGGCGCTATGCCCCCGATTTTGTCAGATACCTGGAAAAAGCCGCCGGTTCGGGAGATATTCTCCATCTGCACGGCGTCTGGGGCGCCCCCCAATGGCAGGCCGCCAGGTTGGCGGCGCGGTTGGAGTTGCCGGCCATTTTGAGCGCCCACGGCATGCTGAATTCCTGGCATTGGCAGGACGGTCGGCTGCGACCCCTGAAGAAACACCTCTACTGGTGGGCCCTGGCCTTCCCAGCTTTTCGGCAACTGGCCGTGGTGCACGCCATCACCCCCCAGGAACGGGAGGAGCTGGCGCCCCAATTTCCCGGAATGCGCCTGGAGGTAATTCCCAATGCCATTGATCTGAAGGAGGCCGACGCGGCCCTGGCGACCCCGGCGGTGCCGCTTGACCTGGAGAGGCCGTATCTGCTGTTTCTCAGCCGGCTGCACCCCAAGAAGGGCATCGACCTGTTGCTGGCTGCCTTTGCCCGGGCCAAAAACCGCGGCGATTGGCGGCTGCTCATCGTGGGACCAGACTGTTCCGCGGCTTATACGACTGGGTTGAAGGACCTGGCCAGGTCCCTGGGTCTGGAAGGGCGGGTCAGGTTTCCGGGACCGATCTTTGGCGCCGGGAAGTGGCAGCTCTACCGGCAGGCGTCGGCTTTTTGCCTGCCGTCGCGTTCCGAGGTGGTGGGTTTGGTTAATCTGGAAGCCGCCGCGGCCTGCACGCCGGTGATCACGACCCACGAGACCGGCCTGTCGGATTGGGAAGAAGGCGGCGGGCTGCTGGTGCATCCCCGGCTGGAGGACCTGACCGGGGCCCTGGAGGCGGCATTTGCTTGGTCGGAGAGCGAGCGGATTGATCGCGGCCGGGATTTGCGGCAATTGGTGGAGCACCGGTATTCCTGGGAGGCGGTGGGGCCCCGGTGGCTGGAACTCTACGGGGCACTGTGAGTAAAGGAGGTTGGTTTGTCCTGGATTCTGGGGCTTAATGCCTCTCATGGCATTCTTCGGGCTGCCTGGGGCGCGACGGGCTACTGTTCGCCGCCTCCGAAGAGGAGCGGTTCAACCGGATAAAGCCCGGGTCCGGGTTCCCGGTGAACGGCGTCCATTTTCCGAGCAAAAATCTCTCAGGAGGCCATGAGCAGATCAATGTCTTTCTTTCATCTTGACGACTATGATGCTTCGGGGTCTGACTATGGACGTCCAAAATTCTTCGTGTTCCTCTGGTACTTATGCCAAGAGACCATGTTTCGCTTTTCCCCGGTTCCCTTCTATGGTTTTCGGCGGTGGCTGCTCAAATTATTTGGCTGTAAGATTGGCAAGCAGGTAAAAGTGCGTCCTCGAGCCCGCTTGCATTATCCCTGGCGCATCGAGATCGGCGATCATTCCCAGATAGGCGAAGATGCCTGGCTCTATTCTATCGATACGATAAAGATCGGGGAGTATTCGATCATTTCGCAAAAAAGCTTTCTTTGTACGGCGAGTCACGATTATCACAATCCCCGCTTCCGGCTCACGCACCAGCCCATAACCGTGGGAAAAGGCGTCTGGATTGCCGCCGACGTGTATGTTGCCCCCGGAGTCACCATTGGAGATAACGCGGTCATTGGGGCCCGGTCCAGTGTATTTCAGGATATGCCGCCGGGGATGGTGTGTTACGGTAATCCCTGTCGTCCCAGAAAGCCCAGGGGACAATCCTCTTAATCAAAATGCGGACTTTTTCTAAGCCTTCCTCGCCTAAACGGATCTTAATCCACGGTATCAACTACGCCCCGGAATTGGTGGGCATAGGCAAATATACCGGCGAGCTGGGGGCTTATCTTGCTTCCCGCGGGCATCGGGTCACGGTGCTCACGGCCCCACCCTATTACCCGCAGTGGCGCATACACGACTATTATAGACCGCAGCGCTGGCAGCGGGAGGCGCTGGACGGAGTGGAGGTCCTCCGGGCGCCGCATTATGTCCCAGCTCGGGTTACCAGCCGGGGGCGGTTGCTCCAGGAAGTTACCTTCTGGACCAGTTGCCTCTTCTGGTGGCTATCCTATCTTCTGAGGCAACCATGGGATGCCCTCGTGGCGGTGTGTCCGCCCTTGCATTCCGGACTGATCCCCGGAATCCTGGCCCAGCGTCGCGGTATTCCGCTGGTCATCCAGGTCCAGGATCTGCAGCTGGATGCGGCTCGGGAATTGGGAATGTTGCGGCAGCCGGGCTTATTGGCCTTGCTCACCCGCCTGGAGAGTTTCGTGTTTGGCCAAGCTCAGGCGGTGGTGACTATTTCCCAGACCATGGCGGCCAGAATTCGTGACAAAGGGATTAAACCGGAGTGTCTCCACGTCCTGCCCAACTGGGCGGATTTGGATGCCATCCGGCCCGGCCGGCGACAGAACCAATTTCGAAAGGAATTGGGACTGAAATCCGAAGTAGTGGTGTTATACTCCGGCAATCTGGGGGAAAAGCAGGGGTTGGAAATCATTTTGGAGGCCGCGGCTCTTACCCGAGGCGATCCCGGGATCAAATATCTGATAGCCGGGGAAGGGGCGGTCAAAACAAGATTAGCGGCCCAGGCTGAAAAACTTGGGCTTGAGAATTTGGCATGGTTGCCGTTACAATCTATTGAACGCTTCGGCCTGCTGTTGGCCGCAGCCGATATTCATCTGGTGGTCCAGAGGCAAAAGGCCGCGGATCTGCTCATGCCCTCCAAGCTCGCCAATATTCTGGCGGCGGGGCGGCCCTTTGTGGTCACCGCTTTGCCGGACACGGAGTTGGGGCAGATAATCAGCGATTCCGGGGCCGGGATCCTGGTGCCGCCGGAGAATCCCGCCGCCCTGGCTCAGGCCGTGCTGGCCCTGGCCGCAGACCCTACAGCCAGGAGGCGGATGGGGGCGCGGGCTCGACGGTATGCCGAGTCTTTCCTGGGACGGGAGGAAATCCTCGCCTGCTGGGAAAACCTGTTATCCGGTCTGTCGGAAGCCGGACGATTCGCGAAAAAGACCAACCGGAGGGATTGACCCTGGCCGAGGTGCGGAAGCCAGCCAATAACTTTGGCTATGGCAATCCCCGCTTGCTAATTACTTGAATTAACGTTATTATTCCTCAGCAGGAGACGAGATTTTGTTCAACCCCCACCAGCAAGGAATTTTTGACCAGTACCAATGGCTGATCTCCAGGGCCCAATGGATCCTGGACGGCCTGGTGGTGATCTTTCTTTTGCTTCTTCTTTGCTGGTTCCATGAAGTGCCCTTCCACTCCTACTTCCAGATTCTGGGGGCCGTAACCTTTGGATTGACGGTGGTGGTATTCCAGGCCGCCCAACTCTACCAGCCCTGGCGGGGCGCCAACTTGCTGCGGTTGGTCCGGAAAGTCTTTCTGGGCTGGGTCCTGGTGATCACCATCCTGATATTCCTGGGTTACGCCACCAAGACTTCGGCGCACTTTTCCCGCCGGGTCGTGCTCAGTTGGATAGTGCTGACCCCTTTTGCCTTGGTGTTATTACGGCTCCAGGTTTATTGGGGCTTGCGCTGGCTGCGGCAGCAAGGCCGCAACAGCCGCACCGTGGTGATAGCCGGGGCCGGTGACCTGGGCCGGCGTCTGGCCGGGAACATAGTGGATACTCCCTGGCTGGGGATGCGGCTTTCCGGCTTCTTCGATGACCACCTGACCGGAGAAGTGGAACTCCAGGGGCAAGGTAAAAGGACCAAGACTTATCGCATCCTGGGCAACTTGGACGATATGGTCGCCTACGTCCAGGCTAAACGGGTCGATATGATCTACCTGGCCTTGCCTATGCGGGCGGAAAAGCGCCTTCAGCAGGTGGTGGAAGCCCTCCAGGACACCACCGCTTCGGTCTATTTTGTCCCGGACGTCTTTGCCTTATCCTTGCTGACTGCCGGCTTCACTGATCTCCGGGGCATCCCTCTCATCTCTCTTTGGGAAACCCCGTTCTTTGGTGTTAACGGCTGGGTCAAACGGCTGGAAGACCTGGTTCTGGCCAGCCTGATCCTCATAGTCGCCTCGCCGGTCATGTTATTGATCGCCCTGGGGCTCAGGTTGTCTTCCCCAGGGCCAATAATTTTTAAACAGCGGCGTTACGGCCTGGATGGCCATGAAATCATCGTCTATAAATTTCGCACCATGAAAGTATGGGAGGATGGGGTGCAAGTACCGCAGGCCACCCAGCACGACCAACGAGTGACGGCCTTCGGCCGGTTTCTCCGGCGCACCAGTCTGGATGAACTGCCCCAGTTTTTCAACGTCCTCCAGGGGAACATGTCCATTGTCGGTCCCCGGCCCCATGCCGTGGCCCACAACGAGTATTACCGCCGCCTCATCCCCGGCTACATGCTGCGCCACAAGGTGCGTCCGGGCCTCACCGGCTGGGCCCAGGTCAACGGCTGGCGGGGGGAGACCGAGACCCTGGATAAGATGGAAAAGCGGGTGGAATTTGACCTGGATTATCTCCGCCGTTGGTCCCTGTGGTTCGACCTGAAGATCATCTATCTCACCCTCTGGCACGGTCTGACGGATATTCAAGCCTATTGAGGCAGTTTATTGAGGGCAGGTTTCGGTTTTTGATTTTTGGCAAAAAGGCAAAGGCACTGCCACGATGATAGAAAACAATTTTTGGAATAGGGAAAATAAATAATGGGACAAGCCAAAAAGGCCATGATCACCGGGATTACCGGGCAGGACGGCAGTTATCTGGCGGAGTTGCTCTTGGCCAAGGGCTATGAGGTCCACGGCCTGATGCGCCGTTCCAGCACCTTCAACACCCGGCGCATCGATCATCTCTACGTGGACCCGCACGAAGCCGGGGCCCGGTTTTTCCTGCATTACGGCGATTTGAGCGACTCCGGCCAGCTCACCAATCTGATCTACAACTTGCAACCGCAAGAGATTTATCACTTGGCGGCCCAGAGCCATGTGCGGGTGAGCTTCGACATGCCGGAGTACACCGGGGATATCTCCGGCCTGGGAGTAACCCGTCTGTTGGAGGCCATCCGCCGCAGCGGCATCCAGACCCGGTTTTACCAGGCCTCCTCCAGCGAACTTTACGGTTCAGCGCCGCCGCCCCAGAACGAAGAGACTCCGATGCAGCCCCGGAGCCCTTATGCCGCGGCCAAACTCTATGCCTACTGGATGGTGCGCAATTATCGCGAGGCCTACGGCCTGTTTGCGGTGAACGGCATTCTCTTTAATCATGAGTCGCCCCGGCGGGGCGAGACCTTCGTCACCCGGAAGATCACTCGGGCCGTGACCCGCATCAAGTTGGGGCTTCAGGAGAAACTTTACCTGGGCAACCTGGAGGCCCGCCGGGACTGGGGCTATGCCCCGGACTTCGTGGAGGGCATGTGGCTGATGTTGCAGCAGGAGACTGCCGACGATTACGTCCTGGCTACCGGTGAAAGCCATTCGGTGCGGGAATTTCTGGAAGCGGCCTTTGCCCACGCCGAGCTGGACTGGCGGCAATACGTGGAAATCGATCCCCGCTACTTCCGACCCATCGAGGTAGACGCCCTCCTGGGCGACGCCGCCAAGGCGCGGCGGGTCCTGGGCTGGGAGCCCAAGGTGAGCTTCGGGGAACTGGTGCGTCTGATGGTGGACGCCGACCTCCAGGCCCTTTTGGAGATGCGGCAGTGCCAGGACGTCATCCGGCAACTGAGCCGGGACAACGGGGTCAAATCCCACTCCAAGACGCAAGGAAGCCAAGGAACCAAATAAACACCGATGGAACAGGATGCCAAGATCTACGTGGCCGGACATCGGGGGCTGGTGGGCAGCGCCATCCTGCGGCGCCTGAAGCAGGCGGGGTTTACCAACCTCCTCTGCTGCAGCCTCTCGCAGCTGGACCTGCGGGACCAGGGGGCGGTGGCCCGCTTCTTTCGCCGGGAGCAGCCGCAATACGTCTTTCTGGCCGCGGCCCGGGTGGGCGGCATCCGGGCCAACTCCACCTTCCCGGCGCAATTCATTTATGACAACCTGCTCATTGAAGCCAATATTATCCATCAGGCCCATCGGCAGGGCGTGCAGAAGCTCCTTTTCCTGGGGAGTTCCTGCATTTATCCCAAGTTGGCCCCCCAGCCCATGAAGGAGGAATATTTACTGGACGGCAAACTGGAGCCCACCAACGCGCCCTATGCCGTGGCCAAGATTGCCGGCATTACCATGTGTCAGGCTTATAACCGGGAGTACGGCGCCTGTTTTATCTCCGCCATGCCTACCAATCTTTACGGCCCCGGTGATAATTTCGACCTGTTGGACTCCCATGTGATCCCAGCCCTGATGCGACGGTTCCATCTGGCCCGGGGGCGCGGGGCCTCGGAGGTGGTGGTCTGGGGCACCGGCGCCCCCCGGCGGGAATTTCTCCATGTGGACGACCTGGCCGACGCCTGCCTTTTTTTGATGGAGCATTACCAGGAGAGCGACATCATCAACGTCGGAGTGGGGTGGGATTTGAGCATCCGGGAACTGGCCGAACTGATTGCGGCAGTGACCGGCTTCAAAGGGCGGATCAGCTTCGATACCAGCCAGCCGGACGGCACCCCCCGGAAACTCCTGGACGTCAGTCGGCTTACCGCTCTGGGCTGGCAGGCCCGGATTCCCCTGGAAGAAGGTTTGCGTGGCACTTACCGCTGGTTTTGCCGCAGCCGCTGGGCGCGGCAAGAATGAGCTTTTGGCTAAAAGGGAATCGGCCTCAATCTTTCCATCATCCCCCTTGCCCCGCCAACCGCCAGTCTAATTTCTGCCGAATCGCTTCAAGGTTTATCGACCAGCCAGGGGCGCATATCCAGCAGGCGCAGGTGTTCGTCCAGTTGGGTGGCGGCCAAGACCGGGGAAGTTAGCAGGGCGAACTGCTGGCGACCGCGGGTAAGTTCCGCAATCTGCCGGTCGAAGGGAGCAAAGAAGGGGCAGTCCACCCGGTCCGCCAGAGTATGGCCGAGAGGGTAAGTGACCTTGTGATCCAGGGGGACGAAAAAGCGGCCCCCGGCCAGAAACTCCGGAAGGAAGTGGCGGTCATCCACCACCAGGAAGGAGACTCCGTATTTGCGGCAAAAGGCGATGACTTCCCGGGGGTCGGCGGCGTAATAGGCTGCGAAGAGGTCATGTAGCCGGGGCTCGATCTTTTGCCAGAGGCCTTTGCTCCAAGGATGGGCCAGCTTGTAAGTCGCCAGGGCCCGGCGCTGGGCGAAGGTGGGAACATTGTCCATCAGGTTAGGATGGCCGGCGATCACCGCATCTTTAGGGGTTGCCGCCAGGGCCTGGTATAGCGGTTTATAGGTCGAATAGTCCATCAATCCCACGTTTTTCAGGCGTAACACCCCCAACCCCGCGGCCGCGAGCAACGCCAGAATGACCAGATTTCTCGGCCAGCGCTCCAGCTTCAGGGCGGTATGCAGTCCCAGGGCCAGGATAAGACAATAGGCCAGATTGAGGGTATAGATGAGGTAGCGGTCCGGAATGAAGAGCTTGAGCAGCCAGACCCGGGCCGCAAAGTAGAGAATCAGGCCGGCTAGACCCAAGTAGCAGAGGGGTTGAAGCCGTGGTTTCAGAGGCTGCCAGGCCACTCGGGCCAGCCCCCAGAGGGTAACGGGGGGCACGATTATGCAGACCGCGATTGCCGCCGCCGGTCCCAAATCTCGGAAAGGAGCCAGCCATTCCCAGGGAGCGATCAGCTCCCAAAAAATGGAAGGCACCGGGAGGATGGGGTAGCGGCCCCGAGCATAGAACTCGGGGCGGTTCAGCATTTCGGCGTAACTCACTAAGGGCCCGAACCCATCCCTGACGTAGCTAACATTCATGAGCCCCACCAGGATGGCCCCGGCAGCCAGGAAGAGAAAGTGTCTCGGCCGGGCGGGGAAAGGGGGAGGAGCCGTCTTGGCGGCGCGGCTCGCCAGCCAGGCGAGCCCGGCGGCCAGGGCGCATATCAGGAAGACGTAGGGAATAAATAAGGCTTGCAAAATGAGGGCGGCGCCCATCCAACCGGGCCAGTCCTCCTGCCAGGAGAGCCAAAAAAAGGCCAGGAGCGGGGCGGCAAAGGCTCGGGCCAATCCCCCGGACAAATTGTCCAGAAAAAAGGGCATGAGCCAGTAGACCGCCACCGTGGTCCAGGCCAGGCGGCGGCCGCCCAGCCTCAGGCCCAGGCAATACAGGCACAGGGCCAGGAAAATGAAGAGCAGGCCGGGGAGGATTTGGGAAAACGTTATGGGGTCGGCCACCCAGGAGGCCAGCCAATAAAGGCCCTTGACTCCCCAAGGCACATAATGGCGAGCGTAATCGGCCAAGAGATCGCCTTTAAACAACTCCGGGTCCAGCCACTGCCGCATCCAGAAGATTTGCTGGCGGACGTCGTCGTTGACCACATAGGGGCTGGTCAAGGCCTGGTGATGGGCCAGGATGAAGATGATGCTGGAAAGGACGGCTGCCGTCAGCAGGTCGAAAATGCGGGCATAGGCCGGGGGCCCCGAATCCTGCACGGATCAGAGCTCTCTTTCAAATACCCGGAAGGTCTTGTAACGCTGCCCCCCCAAGGTTTGAATCAGCTTAATCCAAGGCTTCAGGTTTTCGGGAATCAAAGAAAAATCGGCAAAATCGCACTGGGTGAGTTTCACTAGATTAATGTAAATTCTCGCGATCAGGGCATAGTGCAGCTTCTTTACCTGGTAGGGCTGGGCGATGCCGATGACTAAGCCCCTCACCTTGTTAATCGGGGCGAATTTGGCGGCGTATAACAGGCGCAGTTTGTCCCAAAGGTTTAAGCGGCCATTAAGCTTCTTCACCAGAGGGTTTAGGTCAGGCAGCACAATGCAAAACCCCACCAACTTGTCGCGGTCCAGTAGCAAATGGACCAGCTCCGACCGCAGCAGCGGTTGGACTTCCTGCAACATATAGTCGAACTGGCGTCGGCTCAAGGGGACGTGCCCCCAGTTGACACTCCAGGCTTCATTGAATAGGTAGAAAACTTCTTCGGCGCGCCGGGCCAATTCCGGTGGGTTATAGGGGATCAAAGTCACTTTTTCATTGGCCAGGATCTCGGCTAAACGCTTCTCCATGGCCGGGAGGTCAAGGTTGCGGTTGGTAAGTTTGAGGGCTAGCCAGTCCATGGCCTTGCGAAAGCCCCAGGAGGTAACCAAATCTTCATAATACGGAGGATTATGAGTCTGAAACATGGCCGGAATGGAGTCGAAGCCCTCCACCAGCAAACCCATTTCGTCATAGATGGAAAAATTGAGGGGGCCCACCAGCCGACGGCGGCCCCGGTGACGCACCCAGGCGGCTACGGCCTCGAACAGGGCGTCGGCCACCTGTTGATCAGGGACCGCTTCGAAAAAGCCCCAAAAACCGGTATCGGCCCCGTGGAATTCATCATGGCGCCGGTTGATATGGGCCGAGATGCGACCCACCGGCTCGCCGTGGCGAAAGGCCAGGAAATATTGGGCTTCGCCGATCTCAAAAAAGGGCCCCTGGCGGTGGTCCAGGAACTTTCGTTGCTCGGGCAATAAAGGCGGCACCCAGTAAGGGTCCTCCTGGTAGATGCGCCAGGGGAAGCGGAGAAATTCTTGGAGGCCGGCCTCATCCTGCACGGGAGATACGAGGCTCACCCCGTTTGTTGCCATTAACTTCCTACTCATTTTTGGGGATTGCGAAAAACGATCTGGGCCTTTAGCCCGTCTTTCAGCAACAGTTCCGGGTTGGGCACCGTTAATTCCACATCATAGTAAGCCGGTTGGTCCAGTCCGGGGGTTAGGGAGGACCAGGAGATGCGGTTCACTGTTCCCTGGAACTTCCGGCCAGGGATGGACTCCAGGGTGATTTCCGCGGTTTCTCCAGGTTTGATCTGCAAGGCTTCGATTTCAAAGGGCTGGGCCCGCACCACCATGGGATCCATGACGCCTACCTGGAAGACGCCGTTTGTGGGGCCTAGCTCAGCCTTATTTTGCATTTCCGGGCTGATCCAGATAATGTAGCCGCTGATGGGGGCTATCAAGGCAGCCTCTTGGGGAATTTGTCCTGCACTTACCCCGGTTCCCAGCTGGTTCTTCAAAACGGCCAGGTCGTCTTGAAGAGCTTGTTTTTCCCCATGCAGGCGCTTTTCTAAAGCGGTGCGTTCTTGGGTAAGCAGACGGATATCCTGGTCGACCTGTTCCAGGCTCCGGGGCGGGGCCAGCTTTTTCTGCAGCAACTGGCGCAATTCCCGCTGCTGGTTCTGTAGAGGCACCAAGGACCGTTCGGTTTCAGCCAATTTAGTTTCCACCTCAGAGATGGCCGGCGGGGACAAGCGCTGGCGGATGGCTAGCTGGGCTTCCGGGGTCAGGGTGTATCTGGCCAGAACCTGGCCGGCCTTCACCTGATCTCCGGAGCTAACCAGGATCGAGGTGATGATCCCTTTGAAGGGTAGATCAACGCGGCGTTTCAGGGCACAAAAGACCTTGCCATTAAAGTTGATCTCGGGCTCAGGGTTCTGGGCCGGAGTCGGGGTCCCGGAGCCGGCTTCATCCTTGGGCTTGCCAAAGGCCGGGACGGCGATCAACATCACCAGGATCAGGACTGCTCCCAGGGCTGAGGGGACTTTACCTTTGCCAGGATTTCTCATCCACATAGCTGTAACATAGGTCTCCAGAAAGTTGGCGCAAACTCACGATTGATTGGTCATATTCCAAGGCCTTGGAGGCCGCGCTTTTATGCGCCTCCAGGACGGCCTTCCGGGCCTCCAACCAGGCAGGCAGTTGTTCGTTTCCGGAATCGTAGCGGATTTCGGCTTGACGCTCTTTCAGCCGCGCCAGCTCTTCTTGGGATTTGGCAAGGTTTACCCCGGCCGAATTAACTGAAATAACTTCCTGGAGGTCGTTCCATTTATCGGTCAGGTCTATTTCTTTTTCGTCTTTTTCCGATCCATACTGCTTCAAGATGGTCTTTTGCCGGGAGATATTGCGGATGCGGTCAAGGCCGTCCCAGATCGGCACCTGCAGACCCAGTGCCACATAAATGCCGCTGCCGGTAGTGATGCTCAAAGGGTTGGGAGTCTGGGTGTTGAACAGGATGTCGGGAAGGACCTTGGCCTTGGCTAAGGTAACGTTATACTTCTGGAGCTCCAGTTTCATTGCCAACGCTTTAAGTTCAAATGACCTGGCCTTGGCCTGTTCCAAGGTAGCGGCGGCGGGATCGAAGTTGTTCAGCACCTGGCGGCGGGCGTCCCGTAGATCTAGGTCAATTGTTTGCTCAAGTTTCAGCCCTATAATAAAGGTTTTTATGCTGTTCAGGGTGCGCTTCCGGTCACCTTCCAGGCGGGCCAGTTCGCTCTTGGCCACCTCCAGCTCCTGGGTAGCCAGCCGCACCTCCAGGGAGGTGGCGGTACCGATAGCCCGGCGATTTTCGGCGAAGGTCAGGTTCTCCCGGCACAGGTTAAGCAGATCACTCTGAAAGGCGGTCAACTGCTTCAGCGCGGCCAGGGAAAGAAACATCTTGCCGAGGCGCTCCAAACCCTGGCTTATCACTTGCAAGTGAAGGAAGATGGTCATCTGCGTTGCCGCCTTCTGGACCTGGAGGGTAAAATAAGCCCCGAAGGGGTTATAGGGCTCCATGGAAAAATTGAGATAGTAGGGGTGGGGGAGGCCGGGCTGAGGGGGACGATCCAAATAATAATAAGACTGGAAGGTCACATGCGGCGGAAACATGGCGTAGCGGCTGTCGGTTTCATTAATTTGCTTGACCTCAATCTCCAAGGCGCTTCTGGTAAAATAGGGCGACTGACGAATGGCCAAGCGGACGCAATCCTCAAAGGTCAATGGGCCTGGGGGGATAACCTGAGCGTCGGCGGGACTGGGTTCCGCCGCCCGGGCAGGCCGGCTGGCCTCCAGCAGCAGTCCCAGGGTGATGGTCCAAAAGGCTACGACCAGGAGGGCCGGCAGACCGGGGCCGCGGCGCCGATGACTTTGACCGGGAGTTCGGAAGTGAGCAGGCCGCTGCCCCCGGGGGTTCCGTGGATATACAAAGGCCTCAGCCATGGCTATCCTGTCAGAACGCGCCCGGGGTCCGGAATCGATCATTGCTCATAGAGGACACCATCTCTCATTGAGCAAATCCGAGTGCATCTGGCCGCCATTTCGGGGTCGTGGGTTACCACTACTACGGAAGTGTTGCTCTTGGTGACGATCTCGGCAAAGTGGTCCATGACCTGGTGGCCGTGGCTCCGGTCCAACTGACCGGTGGGCTCGTCCGCCAGGATGACCTGGGGCTGGTTGACCAGGGCACGCGCCACCGCCACCCGCTGGCGCTCACCGCCGGACAGCCGGTTGGAAGAATGATGGATGCGGTTGCCCAGGTTCACCATGTTCAAGGCGGCGGCAATGCGGTCTGGGCGCTCTCGTCGGTCCACGCCGGCATAGATCAGGGGGAATTCCAGGTTTTCATATACCGTGGAATTTTCCAGCAAATCGCAGCTCTGGAAGACGAACCCCACTCGGTTACGCCGGAACTCCGCCTGGGCGGTGCGATCCAGGCTTAGCACGTCCTGGCCTCCCAGGATGTAAGATCCCCGGCTGGGACTGACGAAGATCCCCAAGATGAAAAGAAGGGTGGACTTGCCGGAGCCTGAAGGCCCCATGACCGCCACGATCTCGCCGGGGTAGACCTTCAGGTTGATATCTCTAAGGACATGAATGGTGCCTGCCTCAGTTTCATAACTCTTGGTGAGATTAGATACCAGGATCAAAGCACCATCAGTCTCAGGGCTGATAGAAGCCAGATTATTCATAGCGAATAGCGGTGACTACTTCCATGCGACTGGCCCGGAGGGAGGGATAAAGGCCGGCCCCCACCCCTAAGATCACGGCAAATAGAAATCCCAGGGCCAGACCCATAAAGAAAAGATTTTCCGGCGGACGGCTGCCGATCATATAGCCCAGGATTTCCGTCATAATCCGGCCCATTAGGGCTCCCAGCAAGGCGGCTCCCATACTGAGGCAAAGGGCCTCGGACAGGAATTGGGCTAGGATGTCTTTGTCTTTGGCCCCCATGGCCTTCTTCAAGCCGATCTCCCGGGTGCGGGTCACCACGGCGGCCATCATGACATTCCAGATGCCCACGCCACCCAAGACAAAGGTGGCGCTGATGGCCAGATAGATCAGAAATTCAATCCACCAGGCCAGTTGCTGGACCCGCTTCAGGCCTTCCCAAGAGACCTCTATATGGAGTTCTTCCGGAGATTGGTTGGCTTCGATGACGGCAGGGATGACCTTGGCGACGCTGGCGACGTCATCCCACGTCTGGCAGCGCAGGTAGAGCCGGTCGGGGAAAAAGCGACCCTGCAGCCGGTCCGATGCCGTGCTCAGGGGGAGGAAAGCGGCGTTAGCCGCGGCGCTGTCGGTCACGCCCCCCAGGACTCCTGAGACCCAATAAGGTTCATTATCGATCTCCATGGTCCTGCCCCGAACATCAAAAGTGCCGAAAATCCTTCGGGCCAGTTCGGCCCCCAGGACACACTCCCGCATGCGCCTTTGGACAGTCTCCGCTCCAAAAAGATTGCCGGTTTGCGCCCAAAAATTGCGGACGTGCCAGTAGGCGTCGTCCACCGCGAGGATGGTGACGCTGTATTCCTGTCCACGCCAGTTAGAATGTCCGAATTTGGTGCCGGTAAGGGATAGCTCCTTGAAACCCTTGATTTGGCTCAAGGCTGTCAGGGTCTGGTTTCGAAACCATTGCGGCCGGTAGGACCGGTTATTGTCGAAATAAACCCGGATAATCGTGACCCCGCCGATCAGGTCCAGATTTTCATTAAAGTTATTCTTAACTTCCCGGCTCATGGTGATAATGTTGATGAAGCCGGCGACGCCCAAGGCAATAGCCAAAACTACTCCCAGGTAGCGCCGGCGATGGCGCACCACTTGACGAACGCTTACCCTCATAAGGTCATCGAACTTCAATGATCAAATCCTTGTGCTCAGATACAGGGCATTCATGCCAATGCCAGCAATAAAGCGAAAACTTTGCTCCCCTCAATAGAACCTTATCTGGGCAGTCTGGTAACTTTTATTATACCGCAATATTTTATAAATTAGTAAATAAAGAATTTTCGCGTCGTTGGGATCCCCTTGCCAGCCACTTTGAGGGCTCCAGGTTTCTCCCGCGATAAACGGCCCGGGAGTCCGTCTCACCGCCGGTCGGAAGCTGCGCCCTTACCCAGGGAAATTTCGGCTTTAGCGGCTCAACCGCGGGTATTCCTTGGGAACCCCCCCGTTCCCAAGTATTTGACGGCACCGGCGGATAAAATCAGGGCAAAACTGGTTTTGGCAACCAAATAGCCCTTAATCCCACGCCTGGCTTACCGCCGAGTCCTCCCCCTCGTCCCCCGGGCCGGAGAAAACCCTCTCTTTCAGGAAGGGTTCCGACTGCTCCAAGTCACAAGCCCGGATACGATGTTTCTTGGCCAACTTGGCGATGACTTCCAGAACGTAGTCAATCTGGCTCTTCTTATGGGTACTCATATAGGCAGTGCGGATCACCGCCTGCCCCCGGGGGACCGCCGGATAAATGGCGGGTAAGGCAAACACCCCATGATCAAACATGTCTTTCGCAAAGACGAAGGCCTTATCTTCCGAGCCGATGCAGATGGGGATGATGGGGGTCTTGGAATGCCTGGTAGTCACTCCGATTTCCTGGTAGCCCTGGTGCACCTGGCGAGTGATTTCCCAAAGGCGAGTCACCCGGCCAGGGTCCTCGTCCAACGAATCCAGGCAAGCCAGAACTGTCGCGGCATTACTGGCAGGCAAGGCCGCCGAAAAGATCAAGGGTTTAGAGTGGTGGCGCAGGTATTCCAGGACGTCTTCGTCGTCGGCGGCGATGAAACCGCCGATGGATGCCAGGGCCTTGCTGAAAGTGCCCATAATGAAATCTACTTGGGAGGTGTGGCCGAAATGGTGCGCGGTCCCGCGGCCGCCTTTACCCATCACCCCCAGGCCATGGGCATCATCCAGATAGATGAGGAGATCATGATAAGCCTTTTTTAATTTTACCAATTCATCCAGAGGAGCCATATCCCCGGACATGCTGAAGACGCCTTCGGTAATCAGCAACAGGCAGCCGTTGGCATTCCTCTGGCGGGCTGCCGCCAATTTACGTTCCGCCGCGACGGGATCATTGTGGGCAAATGGAATCAACCGGGCCCGGGAGGCCTGGCACCCTTCGAAGATGCTGGCATGGTTTTCCCGGTCACAGACAATGATGTCCTGAGGGGTCAGCATGCAAGCGATGGCTCCCAGGTTGGTGGTAAACCCGGTGGCATGCACGACCGCCTTTTTCTTGCCCACAAAGGCGGCCAGGCGCTCCTCCAGGGCCTCGTGCAGCGTCAGGTTGCCGCACAGGAAGCGGGAACCCCCGGGTCCGCTCCCCCAGCGTAACGCCGCCTTGGCCGTCGCTTCGATTATCCGAGGATCATGGGTGAACCCCAGATAATCATTAGAGCCAATCATTATCAGACGCCGGCCCGACACCTCCACTTCTGTGCCCCAAGATCGGTCGATGGGCCGGAAATAAGGGTATATCCCTTGTTTCTTGGCGTCTTGGACCATATGAGCAAAAGGTTGGCAGCGGTTTTTGAGTGCCATAAAAGGATTCTACCCTCCCCCTTCGGTAGATTTACCCATTTTTATTTCTATCTTGAGCAAAAGTCAATGGTATTCATTGTACTTAAAAAATTAACTTGAACTTTTTCGGCTAAGGCTCAGGGATTAATCATATATCGGTCAGAAATCCTCCTCTCTTCAAATTTTGGGTCCAAGTATAACAGGTTTTTTTCGATTTACCCAGCATTAAAAAGCAAAATATGCCGATTTTCTTTACGAAAATGTTCGCTTAGGCTGGAAAAAGGCTATTATGTATAAAACACTTGAATTTCCCATTTCCGTCCCTTTAATCGAAAAAAATTGAATAAACTTTGGGGGGAGGGGCCATGGCCTCAGGGGGCGCTGACAAAATCTTAGACCAGGATGGTTGGTTAAAAGTTAAGCAGCCCCTGAACTAAACCCCAAAACCCCGGGAAATCGCCGGGATGAAGCCCTAAAAATCTGCGGGCTCTCGCTGGCCCTTCAGAAAGCCCTGGATGGCCCGGACCTGGCTCGGGGTGATGATCGGGTAGGCGCCGGGGCAAAACTTCTGGTAATCTTCCTGGGGCAGCCGGGCCGAGGCAGCCCCTCGGCTAAGCACATGGTAACAAGTACTGGCCGCCCGGCCCATTTCCCGGTATTTCTCCGTCCAGCGGGGGAGAGCCAGAAATTGCCCGGTAAGCATGACGGCCAGGAGGCCCAGGGGCAACAGCCGGCCCCAAACTTTGGCAGGGAACCGTTCCGCCAGCAAACGCCAGGCCAGTCCCACCAGGAGAAGCGCCCCGATGAGGGTGAAGATGCCGTAACGGGCCACAAAGGCCTGATTCAGGGAACGCTGGTAGCGGGTTAAGGAAATCAGTAGAAAAGGTAAGGCGTTGGCCAACAGGACCCAAAGGGCCAGCCGGTGTTCCGGCGTCCGGCCCCAGCCCCAGATGCTGGCCAGGCAGAGGCCCAGCAAGACGGCGCCAGCCACGCAGGCCCAGACCGGAAAGTGGTAATGCCCCCAAAAGAGATAGAAAAATGGCGCCAGCCAGGCCGCGAACCCCAGATGGACCAGATACCACAGCCCCGGTAGATCGGCAAAGACCCGAACATTGTGGCTGGACGCGGCATGGATCCCCGCAAAAGTAACATATCCCGCCATAAAAACGAGATAGACTGCCGCCACCATCCCGCTAAGGGCCCAAAATTTCCGGCCAGAGGCACCCCGCACCAGCCAGGCGTACAGGGGCAAAGCCAGGAGGCCCATCAGGGTATAATTGTGGGACAGTAACGAGAGTAAGGCGCAGAGGCCGATACCCCCAAGACGGCTACGGCCTCCGGCCTCGAGATAAGTATCCGTGAGAAGCAGCGCCCCTAAAAAGAAGCCCAGACTGAGGAGGTAGCTCACGTAGAAGGCGTTCCAGGCAACGGCGTGATGCACCGCGGCCACTGCATAGAGGATGCTTAGGGTCAGGGCCAGGCCCGGGGGCAAGAGGCGCCGGAAAAAAAGATAAACCAGGAAGGCATTGGCGCCGGTGCCCAGACAATTGACCAGGACCAGAAAAGAGTAATGCTCCCCCGCTAACGCCACCAGGCCGTAATAAACCAGGCGGAAAAACGGAAACCACTGTTCCCCGTCCGGAACCACCAGATATTTCCAGAAAGGATACTCCACCATCTGAATTAAGGCGGTCCAGTCATCAATGACGTAAAAAAAATTGGACCGCCAGAACACCAGCAGCGGCAAGGCCAGGAGCAGCAGCAGGGCTTTCCAGGGAGGGCGGCCGGCGGGGGAGGAGGGCTGGGTCACCATACCCGGTTCATGTCTTCCGTAGTAACTGCGGTTGCTGCACCGGACGCGGCCAGGGAGCAGTTTGCGGGCGATAAGCCGGTTAAAATTGGGCGTCCGGGGCCTGGTTCAAATTTCCCGCCAGGGCGTATCAATAATGTTGCCGTTGCCTGCGGCCACGGGCGGGCCAGGAGACCCCGTGCCCACCGGCAGGAGGCGGTAGCCCTTTCACCAGGATTCACCCCCCGGAAGCCTGGGTATTTTAAGTCCTTTCTCCGGGCGGCCGTCTTTATGGAGGCCATCATAGCATAAACTTGCCGAAAAGTTTCCTTGTCGGCGGGTTCAGGAAAGGCTGAGGTGGGATAATTCTGGCTTAACCCGGTACTGGCCGCCGCTCCCCGAACCTCAGGCGCAGTTGCCGTCACCGGGATCAGGCCCAAAAGGATATGGAAAAACCAGCTGTTCTGGGAAAAGAGCAGGCCATCGTATAACTGCCAGTGCACCAGGGCCAGGCTCAGGGGAAACAGCAGTGACAGGGGAGAAAAAAACTGGCCGGGAGGCGGCCGCCAGGCCAGCCGAATGAGCTTAACCAGCAGGGCCAGGACTGCCAGGCAATAAATGAGGGTGAAGGGGAGGCCCAGACTGTCCATGAGGGTGAGAATCTGGTTGTCCGCGGTGTGGAAGGTGGCCAAATCCTCGGCAAACTGCTTTTTGGTATTGTAAGGGTATTTAACCTGGTAGTCTTTCAGAAACCGGTCCCGGGGAGTCCGCAGGCCGATGCCCAGGAGCGGGTGTTGTTTGGTAATGGTCCAGGAGAAGAAATAGTTTTCGATGCGATAGTGGGGATATTCTTTGCTCAGTTTAAACCAGAGGATGTAATGCGAAGACAGGCCGATGATTAGGGCGATAACTACCAAGGCCGCCACCAGGTGTTTCCAACGCAGGGCCCCAAACAGGATCCCGAAAAGCCCCAAACCCACGGGGATAAAGATCACCGACAGGCGTTGGCTGAGACAAAGCACGATGTAGCTTAGGCCCAGCAGGATGAGGCCCAGCCACTTCAGGCGCGGGGATTTCCGGCCCAGCAGAGCCAAAGGAGCAAAGCTCAACAGGAAGATCACATCGGTGAGAGGATGGGGATGGGAATTATTGAGAAAATATTCGATTTTTCCCGTCAGGAGAAAGCCGGCCAGACTGAGAAGCACGACCCCCCCCAGCAAGAAAAGGGCAAGCCAGAGGAAGCGGTCTTGGTTTTTCGGGGTGTTGAGGAGAATGCGGGCGCACCAGAAGCCGCCCAGGCCGGAGGCCAGCAGGGTCGCAACCCGGTAAAACGCCGGCAGGGGAGGGAGGCTGTGAAAGCTGCTGATAAACCCGAGAATCACCAGGGCCGCCGAAATTAGGAATTCCGGCGCTTTCAATTTTATGGCCCCCCGGCCGCCAAGAATCACCGCCACTGTCAGGGTCAGGAAACAGAGGAGGCCAGAGAACAGGTTGGTGCGTTCTCCCCGCACCAGAATCACGTAAGGACAGAGGAAAGTCAGTTGGATGCAAGTGGCAGCAAAGAAAATCCAGATAACTTTTTCAGCCCGGGTCATCGAAAGCCTGTTCTCCTGGGACGCTGCCAGGCAAAGCGTCGAGTCGGCGATCCGGTTTGCTTTTTCAGCCAAGTCCTTATATAAATTAATCATAAAGCTCTGGGCCGGCGGCAAACTCTGGACCGGCGGCAGTCTGGGTCAGTCGGCAAGGTTGGTATTCGGCGATAGCGCCTGCCTTGCTCTGCCCGGCTAATTATTATCAATAAATTATAGCACATAACGGGAGAAGAAAAGGAATGCTGGCTGGGAAAAAGATACTGGTGGTCATGCCGGCCTATAACGCCGCCCGCACCCTGGAGCGCACTTTTCAGGACCTCCCCTTCGACGTGGTGGACGAAGTCTTGTTGGTGGACGACGCCTCCAATGATGAGACCCTCAAGGTGGCCAGGCGTCTGGGAATCCGTTGTTTCCTGCACGAGCGCAATATGGGCTATGGCCGTAACCAGAAGACCTGCTACACCGAGGCTCTGAAAACCACGGCCGACATCGTGGTCATGTTGCATCCCGATTACCAGTACTCTCCCAAAATCATTCCGGCCTTGGCCGGGTTGGTGGCCAGCGGCGAATACGAGGCGGCCATCGGCTCCCGCATCCTGGGCGGCAAGTCCCGGCAAGGGGGCATGCCGGCCTACAAATACCTCTTCAACCGCCTCCTCACCCTGTTCGAGAATCTGCTCCTGGGGGCCAAACTCTCGGAGTATCACACCGGCTTCCGGGCCTTCTCCCGCAAGGTCCTGGAAAGCCTGCCCCTTTGGGAAAACTCCGATGACTTCGTGTTTGATAACGAGATGCTGGCCCAGGTGATCTATTTTGGCTTCCCCCTCGGCGAGGTCTCCTGTCCCACCCGCTATTTCGAAGAGGCCTCCTCCATCAATTTCCGCCGCAGCGTCAAGTACGGCCTGGGAGTCCTGGCCACCTCGGTGAAGTTTTTCCTGCAGAAGCGCGGTTTCGCCCAGTTCCGGATTTTCTCCCCCCACGGTCGTGGTCTGGTCCAGGGGGCCTATTATGCCGAACATCCGGCCGCGGCCCCGGAGAATTACTGAATCGAGTTTCGAGTTTAAAGTTTCTGGGCAGGGGCACGGCATGCCGCGCCCTTAAACTGAGCCCAGACCATTCCTTTAATGCTTCGATTAATAGTTCAAGGTTCAAGGTTAAGGGCATCTTCGGAACTTTGAGGAGGGCCGGGGGTTTTTGGTAAAGGGCGGCCACCCTCACTTCAAAGGACTTTCGCCACCGTTTCATAATCGCTAAGGATAATTTAAATGTTAATTCCTTGGAACGAAAATGGTCGCCGGACCGGCCCCGCGGCGAATATTCCAGAAAAATCCAGTACTTGCCTTAACTTAGGGCAAATAAATCAGTACAACCTCCAAGTTACGAATATTCCACGATATTTCAGAACGACCGGCAAATTTTTCCCGGCTTTTTGCCCCCAAATCAGGGCCCTTGGGGGCGAATTTGTGCCGCTACAAAAAAATTTCCGCAGCATGTCTCGCAAAAGTTACTGATATTGCTCACTTTACCCCGAATTGCCGCCGCCGTGATCCCGCTTTAACCCCAGTCTGTGCCATGTTTGTGCCGCTTATGTGCCGCATCAAAGCCCGCCGGCCGGATCGGCAAGCGGTTAATTGCCGAATACCTCTAGACTAAGGCAAAGAGAAAGAAATTTCCAGAACAGGTGAGACAATTGACCAGGAAAATAGTTCAAGGTTATAAAAATTCGATATCAAATGAATATTTTTTCCGTAGGGGCGAACCTTGTGTTCGCCCAGGGACGGGGGGGTGAACATAAAGTTCGCCCTATATTTTAATACCTGTTTGATGGCAATTTTGTATACAATTTGAGACCTCTGTAAGGTTAAATTGTCGGACCGCCGCCTCGGCGGTCCCTCCTACCCATAGCCGCAGGCGAGGGCGCCAGGCTACCTTTTGCTTTTATAGACCAATAAATCAGACGTTCACAGAGGTCTCAACTTTTAACTTTTTTTAGGTATTCCTGATAAACCCCGGACAAGGTGACGCCCTCCACCGGGCCGTTCTTGACCAGCCAGGAGAGAAAGTGGTGGATTTTGGCGACCAGGGCCGCCACCGCCGGTTCCGTGGGAAACAGCCGGCTGGCCCCGGGTTTAAGCTCCGAGGAATGGAAAAACATGGTGAGCACCTGGCCGCCCCGGCGGCGGTGCAGGCTGGCGGCCAGGCGCATGGAGGCCAGGGGAAACAAAGCCGGCTGGATCCCGGCGGCGCCCCCATATCTGAACCAATCCAGCATATGGTGTCCCAGGTCCCCGGGTAAGACCCGGGCCAGGCGGGCCAGGCGGGCCAGGAACCGGGGCAGGCTCGCCAGCACCGGCACCATGGTCAGGGGAACCTCCAGGACGGCTGGATTCAAGGGGAACGGGTCTGGCGGGGCCAGAAAATAGTCTCCGACCCCCTTCAAGGTAAGGGGCACGACGCTGCTGTCCACCTTTAGGTCGAACTCCGGCAGGAGGCCCAGCACCTTCGGGCCAAAATCGAAGCGCCCCATGCGGAAGGACGTGGGCGTCGCCCCCAGGGAATCCTGGAGCTGCTTAATTAAGTGGCCAAATTTCGCCCGCAGGAGTGGCAGGGGAACTTTCTCGGCCGGCACCGGCTCTGGACCGGGCAGGTCGGCAAAGGGCGGGGTGCTCCAGGGGTGGAGATGGACTCCGATTTCGGCCCCATGGAGGTCCCGCCAGCGGGCCAGAATTTCGCAGGCTGCCGGGTCTTGGGCCACCCGGTGACTTACCAGCAGGGTCAGGGGGAAGCCGAATTCAATGGGGATGAACTCCAGGCGGCGCAACTCTGCGACGTTGGTTACTCCGGATTCCCGGGGATAACGACCGGAAAAGAGCCCTTCTTCCTCCACATCCAGGCTGATGACCAGCTTCATATCCAGTAGCCAGTATCCAGTAGTCAGTAGTCAGTAGTCAGTGAAAACCAAGCCTGCAGTCTGGATTAATTATTTCAAATCAAAGACCACCTTGACGCTCTGGTGGCGCCGCTTGTCGAAGGCCACCTGGAAGGCCCGCCGGTAGTCGCCCAGGGGGAAGACATGGGACACCAGGCCTTGAAGCGGGTAGTCTTCCTTTGCCAGGAGGTCCACCGCCAACTGGTAAGTCCGCACCCGCTGGCCCTGCCAGACGCCGTAGGCATAGAGGGCGGAGCCGCTCATTCTGATCTCCCGAAACCAGAGGCTGGAGAGGTCCACCGGCCCCACCTTCCCGGCGGTCCCCACCAACACGTAGGTGCCGCCGCCCCGCAAGGCCAGCAGCCCTTCCTGCAGGGACCGGCGGTTGCCGACGCAATCAAAAAAGAGGTCCGCCCCGCCCTCCAGATTGCCGCCCCCCAAGGTGGTGGGGAGCAGTTGGGCGCCCACGGCCTGGCCCAGTTCGGCCCGGTTCGGGGATCTCAGGACCAGGTCGGCGCCGCCGGCCCGGGCCAGGTTTTCCTGAAAGGGATAGCGAGCCCCGGCAATGATCCGGGCCTTGGAGCCCAGGGTCCGCAGGAGCCGGACCAGGTGCTGGCCGATAATCCCGGCGCCATAGACCACCACCAGGTCATCATCCTGGGGAAAATGATCCAGGACCGGCTGCAAGGCCGAGGCCAGGGAGTCGGTGAGGACTGCCACTTCATCCGGGAGGCCCTCCGGCAGGCGGAACAGGCGGCTGGGATGGGCCGCCAGGAATTCGGCCATCCCACCCCCGACGTCGCGGTGGAAACCCAGGATGGGTCCGGGAGAGAGCTGGCCCCGGGTAAAGTTTTCACACAGGTTATCCTCCCCTTTAGCGCAGAAACGGCAGGGTGGCTCAATCCCCCGGACCTCGCAGGGCAGGAGCGGCTCCAGCGCCACCCGGTCTCCGGGGCGCCACTCGGACCCCGCCGGCGCCTCCGCCACCTCCGCCACCACTTCATGCCCCAGCACCGCCGGAAACGAGGCGTAAGGCTCCAGGAGCAGCGACTCCAGCCCCTTGAGAAGCCGCAGGTCTGAGCCACAGATGCCGCACAATCGGCTCTTGAGCACCAGCCAGTCCGGGCCGGGCGCCGCCAGGTGCACCCGGGTAAGCTTAAGCGGGGCGACCCCGGAAAAGAAGTGCCGGGGCCAGAGGCGGTTCAGCCCGGCGGCCAGTAAGTAGCGAGGGATGGAGCGGTAGTAAACCAGGGCCGGAAATGGCGTTTTTCGCTTTTCGTTTTTCGTTTTTCGTTTGAAAGGCATTTTAAATTAAGCTCTAAAAATTTAATATGTTTCTGCCTCGCGAGCGGGCTGTGCCAGCCGTATATTAACCTGCGCTTGGGTATTTGAGCCGATTGCGATATAATGCTGCTGAGATTTCGGCCGAACCCGAAATGTCAAACATATATACCATACAATTTAATGATAATAGCCGTTTTTACCAAAAACCAAAAACCCAAAAAGGTACTTAAATGGGGGTCCGCAGCAAAATTGCCCTGGGGGCGGTGCTGAAGAATCTCCGGCGGGCGGTGCAGCATCCCGGGATCGCCGCCAAGCTGGCCACTCTGCAAGGGGAAAAACTGTTCTTCAACCTGCTCTACCTCCGGGCGGATTCCGGGCGGGCCAACAAAATCCGCCAGGTGAGCCTGCGCATCACCGACCTGTGTAATCTGCGCTGCCATACCTGCGGGCAATGGGGTGACCAGGGGTTCCTGCACGGCAAAAATCTCCGGGAGCTGAAGCAGGAGGAAGTCTCCCCGGAGCGCTACCGGGTGGTGCTGGACGACCTGGTGGCCCACGGACACCGGCCTTTCCTCTACCTTTGGGGCGGCGAGCCCATGCTCTACGAAGGCTCGATGGATTTGATCGAATATGCTACCCCCCTGGGACTGCCCTGTTCGGTGGCCACCAACGGCACCAGGATCGCCGCCCTGGCCGAGCGGCTGGTGCGGGCGCCCCTGTTCCTGCTGCAGGTCTCCATCGACGGGCCGGACGCGGCCCTGCATAACCTTGCCCGCCCTGGGGTGGGCGGGGCCGACAATTTCGCCGACATCCAGGCCGGTCTGGCTGCGGTGCGCCAGGCCCGGCGGGCCCGGGGGCGGGACCTGCCGCTGATCGCCTCCCTCACCACCATTTCCCGGAGCAATTTCCGCCACCTGGTGGATATTTACGACGCCTTCCGGGACAAAGTGGATCTTTTTGTCTATTACCTCGCCTGGTGGATCGACGAGGAACGGGTCCAGGCCCATGAAGGGGATTTCTTCCGGCGCTTCGGCTTTAAGCCGGTGCGGCCGGCGGGTTGGGTGGGCGGCTGGCGCCCTGATGACTATGCCGAGATGGATCGGCAGTTGCAGAGCGTGCTGGCCCGGTCCCGGGGAGCCAAAAATCCGCCGGTCACCATTATTCCCTATATCACCGGCGAGGCCAACCTGCGCACCTACTATACCGATCATCGGGCCCGCTTCGGCTATGACCAGTGCATCTCAATTTTTCAGGCGGTAGAGGTCAACAGCAATGGCGACCTTTCCCCCTGCCGGGATTACCACGACTACGTGGTGGGCAACCTCAAGGAGGCCACCATCACTGAATTGTGGAACTCGCCGGCCTACCGGAAATTCCGCCACAGCCTGGCCACCGAGGGCCTGATGCCCGTCTGCTCCCGCTGCTGCGGCTTGATGGGATACTGAGGATAGTGAGCAGTGAGCAGGGAGCGGTAAGGAAAAAGCCTTAGCTGGTGATTGGAAAATTAGCCACTGATATCAATTCGCTATCAAATGAATATTTTTCCCGTAGGGGCGAACCTTGTGTTCGCCCAGGGAAGGCTCGAAACCTGGAACTCGAAACACCCTCTCCTCCTTGGACTACTCGATAAATACGGCTCTCAGCTATGGGCCCGCCCGGCTCGTTAAGCCCGCTCGGGTGGTTTTTCTCTTGCAAGATTTGAAATTCGGCGGCACCCAGCGCCAGACCCTGGAACTGACCCGGCGGTTGGACCCGGCCCGGTTCCGCCCGGAAATCTGGCTCATGGCCGCGGGTGATGATCTGGTCCCGCCGGCCCAAGCCAGCGGCTTGCCCCTCACCTGGCTGTCCCGGCAGGAGCAGGTGGGGCCCCGGTCCCTGCTCAATCTATGGCGCCGTCTCCGGCGCGGGGGGCTTGACCTGCTGGTGCTTCTCACCGTGGTGCCCAATATTTGGGGCCGGATCATGGGCCGTCTGGCCCGAGTATCAATCATCTTGGGCAACTGCCGGGGCGGCGGCTCCCCCGGGCGGCAGGGGGAGCGCTGGCTTTGGCCCCTGGCGGACCATATCATTTGCAACAGCGCCGCGCTGAAACGGGTGCTCACCGGACGCTGCGGGGTCCCCGAAGCCAGGCTCAGCGTTATTCTCAACGGGGTGGATTCGGATTATTTCCGTCCCTCCCCGGATGCGGGTCGAGCTTCACCAGCGGTGGCTCTTTCCGTGGCCCGGATGGTGCCGGACAAGGACCCGGCCAACTTGATCAAAGCCTTTGCCCGGGTGGCCGCGGCTTTTCCCCAGGCGCAATTGTGGTTGGTGGGGGAAGGGCCTTTGCTTCCGGCCATCCGGCAAATGGCCCAGGAAAGCTTGCCGCGGGATTCATTCCGATTCATTGCGCCCCAGGTGGACCTGCGGCCCCTGTTCCGGCAGGCCGGGCTGCTGGTGTTGAGCTCCCGCACCGAGGCGCTGCCCAACGTGGTCCTGGAGGCCATGGCGGCGGGTTTGCCGGTGGCGGCCACCGCCGTGGGGGACGTGCCGGAGATGGTGAGGCCGGCCCGGACGGGCTGGCTGGCGCCGCCGGGAGACCCGGCAGCATTGGCTGCGGCCATGGGACGCTTGCTGGAAAATCCGGCAGACCGTCAGGCCTTTGGCTTGGCGGCGCGGCGGCGGGTCAGGCAGGAATTCTCCCTGGACGCCATGGTGCGTCGGCATGAAGAGGTGTTTCAGGACCTCCTGCTCCACGCCCACCACGGAGACAGTAGTTAAAGATGCCGAAACCTCGAGTAGCCTACATCCTGCTTTGGTTTCCGGAGCCCACCCAGACCTTTATTCTGGATGAAGTAAATACCCTGGTCCGGCTGGGTCTGGACGTGGAGGTTTTTTCCCTTTACGGGCCGCGGCCCCCAAGGCTTCTACAGGGGATGGCTCTGCCCGAGGCGCCTGTTACTCATCTGGGCGTCACCTCTTTAGGTTCCCTGCTCAGGGAACTGGCTCAGCTCAAGCGCCACTGGGGTTCAGAGGCGGCGCCTCTCCTGCGCCAGGTATTGCTGCGGCGCTGGCGCAGTTGGGAGACCGCCGGGGAAGCCCTTTGGGCAGCTCTGGCGGGACCGCACCTGGCCCGGCGCTTCCTGGCCGCGGGCATCGGCCATATTCATGCTCCCTGGGCCGACGGCCCGGCCACCGCCGCCTGGGTGGCTTCCCGGTTGAGTGGCATTCCTTTCAGCTTCTGCAGCCACGCCCATGATATCTATCCACCGGATGGCGCCCTGAAGGAGAAAATCGCCGCCGCCCGCCTGGTACGGGTCATCTCTGAGGTTAATCGCCACTATTTAGCGGGCCTGTTCCCCCAGGCCGCGGAAAAGCTCGTGACTATCCGCTGTGGCGTGCCGTTAAATTTGGCGATGGCCTCTCCCCACTCGATGGATCGCCCTTATCATTTCCTGGCTCTTGGCCGCTTGGTGCCGAAAAAGGGCTTTCCCGTGCTGCTGGCCGCTTGTCGTCAACTTCGGGATCAGGGGCTGGATTTTCGTCTCAGCATCGGTGGGGACGGTCCCCAGCAAAACCTGCTTTTGCGGTTGGTGCGGGAATATAATTTGTCACAGCAGGTCAGCCTTCTCGGGTTTGTGCCCCACCGGCAGGTGCCGGTCCTGCTGGGCCAGGCTGATTTGTTCATTATGCCCTGCACCGTTGATAAAGCCGGCGACCGGGACGGCATTCCCGTGGCGATCCTGGAGGCCATGGCCCAGGAAGTGCCGGTGGTGGCCACTTCGGTTTCGGGCATTCCTGAGGCGGTACAAATGGGCAAGACCGGTTGGCTGACGCCCCCGGATGATCCCCAGGCCTTGGCGGCGGCCATGCTGGAGGCCTTGAGAGATGCCGCCGAATGTCAGCGCCGCGTCAAACTGGCCAAAGAGTTGGTCGGGCGAGAGTTTGATTCCCTCAAAAATTACTCCCGCTTGAAGGCTTTATTTGAAGGTCTTAGCTGAAAATCGTGGGCCGATTGATCCTGCCGAGGTTCCCAGGGGGGCCGTTTTCCGCAGGGGCGAACCGCTGGTTCGCCCGGAACTCCAGGTTTTATCCTGCTGCCCCATAATCTCAGGCTAGATCACCATGCCTCGAAAGGAAGGAATAAAAATGTCTGCCGAAAAATGCATAATCATCCTTTCCGAAAAATCATCCGGCTCAAGTGCCTTACAGAATTTCTTGGTAAAGTTCGCCAACGCGCAACACGTTTCAAAGACACGCCATTTCGAAAATGAAACTTTATATTGGACAAAGGCTGCTTCGCTTTTGAATAAGCCCCAATTGGACATGGTGGACAGCGAAGTCCCCATTGAGAACAAAAAAGCAAGGGTTGATTTGATTAGGTTATTAAAGGCTAACCTGAATTATTATGTTCCACCGGATGATAATAAAAAATTAATATTTGAGGGATGGAGACTTCTTTGTAAGAGATATTCACCCATATTTCTCGAAAAATCACCTCACCATTTATGTCAATGGTCTGCAATTGAACTGATTATAGAATGTATAGAAAAATTAAGCGATGTTGACTTTTTATTGATCGGTTTAATTAGAAATCCGATGGATACCATATATTCCCAATATAAGCGTTGGAAATCACGACCTGAAGAAGTACAAAAACAATGGCTTATCGCCTATAAGAATTTGCAAAAACTAAAGGAAATAATAGGAGACCAGATAGTTTTTGTCCGTTATGAAGATTTGGCAACGTCTCCTGTATGCTTAGAGCCCGTGTTTAATTTCTGTGAGAAAACACTCGATGCGTCCGCTAAAAATTATTTTCATCACAAATCAATCCAAAAATGGAAAACTTCTGCACTCTACAGCTTTTCAATATCTCCGGAGGTTGCCGAATTGGCCAGGCAATACGGTTATCAAAAGGAAGAACTTGACAATGAAACGCATTTATTTTGGCCATTAGTTAGAGAGGTTTCGCGTGCAGCTTATAAGGCCATAGAACCTTTCAAAAAAGTCATACTATATGGAGGAAAGGCAATTAAATCCATCAGTAGCACCTTATAACGCCCTTCATTTGACCGCTAATTCGTTGCGCTTCATGGCGATCAACCAATAGACCGTTACTTAGAATTGATTCACAAAATCCCGCTTTGGGAAGAAGTCGGCAGAAGATATAACCCTGCCCAGGAGCGCATCCAAGAGCAGGAATACCAGGCAGATTTGCGTTTACGTAGGCTGGAAAAGACTGCGACTGGGAGCAGAAAAATCTGAATATTCGTAGGCGCTGCTTCGGGCCGCATCCGACGAGCTATTTGGTGCCCATTCTCGGCGGCCCTTGCGGCTTACGCCAAATTGTGGAACCATATCTATGAATCGCACAGCTTAGCATCTGTCAAGGCCTCTCAAGCAACTGCCAAAGTAAACTTATTCTTATACTTACGTCAAGGTTACACTTTTTGAAAGGTATTAGGTTATTCTACCCAATTAACAAAGTTGTTATATCCATCATTCCTTATCCAATTATAGGTGTAGTAAAATGATGAAAAATTATAAAATTTACCCCAATCCTTCTGAGGCGCTGCGGGCTTTAGCACGTAAGAATCCAAATCTTCATAGACCACCCATTTCCCGCGCTTAACTTCATATAAATATAATCTCCCCCCATCATCAGCAAACTTACAACCTAAATAATCAAATGGATTGGGGCCTAATGTTTTAGTTTTTTTATCTTTTCCATGAATACAATTTATATGTACACCAAAAATCCTGTTCCCTTTAAAGACACTTTTAATTATCTCATATCGAACCCATCTTCTTGCATATGTTTCGCTTCCAATCAAAACAGAGGTTACGGAAGTATTTTGTATTGCTCCGTTAATGAGACGTTTTACTGCCAGTTCGCCTTTTTTCTTTGCGTTTTCCCAGATTGAAGCATCAAAGAAACCTGCCGATTCCCTATCTGGCTTAGTTAACCAATGATTCCTTACCACATTCGCCCTGAAATCTATCACATCTTGATAATGAAATGCAAAATAAACCCTTTTAGCCATGACTACCTCCTGATAATTTTGTCGAGCAATTTGACTACTGACACAAGTAGAGCCTCCGGTTCCAAAGCTGTGTCACCTATTTCTCTGAAATTGTCGTCAAATCCTTTTGAGTAGCCTGGGTAATACTTTCCGAGGTTGGCAGATACCTCCGTCCATAGCTTTTCAGCTACATATCCCGTCGCGCCGACAGGAACAACCTTCAATCCATGGTCGACCGCAATCTCGAATTCACGTTGGACGCCATTGGCAAGGACAACATTACCCCCATCAATTTTGTTTCCGAGCAGGAATATCGCTATTCCAGCCAGGGGAATCATGTCTTTCCGGTACTCTTCCCACAATATTGGCATTGGTGTTGCTCCGGTCTGATTTTGCGGAAAGGGCCTTAGAATCAACTGCTCATCGGTTGTTTTCATGCTATGGCAGTATATCTCTTCCAAAGCTCCATTGATGACGGCGCTACCAACTCCTAATCCGAACCCGGATGCGATTTTATATCCTCTACTGATTAACGTTTTGCTCAGGTCGTGAATAAATTTTTCTGCCTTGTCTTTCCCCATAGTTCCGTATTCATAAGCACTTCCAGATATAAAGACGGTTTTCAGTTGGTAAATGCTTTCGACTTTTTTCAGTATCTCAGTAATCTGGTCATATCGTTCGATGAGCAGTGTATTTATATTGAAACGCATCAAATCTCCGATAAATAGCTTTTGTTTCAACACTTTATAGTAATAATCTGCGTCATTATCGCATTCCGGCCGTGATATAGCCCTCATTATGCAGTAGTGCTCTCTTTGATGTTTGGTATACGTTGTCCTAATGCGACTCAGAATATAGTCAATGTTCGGGTCTGTAAATCTAAAGCCGAGGAATAGGAAAGTCTTAGATACAAGGTCACCGCTCAACGCAGTAATGAACGGAGCAAAGTTTATATGATATGCCTCGTAATCGTCTTTGGTTAAAACTGCCTTGTCAGGATGTTCTATGTCTCCATGCATTTTATAAACTATGGCACCGCGCTTTGGTTTCGTAGTGGCGAGTTGATTAACGGTATATTTAACATCCGGCACCTTATGTGCCGCTTCAAGAGCCTTCTCTATAAGTTTGTCGTAATTAGTTGTCCAATAGGTACTTATCGGCAATCTCGCTAAGATTCGGTGATTTTCGGTTAGTGCAGCCGACCGGCTGAATTCGTCAATCAGGAGTTGGTTGAGTCGACTCCGATTGCCAGCCTTTTCGTTGCAATGATATTGGGCTACGGAAACCAGATTTTCTTCTTTGCTTGCATCCAGTCCCAACTCTTCGGTTACAGGTTTTAGTAGGGTTTTCCAGTCAACGAATCCTGCGGTAACAGACAACCCCGCTCCGGCAAAAATTGCTGCATTGCTTTCCTTAACTTCTTTGGCAAAGTTCTTGATAAAAGTTTCAATTTTATCTTTCATATCAGGTCTCGCAAAAGGCTAATATACCGAGATTAGCCGAGATTATGCGGCAGCCTTGGCTCCCGTAAGCAAAAAATGGTTTTTACGACCTCTTTGCCCAGAAAAATACCCACAAAGCTTCTGTCTTTGAAGCCGATTCGTCTCAACGGTGGCATGATAGCATAATTTTCCATGAATTTTTCAACCAGAAAGCCAGACAGAAGGGATTTTTTCAAAAATTTTGGCGCAGTTGCCCTTTAGAACCAGGATATCTCACTGCGATAGAGCTTATGGACTCCAAGCCAGCACCTCCCGGTAATGCTGCGCCAGGGGAAAGGCCGAAGCCACATGCACGTACCATCTCCGGGCCGCGATCCTGCCAAGCAAAATCAAGTCGAGACCTCTGCGAAACTCTGATTTATTGGTCCAGGGAATCAAAAGCTAGCCAGGCGTCCACCCCTGCGCCGGCCCCGGCGAGACTCCTGGGCCACCAGGAAAAGGAGATGGCGGGCAGTGCCCGCCCTACGCTATCGCGCCAAGCCGATGAGAAAAGGATTTACCACGGAAGGCGGGATGCGCTTCGCTTTCCCGCCCTACGCGCTCAAAAAAACTTTAGGAAAAAAGACTTTGAACTAATTTCCGGGTCAATTGTCCCGCCTGTTCTGGAAATTTCTTTCTCTCTGCCGTACACTAGTGGTATCCGGCAACGAACCGCTCGCCGCGGGGGGGGCGGGCGGTGAAGCGGCACATAAACGGCACCAAACGGCACAATTTGGGGGTTAAAGCGGGACTTCGGCGGCGGATTATGGAAGTAAAGTGAGCAATATTAGCAAGTTATGCGCAACCTTTTGCGGAAATTTTTTTTTGGCGGCACAATTTCGCCCCCAAAAGGCCCTAAAAAAGTGAGCAAAATTGAACAAAAAAGGCCGGTTAATCAGAAAAACCCTGGAATATTAGTAAGTTGGAGATTACAGTGATTTTATTTGCCCTAAGTTCAGACAAGTACTGGATTTTTCTGGATTATTCGTCGCGGGGCCGGTCCGGCGACCATTTTCTTTCCAAGGAATTAACATTTAAATGATCTTTAGTGATTATGAAACGGTGGCGAAAGTCCATGGAGGGAAGGGGGAGCGGCGGGAGCGGCCCTTTACCAAAACTCCCCGGCCCTTCCCTCAAGAGACTTTCGCAGGGGTCTCAACTCGCTATCTGCCCGCTGGGCCGACAGCCGGCAGCAGCTTACCCGGACCCGAACGGCCGGGGAAAGGAAAATTGTCGGGGCGGCTTGCGAGGCGCCTCTCCAATGCCTTTATTTTTGCAGCGAGGCGCTTTGGCGCCTTAGGGTAAGCTAGCTGGCGCTCCAGGTAGCCAAGTTTCAGGCAAACTTATTCCTTGAGGATGGTGATGGCCTTCGTGGGAACTTTAGAGGACCGGACTTCGATGATTTTGGCCTTGGGCCGGCGGGGGGTGTTCTGATCTTTCTCCTGATCCGCAGCCGACTTGGCTGGCGAGTTTTTAGCGGTGGGTTTCGCCCCGGGAGGCCCCGGTTTGACCGCGGGTTGGTTCACCGCGGGATTACCGCCATAGGCCCCATAAGTCCCCAGCACATTGTTGACAAAGAGCTGGGTCTCCTGGTAAGGAGGAATGGTGCAGTATTTGGCTACCGCTTCCGGGCCGGCGTTATAGGCCGCCACTGCCAGGGGAAGGTTGTGGCCGAAGCGGTCCAGGCAGTGGCGCAGGTAGCCTACTCCCCCGGCGATGTTCTCCTCCGGGTTGAAGGGGTCGCGTACTCCCATGAGGGCGGCGGTGCCGGGCATTAGCTGCATCAGCCCCTGGGCCCCCTTGGGCGAGACCGCCCCTGGGTTAAAGCCCGATTCATTGCGCATAACGGCCCGCACCAGGGCCGGGTCCACCCCGTAGGCCAGGGAATATTTATTGATCAAGCCCTCCAGCCGGGGGTCAGGGCGCCCCGACCAGGCGTTCCGAAAAGCGTAAGTGCTCTGATAGGCCCAAGGGCCGGAGCGCACCACCGTCCTGGGCCAGACCCTGGTCTGGTTATTAAAGATGTAAACCTGTACCTCCTGGCTCAAAAGATTGTAGAGGGTGTCGTCGGAAGCCTTATTCCTCTGGGCTCCTTTGTCACTCGTCAGGACCAGGGAGCCGTCGTCGTCTCCCCGCTTGGGGGTCTCGTCCGCGGCGACCGCCAGACTGGATAAATAACCAACCAGAGCCAGGATGATTATTATTCTTCCCATAATTACCATCTCTATTCGGCATTATTTGATTTTTTGTCAAGCAAAAAATCAATTCCCCGGGCCGCCGGGAGGATCTATTTAAGCAAGGCAAAACTTAGTTTGTTAAATGACCCCTAAAGTTGTAAGATGCCTTAAAATAATCGGGATTTTTTCCTTGGCGCTCTTGTCATTTAACCTTTGCATTTATTTGCGGTAATCTCCCAACGCCTTAATCAAGCCTTGGATACTGAGAACCGGAAACCGCCAACCGCAAACCCTCCCGTCGCCCGGCCTTTGTTGCCGGTGGTCCTGTCCCTCATGGGAGGGTTGACTGCGGCTGCCTGGGGGCTGACCTTGCCGGACGGTTGGCTCATCGGCGGCCTTCTCCTTCTTTGGGTGGCCCTGGCGGTCCTCTGGCTAACCCGGCGACCGGTCCGCTTCCTGCCTCTTGCCTTCTTTGGGCTCCTGGGAGTGGCCTTTTATCAGCAGGCCCTGGACCCGCCCCTTCCTCCCCACCATCTGGTCAACTTACCTGAGGAAGAAGAACTGACCATCCTCGGGCGCCTTAACCGCCCCGCCCGGCTGGGGCCGGAGCAGGCGCAAATGTTCCTGGCCGTTCAGGCCTGGCTCAGCCCCCGGAGTTGGCAGCCGGCCACCGGCTATCTCCTGGTGCTCGGCCCGAATCTTGCGGTGCCGCCGGTGGGCACCGACCTGGTGGTCCGGGGCCGATTGCGCCCTCCTCATGTGTTGCACAACCCTGGGACTTTTGACCGGCCCCGTTTTCTGGCCGTGGACAGCATCTTTCGGGAGCTGCGCCTCAAGGATCGCAACCACCTGATCTTCCTGGCCTCCGGCTCCTACTCCCTGGCGGAGCGCTTCCGGGGCGGCATTCGTCAGTTGTTAAAGTCTCTGGACCCGGCCTTGGAAGCCATTTACCTCTCCATGTTACTGGGTGACCAGGGAGAGGTTACCCAAGAAATGCGTCATAACCTGGCCCGCACCGGCACCAGCCACCTCTTGGTGGTCAACGGCCTGCACCTGGCTATAGTGGCCGCAGTCGTCTTCTTTCTCAGCAGTTTTCTTATGCGCCGCTCCGCCTGGCTCCTGCTGCGAATCAATGTGGTCAAGGTCGCCACCCTGCTGGCCGCCGCGGCGGTGACAGGCTACGCCTGGGTAGCAGGAGGTTCCCCTTCCACCCAGCGGGCTGAAGTTATGGTCCTGGCCTTCCTGCTCCTGATTTATTTGGGCCGGCCCCGGGAGGTCTGGAGCGCCCTGGCCCTGGCGGCCTTGATCATCTTGAGCCTTACCCCCTTGCGCCTCTTCTCCATTTCCTTTCAGCTCTCCTTCGCCGCGGTGGCGGCCTTAATCTACCTGATGCCGCGTTTATCGAGACTCGGAAGTTCATTAGAACAGAAATTCCAACCGACCCTGATAAAACGCGGCTACTTTTTCGTTAAAGAATGGGCCGCAGCCTCCGCAATAGCCACCCTGGCCACTGCCCCCCTGGTGGCGGCTTATTTCCAGGTGGTCTCCCTCCTGGGGATCGTGGTCAATCTGGCGGCTATCCCCTTGATCCTGGGATTGGCCCTGCCCCTGGGCGAAGCCGCGGTCTTTGCTCAGGCAATCCGCCTGACCCCTCTGGCCGAGGGGCTCTTGTTTCTGGGCCAATGGCCCTTGTGGTTGGGCTGGCAGATCATCCGCCTGGGCGCCAGCGTACCCGGCAGCGCCATTATCGTGCCCATCCCCTCTTGGCTGCAAATTGTTCTATATTACCTGGTACTTTTTCTGATTTTTGCGCCCCGCCGTAGCCTCTGGACTTGGGTCGGCGCCGGTCTGGCGGGAGCGGCTCTAATTTGCACCGCGGTTTGGCCCTGGGTTTATCCTCCCCATTCCCTGGAGGTGACCTGCCTCGATAGCTATGGCAACCTGGAGTGCCTCATCGTCAGCCCGGAGGGCCAACGCCTGGCCGTCACCGCCCCAAGCCGCCCCTGGCCCGGACGAGCGGGCTTCGGCAACACCTCTGGCCCCTTGCCCACCTACTGCCATTGGCGGCAATTCCGCCGCCTCGACCAATTCGTCGCCCTGTCATTGTCCCAGGACAACGCCGGAGAATTGCTCACTTTGGCCCAACAATTTCAGGTGGGCGGCATCTGGTACGGCCGCCGGGGCTACCCCGGACCGGCCTTTTGGGATTTATGGAATTATCTGGGTGACCGGCATAGCCTGCCGCACCCGCTGGAACCATGGCGAGGCGGCCCGCCGCCACCCGCCAACCTGGGAAGTGTGAACCTGAATTATCTAAAACTGGAGGAATATCAGAATTTTGCCTTAGGAATTTTATACTCGGGGCGCCAGGTCCTCCTCATGCCGCCGGGGCGTCAGCTCACCATCCCGCCGGGGTTCAAGCCTGCCGACTCCGGCCTGGACCTCCTGGTGCTGCCGGCGACAATGACCGAGGCTCCCGATCTATCTGTCACGCTGGGTCGGCTTAACGCCCGACGCCTCCTGGTTTATGGAGGAGAGGTCGATACGTCTTTGGCAAAAACCGGGGTGCCCAGCCATTTTACCAGGGAAGGCGCGGTGAGCGTGTATCTCACTGCCACGGCGCTGAGGGTGCGTCAGTGGGGCAGCGAAAAAAACCAATGACCCCCCCGCCGCCATGGTTTAGCGAGCCGAGTTCGCCCCAGGCTTTGGAAAAAATCAGGGGCCGGAATAATCAACTTTTCCGGCTGGTCCGGACGATGAATTCGGTCAGCTGCTGCTTTACTTCTTCAGATTTGCACTTGGGGCAGGTGACCTTGGTTTCGCTGTACTCTTTGATACTCATGATCTGCATAAATTCATGGCCGCATTTGATGCAGAGATAATCATAGGTGGGCATGGCTTTCTCCTTCGCTGACTAAATATCACAATGTTAACCATAACTTTATCGGCAAAGGATTTCAAGACCCGGTCTTGGCTGGGTAATTCTCGAACCGCCCCGCGGCCGCCTCAAGGCGTTCCCTTCAGGAAAGGGCAAGACCCTCGTCTGCACCAAGCTTCTGGTCACCAGCAAGTTCCGCCAATCAATAGCCTTGAGCATGGAGCCGGCAATGGACCGAGGAAAACCGAGATCCAGCTTAAAACTTGGCGAATATCAGGATTATCACTAACTGCAATTCGGTAAAATTCGGTCAAATCAAACTCGCCATTGCGCCGGGCCCCTTTTTTGACTAAACTGGCCCCACCGGTAGACCCCGTTAGAGGCGGGCGCTGGAGAAAATGGCGGTTACCAAAAGTTTCTTCCTTCTATCCCTGCTTCCCCCGGCGAGGGGAGGTACTTAAGGCAAGGGGGATAAGAACAATTTGGCAACGGCTATAGACCTTGATTTGCACCTTTGAACCTTGAGGCAAGATCACCGGATATGTCCGAGAAGAGATGGCAGGCGCGGTTGCGTGTCGCCCGGGGGGAGGCCCCGGCGGACCTGGTATTGGTGGGTGGCCAGGTCGCCAACGTTTACACCGGCCGGTGGCAAAAAACTGACGTAGCCCTGTTTGATGGTCTCATTGTGGGATTGGGAGATTACGACGGCCCCAGGCTGGTACTTAAGGGCGGCTATATCGTGCCTGGGCTCATCGACGGCCATCTCCACCTGGAGAGCAGCATGCTCACCCCCAGGGAATTGGCCCGGGCCTTGCTCCCTTTGGGAAATACCACGGTGGTGGCGGACCCCCATGAAATCGCCAATGTCTGGGGCGCTGCGGGTCTGGAATATTTGCTGGCCGCCAGCCGCGGGCTGCCCCTGGATTTTTTCTTCATGTTGCCCCCTTGCGTCCCCGCTTCGCCCCTGGAAACCGCCGGAGCCCGGTTAGAGGCCGCGGATTTGCGGAAATTTCGCCGCCGCCGGCGAATCCTGGGGCTGGCCGAGGTCATGAATTTCCCGGGGGTGGTGGCCGGCGATCCCGGCCTGCTGGAGAAAATCGCCCTTTTTCCCCAGGGGCCGGTGGACGGCCATGCCCCGCTTTTGTCCGGCCATGGGCTTAATGCCTACCGGCTGGCCGGGATCGCCTCGGACCACGAATGCACCCGATTGACCGAGGCCCAGGAAAAGCTGGATCTGGGCTTTTACCTGATGGTGCGGGAAGGGAGCCTGGCCAAGAATATGACTGACCTGTTGCCCGCAGTGACGGCCGCCAGCCTGCGGCGCACCATGCTGGTCACCGATGACTGCCACCCTGAGGATTTGCTGGAGTCCGGCCATTTGAACGCCCGGTTGAGAAAGGCGGTGTCCCTGGGGCTGGAGCCTATCAGGGCCGTCACCATGGCCACCTTGAACCCGGCGGAATATTTTCGCTTGCCGGACCGGGGGGCGGTGGCCCCGGGTCTCAAGGCCGATCTGGTGGTGCTGGAGGATCCCCGCAAGTTTCAGGTCCGGCAGGTGTTTAAAGCCGGCAAACTCCTGGTGGATGAGGGCCGACTAATGGCGGAGCCGCCTGCCCCAGCGGTGTCGGCCCCGGCCAGGGCTTTCCGGGTAAAGGAGTTTCCGGTAGAGGCGCTGTCGCCGGCCGCGGGGGGCGAGTTGGTAAAAGTCATCGGCCTCATTCCCGGGCAATTGCTCACGGAAAGGCGGGTCGGGCCCACTCCGGTCCGGGAAGGTCGCCTGGCGACGGATCCAGCCCGGGACCTGCTGAAGCTGGCGGTGGTGGAGCGCCATCACGCCACCGGCCACCTGGGGTTGGGTCTGGTGCAGGGCTTTGGGCTGCGGCGCGGCGCCCTGGCCTCTTCCGTGGCCCATGATTCCCACAATATCGTGGTGGTGGGGGCTGATGAAGCTGATATGCTCACCGCGGTGCGGCATTTGACCGCCCTGGAAGGAGGCCTGACCGTGGTGGCTGGGGGCCGGGTCCTGGCGGACCTGCCGCTGCCCATCGCCGGCCTCATGAGCCCCAGCCCCTTAAAGGAGGTGGCTGCGGCCTATGCCCGCTTGCGGGCGGCTTACTGGGAGTTGGAAGGCACCTTGCCGGATCCTTTCATGGCTCTGTCCTTCCTGGCCCTGCCGGTGATCCCGGAGCTGAAGCTCACCGACCTGGGTCTGGTGGACGTCGGGCGGTTTGAAGTGGTGCCGCTGTTTGGAGAGTGAGCGGTAAGTAGTGACTGCGCATTGCTTACTACCTGCGGAGGAAATATGAGTTTAGTCCTTACCGCTTCCGAAGTGCTGCAGGTGTTGGATATGGACCTGGCCCTGGCCGCGGCGGAAGACGCCTTCCGGGCCTACGGCGAGGGTCGGGTGAATATGCCGCCCAAGTCCTACCTGACCCTGGCCCGGGGCGACTTTCGGGCCATGTATGGGGAAATCTTCCTGCCCCAAGGGCATATCTGCGGCTTGAAATGGGTCAATGTCCATCCCGGCAACCCGCAACAGGGGCTGCTCACCGTGATGGCCAAGGTTCTCCTCAACGATCCGGATACCGGCTTGGAGTTTGCCGATCTGGACGGCACCCATGAGACCAATTTTCGCACCGGCGCCGCCGGGGGCCTGGCGGCCAAGTACCTGGCCCGTCCCGAAGCCAGCCGCCTGGGACTCATCGGCGCCGGAGCTCAGGCCCGAACCCAGGTGGCCGCCCTCGTCAAAGTCAGGCCCATCGGGGAAGTCGTGGTTTTCAATCGCCATCTGGAGCACGCCAAGGCTTTTGCTGAGAAAATTACCGCGATTTATGGGGTCCCGGCCCGGGCGGTAGCGACCCCGCCGGAGGCGGTGAGGGACATGGACATCGTGGTCACCACCACCCCTAGCGCCAGTCCGGTGGTCATGCGGGACTGGGTCTCGCCGGGCACCCATATCAATGCCATCGGGGCCGACGCCGCGGGCAAGCAGGAACTGGACCCAGTCATCCTCCGGGTCGCCAAGGTGGTGATCGACGACTGGGCTCAGGCCAGGCATTCCGGGGAAATCAACGTGCCCTTATCCAAGGGGGAGATCACCCCGGAGATGATTTACGGTTCTTTGGGGGAGATTGTGGCCGGTCGGAAGCCGGGCCGTGAAAACCCGGAAGAGATCACGGTGTTCGATTCCACCGGCCTCATCATCCAGGATTTGGCCCTGGCCTACGCCATCTACCTCAAGGCCAGGGAACAGGACTTAGGGGAGAAGAAGGATTTTTTGAAGTGAGAAGTGAGCAGTAAGCCGGGAGCAGTTAAGTCGCCAAAAGGCGAAGTTTGCTCATCCCGGCAGCAACAGGGATTCAAATTGTTCTTCGGGGACCGGAAGCCCATCTTCTTCCAAAACCTTGAGGTAACCCGGGATAGCTTCCTTAAGGTTGGCAATGGCTTTTTCTCTTGTTTTCCCCTGGCTGATCTCCCGGATGGCAGAGATTTTGGGATTTTCCAGGAAATACCACACATTAAGCGCTTTTCTAGGCGTTTCACTGCCCACCAATTGACAAAAATGCATTTTTTTTGAATTTGTTAACCATAACATGATATAAAAACAAATTATTCTATTGGCAAATGCCAAATTTCAGGAAAACTGCATCATCAGATAAGGAGAAGGGTGACATGGCGAAGCAAGCGGTAAAAGCAGCCACCAAACGTTATTGCTATGGCTTTGAGGAAGGCGACGGCACCAATAAAAAACTCCTGGGCGGCAAGGGCGCCGGCCTTTGCACCATGACCCAGATCGGCCTGCCCGTGCCCCCGGGGTTTGTGATCACCACCGAGGCCAATGTGGCTTTCTTGGAGGCGGACAACCAATTTCCCGCCGGTTTGCTGGACGAGGTGCACGAATATATGAAGGCCTTGGAAGCCAAGACCGGCAAGGGATTCGGAGACCCCAAAAATCCGCTGCTGGTCTCGGTGCGCTCCGGCTCCGCCCTGTCCATGCCCGGGATGATGGACACTATCCTCAATCTGGGACTCAACGATGAAACCGTCAAGGGCATGATCGCCTTGACTCAGAATGAACGTTTCGTCTACGATGCCTATCGTCGCTTTTTGCAGCTCTTCGGCAAAATCGGCCTGGGGGTGCCGGACGCCGGTTTTGATAATTTATTCGAGGAAACGAAAAAGAAAAACGGCGCCCATGTGGATACCGAACTTTCGCCAGAAGCCATGGCCGAGGTGTGCGAGAAGTTCAAAGGGCACATCCTGAAGGTTACCGGCAAGCCCTTTCCCCAGGACCCCTGGACCCAGTTGATGATCGCCATTGACGGGGTCTTCAGATCCTGGATGGGCAAACGGGCGGTGGATTACCGGCGTCAGTTCAACATCACCCCGGAAATGGCCTATGGCACCGCGGTGAGCGTCTGCACCATGATCTTCGGCAATATGGGCAATGATTCCGCCACCGGGGTGGGCTTTACCCGGGACCCGGGCACGGGGGAGAACCTCTTGTACGGCGACTACCTGATCAACGCCCAGGGCGAGGACGTGGTGGCCGGCATCCGCACCCCCCGGCCCTTAATGGAGCTGCACACCGACATGCCGGGGGTCTACCATGAATTGGAACTGCTGCGCAGCACCCTGGAGAAGCATTACCACGAAGTGCAGGACTTCGAGTTTACCATTGAGCGGGGCAAGCTCTACATGCTGCAAACCCGCAACGGCAAGATGAACGCCTGGGCCCTCACCAAGACTTCGGTGGATATGGTCAAGGAAGGTCTGATCACCGAAGAGGAGGCCCTGCTTCGTATCGAGCCGGATATGCTGGAGCAGTTCCTGCACCGCCGCATCGACCCCGATGCCAAGATCGAGCCCCTGGCCGAAGGCATCTCGGCCTCGCCGGGCGCGGCCACCGGGAAGGTGGTATTCGACGCCGACCGGGCCGAAAGATTGGGGAACCTGGGGGAACCCATCATTCTTACCAGGGTGGAGACCAAGCCGGAAGACATTCATGGCTTCTTTGCGGCCCAGGGGATTCTCACCAGCCGGGGCGGCAAGACCTCCCACGCGGCGGTGGTGGGACGGGGCATGGGCAAACCCTGCGTCTCCGGCGCCGAAGGGCTGGACATCAATTATGAGCTGAAAGAGGCCCGGGTAGGCGAGGCGGTTATCAAGGAAGGAGACATCGTTACCATCGACGGCACCACCGGCCGGGTCTATCTCGGGGCCGTACCCATGCTGGACCCGGAACTGCCCAAAGACCTCGCTACTCTGATGGAATGGGCCGATAAGAAGGCCAAGATTCAGGTATGGGCCAATGCCGATACCCCGGCGATGGCCAAAAAGGCCCTCCAGCATGGGGCCCATGGCATCGGCCTGGTCCGCACCGAGCGCATGTTCAACGCCGCGGACCGCCTGCCCCAGATGCGCAACCTGATCCTGGCGGACACCCCGGAGGAACGCAAGCTCTGGGCCGACAAGCTCCTGCCCATGCAGCGCCAGGATTTTGTGGAAATCTTCCAGGTCATGGATGGGCTGCCCGTCAACATCCGGCTGCTGGACCCGCCGCTCCACGAATTCCTGCCCAGCATCGAAGAGCTGCTCACCGAGATCAACCATCTCAAGGAGTTCAACCAGATCCTGAGCGCCCTGGAGCAGATTCCCGGCACCCTGGCCATCCTGGATCCGGAAATGCACACATACGTGCCCAGCATCGAAACGGTGACTCGGGAGTTCAGCGAATTCAAGGCCAAAAGCCTGGATCAGAAGATTTTGGAGCAGAAAGAAAAGGTGCTGCGCCGGGTCCGGGTGCTCACCGAATACAACCCCATGCTGGGCAACCGGGGGGTGCGCTGTGGCATCTCCTTCCCGGAAATCTACGACATGCAGATTCAGGCGATCTTTGAAGCCGCGGCCATCGCCCTGCGGGAGAAGATCGACATCCGGCCGGAAATTATGATCCCCAACGTCTGCACTAAGGAGGAATTGGTCTGGGTGCAGCCCCGGGTGGAGAAAATTCATCAGGAAGTGGAAAAACGCTACAACGTCAAAATTAAATATAAATTCGGCACCATGGTGGAGATCGCCCGGGCCTGCGTCCGGGCCGGCCGGCTGGCGGAAAGCGCCGAGTTCTTCTCCTTCGGCACCAACGACCTCACCCAGGGCACCTTCTCCTTTTCCCGGGAAGACGCGGAGAACAAGTTCCTGCCCATCTACAACACCGAGGGCATCCTGAAGCACAATCCCTTTGAAATTTTGGACGAGGAGGGGGTGGGGTGGCTTATGCAGCACGCCGTGACCGAAGGCCGCAAGACCCGTCCGGACTTGGAGATCGGCATCTGCGGCGAACACGGCGGCCAGCCCCAGGCCATTGAGTTTTGCCACCGCATCGGCCTGGATTACGTCTCCTGCTCGCCCATGCGCATCCCCATCGCCCGCATGGCCGCGGCCCACGCCGCCATCAAGGACCATAGGGGCAGGGCGATCAGGTCCAAGACGCTGTAAGGATAAAATAATTTGCGGGAGGGAGCCGGGGGTCAAGGCACCTGCCCCCTCCCTCAAACTCCCTCCCCCAACCCCCTGAACGTAGGGGCGACCCATTGGGTCGCCCTTATCTATTCGCCTTATCGTGTTCCTGAACTTCAGAGGCAGTGGAAAACACCTTAACTTCTCGGGCTATCCTATTTGCCAGAAGGTCCGAAGCCACATCCAAATCATAGTCAGCCTGAAGTCCCAGCCAGAATTCCGCCGACGTGCCAAAGTAGCGGCTCAACCTCAGGGCGGTGTCCGCGGTGATGCGGCGTTTGCCATGGATAATCTCATTGATTCGCCGGGGGGATACCCCCAGATCGAGACCCAACCTGGTCTGGCTGAGCCCCAAAGGCTTCATGAATTCTTCCAATAAGATTTCCCCTGGATGAACCGGAGCCAATTTCTTTTGGTTCTCCATATGTTTGTTCCTTTAATGATAGTCTACTATCTCGACTTCATAGACGTCGCCCTGTTCCCACACAAAGCAGATTCGCCAGCGCTCATTGATTCTGATACTATACTGGCCATGGCGATCTCCCTTGAGCGCTTCCAGGCGGTTTCCCGGAGGAACGCGCAAATCATTGAGGGTTCTCGCCTGGTTGAGCATGCGCAGTTTGCGCAAGGCGGTTCTGTGAATTTCTGTTGGCAATTTTCGAGATGGTTCCCGGTTAAAGAGGCTTTATGCATCTTTGTCCTTAAACCCCTTTATCATACAGCTAATGTATAACGTATAACGTTATAGACCAAGAATTTTTCTGATGATTGTAAGGAAAATCGGCCGGATTTTGCTGGAAAAAGGGGCGGAACGATACGAGATGGCCCGGCGCATCCTGGCGCGGCTGCCGGGGCTGCCGGTGGAGGTCATTGAAGATCGGCGGAGGCTGGCGGCCCCGGAGCACCAGCGGGCCCGCTGGCTCTCCGCGGCTAAGACCACCCTGTTGCTGGCCGTGCAAAAGGGGCCATTCCGGCGCCCTTGCCCCGGCACCAAGGACTATATCTGCTGCGGCTACCAGGTGCTCCAGGTGGCGCTGGGCTGCCCCATGGACTGCACCTACTGCGTGCTCCAGGGCTATGTCAACCTGCCGGCCATCACCATCTTCGTCAATGTGGAGGATTTACTGGCGGAATTGGAACGGGACCTGGAAGCAGCCGCGGCGGCCAACCCCGACCTGGTCTGGCGCCTGGGCACCGGGGAATTCGGCGACAGCCTGGCCCTGGACGCCCTCATGGGCCTCAACTACCGCCTGATTCCCTGGTTTAAAGGCCGCCGCCGGGCGGTCCTGGAGATCAAGAGCAAACGCCCCGAAATCGGCGGCCTGTTGTCCCTGGGCCCCAATCCCCAGGTAATCTTTGCCTGGTCCCTCAATCCTGAGGAGGTTATTGCGGCCGAAGAGAAGTTGGCCGCCCCCCTAACGGCGCGGCTTAAAGCCGCCCGAGCTGCAGGGGCCGCCGGTTTCCGGGTGGCCTTTCACTTTGATCCCTTGGTCTGGTTCCCCGGCTGGGAGGAGGCCTATCGCCGTACCGTAGACGCCCTGGGGGAGGCGGTGCCTTCCTCCAGCCTTGCCTGGATCAGCCTGGGAGCGCTGCGTTTTCTGCCGGGGCTGCGACCCTTGATCCACCAGCGGTTTCCCCAGAGCCGGGTGGCGGCTCAGGAAATGGTCCGGGCTCCGGACGGCAAACTGCGCTATTACAAGAGCATCCGCGTGGAGATGTACGGCCGGCTATGCCAATATTTGTCCGAGACGGTCCCGGAGATGCAACCTTACCTCTGTATGGAAAGTCCGCGCCTCTGGCAGGAGGTCTTCGGGTTCACCCCCACCGGGGCGGATTTGGCCCACTGGCTGGACCAGCGGGTCGGCTTCCCGGATTAAGGGGCAGCCCCGGCGCTAACCTCTCCGGGCTGGGCCTGCCAACTCCGGTCCACTTCCCCCCGGCCGGGATAGATTTCCATCAGGCGCAGGCGCACCCCCTGGGAAGTGAGATGCTCCTGATCCAGGAGGAGCTTGATGGTCTTGATGCGCTCCAGGTCCTCCAGGGTATACTCCCGACGATTGGAAGGGGTCCGGGAAGGCCTCAGGCAAAGGTTGAAGGATTTTTCCCAGTAGCGCAAGGTGGACTTGCGCACTCCGGTGAGCTGGGAGATCTGGTCAATGGTGAGCATCAGATTGTCGGAAATTTGTCCAAAATTCATAAGGCTTCTCCGATTTTTCTAAGGACCAGGCTGAACCGTGCCGATCTTCTGCCAGCCGGTGTCCCGGCCCCTCCGATTCGCCGCCACCGCCTCAACGGAGCCAGCCACCCGGCCCTACAAGCCCGGCCAACCGGTTTCTGGCTTCTTGTGGGTTGACGGGGGAGGAGGCAATAAGCAGAACGGCCCACTGACCCGTCGGGCCAGCTTTTTCGGCTTGTGGTCGCCGGCCCTCCAAGGTAACTATTGCTTAAACTATCGAGATATTCACGGAAAGACTTTAAAAAATTCTTATTTTTTTTTCTTTTCTTGCCTAAGTTCCCGAAACTGGCCTGAAAAGGACCGCCCTAAGCCCTAGGCGGCGGCTCTGCCGTTCCCGAGAGAACCAGGATTTCAGCTGGCTGCCTGGGGAGCTCAATTAAACTTGGGCTGGGTCGATGATCTTTTCAGGGCCGAACCCTGGCAATTAGGACATTTTGGGTTTGGTTTCAAGGTCTTTTCCGTGAACCGCAGGCTGGCGCCATGAAAGCATAAAACGCGGCCCAGCAAGGTTGGCGCCAGACCTCCCAAGATACGCAGGGTCTCCAGGGCCTGAAGGGCTCCCAGGATTCCCGGCAGGGGGCTGAGAAAGGAAGGTCGCTCCAAAGGGGAACTCTCCAGAAACAGGCAGGTGAGACAGGGGCCGCGTCCGAGCCAGGAGGTGGTGATCCGGCCGTCCAGGTCCGACACCGCGGCATGTACCAGGGGAATATTGAGTTTGCCGGAGGCCCGGTTCAGAAGGGAGCCCAGGGCCGGATTATTGGTGGCGTCGAGGAGGACTTGGCACCTGGCGGTGAGGGAGGAGATATTGTGAGGAGAAATGGCCTTCACCAGGGGCTCCACCAGGGTGAAGGAATTGAGTTCCTTGAGGCGGCGCTCGGCGGCGGCAACCTTGGCCTTTCCCAAATCCTTCTCTTGGAAAAGCACCTGATGACTCAGATCAGACAGGCTAACCCGGCGGTTGTCTACCAGGCGAATGGTGCCGACGCCAGCAGCCAGAAGATAAAGGGCGGCGGCCGACCCCAAACCGCCGGCTCCGGCAATGAGGATCCGGGAGGCCTTCACCCGTTCCTGGGCTTCCCGGCCCCAACCCTCCAGGTTTATTTGCCGGACGTACCTGGTAATCTCCGCAGGGCTCAGATTGGAAATGGCCGTGTCCTCCCGGATCGGATGTAGGAAGATTAAAAAACTATTGGCAACGATTATAAGGAGTTGTGGCGGCGAACATAAAGGGGCAAATGCCCCTGCTCTATGCATCGGTATGTCGGCGGGAAACTTTAAATATTATGAGATTGGGCAAATAATCGTGGGGAGGGGGAAGGTTTTCACCGGGGGGGCGGCCGGTGCCCCTGCCCCCCCGGCCCCCCCTCAAGAAGCCTTAACAACGGATAATTAAAAGATCCAGCCGGCGTCCTCGCCTGGGCCAAAAGTCTGGACAGGCAAAAGCGGCTGTCGTAAATAAATTATAATATTTGCTAACAATGCTTCTTGTGATGCCCTCCTCTCTTGCGGGAGAAGAAGGCTGGGAAGAGGAAAAACCTCCTGGCAATGAGAATAGATTCTCGCATCGGGCTATGATTGGCGAGTTCCTCGGTTTTCCGGAGGCTTGGGATGATTGAACTGCAAAGGGTAAGCAAGATTTACCGGCGGGGGCCGGAAGAGATCCGGGCCCTCCAGGAAGTGGATCTGAAGATTGCCTCCGGCGAATTCGTGGCCATCACCGGCAAAAGCGGCTGTGGCAAGAGCACCCTGCTGCATATCATCGGCGGTTTGGAGCCGGTTAGTCGCGGTCGGGTGCTTCTGGATGGTCGCGACCTGGCTCTTTCCAAGGAACCGGAACTCACCCGCTTCCGCCGGGATCGGGTGGGAGTGGTGTTTCAGTCCTTCAATCTGTTGCCCCTGCTAACCCTGGAGGAAAACGTAGCCCTGCCGAAGGTACTCCAGGGCGCGCCTTATTCCCAGGCTAGGGAAGAAGCCAGGCGCTGGCTGGTGGAGGTGGGCCTGGCGGCGCGCCTGGACCACAAGCCGCATCAGGTTTCCGGCGGGGAAATGCAACGGGCGGCCATTGCCCGGGCCCTGATCAATGACCCGGTGGTGATCCTGGCGGATGAACCAACCGGTAACCTCGATTCCGCCAACACCGCCCAGATTATGCAACTCTTTGTCCACCTGCATCGCCAGTGGCGCAAAACCGTGGTCCTGGTGAGCCACACCCCGGAGGCCGGGGCGGTGGCCGAGCGAGTTCTCCTGATGCAGGACGGCCGGCTCCTGCCATGAAGCCTTGGTTTTTCCGGATCTCCTTGCGCCACTTGCAGCAATATCCCGGGCGCACCCTTCTGGGCATCCTGGGCATTGCCCTGGGGACCGCGGTATATCTCAGCATCTCCCTGGCCGGCGACCGCGCCGTCAGGAGTTTTCAGGCCGGGGTCAAGGCAGTGGCCGGCCAGGCCCAATGGCGGGTCCGGAGCCCCGGGGCGCCTCTGGATGAAACGCTTTTCCCCAGGTTGCGCCGCTGGCCGGAGGTCAAGGCCGCCGCGCCGGTGGTGGAAAGCGTCCTGGAACTAAACGGGCCGCATCAAGGGCCGGTGCTGCTGCTTGGAATCGAGCCGTTTTCTGAGAAAGACTTCCGAGATTATGAGTTCGAGCCGGGGGGCGATTTGGCCGAGCAGGCCTGGATAGACTTTCTCACCCGTCCCGACGCCGTCCTGGTTAGCCGGCCTCTGGCGGCTAGGCTTAAGTTGAAGGTAGGGGATTCCCTGCCGGTGCTGGTGGGCCCTGCCAGGAAAAATCTTTGCGTTGTCGGCCTCTTTCGTTCATCTGGCGAGCTCTACCCCCTGGACGGCGCCCTGATCCTCATGGATATCGGTGCGGCCCAGGAACTGCTGGAGCGAGTGGGCCGCCTGGATTATATCGACCTCAAGGCTTCGGGGGAGGACGCCGGGCTGAAGGCCCGCCTCCAAGCGGAGCTGCCGCCGGGGGTGGAGCTGGTTCGCCCCGGGACGTTGGTCCACCGCACCGAGGGGCTGGTGGCCGCCTACCGCCTCAATCTGGCAGTGCTCAGCGTCATCGCCCTGTTCGTGGGGATGTTCCTCATCTACCAGTCCGTCACCTTGTCGGTGGTGCGGCGGCGGCGGGAAATTGGCCTGCTGCGCACCCTGGGGATGACCCGAGGGCAGGTGCTGCTGCTGTTTCTGGCCGAAGGGGCAGTCAGCGGCTTGGTGGGCGGTTTCCTGGGTCTGATCCTGGGCGTGGGGCTGGCCCGGGGGGTCCTGACGGTGATGACCCAAAACCTCAGCTCCCTGTATATGCCGGTGGTGGCCGAAACCGTCTGGCTGCGAGGTGGCCTGCTGCTCCAGGGTTGGGGGCTGGCAGTGGCGGTCACCTTGATAGCTTCCTTGCTGCCGGCCTTGGAGGCGGCCCGCACCCCCGTCCGGGCCGTCTGGCATCGGGAAGAGTTGGAAGAGAAGCTGGGAGGCCGGGTAGGGCTCATCGCCTGGTGGGGCCTCCTGTGCCTGGCCGGGGCTGCGGCCGCGGCTGCCTGGAAGGTGGAAGCTGGCCCTCCCTGGCCCGGGTTCGCCGCCGCTTTTCTCATTCTTCTGGGATTTGCCCTGCTGGCGCCGCTATCAGCCCGCTTCCTGGGGCAGCAATTGCACCAGCCCTTACAGGACTGGCCCGCCGCGGGCCTGGGTTGCCGGTTTCTCTCCGGGTCGCTGAGCCGCAGTGCCGTATCCATCGCCGCCCTGGCCTGCGCCCTGGGGATGCTCATCTCGGTTACCGTGATGATCGGCTCCTTCCGGCAAACGGTGAATGACTGGGTGAGCCGGGCCATCAGCGGCGATATCTTCTTCGGGCCTTCGATCTTTTCCACCGCGGCCTACGACCAGTATCTGCCGCCGGAGATTCTGCCGGAACTGGAGCAGGACCCGGAGATCGCCGACATTTATCACTACCGGGTGGTGCGCCTGCCTTTCCGGGGCCGGGATATCCTCGTCATCGGCGGCAGCTTTGCGGTGCTGGCCAAACACGGCGGCCTCTGGTTCCGGCAGGGAGACACCCAGGCGATTATGCAGGAGGTGGGGAGGGGAGGGGAGGGATCAGGGGTCAGATGCCCGGGGTCGGCGGAGACGGGTCATAATTCCCCCTGCCCCCCTTTAGAAAAGGGTGGTGAAAGTCCCCCAGTGGCAAAGGGGGATTTAGGAGGATTTTCTAAGCAGACAGAGGCGGTTGATTCGAAAAGCAATTACCGAAGACCGTCAGTAGTCATTTCCGAGCCCCTGGCCGAAGCCTTTCATTTTAAAGAGGGCGACCCCTTCACCCTCCCCACGCCTTCGGGGCCCCAAGAGCTTCGCATCGCCGGAGTCTTTTACGACTACCGTACCGACGGTCCCAGCGTCTGGATGGACCTCAACACCTTCCGCCACTTCTGGCGGGACAGTCATTTGAACGCCGTGCGCCTCTATCTGAAGGACCCGGGCAAGGTGCCGCAGATACAGGCCCGGCTGCAGGAGAAATACCACGGCCGCTACCGCTTGCTGGCCCTGTCCCACCGGGAGCTGCGGCAAGGAATTTTACGGATCTTCGATGAGACCTTTGTCTTAACTCACGCCCTGGAGGGGGTGGCGGTGGTGGTGGCGGTCTTCGGCATCATCACCACCTTCCTGGTGCTCGTCATGGAGCGGCAGCGGGAGCTGGCCCTCCTCCAGGCCATCGGCGCCTCCCACCGCCAGATTCTGGGCATGGTTCTGACGGAGTCGGGGCTGGCCAGTCTGTTGAGCTTTTTGTTAGGCGCGGCGTGCGGTTCGGTGTTATCCCTGCTCCTCATCAAGGTGATCAATAAGCAGGCCTTTGGCTGGACCATCCAGCTCCACTGGGTGCCGGGCATCTACTGGCAGAGCCTGTTATTGGTGTTGACCCTGGGCCTGGGGGCGGCGGCCTATCCGGCCTGGCGGGCCCTCCAGCCGCATCTGGCGGCGATTTTGAAGGAAGAGTGAATCGACATGTGGGCCTATCTGAACCGAAAAAATCTCATCCTGACGGCCACTTCCGCCCTTATTCTTTTATATTTCAGCGCCATAGCCCTGTTGGCCTATTTGGTCATTTTGCTTGCCGTGGGAGTGGGATGCCATTGGGGTTCCGCCAATCGGTTCGCCAAGATGACGAATTTTATTACCAACACCACGCTCCTGATTTTGACGTTTCTGGTCCTGGCCATGCTCTTGGAAATCGGCCTGCATCTGAAGCCGCATTTCTTTACGGGGAATTCTCCGGACATTTTGGGAGAATTTTCGGATTTTACTTCGCGCGGGCAGTTAACTGAGGAAGTTTTCCAGAAGCCGAAGGGCGTCTTTAGAATCCTGGGATTGGGCGACTCCTTTGCGGTCAATCTGGCATATTGGAAGAAAAACTATCACGATTTCTTACGGGAAAAATTAAGCGTCTTGGGACGGGGCAGGGTGGAGGTAGTCAATGCTGGCATGCCCGGGGTTGGGCCGGGGTACTTCTGGCAAATTTTGCACACTTATGGGGAACGCCTCCAACCTGACCTGGTTATGGTGGGTTTTTTTGAGGGCCACGATTTTGAAGACTGGGAGATGGTTATTACCATCGGCAATGTTATGTCCGAACCCAAAGACCTGCGAAAGAAAATTTGGAATTACCTTCAGGTGGAAAAAACTAGATTAGGCAGCTTCATTAGCCGGAAACTCATGTTCTACAACTCGGAGCGGAAGCAGGCCCAGGAGGCGCAAGCCCTGGGGTTCCGGGATGGCGGAAGTTTCTCCCGGGAGACCTTTCTGGAAATTGAACGGAAACGGTGCCGGATTTTCCAAAAAAATGGTCGGGTAGAGTTGGAGCGTAACTGGCGGCAATGCGCCCGGGTCCTTGCTCAAATGAAGCAATGGTGCGATGCCCGGCGGGTGGAGCTGGTATTGCTGATCTTTCCGGATCAGTTTCAAGTGGACGAGGATTTGCGGGCCCAGGTCCTGGAAAAATATCAGATTTCGGCTGATTCCCTGGACCTGGAATATCCCAATGCCCTTATCACCGACTTTTGTCGCCAGAACCAGATCCATTGCCTGGATTTGCTGCCGCCGTTTCAGGAAAAGGAGAAAACGACCCCGCTCTATCGCCTGAGAGACACCCACTGGAACGAAGCGGGCAACCGCCTGGCCGCGGAGCTTATCTTTAACTACCTAAAAGATCAAAAGTTGATTAAGGTTGATTAGCTCGGCCTGAGCTCCCCTTTAGATGGCGCAAATGCTGGGCCGGCGATTTAGTAAGCGCTGGTGACATAATGCCGCCAGGGTGATATGTTAGCCATAATATGTTAAAAAATACCTTTATTCACTTGCCCGGGGTGGGGCCGCGGCGGGAGGCCCATTTCTGGCGCCAGGGGGTCGGGACCTGGGACGATTTCCTGGCGGCCCAGGGGTTGCCCGGACTTTCCCGGGACCGGTTCACTGGTCTCCAACAGCATTTACGAGAGTCGGTGGCGCACGCCGCCGACCCCGCCTACTTCGCCCGGCGCCTGCCTCCCCAGGAGCACTGGCGGCTGTTTCGGGCCTGCCGGCCCCGGGTGGGCTATCTCGACATCGAAACCACCGGCACCTTCTGGCCGGGGTTGCTGGTCACCGTGGTGGGCCTCTACGACGGGACCGGCCTGCGCCAGTTCGTCCTGGGCTATAATCTCCAGGAATTTCCCCGGGTCTTAAAAAACTTCGACTTGCTGGTTACCTTCAACGGCGCCCAATTCGACCTGCCGGTGCTCCGGGCCTATTTTCGGCATCTGAGCCTGCCGCCGCTGCACGTGGATCTGCGCTTCCTCCTGGCCCGGCTGGGCTACCAGGGCGGCCTCAAGAAGATCGAGCCCCGCTTTGGCATCCAGCGCCCCGAGGAAGTGGACGGCCTGGACGGCTACATGGCAGTGATTCTCTGGCATCGTTATCAGCGGGGCGACCGCACTTCTCTGGACTTGCTCCTCAAATATAATCGGGAGGACGTCATCAACCTGGAAGTCCTCATGCAGCGGGCCTTTGAGATGCAGCGGGAGCGATTGCTGTCGGGAAATCTTTTAACCACCGACACCCAGAGGGCCCAGAGAGGAATATAGGGCGGCTGGCGGCCGTGGCCTAAAGGCATGGGCGGGACGCGGGCGCTGGCAGAATCCTTCGGGGCACGGCTCGCCGTGCCCCGGCGTTTTTCGGAGTGGCGAAGTGGGGGGGATGTGCTACAAGGGGCGAATCGGCTCTTGATATCTTTACCGAAAACCGGAAACCGAAAACGTTATCGGGTTGGCGGCTGGTATCGAAAGATAAATAATGATAAAATAAATATAATTTGGGTTAATTATGCTGTTTTCCCGAATGCTCATTCCCACTATGAAAGAAACGCCTTCCGAGGCGGAGGCGATTTCTCATCAACTGCTGCTGCGGGCCGGAATGATCCGCAAGGTGACCTCGGGGATTTACAATTACCTGCCCTTGGGCCGTCGGGTGTTGGCCAAGGTGGAGCGCATCGTCCGGGAAGAGATGAACCGGGCCGGGGCCCAGGAGGTCCTGATGCCCGCGGTGCAGCCGGCGGAACTCTGGCAGGAGTCCGGCCGTTGGGAGGTCTACGGTAAGGAACTGCTGCGCTTTCTGGACCGCCACGAACGGGACTACTGTTTTGGCCCCACCCACGAAGAGGTGATCACCGACCTGGTGCGCCGGGAGGTGCATTCTTATCGGCAATTGCCCCTCAACCTTTACCAGATCCAGACGAAATTCCGGGATGAAATCCGGCCCCGCTTCGGGCTTATCCGCTCCCGGGAATTCATCATGAAGGACGGCTACAGCTTCGACACCAACGAAGCCGGGGCCGAGGCCTGTTATCAAGAAATGTATGACGCCTACACGCGTATCTTTCAGCGCTGCGGCCTGAAATTCAAGGTGGTGGAGGCGGACACCGGGCCCATCGGCGGCAGCTTCTCTCATGAATTCATGGTCCTGGCCGACACCGGCGAGGACCTGTTGGCCTCCTGCAACGTCTGCGATTACGCCGCCAACCTGGAGAAGGCCGAGGTGCCCCTGGAGTTGCAGGAGCCTGCCCCGCCCTTGGGGGAGAAAGAGCTGGTGCCCACCCCCAACGTACGCACCGTGGAGGAAGTGGCGGCGTTTCTTAAGGTGGCCCCCCAGGACATCGTCAAAACCCTGATTTATGAGACGGAGCGAGGCCCGATGGCCATCCTCATCCGGGGCGACCATGAAGTCAACGAAGTGAAGGTGAAGAACCTGCTGGGGGTCACGGACCTGGCCCTGGCCAGCCGGGTTCTGGTCCAGGAGCTCACCGGGGCCGAGGTGGGCTTCGTCGGGCCGCTGGGCCTCGACCTCCCCATTTACGCCGACCAGGCGGTGTTCCGGATGAACAGCCTGGTAACTGGGGCCAATCGAGACCACCATCACCTGCGGCGGGTCCACCCGCAGCGGGACTTCCGGATCACCGGGGTGGCGGACCTGCGGTATGTCATGGAACACGACCCCTGCCCCCGCTGCCAGGGAAAACTCACCTTCCTGCGGGGCATTGAAGTGGGGCACATCTTCAAGCTGGGCCACAAATATTCCAAGGCCCTGAAGGCCGTCTACCTGGATCAGGAAGGGGTCGAACAGTACATCTACATGGGCTGCTACGGCATCGGCGTGAGCCGCATCGTGGCCGCGGCCATCGAGCAGGGCCACGACGCCCAGGGTATCATCTTCCCCATGGCCCTGGCGCCGGTGCAGGTGGGGCTGATCCCCATTTCCCTCACCGAGGCGGTGGTAAAGGATACCGTCTTTAAATTGCATGACGACATGGAGGCCGACGGCTTCGAAGTGCTCCTGGACGACCGGGATGAGCGCCCGGGAGTGAAGTTCAAAGATTGCGACCTGTTGGGGATACCCCTGAGGGTCGTCATCGGCGCCAGGACCCTGGAGAAGGGCCAGGCGGAAGTGAAGGAGCGCGGCGCCCAGGATCCGGATTTTGTGCCCCTGGCGGAGCTGACGGCTTACCTGAAACAGCGAATTGCTGAGAAAATGTAAGGGCGAACTTTAGGTTCGCCCTCCATTTCCGGGCGAACCCAAGGTTTGCCCCCACGGATACTGAATGACTACGCGCATTATCCGCCTCCAGGACATCGTCGAGGAAGTGCTCAAGCACCATCCCGAGGCGGATACCTCCGACCTCGAAAAGGCCTACGTCTTTTCGGCCAAGGCCCACGAAGGGCAACTGCGCCTGAGCGGGGAACCATACCTCTCCCACCCCCTGGAAGTCGCCTATATTCTGGCCCAGATGGGCCTGGGGGCGGCCACCGTCAGCGCCGGGTTGTTGCACGACACGGTGGAGGACTCCGCCGCTACCCTGGATGATCTGGAAAAGTACTTCGGCGATGAAATAACCGAGGTGGTCAACGGCGTCACCAAGATTGGCCTGCTGACCTTCGGCGACCGGCAGACCCAGCAGGCGGAATACATCCGCAAGATGATCCTCTCCATGTCCCGGGACATCCGGGTCTTGCTGGTGAAGTTGGCCGACCGGGTGCATAACATGCGCACCCTCGGATTTATGGACGCGGCCAAGCGCCGGCGCATCGCCCAGGAGACCCTGGAGATTTACGCCCCTCTGGCCGGGCGTCTGGGCATGTTCCGCATTAAGGCGGAGCTGGAGGACCTCTCCTTTTTTTACCTGGAGCCCGAGGCCTACCAGCAGCTCCAGGAGGGCCTGTCCAGAAAGCGTGGGGAGCTGGAAAAATATATCCGGGACGTCTGCCAACTGCTACGGGAGAAGCTCGCCGAACAACACCTGAAGGGCGAGGTGAGCGGCCGCCCGAAAAACTATTACAGCATCTATCGGAAGCTCCAGGCTCAGCAGATCACCCTGGATGAACTCTACGATCTGCTGGCCTTTCGCATCATAGTGGACACCGTGGCCGAATGCTACGAGACCCTCGGGGTGATCCACGCCATCTTCCGGCCGGTGCCGGGTCGCCTCAAAGACTACATCGGCATGCCCAAGGCCAACATGTACCAGTCCATCCACACCACGGTGATCGGCCAATTCGGCGAGCGGCTGGAGATCCAGATCCGTACTCGGGAGATGCACCAGGTGGCCGAGGAGGGCATCGCCGCCCACTGGAGCTATAAGGAGCACCGGGTTTATCATGAAAAGGACGCCCAGCGCTTCTCCTGGCTCAAGCAGATGGTGGACCTCCAGAAAGAACTGGAGAACCCCCAGGAACTCCTGGAAGGGGTGCGCCTGGAGCTTTACCCCGAGGAGGTCTACGTCTTTACCCCCACCGGCGACGTCAAGGAGCTGCCCCGGGGCGCCACCCTGGTGGATTTTGCCTATGCCATCCACACCGAGGTGGGGAACCGCTGCACCGGCGCCAAGGTCAACGGCCGGATGACGCCGCTGCGCACCGAACTGCAAAACGGCGACACGGTGGAGATTATCACTTCGCCCCACCATCACCCCAGCCGGGATTGGCTGCAGTTTGTCAAGACCACCAAGGCCCGGCACAAGATCCGCCAGTGGCTCAAGGCCGCGGAGCGGGAGCAGAGCATCACCCTCGGCAAGGAACTCCTGGAGCGGGAGCTGCGCAAGTCCGGCGCCAGTCTGCAAAAGCTGCTCAAGGATGGGGAAGAACTCCGGCGCGTGACCCAGGAATTCTCCTTCGTCGGCGTCGATGATCTCCTGGCTTCCATCGGTCACGGCAAGCTCTCGCCCGGCCAGGTGACCGGAAAGCTCTTCCGGGTGGCCCAACCGCCGCCGGAAGAGGCGCCTCCGGAGCCGGAGCGCAAAGAGAAGCCCACGGACCTGGGCGGCAGCCTCCGGATCAAAGACCTGGATGACCTCCTGGTGCGCCTGGCCAACTGCTGCCAGCCCATTCCGGGGGACGCCATCATGGGTTATATCACCCGGGGCAAGGGGGTGACCATTCACCGGGCCGACTGCCCTTATCTCGCCAGCACCGAGTCCTTCCGCCACATTCCGGCGGAGTGGGACGGCGGCGGCGGCGGAAAGCTTTATCCGGTAAAGATTCAGGTGGTGACCGTAGACAAGCCGGGCCTGCTGGCGGATATCACCAGCGCCTTGAAGACTAACGACGTTAATGTCATCCGGGCCTCAGTGGAGACCACCCAGGAGCAAAAAGGTATCGCCCAATTCACCATTCAGGTGGCGGACCAACAACACCTGGACAAGGTCTTCGGGGCCTTGAAGCGGCTGAAGGAAGTGATTTCGGTAAGAAGAATGACGGGGTAGGGTAGGGGATAGCAAGGACCCGCAGGGGCGACCCGCGGGGTCGCCCCTGCTCAAGCCGGTTTCGTAACCAAACCCGAGCGCAAACACCGGGTGCAGACCCGGAGGTAGCGGACTGTGCCCTGGCGGACGGCCCGGACCCGGCGCAAGTTGGGCTTCCAGCGGCGTTTGGTATGGTTGTTGGCATGGCTGACGTTATTGCCCACCACCGGGCGCTTGCCGCAGATGTCACAGACGTAGGGCATGGTACAAACCTCCTCAAACTCTTTAAATATATAAAAAATCTCCGGGAACGCAAGGGGTAGGGGAGTTTTCGGTTAAAAACCTCGCATAATCAAGTAATTATGTAAACAGAATTAATTGGTTGTTCGGCCTATTCGCCATCAAACGTCTAGTTTTTGTAGGGGCGAACCTGGGGTTCGCCCTGGAATGTGGGTGAACCTAAAGTTCGCCCCTGCAGAGAACCTTCAAGCCAAAGCTTAATTGGAAAATCCATATGACCAAAAGATTTTGCCTGGTTGCCCTGACGTTATCCGTGCTTCTTGGCCTGGCCGCAGTGGTCCTCGCCCGGGACCTGACCCCCCAGGAAGAGGCGGCCCTGTTCTCCTACGCTGATCTGGGCAAGGTGGACCTCTCTCCCAAGCGGCTGGAGGTGGAGGTTTACGTCTCCCCCAGCCCGGAGCTGGCCGCCTGCCGGCGCATGCTAGCCCAGGTGCAGGACCGGGTGCAGCAGTTCTATCACCGCCTGGGGGTCTATCTGATTTTTGTCCCGGCCGGGCCCAAACCCGGACCCCTGGCCCCGGCCCAGCGCCTCAGGATCGAGCTGCTCTCCGACAAAGAATGGCTGGACCAGAGCTTCAAGGCCTTTGACGTGGCCCCGCCGTTCCGGCTGCGCTTCCTCCAGGTCTGCCGGGACAAATGCGCCTATTCCCACCTGCCGCTTTCCACTACCCACATCTCCTTCAAGCGTTTTGAGCAGGCCCTGTTCAGCCGCAACCCCCGGGACGACTCCCTGAACTGCCAATGGCTGGCCAACCTTCTCTGCCACGAACTGGGCCACCTCCTGGGCCTCTACCACGCCGGCGAATTTGTCAACGACCCCATCCCCGTGCGTCTGCCGGACCGCAGCCCCAACTTCATGAGCCAGAAGATCACCTCCAAGAAGCCCATGGGCTTCGTAGAGTTCCAGCGCCTCCTGATCCACAGCTACCTGTCCAGGGGCAAGGTCTTCCAGCAATACCAGGCGATTGACTTCGACCCCCTGCGCTACCTGGAACTGGTGAAGCTCCACAACGGCTACCGCGAGCCCCTCCCCAAGTTCTCCAAGTTGGCCCAGCAAGTCAACAAAGGCAAGAACCCCCGGACCTTCCAAGACGGCGATGATGACGATGATAACGGGGTCGATTGAGAAGCAGCGGTCAGCGGTCAGCTTTCAGCAGTCAGCTAAAGAAGTAAGACAGCGGAGCTTATAGATGGAAAACAAGGTTGAAGTAATCAGGGACGAAATCCAGAAGGCTTTTCCGGATGCAAGGATAGAATATCGAGAGAAAAAATTTGAACTTCATAAATTCCGGATAGATCGTGAAGGAAGGCCTTCTTGTTGGCTTTATTTAACTTGGAAATATATAGAGGACCATGGTGACAAAGAGGTTCTTGACATCTTAAGAAGATGGAATGTCTTTGAAATATTGAATAATGCTCCTAAATCTAAATGGCTTGCAGTTGACGATTTCGGCGTGCATGAAGTGAATGATTGTTATGGTCGCGGTTATAGGTTATAGTCGTATTTGTTATATAAGGACAATCTATCATGGATAAAAAAATCGGGACTGTTTTTATAAGCCATTCTTCAAGGGAGCCTGACTACACTGTTACAAAATCACTATCAGGCGCACTTCAAGAATTAGGCATAGACGTCTGGTGGGACAAAGAAAGGCTTGAAGGAGGTAATTTTTTCGCCGTTGAGATTTTGGAAGCAATCATCCGTCAAAGATTCTTTATATTTATTGTATCGCGACACTCAATACAATCTAAGTGGTGCTTGCGGGAACTTATTAGGGCAACGGAACTAGAAAAAGATGTGAAGCCATTAATTTTGGACCACGTTCCTAATGATAAGTCTCCTATTGAAATTGCTGGACTTCATTGGATTGATATAAGTTCAGGAATACAAAATTCAATGCCAGCCATTTTAAGAGCATTAGGCATTGGTGAGACATATCCACAAAATGTTATTGATGATCCTTTTTCTCGTGACGGGCGTCTTATGGAAACTATCGCAGAACAATTGAGATATGGGAAATCATTCACTGACTCATTAAACCTTGTCGAAATGCTTAAGACTATTGGGATTAGATGTTCAGAGACGGCCCGAGCTAAGGAGATTTTTAATAATATGACATCGTTATCACTATATAGCTTGAGCGGCGGAATGAGGAAGATTGATTATGAGGGAGTTCGATCATTCCTGCTTTCAGAATGGGTCAAAGTGAAGTAACAAGGCGGGCATTACCTGTCATTTATATTGTGGGCCATGCCCACCATAAATTTTTTGCCCAAAAAGGAGAGGGTCTGCGAGCTCGAAGCCCCTCCCATTTTATTATGGGGGTTTGGGGAGGGATTGTAAGCGGCCCTCGGCCTCTGGCCCCCTCCCCAAAAACATCTTCAGTTAAACCCCAATTCTGCCTTTCAAGGCTTCTATTTGGAAATCATAGGCATGCAGGCCTTTGGAGGCAAAACTTAGAGTTCCCACCCTGACCCCCAATTCCTTGGCCATGTATTCCTGCAGCAAGGCCAGGCCCCCCATGTTTTCCGGCCAGCCGCTGTAGCAGTCCCAGGAGCGGAAATAGACATTCATGCAGAGATAATTGTTGCCGTCTTCTTTAACGATTTTCGTATCCACTATTCGCAGGCAGGGACTGGTGCCCCGCTCCATCTCATGGCTGTACTCCTTGTCATAGGCAAAGTTGGATTCCGGGTAGCCCACCGTCATACAGCAATGGTTATTGGCAAACCCCACTCGTTTATAATGGTCAATACACCAATGGACCTGGTCGGGCACCATTACCACCGCGGCCTGGCCCTTCGGATTAAGGTTCTCGAGGGCAAGATTGGGGATGGCGTACTTGCCGCCCCGCAGCCAGGTGGAATAGCGGTAGTGTTCATTGGGGCTTAGCTCCCCATTCATCAGATATTCGACGAAATAGTGCTCGATGGCTTCATCCGTAGTAGGGGCCGGAATCCCCTGGGGCACCGTCACCGCCAAGGGCAGCCGCACCCCGCCTTCGGTGTATTGGATGGGTTCTAAGATGGTGCCGCTGACGAAGTCAAACTCTAATCTCTCGGCCCCGGCAAAGGAGCCGGCGTCGATCTTATAGCGGCGACCGTGGTAATAGAGCTGTTTCAATAGTTCAAACCAGGTCTCATCCAAATTTTTGCCCACCACCTGGACCGTTCTAAAACCCTTCATGCCGCCTCCTCAATATAAATCGTGGGGTTGGGGGAGGGGTTTGGGGAAGGGGCAGGGGCCAGTGGCACAGGCGTCCCCGCCTGTGGAAACCCCTGGCCCTCTCCCCAAAACTAATGTTTGAAACACCGCTGCCCGGTGAAGACCATCGCCACCGGGGGTTCCGCTTCGTTGCAGGCCTCGATGACCTCAAAGTCCCGCACCGAGCCGCCGGCGTGGGCCACTGCGGTGATACCCTGGCGGATGCCCACGTCCACCCCGTCCCGGAAGGGGAAGAAGGCGTCCGAAATCATCACTGCGCCGATGAGGCCGCCCTTGGCCTCCTGGGTGGCCACGTCGAGGTCGGTCTGGTCCGAGGCGTCCCGCTTCCTCTGGAGAATCTTCAGTTCCACTTGCTTGTAAGGGATGCCGAAGCGCCGGTAGCACAGGGCGTCGGCGTATTTCGTATAAGCCTTGAAAATGGCAATCTCCGCCACCCCCACCCGGTCCTGCTCGCCGGTGCCGATCCCCACGGTACCGCCGTCCTTGACGAAGATTACCGAGTTGGAGGTGATGCCCTGCTCCACCCACCAGCCGAAGAGCAGGTCGTCGTATTCCCGGTCGGTGGGCTCCCGCAGGCACCGGTATTCCTTCCCCTGGTGCACGGCCACCGCGGGTTTGAAGTCCTCCCGTTTCAGGATGGCGTTCAGGGGCGACTGCTGGACAATGAGGCCGCCATCAATGAGAGATTTGAATTCCACCGTGCGGATATGCAGCAATTGCTGGAGCTTGTCGAAATGGGGAACCTTGATGATGCGCAGGTCCTTGGCCTTCTTGAGGATATCCAGGGTGCCGGCCTCGAAATCCGGGGCGGCCACCACCTCCAGGTAATTCTGCGCCACCAGTTCGGCGGTGGCCTTGTCCAGGGCCCGGTTGAAGACCGCGGCGCCCCCGAAAGCGGCGATGCGGTCAGCCATATTGGCCTTGTCGTAGGCTTCGGCCAGGGACCCGGCCCAGGCGGCGCCGCAGGGGTTGTTGTGCTTCAGGATTACCGCGGCGGGCTTGGCTTGCAGGAATTTGATGATATTAAGGCCGTTGTCCAGGTCCGTCAGGTTAGTCTTGCCCGGGTGTTTGCCCGCCTGGACCATGGCCGCTTCGTCAATAGCACTGGTAAGGCCGTTACCCGGGTCCACGAAGTGGCAACCGCCCAGGGTGAGGTGGCCGCCCACCAGTTCGTAGAGGGCCGCCTCCTGGCCGGGGTTTTCGCCATAACGCAGCCCCATTTCGATGACCTCGCCCTTGGCGTCCGGCAACTTCCAGGTGCGTTTGCGGTAGATGAGCTTCTGGTCGCCAAAGATGACGGTCATCTCCGGGGGAAAATGATCCGCCATTACCGTCCGGTACATGGCCTTGATATCGCCCATGCGCGGTGACCTCCTAGAAAAGCGGTTTTCGGTTTTTAGTTTTCGGGTTTCGGTGAAAATCAACCCGCAGGTGGTGATCTTTCTCGGGACAGGCAACCTTATTGTGGCATGAGAAGCTAGCGCTTGACAAGCGGCTTTCCGATTAAAGGGGATAAATCGAGACCGTTGCCAAAGTTTCCTGAGGGGAGGGTCGGGGGCCACAGGCCCCCGTCCACCCCTTCCAGCGCCACGAGAAAGCCCCGGAGCATTGGGGCTCTCTTACCAGACTTCCGGGAAGGCGGTGTTATCGTAAAGATATTCCATCTTCTCTTTATGGGATAATTCCACCCGGGCCATCTTCTCCAGGAAGTTCCGGATCTCTCCCTGGGGCTGCAAGGCGGCCAGGGCCTGATAAAACCGGTACGACCCCTCTTCCCGCTTCATGGCGATGACCAGAGCCTCCTTAGGAGACAAATCCTCCCGGAAGGGCGGGGCTTCCAGGTGCTCCGCCAGATGCACGTCTTGGGGCCGCCCCACCAGCATGCAGCCCTGGGGGGTTAAACAGCTCTTTAGAAAATGTTTGTGTTCCAGCTCTTCCTTGGCCAGGTATTGGAAGGTCTCTTTGGTTTCGGCGTGGCTCACCAGGTTGGCCATGCGGGTATAAAATTCGTGGGAAAGCTCTTCGTGGTAAATGGCGCTTTTAATAACCGCTTCCATTTCCGTATCCATAAATTCTCCTTTGGGATGAGGGGAGAGTCAGACGGATGACCGGAGACTGGGACCGGGGCAAGAAGTTCCCCGTTCTTCGGCCTCCCGACCCCGGTCCGGCAGCCCCCGGCTTTTCCCCTGCCGCTTAGGTGGATTTAATCTTTATGGCTTTGGGCTTGACCGGCTCCTTCTTGGGGCAGGTCACGGTCAGAACTCCTTTGTCATATTGGGCTTCGATTTTGTCGGCGACCACCACCGCAGGCAGCCGCAAGGAGCGGGAAAAGGAGCCGTAGCTGCGCTCCAGCACATGGTAGTTCTCCTTGGTTTCCTCCCGTTCTGATTTCTTCTCTCCCTTAATGGTTAAGACATCACCCACCAGGGAGATATCGATATTTTTTGGGTCCATGCCCGGAACCTCCGCCTTCACCGTCAACTTATCGGGGGTTTCGGCCACGTCCACGGCAGGGGTCCATTCCTCGCCCCAATGCCAGAAAGCTCTTTTGGGTCCGAAAAAATCCTCCCACATGCGATCCATTTCCCGGCGCAGCCGGGAGACTTCGCGAAACGGCTCCCATTTTACCAAATCTTTGGCCATATATGGTTCCTCCCTATTTATTAAAATCTCTTGTGCATTAAATAGGACTTGCCCGGAAGACTGTCAACCGGCGTCCAGGAAAATCTCTGGAGATTGTCCTTGAATTTCCCTACAGATAGTGGTAAATTTCAAAAAGCGGTTGAGGCTGAGCTCATGACCCGAGTACCTGAATATTGTCAACCCTGACCTCCTTGGGATAAAGGAGGTTTTTTTTTGTAAAATTCAGGGAAATGATGGACCCGGCAAAATTCGGCGTTATTAGTAGGGGCGAACCTTGGGTTCGCCCAGGTGAAATCCTCATCCAGCCGTAGAAAGGAGCCGGATTATGGAATTCCGGCACAAGAATCTTTTGGGCATCGCCGACCTCGAGGCCGCCGAAATTCGGCTTATCCTGGATACCGCCGCCTCCCTCAAAGAAATCTCCCAGCGGCCCATCAAGAAGGTCCCCACCTTGCGGGGCAAGACGGTGGTGACCATGTTCTACGAGCCCAGCACCCGGACCCGCATGTCCTTCGAGATTGCCGCCAAGCGCCTCAGCGCCGACACCCTTAACCTGACGGTGGCGGCCTCCAGCGCCGTCAAGGGCGAAACCCTGGCGGACACCGCCCACAATCTGGAGGCCATGCAGCCGGACGTCCTGGTCGTCCGCCACTGGGCCAGCGGCGCCCCCCACTACCTGGCCGGGAAACTCAGGTGTGCGGTGATCAACGCCGGCGACGGCCTGCACGAGCACCCCACCCAGGCCCTCCTGGACCTGTTGACCATCCAGGAAGCCAAGGGGCGCCTGGAGGACTTGCAGGTGGCCATCGTCGGCGATATCGCCCATTCCCGGGTGGCCCGCTCCGATATCCTGGCCCTCGGCAAGCTGGACTCCCAGGTGACCGTAGCCGGCCCCGCCACCATGCTGCCCCCGTATCTTGAGGACCTGGGAGTCCGGGTATCTACCTCTCTGGAGGAGGCCGTCGAAGGCGCCGACGTCATCATGATGCTTAGGCTGCAATTGGAACGCATGGGCCAGGGCTTCATCTCCACCCTGCGGGAGTATAGCCGCTATTTCGGATTGGCTCCCCGGCACCTGGAACGGGCCAAAAAAGACGTGATCATCATGCACCCGGGGCCCCTGAACCGGGGGGTGGAGATTTCGCCTGAGGTGGCCGACGGCCCCTATTCCGTCATCCTGGAGCAGGTGACCAACGGCGTGGCGGTGCGCATGGCCCTGCTCTACCTCTTGATCGGAGGGAAAAGTGATGCTGATTAGAGGCGCCCTGGTGGTGGACCCGGCGCAAGCCCTGGAAGCCCCCCGTGACCTGTTAATTGAAAAAGGCAAGATTGCCGCGGTTGAGCCCCCCGGCACCATCCCCGGCGAGGGCCGCCGGGTGATCGAGGCGAAGGGGCTGGTGCTCACCCCTGGGCTCATCGACATGCACGTCCACCTGCGGGAGCCGGGGGAGGAATATAAAGAGACCATTGAGACCGGGACCCGAGCCGCGGTGCAGGGCGGCTTCACCGCGGTGGCCTGTATGCCCAACACCCAGCCGGTGAACGACAACGCCTCCATTACCCGCTTCATCCTGGATCAGGCCAGGGCGGTCAATCTCGCCCGGGTCCATCCGGTGGCGGCCATCTCCATGGCCTCCCTGGGCGAACAGTTGAGCGAATATGGCGACCAGAAGGCGGCCGGGGCGGTGGCAGTCTCCGACGACGGGAAGCCGGTGATGAACGCCATGCTCATGCGCCGGGCCCTGGAATACGCCCGCACCTTCGGGCTGCCGGTCATCTCTCACGCCGAGGACCTGGAGCTGCGGGGCGAAGGCGTGATGCACGAAGGCCGGATCTCCCTGGAACTGGGATTGAGGGGTATTCCCGCCGCCGCCGAAGCGGTCATGGTATTTCGGGATATTACTTTGGCGGGCCTCACCGGCTGCCGCCTGCATATTGCCCATGTGTCCACCGCGGCCGCGGTGGAGCTCATCCGCCGGGCCAAGGCCGCGGGGATTTCCGTAACCGCCGAGACCGCCCCCCATTACTTCAGCCTGACCGATGCAGCAGTCTATGGCTACGACACCAACGCCAAGGTGAATCCGCCGCTGCGACCCGCGGCGGACCAGGCCGCCATCAAAGCGGGTCTTAAAGACGGCACCCTGGATGCCATCGCCAGCGATCACGCCCCCCACACCTCCCTGGAAAAAGACCTGGAGTTTCAGGCGGCGGCCTTCGGCCTCATCGGCCTGGAGACCTCTCTGGGCCTCAGCCTGAAGCTGGTGCACGACGGGGTGCTATCCTTATTGCAATTAGTCGCCAAAATGAGCCTCAATCCGGCCAGAATTTTGGGGGTCCCTGGTGGCAGTTTGAAAGTCGGCGCCCCGGCGGACCTTACGCTCATTGACCTGAACCGCTCCTGGACCGTGGATACGCAAAAATTTGCCTCCAAATCCCGGAACTGCCCCTTTCACGGCTGGGCCTTGAAGGGCCGGGCGGTGATGACTATTGTAGGCGGTAGAAAAGTGAGCAGTGAGCAGTGAGTAGTGAGTAGAAAAAGTAGTTTTTATAGGGTGCGTCCCCCGCACCATTATTTATATTCATAAAAAGAAATATCCGGCCAACTGGCCAACTCAGAGCCAAAGAAGGAGCGCTCCCTCATGAAGCTGAGCAAAATCCTGCTCGTCGCCCTGGCAGTCCTTGCCTTGACCACCGGGGCCTTGGCGGCCGACCAACCCCAAACCCAGACCGTCTGCCCGGTGTTGGGCGGGAAAATCGACAAAAAGGTTTATGTGGATTATCAGGGGAAACGCATCTACTTCTGCTGCCAGGGTTGCGAAGCCGAATTCAAAAAAGACCCGGAGAAGTATATGAAAAAGATTCAGGACCAGGGCATCACCTTGGAGAAGGCCCCCGAAGCCCAAAAATAGCGGTAGACGGCAGAGGCTTTCCGCCCGCGGCGGCCCCCGGCTGCAGCCGGCGCCATTATGGAATCGTAGACCTGGGCCGGTCCATGGCTGCCGGAAAAGCGGTCACGGCCCGCCCCAGATAATTATCAGCCTCCTGGTTGCCGCTTCGGGCTGCCGCTTAAGGCCAATTTTTAAGGGGACCATGACTGGTTCCGATTTATATAGCTTAAAGAAACGATCGATCTTCCTTTTTAGATTTTCTTTAGGGCTATTTTCACAACTATGTTAATATATTATAATAAGAGTCGGCGCTGATCCAGGAGGGAATTGCCGATTCTTCGCGGCCTGGCCGGGAGGGACCGCGACCGCTTCCCTGTCCTTGCGGCCCAGTTTTTTTTTGAGTGACTAAAGTGTGGCAAACTAGCCCAAGGGATTGCTTGAATATCATCTACCGCAGTTGGCTGCGGGTGCTGCTGCATTGCGCCTGGCCCATCATTGGCCTTTCGGTGCTGACCGCGCTGGCCGCGATCTACTATACCGTGGCCCATCTGAAAATCGATATGAGCCGCAATGCCCTGGTCACCAGCAGCAAGCATCTTATCAAGTTGAGCCAAAACCTGGACCGAGCTTTCGGGGGCCGGGACGGCCTGGTGGTGGTGGTGGAGAACCGTCATCCCCCGCAAACCATCAAGTTTGCTGAGGCCCTGGCCGAGGAACTGCGCCATTATCCGGAGCGTTTTCCCGAGCTCTTTTATCGCTTGAACCCCGAGGTCCTTAAGCGCTGGGCCCTGCTATATCTGGATCAACCAGACCTCCTGAAGCTCAAGAGCAATGTGGTGGATCAGCGTGGCCTGTTGACCAAACTGGCAGCCGATCCCCATTTGCTCACCTTTTATCAGGGGGTGAACGACCAGATTGCCCGGTCCATGGTCCGGCAATTGTTCACCGACTTCCTGAACGACAACCAGGAAAAAGAAGCGCTGCCGGACATCTCCCTGCTGAACGCCACTCTCAGGCAGATGCTTCTGAACCTGGAAGGGGATCGCCCCTACGTCTCTCCCTTTAACGTCTTTTTCCCCAAAGAATTGAGCGACCTGAGCCAGGAAGGCTATTTTTTGACGGAAAATGACAAATTCCTGATGTTTCTGGTTACGCCCAGGGTGGACGGCTATGCCAGCAGCAGTCGGGATATCGCCCGGTTCCGGAAGATAGTGAAGCGGGTGGAGGCCCGCTTTCCGGGGATCAAGGCCGGGGTGACCGGCCCCGATGCCCTGGAATCCGACGAGATGGGAAGTTCTCTGGCCGAGATCTCCCTGGCCACCTGGCTGTCTCTGATGGGTCAGCTGGGCCTGCTCCTCCTCTTTCTGCGCAGCCTGCGGCGTCCCCTGGTGGAAATCCTGACTTTGATCATCGGCCTATGCTGGACCTTTGGCCTGATAACCCTGGTGGTGGGACGGCTGAATCTGCTCTCCATAATCTTCGCCCCGCTGATGCTGGGGCTCACCATCGACTATGGCATCCATTGGTTCTGCCGGCTGGAGGAAGAGCAGACAGGGGGGAAGGCCTGCACCTTGGAAATCCTCTCCTGCACTTACCGGCGCACCGCCCTCGCCATCTTTTATGCCGGGATGGCCGCGGCCCTATCCTTCCTGCCCTTGATCTTCATGGGGTTTAAGGGGCTGGCGGAATTGGGCCTGATCCTCACCATGGGCATTCTGGTGATGCTGGTGGCCACCATGGTGCTGCTGCCAGCCCTGGTTGGCATAACGGAACATTGCGAGCATGGCCCCCAGGTGGAGGAACCCCCGCCCCAGCCGTTCCTGCACCTGCATTGGGACTGGCCCTGGCTCATCGTGGCCCTGGGCTTCGTCATCTTAGGTGTGGGCGCCTCCACTCTGCGCTTCGTCCCCTTTGATCTGAACCCCTTGCATTTGCAGAACCAAAAGGTTGAGTCGGTGATCTGGGAATACAAACTCATCCAGGATTCGAAGTATTCCACCTCATATGGGGCTATGGCCACCTCTTCCCTCGAGGAACTGCAAGCCCGCATCGCCGCCTTGAAGCAATTGCCCACAGTGTCCCATGTGGAGTCCATTCTGTCCTTTCTGCCATCCGAGCCCGAGGCCAAGCGGTCAATACTGGAGCAACTCCGCCCAGTATTGCGCTCCATTAAATTTCCTCAAGACCCGGCCGTGGCCTCCAGTCCGGCGGAACTGGCGGCGATCCTGAGCCGGATTAATTTCAAGCTCGGCGAGGCGGCCCGAAGTCTCCAAGCAGAAAAGGCGGCTACCGCCGGGCAGGTGGAAGAGACCCACATCCTCATTAATCGTATTATCCCTCTGTTGAACGGCGGTCAGGAGGCCGAAGCGCGTTTGGGGAATTTTGAGCGGCAATTCTTTGCCGATTTGCAGGAAAAGTGGCAGCTCCTGGCAGGTTACGTCAAATCGGCCCTGGATATCCCGGGCCCCACCCTGGACGACCTGCCCCAGGCGGTGCGCCAGCGCTTCATCAGCGACCAGGGGACTTTTCTCATCCGGGTCTTCCCCTCCCAGGATGTCTGGAATTTCGACCCCTTGAAACTGTTTGTCAAGAGCCTCCGGAGGGTCGATCCCGACGCGGTCGGGTCGCCGGTGCTGCTCTATGTCTTTACCCTGGGGTTCCGCAATGCCTGTCTCAAGGCGGCAGCCATAGCCCTGCTGGCCATCGCCGCCATGCTCTTGGTCCTGTTCCGCAGTTGGAAGATGACTCTGCTGGCCTTTCTGCCGTTGCTCGTCGGCACCGGCCTCACCGTGAACCTGATGTGGCTCTTGGGCATTTCTTTCAATCAGGCCAATGTCTTGTTTGTGCCGTTGATCCTGGGAGAGGGGATTGAATTCGGCATCATCATCCTAATGCGCTGGCGGCTGGAAGAGTCGGCCCGGGCCATCACTTTACCGGCCAGTACTGCCAAGGGGGTGGCCTTGGCGGCCCTGACCACCACGGTGGGCTTCGGTAGTTTGATGGTTTCCGGGCACCGAGGAGTCTTCAGTCTGGGTTTGCTGGCCACGGTGGGGAGTATCAGCGTCTTAGTGGCCGCCTTGAGCTTCTTACCGGCTTTCATCCGGGTAATGGAAAGAGAATACGAGCCCCGGGAACCTTCGTTTCATCCCTATCTGGGCCTGGTCCGCTGGTTCAATCATATGGTGAGGAAAAAGACCCATGAAAAGATGGTACGGGATAATGAGCCTGCTTCTGGCGGGGTGGTGCACTTGGGTTACTCCGTCCCTGGCGGAGAGCCCCAAGGATTTTGTCCGGGGGATACTGGACCGGGTGATAGCCATCCAGACAGATCCAGCCCTGGCGAGTGAAGCCCAGGAAGCCCAGCGGGGCCGACAAATCCACCAGATTATCGAAAGTTCCTTTGACTTTCCCTTTATGGCCAAAGATACCCTGGCCGACACCACTGGTCAGATCAGCCCGGGACAGCGCCAGGATTTCCTCAACTTGTTCAGCTACCTCTTCCAAGATTCCTATACCCGCCTGGTTCTCAAGTTCCTCCGGAAGGAGAACATCACTTACCACCGGGAGATCCTCCAGGCCAACCAAGCTCGGGTGGAGACCAGCATTGTCCGGCCCAATGAGTTTATCCCGGTCACGTATCTTATGCATCGGGCGGGCGCCGGCTGGTTGCTTTACGACGTCAACGTGGATGGAGTGAGCATCCTTGATAATTACCGGACCCAGTTCGCCCAGGTGATTCGGACCAAGGGCTTCGGGTTCCTGCTGGAGCGCCTGAAGACCCAGCGCCAGGCCATTAAGTGAGCTGGTGGTTAATTTTTTATGAGCGGCAGAAAATTCTTGAGGCATTTTGGTAATTGGTATAATAAAATAATTAATGCCTGATTAGTCTTCATCACTTGGAAGGATATAGGGGACTACGGCGATGCAAAAAATTTGGCCAAAAGTTGTGCCCCTGGGATGGTTGCTGGCCTTGATGTCCGGCTGTACGGCGCAGTTTACCCCTAGCAACCCCGAGGCCGAGGCGGCCCTGGTGGCGAAGGTGGCCCAGGACACTTACCAGTTGGGGCCGGAAGACGCCCTCGAGATCTCGGTCTGGAAAGAGCCGGACTTGACCAAACAATTGGTGGTCCGTCCCGACGGTAAGATTACCTACCCCTTGGTGGGGGAAATCCAGGCCTCCGGCCTGACGGTCAAGCAACTGCAGGATGAAATCTCTAAACGTTTGGCCAAGTTTGTTACCGATGCCAATGTGACCGTCATCCTTTTAAAAACTCAATATTATAAAATATTTGTCACTGGGAAAGTGAATAAGCCGGGGGACTTCCTGGTGGGCCGGCCCACTGACGTCATGCAGGCCATCTCCATGGCGGGTGGCCTGACTCCCTTCGCCTCAGCCGGGTCCATTGTGGTGTTGCGCCACACGGGGGGAAGGGAGGAAGTTTATCCTTTCAATTATAATGACGTGAGTAAAGGGAGATCCCTCGAACAGAACCGCACTCTCCTGCCGGGAGATGTGGTGGTGGTGCCCTAAGGTCCGCCCATGCGGCTCGCGCTGGGACTGCTACTGGCATTAGTTGCGGTAATTGCGACCCTTGGCGTCGGGAACGCCGCCGATTGGGAAATCGTCCCCAGCGTTACCGCCCGCACCGAGTTCGAGACCAACCTGAATTACACATTCACCCACCCGACAAGCGATTATGTCTTTAGCCTGGCGCCGACGGCGACATTTAACTATTATACTGATACCGCCCAACTCCAGGGGATATTGGGGTTGACCGGGTGGCATTACCTGAGTAATGGCCAAATTGATCACATAGACCAGAATTTCCAGGTAAACGGCTGGTACCAGGTGACGCCCCGCTGGAAGCTTGGCCTGAATACCGCTTATATCAATGATTCGAGCTTGCGAGAAGAGTTGCTCGTCTCCGGCCTGGTCATGACCCGCACCCCCCGGATATCCATCCTGGCAGGCCCAGCCGTGACCTATGCCTTGACCGAACGCTTGGCCGTCATCGCCAATTACAATTATTATCAGGTTAATTATACCTCGCCCCTTTATCCGAATTACAACACGCAGCAGGCGGGTCTGAGGCTGGAGCAACTACTCAAGAATGAAAAAACTACCCTGATCGGCAATTTTAACGCCAGCGAGACCGCGTATCCCGGGCAAAATAGCGTTTATAAAGCTTTGGGGTTTTATCTGGGAGCGGACCATAAATTTTCCCCGGAATGGGAAATAGGCCTTCTGGGGGGAGTTAATCTGAACTTTCTGGATTTTCCGACCCAGGTGCTGAACCCGGCCCAATTTCCCTTTGTTACTTCCTTCCAGCAAGTGAGGGTTCACCAAACCTCGGCAGAGCCCTTTATTAATCTATCCGTGACCCGCAGTTGGACTAACTTTTCGATGGCAGGGGGGTATTCCCGCAATCAATCCCCCTCCGCCTATGGGACCATATCGGATTACAATCAGTTCTTTTTAAACTTGAACTATAATTTCACCGATAAATGGTCCGGAAGCCTGAGTGGCTTTTATACCCTGAATGACCAAATTTCCACGCGCACGAGTTACCAAAGCAGTTTTCTTACCATCAATCCCCAGCTACGCTATAACTTAACCGAAAAGTTAACCCTGTCACCGGGCTATAGTTTCGGGCAACGGGATGAAATAACTCCTCACAGCTTGACGGCCAATAACCAGATGGTCTGGCTCATGTTAAATTACACCCAGCCATCCGTGCTCGCCGAGGCCAGAGCGCCGACCCCGGTGGGAACCATGCCAACCATGCCGGCCAGCGCGAGAACGGCCCCACCAACGCCGATTCTCTTTGGGAGATAACTACAATACTGGGGCGCTCTTCCCCTTGAAATGCCGGTTGTAGTTCTCTGGGAATTTTCAGGATTTATCCGGAGAAAAATCAGGGGAATTAGGTATTGATAAATTTTCATTAAATTTTTAAAATTAGTTAGAAATAGAGGTAGAATTGGTCTAGGTTTTGCAAATTAAACCCCTTTATTGAAGGGAGTGGGATGGAAAATGGCCGAACAAGTTAAAGACATCCGGGATTATCTCGCTATTCTTGCCAAAAAGAAAAAATACTTTTTCATCCCTTTTGTGGGTTTGTTTATCCTGGCGACGGTAATCGCTTACTTGTGGCCTGCGACTTACGAATCCAGCTCCACCATTCTCATTGAAAGCCAACAGATCCCCGAGGATTTCGTGCGCTCCACGGTGACCGGCTATGCGGACGAACGCATCCAAAGCCTGACCCAGCAAATTTTGTCCCGCTCCAAGCTGTGGGAAATAATCCAACAATTTCACCTCTACGCTAAATCCCAAGAAAAATTAACCCGAGAAGAGATTCTCGAGAAAATGCGGGACGATATCAGATTAGATACCATCAGTGCGGACATCGTCGCCCCCTCCCAAGGCTCCAAAAGACGGGCCGCTGCCCATGCGACCACCGCGCAAATAACCATCGCCTTTTCCATTGCCTACCGCGGCAGGAATCCCGACACCGTGCAGAAAGTCGACAGCACCCTGGCCTCTCTGTATTTGGAGCAAAATTTGAAGACTCGAGAGGAGCAGGCCAAGACCACCACCGAATTTCTGCAAGCCGAGGCCAAGGAATTGAGAGAGCGCATCCAGGTCTTGGGAAACAAGATCGCGGCCTTTAAGCAAGAACATGAAGGCATCCAGCCGGAACTCCAGCAGTTTAACCTGACCCAGGCGGACCACCTCGAACTGGAGATCAAGCAAGTTGAGAACCAGCTCAGGACTGCCGAAGATCGCCGCGTATATCTGGAAGCCATGTTGCCCACCGTCCAGCCGGATACTCCCGCCACCGGTGCTTCTGGAGATCGGATTTACCTGGACCCCCAAAGCCGTTTGCGGGCCTTGCGGGTATCCCTGGCGGACCTGCAATCCAAGTTCTCCGACGATCACCCGGATATTCGCAAGGTCAAGCGGGAGATGGCGGAACTGGAGAAAATGGTGGGGACGCAGCGCCTCAGCGGCTCCCTAAAACGGCAAAGACTAATCGATCTCAGAGCCGAACTGGCGGAAAAACAGGGAAAATACTCCGCCGACCATCCGGATATTAAGAAGCTCAAAAGTGAGATCGCTCTCCTGGAGCAGCAACCGGATAAGGCCGGACCGGTCCAGCCGGTGACCAACCCCGAAAACCCGGCCTATATCAATCTGACTACCCAAGTTGAGGCCACCAAGAATGAGATCCTCTCCCTCCAGAGGCAGCGGGAGGCCTTGAAAAACAAGCTGAAGATGTTCAACGAGCGCTTGGAGGAAAGTCCCAAACTGGAACAGGAATATTTTGCCATCGCGCGGGATTACCAAAATGCCCACGCCAAGTACATGGAAGTGATGAACAAGATCATGGAAGCCCGGATTTCCGAAGGCATGGAAGAACACCAGAAAGGCGAAAAGTTCACCCTGGTCGACCCGGCCAGCTATCCCGAGAAACCGGTCACCCCCAAAAGATGGCTGATTATCTTGGCTGGATTCGTTTTGAGTCTGGGCTCCGGGGTGGGCGCGGTGGCCCTGGCTGAACAAATGGACCACTCCCTGGAGCGGGCCCTGGATCTCACTTCGTTGACCGGTTTGCCCGTATTGGGAACCATTATCCGAATCGTCACCAAAGAAGACCTGATTAAGGCCAAACGCCGGCGCCGGTTCGTCTGGGCCGCCACCGGGGTTACCCTGTTCCTGGGACTAACCTTGTTTCATTTGCTGTACATGGATCTTTGGGTGTTAACTGCCACCCTTCTACGTTTAATTAATAAATATACCTAAAAAAGTTGGGGCATTTTACTTTCCAACCATCAGAGGGAATCACTTTGGGTTTTATCGACAAGGCCCTGGAAAAGGCCAAAGCCACTCGTAAGAAAGGGGAAACCCCAAAACCGCCTGCTACTATCTCGGAGCCTGCCGCGGCCTCGCCTTTCCCCCTGGGGGAGATGGCCGCCGAGCCCTTGATCATTCCCCCGGAAATCCACTATAACCTCACCCGCACCCTGCCGGTGAACCTGGATAATTTGCGGCGCAACCGGATCATTGCCGGGGGCTGGGAGACAGGCTCCTCCGTGCTCGAGGGGTACAAGGTTTTACGGACCCACCTCCTGCATCACACTACCACGGAAGGGCGCAATACCCTGATGATTACCGGCGCCTTTCCGGGAGAAGGCAAGACGGTGACCGCCATCAATCTGGCCATTATTCTCTCCCACGAAATTAATCACACGGTGCTGCTGGTGGATGCTGATTTGCACTCTCCCGCCATAACCCGTTACTTTGGTCTGGGGGACCAGCCGGGGATCGTGGATTATCTTACCGCCGGGGTCCCCATCCAGGAGCTTCTCATCCATCCCCAGGGGATCTCCAAGCTCGTCGTTTTGCCCGCCGGCCGGGCGGTGCCGCAAGCCGCAGAATTGCTGAATTCCCCGGTGATGCGAGATCTGGTCCAGGAATTGAAACATTTCTACCCCAACCGCTACGTGATTTTTGATTTGCCGCCGATGTTGGTTTATGCGGATGCCCTGGCCTTCGCCCCCTTGATGGATGGCATCCTGGTGGTGGTGGAAGCCCATAAGACTCCCAAAGAAAGCATCCAGCGCTGCCAGGAAATGCTCCAAAAGTTCAAGCTGCTCGGTTTCGTCCTCAATAAGGTGGAGGAGACGGCAATCCCGGAGTATCTGAGCTATTATTATCCTAAAAAAGGTTCATCGAAGGACGGCAAGAAGAAAGCCTGGTTCCCCCTGTTTAAATAGATTAACAAAATGTACGAACAGTTTTACAACCTGAGGGAACGGCCTTTTAATCTGGTGCCTGATCCCGACTTTCTTTATCTTAGCCCCCAGCATAAGCTGGCCCGGGCCTATCTGGAATATGGCATCCGGCAGCGTCTGGGATTTGTGGTGCTGACCGGGGAAGTGGGGACCGGCAAAACCACCTTAATCAAGTCCCTGATAAGAGCCCGGGAAACTGGCCAGAGATTGGGGGTACTTTACCAGACTTCCATGGCCGCCGGGGATTTGTTGGATACGTTGCTGCGAGAGTTCGAGGTGCGGGGCCATTATCCCAACCGCACCGCCAAACTGGCCGCCTTTAACCAGTTCCTGCTCAGCGCTTACAGCCGGAGCGAAAATGTCGTGCTGCTGGTGGACGAAGCCCAGAATCTTGGTCCGGAGGCCCTGGAGGAAATTCGGCTGTTATCCAACCTGCAGACCGAAAAGGAACCACTCCTGCAAGTAATCCTGGTGGGGCAACCAGGATTGCGGGAGCGGCTGCGCCATCCTTCTCTACGCCAATTGGCCCAGCGGGTCTCGGTGCACTATCATTTAAATCCCTTGAATTTTCAAGAAACCAAGGAATACATTAATTATCGCCTGGCCCGGGCCGGAGGCAGCGGCATCTTTACCGAGTCGGCCTTGGAGAAGCTCTTCCACTACTCCCAGGGAGTGCCTCGCCGGATAAATGCCTGGTGTGACCTGGCCCTGGTGGCGGGCTTCGCCGAAACCCGCCCGGAGATCGACGGAGAATTTATCGATACGGTGGTGGCGGCCCAGGGCGGCAGCCTGGAAGGCCAGGAGGACAGCGCGACCCCGATTGCGGCGCCATCGAGTCTGGTAGAGGGAGCGAGGAGTAGTATTGCTATTTCCGATAATGGCTTAGAGGCGACCGTAGGGGAGTTAGCGGGGCGGCTGACCAGGTTGGAGGGGATGGTGCTGGAATTGACCAGCCAATTGGCCCCGGTTCTGACCAAATTATTGTCAAAACAACTCCTTGACCATGTACAGCCGGAGCCAGACCAGCCTGCGGCACCCCCTTCCTTACCGGACCAGCCACCCAACCTCGATGAGCAGTCCCCACCCCCCAAAAAATGGTGGTCCAGATTTTTAAAAACCTAGGCCCGCCTGAACGGCGAACCCCAAATTGAGACTGTTGTTTATAATAAAAGTTGTTTGTGGCATTTTGGGTCACATTACTGTTCATAGTAGTAAGGTTATCGGTCAGGAACCATTTAAATTTTACCAATTTCCATTAGCAATACTGCTTGTATTAAGCAGTTGTTAGTGATTGGCCCTGTGTTTAGCATATATTCGGCTGATTAGGCCGCTTATGTAACGCTTCCGGATGCCAACGTGAGTTTAACCAAGCGATTAAGCGCAGGAACGGCAAAGCTTGCAACCACCCGAAAGACGATAAATCAGATGCACAAAGAAAAAACCAGCTCAATATTATATTCTCCCTGGGTATTTCTATTCTTAGCTTTTCTGGTTTTTGCGGCCCGCTGGGTGTGGATTGCAGGATTTCAGGACTATGCGTGGACCTATGAGCCGGCAAAGCGCATATTGGACGGGGAAGTCCAATATCGCGATTTTATTTTAACCCATCCACCCTTAGCAAACTATACACTCGCAGCAATGATGTATGTATTTGGCAATTCGCTATGGGTATATTCTATTCATTTATACATATGGTGGGTTTTGGCCCTTATCGTCGGCCTGCTGATAGTCGAGCAAATGGGCGCCAATAAAATCTTGGCTATTGCGGCGGTATTATTGGCCGTCTCGGTTTCATTAGTAAACACGCAGATCGCCCATGCCCACAACTTTGCCCCTACGGCGATTGCCGGTTTATCTATCCTGTATATCCTGCGCTATTCCCAACAGAGAAAATTAATTTCTATAGGAATAGCGGGGTTTTTTGCTGGTCTTTGTATACTGGCAAAGCAAAACGTCGGCCTGGCTATAACCTCTGCCGGATTTTTGTCCTTGGTCTATTTATATTTTTTATCCAAAAACAGAACAGATCTGAGCGCCTGCGGATGTTATTTCGGGGGCTGGCTGGTTGGCTTTTTCCCGAGTTTTATTTATTTCGTTGAAAACGCTGGCTTGAGGGAGACTTTTTTTCAAATTTTCATGGATTTTAACCCTGGCAAAGGAGGATTGCTTAACACAGCAGCAAGAGCGCTTCCCCGAATAATTTTAAACCCTATAACGCCATACCAACGCTTAGTAGAATTATTTATTTCTCTAATTATATTAATATCTTTTTTAATTATTTTTTATATTATTATAAGTCCACGGTATAAAGACAGAATCTGGACCTTTTTAAATAAATCTTATAATAATGTAGACCATTTAGATATAACATTATTTTTATTTCTATATTTTATAGTTTTAATAATTTTGTCCATTACATCGATATATAATATTGCTGAAATTAATTTCATTCGTAATTTTATTACATTAAAATATATAAGTAGTTACTTAAATTTAAGCTTAATGATAATCAATATTATGGCATTTTCTTTCTTTATGGTTTTCTTAATTAATAAATCTATCTGGAATAATCCTAAAGATATTATTCCTGCTATTCTAATGATAGCATTGGCCAGCGGACACAATTTAAGCGGTCTACACCATATTCCCTCAGGGGCTCCGGTTACGATTCCTATTTTTGTCTTTCTACTGGCCCGGACTAGATTATCTCAAAGTGTTCCGCGACTGGCTGTAATCTTGGCCATTTTTATGATTGTTTTATTTTATCTTTTTCCGCTATATAACATAACTTATGCCCCTTTAAAGAAACTGCCCGGGCATTCCCCATTTGCCGGGCTTTATGCCAGGGCCGAATTTCAGAAAGCAGTCAAAGGTATGCTGTCGGAAGTATCAACTAGGATTAAGGGTAAAAGAACCCTCTGGCTCTGCTGGCCGGGACCGCATTCCGCCTTAGGCGGGGAACATGTTTTTAACGTGGCTTTTATGATGTTTGATACATACAGCACGCGTTCTGAAAGGCGATTGGAAAATAATTGGAAAATGAACCCTCCGGAATTTGTGGTATTGAGCCCTTTGTTGACATCCAAGAATCCAAATTTCCTTACCCAGGAGTCCTTGCTTAAATGGCTTAATGCGTCATACATACAGGTATGGGCAGGTAAAGGATGGGGCGATAAGGATTTTTCTCTATGGGAAAAAAATTCTAAACATGGCCTGTCTCGCAGGTAACCGGTCAAAAAAACTCTCTGAATTTCTGAGGCTGGGGATGAGTCAGTTTACGAGCCTCAGGGGACATGTTCGTATCGAACATTCTCAAATATTGTTGCATTAAATATATATGCCTTGATTATGCCGCAGAAAAAGATGGAAAATAGTATAAGCAATTGATATATGGAGGAATAATTGGAAAATCGGTGGTCTCCAAGATGCTCTTTAGTACTGAAAGCCCGAAAGAGGAAATCCGGCCTGATTTTAACCGGGCCATAATGGTCGATTTCAAAGTCGGCTTCATGAACGCCAGAGTCAGTCAAAAACTCACCGGAAAATCTTATCCCCGTCCTCCCGGCCGCGAGGAAAATTATCCTCTGAAAATCCGCCACCAGGGGGAAGCTGATTGTCCAGATTATTAAAATTTAAGACCCTGCTGAAGTGGCGGCGAGCGTCTTATTAAACCCCGGAGGACAAGATGTCAAATATCCATATCAGACAAACCGCCTTACTTCTGGCTTTGCTTTTCTTGTTTGGTTTAAGATTCCTAACCAATGGTAAAGCTGAGGGTGCCACTGACGTTAAACCAATTTTCTATGAATCCTTCGATAGTTTTGATTCCATCAAAGCTAATGGAGGAACTTATAGCGATATTACCTTGGCTAAAGGGAAATCTGGGACAGGGGTATTAATTCAGGGTCGGGGCAAATTAGTTTATCCCGCGGCAAACCACATTAATTTTTCAAGAGGAACCATTGAATTCTGGATAAAACCCAATTGGGACAGCCGGTTTGACCTTGGAACCCCCAAGTTTTTGTTGACCATATACGAGGGGACGAATTTCTGGACCTCTCCGCATAGCCTCACCATTCCGATCGTTGCCTATACCGCCAATCTTAATCAAAAAATTCAGAATATTTTTGCTCCAACCTTCGGTTATCAAGGCGACAAATCTCGTTTTCTCCAATCAGCGGAACCCTTTACTGTCATGAAGTGGCAGCCGGGTGAGTGGCACAAGGTCACGCTTTTTTGGGATTTCACCCTCCCGGATAGTTTCGGCGGCACCCACAACAGCTATCTGGTCGCCAAGCTCGACGATACTTATACCCCCTGCAAAAAGGTGGCACCGGTGGGGGCCGATGGATTTGCCCCAGATGCTAAGATTATCCTTGGTCAAGACTTTAACGGCAGATATCCCGCCGAGGCGATAATCGACGAATTGAAGATTTATGACCAGTCGCTCCTGCCGGTGGTGCCGTTCCCGGAGTATCAGTTTAATCCCGCCGATCCGGCCAGCGTGGCCACTTTTCTGAAGCTGTTTGCCAATGATGGGTTCGCCGAAAATTTTAAAACTTACAATACCCAGCCGGCCGACTGTCCTAAGTTAAGCGATGCCATCAATCCCGGCCAGAATGTCCTCTTTTTCCAGCGGCCCGCCTTCGAGCAAGTTTTCGAGAACTATGTCCCCCAGTCAACTGAGATCAATAATCAATTCAATTACCAGGCCCCGCCGGGCGAATTTGAGACCATCTTTTTTAATGTTTATTCCCGCATTGATTTGAACAATGTCGTAGTTATCTACTCAGATTTCCAAGGGCCTAAGGGCACTATCCCTAAGGCCAATCTTGATCTGAGAGTGGTGAAAAATTGGTTTCAGGCCGCCAAAGGGCCGAGCACGGTGGCCGATCAACTCCCGTGTTACGTCCCCGAACTCTTACTCCATAACGATCAAATACCTCTCGATACCGACAAAACTTTATCACGAGAAAAAGTTCCATCCCTGCCCATCCTTGATCATGTGGAAACCAAGATCAGCCGATACACCTCCCGCCAATTTGCTATGATAGTTAACGTTCCTCAGGATGCCGCCGCAGGTTTTTACGAGTCCACCGTGACCCTGAAGGCCGCCGGCTTACCGGACCAGCAGCTTAAGCTAAACCTGGAGGTTTTGCCTTTTGCCCTTGTAGATCCTGGCAAAATCTATGGCCTATGGTATGCCCTTGATTGGTTCTATGCGAAAAAAATGGGCCTTGATATTTATAAAATTTTGCAGAGAGACCTGATTGATATAAGGAATCATGGTTTTAATACTATAATTTTCTATTCTTACAATGACGCTATAGATTTTAGGCCAATCTCTGCCTTGGAGGTGCAATCGAAAAAAATTGAGGCAGCCCAGCAACTCGGCTTCAAAAGGGCGGTTATTTATACGGGAGTGCGGCCGGCTACCCTAAGTCAGGATTTAACTATTCAACAACGGGAAATGATGATGCAACACGGCTTCACTCCCTGGTTCTATGGCGTGGATGAAATGGGCTTAGGCCATTTGCTCGAGGAGCATATCAAAAAATCTATGCACATTCATTCGCTTGGCGGCAAGGTGGTCACCACCACCTCCAAGGTGACTGTGGATGCCCTGGATGACCCCCACAGCCTGGCTTATCGGTCATTTCCCCCGGGCACCTATGAGCCCCTGGATTGGGCCATTTATTCACTCTTGGAAAAATATCACAATGATTTGATGGCCGGAAAGGCTCAGAAAAATCCTCAAAAAATAGAAACTTACTACTGGCAGTGCCGGGACCCAAACCCCCAAACCAATAGATATTATTGCGGCTACTTCCCCTGGATTACCGGTCTCGACGGCCCTTGCATTCATGCGTATCGGGGGGGTGGCAGTAAAGGCCAATTTTACAATGATTTTGACTGGACCGGGCCCAATCGCCGGTTCCGGCCTTACACCCTGGCTCCTCCCAGTGCGCAAGGTCCGGTCCCTACCTTTCAATGGGAGGCCAGCAGAGAAGGAATCAAAGATGGAAAATACCTGGCCACCTGGAAGTACTATAAGGACAAGGTGGCCCCTGCGAATCCCATTTTGGCTCATCAATCAGAACAAGTAATAAATAATATTTTAGAACATTATAAGGATAAGGCCCCTACTTATAATCCTGCGGCTTATCGAAACTCGATGGCTCAAGTTGCCGCTGATCGGGAGGCAATCATCAAAGAAATTAAAAAGCTTAAGAATTTGCCTGAATCAAAATAAATCATTATCAGGCTGAAAATTATGAGCATTTACAACATAACGTTTTGCAATCCTGAAGAATTGGAGGCGATTTAATGCGTCAATCCAAATTAATTGCCCGGTTGCCTCTGATCCTATTGGCCGTAATCGCGTTGCTTTTGCTTTGGTTTTACTGGCCAGTCCTGGTGAGCCTAGGAAATTCGCTCCTTGCCAGTGAGGATTATTCTTTCGGACTGTTATTACCCCTGGTTAGCGGTTATCTTGTTTACTTAAAGTGGGCCAAACTTCGCCAGCGCACCTGGCAGCCCTCCTGGATCGGGTTGCTTATTATCTTCCTGGGTTTTGGCATTTATATTCTCGGTGACCTGGCCGCGGCCTTCTATTTCCCGCCTTTTTCCTTATTGGTGGTAGTCACCGGCCTGATTTGGCTCACCGGAGGCTGGCCCCTGGCACGGGAGTTGGCTTTTCCTCTCCTGTTGTTGCTCTTGATGATTCCTTTACCCGCCATGGTCATGCAAAGCGCTACCTTTCCCCTGCAGTTGCTCTCTTCCCGCTTGGCCGCCGGAATGCTGCAATTTATTGGAATTCCTTTGGTCCGCCAGGGCAATGTCATCGACCTGGGGGTGCGCCAACTGCAAGTGGTGGATGCCTGCAGCGGCCTGCGCTATATCTTGTCTCTTTCTGCATTGGGCCTTATTTATTGCTATTTTTACCAGCGCAACCTGTGGAAGGCCGCCATTCTCCTCCTTTGCCTGGTGCCTGCGGCCATTCTGGCCAACGCCCTGAGGGTGGCTGCCATGGGCCTTTTCCCGGCACTCCAGGAGGGTTTCTGGCATAGCTTTTCGGGCTGGCTCATTTTCATATTTTGTTTCGGCTTCTTGGTTTTGATCAACTGGCTGCTTAATTATCTAAGACCGGAGGGGTCTATCCCGGAGGCGGAGGCCAAGGTTTCCTCCCCAGGGGCAGAGCCCGCGCCTGCCACCAAGACTTCTTATTTGCCACATATAATCGCCGCGTTAATTCTGGTACTCCTGGCTGGTCAGATGGCCCTGAGATTATCTCGAGCCCCTGACATCCCGCTTCTGCAAAATCTGGATAATTTTCCCTTAACGCTGGGAGGCTACCAGGGGAGGCGTGACTATCTGGATGCAGCCATGGCCAAGAAGGTAGGAGCCGACGCTTATCTGGAGGTAAACTATAACAGTCCCCAATCCGCCCCGGTAAATTTATGGATGGCATATTTTGAAAGGCAGAGCAAAAAGACGGAGGGCAGAATCCATTCCCCCCTCATCTGCCTGCAGGGGGGCGGTGGGCATTTCCTGGAATCCAAAATAATTGACGTGGCGCCTGGTTTACCGGTGCGTTATTTGCTTATGGAACGGGACGGCTCCCAGCAACTGGTCTATTACTGGTATCTCCAGCAAGGCAACTGGGTGGCCAGCGAATATTCCTCCAGGTTATTCATGGGCTGGAATGGTCTGCTAAAACAACGGAACGATGGGGCTATCGTGCGGCTCACCACGCCGGTTCAACCCGATCTCGAAGCTGCCCAGGATCGCCTCAATAAATTCGTCCACTTATTAATGCCGCTCTTGCCCAAATATTTTCGCGAATAAATCCTGATATGCCAGAGCCTGGATTAAAAGGATATCTTCATTGAGCGTTACTCGTCGCATCATTTTTGGGGTAATCTCGGGCTGGGGCAGCAAAGCCATCAATATTTTGATTGGCCTTGTCCAGATTCCCCTCTTTTATCGCTATTTAAGCAGTGAGGTCCTGGGGGTTTGGTTCTTGATGATTGGTGCCCAGATGGTGCAGGGATTGTTCGATCTGGGCTTCGGGCAAACCTTGCCGCGGCGCATTGCCTTTGCCAAAGGCTCTTGCGATAGTAATGCCGATCAGTACAGCCAAGGGTTAAACTAGCCAATCATGATGACGGATATCAGCCTTTTGCATCAAATCAATAACCTTACTTCAAGCCTGCGCCAGTGCGTCTCGGTGCTAAGATTGAAGAATTTTGATACCTCGACGCCCGAGGGGCGCTCCCTGGAGCGCTATCGCCGCGCCGCCCTCACTACCCTGGCCCAGGCGTTTGCCAGGGGCGTCTCCATCTTGACCATTCTTATCTCGGTGCCCCTGACCTTGCGCTACTTGGGGGCCGAGCGCTATGGCATGTGGATGACCATCAGTTCCGTGGTCATGATGCTGGGCTTTGCCGACCTGGGCCTGGGCCTGGGCCTGATGAATACCGTGTCCGAGGCTCATGGCCGGGATGACCGGCAGGCCGCGGTGAATTCTGTGTCCAGCGGTTTTTTCATGCTGTCCCTAGTGGCCTTAGTCATTTTGACCGGCTTCACCCTGGCCTATCCCTTTATTCCCTGGCCCAAGATCTTTAATGTCAGGTCTCCCACGGCTATCCGTGAAGCCGGTCCGGCCATGGCGGTGTTCGTGGCCTGCTTCGCCCTGAACCTGCCCCTGGGAGTGGTGCAGCGGGTCCAGATGGGCTACCAGGAAGGTTTTCTGAATAGTCTTTGGGAAAGCGCCGGCAAGGTCCTTGGTCTGTTGGGGCTCCTCCTGGTGATTTATCTCCAGGCCGGCCTGGTCTGGCTGGTACTGGCGGTGGCCGGGGCTCCCGTATTGGCCTGGCTGCTTAACAGTTTAATATTATTCGGCTTCCGATGTCCCTGGCTGCGTCCCCGCAGGCGCCAGGCCTCCTGGATTTTTGCCGTAAAAATCTTCCGGGTCGGCATCATGTTTTTTTTCTTGCAAATTACCGTGTCCCTCACCGTTAATTCCGACAACCTGGTGGCGGCCCAGGTTCTCGGGCCCGAGGCCGTGGCCCAATATTCGGTTGTTTATCGGATGTTCAGCATCGCTCTATTGATGGCGACTATGTTGGCAGGCCCCCTGTGGCCCGCTTATGGCGAAGCCCTGGCCCGGGGGGATCTTCCCTGGGTCAAGCGCACCCTGATGCGCTCCCTGGTTATCACATTTTTCATCGCCGGGATTCCATCCCTATGTTTCCTTATATTGGGGCCCTGGATTATTCGCCTCTGGGTGGGATCGGTGATTGTGGTATCCTTCCTGCTCTTACTGGGGCTGGGCCTTTGGACCACCTTGTGGGCCGTTGGTTCCGCTCTGTCGATTTTTTTCAATGCCGCCAATATCTTGCGCTTCCAGGTAGTCTGCTGCTCAATAATGGCGGTCAGCGCCTTGGCAGCCAAAATTTTTCTGGCTAGAATCATTGGTTTACCAGGAATTGTTTGGGGGACCGTAATAGCATATTTAATTTGCTTCGCATTACCTTATGGTATATACACGCGTAGGTTATTTAGCCTTCAATAGGGTGGAACTCGGGGCCTATGGCTACAAATTGCGCAGTTCAGGGGCTCCAATATGCTTGATACGAGGCGATTGGCCCCATTATGATAGATTTCCAATAACAAAACAAGTAAATGGGGTTAATGTTCCTCCCCAATATTAAATTATAATACTAATTTAATTTTACCATTTTAATAAGTAATAGTGTTTATAATATATTTAAAATGCATATAACCTAATAATAAAATAACCTAAATTTTATTTCAAAATTATTTATTAATATTCTATATACTTGAGGTTTAACATATGAGAGTTCCCACTAAGCATACGAACTATCTTTTACATTCCCTTAAAATGGCTGTTCTTTTATCTAAAAAGAACAAATTTCTTAAATTATTGCGACCTAAATTTATATATTCTTTACTATTGGAAAATATTACCTCATGGTTCTCATATCCAATTAATGTGACAATAAAAACATTCTGGGGGGAGAATATGGTTGTAGTTATCCCCGAAAGCGTTTCAATATTTATACACCGATTCGGTTTTTATGAAGAAGGCTTAAGCAATATATTTATGCGTTATTTGAAACCAGGAATGACATTCTTTGATGTAGGGGCCCATTTCGGATACTATACGTTATTAGGAGCAAGTCTGGTCGACACACAAGGACAGGTGCACTCTTTCGAACCGACTCCTAGCTCTTATAATATTTTGAAGACGAATGTTTCAAGGAAAACTAATATAAGAATAAACAATAAGGCATTATTTTCAGAAAAAAAAGACCTTTTACTAAAAGATTATGGAATACGATATTCTGCTTTTAATACTATTTACAATTCCAAATTGGACAAAAATACCATTCAAAAATCCGATATAACCGAACATATAATTGAAGGCATTACGTTAGATGATTATGTAGAAAGTAATTCCGTTATACCAGATTTTATAAAAATTGATGCCGAAGGCTCGGAATATGATATTCTTGTGGGGGGGCAAAAAACCATTGAAAAATATCATCCCTTGATAACCATCGAAGTCGGCGATACGGATGTTAGGAATGTTCCAAAGAGCAAGGAATTAATAGAATATCTCATCGGATATAACTATCAGCCTTATAATTATGTTGATGGCAATATCAAGGTGCATTCTTCACGAATCGACTCATATAGATATGACAACATACTATTTGTGCCGAATAGCGGCCACTTATAACTTACTTGTTTTAATTAATTTTAGAGGAGTTCATCATGGGTTTAACCTTTGAAATCAACACGGCTTATGGCTGGATCGGTATCGGCCTGGTCCTGTCCGTCGGCCTGGTATTGTTGGTTATCCGGCCGTACTGGGCCTTCCTCTTTGCCGTCTTCGTCCTAACGGCCACTTCCATTAATGTCGGCATTATGCGGACAGAGGAACTGGGGGCTTACTTTAATGTGTCAGACGCCTGTATACTTGTTATGATCATAGCTTCCCTGCTGGGAAAGAAACGCGCCATGCTCATCCCGGCGCCCTTCGTGAACCTTACCGCGGTGCTCATCATGGGATTTGTGATCGTTTTATTTTATGTGAAAACCCATGCGGACTTATATGACGCGCTACGGGGCTTGCGCTATGGTATCACCTTACCCTTGTTGATCTTCCTGACCGCCAACCTGGTTCAAGACAAAGATAAGGTCAGGTCTCTGCTCGTAACCCTGTTTCTGGCCGCCATCGTCGCCGAAGCTCAACATTTATATCTGGTACTCGCGGCAAAAAGCGTATCGGAAGAAGATGTAGATATCCGGACAATGCAGTTCATCCGGGCGGGCTCGGAACTCTGGCTAGTGGCAGGTTTTTATGTCGTGAGGGGAAGCATTCCCCGCCGAAGGGTGCAAATGGCCATCGGGGTCTTATTCCTGGCAGGACTTATGGCCCTCCAGACGCGCTCGGTAGGCCTGGCCTTTCTGGGAGCCTTGGTGTTCTATTACCTCTGGTTCCTCAAAGGGCCTCATGCCTATCGCTGGCAGAGATTTAAAGGGCTGATCCCCATCTTTATCCTAGGGCTTATCATGTTGGCCGTTATGGGCTTAACTGCCGTGATTAGCGGATATGCGGAGCGCTATGCCACGACCTTAAAGACTGGCGAAGGAACTGAATCCAGATGGAACGCGATGCAGGCCGAAATCCATGACTGGCTGGACGGCAATCCCATCATCGGTAGGGGCCTTGGTTACTTTGCAATGGGAAAATTTAGGGGGGGCATACACAAACTCGGGGTTGCTTATGGCCATCTGGGTTATGTAACTTATCTGTCTCAATTAGGGCTGATTGGTTTTCTGGTGTACGCCTTCTGGCTGCCCCTGGTAATACTATTAAGGGCCCGACTATTGCTGCAACAGCCTCATGCTCCGCCGGAGGTCGTGTATCTGGCCGCCCTCACCGGGGCGACTTTCATCTATTATCCCTTGATGTTCTTGTTCAGCGGCAGTTTCTTAAGTATTTTTTATGTCCCCGGTATTCTGGCCGGCGGGGTGTGGGGACTTACTTCGTTAAAAATTGCCGATAGCCGGATTCCAACTCTGGAACCGGCGACCCCCCTTGCGGATTTGCGGAATCTATCATAGCTAAGCCTGGTACCGACAGGGGCTAATCATGGTTTTGAGAATCGCCTTCGTAGTCTTTGATGACATTCCTGACGGCGGGGCCGTGGCCCACCGGGTCCAGATGCTGGCCGCCGGTTTGGCCTCCCTGGGGCATGAGGTGCATATCATCGCTCCCTACAGATTTTCCCCCGGCCCGCTGAACGGCGAGATTGACAGAGTGCATCTGCATTGGGGAGCTTATATCGAGCGAAAAACGGCCAATACCACCTTGGCCCGGGTCAGAAAAAGATTATTGATGTATAATTCCACCCGGCAGCTTTTAAGCCAGGGGCTCGACTGGTTAATCATTTACGATATGGGGTTAGAGGGCCTGCCGTTTTTGTTCCTGGCCAAATCGCTCGGGTGCAAGGTCGCGGCTGACAATTGTGATATAACCTATATCTCAGAGCAAAAATCTTTACTGGGCCTCTTTTATGTAATTTCGGACAGACTTGGGAATATCTTGGTGACCCCCTGGCTTCAGCTTAATTTTGCCATAAGTAGCCGTATAGAAGAAGATTTACGCCACCGGGCGCCCCTGGTGCCCCAGGTGCGGGTGCTGGCCCCGGTGGATATGGGTAAGTTTAAGAGAAGACCACAAGCGGCGCAGTCCTTTCGGGAAAGACATGGGCTCCAGGATGTTCCGGTGATCGGCTACTTCGGCAGTATCTGGGCGGGAAAAGGGTTGCAAGTGCTTTTACAAGCCGCCCACCAACTCTTGGCGTATGGTAAACCTTTTAAATTATTGATTACCGGCAATGCGGCCCGCAATGCCTATTTCCTTCAGTTAATCAATGAATTGGGATTAAAGGATCAAGTAATATTGACCGGATTCCTATCCACGGACGAATTGATTACCGCCATGTCGGTCCCGGATATCCTGGTTGAGCCGAAAATTGAAGACCAAGAAAACCAGGCTTCTTTTCCTCAGAAGTTGGCAGAATACCTGGCCATGGGCAAACCCATTGTGGCTTCCGCCATCGGCGATATCCCCCTATTTCTTCATGATCAGGAAAACGCCCTGTTGTGCCAGCCAGGTAATCCTGGCTCGTTGGCTGCTGCCCTACTGAGATTAATGCAGGATGACCACCTCAAAGAGAGACTATCCAAAAATGCGAGAGAAACTGCCGGTCGATATTTTGATTGCCAGGTAATCGCAAGGCGGATAGAAAGGGCCTTAATAACTCATATTTAATTACCTGGAAAAATTAATCTTAACCAATGCAGAACATTCCTTATACTAAGCCAAAAATACTAGCTCTCCAGATCCACCCGGCCCCCTACCGGGACCAAATTTTCAAGGAAGTCACGAGCGGGGCGTGATGGAAATCAATTATAGTAAATAAGGATTGCAACAGAATGAATCTGGTCTTTTGGCGGTCTACCCCGGACCACACCCTCTCCTCGGTATTCCGGGAGCTGGCGGAATATAATAACTGCAAGGTAACTGTGGTTTGCGTGCAGGACATCCGGCCGCATCGGAAAAAGCTGGGCTGGCGGCTCCCGGATTTTGGCCAGGCGGCCCTGCACCTGTTGCCGGATAGGGGCTGGACTACACAGATCGATGACCTTATCCAAAGCCACCAGGACGCGGTTCACATTCTCTTGCCTTTTTTTAAAAATGCCAAAATGAGATATGCCTTACTAAAGATAATTAAAAAAGGGAGGCAATATGGGCTCATGTCCGAAATCCCGGTCAATCAGGAGGTGGGATGGCGGTGGCTGCCCCGGGAAATTTACCTGCAAACCGTGATGAAACCCTCCTTATTCTGGTTGTTGCGAAAGAGTTTATTTATTCTGAGTATAGGCAAGGAAATGGACGTAATCCGTTATTTCGGTAAATTAGTTCGATCCCTTGACCGGATATTCCCCTTCGGCTACTTCCCTGAGGCGCCGGCTTCATTATCTGAAAGTGAGGAAAGATTCGAACGAATCCCTGACGATGTGGTGGAGTTGGTGTATCTTGGCATGCTTATTCCCAGGAAAGGGGTGGATCTTCTCATCAAGGCGTTAGGCATATTAAAAAAAGCTGGGCTCAAATATCGCTGCCATATCGTCGGCGATGGGTCTTACCGGCAGGCCCTGGAAAACCTCAGCGAGACTTCGGGCTTGCAAGACGTGGTGCGGTTCCGGGGGCCTCTGCCTTATGCCGAGGTGAGAGCTTTGCTGAACAGGTGTGATATTTTGGTGGCCCCGGGGAAACTGGAGCCCTGGGGCATGCCGGTTAATGAGGCCATCCAATCCGGACTGGCGGTGGTCGTCAGCGATGGCATCGGAGGCGGCAGTGATTTGGCGCTGGTCAGTGGCGCCGGATTGGTCTTTCCCTCCGGCGATATTGATCGTTTGATCGCCTGCCTGCATAAATTCTTAGGGGATGGCAATACCTTTGCCGCGGCTAAAAAGCGCGCCAAAAATTTTGCCTGGAAAATCCGCCCGCCGGTGGCTGCGCAATATTTATTAGATGTAATAAGGTATAGTTTAGATGAAATCTCTAAACGGCCGTTGGCACCATGGTTGCAGGCTGATTGAAAAAGGTCTGGGCAAAGTGGTGCCGCGAGCTTTTTCACCTTCCGCGCCTCTCTACCATTTCTCGCCGCGAGCGCTGGGCTATTGTCTGGAGAAAGCGGGTTTAACCCCGGTTCTCTGGGCTCTTGAACCCCCCAGCGCCGGCAGCTTTAAGAAGACTCTGGGATATCTGATATTGAAAGCCATTGAAAAGATAACCCTGGGCGCTTGGCCGGGGGTTTCCTTCTCTTTGGCGGTATTTGCGAAAAAGAGGTGAGAGGACTGCGCCAGAGATTTGACCTGCACGTTCACAGCCATGCCTCACCTGATGCCATGTCCTCCCTGGCAGCCATCATTCGGGCGGCCAGGCGCCGTGGCATCCAAGGCGTGGCCATCACGGACCACGATATCTTCCACGGCCAAGGGGGAATTTCTTGTCTCAGCGGCATGAAAATCATCTGGGGGCAAGAAGTAAGCACCAAAGAAGGGGAATTGATCGGATTATTTCTTAATCGCACCATCCCTTCTGGGTTATCTCCAGAGGAAACCATCGACGCCATCAGAGGACAGGGGGGGGTTACCTATCTACCGCATCCTTATAAAAAAGGGGGCAAGTCGTGGACCCTGGAAACGTTGGAAAGGATTGGAGGGGGCTTGGATGTAGTGGAGGTATATAATGGCCGCTTGCTGGACCAGGAAGCCAATCGCGCCGCCGTGCGCTTGGCTGAGGATTTGGGAGTTTTGCAAGGTGCCGGCAGCGATGCCCATACTCCTTGGGAGGTGGGGCGAGCCTTTGTGGAAATGGCCGAGTTCGATTCTCCGGCCACCTTTCTCCATGGTCTGCGAAACGCCAAAATTTTTGGGCGTCCGCCATCTATATCCGCCCGGATATTGCTGAACCGGTTTTCCCGGAAGTTTTGGCGGTATCTGCTTCTGACCCTGGAGCAGCATCCTTTCCTTAAAAAATTATGGCTACCGTTTTAGTCACCGATGCTAAACAGAGAAAATCGGTTCCCATTATCAGATCTCTGGGAAGACAAGGAATTCCGGTAGTCGCCGGAGATGATGCCAGATTCAGCATGGGTTTTTTTTCCAAATACTGCACCAAGGCCATGATCTACCCGGCCCCAGACAAGGAACCGGCAAAATTCATGGAATGGCTGCTGGCCAAGGCCCGCGAAGGGTCATTTGATATTCTTTATGCTATTGACGAGCGCACCCTGGATGTAGTTACCAGATATCATGAAGAGATAACCCAGTACGTCTCTTTTCCTTCGCCTAATTTTGTTACCTATATCAAGGCGCGGGATAAAGGCAACACGCTAACCCTGGCCCAATCGCTGGGAATCCCCTCCCCCCGCACCATATGTCTCGATAACCTTAAAAATCTGAAACAAACTGCCAAACTATTAACCTTCCCGGCAGTGATTAAGCCGCGGTTGAGTTCCGGGTCCCGCGGCCTCGCGTATGTCAGATCAATCCATGAACTTGAGGTGACCTGCCAAAGAATTTATCAAGATTACGGCGGGATGGTCATTCAAGAATACCTTCCCCCTGGCGGTGGCACCTTTGGGGTAGAGGTGTTGATGCACTGGGACGGGAAGCCCCGGGCGACGTTTGTGCATAGACGTTTGCGTGAGTATCCCGTAAACGGCGGCCCGAGTACCCTGAGAGAAAGCCTAGCTGCCCCGGATTTGGTAGAGCTGGGGGTCCGCCTCCTCCAGGCCATGGAATGGGTCGGAGTGGCCATGGTGGAGTTCAAGGTAGACCCCCGGGACGGGATTCCCAAGTTGATGGAAGTCAACCCCAAATTCTGGGGCTCCATTGCTTTGCCTATTGCAGCCGGCGTTGATTTCCCCTATCTCCTCTATCGTATGGCTATCGACGGCAATGTGGAGCCGGTGACTTCCTTTGAACTCGGGGTCCGATGCCGTTGGCTCGTCCCGGGAGATATTTTGCATTTTATTTTTAATCCTGATCGGTTCAAAATGAAGCCCAGCTTTTTCGATTTTTGGGATGACAATTTATATTATGATTTGATCAGTAAAGACGACCCTGGCCCACTTTGGGGGATGTTTTGTTCAGCCTTATCAAACCTTAGGAATCCGATTTTTTGGAAAAAACATTTTTCTCGGCTGAGATAACATGAAGATTCTTGCCTTGACCAAATATTTTCCACCGGAAATCGGGACAGCTTCTCATTTGATCTTTGAACTGGTAAGTTTTGTCCCGGCTAATGCTATTAATAATAGCGACCTAACAATGCCTCACACTATTATTTTTTATAATAGAAAATAATACTATTGTGAAATCACCCCGATTCGCTGAGGATTATTAATGCGCTTCGAATCTTGCTATCATTGTGGCCATCAGATGTATTTCCAAAGCATTGTTTAATATACTTCAATTGGATGCAATTATTTTTACTATATCATCGCTAGATATGATTCCACCTCACACCGCCATAATGGTTAAGGAAGGAATTGGTGCAACGCTGGCATTTGCCTTTGACACTAATTGCGTCTGCAGTGGTGCTATCTTTTCTTTTAAAATCGTTGACGCATTTAACGAATCCTGTTCATACAACAATTTCTTGCTTATTATTTGCATATTAGCTAAATTTAACTTGAAATGACAAATACAATATCGTCTCCCAGCCCAGCAGTAAATCTGCTTACCATTGATGTGGAAGAGTGGTTCCATACCTCAGCCCTTGAACCTTACATCGGTATGGACCAGTGGGAGGGGTTGGAGTCCCGTGTGGTGCCCAATGTTTATCGATTGTTGGAAATCCTGGGGGCGCGACAAACCAAAGGCACCTTCTTTATATTGGGTTGGCTGGCGGAGCGGCACCCAGACCTAGTGCGGGAAATAGCCGCGGAAGGGCATGAGATCGCCAGTCATGGTTACCGCCATCGTCTGATTTATCATCTCTCGCCCAACCAATTTCGAAATTATCTCCAGCGTTCGAAAGGAATTTTGGAGGACCTGGTCCACCAGCCAGTGATGGGTTATCGGGCCACCAGTTTCTCCATAGTAAGACAGACGTTATGGGCTCTAGATTTAATCAAGGAGGCTGGATTCACTTATGACTCCAGCATCTTTCCCATAGGCCACCATGATCTCTATGGCATTGCGGGCTTTCCCCGCTATCCATATACCTTAGCCAATGGGCTCATTGAGATACCCCCGTCAACTTTGCGGTTTGGGAGCCGCACGATTCCGCTGGGCGGGGGCGGGTACTTACGGCTCTATCCCTATTGGCTTACCCAACAAGGAATCCGGAAGATCAATCGTGAAGGCCATCCGGCCTTGGTATACCTGCACCCCTGGGAGTTGGATTCTTATTGCCCCAGGATCATCAACACCGATTTTCGGACCCGGGTTCGCCAATATATCAACCTCCAACGAACGGAGCCTCGGCTGAAAAGATTGCTGGCAGACTTCCGCTGGGTACCGGTAAGGGATTATCTCAGCAAGGCGCCGTCTAACATTCATCCTTTTTGATTGCTCAAGATTATCAGGTTATGATGCGGGACTGCATCAAGAAAAGGCTATCAGGATTCGGAGGAATTCTCTTTGAAACAAATTTTCCAGAGGAATTAGATATCTTTGGGCAAATATGGTTTTAGTAACTAGACTAAAACATGATAGAATAAAGGAGTTGATTCGGTGAGAATATTTGTCCTCGGCGGAGATGGCATGCTGGGGCATAAAATGTTCCAGGCATTGCGGCAGCGCTTTCCAGAAACCTATTGCAGCATTCTTGGCTCTAAAGACGATGAGCTGCATCAGAAAATTACTTTATTTCAACAAGGCCACGTCTTTGAACAGGTTGATGCCTTGAACTTTCAGATTCTTCAAGATTTATTGACCCAGCTAAGACCTGATCATGTGATAAATTGCATCGGCATCATTAAACAACGGCCCCAGGCCAAGGATTATATCCTCTCCATCACCTTGAATTCTCTCCTCCCCCATAGATTGGCCGACCTTTGCCGGAGCTGGGGGGGCAGGTTGATTCATATCAGCACCGACTGCGTCTTCAGCGGCAAGCGCGGGAACTACCGCGAAGAAGATCCCTCGGACGCCGAAGATTTGTACGGCAAATCCAAATTCCTGGGGGAGGTTCAGGGCGATCAGGCCCTGACCCTCCGGACCTCCATCATTGGCCGGGAATTGCATCATTGCCAGTCTTTGCTGGAGTGGTTTCTTAGTCAAAACCATGGCAAAGTCCAGGGGTTCAAGCAGGCGATCTTTTCCGGGGTCACCACCAACCATCTGGCCGAGGTGGTGGAAAACCTTATCGAAAACTACCCGAATCTTACGGGGTTGTATCAGGTGGCCAGTTCTGCCATCTCCAAGTATGACTTGCTTTGCTTGCTGAGAGAGGCCTATCGGCTTGATATTGAAATTTTACCGGACGAGGGCTTTGCCATCGACCGCAGCCTGAAGGGGGATCGATTCCGGGAGGCCATCGGCTATCGCTGCCCCGCGTGGCCGGAGCTGGTGCGGCAACTGGCCGATGATCCCACCCCTTATGAGGATTGGAGGTAAATCAATGGGCTTTTTCGACGGTATGCGCATCATGGTGACCGGAGGAACCGGCTCCCTGGGAAGGGTCCTGGTTAAGAGGCTTTTGGGGGGCGAGATGGGGGACCCGGAAAAGGTCATCGTCTTTTCCCGGGATGAAGCCAAGCAGCACTATATGAGGCTGGAATACCTCCATAAGATTGCGGCAACTGATGAAGTGATATTCAAAAATTTCCAGCAGAAGTTGGAATTTCGCATCGGGGATGTGAGAAACTTCTCCTCCGTGGCCTCGGCACTGCGGGATGTTGATGTGGTATTCAACACTGCGGCCATCAAACAGGTCCCCACCTGTGAATATTTCCCCTATGAAGCAGTGCAAACCAACATATCCGGACCAGAAAATATCATAAGTGCCATCAAACAATATAATCTCCCCGTAAAAATTGTCGCGGGCATTTCCACCGATAAAGCCTGCAAGCCGGTCAACGTCATGGGCATGACCAAGGCCATTCAGGAACGTATTTTTATCAATGCCAATGTCACTTGTACAAATACCAGGTTCATTGTAGTGCGTTATGGCAATGTCCTGGCCTCCCGGGGGTCGGTTATCCCTCTGTTTATCGAGCAAATTCGCAATGGTGGGCCGGTCACCATCACGGCCCTGGACATGACCAGGTTTCTCCTTACTCTGGACGAAGCGGTGGACACGGTGTTTGCGGCGGTTCGGGAAGCCCTGCCGGGGGAGACCTACATTCCCAAAAAACCTTCGGCCTATGTGAAGGACGTCGCGGCCGCCCTTATCGGCGACCGGGATATTCCCCTGGAAGTCATCGGCATTCGCCCGGGGGAAAAGATTCATGAGATTTTGGTCAGTGAAGAAGAGGGCTTCCGCACCATAAAGCGCGGCAACTGGCTGGTTATCTTGCCGATGCTGCCGGAATTGCGCGGGGCCACCGCCCCGTCCGATTTTCTGGCGAAGGAGTATGGCTCCAACGACGAGGTCCTGTCTCCGGAGGGGACCAGGTCCTTGCTGAAAGCCAAAGGTTTTCTGGATGAACACCTCGTTTTCGATTCCTCGGAGCATCTGGCATGAAAGTTATGACTATTCTGGGCACCAGACCCGAGATCATCCGGCTCAGCCTGATTATCAAATTGTTGGATAAATATAGCCAACACCTGCTGGTGCACACCGGTCAGAATTACGAGGAATGTCTCAGCAAAATTTTCTTTGAGGATTTAGACCTGCGGGAGCCGGATATCTATTTGGGGATAAAGGGGAATAGCTTTGCGGACCAGGTCGGCCAGATTCTCTGGCGGAGCGAGTCATTGTTTCTGGAGCATCGCCCTGACCGCCTGCTCATTTTGGGCGACACCAATAGCGGCCTCTCGGCCATCCCGGCCAGGCGCTTAGGGATTCCGGTCTATCACCTGGAGGCCGGCAACCGCTGCTATGACGATCGGGTTCCTGAAGAGATCAACCGGCGGGTCATTGACCATACGAGCAGCATCCTCATGCCCTACACCTACCGCAGCATGGAGAACCTGCAGCGAGAGGGAATACCCCGGGAACGGATTTACGTAATCGGCAATCCCATTATGGAGGTCATCGAGCACTATCGGGACCGGATCGCCGCGAGCCGGATTCTTTCGCGCTTCAATTTGGCAGAAAAGAAATTCTTTTTAGCCACCTTGCACCGGGCGGAGAATGTTGACCTGGAAGATCGCTTATCCAACCTCATGGCGGCCCTGGCCCAATTAAATCAGCGATATAAATATCCCGTGGTCGTTTCCCTCCACCCCCGCACCAAGGCCAAACTCGAGGCTTTTAAGATCAGCCTTGGCTCACCGGGCCTTCGCCTTCTTACCCCCCTGGGGTTTTTTGATTTTGTGAGACTGGAGCAAGCGGCTTTTTGCCTGCTCTCGGACAGCGGCACAGTTCAGGAAGAAGCCTGCATCTTTAGGGTTCCCAACGTGACCATCCGGGACGTCACCGAGCGGCCGGAAACCCTGGAGTGCGGCTCCAACATGCTTTCCGGCTGTGATCCCAAGGATATCCTGAAATGTGTCGAACTGGTTACCCAGGAACAGCCCGGATGGGAGCCGCCGCCGGAATACCTGGCCAAAAAGGTGGCCGTGAAGGTATGCCGGATTTTGCTGGGTTTTCGTCTGCCGGATCTCGCAGAAAAGGAATGGCTTGAGCAGTCTCTTGGGAACGATGCCAGAATCGAAGGGATTGAAGGGGGGAAGACTGGCGAGCGCTGAATCAGGAGACCTCGGAGCCTGCCTGGACCAGGGAACCAGGGCCACAAGGAGTCACCATTTAACATGAACATCGCCTTTTTTGGGTCCTATGGGGCCTTTGATTATTTTAAAATCGGGGGCATAGAATCCCTTACCCGGCGCTTGGCGGGAGAGTTGCTCCGGCGTGGCCATCGGGTCGGTTTTGTGGTCTACGGCGCTCCAACCACCGGTGACGAGATTGCCGGGGCGGGGATAAATTTACATTACCGGCCTACCCTGAAGGCAGCTTTGGCAACTATCGCCCATTCCTATGACCAGGTGTTGACCCTTTACCTCCACCCCCGGGACCGGCTCATCTACCTCCAGTTCAGGAGGGCGCAACGCCATCGCCTCTGTTTCCATAGATTATGTAATGGCTGGCCGGACTCCAGCCTCAAACGCTGGGCGTCAAACCTAGATGCCCGCCTCTATCCTTTTAATGGCCGCCTCTTTTGTATTTCGCTGCGGATTAAGAAAGCCGTGAGTCAATGGTCGGAGAAAGGAGTTCTGCTTCTGCCGCCAGTTTCCGAGGCGTATTTTTTAACTCCGGAGTCCAAACCTTGGCACCAAACGGTGAAGGTCACTTATATCGGCCGGACCGAACCCGCCAAAGGCATAGAAGAGGTTATTAACCTCCACCGGCTTTTCCAGAACCCATCGGCATGGGACCTTACCATTTATGGGTTTTATCACCAGAACCATGCCGACGCAGTTCGAATCCACGAGTGGCTTGCCCACCAGCAGGAAATCCGCTATGTCAACACTCCTTTTGAAGGATACTCCCCTGGGGTGGAGGATAACCTGGTCCAGGTTCTGGCGGAGTCGGATATTTTGTTGCTCCCCTATCTCCGGCTCAGCAGCACCATAGACACTCCAGTGCTGTTGTGCGAAGGCATGGCTTCACTGTGCGCCGTGTTTACCAGACCTTGGGGAGATATCCCAACTATTTATGGCCCCAGCCCGTTCCTTCTTAATAAGGTGGAAGAGATGGGTGAAGTTTTAAACCGATTGCCGCGGTCACAAGAGCTTCTAAAGCAAGAACGTGAGAGAATATATCAGCGCAATAAACAATTAGGATTTAATACTGAAATGGTTGCCCAGCACTTTTTAGAGGCAATTTCATAAATTTTAACTGACTGTCGGGATATATGAATCACCCACAACCGTTCCTTATGTACGAAAACAATGAAAAGTGTGACCCTGAGTGTGCGGTGGGGCAACTTCTGCGCGATTTATTTAATCGGCTTGATAGGGAGGGGGTGGTTTATGCTGTGCTCCGCAATTACACAACTCTCCCAGATAAACCAGGACGCGATCTAGATATTCTGACTAATGACTATGAAAAATTTCACAAGATCTTAAGACAGTTAGCGGAACAACACCACTATTACCTCAAGATATTCCGGCGTTATGCAAGTCTTGTAAAATTCCAGTTAATCCGACTCTGGCCCGAGGATTATAAGGTGGTGGAGATTGATGTGGGCTGGGATATCCAGTGGAAAGGCTTACCGTTAATATCGAATTACATACTTAACAACAACCGGCTCTGGAGGAAGGAATTTTATACCCTTCAGCCTGGACCTGAGGCGGCTATTTCCCTGATCAAGGGTTTAATTGGCGGGGCGGTACAAGAAAGATATAAACCCGAGATCATGGAAATGATCCGGATGGATAAAGACGGATTTCTCAGGGCGCTTGCCCCTGTTTTTGGTATAACTTTGGCCAGCGAGCTGGCGGAAATGAGCCTCCGGAGTGAATGGGACCGGGTCGACGCCCTGGCACCGCAGTTGCGCCGCCAAGCAGTAATCCGAGCCCTGCGACATCGAGCAATGCCACAGATTGGCCGTTGGGCAGCATTTCTCTGGTGGAATTTATGGAAATTTTTCCGACCGAGCGGCCTATTTGTGGTTTTAATCGGGCCGGATGGCTCCGGCAAATCCACCATATCCGCAGGATTGCAAAAATGCCTTAGTCCCTTATTTCAAGGGGGCAAGTGCTTTCATGCCCACTTTAAAAATCTTCCCACGCTACGTGACCTAGCTCGGATTCTGGGATACAAAGTTGTGCCCGAGGCACATAAGAATGAGCCGGTCCTGGCAAAGTTATCCCAAGATGGGCCCCGCTTGGGCCGGATTCATTCATTAATCATGCTGCTTTATTATACATTGGATTACTTACTGGGATATCCTCTGATTATACGTTCCCGGGGTCAGGGAGAACTTATCATCTTTGACCGGTACTTTTATGATTATTTGATTCAATCCAGCCTGAGCTTGCCGTACTGGCTTTTAAATCTAATGATGCGCCTGATCCCGAAGCCGGACATGGTGGTTTACCTGAAAAATAGGCCTGAGGTGATTCTATCCCGTAAACCTGAACTGACCCGCCAGGAACTGGAAAGGCAAGGGGGGTTGTGCGCCCAACTTATCTCCCGGCTGCCTCAGGGTAAGGTAGTGGAGACCACTGGTACTGCAGGAGAGACCACGGCTAAGGTAGCACAGATTTTGGTGGCAAAAATATGCGGGCAGAAGTGAAAGGGCTCGATGAGCATATGACACAAAGCTCGAACCTGAGGCCAGCGGTGGCTGCGAGAGGCTCCAACCCCAAAGCTTTAGGATTTAAGGGATAACACTTAATGAAAATTTTACACGTTACCCCTTCCTACGAGCCCGCCTGGCATTTGGGAGGGGTTGTACGGGCCGTTAGTCAGCTCTGCCGAGGGTTGGCGCACCTGGGACATAAGGTTACGGTCTTTACCACCGATAGTGGCGTGGTTCGACGGTTGCCGATTCCGGTGAACCAGCCATTAGAAGTGGGGGGGGTCAAGGTATATTATTTTAAGACGGATATTAGCCTCCGGTATTATTTTTCTTGTTCACTTGCTAAGGCTTGCCGCGACGGCATAAAAGATTTTGACATCGTCCACATTACCTCTTTTTGGTGTTATCCAGGCGTGCCCGCAGTAAATGGAGCGTTGTTATATAATGTACCTTATCTTCTCTCCGTGCATGGCACCCTGAGAAAATCCGCTCTCCAAGATAAGTTTCTAAAAAAATATGTGTATTTCAACTTAGTTGAAAAGAGGCATATCAGAAAAGCTGCAGCTCTTCATTACACTACCAGCATGGAAAGAGACTTAGATGCATTTCACCATTTCACCTCACCCAGTTTCATTGTTCCCAACGGCACAGATTTAAAGGAAGTTCAAAAAAGCATTTCCCGGCAAGAAGCAAGGAAACGGTTGGCCCTGAATTTTGATGGTCCAGTAATAGCCTTTCTGGGCCGCTTGTCTCCAGTAAAAGCCCTGGATTTGCTCATTAAGGCTATTTCTTCCCTGTCTTTCGCGGATCAAGATCTGCGAGTGCTGCTTGCCGGTCCTGATGAAGGAGCCGCCGCATCGTTGCAGAACTTGGTAACAGAAGTGGGACTGCAGGCCCGAGTTCGATTTTTGGGAGAAATCGGTCCTCAAGAAAGAATGGTTTTATTTGCTGCCAGTGATCTTTTGACGCTGGTTAGCACTCATGAAAACTTCGGCTACGCCGCAGTGGAGGCCATGCTGGCCGGGCTTCCGGTGCTGGTTACAGAGACTGTCGGCATCAGCCGGGAGGTTGCGGAAGACGGCGCCGGCCTGGTGGTCCCTTTGGAGGTGGCGGCCATCGCCAAGGGGCTTAAGGACATGCTGGCTGACCCGGATAAACTGAAGGCCATGGGGCAAGCTGCGGCAGTTGCGGCTCGCAAGCGCTATGATATCCGCAATGTGGCCCAAGAGATGGCCACAGCTTATGAAGATATCCTTACGGGGCGGAGAAGTCCCGGGTTATTTTGGTCGGACCAGTAACCCCTCATAGGTTTATTATGAAACAGACGCCAGTTTCTGTCATTATCTTGACTTACAATGAAGAAGCCAATATCCGGTCCTGTTTGGAGAGCGTCCAGAGCCTGACCAAAGAAGTTTTCGTGGTGGACTCCTTCAGCACCGACAAGACCCTGGAAATTGCCCGGGAATACACTCAGAAAATATTTCAAAATCCCTGGACTCATTATGCCGGGCAGAGGCAATGGGCTCTGGCTAACCTGCCTTTCACCAATGATTGGATTCTTTTTCTCGATGCCGACGAGAGGCTTACCCCGCCCTTGAAAAGGGAACTATCCCAGGTTATTATTCAGGAAATTAAGAAGCCTTTTTATGGGGGTTATTATATTCCCAGACACTTCTTCTTCTTAGGGAAACGCCTCCGCTTCGGAGGTTGCCAGGATGGCCTCAAAGAAATGAGGTTGTGCAATCGCCATAATCTTATTATCGAAGAGCGCGCCGGCCATGAAGTTTACATCTCAACCAAGGCCGTAGGTTCATTGAGAGAACCCATTATTCATGAGGATAAGAAGCCATTATCAGCCTGGATTGACCGGCATAACCGTTATGCTTCCGCCAATGCCAAGTATCTTACTTATCAGGACCAGGGTAATAAGTTGATGGACCGATTAGGAAAGCATACGGATGATTACCGGCTTTATTGGAAAGAAAAATTTAGGAGAAATTTCTGGAATAAATTGCCTATATTGTTTAGGCCAACCTTATTATTTTGTTATCGATATTTTATAAAATTAGGTTTTTTAGATGGACTCACCGGCTTTATCTATATTTTTTTGCACGATTTTTGGCTTTTTCTTTTAATGGATGCCATGTATCTTGAAATTCGCCGGAAATTAAAAAATAATATAAGCTAACTTTATAAAGTTTAATAAAAATATGTCATGTCTAATTTTTATATTTTGTGAAAGGCTGAATCATAATTGATATGAACTATATGCCTAAAAAACATAATTTACAAGTTCGTATGGAAAAGAGGGTGGGAATTTATCAAAATTCGCCAACATATCAATTGGCGGACGAAGCTCTCCAAAAAGCTCTAATACTTCTTGGGCTCCCGGTAGAAAATCCCCTTCAAGAATTGGTTAGGCCGGGGGATTGCGTCTTACTGAAGCCAAACCTAATTCGGGAATCTCACCTTTACAAAGAAAATGAATGGGAGCAGATTGTAACCCACGGTACCATTATCCGGTCTGTAGTGGGACTGGTTGTACAAGCTCTTCATGGCAAGGGGAGAATTATAATCGCCGATGGGCCTCAAACTGATTCAGATTTTCCCTTAATTTGTCAGCGGACAGGCCTAAAGCAGTTCTTAAACGAATTTCGGTCTCCCGGCGTTTCTCTGGAACTCATGGATTTAAGGCAAGAACATTGGCTTCAGAAAGAAGAGATTATTTCCCAGCGGATCTGTTTGCCAGGGGATCCACTGGGATACACCCAGGTAGACCTGAAAGGTGCAAGCGAGTTCACCACTTACCAGCTCAATGGACATTTCTATGGAGCGGATTATAACATTGCGGAAACTGCTTCTTTTCACCGGAATGGATATCATAACTATATTCTTTGCCGCACCGCCATGGAAGCGGACGTAATCATCAATCTTCCGAAATTGAAAACCCATAAAAAAACCGGCATTACCTTAAGCCTGAAAAACGTTGTAGGGGTCAATGGGCATAGAAATTGCCTGCCCCATCATACTATTGGGACCCCTGACGAAATGGGTGATGAATTTCCTACTTCTCAGTCCCTTAATAAAATCCAAAGTCGGTTCAACCAAGCCTTCAGAAGGAGCCTTTGGCGTCATGGAGGACTGGGCGGGGTCTGGGCAAGGAAGATCAAGCGCCTAGGCAAAAAGATTTTCGGTGGGTCCGACCAAGTGGTCAGGGAAGGGAACTGGTATGGTAATGATACCGCCTGGCGGATGGTATTAGACCTAAACAAGGTGCTGTTTTATTATGCGGGGGATGGTACGCTACGGAAGGAGCCGCGACGGTACCTGAGTATTGTTGATGGCATCATCGCCGGAGAAGGAGATGGTCCGGTGGCAGCCGAACCCAAGCCAGCGGGCCTGCTGGTGGCGGGATTCAACCCGGTGGCCGTGGATACAGCCTGCGCGGTACTCATGGGGTTTGACTATCGTAAAATTCCCCTGCTAGCCTGCGCCTGGAAAATATCCAATCATCCTCTGGCCGATTTTCATCCCTCGGAAATTCATTTTCTCTCTAATATGCCATATTGGAATGGCAAGTTGGAAGATTTGGAACGCGCTCCACATTTAGGTTTTCTGCCCCATTTTGGCTGGCGTGGGCATATTGAGCGAGAATAATTAACGTTCTTTGTTCCCATTAAATCCTAATTATTTATGGACTGGGAAAAATATTATCACGCATTGCCGATTATATTCCAAAATCTAACCTGCAGCCTGGAAGGATGGCGGTTGGGCAAGAGCCGGTTTGGTGGCGAATTCCCTAAATTATTACAGACCGCTGAGAGCCGTACCTTCTGGGATCAGGAGGAGATGCAGCAATATCGCGACCAACGATTGTACCACTTCATACGTCATTGTTATGATACCGTCCCTTTTTATCGTGGACGTTTCCAGAAATTAGGAATTTCTCCCGATGATATTAAGAACTTGGAAGATTTGCGGCATCTACCCATTCTCTCCAAGTCTGAGGTCCAAGACAATTATTCCGATATGGTCTCGGAAATCGTGCCTCGCCAAAAGCAGTTAATCTCTCACACCAGCGGCACCACCGGAGGCGGGTTGCGCTTTGCGACCACAGTAGCGGCCATTCAAGAACAGTGGGCTATCTGGTGGCGTTATCGTCATTGGCACGGTATTCAAATGGGGACATGGTGTGGATATTTCGGGGGGCGATCGATAGTTCCAATAGCTCAGAAGACCCCGCCTTTCTGGCGTTACAACTATCCCGGAAAACAAATATTATTCAGCGGTTATCACTTAAGCCCTGATAATTTAGAGGCTTATGTAAATGAACTGCGACAAAGACGCCCTCCGTGGCTACACGGTTATCCTTCATTATTGACGATAGTGGCATCCCACCTACTGGAAACCGAAAATGACTTGGGGTATCGACTTCAATGGGTGACTATCGGGGCGGAAAACCTCCTGCCGCAGCAATCCCGGATAATGGAACAGGCCTTTGGAGTGCGCCCCCTCCAGCATTACGGCATGGCCGAAGCAGTGGCCAATATTTCGGAATGCGAATATGGGACGCTCCATGTGGATGAAGATTTTGCGGCGGTTGAGTTTGTTCCCAATTGGGAAGGCCCGGGGCTGAAGATTGTTGGGACTAATTTCACCAATTTTGCGACTCCGCTGTTGCGTTACGATATTGAAGATATCATTAAAATTGATGAATTACTCAAATGTCCCTGTGGTCGACCTGGTCGCATAGTTGCGGCAGTGGATGGTCGCAAGGAAGATTATATTGTGTTGAAACACGGAGCTCGTTTGGGAAGGATGGATCATATTTTTAAGGATTTGATCAATATCCGGGAAGCTCAATTGTATCAATCCAAGCCGGGTGAAATTATTGTGAGGGTCGTTCGGGGAAATAATTTTACGAAGGATGATGAAACGATGCTTCTCCAGGAAATGCGTAAACGGGTGGGAGCAGACACCGACATTGACATCCATTATCTCGAAAGCTTACCCCGCAGCCGTATTGGCAAATTGCGGTTTGTGGTGTCAGAGATCTCAGAAGGGAAATTGGCGAAAGCCGAGTTGCAAGGGAATTAGGATTGTCTCTGCATCCGCCATAATCAAGGTGTTAGTTAATGAGACAGATTCTCCAAGATCTGAAGACCGGTGAAACTGTACTGGCGGAGGTGGCCTGTCCCCGGGGGAAGTCCGGCCATCTGCTCATTCAGACTACCGCCAGCCTGATTTCCGCCGGTACGGAGCGCATGCTCCTGGAATTCGGCAAGGCGGGCTGGGTGGAAAAAGCCCGGCAGCAGCCGGACAAAGTCAAGCAGGTCATTGACAAGATCAAGACCGATGGGTTAATGCCCACCATTGAGGCGGTAAAGGCCAAGTTGGATCAGCCCCTGACCCTCGGGTATTGTAATGTCGGAATCGTGCAGGATGCTGGGGGAAGGCCAGAAATTATGGGCTTTCGCGCCGGGGACCGGGTAGTGAGCAACGGGCCCCACGCCGAAGTGGTTTGTGTCCCCAAAAATCTTTGTGCCAGGATTCCCGCTAACGTCTCTGATGACGAAGCCGCCTTCACGGTATTAGGCGCCATTGGGCTTCAGGGGGTCCGGCTGGCCCGGCCCTCCCTGGGCGAGGGCTTCGCGGTCATCGGTTTGGGGTTGATTGGCCTGCTGACCGTGCAAATCCTGCGAGCCAACGGTTGCCGGGTCCTGGGGATCGACCTGGATTCGTCCAAGTGCGCCCTGGCCCGTCAGTTTGGCGCCGAGACCGTGGATATCTCCCAAGGGGAAAACCCCTTGCCCTCGGCAAGTTCATTTTCCCGGGGCCGTGGGGTGGATGGCGTGTTAATTACCGCGGCTACCAAGAGCAACGAACCCGTCCATCAAGCCGCCGAAATGTGTCGCCGGGGCGGCAGGATTATATTGGTGGGGGTGACGGGCCTGGAGTTGCGGCGAGATGATTTTTATAAAAAAGAGCTCTCTTTTCAGGTGTCGTGCTCTTATGGCCCGGGGCGTTATGACCCGGAATATGAAGACAAAGGTCATGATTACCCCTTGGGTTTTGTCCGTTGGACTGAACAGCGAAACTTCGAGGGGGTCTTGGATTTATTGGCCGAAGGCAAGCTTGCGGTCAACCAGCTGATCAGCCATCACTTTAAGATTGAAAAAGCGGTGGCTGCTTACGAGCTAATCTCCAGGGGCAAGGAGCCTTACCTCGGCATAATCCTTACTTACGGAGAACCGGCGAGCACCCAGGCACCGTCAGCAGACCTCGGGGTGGCGTCAAGCAAGGGTGAACTTGCCCAAAGACCCTCCCTCATAAAGTTGAGAGAAACGGCGGGGTCATCCAGGCCGGCCGCTCCTACCATCGGCTTTATCGGCGCCGGGGGGTTTAGCGGCAAAGTGATCCTGCCAATATTGCAGAAAACCGGAGCCAGACTCAAGGCCATTGCTTCCCGCGGTGGGGTGAGCGGGACTCATTTGGGGAGAAAGTTCGGTTTTGAAGCCAGTGTCACCCACACGGAGGAGATTTTTGCCGATCCGGAGATCGATACCGTTTTCATTACCACCCGCCATAACAGCCACGGGCCCTTGGTCCTGGAGGCCCTCAGGGCCGGGAAACACGTGTATGTGGAAAAGCCGCTGTGTCTAACTTACGGGGAGTTGGAGGAGATCAAGTCAGTTTGGAGCGAAAACCACGCTCCCGAGGCACCGCCTCAACCTGAGGGTCCTATTTTAATGGTGGGTTTCAACCGCCGTTTTGCCCCGCAAATCCAGAAGATGAAGGCACTCTTGGGAGGCCTTAAAGAACCAAAGGCCATGGTCATGACCGTGAATGCCGGGATGATTCCGGGGGATCATTGGACCCAGGACCCAGAAGTTGGCGGAGGACGAATCATTGGGGAAGCCTGCCATTTCATAGACCTTTTACGATATCTCGTCGGCCACCCCATTATTAAAGGAACCCCATTTTTTACCAAACAGGATGGACCCCAGGATGTGGCCTCGTTTTCCTTGAAATTTGCCGACGGGTCCATCGGCACCGTTCACTATTTTGCCAATGGCAGCAAGGCCTTCCCCAAGGAAAGGCTGGAGATTTTTTGTGGGGGCAGGATTCTGCAATTGGAAAATTTTATTAATTTGAAAGGATATGGCTGGCCTGGATTTAAGAAGATGAACTTGTGGCGGCAAGATAAGGGACACGCAGCCGAGATCAGGGCTTTCATTTCAGCCATAATAAATGGAAATCCATCTCCCATATCCTTTGAAGAGATAGAAGAAGTAACCCGAACCACTCTTGATATCGCCCATGATTGATAGCAAGGCATTATTTAGTCCTTCCTCCCTACAACGCCTGTGGGACACGGTTCGGTTCCTTCAGCCTGGGCAAATCTATCATCAAGTTCGCCGCCGGGTGATTACTCCCCGATTGCTAAAGACCCTTGACATCGTCCCTACCGCCAGACCGCTGCCGCTGGTTTCCTGGATCGCCCGCCCCCAGAAATGCTTGGACGGCCGGCGCTTTATTTTCCTCAACCAGGAAGCAGATCTTGGCAAGAAAATAGACTGGAAAGCACCTGGCCTGCCCCGCTTGTGGCAATACAATCTCCATTATTTTGATTTCTTAGATCAGCAGGGAATGGAATTTGCAGAAGGTTTGTCCCTGATAAGGGATTGGATTGCCAATTATCCGGTCCAACCCAATTCCCCGGGATGGGATCCTTATCCCATTTCCTTGCGGCTGGTGAACTGGATAAAGTTTTTTGCGAAGTGGGGCGGCATCGAAGCTTATGCCCTTGAAAGTCTCCTATTACAGGCCATCAATCTTAAAAGGCAGCTGGAATATAATATTGGCGGGAATCACCTCTGGGCCAATGGCAAGGCTCTGTGGTTTGCCGGGATATTCCTGCAGGAGCCGTCATTGGCCCTTTTGGGCAAGAAAATCATATTTAAAGAGATCGGCGCCCAATTCCTTCCTGATGGCGGCCATTTTGAACTGTCGCCGATGTATCACGCCATTATTACCGAAGATTTATTGGATTTAATTAATCTCTGTCAGTCGGTTAAAGAAGCCGGAGACGACCGGGAGTCGGCCATCTTGAATAATACTGCCAGTAAGGCTTTGGCCTGGCTGGGCGAACTTATTGATGGACATGGGAAATTTCCCCTGCTTAATGATGCCGCCTATGGGGTGGCAGCCACCTTTAAAGAATTATTGGAGTACGGGAACAGGTTGGGGGTGGGGCCGGTTTCGCCGGTTTTTCCCGAACTTACGCTGGGCCGCTGGTCTGGGAAGAGCCTGTCCGGTTATCGGGTATTTTCCAATGGCTCCTTCCGGTTGCTATGGGACACCGCCCCCCTGGGCCCGGATCATCTATTGGGCCATGCCCATTGTGACATACTCAGTTTACTCTTGGATTTCTCCGGGGAAAATATCTGGACGGATAGCGGCATTTCCCAATATGAGGAGGGAGAAGCCCGGGAGTATGAGAGAGGCACTTCGGCGCATAACACCGTGAGTTTGGACGGGCTGGAGCAGGCCGAGATCTGGAAAAGCTTTAGGGTAGGGCGGCGAGGTTATCCCCAAGATTTTCAACACGAAGGCCAAACCTTACGCTGTAGCCACTCCGGCTTTGAAATCTGGCAACCGGGATTGAGGCATGAACGAGCCTTGACCTTTGTCGATGGTGGGTTTGAATTGACCGATACGGTGCGCGGCCCGGCCCGTCACCAATTTCGAGCCTTTTTTCATTTTTCTCCCCAAGTGAGGATAGAAGCTCGCAGCCCCAGCGATTTCTTGGTGAATGGACATCTGCGGATGTCAATCTGGGGAGCAGAGGCGCACGTAACCACCAGTAAATATTGTCCTGAGCTGGGAAAGGTTTTCGTCAGGCCATGCCTGGTCTTGACCGGAGAATTTAGGCAACAGCATGCCTTTGGACTAAAATGCAGATCCTGTCTATGAATCACGTTTACCGTCCCATCCTTACCTGTATCCTCCTGGTAAGCAGAGGGCGGGAGGTGGTTCCCATGGTCCGCCTGACTCAGTCGACTGCCCAGGAGCGAAGCGGGCCATCAGGACAAAAATGAAAAAGCTCGTATTAATCGCCGGCGCTAGGCCAAATTTTATCAAGATTTCCCCCCTGATGAGAACGATGGCGCGGTCTTATGGTGATAGGCTCAACCCCATCCTGGTGCACACTGGCCAGCACTATGATCATGAAATGTCCCAGGCCTTCTTTGATGAACTGGAAATCCCTCCACCGGATTATTACCTGGGAGTGGGATCAGGTAGCCATGCGAACCAAACGGCTCAAATTATGATAGCTTTCGAAGAGGTTTGCCTACAAGAGGAGCCCGATGTCGTCGTCGTCGTGGGAGACGTCAATTCCACCGTGGCTTGCGCCTTAGTGGCCAAGAAACTGGGAATCCGTGTGGCTCATGTGGAAGCCGGATTGCGTAGTTACGATTTGACCATGCCGGAAGAAATTAATCGGATGGTAACGGATGTTCTTTCGGATTTCCTCTTTGTTACTGAGCGGAGTGGAATAAATAATTTGAAGAAGGAAGGGAAGGCTGACCGCGCCATCCATTTTGTTGGTAATGTCATGGTAGATACTCTGTACTTTCAACTATCTCGCCTGGAAAAAACCGAAAACCCATCCCCGCAGCCGGCCGAACCTTTTGCGGTCCTGACCCTGCATCGGCCCAGTAATGTGGATGACGAGGAGAAATTGCGAGAGATTATGGGGGCCATGGCCATCATTGCCGCTGAATTGCCCATCTATTTTCCGGTGCATCCCCGGACGCAGCAATGTTTGCAGGCCGTTGGCTTCACCGAGGGAAGAATGTGGAAAAACCTTACATTTCTCCCGCCGTTACCCTATCAAACCTTCCTCCGTCTTTGGAAGGATGCCGCCTTGGTCCTGACCGATAGCGGGGGCATGCAAGAAGAAACCACCGCTCTGGGGATTCCCTGCTTGACCCTCCGGGAAAATACAGAACGTCCTGTCACCATCAACGAAGGAACCAATATTTTGGCAGGCACCAGTGCCTCTACCATTTTAGCCGCCTATGCTTCCTTCAAAACCTCCGGCGGTAAAAGGGGACGTATTCCTGAACTCTGGGACGGCAAGGCTGCCGAAAGAATTGTGGCAGTGTTGGCAGAGGATTAAACCATGCGTAAAGGGCTATAGAGGATTCGGTTCTTCTATTTACCCGTTAACAAAGAATGGGATAGATATGGGAAAAATTTTTAATATATTAATCGTATCTCAATACTACCATCCTGACGTCACGGCAGCAGCCTTTCGTATTAAAGAGACCGCAGATATATTATCTTCAAAAAGCCATCAAATTACCGTTATTACAGCGAAGCCACACAGGGGCATAATTCACTCAACAGAAAAGGTTGACGATACAAACGTCGATGTAATAAGACTTCCAATTATTAAATATTATGGCAAGTGGAAATGGACTTATCTTGCTCATTATGCATCTTTTATGCTAAACGCTCTATTCTATTATCTAGTTAATATCGGGCACAAATATGACTTTGTATATGCCACAAGTCCGCCATTGTCAGTTGGTCTGGCTGGTTTCTTGATGTCGGCAATCCAAGGTTCAAAATTCGTACTTGATATTAGGGATATATGGCCTGATTCACTTGTCGCCCCGGGCCACCTAAACAAGAACAGCAAACTTTATAGTTTTGGCAAGATTATTGAACATTGGTTATACCAGAAAGCTGACCTGATAACCTGTGTATCTATACCGATGGCAGAATATATAAAGGGATTTATAAAAGGAAAAAAAGTTGTGGTTATCTATAATGGAGTCCCCAATCAATACTTACACGGCGAGAGTTATCAGGGCAGGAATGACACCGAACCTTTTCAAGATAATAAAATTAATATAACCTATTTGGGCAACATGGGTTATGCACAAAACTTACAGATTGTTCTTGAAGCAGCTAAACAGATTAAATATATAATGCCAGAAATTAATTTTTATTTTATTGGGGATGGAGTAGAAAAAGAGCGATTAGAGAAATTTAAAGAAGAAAATTTCCTTGAGAGCGTGCTGATAATTGGGCCTGTGGCAAAAACAAAAGCGATGAATTTGATGCACAAAAGTTCGGCCCTTTTTTTCCAGCTGAAAGACGATTTGTTTTTTGAAAAGACTGTACCTTCCAAGGTATTTGATTATATGACCGCAGGGAAGCCAATTTTATTTGGCATAAAAGGTGAGGGGAAAGAAATATTAGAACAAATTAAGGGAAATATCTTCTATCAACCTGACTCAACTGAATCATTTATTGATGCCGTAAAGAAATTGAAGCAAAATTATAGCGAATTAGCAGAATATGCATTAAAAAATAGGAAGGTTGTTCAACAATATTACACTAGGGAAAAGATGGTAGATAAATTAGAAAAACATTTGCAAGAACTTTTTTAGCTAGTATATTTGGTGAAAAATCAATGAGAAAGATGTCAACATAATCAAAATCCTTATCAAAGCCATTAAGCTGGATTATCCGAAATAATCGATTGAAACCGATTTAACTGTATAATATCAGGAAGAGGCAATCCGGCCGGATTTTAACCGTGCCATCATGATAGATTTACTGCGTGCTCAGATAACCTCAGACGTTGCCGACATTGACCGGGCTCGGGGAAAGCTGGGTTTTCAGCCGCTGACCCCCATTGAGGTAGGCGTGCCTCTTTTTGTCCGCTGGTACCTGAATTATCACGGCCTCGCCCGGCGCGGCGCTTAAAATCGCTTGGGAGAAAAGAATTCTTGG